>ENA-UOOA01000090-UOOA01000090.1-human-gut-metagenome-genome-assembly--contig:-P61old-NODE-90-length-193200-cov-13.147040_pt1 | contig 193200 bp, 146 predicted proteins | sample MGYA00242467_ERZ724014 | MGnify/ENA metagenome assembly ERZ724014 | reverse complement strand
CTGGAAAAACAGCGTGCCGAAAAACAGGAGCAGGAAGAACGGCAATATAATCTGAGAATAGATGGCAAAGATGTGGCAGATCTGACAGGAAAACTGGTGGAACTGCTAGGTACTTCAACATCTATAGGAGTGATGGAAAGCGGAACATCGTCATTTGATGCGTTGGCATAGAAGCGTTGAAAAGGAGCAATATTGATTTAGTTGTTGGAAGAAAAACACTGATAAAGTTCAGAAAGAAACTAGTCAGACAAAGTAAAAACAGATAGGAAGGTAAGATTATGGCAATCACAGGATCCCAACAACGGTATCTGTATCAAGTGCATTTTTAAAGAAGTGCATGAATGACCCAGAAAAAGCAAAATATTTGGAAGAAAATTTAGCGGCTATTCCGGATTGTGCCAAAAGTGCAGTTGCTGGTTGTCAGGGAACCTTGACAAATCTTAGTTATCAGATTGATGCAACACAAATTTACACGAAATAATCCAAGAACAGAAAGCGAAGGAGAAGCAGAAAAATTCATAGTATAATTGTGACACTTATGGTAAAATCGCATCAGATGTCGAAAGATATCTGATACGAAGAGAAAAGGACGAGAAATATGAACAAAAGTGTCAGTATTATTACGGATTTGGATGGTTCAAAAATAGCCCTTATTAATGATATAAGATTTAAGTCGAGGAAGGGGATAGATTGGAATGAAGTAGAGCAGTATCTGAAAGAATATATTGGAGAATACTTTGAAATATCCGAAACCTCAGAGAAAATATATATCGGTTCTGATTTTCCAGATGAGTTCAGTCATTCAAATGATACAAAGGGATTAAAAGGTGCTAATATGAAAGCGAAAGCAAACATTACGCCTGCTATTGGTGAACTTATCCAGATTGCTTCTGAAAAGGCACAGTATCCTGATTATAAGAATAAACATGGGGCAAAGGCACAATTTGGATGGTATCGTTATAATACAAGATTTGGAATACCGGTTTATGATGAAGATGGAAATCTGGAGCGTTATAACATTTTTTCAACAAGAATGCTTGTAAGATGTGATGCAGATGGAAAACTTTATCTATATGATTTGGTAAGAACAAAAAAAGAAACGAGCAAGCCGCATGAGCAATAGCTGTACGGTAGTAAACTTCGTTTCTTCCTAACACCTATAGTAAAGGTATATGTATTGTTTGTCAAGAAGAAAATCTTGAAAGGATGTGATTTCATGGCATACAGCCAGCAACTTTGGGACGAAGCAAAAAGAAAATGTAAGCTTGGGGAAGAAGAAATAAGAATGGCAAAAGAAATGAGGCTTAATCCCAAGAGCCACAAAAGGAAAAAATAACATTTAACTAAGCCGTTATGGAGAGTACATCTTCATGGCGGCTTTTTTTGTTGGCATTTGAAAGAAGGTGAGAAAATTGAAAATCAAAAAGGTTGATAAAGCAAAGAAGGGAATGTTCAGGCAGTATCGGGCAGCATTAAAGGAATCCAAGCAGTCCATTAAGACAAAAAATTCTTCCATTAAGATGAGCATTCGCAACTGTGTCTGCACTTGGAAACTCGGAAAGCAGGGCATAGACGGAAGCCATATGAAGTGTAGGAACGAGGTTTTCCAATTCGGGAAAAAGGATACAAACAAGTCTGGAAATGGAAGATTTCAGTTTTGCTCGTTCTCCAGCTAACGGAATATCCCTCTGAAAAAGCGGTCGGCGAGGCGCAGCAGGAAAGCTGCCCCGACCGCTCTGCCAACAGCACTCCTTGCGACAGGAGAGGATTGTGGCGATTCCGAAGTCAGTTCACGCGGAGCGCATCCAGCAGAATTTCAATGTGAATGATTTTGTTCTGTCTCCTGCGTATATGGTGCAGATTGGCTCCAATATCACTTCGGTTCCAGATTCACAGCCGGGCGGAAGGAAATTCACTGTAGTATCTGCTTTGCACATATTATGAGGACACGATTCTGGAGGCGTTTCCTTTTCCCTACACGGACAGATGATATTTTCCCATCCAGTCATTGAGCTGGATAAAATATGCCATAAGCTGGGGGCCCGCCATGAGCTGACCGAACCACGGTCTGCCAAGCTCCTTGGGAGCGGCGAGGAACGCCTCGGCTTTTTTGGGATCGATCAGCGGGTAGACCGGCGCGTTCGGATCGCTTATGATCCGGCGCAGGTGATCCGCGAGAAGCTTCTCGTAGCCCGGGTGGTAAGTCTTCGGGTACGGGCTTTTTTTTCGGTGCAGCAGTTCTGTCGGAAGCAGATCCGCGCAGGCGTCGCGCAGCAGTGTTTTTTCCACGCCGTTCTGATACTTCATGCTCCACGGCACGTTGAAGACGTACTCCATGATGCGGTGGTCGGCAAAGGGAACGCGCGCTTCCAGACCGGAGTACATGCTGGTGCGGTCCATGCGGTCGAGGAGCGTCTGCATGAACCACTTGATATTCAGGTAGCCGACGGCACGCCTGCGGGCTTCCTCGGGCGATTCGCCGGGAAGCTTCGGGGAAGCATTTATGGTCTCTTCATAGCGGGCGCGCGAGTAACCGGCGAGATCCAGGCGGTCAGTCACGTCGCCGGACAGGAATGCGGCGCGCGCAGAGACATCGGCAGACCACGGAAAACCGTCACGGTTTAAAAGCTCCGGGCGGTAGAACCAGGGATAGCCGCCGAAGATTTCATCGGCACATTCTCCGGTCAGTGTGACTTTGTTGTGTCTGGCGACCAGAGAACAGAAGTAGAGCAGGGAGGCATCCACATCGGTCATGCCGGGAAGATCCCTGGCGTCGACCGCCGAAAAAAGTGCCTCATAAAGCGTGCTCTGGGAGCATTCCAGATAGGTGTGGTGCGTCTGGCAGTGTGCGAGCATGATGTTGACGTAGGGCAGATCGCGCTCGGGCTGAAAGGCGTTTGACTGGAAATATTTATCGTTTTCCGCAAAATCAAAAGAGAACGTATTTAGAGTCTGCCCGTCCTTTTGCATGCAGCCTGCGGCGATCGCGGTTACGATGGAAGAGTCGATGCCGCCGGAGAGAAAGGTGCAGACCGGGACGTCCGAGACCATCTGCCGCTTTACGGCATCGCGCACCAGATAAGAGACCATCTCCACCGTTTTTTCATAGGAATCGGTGTGCGGGGCGGCGGTAAGATCCCAGTAGCACACCTGCTCCATGCCCTCCCGGGAGAAAATCTGATAATGACCGGGGAGAACTTCGCGCATGCCGGAAAAAATGCCGTTGCCGGGTGTGCGCGCCGGACCGATGGACAGAAGCTCCAGCAGGCTGTTTTCATCGATGGCGGGTGTGATATCCGGGTGGCAGAAGAGCGCTTTTGGCTCGGAGCCAAAGACCAGCGCGCCGCCCGGGGTACTGTAGAAGAGCGGCTTGGTGCCGGCACGGTCACGGTACAAAAGCAGTTCGCCGGTTCTGCCGTCCCAGATCACAAAGGCAAAAATGCCGTTCAGACGTCTGACAAAATCCCTCCCATAGTGCAGATAGGCGCAGAGAATGACTTCCGTGTCGGAAGTGGTGGAAAAAGTATACCCGGCGGCGAGAAGCGGCGGCAGCAGTTCGTCGGTGTTGTAGATCTCGCCATTGTAGACGATCGCGCAGGTGCGTCCCCCGTCCTGCCGGATCATGGGCTGACTGCCGCCCGCAATATCGCGGATGCTGAGTCTGGCGTGGGAAAGCCCCACATGCGTGTCTAAATAGGTGCCGAAACTGTCGCTGCCGCGGTGGGCAAGTGTGTGATGCATGTCGGTGAGAATCTGTTCCCAGAGGACGGGTTCCTTTTTAAAATTTTTAGAAAAGTCGCAGAAACCGGAGATTCCGCACATATAAAATACTCCTTTCATGGGAGAATGCACCGGCAGGCTGCCGCGCATTCAGATACTGGAATAGTGTATGCCGCGCAAACGGAAATTATGAGCCGGCAGAAAACGGGTACTTGCGCATCTCACGTAAACCGCTATAATAGAGAAGAATGTGAAAGGGTGAGAGATACTTATGAACGAGAAAAAGAACGAGCTCCAGATGTCAGAGGCATTTCTGACCAGTATTTTTCTGGCGGTCTCTGGCGGATTTCAGGATGCCTATACCTATAATACGAGGGAGGAGGTCTTCTCCAATGCCCAGACCGGCAACGTGGTGCTGATGAGTCAGAATTTTATGGTGGGCAGATGGATGGACGGACTGCGCTATCTGTTCCCGCTGCTGGCGTTTGCGTTTGGCGTGTTTTTTGCGGAGCGCATACAGGGGCGTTTCAAATACGCGAAGCGGCTTCACTGGAGACAGGGAATTCTGCTGCTTGAGATTGTGATTTTATTTGCAGTGGGATTTATCCCGCAGGAATACAATATGGCGGCGACGGTGTTAGTGTCCTTTGCCTGCGCGATGCAGGTGCAGACGTTCCGCAAGGTAAACGGATATTCGTATGCGAGCACGATGTGCATCGGCAATCTGCGGAGCGGTACGGCGGCATTTTCCATGTATCTGCGGGACAAGAGACCGGAACAGTTAAGACAGTCGCTCTACTATTTCGGAATCATTCTCTTCTTTGCGATCGGGGCGGGCATCGGAGGCAATCTGTCCATGCGCTACGGCATTCACATGATCTGGGTGTCGGTGGGATGTCTTCTGGTCAGCTTCTTTATGATGTTTTTTGAGCGGGTGAAATAAAAAACAGACAAAAACGGAATACACGCAGACATAACGGTCTCTGCGGCGGCATCTAATAGAAATAAGATGTTGTTGCGGAGATTTTTTATGCCGAACGAAAAAATGGAGAACCTGCTGAATCTGGCGCTGGCGGCGACACAGGAGGAGCGGGAGAAGTCGCTGGAGCTGGACATCGGCTACGACAGTGCCGAACAGACGTGGGAGGTCATTGTAAAATTTGTCGGGACAACGGAGGAGCTTGAGGCGCTCCTTTTTAAAAATTTTCCGGAGGAATATCCGCGGATTCAACTGACAAATCTGCAGAATGAATATGCCGTTTTAGTGCTGCCGGAACATCTCGTGGAGCCGGTGGCAGCGCTGGATAAAATCGAGTACATGGAAAAGCCGAAACTTTTATTTTTCGCGGTGGACAATGGAAAGCGTGCATCCTGCATTACGCAGCTGCAGGAGAGAACCGGCCTGTCGGGTGCCGGTGTCCTTGTGGCGGTTATTGATTCCGGCATCGATTACGCGCATCCGGATTTTAGGAGGGCGGACGGTACGACCCGCATTGTCAGTCTCTGGGATCAGACGATCCCGGCGTCCGGGGGCTTGTCGGCGCCGGCGGGGTATTTCCTTGGAACCGAGTACGATGAGGCGCGCATCAACGAGGCGCTCGCGCAGCCCACGGAACAGCAGCGGTATGCGGTCTGCCCGAGCAGGGATGCATCGGGACACGGGACACACGTGGCGGGAATTGCCGCCGGCAACGGAAGAGCATCGGAGGGAAGATACCGCGGTGTGGCGTATGAGAGCGATCTTTTGATTGTAAAGCTCGGCAACCAGCGGGAGGGGGCGTTCCCGCGGACGACGGAACTGATGCAGGCGGTGGATTACTGCCTTAGAAAAGCGCAGGAGCGGCAGCAGCCGGTCGCCATCAACTTAAGCTTTGGGAATAATTACGGAAGCCACACGGGAACGTCGCTCATTGAGACTTATCTGGATGATCTCGCAAACTACTGGAAGAGCTCGATCGTGATCGGAAGCGGGAATGAGGGAGCGGCTGCCACGCACACGGCGGGAGCGCTTGGAATGGGGCAGGCGGAAAATGTAGAGTTCGCGGTGAGCGCGTACGAGAGCGCCTTAAATCTTCAGATCTGGAAATCCTATGCGGATGAGATGGCGGTGCTTCTCATTCATCCGGGCGGCATGCAGATCGGACCGATCCGCCAGATACAGGGATCGCAGCGTTTTACGCTGGGGCAGACGCAGATTCTGCTCTACTATGGAGAGCCGAGCCCATACAGCCCTTACCAGGAGATCTACCTGGATTTCCTTCCCGTGCGCGACTATGTGGACAGTGGAATCTGGACGGTGCGCCTGATTCCGCAGCGCATCGTCACGGGGCGCTATGATATGTGGTTCCCGGCGGGAGGCGTTTTAAACGAAGGCACCGGATTCCTTCTGCCGCGGGAGGAGACAACGCTTACCATTCCGTCCACTGCGGCGAAGGTGATTACGGTCGGGGCGTACGACGCGCGGTTCGGGCAGCTGGCTGGATTTTCAGGCAGAGGATTTACCGGAAACGGACAGGTCAAGCCGGATCTTGCGGCGCCGGGCGTGGAGATCACCTCCTGCGCGCCGGGCGGAGGCTATACGGCGCGTTCCGGAACTTCGATGGCAACCCCGTTTGTGACGGGGAGCGCGGCACTTCTGATGGAATGGGGGATTGTGCGCGGAAACGATGCGTACCTGTACGGAGAAAAAATAAAGGCGTACCTGATCCGCGGAGCGCGTCCGCTCGGAGGAGGAAGGGCTTCTGGTCTGCTGCAGGAATATCCGAATCCGCAGGTGGGGTGGGGAACTTTATGTTTGTCGGACAGTCTGCCGGAGTAGGAAAACAAAAGAATTGTGGAAGTGCGAAAAAAGACGAAAAAAGAAGACAAGGGAAATTGTGCAGTATTTCAAAGAAAGATAAACAAAATATAAATTAATCGTGAAAAATAAATGAGAAAATTGAAAATTATGTTATACTTTTAACAAAATAAAAAAAATACAGTATATTTTATGAGGATGGCTGGTGAAAACCGGCGGTTTCAGCTTACTGCGCGGTAATGAAATTTTGTTAAAGGAGACCGAAGTGGAGTGAATGATATTGTTTATCAGCATGAAGTGATCGTTCCGGACAGGGGACTTCCGTTTAAGCTGTTTCTCTTTGAGGGCGGCGGCGGAAAATATATCAGGGAGAAGCACTGGCACCGTTCTATCGAGATATTTGCCGTGAGACAGGGGCAGCTTGATTTTTTCCTGAATGAGAAAAAATATGTGCTTGCAGCGGGGGAGTTTGTGCTGGTGAATAGCAATGAGGTGCATGCGATCCATGCCCCTCTGCCAAACGAGACGATTGTGCTGCAGATTCCGCTTGGCGTCTTTGCGGATTATTATACGGAAGAACAGTTTATCTGGTTTTCCCACAGCGGAAAAGAGGATGACCGTCAGGTGTTTTCCCTGCTCGAGACAATGTTTGTGGCGTACGGTGAGAAACAGACCGGTTACGAATTAAAAATGCTAAGCTGTTTTTATCAGCTGGAGTATCTTCTGGTGACAAGATACCGGAAGTTTGAGGTGGACGAAGAGATACTTAAGAACAATAAGCAGCTTAAGCGTCTCGGAAGGATTACCGGGTATCTGAAGGAGCATTATACGGAGGATGTTTCGCTGGAAAAACTGGCGGGGATTTTTGGTTATTCACCGGCGTATCTCTCCCGGATGTTTCAAAAATATGCGAAGATCAATTACAAGGAATACCTGTCGAGTGTGCGTCTGGAGCATGCCGTGAGGGATCTGGAAGAGACGGATCTTGCGATTGGCGAGATTGCATTAAACCACGGCTTTCCAAACAGCAAGGCATTTTCCAATCTGTTCCGGAAGCGGTACGGAATGCTGCCGAATCGATACCGGAAGACGGTCACATCAGAAAAAGAACGGTTCTCCTCATATTACTTACCGCATAAAGGCAGCCGTTTATTTCTGATGTGACGGCTTCCGGTAAAACGCTCCGCGGGGGCAGGGCAAGAACACTAATTTATCGTAGTAATATCTATAGTTTCTCCCGCGTATCCGGAAGGAGATCTGTGCTACCATAGATGTATATAAAATAAAATGGCAGGAGGAGCACAGAATGACAGGACCAGTGGCACCGAGAGACCCGGAAAAAGCAAGAGCATATTTTTATATTATGCGTGGAAAAGAGATCTGCGGACTGAAGCAGGGAGACGGCGAAGCAGTGCAGTTCATCTATGAAAGTGACGGCCGTCTGGCAAACAGTGCACAGATTGTCGGAAATATCACGGATAGCAGAATACTTGAACTGCTCGGTACAGTGAAAGGCTTCCGCACGCTTGTACACAGTATTGGTGTGTCAGTTGAGATGGAGCATCCGGCTGAAAAGATAGAATTTGTTTTTCAGATGTACGGCAAAAAGGATTTGTATGGGGGCGGAACGAATCTGGTGGCAACACTGCAGGGAGATGGGATGGAACAGAGGATCTGTCTGTCGGATTATGAATGGAGTCCGGATGATGATGTGCCCGGACAGATCCGCTTTACATTTGACAAACCGGAACGGGTGGGAAAGGCAGATGTCCGTTTTTATTTAAACGACGGATTTACGGCACCGGAAGATCTGACAGAAGAAAAAGTGGATCTCCATTCGGAAGAATATTATAAGATGGTGCAGCGCTCTCTTATGAACCTGGGAAATACCTACCGCATCCGGAAAGTGATTGAGAAAGCGCGAGCCGGAAAAGAAGTGACGCTTGCTTTTATCGGAGGGTCCATCACACAGGGGGCAGGGGCAGTGCCGATTCACACAGAGTGTTATGCATATAAGGCATATCAGCTGTTTCAGAAACGATTTGCACGGAACAATAATGTCAGATTCATCAAGGCGGGAGTAGGAGGAACCCCATCGGAGCTTGGAATGATCCGTTTTGACAGAGATGTGTTGCGTGAGGGGGAACAGCCGGATCTTGTTGTAATCGAGTTTGCGGTGAATGATGAGGGAGATGAGACCAAAGGGGACTGCTATGAGAGTCTGGTGCGTAAGGTATTGAAGCTGCCGTGGAGACCTGCGGTGGTACTCTTGTTTTCCGTATTTGCAAATGACTGGAATCTTCAGGAACGTCTGCAGCCGGTGGGAAGACAGTACGACCTTCCGATGGTAAGTATTCTGGATGCGGTTACCCCGCAGTTTTCCGGAAAAGAACAGAAAAGAGTGATTACGAAGAACCAGTTTTTTTATGACATGTTTCATCCGACCAACCTTGGACATACCATTATGGCAGATTGTCTGGAATACCTGATGGAGGTATGTGATACGTCCGACCATGCGAGGGTGGACAGCTTCCGGCAGGGCATGACGGAGGAGGAAGTCTTAGAACAGTGTCTGCACGGGGAGCCTGCGATCGGCAATTCGTTTGAAAAAGTAAAACTCTTAGACCGGCGGGACGGATATGAGGGCGCCAGTATGAGAGAGGGAGGCTTTGATGCGACAGATCACGAACTGCAGTGTGTGGAAATGGATCAGGATCTTTGCACTACGCCGGAATTCCCATATAACTGGATGTATGATGGAACTAAGCCGGATCGGGCGTTTTTTGAACTGACGATCACATGCAGAGCGTTATTTCTGATATTTAAGGATTCCGGCGAGGTGGATGCCGGGACAGCGGATGTGCTGGTGGATGGGGAATTCCGGTTCACAGCAGATCCACATGTCAATAACTGGCTGCACTGTAATGCGGTGCTCGTATTTCAGGAGAAGGAAACGGCAGCACATACCGTGAGAATCCAGATGAGCGGTGAGAATCTGGATAAGAAATTTACGATTCTCGGATTTGGATATGTGGAGTAGGGGGGAAAAGCTATGGTTACAGTTAAGAATCCGATTTTGACGGGATTTTATCCGGACCCGTCGATCTGCCGGGTAGGAGAAGATTTCTATCTGGTAACATCCAGTTTTGCATATGCACCAGGTGTTCCGCTGTTTCACAGCAGGGATCTGGCACATTGGGAGCAAATCGGAAATATTCTGCAGAGAAAAGAGCAGCTTGCTGTTGGGGGAGAGGAGATTTCCAGGGGAATCTATGCGCCGACCATCCGATACCATAAGGGTATTTATTATATGATTACCACAAATGTCAGCTATGGAGGTAATTTTATTGTGACGGCGGAGCACCCGGAGGGACCGTGGTCAGATCCCTGTTGTCTGGGAGAAGAAGCAGCCGGGATTGATCCCAGCCTGTTTTTTGATGAGGATGGCAGGTGTTATTATTGCGGAACCAGACCGAATCCCGATGGAGTAAGGTACAATGGGGACTGGGAGATCTGGGTGCAGGAACTGGATCTGACGACGAAGAAGCTGGTCGGAGAGAGTATGGCAATCTGGAAAGGGGCTGTGAGAGGGGCAATCTGGCCGGAGGGACCACATCTGTACAAAAAAGACGGCTATTATTATCTGCTGCATGCAGAAGGAGGAACCGGACCGGAACACAGCATCAGTGTGGCGAGAAGCCGAAAGCTGTTTCAATGGTTTGAGGGATGCCCGCGCAATCCGATCTTTACACATCGGAATCTTGGGGCGGATTATCCTGTGGTCTATGCTGGGCATGGGGATCTGGTGGAGGATCAAAACGGGAACTGGTATGTGGTGATGCTCGCCACGAGACGCTGTAAGAACCATGGAAGTATGGGGCGCGAGACTTTTCTGGCAAAAGTTGTATGGCAGGATGGATGGCCGGTAATTGCTGCCGGAACCGGACGTCTGGAGAAGACACTGGAAGTGCCGCTAAAAGAGTACCGGTTTCCGGAAGAAACAGGAACGTGCGATACCCTGTGTTTCTGGGAGACGAGACCGGATCAGAGGCTGCTTGGGATCGGGGGAAGAAATGAGGCATCCTATTCGCTGACAGAAAAACGCGGTGTATTCCGCTTATACTGTGGAAAACAGACGATCGGTGAAAAAGGATGCAGCAGTTATTTCGGACTCCGGCAGAAAAGCTATCATTTCCATGCAGCGGTCAGATTCCGCTTTGAACCACAGTCGGAGGATGAGACGGCGGGAATGGTATTATACCAGAACCATGAGAATCATCTGAGGATGGAGATCGGGAAAAAGGGAACAGATGTCTGCTTTCGGGTGAGCACATATGTTCATGCCAGGGAAGAGGTCATCCGTGAAGTTCTTCTGAAAGAAGAGCAGGAGTTATGGGAGATTCTGATCCGCGGAGAGGAGCAGAGTGCGGGTATCTGGGTAAGGCTGGGAGAAAAAATGATCTGTGCCTGCGATAAGGTCAGCCTGCTTGCATATACCACGGAAGAGGCGGGAGGCTTTGTGGGATGCACCATTGGAATGTACGCGTCTTCGCATGGAACTGACAGTAAAAATTATGCGGATTATGTGAGCTTTACGTGCAGTGGAGCAGAAGAATAGAGCAAAAGGAGAGGGAGAGATGAGTCTGGAGACGAAAGAATATGCAAAAAGACTGGTGGAACAGATGACGTTGGAGGAGAAGATCAGCCAGATGCGCTATGAATCACCGGCGATTGAGCGGCTGCATATTCCGGCGTATAACTGGTGGAATGAGGCGCTTCACGGAGTGGCAAGATCCGGTGTGGCGACAATGTTCCCACAGGCAATTGCCCTGGCAGCGACTTTTGATGAAGAACTGATTGAGAAGATCGGAGATGTGGTGTCCACCGAGGGACGGGCAAAGTTTGAAGCGTATTCAGGAAGAGGAGACAGAGGTATTTATAAAGGTCTGACTTTCTGGGCGCCGAATATTAACATTTTTAGAGATCCACGCTGGGGGAGAGGACATGAGACGTACGGGGAGGATCCCTGTCTGACGGCAAAGCTTGGCTGTGCGTATATCAGAGGGATTCAGGGCAAAGATCCGGATCATTTAAAGGCGGCTGCGTGTGCCAAGCATTTTGCCGTGCACAGCGGTCCGGAAGCATTGCGCCATGAGTTTGATGCAAAGGTGTCGCTGCACGATTTGTACGATACGTATTTGTATGCATTTAAGCGGTGTGTCAAGGATGCCGGTGTGGAAGCCGTGATGGGCGCTTATAACCGCGTCAACGGGGAACCGGCGTGCGGAAGCAAGACACTTCTGCAGGATATTTTAAGAAAACAATTCGGTTTTGAGGGACACGTAGTGTCCGACTGCTGGGCAATTCTTGATTTTCATGAGAACCATCATGTGACAAAGACGGTAGAAGAATCTGCGGCAATGGCTGTCAACCATGGCTGTGATTTAAACTGCGGGAAGGCATTTTTGTATTTAAGCCGTGCCTGTGAACAGGGACTGGTGGAGGAAAAGACGATCACAGAAGCGGTGGAGCGCCTGATGGATGTTAGAATCCGGCTGGGGATGATGGAGGATTATCCGTCTCCATATGCGAACATTCCTTATGATGTGGTGGAGTGCCCCGAACATATTGCACTGTCCTTAGAAGCCTCGAAAAGAAGTATGGTGCTGCTTAAGAATGACAACCATTTTCTTCCGCTGAAGCAGGAACAGGTCCATACCATTGCAGTGATCGGACCAAACGCGAACTCCAGAGCAGCGCTGGTTGGAAATTATGAGGGGACATCCTCCAGATACATTACACCGCTGGAGGGAATTCAGGAATACACCGGAGAGAAAACCCGCGTCCTATATGCGCAGGGCTGCCATCTGTATAAGGATCAGGTAGAATTCCTCGGGGAGCCGAAGGACCGGTTTAAGGAAGCGCTGATTGCTGCGGAGCGGGCAGATGTCATTGTGATGTGTCTGGGATTGGATGCGGGCATCGAAGGCGAAGAGGGAGATGCGGGAAATGAGTATGCCAGCGGTGACAAGCTGGGATTAAAGCTTCCCGGACTGCAGCAGGAACTTTTAGAGGCGGTCGCAGCAGTCGGAAAACCGATTGTGCTCACCGTGCTGGCGGGAAGTGCACTGGATCTGTCGTGGGCGCAGGAACATGCACAGATACGGGCAATACTGGATTGCTGGTACCCGGGAGCGAGAGGTGGAAAAGCAATCGCAGAGGCATTGTTCGGAGAATTCTCTCCATGCGGAAAACTGCCGGTTACCTTTTATGAAGGAACGGAATTTCTTCCGGATTTTACGGATTATTCCATGGCAGGACGTACCTACCGGTATACGGACAGACATGTGCTCTATCCGTTTGGATATGGTCTTACCTATTCGCAGATCCGTTATTCTGATGCACATGCAGATGTCACAGATTTTGGAATACTGGAGCCGGTAACGGTGCATGTAACGGTGGAGAATACCGGTACCTACCCGGTACAGGAAGCGGTACAGGTATATGTCAGATTCAGTGAAAGAGAAGCTTACGATCCCGGCTATCAGCTGAAGGGAATCCGGTCGGTTGCACTGGAATGTGGGGAAAAGAAAGAGGTTTGTATCACCCTTTCTACGCGTGATTTTGCACTGATCTCCGAGGAGGGAAAATGTCTGGTACACCCGGGAAGCTATGAGATCGCAGTCGGAGGGCAGCAGCCGGATGAGAGAAGCAGCCGTCTGACCGGACAGACGGTGAGCACACTTTTTATATGCAAAACGGGAAATGTGACGGAAGTGGAATACTGATGCTGCCGGTATCCGTTGCACTCGATGAAAAACAATGTTAGTATAAAAATACTGGGAGAGGATATGAAGAGAATTCTGCATGCGGTTGAAGCCTGGATGGATGACTTTAAAATAAAAAATAAATTTTATATCCTGTATATCTTGTGCGTGCTGGTTCCGCTGATTGTGACGGACAGTGCGGTATTTTCTGTTGTCATGAAGTCTGAGCGGGAAGCCAGAGAGCATGAGATGGCGAATATTGCCAATGCAGTTGCATACAGTATTTCAAATACGGTCAACAATGCAGCAGAGATCGGGAAGAGTATTTATACGAGCAAATATATTAACCGTTTTTTGGCGAATACCTACAGCGATCCGTTGGACTATGTGGTGAGTTATCAGGATTTTTTTAAAGATACCCTGTTTGAGAGCGGACTTGGCATGAACAACATGGTAATCACGATGTATGCGGATAATGACACGATCGTGAATGGGGGAAAGGTATGTAATATGAAGGAAATACGCGGTACAGAAGTGTACCGCTATTTTCAGGATAACGGATTGAATAAGGGATTATATTTCCAGTATGATGACAGCAGGGCACCTTCGGTGGAGCCGCAGAGACGGATGCTTTTTTTCCAGAAGCTGGACTTTTATGCGGAAAATAATATGGAAAAGGTGCTGCTGATCAACATCGATTACAGTGCAGTAAACCGGACATTAGAGAAAATGAATTATGACACGGATGTATTTATCTGCCAGGGAGATAAGATTGTCTTATCAAATGGCAGATATTCCAGTATCGGAAAGGAATTTCAGACATTTGACCAGACGGGCAGGGTCGGATACTGTCAGGAACTCGAGTTTTACGGAATGGATCTGGATATTTATGTCATGCAGCCCAAACGCCAGCTGTGGACGGAAATCCGGAAAAACCTGCCGCTGATTGGATTCTTAATTGTTGTAAATGCGATTCTGCCACTCCTTCTGGTGCGGGGATTTAACCGGTCATTTACGCAGAGAATCAGCGAACTCAGCAAAGTGTTTGAGACAGTCGGCGGGGAACATCTGGTGCCGATTTCGTATGTGCGTGGAAAAGATGAGATTGGAAGCCTGATGAGCAATTACAACCGCATGGTTGCGAGAACAAATGAACTCATTCAGATTGTGTATAAGAATAAGATTAAAGAACAGGAGATGCTGGTGGAAAGACAGAATGCAGAACTGCTCGCGCTGCACAGCCAGATCAATCCGCATTTTCTGTTTAATGCGTTGGAGAGCATCCGCATGCACAGCCTGTTGAAAAACGAATATGAGACGGCAGACATGGTGGAAAAGCTGGCGCTGATGCAGCGTCAGTATGTGGAATGGGGAAACGACAGTGTCGAGATCCGCAGGGAAATGGAATTTGTGAGAGCGTATCTGGGGCTTCAGAAGTATCGGTTTGGAGAGCGGTTAAGTTACAGTCTTGAAGTGGAAGAGGATTGTCTGGACATTAAAATTCCCAAAATGACAGTTGTCACCTTTGTGGAAAATGCCTGTGTACATGGAATTGAGGCAAAGACAGCTCCCGGCTGGATTTTTGTGCGGATCTGCCAAAAGCAGAAGGCACTTTATCTGGAAGTGGAAGATACCGGATGCGGCATGGACGCCTCCCAGATGCAGGAATTAAAAGAGCGCATGCTAAACGCCAGTATTGATATGCTAAAGGATGGCGGAAGAGTGGGAATCATCAATGCATGTCTGCGGCTGAAAATGGTATTCGGGGAGCAGGTGGCATTTGATATAGAGGGGGAGCAGGGTGTCGGTACGACAGTGAGTATCCGGATGCCATTGTAGAGAAGGGAAGGAAAAAGATGGGGGAAGCATTGTTAAAGGTATTGCTCGTGGATGATGAGCCGTTTATATTACAGGGACTGAAGATACTGATTGACTGGGAGCAGGAGGGATTTGAAGTTGTTAAGACGGCAGCAAACGGAGAGGAAGCACTGGAATATCTGCGCGGGGAGCAGGTAGATCTCATTATTGCGGATATAAAAATGCCGGTCGTCACAGGACTGGAACTTCTGGAGAAAATCCGCGGGGAAAAGATTTCCGATGCACATTTTGTAATCCTGAGCGGATATGCAAATTTTGAGTATGCGAGAAAGGCGATCCGTTACGACTGCACAGATTATATTTTGAAACCGGTAGACCGGGAAGAATTGCTGAAGGTGCTGAATAAAGTCCAGGTATTGCGAAGGGCGGACAACCAGAAGAAGCAAAGCAGCCGGGAAATGGAGCAGGCGTATCTGTCCAGACATCTGATCGCATTGATTCAGGGAAAGTTTGACAGTGTGAATCTGGAGTATGTGAAGTCGCATATGGATGGGGCATCCGGTATACGGTATGTAGAGATTCAGATGGATGATGACGGCAGAGCTGAGGAAATATCAGATAAGGAAAAACGGGGCTTTCAGCGGCAGCTGTACCAGTATTGTATTGAGTTCCTGGGACCCCATGCATCACATTGTGTCTTTGATGTCTCAACGCATGAGAAGATTTATGACATTGGGTTATTGTATTGTGATGCGTTTGCTAAGGAGCAGGGGATTGATGGGAAAACATATCTGAACCGGTTTCTTGAGTATCTGATTGCTAACATGCACCAGCCGGTCATCATGCTTGTAGGGAAAAAGGTGCAGGATATCAGCAACATTGCCAGATCTTATGGAAATGCGTGTATGCTCCGGTCTTTTCAGGGATTCCGCGCAAAAAAGCCGATCTATTACTATGAGGAGGAAGTGCAGGTTACTTCCGGAGGAATTGTTTTATGCAAGAGCAGTCTGGATCGTCTGTTAAAAGCTGTGGAGCAGAACAACCATGTAGAGATACGGAGTGCGATTGAGCAGTTTTACGGGGAGATGATAAGCAGGGAAATGACCGGTGAGACGATGAATCTGAACATCAATTATCTTCTGTTTCAGCTGATCCATCTGGCGAGTGAGCAGGATGATGGGGTAAATCAGGAAGAGATTCTGCGCCTGATCAGTGAGAGCAGCTTTGAAAAGGGGGTAATGCGCGGCAGCAAGGCGCATCTGACCCGGTTTGCATGTGAATACGGTGACTATCTGTCGCAGCTTCGCAAAAATGTATCCAGAGGAGTGCTAGGAGAGATTGAGCGTGAGATCCGGGAAAACTATGCAAAGAATATCACATTAAAGAGCCTGAGTGAAAAATATTACGTCAACAGCGCATATCTGGGACAGCTGTTCCGTAAGAAAAACGGGCAGTCATTCAAAGATTATCTGAATAATTACAGAATGGAACGGGCAGCGGATCTGCTGTTACATACCGATAAGAAGATTGTCGAGATTGCGGAGGAAGTCGGGTATCATGATCTTGATTATTTTGTGAACCGTTTTATTCTGGTAAAAGGCTGTACACCGGCGAAGTTCCGGCGTGAGGCATAAAGGAAATACGGCAAGTTCAAAAGCAGGGCAAAGTATGGAAATAAGAACCTATACTTTGCCCTGCTTTTATCTATACTTCCTCCAATTGTCTGAATCTGCCAGAAAGGTAAAATAGTATTATCAAATAGGGAGGTAGTTACAAGATGAAGAGAAGGAAACTTATCAGTGTATTGCTGGCAGCCACAATGATGGCAGCCATGTTTGCCGGATGCGGGAGTGATGCGGCATCGACAGACGCAAAGGAAAACGCAGACGGTGCAGACAGCACGGAAGCCGGTGGGGTAAAAGAATTTACGGCTTTTTTTGCAGTTCCCGGTTCAGAGATCAATGATGACAATGAAATTCAGCAGATCATTGCCGACAAGACGGGGGTAAAAGTAAAGGAGACATGGCTGACCGGACAGACAGCGGAGGAAGCCGTCGGTATGATGATTACCGGGGGCGAGCTGCCGGATTTTATCGGCGGGGGAAGCGGACAGTCACAGCTCTATGATGCAGATGTTCTGGTTCCGCTGGATGATTATCTGGATGATTACCCGAATATCAAAAACTTCTTTACACAGCAGCAGTGGGATCAGCTTCGTCAGGATGACGGACATATCTACTGGATTCCACAGTTCAGCAACATCAAGGGAGAAGAGAAAGTTTGTACACACAACGATGAGGCATTCTGGATTCAGGCGCGCGTGTTAAAATGGGCGGATTATCCGGAGATCCGGACAATGGATCAATATTTTGATCTGATTGAGCGGTATAATGAGGCAAATCCGACGATGGAAGACGGAACAGAGAATATTCCTTATACCATTCTTTGCGATGACTGGAGATATTTCTGCCTGGAGAATGCACCACAGTTTTTGGATGGATACCCGAATGACGGTTCCTGTATTGTAGATCCGGAGACATTGACGGTCATCGACTATAATACGACAGACACAGCGGTCCGGTATTTCCAGAAATTAAATGAGGAATACCAGAAAGGAATTGTAGATCCGGAATCTTTTACACAGACCTATGATGAGTATATTGCCAAACTTTCGACCGGTCGTGTACTCGGTATGATTGACCAGTGGTGGGATTTTGCATACACTGCAGGGGATGCGATCAAACAGGCAGGTCTGGATGAGCAGGGATGCGATTATATTCCGCTTCCTATCACGATTGATGAGAGTGTGAAAAATCAGTGGCATTGTTCCGGCAGTGTATTGAACGTATCGGACGGGCTTGCCATTACCACAAGCTGTGAGGATGTGGAAGGTGCGCTGCAGTTCGTAGATGATCTTCTCACACAGGATATTCACAACCTGCGTTTCTGGGGAGTGGAAGGCGTTGATTACAATGTGGATGAAAACGGGGAATTCTACCGTACGGAGGAGCAGAGAACCAGAGCGTCAGATACTGCTTACAAAGCATCCCATACCTGTACCTATTCTTATTTTCCACAGTATTCCGGCACCAGTGATGACGGAATCAATGCGAATAAGCCGGATGGCCAGGCAAATGAATTCTTTGACGGATTAAATGATGATATAAAGGAAGCATTTTCCGCCTATGGTGCAGAGACGTATGTGGATATGATCGGAACAAACGAGGCTCCGGGTGCATGGTACCCAATGTGGTCTTATTCAAACGGTTTTACCACGGACACGGAAGGCGGTATGGCATGGAATAAGATCGCCGAGATCAAGCATGAATACCTTCCGCAGGTTGTAATGGCAAAAGATTTTGACGCGGCATGGGCAGAGTACATGGATGCATACAACAGCTGCGATCCGGGTGCGTTTATCGGTGAGTTACAGACAGAACTTGATAAGAGAATGGAAGAAGCAGCGAAATACGAATAACACATAAAATGAAATTGGAAACAGGCAGATGCAAGGAAGATTTCATCTGCCTGTTTTTTTAAGGAGTGGGGTATGGCTTTGACGAGAACAAGATCCAAAGAAAAAGAAAATCAATATAAAGCAAAGATCACCTGGAAAGAAATAAAGAGACAGAAAGTTCTGCTGTTCTGGAGTGGTGTGATGGTAATCTATGGCATCATTTTCTATTACCTTCCACTGGCGGGATGGGCGATGGCGTTCCAGAATTATAAGCCAAAGCTTGGAATTTTCCACTCTGAGTTTGTGGGACTGCAGAAGTTTCAGACCTTATTTTCGGATATGACATTTATCCGTGTCATCCGGAATACGCTTGCGATGGGTGTGATAAACCTGGTTGTGACATTTGTGACAGCAATCGCATTTGCCATTCTTTTGAATGAGATAAAATCACATGGCGGGAAAAAGGTTGTTCAGACCATCTCTTATCTGCCACATTTCCTGTCCTGGATTATCGTAACGGGAATTCTGCATGATATGCTCTCGGGAAGCGGAATCATCAATGAGATATTGATGAATCTGCATGTGATTACACAGCCAATCAATTTTTTTGCACATCCGAATTATTTCTGGCCGATCGTCGCGTTTGCCAATGTGTGGAAAGAGACAGGATGGAATGCCATTATTTACCTGGCAGCCATCACATCCATTGATCCTTCTTTGTACGAAGCGGCTTCCATTGACGGTGCGGGAAGATGGGCAAAAATCAAATACGTGACACTTCCGGGAATCAAACCAACGATTATGATTCTTCTGTTAATGAATGTAGGAAATGTATTAAATGCCGGATTTGAGATTCAGTACCTTCTGGGAAACGGACTGGTGCAGAAAGTGTCTCAGACGATTGATATCTATGTACTTAAATGGGGTATCAGTCAGGGAGATTATTCCATTGGTACGGCTGCAGGTATCTTTAAGAGTGCGGTAAGTATCATTCTGATTGTCATTGCAAACCAGATTGCAAAGCGCAACGGAGAAGAAAGGTTATTCTAAGGAGGGTAATAGCATGCAACAGCTGGCAGGAGCAAATAAAAAAAGAAAGAGAACAGGATCCGTTGATGCATTTCCCATTGTGAACGGAATCATTATGCTTGTGATTGTTGTAATCACATTATATCCGGTGCTGAATACGCTGGCGATTTCATTAAACGATGGCACGGATGCATTGCGTGGCGGAATTTATCTGTGGCCGAGAAAATTTACATGGAAAAATTATATCACGGTATTGCAGAAAGATAATCTGATTACCGGTGCATATGTCACGGTTGCGCGAACAGTTATCGGAACAGTGCTGGCACTGGCTGCAAACGCGATTCTGGCGTTTGTTGTCAGCAGAAAAAGATTTCTGTTTAAGAGAAGCCTTTCCCTGTTCTGGGTCATTACAATGTATGTGAATGGAGGAATGATTCCGACATTCCTGCTTTACAAAGGACTCGGTCTTACCAATAGTTTCTGGGTGTATGTAATTCCGGGCATGGTAAGTGCGTTTAATATGCTGGTAATCCGCACTTACATGAATGGTATACCGGACAGTCTGGAAGAATCCGCACAGTTAGACGGTGCCGGATATACGACAATTTTTCTAAAGATTTACTGTCCGCTCTGCAAGCCGGTATTTGCGACGGTGGCATTGTTCGTTGCAGTCGGACAATGGAATTCCTGGTTTGATGCCATGCTGTACAACCGCATGAATTCTGATCTGACGACGCTGCAGTATGAGCTGATGAAGCTGCTGTCATCCGTCACGAATCAGGGAACTTCGGCAGAAGCCATGAAGAATGCAGTGGGAACCGTTACACCGACGTCAGTCCGCTCTGCGGCAACGATACTCACGATGCTGCCGATTATCTGCATCTATCCGTTTTTACAGAAATATTTTGTCACCGGTCTTACACTCGGTGGCGTAAAAGAATAATTCCATATAAAAGCGAAGGAGCGTATGCAATCCCATCTTGCCGGTGTCCCTTAAAAACAGTATAATTGACTGGAAAAGAGGGAAAACAGATGAAAAAGAGACTGGCAGAAGGAATGACCTTAATGGTACTGCTTCTGGTGCTGTGGAACATGGCGGCACACACAGACCGCATGGCAGAAGCGCAGATAAAGCATTTTACGGCTTTTTTTCCGACGGAGGGAAACAGCCTTGAATATGGAAATATCATGAAAGCGAAGATTGCAGAGGTGACAGGAGCAGAGTGTGAAGAACTCTGGCTGTCCGGTCAGACCAAGGAGCAGGCGCTCAATTCATACATTGCCAGCGGCAGATATCCGGACTTCATACAGGGGGAAAAAAACTTATACGAAGCAGAGGCATTGATTCCGATTGATGAGTACTGGGAGGAATATCCCAATATCCGGCAATACATGACGAATGAGCAGTGGGATATGCTGCGCCAGGAAGACGGACACATTTACTGGATTCCACAATTTGGGGTGACAAATGGAAAAAGCAGCGATGTGATCCATGACGGGGAAGCATTCTGGATTCAGACGAGGGTTTTAAAATGGGCAGGATATCCGGAAGTTCATACGGTAGAGCAATATTTCGATCTGCTGGAGGCTTATGTGAATGCCAATCCCATGATGGAGAACGGAACCAGGAATATCCCATTTACGGTTCTTAGCGATGACTGGAGATATTTCTGCCTGGAGAATGTGCCGCAGTTTCTGGATGGATATCCTAATGACGGCTGCTGCATGGTCGATCCGCAGACCTTTCAGGTGATGGATTACAACACGACAGAGACGGCGCGGGCTTATTTTGAAAAATTAAATGAAGAATATCGTAAGGGAATACTGGATGCGGAGGCGTTCACAAACAGCTATGAAGAGTATCTGAATAAGCTGTCCACCGGAGCGGTCCTTGGAATGGTGGATCAGTGGTGGCAGTTTTACTATGCGATTTATCCGGCATATGACAGACAGAAATTGAGTGAGCAGGGATGCGATTATGTACCGCTTCCGATTACGATGCAGGAGGGGGTGGAGAACCAGTGGCATGTCGAGAGAGCGGCATCTATCGATACGTCCTCCGGCCTGTCGGTTACGGTCTCGTGTGAAGACATAGACGGTGCCTTGCAGTTTGTGAATGATCTTTTAAAGCCGGAGGTGGAGATTCTGCGTTTCTGGGGGCAGGAAGGAACGGACTATTGCGTGGATGAGGAAGGGGTTTTCTATCTGACGAAGGAACAGTCAAAGCGTTTTTCGGATGATCTGCTGGCATCGGACTATTTCTGCTATTACTCGTATTTCCCACGTTGGGAGGGAATGCTTCCGGATGGGAAAAATGCTTTTTCACTGGAATACCAGCCGGCAGAATTTTTAAAAAGCCAGCCGGGGGACGTCCAGAAATGTCTCAGGGCGTATGGCTGTGAAAGCTATGTGGATATGATTGGGAATCATAAGGCACCGGGAAACTGGTATCCGATGTATTCTTACGCTACATCGCTTTCTGATACCACAGAAGCAGGAATGGTATATGAGCAGATCAATGAGATCAAGCACGAGTGGCTTCCGCGGGGTATTATGGCAGAGGATTTTGATACAGCCTGGCAGGAATACATGGATGCATACAATGCCTGCAGTCCACAGATTTTGATGGAGGATCTGCAGCAGGAAGTGATGCGCCGCATCTGCCGGTAGAACCTTTCATTCTATACGATATTCTCACAGAAGATCTTATAGAATGGGAGGTTTTTTTATGGGGACAGAACTTAACCAGGCGCTGGTGCAGCAGGCACTTTCGTTTGCGCCGGAGATAACGGAAGAACGGCAGGCGGTGAAGGTGTGGGAAGATGGGACGGTAGAATTCTATCTGTATGCACCGACGGCTGAGACGGTGGAAGTGGCGGGTGTGGGCGGTTATTTTGATGCGGCGCCGCTTGCACTCCTGCCGGATGGAAACGGAGGGTTTTACAGGAAGATAGAGAACTTCCCGCGAGGAATGCACTATTATCACTGGTTTGTGGACGGAGTGAAACTGTTTCATCCGAAAGCCGGTTTTTCTTATGGCTGCTTTGAGACAATCAACACATTTGAGGTGCCGGAGCGCGGAGCAGAATTTTACTATCTGAAAGAGGTACCGCATGGAACGGTGCATCTGGCAAAGTACGCATCCGGTGTAAACGGTCACCTGAAAGAATGTTATGTATACACGCCTTATGGAAGCCAGAAAGATCCCAGCCGGCGGTATCCGGTCTTATATTTACAGCATGGTGTCGGTGAAAATGAGACGGGATGGATCTGGCAGGGGAAGCTGAATTACATCATGGACAATCTGATCGCGGAGCATAAATGCAGGGAAATGATCGTGGTGATGAGCTGTGATTATGCGTTTATCGAGGGTGAGGAGGCAGTTTTCTTTCCCGGGGATTTTGACAGAGAGCTGATGGAGGATCTGATTCCTTATGTGGAAACACATTTTCCGGTAAAACGGGGCAGAAATTACCGGGCACTGGCAGGTCTTTCACTGGGGTCTGCACTGGCGGCAAGAAGTGTATGCAGGCACCGGGATAAATTTTCGGCACTTGGAATGTTTTCCGGGGTATCGCTTTATGACGCAGAGAGGATCTGCACGGATGAGGCAGAAAAACCGGATGTTGTGTTTTTCTCCTGCGGGAGCAGGGAAGAGGAGATTTCGCGCGGAATAGAGGATATCTGTAAAAAAATGCGCGAATCAGAAACGCTTTGCGTAAAGAAAGTATATGAAGGCTATCATGAATGGCATGTCTGGAGAAAGAGTCTGAGAGATTTTGTGCCGCTTCTGTTTTGTGGCGCAGAGACTGTGGAAGAAACGGCATCTGCATGCTGCATGGAGCGCCGCCTGGATGAAAAACAGCTGTCCGTCCAGAGCATGGAGGAGCAGATGCTCTTTTTTGATCCGGTACACCGGCAGATCCGGTTTGAAACGGATGCGCAGGGGAGACCGGCAGGGAAATATCCAAAGACCATACCGGGCGTAAAAGTGTGCAGTGACGGCACGGCAGAATTCTATCTGGAGGCACCCGGTGCGGCTCGTGTGGATGTCCGGCTTAAGGAGAAGCATGAGATTTTGGCTGCGTTAACGGAGCAGCAGCCAGGAATATGGCGAGGAAAAATAGGAGGACTTTCTGCCGGCTATCATGAGGTACATTTTATCGTCAACGGCGTGGAGACGATTCATCCGGAAGTTCCGGCAGGGTATGCCGGATATAACGGACAGGGCAGTTTTGCATGCAATTATTTTGAGATTCCGGAACCGGAGTTCTGTTATCCGCAGCTGGCGAATGTGCCGCATGGCATGCTTCATATGGAATGGTACTGGGAGGAAGAAAATGGCGGATACCGCCTGTGTTATGTGTATACACCGGCAGGATATGAGAAGCATGCAAAACAGAGGTATCCTGTTCTTATTGTGGAGAGCTTTCGGTGGGAGAGCGAATGTGTGTGGATTCATCAGGGAAAAATCGCCAACATGGCTGACCGGCTTATCGCAGAGGGAAAAATGACGGAAATGATTCTTGTGATGCAGAAGTGCAGCAAGCGGAAAGAAGCGAGGATTCCGGAGGAGATCATTCAAAAATACCGTGTGATACCGGGAGAAGAGCATCGGGCGATGATAAAGGCACAGGATGGATCTGACTGGACATCCCGCAGACATCAGCTGGCAGAGCAGCTGAAGAACTCTTTCCGGTAAGGAGAAGGATTGAAAATATGGAAGAGATTATATTTTGGATGGAAGAGGCGGCAGATTCCGGGGTAAAGAAGATAGCGGATAAAGTTGCCGGCGATGTGGAGCTGGTAACGGACAGACGCCCGCGGGTGCTGTACGGCACATCACAGGAAGAACTTGCGGATGTGGCAGAACGGGCAGAGACTGTGATTGTTCCGGCTACGGTTGGAAAAAGCAGACTTCTGGAGCAGATGGAGGAAGAAAAGAGAATCGGTCTGGAACAGATCCGGGGAAAACGGGAGTGTTATGGCTGGTTTTTCCTGAATGATCCAGAATGGCACGGAACACAGATTCTTCTGATTGCAGGGAGCGATAAGCGTGGAACGATCTACGGACTGTTTCATCTGTCAGAACTTCTGGGCGTATCTCCGTTTGTCGACTGGTGTGGTATCAGGCCGCCTCACCGTGAGCATGTGGGACTTCGTGCATCGATGGCGTGTGTGGCGGGAGAGCCGTCTGTAAGATACCGCGGTTTTTTTATCAATGATGAATGGCCGGCATTTGGAACATGGTGCAACCGGCGCTTTGGGGGATTTGGGACTTCGGTTTATGAGCATGTGTTTGAACTGCTGCTAAGGCTCAAAGGGAACTATCTGTGGCCGGCGATGTGGAGCGCCAGATTTGGGGATGACGGCCCGGGACTTGCAAACGCAAAGCTGGCAGACGAATACGGAATCATTATGGGAATGTCGCATCATGAGCCGTGTCTGAGACAGGGGGAGGAGTATAAGTACCTGCGCGGAAAAGATTCGGTATATGGCGATGCATGGAATTTCCGGACGAACCGGGAAGGCATCATCCGGTTCTGGAAAGACGGACTGCTTCGGAGAGGAAAATTTGAAAATGTGATTACCCTGGGCATGCGTGGAGAGGCGGATACGGCAATTCTCGGAGAAAAAGCAACATTGGAAGACAATATTGAACTGCTGCGCGATGTGCTAAAAACGCAGAATGAGCTGATCCGGGAGTGTGTGGATGAGGACGTAAAGCGTGTCCCGAGAATGCTTGCTCTCTACAAGGAAGTGGAAGCATTTTTTTATGGAAATGATCAGACGGCGGGGCTGATGGGATCGGAAGAACTGGAAGATGTTATTTTACTGCTGTGTGATGACAACTATGGAAACCTCAGGACACTGCCGACAAAGGAGATGAGGACGCATAAGGGCGGATATGGGATGTACTATCATCTGGACTATCACGGCTGGCCCATTTCCTATGAATGGATCAACAGTTCGTACCTTCCGAAAATCTGGGAACAGATGACAACGGCATATGAATTCGGGGTGCGGGAACTTTGGATTGTCAATGTGGGGGATATTGCAACGCAGGAGTTCCCACTGTCGTATTTTCTGGATATGGCATATGATTTTGGACGTTGGGGAAGTGGTGCCGTCAATCAGACCGCAGAGTATACCAGACAGTGGACGAGGCAGCAGTTTGGAAGCTTTACGGAGGAAATACAGGAACAGATTGCGGACGTTCTGCAGGGATATACCAGATTGATACAAAAGAGAAGACCTGAGGCAATGCGTGCAATGGTGTATCACCCGGTGCATGGAAGAGAAACGCAGGATACACTGGAGGAGATTAAACGGATACTTACGGAAGCGGAGCGTGTGTATGCGTGGGTGAAGGAACATGCGCCGGAATACGAAGCGGCGTTTGTGGCGCTCATCTATTACCCTGCGGCAGGAACACTGAATCTGACCAGGATGCATCTTCTGGCAGGGATGAATCAATACCTGGCAAAGCTTGGAGCACTTCACGCGAATGATTACGGGGATGCGGTAGAACAGTGTCTGAAGCGTGACCGGGAACTGGTGACGGCATATCATCAGATGGATCACGGGCGCTGGAATGGCATGGGAGCATCGGAGCATATCGGATTTGTGCACTGGAATGAGGATGAATGTTTAAACCCTGTGATTCACCGGGTACTGCCCGCGGATAAACCGAGACTGGTTGTGACAGTGGATCAGACGATGCAGCATGCAGAGGGAAGCCCATGGCTTACGGAATCCATGAAACTGCCGGATTTTTTAGACCCTGCGTGCAGGAGCGCCGGGATCACCCTGTATGGGCTGAGTGAATGTGAGGCTGCATACGAGGTCACAGAAAAACCGGAATGGCTTTCGGTGTGGCCGATGCAGGGCGTGCTGGACGGGAAAAAGCACAATTATGAAAAGCTGGAACTTGTAATAAACCGGGAGCGTTGGGCAATGAACCGGGATGGAAATACAGGTACGTCTGCTTGTGGAGTGCTTGAAATAAAAACGCCTTCCGGCTGCTGCCGGATCGATATACCGGTATGTGAAAATCTGCCGGAAGTACAGGAAGGTACCTTTGTGGATACGGCAGGTTATATTGTGATGGAGGCAGAGCATTATGCAGACCGGAAGGATGGATATGCAGCGGATGGTAAGCGGGAAGGAAAAAACGAAAAGGTACGGTTTCAATGCATCAGGGACTATGGAAAAACGCGGTCTGCCATGAAAGCATTTCCGGTCACAGCGTATGGTGTGCCGGGAGAAAATGCACCGTATCTGGAGTATCATTTCTGGGTATCAAAGCCCGGCGGGTATGTACTTACGCTTTATATGCAGCCCTCCAATCCGGTGGCGAACGATCAGAAACTCTGCTACGGTGTGCAGAATAACGGTGGTGAGATCCGGATTTATAACGCGGTACCTGAGGGATACCGGATCGGAGATCAGGGAGAGTTCTGGGCAAAAGGTGTATTAGACCAGATACGCAGACAGGAGATTCCGGTTTCATGCAGAAGTGGTATCAACCGTCTGCGCATTTATTCCGTCACACCTGGGTTTGTTCTGGAAAAGCTGTTGATCCGCCCGGAAGGAACGGATGTCCCGGAAAGTTATCTGGGACCCAAAGAGACGTATCACACATAAAGGAAAGAGGAGAAAAGGAGTAGAACGATGGCGGGAGCATTTGAGACGGGAAAGTATCGCAATGTGTTTGCAGAGTACGGGTATCCGGAAGCGGAGATTCAGAGAAGAGTGGAGCAGACATTTGAGACAATTTTTTATGGGAATGAGGAGGAGCGTTTCTATCATGAGGTGGGAGCCGACATGGCATACATAGAGGATACGGGAAACCATGATGTGCGCACAGAGGGAATGTCCTATGGAATGATGGCATGTGTGCAGATGAACCGCAGGGAAGAGTTTGACCGGCTGTGGAAATGGACCCGGACATATATGTACATCGAGGATGGACCATGTAAGAATTATTTTGCGTGGTCCTGTGCAACAGATGGCAGTAAAAATGCGGAAGGTCCGGCTCCCGACGGAGAAGAATATTTTGCCATGGCACTGTTTTTTGCGGCAGACCGCTGGGGAAATGGAACCGGAATATTCCACTATGCAGATGAGGCGCGGGCAATTCTGCGGGAATGCATCCACAAGGGAGAGCCGGGGCATCCGGGGGAACCGATGTGGGACACATCCAGGCATCTGATCAAGTTTATTACAAATTGTAATTTCAGCGATCCGTCTTACCATCTGCCGCATTTTTATGAATTATTTGCCAGATGGGCGGACGAAGATGACCGGGAGTTCTGGAGAGGCGCGGCAGAAGCGAGCAGAGCGTATCTGCATCTGGCATGTCATCCGGACACCGGTTTGTCGGCGGAGTATGCGGAGTATGACGGGACTCCGCATGAGGGAGATCAGGAGATTTTCGGCAGGCATGACTGGTATTACAGTGATGCGTACCGGACGATTGCAAATATTGCCATGGACTGGCTGTGGTTTGGGAGAGATCCCTGGCAGCAGGAGATCGCGGGAAAATTACAGAGTTTTTACTGCGAAAAGCAGAGCGGACACTGGGATGGTGTGTTTCTGACGGACGGCACGCTTCTTAGAGAGCGGGCGCTGCACCCGGTTGCGGTGATAGCGGTAAATGCAGAGGCTTCGCTGGCTGCGAAGGGAGAAAATGCAAAGGAATGCATCAGAAGGTTCTGGGAGACACCGCTTCGGACAGGGGAACGCCGTTATTACGACAATTTCCTGTATCTGTTTGCCATGCTGGCACTGTCCGGGAATTATCGTATTTACTGAATAAAGTTAGGTCATGAATCTGATATTTTAATGTCGTATCTGGTATTCTGATTTTCAAAGGAAGGTTATATTTAATGCAGAAAACCTTAGAAAATCAAAACAGGAGAAAGCATATATGAAATATGGATATTTTGACGAGACGAAGAAAGAGTATGTAATTACAAGACCGGATACACCGGCACCGTGGGTTAATTATCTCGGTTCCCCGGAATATGGCGCGATTATTTCAAACAATGCAGGCGGATACAGTTTTGCAAAATCCGGAGCTAACGGAAGAATTTTAAGATACATCTTTAACCAGTTTGACGAACCCGGAAGATATATTTATATCAGGGATAATAAAAGCAAAGACTACTGGTCGGCTTCCTGGCAGCCGGTGGGAAAGGATCTGAAAACTTACCGGAGTGAATGCCGCCATGGAACTGCTTATACAAAAATGCAGGCGGATTACAGCGGTATTCACTCAGAAGTGAGATATTATGTGCCGCTAGACCGGGCGTATGAGGTGTGGAATGTATGCATTGCCAACACATCTGCAGAAGAAAGAGAACTGACGGTTACCGGGTACGCTGAATTTACAAACAACAGCAACTATGAGCAGGATCAGGTGAATTTACAGTATTCGCAGTTTATTACGCGCACGGTTTTCTGTGGGGATCATGTGCGGCAGATGATTCATGCGAATCTGGATCAGATCGAGGAAGGCAGCGATGTCGATGATAAAATCGTTGTCAGCCGTTTCTTTGCACTGAAGGGAGCAAAAGTGACATCCTGGTGCGGCGACAGAGAGAAGTTCCTCGGAAGATATCACGGATATGGCAATCCGGCAGGTGTGGCAGAGGGAACATTGTGTAACGAGGGAAATGAGAACGGCAACAGCTGCGGAGCACTCAGTACGGTGGTGCGGCTTGCACCGGGAGAGCACTGTGAGTTCGCATTTCTGGTTGGAATGAAAGAGGAACCTGAGGTGGCAGAGATTTTGGCCTCCTATGTGCTGCCGGAGCAGGTCTGTGGAAAGGAATTGCAGCAGCTGACCGATTACTGGCATGGAAAGCTTGCACATTTTCAGATAAAGACACCGAGTGAAGAATTCAATGCCATGATAAATACATGGAACGCCTATAACTGCTTTATGACATTTATCTGGTCGCGTGCAGCGTCGTTTGTCTACTGTGGACTGCGCAATGGATACGGTTATCGTGATACGGTACAGGATATACAGGGAGTCATTCACCTTGCACCGGAGATGGCAGTTGAAAAAATCAGGTTTATGCTTTCCGCACAGGTGGATAATGGAGGCGGACTGCCACTGGTAAAGTTTACACACAATCCGGGACATGAAGATACGCCGGATGATGCATCTTATGTAAAGGAGACCGGGCATCCGGCATATCGTGCAGACGATGCGCTCTGGCTGTTTCCGACCGTCTACAAGTATATAGCGGAGACCGGACATCTGGAATTTATGGATGAAGTGATTCCGTATGCAAACCGGGGAGAGGCGACTGTTTACGAGCATCTGAAGCGTGCCATCGATTTTTCCATGAACCATCTGGGAAAACACGGTATGCCGGCGGGGCTGTATGCCGACTGGAATGACTGCTTAAGACTGGGCAAAGAAGGGGAATCCACATTTGTTGCCATGCAGCTTTATTATGCGATGAATATATTGCGAAAGTTTGCAGAATACAAGCAGGATAAAGAAACGGCTGCCTATCTTGATGAAAAGCAGGAGGAACTGGGGAAATTGCTGCAGGAACTCTGCTGGAATGAGGACCGTTTTATCCGTGGATTTACAGAAGCAGGCGAAGTGATCGGAAAGCGCACGGATCCGGAGGCAAATATGTGGCTGAACCCGCAGAGCTGGGCGGTGATCAGCGGGCTGGCAAAAGCGGATCAGGCGGATATGGCGCTTGAGAGGGTATATGAGAAATTAAACACGCCGTATGGTGCAATATTGATGGACCCGCCGTATCATGCGCACGCCTTTGACGGAGCACTGGCTGTCATCTATAATCCGGGTGCAAAAGAAAATGCAGGTATTTTCTCACAGTCGCAGGGATGGATTATCCTGGCGGAGGCATTGCGGGGACATGGAGACAGAGCATTTACTTATTTTATGGAAAATGCACCGGCTGCACAGAATGACCGTGCACAGATCCGCGTGATTGAACCTTATTGCTATGGACAGTTCACGGAAGGAAAGGCAAGTCCGAATTTCGGAAGGTCACATGTGCACTGGCTCACGGGAACTGCTTCCACGGTTATGGTCGGCTGTGTGGAGGGAATTCTGGGTATGCGTCCGGATTTCTATGGACTGCATCTTACGCCTGCAATTCCGCATGAATGGGAGGAGTTTGAAGTAAATAAAGTTTTCAGAGGCTGCCAGTTACATATTGTTGTGAAAAATCCGGGACATGTGCAGTCGGGATGCGACAGACTACTTGTAAATGGAGTCAGGATGCAGGGAGATTATATTCCGCAGGAAGTATTGAAAAAGCAGACAGAAATCGTATTGTATATGTCATAAGATGGGAGGAAAGATTCGTGGGAAAGATAGAATTTTTGGATCAGCAGGGAAGCTTTCGGGTGTATCAGCCGGAAGACTACAGTGGATTGTATTTTCCTCTTGCAGGAGACGGTGGGTTAAAATCCTGCATTACACCGACACTCGGCGGCGACAGCAAAAGGGATCAGAACCATTTCCTGATGGAGCCGGTCAGTATTGAAAATCTCCATAACAATAAAAATACAAGAAATTTCTGGTGCCGTATCAAAAACCGGGGATACTGGTCAGCCTGCGGTTCGTCGGCAGAGGCAGAATTTCTGCGGTTTACCGGAGAACAGGAGAAAAGCGTACTGGAAGCCGGATTTATGTGGCAGAAACTGACGCGGACATCCGCAGTCCATGGACTAAAAGCAGAGATTACTTCTTTTGTGACGGTAGACGGAGCGATGGAAGTGATGATGACGGAACTTACCAATATAACAGAGGAACCGCTTGAAATGACACCGATTGCAGTGATGCCGGTCTATGGAAGAAGTGCGGACAATATCAGGGATCACCGCCATGTGACTTCCCTGCTGCACCGGATCTGTACCACGGATTATGGGGTGGAGGTGACGCCTGCGATGTCGTTTGATGAGCGGGGGCATCAGAAGAATCATACAACGTATTTTGTATATGGTTCCACCGGAGAGGGAGAGGCACCGGCAGCTTTTTACCCGACCGTCGGGGAGTTTATCGGGGAGGGAGGTTCCTATCTCATACCGGAGGCAGTCCGGACAGAAAAGCCGGGAGCTGTGGCAGGAAGTAAGGCAGAGGGAAAAGAAGCAGTGGGAGCTCTTAAGTTTGCGGAGATTTTATTAAAACCACATGAGACAGTCTGCTATCTGACTCTGGGCGGAATGACCGACGAGAGATCACAGATCGAACCTCTTACAGCATCTCTCAGACAAAGAAGCCAGGTAAAGGAAGCTTATGATGAAGTAAAACGGTACTGGACAAAGAAAGTAAACATCACATTTAAAACGGGTAATCCGGATGCAGACAATTATCTTAAGTGGATTACGTTCCAGCCAATTCTGCGGAGAATTTACGGCTGTTCGTTCCTGCCGTATCATGATTACGGAAAAGGAGGACGTGGCTGGCGGGATCTGTGGCAGGATTGTCTGGCATTGCTTCTCATGGACCCTTCCGCAGTCCGGCAGATGATCATCGACAATTACGGCGGTGTCCGGGTGGACGGAACCAATGCCACAATTATCGGAAATGCGCAGGGGGAGTTTATTGCGGACCGGAATCATATTACCCGTGTGTGGATGGATCATGCGTTCTGGCCGTTTGTGACGACAAAATTTTATATTGACCAGACAGGAGATCTCGAGATTCTTTTTGAGAAGGTTCCGTATTTTAAGGATCTGCAGTCCAAAAGAGGCACAGATCACGATACCGGATGGGACGAGACATATGGAAAATGCCAGCGCACAGAGGGTGGCGTCGTCTATTTCGGAAGTGTACTGGAACATCTGCTTCTTCAGAATCTCTGTGCATTCTACGATGTCGGTGCGCACAATGAGATGCGGCTGCACGGGGCAGACTGGAATGACGCGCTGGATATGGCATGGGAAAATGGAGAAAGCGTGGCATTTACAAGTGCTTATGCGGGAAATTTAAAAGAGATTGCGCACTGTATCCGGCTGTTAGAGCAGGAGACCGGCTGCAAGCGTTTTGAGATTGCAGAAGAGATGGGAATGCTGTTTGCAGGTGGCAGGGAGCTGTATGAGAATGTGGAAAAGAAACGAGGGATACTGGACGCCTATCTGGAGAAATGTGCACATAATCTCAGTGGTCAGACCATGATCGTAAAAGCAGAGCAGATTTGCAGCAATCTGGAGGAAAAAGCAGACTGGCTGATGGAGCATATAAGGGTGCAGGAGTGGATTGCTGAGGATGAGGCACACGGATGGTTTAATGGCTATTATGATGATCATAAGAATCCGGTGGAGGGCTGTAAAGACGGAAAGGTACGGATGATGCTGACGAGTCAGGTCTTTGCGATTATGAGCGGCACGGCAACACCGGATCAGATCCGCAAAATCTGCCAGAGTGCCGATAAATATCTGTATGATGAGAAGGCGGGCGGCTACCGTCTGAATACGGATTTTGGTGAAGAAAAAATGGATCTGGGAAGAATGTTCGGATTTGCTTACGGGGAGAAGGAAAACGGAGCAGTATTTTCCCATATGGCTGTCATGTACGCCAATGCACTGTACCAGAGAGGATTTGCGCGGGAGGGAAATAAAGCCCTGCAGGCTCTTCTTAACGCGGCAATGAATTTTGACAACAGCAGGATGTATCCGGGACTGCCGGAATATTATGATCTGTCAGGAAGAGGCATGTATGCATACCTGACGGGTGCAGCAAGCTGGTATCTCCTTACGATGGTTACGGAAGTATTCGGCGTAAAGGGGGTCATGGGAGATCTGGTAATTGCGCCGGCATTCATGCCGGAACAGTTTGATGCGCATGGAAATGCAGAAGTAAAGCTGATTTTTGCGGGAAAGAAATTCGACATCCGGTTCTCAAATCCGGAAAAGTGCGAGTGTAAAAAAGAGTGGATAAAAAGTGTCCTCTGCGATGAAAAGCAACTGGAACCGGAAGCGGGGGCAGCATATGCCGTGCGGATCAAAAAGGAGTGGATCAAACAGCTGGATGCAGAAAAAGAGCATGTCATAAAAATCCTGTTTGGAAGATAGGAAGCAGATAGTGGTCTTCACAGGAGGCATACACGGTTCTTCGGGGGTAAACAATATTGCAGGAAGCACAGCATGCCAGATTCCTGGAGAAAAGCAGCTGGAGCATTCGTCGGGAAAAAATGCGCGTATTTCTTCCAGCCAGAGCTTTGCAGCTGATTCCGTGTCTCTTCCACGTTTGGACACACTGGCGGGCACATGTCCGACACACCGGAGACAATGGGCGGACTTTCTGGCAGCACTAACTGTGCTCCCTCATAGACAATATTAAACCGCGCGAACCGAAACTCGCTGCTATCAGCTATTGAAATCAGGGCAGATAGCAGCTCAGACATCGGCTTCGCGCGGTTATGTTTTGTTCTGCGGCATCCATAAGGGACACACACGAAAGTCCTAAAATTGTCTGCTGGCTTGCAGCCACAGTCCGTGGAGTGCTCCAAACTTGGAAAGACATGGATCATAACAGATGCCAGCAGCGGTATGGTTAGAAATACCGGATTTTGCGATCAGAATTTGCGCCATCTGTTTATCCCGGAACTTTCTGCACTCCGGCATTCCGGTAATGATACTTACCGTTTAGCGTCAGCAACCTGCTTAAAGCGTCAGACCTGTCTCCGGTGGCGGCTTCTTCGCGGGGAGTTACCACATGGATTTGTAATATTTATTGCGGTATTTTTTGGGAGTCATACCGGTAAAGTTCTCGAACGTCTGGATAAAGTGGCTCTGCGAAGAAAAGGAAAGGTAATTGGCAATGTCTATGATGGACTTGTCAGAGTAGCGCAGGAGATGCGTTGCCTTTTCTATTTTTTTCTCGCGGATATAGTCACTGATGGAAATGCCGAGGTTCTGCTTGAATACCCGGGAGAGATAGCTCTCGGATAATCCGGTATATTCTGCCAGCATGGCGACGGTAATGCGTTCTTTGATATGACTGTAAATATAATCCACACACTGTACGACCGGCTTGGATAAGATGGAACTTTTTTTCTGAAGAACCATCTTGCCGGTAAAGTCTTTAGCCATTTCATGGTGAAGATCCGCAATCTGCCGGACGGTTGTGCAGGTGTCCATTTTCAGAATGTAAAAGTCGCTCAGACGATAGGCCTGTTCCGGCTCCAAACCGCCGTCAATGCAGTAGCGTGTAAGCATGGCGGCAGTGACTACAAAATGATATTTTATGTTGGTAAGCGCATTGCGCGAGAGCACACCGGTTCCCTCCAGATGGATAAATGCATCCTCTTTGCAGTTGGCGACAACAGTTTCCATATCGCCTGTTTTGACTGCCGTATAAAAGGAATATTCCACGGTTGGCGGTCGGTGAAGGGTCTCAAGTTCACTGCTTTTTAATTCGGTCTCGTACCATTCTTCTGAAAAGGCCATTGGCTGTTTCCTCCGTAAAATAAGAATATGGTTATTATGACATGAATCTGATATTTTTACAATTGATTTAGTATATTCCAGTCATAAAATTCAGTACAATTCTATCTGTAATCAAGAAGACGGCAGACATTATAGGGAAAGGGTCTGACGTTGAAAAACTAAAATACAGGGAGGAATTGAAGTATGAAACAGCGGGTTATCAGCTTAATGCTGACAGTGGCTATGGGGGCTACTTTACTTGCAGGATGTGGAAGCAGTGCCACAGACAGTGCCAATGCCGGAGCAGACAGCGGCAAGGAGAGTGCAGCGGCTGCAGGCACAGAGTCGGACGAGAAAGATTTCAGTGGTGAGGGAAAGGTAATTAACATCTATTCCTGGAACGATGAGTTCCGTACACGTCTTGAGGCAGTATATCCGGAGGTGGAATCTACTTCCTCAGACGGAACGGTAACAACGCTGAAGGATGGAACAGAGATTCACTGGGTGATCAATCCGAATCAGGATGGTGTATATCAGCAGAAGCTGGATGAAGCGCTTATGAATCAGGCAGATGCTGCGGCAGATGACAAGGTAGATATCTTCCTGTCCGAGACGGATTATGTATTTAAATATACCGATAAGGATGCGGATGTTGCCATGCCTCTGACAGATCTTGGAATTGATCCTGAGACGGATCTGGCGGATCAGTATGATTTTACGAGAACTACGGCTTCTGATTCTGACGGTGTGCAGAGAGGATCTACCTGGCAGTGCTGTCCGGGACTTTTAGTATACCGCCGCGATATTGCAAAGGATGTATTCGGAACAGATGATCCTGAGGCAGTCGGCGAGAAGGTGAAGGACTGGGCAACCATCAAGGACACCGCGGCAGAGTTAAAGGCAAAAGGATATTATACCTTTGCATCCTATGCGGATACGTTCCGTCTGTACGGCAACAGTATTGATGAATCCTGGGTTCAGCCGGGAGATACTACCGTCAAAGTAGATCAGAAAATCATTAACTGGGTGAATGATTCTAAGGAATGGCTGGATGCCGGTTATCTGGACAGCAACATCAAGGGTCAGTGGAATGATGACTGGAATAAGTCCATGGGCTCCCAGTCCAAGGTTTTTGCATTCCTGCTTCCGGCATGGGGCATTGACTTTGTGCTGAATCCGAACTGGGATGGAGAGGCCGGCAACTGGGCAGTTACGAACCCGCCACAGGAATATAACTGGGGTGGTTCCTACATCCATGCGGCAACAGGAACAGATAATGTAAAATATGCGAAGGATATTATTCTTGCAATGACAAGCAATCAGGACAACCTGTTAAAGATTTCACAGGATTACTCTGATTTCACGAATACGAAGTCCGGAATGGCAGAGGCAGCAAAGGATGATGCAGACTTCTCGTCAGAATTCCTTGGCGGACAGAATCCGTTTGTCTACTTTGCACCGGTAGCTGAGAATATCAAGATTGCTCCGTTATCTGCATACGATCAGGGATGCGTGGAACTGATTCAGAATTCGTTCAGCGATTATCTGCAGGGAAATGTAGATTTTGATAAGGCAAAGGCAAACTTTGAGACAGCAATCAAAGAGCGTTATCCGGATATCACAGAAGTTCAGTGGCCGGAATAAGACCATGACTGCGGAGCAATTTTGCTCCGCAGAACTATTATGGCAGAGAGGGCAAAGGAATGAAAAAAAAGAAAAAAAGTATCAGCTATGGAAAATGGGGACAGATATTTATTCTTCCGTTTTTTATTATCTATTTTATTTTTTCGCTGATTCCGTTGGCAGATACCGTCAGATACAGTTTTTATGAATATTACCGTTCCGGAATTAAGGAGGTCGGACCTAATTTCGTTGGAATGGCAAATTATATCAGTCTGCTGAAATCCGATATGCTGGCATATGGAAAAAACACGCTGATTCTGTGGCTGATCGGTTTTATCCCGCAGATTGTGATCGCACTTGTTCTTGCGAGCTGGTTTACGGATGCCAGATTAAAGATACATCACAAACAATTTTTTAAGGTTGTCATTTATCTGCCCAATCTGATCATGGCATCTGCATTTGCACTTTTATTTTTTACACTGTTTTCCACGAGTGGACCGGTCAATTCCATTCTGATGTCTCTGGGATGGATCAATAGCCCGATTGATTTTATGGAATCTGTTTTTGGCACGCGTTCCCTGATTGGACTTATGAATTTCCTGATGTGGTTTGGCAATACGACGATTATGCTGATGGCAGCAATCATGGGAATCAGTGTGGAGGTATTTGAGGCCTGCGAGATCGATGGGTGCAACAGTCTGCAGAGATTTTTCTATATTACGCTTCCGATGATCCGGCCGATTCTTGCATATACACTGATTACCTCGATTATCGGCGGATTGCAGATGTTTGATGTGCCACAGATCTTAACGAACGGTCAGGGAAATCCGGACCGGACATCCATGACACTGATCATGTTCTTAAATAATCATTTAAAGAGCAAGAACTATGGTATGGCAGGAGCGTTATCTGTTTATCTGTTCATCATCAGTGCGATCTTATGTTTTATCGTGTATAAGATGACAAATGATAATGATCCGGACGGATCGAAGGCAGCGGCGAAAAAAGCTGCCAGAGAAGAAAGAAGAAGGAGGAGATAAAACATGAAATCAAAATCAGGAAACAGTTTGCGGAGTGTTCTGGCGCATATTGTGTTGATTGTACTGTCATTTATGTGTCTGTTCTTCTTCTATATTCTGATTATCAATGCAACCCGTTCTCATGCGGAGCTGCAAAAGGGGTTTTCGGCATTGCCGGGCACCCATCTGCTGGAAAATTTAAAGAATGTGGCAAATGACGGAAGCTTCCCGATGTTCCGCGGAATTATAAACAGTATCTGTATCTCGACTGCCTGTGCGGGTTTGTGTACTTACTTTTCCGCGTTGACGGCATATGGTCTGTATGCTTATGAATTTAAGACCAGAAAGATAGCATTTACCTTTATCATGGCAATTTTGGTCATGCCGACTCAGGTAACGGCAATGGGATTTTTGCGGCTGATCACGAAAATGGGGTTGTATGATACCTGGTATCCGCTCATTATTCCAAGCATCGCGTCGCCTGCGGTATTCTATTTTATGTACAGCTACCTGCAGTCATCACTGCCCCTGTCCTTAGTGGAGGCGGCAAGAATCGACGGCTCAGGCGAATTCAGGACGTTTAACTGTATTGTGCTGCCGATTATGAAGCCGGCGCTCGCGGTACAGGCGATTTTCACTTTTGTCGGTTCCTGGAATAACTACTTTGTTCCGGCACTGATTCTTCAGACCAAGAGCAAAATGACAGTGCCGATCTTAATTGCGACATTGCGTGGAGCAGACTATATGAACTTTGACATGGGAAAAGTTTACATGATGATTACGGTGGCGATTGTGCCGATCATTGTGGTATATCTTTTATTATCAAAATATATTATCGCCGGTGTGACACTTGGTGGAGTGAAAGAGTAAACACGATCTGGACAGAGAATCATATGGAAGAAAATTCTGTATGGTTCTTTCTGTCATTTTGAAGGGAAAAGCAGAGAATATGGAAAAAAGAGAATGGAGATATAGTGGAACCATAGAGGAAAGAACGTCCATCCGGGAGCAGGTGCATGATGTTCTGGCAAGAAAAGTGGCAGAAGAGGCAATGGTTTTATTAAAAAATGAATCGCTTCTGCCGCTGCCTTTGGATGTTCCTATGGCGCTGTTTGGAAGCGGGGCAAAAAAGACGGTAAAAGGTGGAATCGGCTCCGGGGATGTCAACAACCGGAAGACAATTTCTGTCTATCAGGGACTGCTGGAAGCGGGCGCAATGATCACAAGTGAAGCGTGGCTGTGCGACTATGAAAAGCGGTATGAGCAGGCGAGAGAGGAATGGAAAAAACTGGTTCTCGAAGAAACAAAACGGGTTGAGAATCCGTTTGACGCATATTCCAATCATCCGTTCTGTTTCCCGGAGGGAAGAGCGGTTACAGAACAGGACATTGCCGGGGCAGGGGTGGCAGTTTATGTGCTGAGCCGCATTTCAGGTGAGGGAAGTGACCGCAGAAAAGAGCGCGGCGACTATGAATTAAGCCGCAGGGAACAGGAAGACCTGTTATTTTTGAATGAGAAAAAGATTCCGGTAGTGCTCCTGCTGAATACCGGTGGTCCGGTAGAACTGACAGATATTTTAGAGCAGGCAAAAAATATACGGGCTGTGTTAAATATTTCCCAGCCGGGACAGGCAGGTGGTTATGCGGTGGCGGACATCCTGTTTGGAAAGGCGGTTCCAAGCGGAAAACTTACGGCAACATGGGCGAGACATTACGGGGAGTATCCGTCAGCGGATACTTATGGATACAGGAACGGAGATCTGGAAAAGGAAGAATACCGGGAGGAAATTTTCGTTGGATACCGTCATTTTGACCGGGAAAATCTGCCGGTATTATTTCCGTTCGGGTACGGACTTTCCTACACATCATTCCTAATCCGCCAGCGGTCTGTACGCGAGGAAACGAATTCCCTGGAACTTGCAGTGTCTGTGCAGAATACGGGTGGAACCTATGCCGGGAAGGAGACAGTGCAGGTCTATGCGACACTCCCGCAGACCGGAATGGAAAAAGAAAAAAAGCGGCTGGTGGGATTCGCCAAAACAAAATGTCTGCTGCCGGGGGAAATACAGCAGCTGGAGATTAAAATACCAAAAAACATGCTTGCAAGTTTTTCGGAAGAACAGAGTGCCTGGTATCTGGAAGCCGGAACGTATGGCATATGGATCGGTGCCGATTCACAAAAGTTAGAACAGGCATGGGAATTTGATGTGTACGAACGGACGCTCACAGAGCACACATGCCGGCTGGAGGCAGCAGAGAGCGATGCAGGAAAGCTTTCTGCCGCTGAAGAGCAAAAAGTGCATCTGACCGGAAAAATACCGGCAGAGGAACTGATTCCGCTCTTATATGGCCATGTGGAACAAAACAGCAGTACACTCGGCGCGGCGGGAATCCGTGTTCCGGGATCGGCGGGAGAGACAACACATGCGCTGGAACAGCCCTATGGAATAAGGTCGTTAATCATGGCGGACGGACCGGCAGGAATCCGGCTGCATCAGTCGTATGAGGTAGACGCAGATTCGGGGAAAGTCTATGGAAAAAGTGTACTGGGAGCACTGGAAAATGGCTATCTGGAGCCGATGCAAAAGCATGAGAATGCCAAGACCTACTATCAGTTCTGTACGGCGTTTCCGGTCGGAACGGCAATGGCGCAGACCTGGAATGAGGAACTGCTGCAGTCTTTCGGAAGAGCGGTATCACATGAAATGAAAGAATTCCATATTGATCTGTGGCTGGCACCGGGAATGAATATCCAGAGAAATCCGCTGTGCGGGCGGAATTTTGAATACTATTCGGAAGATCCATTTCTCTCAGGCAAGATGGCTGCTGCGGTTGTCCGAGGTGTACAGGAGGAGGGAACCTGTGGAGCTGTGATCAAGCATTTTGCATGCAACAATCAGGAAGACAACCGTATGGGGGTCGATGTGCATATTTCAGAGAGAGCCCTAAGGGAGATCTATCTTAGGGGATTTGAGATTGCAGTCAAAGAAAGCGCACCGGTTGCAATCATGACATCCTACAACCGGGTCAATGGAGTTCACGCGGCAAACAGCAGAGCGCTATGCACTGTAATTGCCAGAGAAGAGTGGGGATTTGACGGTGTACTCATGTCGGACTGGAGTACAACAGCGCCGGAAGACGGCAGTATTCCATGGAAGTGTATCGAAGCCGGAAATGATCTGATTATGCCGGGAAGTGAGAAAGATGATGCGGATATCCGGCAGGCGTATGCAGACGGAAGGCTGTCGGAAAAGGAAATCCGTCTCTGTGCGGGAAGAATTATTTCACTGATAAATAAATTAGATAAAAAGACAAAAAAGTGACATTGGAAAGACAAGAAACAGGTAGTCTCCATGACTGTCTCCTGTTATACTCTGCTCATAAGGTACACTTATGGAAAGGAGCACAAACAGGGGGGAATCATGGAGATTTATTCAATTAAAGACGAAAAGTTCCGCAGGTATGGGAAAGTCTGGAGCGGCTTTGACTGCACGAGACTGATCCGCGAGATGGAACACACGCCGCTGCCGGAGGATGTCATTTATGTGCCATCCATGGAGGAACTGGAGGTGCTGCCGGAGGCGGGAGAGTTTGCCAGACGGATCTACGGCGGACTTCCGATTCAGATCGGTTATTGTAACGGCAGCAATCACAGATTAAATGCGTTGGAGTATCACCGCAATTCGGAGATCAATATTGCGGTGACCAATATGGTGCTGCTGTTAGGATGGCTGCCGGATGTGACCGATGCGTTTACTTATGACACATCCAGGGTGGAAGCATTTTTTGTCCCGGCGGGAACGGTTGTTGAGATGTATGGAACGACACTTCACTATGCGCCGTGCAATGACGGGGAGGAAGGATTTAAATGTATTGTGATTCTTCCGAAAGGAACGAATACGGAGATTGATTTTGCCTTGCCCAAAAGCGGAGAGGATGCGCTTATGACTGCGAAGAACAAGTGGCTGATCGCACATGAGGAAGCAGGAATCCGTGGTGCTTTTAACGGACTTTTGGGGGTCAATATTGAGGTGTAAGAAAGATACAGGAAAAACGGAACAGGAAGGTTTCTATTTTTGAAACGGAAAGGAGATTTTTATGAACAAAGAAAATATGCCGGAGATTAAGATCGGAGTTGTGGCAGTCAGCAGAGACTGCTTCCCGGAGAGCCTGTCGGTGAACCGGAGAAAGGCGTTAATGGACGCTTACACGAAAAAGTACGGAAAGGATCACATCTATGAATGTCCGATCTGTATCGTGGAGAGTGAAATACATATGGTGCAGGCACTGGAGGATGTGAAGGCGGCCGGGTGTGATGCACTTGTCGTATACCTCGGCAATTTTGGACCGGAGATCGCCGAGACACTGCTGGCAAAGCATTTTGACGGACCGAAAATGTTTATCGCTGCGGCGGAAGAATCCGGGGACAGTCTGCTGGATGGCAGAGGGGATGCTTACTGTGGAATGTTAAATGCCAGCTATAACTTAAAGCTTCGCAATATCAGGGCATACATTCCGGAGTATCCGGTTGGAACGGCAGAGGAATGTGCGGACATGATTCATGAATTTGAGCCGATCGCCCGCGCGGTAGTTGCGCTTTCCAATTTAAAGATCATAAGCTTCGGACCAAGACCGTTAAATTTCCTTGCCTGCAACGCACCGATAAAGCAGCTTTACAATCTGGGTGTGGAGATTGAGGAAAATTCAGAGCTTGATTTATTCGAGGCGTTCCATAAACATGACGGGGATGAGAGAATCCCGGCGGTTGTGGCAGAGATGGAGGCGGAGCTTGGAGCCGGGAATAAAAAGCCGGAAGTGCTTGCAAAGCTGGCGCAGTATGAACTGACCTTAAAAGACTGGGTGCGCGATCACAAGGGCTACCGCAAGTATGTGGCGATTGCGGGCAAGTGCTGGCCGGCATTCCAGACACAGTTCGGTTTTGTCCCGTGTTACGTCAACAGCCGTCTGACCGGACAGGGAATTCCGGTGTCCTGCGAGGTGGATATTTACGGCTGTTTAAGCGAGTTCATCGGCACCGTGGTGAGCGAAGATGCCGTGACACTGCTTGACATCAATAACTCGGTGCCGGCAGATATGTATGAGGAAGAGATCGAGGGAAAATATCCATATACGTTAAAGGACACCTTTATGGGATTCCACTGTGGAAATACCACTTCCGGAAAGCTTGCGTTCTGTGAGATGCGCAATCAGAAGATCATGGCGAGAAGCCTTCCGGTCGAGGTGACAAACGGAACCCTTGAGGGGGACATCATGCCGGGGGACATTACGTTTTTCCGTCTGCAGAGCACCGCAGACTGCGAGCTCCGCGCTTATATCGCACATGGGGAGGTGCTTCCGGTGGCGACAAGATCTTTTGGATCGATCGGTGTTTTCGCCATCCCTGAGATGGGAAGATTTTACCGCCATGTGCTGATTGAGAAGAATTTCCCGCACCACGGCGCGGTGGCATTCGGACATTACGGCAAGGCGCTGTACGAAGTATTTAAGTATATCGGTGTGCCGGTGGAGGAGATCGGCTACAATCAGCCGGCAGGCGTGCGCTATCCGACGGAGAATCCGTTTGCATAGAAAAGTCTTGCAATGCATAGCGAAGTCTTGCAGTGCATAGCGAAGTCTTGCAATGATAAGAAAAGGGGAGAGTATGTTATATATAGGAATTGATCTTGGCACATCAGCAGTAAAATTGCTGCTGATGGATGCCGATGGTAAAATAAAAAAAATTGCATCGCGCACCTACGATCTTTCATTTCCACATCCGGGCTGGTCGGAACAGAATCCGGCAGACTGGTATGAACAGTCGATCGACGGCTTAAAAGAACTTCTGGCGGAATGTGATAAAAGCCGGGTGGCGGGGATCAGCTTCGGGGGGCAGATGCATGGTCTGGTGGCATTGGATGAGCGGGATGAAGTGATTCGTCCGGCGATCCTCTGGAACGACGGGCGCACGGCAGAAGAGACCGATTACTTAAATCAGGTGATCGGAAAGGAAACACTGTCGGGATATACCGCGAATATTGCCTTCGCCGGATTTACGGCGCCAAAGATTCTCTGGATGCAAAAGCATGAGCCAGATCTGTGGAAACGGGTGAAAAAGATCATGTTGCCGAAAGATTATCTCGCATACCGCCTGTCCGGAACGTTCTGCACCGATTATTCGGACGCCTCCGGTATGCTGCTCCTTGATGTGGAACACCGGGCATGGTCGGAGCAGATGCTTGAGATCTGCCATGTGGAAAGAGAGCAGCTTCCGAAGCTTTATGAGAGCTATGAGGTGGTGGGAACCTTAAAGCCAGAGATCGCGGAAGAACTGGGACTTTCTCCTGAAGTAAAGATCATTGCGGGAGCGGGCGATAATGCGGCGGCAGCCGTCGGCACCGGGACGGTCGGTGAGGGGAGATGCAACCTGTCGCTTGGAACGAGCGGCACGCTCTTTATCTCCAGTGAGAAGTTTGGTGTGGACGCACACAATGCCCTGCATTCCTTTGATCACGCGGATGGCGGTTATCATCTGATGGGGTGTATGCTCTCGGCGGCATCCTGCAACAAGTGGTGGATGGATGAGATTTTAAAGACGACGGAGTATGCGCGGGAGCAGGAAAAGATTAAAAATCTGGGAGAAAACCGGGTATTTTTCCTGCCTTATCTGATGGGGGAGCGCTCTCCGCACAACGACCCGGATGCGAGAGCCATGTTCCTTGGAATGTCGATGGACACCACACGGGAAGATATGACGCAGGCGGTGTTAGAAGGCGTAGCGTTCGGTCTCAGGGATTCCCTCGAGGTGGCGCGCAGTCTGGGCATCCGGATCGAACGCTCCAAGATCTGCGGCGGCGGTGCAAAGAGCCCGCTGTGGAAGAAGATCCTTGCGGCTGTTTTAAACCTTAAGCTTGATCTCATAGAGAGCGAGGAGGGACCGGGATATGGCGGAGCGATCCTTGCGGCAGTGGGCTGCGGGGAATATGAGAGTGTACAGGCGGCATGTGAGAAGCTGGTGCATGTTGTTGACACCGTTGAGCCGGATCCGGTGCTGGTGGAGAAGTATGAGGCGCGCTATCAGGAATTCCGGAAGCTGTATCCGGCTGTGAAAGCACTTTTCCCGTTTACGTGAAATAGAATTCTGTAAAAATGCGGCTGTCGCATTAGAGGAATCGTTGGTTTTCGGCGATAAGTAATATTATGAGAAGTATGCCACTACGATTTCGGTTGGAATGCCTACGGAACATTCTGTTCAAAAAATGCGGTATTTCTAACCAGCCGGTGACTGCATCTGCGATGATCCGTGTCTTTCCAAGTTTGGAGCAATCCTAGGGTGCATGTCCGCACCCCAGAGACAATTTGTAGGACTTTTGTGCAGCACTTACCTGTGCTCCCGTAATATAACATAACCGCGCGAAGCAGATGTTTGAGCTGCTATCTGCCCTAATTTCAATAGCTGATAGCAGCGAGTTCTGTTCGCGCGGTTTAATAATGTCTATGAGGGAGCACAGTTAGTGCTGCCAGAAAGTCCGTCCATTGTCTCGGGTGTGTCGGACATGCACCCGTCGGATTGTCCAAACGTGGAAGAAACACGGAATCAGATACAGTCATCCGGCTGGAAGAAATACCCCCATTTTTTTCAACGAATGTTCCATCTGCAGTTCCAGCCGAAATCTGTATCATGTGCTTCCTGTAATATCACTTATCGCTGAAAGGGATAACATCTGCTACATGCGACAGCCTTATTTTTGTGGATATTTCACGTAAAGTGAAAAGGCTTTACTTGCACTGGGCGAAGAAGGCGCTTATAATGTGTTCTGATAAGAGAACGGCGCAGGGAGGAAGAGAAGATGATCATCAGACATGCGGCAATGGAGGATCTAAAGGCGGTTACAGAGTTGGAAGCAAAGTGTTTTCCTGCGGCGGAAGCGGCGGGGAGAGAGGCATTTTTCGATCGGCTGGCAAGTTTTCCTGATCATTTCTGGCTGCTCTACGAGGATGAAAAACTGGTATCCATGATTAACGGCATGGCAACCGACGAGGAGCATCTGACCGATGCGATGTATGAACATGCCGATATGCACAGCAAGGATGGTGCGTGGCAGATGATCTTTGGTGTGGCGACGGACCCCGCAGAGCAGGGAAAGGGATATGCGGCAGCGCTGATGCGCAGGGTAATTGCGGATACAAAGTCACAGGGGAAAAAGGGACTGGTGCTGACCTGTAAGGAGAGACTGCTTTCGTTTTACAGGCAGTTCGGCTACCGGAATGAGGGCGTGTCCGGATCGGAACACGGAGGCGCTGTGTGGTATGAAATGCGTCTGACTTTTTAGAATAAGGAGAAAAACATGGAAGAATATCTGATCAAAAATACAACAAGAGAACAGCGGGAGCAGATCGTAAAAGATTCCCTGGGATACAGTGAGTTAGGATGCGATGATGCCATGGACGGGTACGATATGTATCTGCCTTATATTGAGGGAATCAAGGAACTTCGTGAGATCACGATGGAATATCAGGCGCAGTATGTGCGTGATATGGAGCGCGAGGAGCGCGGGCGCTGCAATCTGTACTAGAAACGGTGCCATTTTTCCTTCAAGAAACATCAAAATATAACCTTGAAATTATCATAAGAACCCGTGAGAACATATCTGAATTGCGGAGATGTTCTCACGGGTTCTTTTTTTCAAAATCTTTAAAAATGTAAAAAAAGAAAAAACTTATACACTAAGTGTATATGATCAGCAGAAACATATACACTAAATAAGCGGAGAAAGAAGCGACAGGAAGAAAAAAAGCGGATTATTGGAAAAAACAGACAAAAAGAGAGTTGAAAAAAAAAGCATTTTGTATGAAAATGAGTATAGATGAAGGATACAAAATTTATACACTATGTGAAATTGACAGTCAGAAAGAAAAAACATATAGTAAGCGTATCGAAGAGATCAGCGATTTCTTATGAGGAACCATATGAAGGGAAACAGAGAGCAGATATACGAATTTGTAAAACTCCACAGCTCCGTGAATGCCAATCACGGGATCTCTACTAATGAGATCGCAGAGGCACTCGGAATGCAGCGCACCAACGTCAGCACTGCACTGGGCGAACTCCTCCGGGAAGGCAGGGTAAAAAAGAGCAGCAGTCGGCCGGTCTTATATTCGCTGACGGAAGCGTTTGCGGATGAGGAGGGAGCGTTCCGGGAACTGGTGGGATATGACGGCAGTTTAAAATACGCCGTTCAGCTTGCCAGGGCGGCACTTTTGTATCCGCACCGCGGACTGAATGTCCTTCTGATCGGAAGAGAGGGAAGCGGCAGAAAATACATGGCGGAAGTGATGCACAAAGCTGCCGTACAGCAGGGACTGGTTGCGGAACAGGCGCCGTTTGTAATGTGTGACTGCATGGATTTCGGAGCGGACGATGCGGCAACGATCGCAGAACTGTTCGGAGACGGCGTGCAGGGAGGAATGCTCGCGGAGGCAGCCACGGGAATCCTGTTTTTACATAAGGTACAGTTCCTGTCGGTGAACGTCAGACGCAAGCTGCTCCGCTGTTTTGTGGAGGCGGAGGATGCGCGGGAACTGCCGATGATTTTTCTCTCCTGCGACGACAAGGCGCTGGATGTGATTTCCCTGCTGGAAGACCACGTGCTGGCGGAGATAAGGCTCCCGTCCCTTACGGAGCGTCCGCTTCCAGAGCGGCGGAAGCTGCTGGAACATTTTCTGGTGGCGGAGGCATGCAGAACGAAGCGCACGATCACGCTGGAGTCCGAGGTGCTCACCTGCCTGATGCTGTTCCCTTGTGAAAAGGAGATACTGACCTTAAAGACACAGATCCGGAAAGCCTGCATGAATGCTTATCTGCGGGACTACATGGATCACGGGGGAGAACTTCACCTCTACATCAGCGACTTTGATCCGTCTGTGCGCAAGGGATTCTTAAACTACCGCGCGGACAAGGAGGCGGTGGATGCGCTGGTAAAACCGCAGATGCGCTATTTCTATCAGGAAGGGGGCGTGACGGTACTTGCACCGGAGATGCCGCCTGCCGAGGAGACGCAGGTCAGCGAGCCACAGATCCGGACGGACGAACCGTCGCCGGTACTTTTATTTGTCTTTTACGGACAGGGAGTCGCGCGGGCACTCTCAGATACCATCGAGGAGCAGCTTCACCGCGGAAACGTGTATGCCGTTGACATTCCTTACGAACAGAAGGATGAACAGACCTACGAGTTGCTGCGGCAGAAACTGCTCGCGATCGATAGAGGGGCGGGAGTCCTTGCCGTGTACGACCAGAAGGTATTGCAGCAGATGTTGTATACAATTTCCTGCGAGACAGGAACACAGCTCCGCGCGGTAGCGCTTCCGGTCACAAGATTCGGAATGGAGTGGTCGAAGGGGGCGGCAATCGCCGATGGGGTGGACCGGGTTTACCGGATGGCGGCAGAGTCGCTCGGGGCGCTGTGGCATTCCCCAAAAAAAGTAATCGTTACGCTCTGCACCACAAGTGAGGGTGTTGCGCTGCAGATGAAGCAGTATCTCATCCAGCATAAAGCCTGCACGGACGCGGAGGTGATTGCCTTATCCTTATCGGACCGGAACCTGCTGCGGGAAAAACTGCTGGAACTTATGCAGGGAGCAGTGATCCTGTGTATTATCGGAACGTATGATCCGGACATTCTGGCGATTCCGTTTCTGTCAGCGGCGGATGTGCTGGCGGTGCCGGTGGAGCGTCTGCCGGAGCTTTTGCGCACACAGCGCATGGAAAAGGCGGAGGTTGATTTTGATGAAATGTTCCGCTGTCTGGGCGATCATCTGGAATATGTGGACATCGGGCGCTTAAAGGAGGCGCTCATGGAACTGGCGGAGCAGATTGAGGAAAAATACCCGATGTCGTTAGACACCAAGACAGGGCTTATGATGCACATTGCCTGTGCGGTCAACCGGATTGCGGGAAGAGGCGTTTCCATAGAGAATCCGCACCGCGAGGAAATTGTGCAGAAGTATCACGGGGTATACCGGGATCTGCGGAAATATGTGGCGCCGGTCGAGCGGAAATTTCATATGATTTTTTCCGATGACGAGATGGCGAACATTATTTCCATACTGATGCAGATTCAGGAATAAGACAGAGGCGGTCACGGAGGTGAGCAGGATGGATGAAATCGATGAGACAGAACAGCAAAGAGAAGCGGCGATGGAGATCATTGCGAAGGCGGGTGCGGCGAAAAGCTGTGCATTCGCAGCGATTCATAGAGCTAAGACCTTTGATTTTGTGGGAGCCGCGGAGCAGTTGGACGAGGCGGAACGCTATGCCACGGAAGCACATAAGGTGCACACCGATCTTCTGGTACGGGAGGCGGGCGGACAGCAGACAGATGCAGGACTGCTGATGACACACGCGCAGGACCATTTCATGATGGCGACGCTGGCGCAGGAAATGGCGGAGGAGATCGTGGATGTCTACCGTGCGCTTGAGGAGGCAAAAGGAGGCAGCCGATGAAGATATTACTTGTCTGCAGCGTGGGAATGTCGACCGACATTCTGCGCGGGGAACTGATAAAATATGCAAAAAAGGAGCAGCTTCCACTGGAAGTGAAGGCCGTCGGGGTACATGCCTACAGGGAATGCTGCACGGGGTATGATGTGATCCTTCTGGGACCGCAGATTGCATACCGCAGGGAAAAGATTGCGGCGGAGTGCGGAAATCTGCCGGTGCTTGCCATTGCACCGGGGGATTATGCAGCAGGAAATGCCGCACATATTCTGGAACAGGTAGAGACCACATTGCGTGGATTAGAAAAATAAGCGAAGAATGAAAGGAGAACGCATATGATTTGCATCGAGGGAAAAACCGCTTTTAGCGGAATCGCAATCGGCCCGATTCGGGAGTTTACCAAGAAGAGCAGCGCGGTGAGAAGATCACATGTCGATGATACCGCAGCTGAGTGTACGCGCTTTGAGGAGGCGAAAAAAGTTGCCATGGAGGAGCTGGGAGCACTCTATGACAAAGCGGTAAAGGAAGTCGGAGAGGACAATGCGGCGATCTTCGAGGTACATCAGATGATGCTGGACGATGAGGATTACTGCGATTCCATCCGCAACATTATCACGACACAGGAGGTCAATGCAGAGTTTGCCGTTGCTACGACAGGGGACAACTTTGCGGCGATGTTCGCCGGCATGGATGATGAGTACATGAAGGCGCGTTCGGCGGACGTCAAAGATATTTCCGAGCGTCTGATCGCCGTTTTGCATCACGGCAGCGGCGCGCAGTCCATGGAGATGGAGCAGGCGATCATTCTGGCGGATGATCTGGCACCGAGCGAGACGATCCAGCTTGACCGTTCCAAGGTGCTGGCATTTGTGACGAGAGAGGGATCGACGAATTCCCACACCGCAATCCTTGCCCGCACGATGAACATTCCTGCACTGGTATGTACGCCGGTAGCGGACGGAATGGACGGCAAAATGGCGATTGTGGACGGCATGGCAGGCAAAATCATCATTGAGCCGGAGGAGAGCGTCCTGGCGGAGTATCAGAAGAAGAAAGAAGACGAGAGCAAACGCAAAGAACTGTTATCGGCATTGAAGGGCAAGCCGACCGCAACAAAATCCGGCAAATCCATTAAGCTGTACGCGAATATCGGCGGCATCGGCGACGTTGGCGCGGCGTTAATGAATGATGCGGAGGGAATCGGACTGTTCCGCAGTGAATTCTTATATCTGCAGAATGACCATTATCCGACGGAGGAGGAACAGTTTTCCGCATACAAGAGCGTAGCGGAGATGATGGGCGGCAGAAAAGTTATCATCCGTACGTTAGATATTGGTGCGGATAAGAAGATTGACTACTTTAATCTGGACAAAGAGGATAACCCGGCGCTCGGCTACCGCGCAGTGCGCATCTGCCTGGACCGCCCGGAGATTTTTAAGACACAGCTTCGCGCGCTGTACCGTGCGAGCGCATTCGGCAACATTGCCATTATGGTGCCGATGATTATTTCCGTCTGGGAGGTACAGAAGGTCAAGGAGATCATGGCGGAGATCCGTGCAGAACTTGATGCACAGAAGATTCCGTATGGCAAGGTGGAGTTCGGTATTATGATCGAGACACCGGCGGCGGTCATCATTGCTGATGAACTGGCAAAGGAAGTGGATTTTTTCAGTATCGGAACCAACGATCTGACACAGTATACACTGGCAATCGACAGACAGAATGCAAAGCTTGATATGTTCTATGATTCCCACCATCCGGCAGTGCTTAAGATGATTCAGATGGTCATCGACAGTGCGCATAAGGAGGGTATCTGGGCAGGAATCTGCGGGGAACTCGGCGCAGATACAACATTGACGGAACAGTTCGTTGCGATGGGAATCGACGAATTGTCCGTATCACCTGCGATGGTACTTCCGGTGCGTGAGCGCGTTGTCGGAATGGAGTAAATAAAAGCCACATAAATTAAGAAAAGAAAGGAAATGGAAAACATGAAAACATTTGATTACACTGTAAAAGACGAACTTGGAATTCACGCAAGACCTGCAGGTCTTCTGGTAAAAGAGGCAAAGAACTTCACCAGCAAGATCACCATTAAGAAGGGTGAGAAGGAAGTGGACGCTACCAGAGTGATGGCAGTGATGGCGCTTGGCGTAAAGCAGGGTGAGACAGTGACCGTCAACGTGGACGGCGCGGATGAGGATGCGGCTGTTGCAGCGATGAAGGCATTCTTCGAGAAAGAACTGTAAAATCTGAAAAAAGAGTAGCTCCGGCGGATTCGTAAGAGTCTGCCGGAGTTTTTTTATGGGGCTGCCGCGATAAGCATAGACCTCTTTGGGGTGATAAGTAATATTATTAGAATAGTAGAGCACAAAAAAGTTCCAGAATAAACATGCGACGGCAAATTCTTTGAAGCAAAATTCATGTATTTCTTCCATGCCGCAGTTGGCATCCCATTCCGTGTCTTTGCCACGTTTGAACACTCCCGGAGTGTGTCCGACAAGCCACAGACAATGGGCGGACTTTCTGGTGTCCCTAATGGCACCTCTTCACAGACAATATAAAACCGCGCGAACCGAACTCGCCGGCATCTGCTATTGAAAATAGGGCAGATGCCGACTCAGACAGCGGCTTCGCGCGGTTATGTTTTGTTCAGAGGTGCCATAAGGGACACACACAAAAGTCCTACAAATTGTCTGCCGGCTTGTGGACACAGTCCGTGGAGTGCTCCAAACTTGGAAAGACATGGATCATCACAGATGTCATCTGCGGCATGGTTAGAAATACCGGATTTTGCGTTCAGAATTTGTTGCCGCATGTTTATCTGGAACTTTTAAATATCTGTTTCTAATAATATTACTTATCAGAGCAAAGCGTAATATGCTTATTGCGGCAGCCCCATAAAAACGCTCCTCTGTACATGTGAAGTGGGATTTGGTAGAATAAGGGATATGAAAAATGATGCTTGACAAGAAGAAAATAGTTAGGATAAACTAATTCGGCGGATAAAAGGAGCGGGGAGACAAATGAAGCTGTTTCGGGGAGCGGTAGATACGATAAAAAGAGTGTACCGGTATGAGAAGACAACCGGCATGGATGTTGGGGCACTGCAGGGGGTCATGCTGATCTTTGCGGTGGTGTTGTTTCTGATTGACATTGAGAATTTCCGGCTGGGAAAGTATGTCATCGGAATTGTGACACTGGTCGTGGGAATTGTGAGCGTGACGGCGGTGTTTGTAATCCGGCGGTTCCAGAAGGTGGTTCTCGTGTGTCGGATTGCGGTCTTTTTGTTCCTGCTGCTGGCGGCTGCCATTCTGTACGCGGGTGCAAATGACGGTTTTTCCCTGCTGTGGTATCTGCTGCTGCCTGTTATCACTTTGGTTCCGCTTGGAATGCCGTTTGGGGCACCGGTTTGTATCGGATTCGGTCTGTGGATCATGGCGTTTTTCTGGACGCCGCTTGCGGATATATTAAGGTACGATTATCCGAGGGATTATAGGGTGTTCTACCCGATTTTTTACTGGGGATTCTGCCTGATGGTTGTTGCGATGGATATTTTTTACAAAAACTATCAGATCCGGCAGCAACAGAACGAGGAAAATCTGGAGAACGAGGTGCAGGAGGCGGTTGCGGGTACAAAGAATCTGATGATTCACTCAGTCACGGCGATCAGCCAGCTGATCGATGCCAAGGATCGTTATACGAGAGAACACTCCCAGCGTGTGGCGGAGTATTCCAGACTCATCGCGGATTATATGAAGGGTGGTCATGCGACAGGGGAGGAACTGGAGCTGATCTACCGCAGTGGCCTGCTTCATGACATCGGCAAGATTGCGGTGCCGGACGCCGTTTTAAATAAGCCGGAGCGGCTGACGGATGAAGAGTACGAGGTGATGAAAAAGCACACGGTCTGGGGCAGAGAAATTTTGTCCGGGCTGGAGTTTTTGCCACAGGCGGATCTGGGTGCGACATACCATCATGAGCGCTACGACGGCAGTGGCTATCCTTACGGCATGCACGGGGAGGAACTTCCGGAGATGGTGCGCATTATCAGTGCTGCGGATGCGTTGGATGCGATGAACTCCAACCGCTGCTACCGAAAGCACTGTGACAGGGATTACATTATCGGGGAATTCCGCAAGGGAGCCGGGAAACAGTTTGACGCCGGAGTGGCGCATGCGGTTGTTGCACTGATCGAGGAAGGCAGGATTACGGTATAAGAGATGAAGAGCGCAGAGACAAAAGCAAAGAGAAATAGAGACAATTTCTGGAATACGGTCAGTATTCCCTATGAGGATCGGGAACTGGCTCTCTGGATGAAAATTATATTCGGATTCATCTGGGCAATCAGTATTTTAAACGGCGTTCTTTACGGTGCGCCGGTGTCCTATCTGCTTGCAATGGGGATGATGGTGGCATTGCTTGCCGGCAATATTGCGGTCTGTCGGCGGCACTACCGCAGATGGATCGATGTGGTGACATTCACGCTGCTCAGCATTCCGATTTTTTATGTGTATTACCACGCGAGCATCGGGTACTTCAGTGTATTGTTCCCGATGCTGTTTTCCTGCGGAATTGTATTTATCCTGGGCATCCGCAACAGTTTTGTCATCAATCTGTTCTATCTTGCTGCGGTGATTTTGTGCTTCCGGTTCGACCTGAGTGCGTCAGCGGAGAGCATTTACGGGAAAAATGTGGCTTTGCGCTTCCCCTACCTGTATATCTGTTTTGTGCTTATAGCATATATGCTGATGTATTCGATCCAGCGCTACTGGGTGGAGAAGCGCAGAAGACAGGAAAAGCTGGAGCAGCGCGTACATGAGGAAAAGAAAAAGCTTCAGGGAATGTCCATGCGTGTGATGAATGCCATGTGCCGTGCGCTGGGAGCGAAGATTCCGGGCGAGGAGGAGCACTGCAGACAGGTGGCAGAATATGCAAAAGAGATTGCAGAGCGGCTGGAACTTCCGGAGGAGATGGCATCTGCGGCATATCAGGCAGGTCTTCTGCACGAGATCGGAATGATCGGCATTCCGGACGAACTGATCCAGAGACGGAACCTGACGGATGAGGAGTATGGTGTGTTCCAGACTTATGTGAAGATGGGCTATGATATGATCAGCGAACTGCAGGTGGCGGATACGATCGCGGAGGCCGTGTATTATCATCGGGAGAACTACGATGGCAGCGGTTATCTGGCGGGAAAGCGCGGCAGTGAGATACCGGTGCTCGCGCAGATCCTCGCGGTGGCGGACTATGCGGACCGCCATCTGCGCTGGGGCGAGAGTACGGAAATGGTGAGAGGCAAGATAAAGGAGCGGGAAAATACAAGGTTTGAACCAAAGTGCGCCGGGATAATGGAACAGATTTTAAAGGAGAGAAGTGAGGACTAGAGAATGGAGAAAATGACGGCGCAGGAGATAGAACAGAAGCGTGCGGGGGAGAAGGAGACCGTGGATTGCATGATCGGCATCTACTGCCGCGGAGTGCACGGGACGAAGCGGGGAGAACTCTGCGAGGCGTGCCGCCAGCTGCAGGCGTACGCCGATCTTCGCACGGAAAAATGTCCGTTTATGGAGACGAAGACGTTCTGCAGTGCCTGTAAGGTGCACTGTTATTCGAAGGAGATGCAGGAGAAAATCCGTGAAGTGATGAAGTATGCGGGACCAAGGATGCTGTTTGTGCATCCGCTGCTTGCCATCCGGCATGTGCATATCACACTTCGGAATAAGAAAAAGCAGAAAGAGATCAGTACAAGGGAAAAGGGAGAGAAACATGTTTCATAAAAGACTGTTAAAGGAATTTTCCGATAACCGGAAATACGTGGCGGGAATGGTTATCATGCAGTGGGCGGCGCTTCTTGCCAATGTGGCGCTTATGTATGTGCTGGCAGCGTATGTCGGGAGAATATCCGGAATTGTAAAAGGGGAGAGCCTCACGGCCTCCCCGTCCGGCGGAGTGCTGCTTATCGTATTTGCGGCGGCGCTTTTTGTGCGGATCGCGGCGACGAGTGCGGCAAACCGGATGTCCTATCTTGCGTCCACGCAGGTGAAACGCAGACTGCGCGACCGGATCTATGAGAAGATGATGGAGTTCGGGGCGGCTTACCGGGAGGCGGTGGCGACCTCGGAGGCGGTGCAGATCGCGACGGAGGGAGTGGATCAGCTTGAGATCTACTTCGGAAAATATGTGCCGCAGTTTTTTTACAGCATGCTGGCGCCGCTGACCTTGTTTGTGATTGTTGGCACCATGAGTATCAAGGTGGCGGCAGTGCTGCTGCTCTGCGTACCGCTCATTCCGGTGTCGATTGTGGCGGTACAGAAGTTTGCCAAGAAGCTGCTGGCAAAATACTGGGGAACCTACACGGAACTCGGCGATTCCTTTCTGGAAAATCTGCAGGGACTTGTCACGTTAAAGATTTATCAGGCGGACGGGCGCTATGCGGAGAAGATGGATGAGGAGGCGGAAAAGTTCCGCAAAGTGACCATGCGTGTACTCATCATGCAGTTGAATTCGATCAGCGTGATGGATCTGGTTGCCTACGGCGGAGCGGCGCTCGGCATCATCTTAAGCGTGCTTGAATACCGGGCGGGAGCGGTCACATTTGCAGAGTGCTTTTTTATCATTATGATCTCGGCGGAGTTTTTCCTTCCGCTGCGTCTGCTCGGTTCCTTCTTCCATATTGCGATGAATGGAAATGCCGCTGCGGACAAGATTTTCCGGTTTTTGGACACACCGGTACCAGAGCATGGAACTGTACAGAAAACGCAGGGCAATGAGATCTGCTTTTCCCATGTGAATTTTGCGTACACACCGGATGCCCCGGTGCTGCGCGATGTGGATTTCTCCGTGCCGGAGGGACGTTTTGTCGCGCTGGTCGGTGAATCGGGTTGTGGAAAAAGTACGATCGCGTCGCTTGTGATGGGGGAAAACCGTCCGAAGGAGGGCGGCAGTGTTACGATCGGTGGAGTGCCGGTCACAGAGCTTACGGCGGAGGCACTTTATCGGAAGGTGACAAGAGTGCGCCATGACAGCTATCTCTTTGCGGGAACCGTGGAGGACAACCTTCGGATGGGAAAGGCAGATGCTACGCAAAAAGAGATGGAGGATGCGCTTTTAAGAGTGGACCTGCTAAAGACGATCCGGGAGAAGGGCGGACTTGCCATGCAGCTTGAGGAGCGTGCGGCAAACCTTTCCGGCGGGCAGAAGCAGCGTCTGGTGCTGGCGCGGGCGCTGCTGCATGACAGCGATATCTATATTTTTGACGAGGCGACATCCAACATTGACGTGGAGAGTGAGAACCGGATTATGGAAGTCGTCCGCGGGCTTGCCCGTGAAAAGACGGTGCTTCTGATCTCACACCGCCTTGCCAATGTCACAGCGGCGGATGAGATCTTCGTGCTGCAGGCGGGGACGGAAGGAATCGCAGAGCGCGGCACGCATCAGGAGCTGATGCAGCGGCAGGGATATTACTGCAGGCTGTATGAGGCGCAGCAGGAACTGGAATCCTATGCGGGCATACAGCAGAAGGAGGTGACGGTGTAATGAAGCAGAACAAAGACAATCAAAATAAAAAGCAGAGAAGCGGATTTGCCGTCATGTGCGGGCTGATCGGGATGATAAAGCCGCTGCTTGGCATCATGTGTCTGGCGATTCTGATGGGCTGTGCAGGCAATCTGATGGCGACGTTTTTAACAATCCTCGGAGGCTATGCACTGCTTACCGTGACCGGTGTATACAGTGGAATGAAGTTTTCCGTGATCTTTACGCTGCTGGTCTGCTTCGCGGTGGCGCGCGGAATCCTGCGTTACGCAGAGCAGGCGAGCAATCATTATATCGCGTTTAAGCTTTTAGCGCGCATCCGGCATCAGGTGTTTGATTCTCTGCGCAGACTGGCACCGGCCAAGCTGGACGGCGCGAAAAAGGGCAACCTGATCTCGATTATCACCAGCGATATCGAACTTCTCGAGGTGTTTTATGCACACACGATCTCGCCGATCGCAATCGCGGTCATCACATCGGTGGTTATGACGATCTTCTTAGGAAGGATACATCCCGTTTTCGGAGTGCTGGCACTTTTCTTCTATGTGCTTGTCGGAGCCGTGATTCCGGTTGTCAACGGACGGATCGGAGCTGCCGGCGGCAAGGAATACCGGGAGGCATTCGGCGCGTTGAATACCTGTGTGCTGGACAACCTTTACGGCCTTGAGGAGACGCTGCAGTACGGACAGCAGGAGGCACGCATCGCTAAGATGGCGGAGCAGACCGGACATCTGGAGACGGTCAACGGCGCATTAAAGCGGGGGGAGAACTTACAGCGCGTGATCACCGACGGTGTGATTCTCTTTGCGGGTGTGCTTGCGGCGCTCGTGGGTGGAACGCTTGCAGAAAACGGCAGCATCCCGGGAAGCGGGGCGGTGATTGCGGTGATCGCGCTCGCAAGCTCCTTCGGACCGACGGCAGCACTCTCGGCGCTGTCAAATAATTTAAACCACACCTTGGCGAGCGGAAACCGTGTGCTGGATATCCTGGAGGAAAAACCGCTCGTGGAGGAAGTGACCGGAAAAGAGGAGACGTGCGGTCAGAATATACACTGCGACCATGTGTCCTTTGCCTACGCGAACACGCAGGAGAGCGGGGAAGAAGACGGACGCGGCGTGCTGCGGGATTTTACGGCGGATTTTACGGAAAAGCGGATTCACGGCATTCTCGGAAAGAGCGGCTGCGGAAAATCGACCTTGTTGAAGCTTCTGATGCGGTTCTACGAGCCGGATGAGGGAGTGATTGCCTACGACGGAACAAAGATCGGAGAGATCAATACAGCGGCGCTGCGCGGCGGTATCTCCTATGTGACGCAGGAGACGTTTTTGTTCCATGATACGGTGGCGGAGAACCTTAAGGTGGCAAAAGAGGATGCCACAGAGGAGGAGCTGGAGCGGGCGGCGCGGGCGGCGTCCATCCATGATCTTATCATGAGTCTGCCGGACGGTTATGAGACGAAGATCGCGGAGCTGGGGAGCTCCCTGTCGGGAGGAGAGCGGCAGCGTCTCGGAATTGCGCGCGCCTTTCTGCACGATGCAGACATCCTGTTCCTCGATGAACCGACCAGCAACATTGACAGCTTAAACGAGGGTATGATTCTGCGCAGCCTGAAAGAGGAATGTGCGGACAAAACGATTCTGATGGTGTCACACCGGAAGTCTACGATGGGCATTGCGGACGACGTGCTGGAAATGTAGGCGGATCAAAGCCGTACAAGAGACCCGTTTGAAGATAAGAGAGACAGAAATGTCCGGCAGCGTCTGCTGCCGGACATTTCTTTAAAAACATAAAAAAAGATGGAGATAGGGGGACTCGAACCCCTGACCTACGCGTTGCGAACGCGTCGCTCTCCCAGCTGAGCTATATCCCCGGATTCTGATTCAGACGATATCAAAAATCTTTCGCCCGAACAATATGTATTATGCCACATTTGTTTTTGAAATGCAACAGGTAACGAAACCTTTTGCGGGTAAAGTTATTGACTTTTCCTGTAGCGGAACATAGAATATTTATAATTGCAGGGAACCGGCAAAAGACAGTGCATGTGAAGTGGCTGCAGGGAGTATTCCCGCGGTCATTTTTGAATTTTAAGAGATAAAAAGGGACACAGATATGAATATCAGGCAGGCAAAAAATGAGATCAAACATACCGTGGAGGCATACTTAAAGAAGGATGAGGCGGGGGATTATGAGATTCCGGAGATCCGGCAGAGACCGGTGCTTCTGATGGGACCTCCGGGCATCGGCAAGACACAGATCATGGAGCAGATCGCCAGAGAACTCGGGGTCGGGCTGGTGGCATACACGATCACGCACCACACAAGACAGAGCGCCGTCGGACTGCCGTTCATCCGGGAGGAGGAATTCGCGGGGAAGACCTACTCTGTGACGGAGTACACGATGAGTGAGATCATCGCCAGTGTATACCGCAGGATTCGTGACAGCGGGCAGCGGGAGGGAATCCTGTTTATCGATGAGATCAACTGTGTGTCTGAGACGCTTGCGCCGACGATGCTGCAGTTTTTACAGTGCAAGACCTTCGGCAACCAGAAGATACCAGAGGGATGGGTGATTGTGGCGGCGGGCAATCCGCCGGAGTACAACAAATCCGTGCGCGATTTTGATATGGTAACCCTCGACCGTGTGCGCTATATGACCGTGGAGGCGGATTACAGGGTCTGGAAGGAGTATGCGAGGGCACAGCACATCAGCGGAGCGATCTTAAGCTACCTGGAACTTCGCCCCGGCAACTTTTACCGCGTGGAGGCGGATGTGGACGGCATGCAGTTTGTGACGGCGCGAGGATGGGAGGATCTCTCCAATCTGATGGCGGTCTATGAGAAGCTCGGTTTTCTGGTGGACGAGCAGGTTATCCGGGAATATATCCATCACGCCGATGTGGCGGAGGATGTGGCGGCGTATCTGGATCTCTACCGCAAATATCAGGATGACTACGGCATTCCGCAGATTCTGGACGGCTGCGTCAGACCGGAGATCTACGCGCGCATCTATGCGGCGGCGTTTGATGAGCGGCTCTCGGTGGTACATCTGCTGCTGGACGGTCTGGCGGCGTTTTTCGGCAGGGCAGCGTCTGAGCGGGCATTGACGGATGCGTGGTATGCCTTTTTAAAAGAGTACCGCAGACAGGTGGAGACAGCCGCAGATCCGGCGGAATGTTACCGGACGCTTGTCGCAGAGCGGGAGCAGGAGATGCTGCGGCAGATTGCAAATGACGCTTACACCCGCGAGGAGGCAAAGCGGGAGAAGCTTTTGATGGAAAAATTAAAAGCAGCGCAGCAGGAAGTGACAAAAGATTCGGCACAGCGCTGTTTTGAAGCGGCAAAAGTGGGATTTGACCGGCAGCGGGAGGTACTGGTGCAGACCGAGGAAGCAGCGGGCGCGGCGTTGGAGCACGCGTTTGACTTTATGGAGCAGGCGTTCGAGAACGGTGAGGAGATGGTGGTGTTTGTCACGGAGCTCACGATTACGTCGGAGTCCGCAAGGTTTCTCTCCGAGCATACCTGCGAGCGCTATCTGACATACAACAAACAGCTTTTAATTGGAACGAGACGAGCGGAGCTGTTGTCGGAGCTGCGTCGGGACAACTGACGATTTCGCAGGAAAGAATATAAAAGGAATATAAGAAGGAATAAAAAGATGCAGTCACAGAATGAACTTAGAAATCTGTTACAGAGAATTGATCATAAGAGTTATCCGGCTTACAAGGATACGAGAGGAAGCTACGATTTCGGCAATTATGTGTTGTCGATCGACCATGTGCAGGGAGATCCGTTTGCCGCACCGTCGAAGGTGAGCGTCCATGTCAGGGGAGGGGCAGCGAAGTTCCCGGCGGATCTCTACCGGATGAAATGCCGCAGGCTGGCAGTGTGCGACTATCTGCTGCGTCAGTTCGGGCAGGAACTTGAGCGCGTGTCTTTCAAGGCAAAAGGCTCCGGAAAGAGCGGACTTCTGGCGGTGAGCCGCCCGGGACAGGAAGTGTTGGAGCGCACCGCATGCCAGATGGATGAGGCAAAGGGGGATCTGGTGCTTCGCTTTGAGGTGGGATTCCCTGCCAACGGGAGAACCGTCAATGCAAGAGAACTGGAGAAAATCTTCTTTACGTTTCTTCCGGAATGTGTATCACACAGCCTGTTTTATAAGGCGCTGGATGAAAAGGCGGTGTACCGTGCGGCGGATCTCGCGGAGGATCAGCAGTATATCCGGGATCATTTAAAGGAGCAGGGGCTGGTGGCATTCGTGGCGGATGCATCCATCCTGCCGCGTGAATCCGGCGTGTCCGGCAGACCGATGAAGGACGCCGTGAAGTTTACGGCGCCGGAATCCATGAAGGTAAGCTTTGCGCTGCCGCATGCGGGAAAGATACAGGGCATGGGAATAAAGAAAGGAATCACACTCATCGTCGGCGGCGGATACCACGGCAAATCCACGCTGCTTAAGGCGCTGGAGCTTGGCGTGTACAACCATATTGCCGGGGACGGCAGGGAGTATGTCATTACCGATGATACGGCGATGAAGATCCGCGCGGAGGACGGAAGAAGCATCAAAAAGGTGGATATTTCCATGTTCATCAACGATCTTCCGAACGGAAAGGATACGAGTGCCTTTCGCACGGAGGATGCGAGCGGAAGCACCTCCCAGGCTGCCAATGTGGTGGAGGCCATGGAGGCGGGAGCAGAGACGTTCCTCATCGATGAGGATACGAGTGCAACCAATTTTATGATCCGCGACGAGCTGATGCAGAGGGTGGTAAACCGCGAGGATGAGCCGATCACGCCGTTTATCGACCGTATCAGGGAGCTGTATGAACAGTACGGTATCTCCACGATTCTGGTGGCGGGAAGTTCCGGCTCCTATTTTCATGTGGCAGACTGCATTGTCCAGATGAACCGTTACAAACCGCAGGAGATCACCGCATTTGCGAAGGAGGAAGCGGGCAGATTCCCGCTGCCGGAGGTGAAACCGCCGAAGCAGGCGGCTCCGGGGTTTGAGCGTGCGGTGCGGCCGGAACGTGCATTTAAGGAAGATGCCCGCATGAAGCTAAAGACGATGGGACGCGACGGCATCTCCATCAACCGCGATACGATCGATGTGCGCTATGTCGAGCAGCTGGTGGATACGGAACAACTCGCGGCGCTCGCCTACTTTTTAAAGTATGCCGAGATCCATGTATTCAACGGAAAGCGCACCCTAAGAGAGAGCGTTTCCCTATTGATGCAGTATGTGGAGGAGCACGGACTTGCCGCGGTGACGGAGAGCAGCTATGTGCCGTGCGGGCTGGCAATGCCGAGGGCACAGGAGATTTTTGCATGCATCAACCGTTACAGAAGAATCAGTTTGTAGGAAAAGGAACCGGAGAACGTGAGTGACAAAGCGAATATTGCAGCAGCAGTTCTGGCACATGTAGATGCCGGGAAGACAACTTTATCGGAGGCACTGCTCTATGAGAGCGGAATGATCCGCAGGGCGGGCCGCGTGGACAACAAGGATGCGTTTCTGGATACCTTTGCGCTTGAGAAGGAGAGGGGAATCACCATTTTTTCCAAGCAGGCGGTATTAAAGTTGCCGGAGGAGACGGTCATGCTTTTAGATACGCCGGGGCATGTGGATTTTTCGGCGGAGATGGAGCGGACGCTTCAGGTGCTGGATTACGCGATTCTTGTCATCAGCGGGGCGGACGGTGTGCAGGCGCATACGAGGACGCTGTTTAGGCTTCTGGCGAAGTATGAGGTGCCGGTGTTTTTGTTCGTGAACAAGATGGACCAGCCGGGAACGGATCAGGAGGCGCTGCTCCTGGAATTGAAAAAGGAACTGCATGAGAACTGCGTGGATTTTTCGGATCAGGAGAGCGCGGCTTTTGCGGAAAATGTGGCGGTGTGCGATGAGCAGGTCTTAGAGCAGTATCTGGCAGGGAAAGCGGTCGGAACGGAGCAGATCAGAAAGCTGATCCGGGAACGTAAGCTGTTTCCGTGCTATTTCGGATCTGCGCTCAAGATGCAGGGGGTGAAGGAGTTTCTGGCGGACTTTATCCGGTATGCCAGTATCCCGGCCTACGGGGAGACATTCGGCGCGCGGGTATTTAAGATTGCACGGGATGCGCAGGGAAACCGCCTGACCTACTTAAAAGTGACCGGCGGCAGCTTAAAAGTCAGACAGGTCATCGGGGAGGAGAAGATCACCCAGATCCGCATTTATTCCGGCGAAAAATATGAGACGGCAGAGGAAGTTGGCGCCGGAGGCGTCTGTGCGGTCACGGGGCTGCTTCGCACATTTCCGGGGGAGGGACTTGGCGCAGAGAAAGCGTCCAGGCTGCCGGTGTTAGAGCCGGTACTGACTTATCAGATCATACTGCCGGAAGAGGTAAGCCCGGCAGTCATGCTTCCCAGACTGCGGGAACTTCAGGAGGAGGAACCGCAGCTTCACATTGTGTGGGATGAGACCTTAAAAGAGATCCAGGTGCAGGTGATGGGGGAAGTTCAGATCGAGGTTTTGAGCGAGCTGATCCGTCAGCGCTACGGTGTGCAGGTCACATTTGGCGCCGGAAGGATTGTATACAAGGAGACCATTGCAGGTACGGTGGAGGGCGTGGGACATTTTGAACCGCTCCGCCATTACGCCGAGGTGCATCTTTTGCTTGAACCGGGAGAGCCGGGAAGCGGGCTCGTATTTGAGACGGACTGCAGCGAAGATGTGCTCGACCGCAACTGGCAGCGACTGGTGCTCACCCATCTAAGAGAGAAGGAACACGTCGGTGTGCTGACAGGATCGGCGCTTGCGGATATGAAGATCACACTCGTTGCCGGACGCGCGCACACAAAGCACACGGAGGGCGGTGATTTCAGGCAGGCAACCTATCGTGCGCTGCGTCAGGGACTGATGCAGGCGGAAACGGTGCTGCTGGAGCCGTGGTATGATTTCAGACTCTCGCTTCCGGCAGGAGTGGTCGGACGCGCCATGAATGATATCGACCGCATGAAGGGAACGATTGCCTACAGTGCAGACGGCTGTATTGTGGGAAGTGCGCCCGTGTCCGCCATGCAGAATTACCAGCGTGAGGTGACGGCATACACCGCGGGAGAGGGGAAGCTTTCGGTTGCCTTAAAGGGATATTTCCCCTGTCACAACACGGAGGAAGTGGTGGCGCAGATCGGGTATGATGCCCAGAGTGATCTGGAGAATACGGCGGATTCTGTATTCTGTGCGCACGGAGCAGGATTCATTGTGCCGTGGGATCAGGTGTTTTCCTATATGCACCTGCCGCCGGTGCCAGGGCAGGATAAGAGCGGGGAGGAATGGTATCCCGGACAGTGGCTGCCGGATGCGGCGAATTTCCACGCAAAGACGGGGGAGGAAGAAGCCTGGATCGGCACGGAAGAGATTGACAGAATCCTTGACCGGACATACAATGCTAATAAGAAAGACAAAGATGCCGGCGCAACGAACGGCTATAAAAAGAAGCGCATCATAGAAAGCAGTCCCGTTTCTGCTTCCGGAGGCGGGAAGCAGAAGGATGCCGGCGTGGAATATCTGCTGGTGGACGGTTATAATGTGATTTTTGCGTGGCAGGAACTTGCGGAACTTGCCAGAGTGAATATGGATAGCGCGCGCGGGCGGCTTTTGGATATTCTCTGCAACTATCAGGGAATCCGCAGGTGTGAGCTGATTGTGGTCTTCGATGCGTACCGCGTTGAGGGACATCAGACGGAAGCGTGTGATTATCACAATATTCATGTGGTGTACACGAAGGAGGCGGAGACGGCGGACGCGTATATTGAGCGTTTCGCCCATGAACACGCGTCGAGATACCGCGTGACGGTTGCCACTTCCGACGGGCTGGAGCAGATTATTATCCGCGGAGCCGGATGCATCCTGCTCTCGGCGAGAGAGTTTGAGCAGGAAGTAAAGGAGAAGAACCGGCAGCTGCAGGCAGAGTACGACAGCAGAAAAGACCATGGAAAGGTCTATCTGCGGGATCAGATGCCAAGCCAGGTGCTTGACGGATCTTTGGAGGAACAGCAGTAATTTTGTTCCGGAATGGAGATTGGAATGAGAAGGGAAGAAGAAGTCAGACTGACACATTCGGGTATCTTTGCAAAAGACGGCAGACGCTGTGTGTCTGTGCGTTTTGAGCGGGGAAGGGATGTCGCGGAAGCCGTATTGCCGGCATGCCGCGTGACGAAGAATGAGGGCTTTACGGACGAAGAAGTCCGCGGACTGGAGCAGTATCTGGAGAGTAAAAATGATGAGATTTTTGCAAAGGCAAAGGAAATCAATCCGATCAGGGGAATTCTTTAAATGCCATCTCTGCCTTTTGCTCATAGCCGCGATGCTTGTGGCGGCGGCACTGCCAAACGGAGTGCGGGAGTCCGGACCTTTGGACAGTGTGAAGCGGATGGGGCAGACCGGCGGACAGGAATTTTGTCCGGACCGTAAGCAGACCGGCACCATGGTCGCGGCACCGAACGAGGAGCGCCCGGAAGTGGAAGCCGCAGGCAGGGAACTGAGTGAGGCGCATGTCATAGAGACGCTGAGGCAGAAGAGTGCCTACCGCTACCGGAATGTCCAGCAGCTTCGGCTCCTGGTGTGGCTTCTGGAATGTGGTCTGGCGGGACTTTTGGGCGCGCTGTTTCTTTTGGCGGGGAGAGAGCGCGGGCAGCAGTGGGAACTGATTCCCTCGGGAAGAAGGATTGTAGCATACATAAGGAGGGCCGACGGAAAAAAGAACGGCCTTGTATCCTCCATAAAATAGCAATTATTATTTTATGAGAGGATAAAAACTATGAATATTTTAATATGGATTCTGATGATCGTTGGTGGAGCAGCCGGAATGTTATCGACTGCATATCTGGTGCTGGCTATGCCGGTAATCTTTGGATGGAAAGTATACCGCAAGCTTAAGTATCACATCGGTCTGTATGATTAGAAAAAATGGGAGTTTTGGCTCCCGGGGCAAAAGAGGAAGTCATCCGGCAGGAACGGATGGCTTTTTCTTTTGTGCATCAAACTACAACGGGAAAAGTGTGCGAAGAATAAAAAGGAGGATGTATGGGCATCCTTGAAAGAAAAGGCAGGTGTGAAAGATGGAGAGCATACGCAGATTGCATGAGGAAATATTAAAAAGAGAGTACAAAGCGGAGAAACAGAGGAAAGAAGAAATGCGATATGATCAGATGGACTGTCTGCTTTTGGCGGGAGAAGAAAAGACGGAGCGCACAATTCCGGTCTGTGAGACGGTCTTTCCGGAAAAGTTCGCGGATTTAAATGCGGTGCGTGAAGTGCTGCTTACACCGGAAAAACAGGTATATGCGCTGATTGCGCCGGCATTTATGGGACAGTTTGGAGAGGGGGTCTCCCCGGGAGCAATCCGTGCGGCATTGAAACGCGCGGGATTTTCCGGGATGGTGGAGGTGGCGGTATTTGCCGACATTTTAACCTTGAAGGAAGCGTTTGAATTTGACCGCCATGTGAATCGGGATACGGATTTTTTGCTTACGAGCTGCTGCTGTCCGGTCTGGGTGTCCATGATCCGCAATATTTACGGGGAACTGGTACCGCATATGCCGGGGGCGGTGTCTCCGATGATCGCTGCGGGCAGGGCGGTGAAAAAGATGCATCCGGATGCCGTCACCGTGTTTATCGGTCCGTGCCTTGCCAAGAAAAAGGAGGCGAAGGAGCCGGATATCTGCGATGCGATTGATGTGGTGCTGACCTTTCAGGAGACGGCGATGCTGTTTGAGGCAATGGGGATTGCGCCGCAGCAGATGGAGGAGGATGCAAGCGAACATTCTTCGGGAGCAGGCAGAATCTATGCGCGGACCGGAGGCGTCAGCGAGGCGGTCGTGCGGACGGTAGAACAACTTCACCCGGGACGGAAAATTGCGGTCCGCCCCATGCAGGCGGATGGCGGAAAGGCGTGTAAGCAGATGATTGAGGCAATCCAGGAGGGGAAGACGGAGGCTAATTTTTTTGAGGGAATGGGATGCGTCGGAGGCTGTGTCGGAGGACCGCGGGCGCTGCTGCCGCGCGAAGAGGGCAGTGCCTACGTGGATCATTACGGAAAAGAGGCATTGTATCAGACACCTCTGGAGAACCCTTATGTAATCGAATTGCTTGAAAAGCTGGGATTTTCCACCGTGGAGGATTTTCTGGAAAAAAGTGATCTTCTCACGCGCCATTTTTAAATGCAGTAAGTATTGTTCAGGGGCATGCATTTAAAATGCGTTGCCGGGGGGGACGGTTCGTGCTACAATAGGCGGCAGAGAATCATGCAGAGACAAAGGAGAGAAAGATGCTGCCACAGGAATTTTTGGAACGGATGGAGAACATGCTGGGGGAGGAGTATCCTGCATTTTTAAAAAGCTATGATATAGCGCGCTACCAGGCGCTGCGCTTGAATCCGCAGAAGGGGGACGACGCGTCATTTTTAAACCGCATGGTATTCTCGCTGGAGCGTGTACCGTGGGCAGAGCATGGCTACTATTACACGGCGCAGGATACGCCGGGAAAACATCTGTATCACGAAGCCGGCGTATATTATATCCAGGAGCCGAGCGCCATGGCTCCGGCAGCGTATCTGACGCGGCAGATGGCAGACGGTGCGGGCGAGCGGATTCTTGATTTGTGCGCGGCACCGGGAGGAAAAAGCACGCAGATTGCGGCGGCGATGGCAGGCAGGGGAATCCTCATCAGCAATGAGATCCATCCGGCGAGGGCAAAGATTCTCTCGGAGAATATCGAGCGCATGGGAATTGCCAATGCGGTGGTGACGAATGAGACGCCGCAGCGCCTCGCAGAACATTTCAGTGAGTATTTTACCAGAATCATGGTGGACGCACCGTGTTCCGGCGAGGGGATGTTCCGGAAGAACGAGGAGGCGTGTGAGCAGTGGAGCACACAGAATGTAGAACTGTGTGCCGACAGACAGGATGAGATCTTAGACTGCGCGGCATCCATGCTTGCGGGCGGCGGGAGACTGGTCTATTCGACCTGCACATTTGCACCGGCGGAAGACGAGGGAAGTATCGGGCGATTCCTGGAGAGACATCCGGAATTCTACGTGGAGGAGGTGCCGCTTGCGGAGGGAATGTCGCACGGACTGGGAGAACTTTCCGCGACGATCCGTCTGTGGCCGCATAAGCTTCGCGGGGAAGGACATTATGTGGCGGTGCTGCGCAAGGAGGGAACGCTTGCGGACGGCGGATCGGGTCTGTTAAAGAACGGGTATGAGAACGGACTTGCGGCAGGAGATTCTAAGAGCGCTGCGGCGGGCATCCCGGAATATCTGGCATTTGCCGGGGAGACTTTCGCCGGGGACGCATTGGAGAAGTATGCAGGACGGGAGTGCCGCTATCTGAAATTCGGCGAGCAGCTCTACCGGATCCCGGAGGGCATGCCGTCGGTAAAAGGTCTTAAGGTGCTGCGCCCGGGACTGCATCTGGGAACGGCGAAGAAAGGCAGATTTGAGCCTTCACACGCACTTGCGCTCACACTTCATGCGGCGGATGTTTTACATACGATGGATCTTCCTTCGGACGGGCGGGAGATCCGTGGATACCTAAACGGGGAGACGTTCCCGGCGCAGGGAGAAAAGGGCTGGTATTTAATCACGGTGGACGGATACAGTACCGGCTGGGGAAAGCTCGCGGGCGGAATCATGAAGAATCATTACCCGAAGGGACTGCGAAAAAGGCTTTACTAGCAGAACACCGACTCTGTAATGCAGTACAATAAGAGCAGGAAAGGGAGCGCAGTGTGGAACGAAGATACATAGAGAGCCGGCTCTGGACCTGTCTGACAAGTGCGTTTTTAGAACAGGTTAGGAGCCGGTATCATTTTGAGGAAAAAGATAAGGCGCTTTTGAAGGGTGTGGCATCCGATCTGGCGGGCTGCCTGAAATGGAAGGAAGCGGCGTATCTGATGTTTGAGGATGGGACGGATACGGTACGCCGGGCGACTGCGGTTGTGACGCTTGGAAGCGATGTGGACCTGCTGCAGGAACGCTACCAGAACACCGGACGCATGCTGGAAAGCTATATGCTTGAGAGTATCGGCGGAGAACTTCTGATGTTAGGCTATGGCATGCTGGAGGCATGGATACGGGAGAATACCGGGTATCAGGTGGCGGCATATCATTTTTTCGGTGATGACGAAGCACATCCGCTGTCTGCGATGCCGGAGATCTTAGCGCGGGCAAAACAGCACAAGGTCGTCTGTACGGCAGGGTATTGCCTGAAACCGAAGAAAAGCGTGGTGTTTGAGATGGAGCTTGCGCCGGCGGAGGCGTGCGGGGAGACGGCACATGGCGGCAGAATCTGCGCACATTGCAGCAGGAGGGACACATGCCCGAACCGCAGGTAGAACTGCACTTTCAGGGGGAAAAATGAAAAATTGCAGTGGAAAGTTTTTCAAATCCTGTTATAATAAAGCATAGTTTGTTTTTTTGAAATAAAGGAGTATGCAGAATGGGAGACGCGAAATCCATCAAAGAGCGCGGAATACTGGAGCAGGTCATCAAGTCGGAACTCGATTTTATTACCTATGTGGATGTACATACCGGAACATTTCATGTGATCGTGACCAATGACGATACGGATGTGACTCCGCCGCCGGAGGGAGATTATACACAGGTAAATGCGCAGATGATACCGCTGTATGTTCATCCCAAGGACCGGGAGGCATGCGCGGCTGCGTTAGAACTGCCGCATATTCTCTCGGAACTGGAACAGAGGGATGATCTGGTTGTTTCGTACCGCCTGCTGTGCGGGGAGGTATACCGCAGAAAAGAACTGCATATTTCTTATCAGCAGGATGACCGTGACACGGTGGTTTTGGTGCGCCGGGACGTGACGGAGAGCTATGAGGAAGAACAGCGGCAGCAGGAGAGACTGATGTCGGCGCTGTTTGACGCAAGACATGCCAATCAGGAGAAGAATGAATTTTTGGAGCGCATGAGTCACGAGATCCGGACGCCGATGAATTCCATCATAGGTCTTACGTATCTGACCAGGGAATATGTGAACAATGAGAAGCAGGTGCTCGAGAATCTGGACAAGATCAGCCAGTCAGCCCGTTTTATGCTGTCTTTTGTGGATGATATTTTAAATCTTTCCCAGATCGAGAGCGGCAACGTCGCATTGAACAGCCAGAAGGTGGTCTTAGATGCCTTTTTGGAGGAGACGGTGGAAGAGGCGATGCGGCAGGCGGCGGAGCGTCGCGTTCACTTTGCGGTGGACAGACGCGGAAGCTTTGATGCTACCTATTGCTTTGACGCGGAGAAGCTGGAGCGGGCGCTTTCCAATATTCTGGAGAATGCCGTAAAATACACGATGCCGGACGGAAAGGTTGACTTTATTGTGGAGCATACCGGCGATGACGGGGAGGATGCCGGCTTCCGGTTTGAGATCCGGGATACGGGAGTCGGAATGGACGAAGCGTTTATTCCGCATATGTTTGAGCCGTTTGAGCAGGAGGATGAAGGAATCACGACGCTAAACGGCGGTACCGGTCTTGGCCTTCCCATTGCGCGCAACATTATTGAATTTATGGGCGGGCACATTGACGCATACAGCGAAAAGGGCAAGGGCTCGACGTTCATTGTGAATGTGAACTTAAAGCGTGTCAGAAATTCCGGAGAAAAGCTGCGGGGACAGGGCGATGTACAGGCGCCCGACTACGATTTTACCGGCAAAAGAGCGCTGCTGGTCGAGGACAATGAGGTCAACATTGAGATCACGCGCAATATCCTGCTGCACAAGAATCTGCAGGTGGATGTGGCGGTCAACGGAGAGGAGGGCGTGACGCATTTTCTTTCCCATGAGCCCGGATATTACGACGTCATCCTGATGGATATCCGGATGCCGGTCATGGACGGACTGACGGCGACCAGAAAGATCCGGGAATCCGGACGTGAGGATGGCAAAACGGTTCCGATCGTGGCGATGACAGCCAATGTGTTTGAGGAGGACGTGCGAAAGTCCCTCGATGCCGGGATGGATGCACACTTAAGCAAGCCGATTGAGATTACACAGATGTATGCCGTCCTCGACAGTATGATTTACCGTTGAGAAGAAAAAGGGGCTGGTGCTTCAAGCACCAGTCCCTTTTTGTGTCGAATTTTGTAGAAGAGGAAGGACAGGGGCGCTGGATGTTAAAAAACGGTACGGATTTTGCTGAGAAATAAAAGATGGTATGTTATATTTTAAAAGATATGTTACCGATACGATAAAAGAATGGAGCCGAATCAATGCAAAAGAACAGAGTGATGCTGGTAGCGGATGATATCGACGTAAACAGAGCGTCGTTTCGCGCAATGTTTGAAGAGGAATATGAGGTGCTGGAAGCCGGGAACGGAAATGAGACACTAAAAATTTTAGAAGAGCGGAAAGTGGATATTGTCATACTGGATATGTGTATGCCCGTAAAGAGCGGGAAGCAGGTATTAAAGCAGATGAAGGCAGATCCGAAGCTTCTCGATATCCCGGTCATCGTGAAGACGGTCATCGGTGAGGAGAGAGAACTTGAAATGTTAGAGATGGGGGCGGACGATTTTATATTTTCTCCCTGCGAGCCGGAGGTGGTAAAAAAGCGGGTGTTCAATATCATGACACGCTATGAGACACTGGCGGAGCGGCTTGAGAGCCAGCGGCATTTAAGCACGGTCAGAGAACATCTGCTGTTTCAGGTGGCGCGGACGGTGCGCACGGACGTCGCGGTGATCGAGGAGTGTTACAGAGAAATGACAGGTCAGAGAACGGAAAATAAGTCTGTGGGACTGGAGGATATGTACAGGCATCTGGAGCACATCCGGGAACTGACGGACAGTGTTTTGGACGGGCAGATTGTAGGTGCGGGCGAGAGTGTCTGCGACACCTTTCAGATTTCGGATGTGGTTGCGGAACTGACCTCAGAGTGCAGGACAATCTGTACGGAAATGGGGATTGAGGTGACGGTGCAGGAGGGTGAGATTTTCTGCGAATATCTGGTGGGCGATGTCAGGAGGCTCAAGCAGATCTGGGCAAGACTGCTAAAGAAAGCGTATATCAACGCGCGGCCGGGATGCCGGATTTTTACAGGCTATCGGGAAGTAAGAACGGGGGAGGATGAGCTTGAACTGGAACTTGCCGTGCAGGGCAGCATTGACGGAGGAGAAGACTATCCGCTGATCAAGAGCCTCGTAGAACTTTTGCACGGAACGATGTGTGTGGAAGTACAGGAGGATGCGCAGATTCTCTGCAGGGTGTTCCTGCCTTTCGGAATCGGAAAAGCGATCGGACAGCCTAAAAGTTTTGCGGGGTTAAAGACGCTTCTTCTGGACGACAATGAACTGTCGAGAGATTATCATGCAGCGGTTCTTGTGCGTCTCGGGCTTCCGGTTGACGTGGTGCAAAACGGGGCGGACGCCGTGGCGTATTTAAGGAGAGCCGCGTCTAAGGGCAACGCCTATGATCTGTGTTTTGTGAACTGGTATATGCAGGGCGGTGAGCCGTTTATCCGGTCGGTGCGGGAAAATTTTCCGAAGGGAAGCCTTACGATCTGCTGTTCGACCAATGAGAAGGAACTGGTGGAGTGTCAGATGCTTGCCGCAGGAGTGGATTGTGTGGTGGAGCGCCCGATTTACCAGGAGGGAATGTACCGGTTTTTGACGGAACTGTGCAGACAGGAGAGTGGAAAAAACGGAACCGGATCGGAGAAAATATAATTTTTTATACGGCAGCGAAACTTTTTTGGTGTCCGGACGGTCTAATAGTTAAAAGGAGGTGTGAGATCGTATGTTTTTCTCCGGGAAAAACCATAAGGAACAAAAGATAGAACAGCTTTTGCTGGAAAATTACAACAAATACTATCGTCTTGCCTACAGTTACGTACATCATGAGGCGGATGCCGCGGATATCGTACAGAACGGAGCGTACAAGGCGATCAAAAACAGCGATGCGCTAAAGCAGGAGGAATATGCGCAGACATGGATTTACCGCATTATGTTAAACGAGATCTTCGGATATGTAAAAAAGAACCGGGAAGTTTCCCTGGATGAGATGCCGGCGGAAGAGGGAAGAGAAGACCGCTATGAGAACATTGATCTAAGAAGGGCATTGGACGCCATGGAAGAACGGGATAAAGCGGTCATTGAACTGCGCTATTTTGAGGACATGAAGCTGGAGGATATTGCGCGCGTGCTGGGGGAGAACCAGAATACGGTAAAGAGCCGGCTGTACCGCGGATTAAAGAAGCTACGGCTGGAACTTACGGATACATGGCAGTGGGAATAGAGGAAAGGATGGTGCCGCATATGGGAAATAAGAAACAGGATTGTAAAAAGATCGAGGAATTAAAGCGACAGTATGCCGGATCGGAAATGTCCGGCGAGCAGGTGGAGCAGATGAAAAAACGGATCGAGGAAGCAAAGATGGAAAAACGAAACGAGAGCAGAAAAATGCATACCGTGAGAAATATTGTGGCAGCGGCTGCTGCAGTGGCGGCAGTCTTCGTGGTGCTGCCGAACACCTCGGGGAGCGTGGCGTATGCCATGGGGAATCTACCGGTGGTCGGAAAACTCGTGGAGGCTGTGACGTTCCGGGATTATCAGTACGACAACGGAGGTCATGCGGCGGACATTAAGACGCCGGAGCTGACGGTAAAGGAGAGCGATACGGAACAGATGACGGACACTGAGGTCCAGGTGCAGGAGAACTTAAAAAAGACAACGGCAGAGATCAATGCGGAGATTGAAAAGATTACGGATCAGATCGTATCGGAGTTCGAGGAGAGCAGGAAGGAAGAAGAGGGCTATCAGGAGGTCGTGGTCAAGCACGAAGTTATCAGCACGACCGACGATTACTTTACGTTAAAGCTGATGTGCTATCAGGCGGCAGGCAGCGGCGCGGAGTGGGACTATTATTATACGATTGACTTAAAGACGGGGGAGCGTCTGACACTTTCGGATTTATTCCAGAGTGGCGCGGATTATATCACCCCGATCAGCGAGAATATCAAGGAGCAGATGCAGCAGCAGATGGCGGAGGATGACGGTAAGATGTACTGGGTGGATAATGCCGAGGTTCCGGAATGGAATTTTGACAAAATTACGGATGAGACTTCATTTTATCTGGATTCGGACGGCCATCTTGTGATATGCTTTAACGAGGGTGATGTGGCACCGATGTATATGGGATGCGTACAGTTCGTCATTCCGGATGAGGTGGTTGCAGATATCCGAAAGTAACGGAAGCAGATTCCGGTGTCGGAGGATGAGAGACAATGAAGCATGCAAAAGCGGTGCGCAGAATTATTTTTACGGTTTTAATCGTGGCAGCCGTGATTGTGGGATTTAATACCTATACGGCAGATTATTATCATGCGAAGGACTATGAACTTCAGACAACAGAGGTATCGGAGACGGATGCCTACATCGCTTACGGAGATCCGCAGAGTGAGACGGGACTGATCTTTTATCCGGGAGCCAAGGTGGAAGAGACGGCGTACGCACCGGTTATGGATGGGCTTGCGCAGCAGGGAATCTTTTGCGTGACGGTAAAGATGCCGGCGCACCTTGCCATTTTAAAGCCGAATGCGGCGGATGAGGTGCGGCAGGAGTTTGGAGAGGTAAAGCGCTGGTATCTGGCGGGACATTCTCTGGGCGGAGCCATGGCGGGCAGCTATGCGGCAAAGCATGAGTCAGAGCTCGCGGGACTTATTTTTCTGGCGGCGTACCCGACCAGGAAACTTCAGACGCTTCCGGTGCTCTCGCTCTACGGGAGCGAGGACGGCGTTTTGAATATGGAAAAATATCAGGAAGCAATCGGTCTTGCGGCGGACTGCCGCGAGTATGTCTTAGAGGGCGGCAACCATGCCGGGTTCGGCAATTACGGATCGCAGAAGGGAGACGGCGAGGCCGGGATTACGGACAGGGAGCAGTGGCAGGAAACGATCGATTACATCATGGACATGATCCGGCAGCAACAGGGGGAAAAGTAGCGGAACCCGGAGAATAATGAAACGGAATCTGAGCGGAAAACGAAGGAAAGCGGTTTACAGTACCGCCGCCTTTGTGGTATGATAGTACCAGTGCAAACTCAGGATAAAGGAGCGATTGGATCATGCAGGACAATTTGAGAGAGGAATTGATTAAGCAGTTTCCGGCGGAAGTTGTGGAACTGGTGGAGCCGTCCGGTAAGAAGTTTTATGCCTGTCCGACCTGCAAGCGCGTGGTGACATTGAACGAGAGCAAGTGTGCCGGCTGCAGTCAGGTATTGAGCTGGGATCACATCCGGCAGGAAGAGATGGTGAAGGGTGTGAAGACGGCAACCTTAAAATTTGAGGTTGGCGGAGATTTTAATAAAGGCGACTGCAGAAAGTGTCCGCTTTCTTACATTGCAAAAGAGAATAATGAGAACGTTTATGAATGTCCGTTAAAAATGCGTGCGAACTGTAAGCTGGATATTTCGTAACAAGATTTGTAACAAGAGAGGACAAGAGCGGCCCGCTTCGGCGTGCCGCTCATTGCTTTTTTAGAAAGGAGAAAGAATGTCACGGATGCATTGGTGGATAATGGCAGTTGGAGCCGTATTTTTCCTGTGGTTTTTCATTCCGGCATTTGTCGTGGTTAATATCGGTAACATTACGGGAATGGCGGTGTCAGCCCTTGTGCTGCTGTACGGTATTTTTTACCGGCAGGTACAGGATGTGGCAGGGAGACTTTGGCAGACGCGCGGTGGCAGAGCGGGATTGTCCGCCCTGGGCATGGTGCTCCTTTTTATTCTGCTTATCGTGACAGTGGAGACGGCGGGGATGATAAGAAGCGCGGCAAACCGTGCGCCGGAGAATACGACGGCGGTGGTCTTAGGATGCAGCGTCAAGGGGGAGCGGCCGAGCCGGGTGTTGAGCGAACGGCTTTGCGCGGCGTATGAGTATCTGAACCGGAATCCAAAAGCTGTGTGCGTATTATCTGGCGGACAGGGAGATGGAGAGGAGATCAGCGAGGCAGAGTGCATGTACCGTTACCTGACCGGGCGGGGGATCGACGGGGCGAGACTGCTTCTGGAGGACCGGTCCACGACGACGGCGGAAAATCTGCAATATTCCATGGAATTGTTACAACAGCACGGAATCGACGGGTCCGTCACGATTATAACCAGTGAATTCCATGAGTACCGGGCGAATCAGACGGCAAAGAGACTTGGCATTACAAGCTACAGCACACCGAGCCGGACATTTTTTCTCTACCTTCCGACCTTTTATGTGCGGGAATTATATGGTATATTGTATTATAAAATATCGAAATAAAGGATGACGAGATGGCAGTAAAATATTATGCGGTAGCGGTTGGTAAGAAACCGGGAATATACACAAAATGGGACGAGTGTAAGGCGATGGTGCACGGGTTCCCCGGAGCGGTTTACAAGAGTTTTAAGACGCTGGAAGAAGCGGAGACGTTTCTGGAAAGCGCACCGGCGCGTGGGGGAGAAGCTCATGCAAAAGGAGCGGCGCAGCAGAAGGCAACGCAAGGAGCAGCACAGCAGAAATCAGGAACAGCCGGAGACGGCAAGGCAGAGACGAGAGGTGCGGAATCTGCCGGAGAGACAGAGGATCTGCCGGAGAATTACGCGTTCGTGGATGGCTCTTTTCACGCCGGTACCGGCGTGTACGGTTATGGAGGTTTTTTGATTCATGCCGGCGGAAAAGAAGTGCTGCAGGGTGCGGGGAAGGAGCCGGAGATGGCATCGATGCGCAATGTGGCAGGCGAGGTTTTAGGGAGCATGGCAGCCATCGAAAAGGCGCTCGAACTTGGCTTAAAGGATCTTACGATCTATTACGATTATATGGGAATCGAGATGTGGGCAAAAGGACTCTGGAAGCGCAATAAAAAGGGTACGGTGGCCTACTACGAGTATGTGCGCTTGGTGGAGGATAAGATCCGGCTTTCTTTTGTGAAGGTAAAGGGACACTCGGGCGTCATGGGCAATGAGGAGGCAGACCGCCTGGCGAAGGAGGCTGTCGGGATAACGGGCTGACGGCGCGCAAAGAGAGAAGGCATTCAGGGGGATCAAACGGAATGGATAAGAGATTAAAATATTATGATCTGATGGAGCAGCTCCATGGCAAGATCATGTCGGGGGAGATACGCCCGGGAGAGAAGCTTCCTTCGGAGAATGAACTGTCGGCGGAATACGGGGTCAGCCGGCAGACGGTGCGCAAGGCACTGCAGATTTTGCAGAATGAGGGATACATATATGCGGAACATGGCCGCGGAACCTTCTGCTCGGAGATGTTACGGCACACGACGCCGTCCAAAAATATCGCGGTCGTGACAACTTATCTTTCGGATTATATTTTTCCGCGCATCGTGCAGGGAATTGACCAGGTGCTGACGGAGAACGGTTACAGTATTCTGCTGAAAAATACGCGCAACTCAAGAAGCCTTGAGGCAAAGTGTCTCGAGGAGCTTCTGCAGAAGGATATCGACGGGCTCATCATCGAGCCGAGCAAGAGCCAGATTTTCTGCCGGCATGTGAATCTGTATGAGATGCTCGACAGCTATCATATCCCCTATGTATTTATACAGGGAGTACATGCCCAGCTTCTGGACCGGCCGCAGATTCTTCTGGACGACTGCAGGGGAGCCTATCTTGCGACCAGATACCTGATTGAACTGGGACACCGGCGCATTGTGGGCGTCTTCAAATCCGACGACACGCAGGGACAGCAGCGCCACAAGGGGTATGTGCAGGCACTGCAGGAAGCGGGAATTGCGTATGATCCGGATAAGGTGATCTGGTTCTACACGGAGGACCGCAAGACCCATCCGTTTGAGCGGATCAGGCAGATGGCGAAAGATCGCGGCAATCATCCGTTTGAGGCGGTGGTGGCGTACAACGATCAGGTTGCCATCGAGGTGATCCGCGCGCTGAATGAGGAGGGGCTCTCCGTGCCCCAGGATGTCTCGGTGACGGGGTATGACAATTCCTATCTGGCGCAGACATGCCGCGTGCCGCTGACGACGATCTCCCATCCGCAGGAGGAACTGGGAGCGGCAGCCGCCGAACTGCTGCTTCGGATTATCCGGGAGGGAAATTCCAATATCGAAGGAAAATGCGTCCTGATGGAGCCGGAACTGGTGATCCGGGAATCCTGCAGAAGAGAAGATACGGACATGACACAGGACGAATAAAAACAACTTGTAAGTACGAAAGTACAAGTCATACACTTGGAAGCAGGATGTATGACAACAAAAAGTCGCTGCATCTGCAGCGGCTTTTTGTGTACTCTGTGCACATTTTGATTAGGGGGAAGAGAAGGAGAGACGCATGAAATACCGGATGAAACATGCCCCGATGGGGTGGAACAGCTATGACTATTATGACACCACAGTGACGGAGCGGGAGGTCAGGGCAAACGCGGATTATATGGCGGCGCACTTAAAACCGTACGGCTGGGAATATATTGTGGTGGACATCCAGTGGTATGCAAAGAACACCGGAAGTCAGAGGGAGAAGTACCAGTATATTCCGTTTGGGGAGGTCTCGATGGATGAGTACGGGCGGCTGCTCCCCTGTACGGACCGCTTCCCGTCGGCGAAGGACGGTGTGGGCTTTCGGGCGCTGGCGGATTATGTGCATGGGCTGGGGTTAAAGTTTGGAATCCATATCATGCGGGGAATTCCGCGGGAAGCGGCACACCGGCATCTGCCGATTTTGGGAAGCGATGCACTGGCGAGCGATATAGCGGATCCGTCGTCGATCTGTAAGTGGAATCCCGACATGTACGGCATCCGTATGGGAGAGCCGGGCGCACAGGAATATTACGATTCCATCGTGGCGCTGTACGCACAGTGGGGTGTGGATTTTATCAAATGCGATGATATCTGCAATACCAATCTGTACGTGGAACATCCGTATTCGGCGGCGCATGAGATCGAAATGCTGCAGCATGCGATTGAAAAGTGCGGCCGGGACATCGTGCTCTCCCTGTCGCCGGGACCGGCGCTGATCGAAAAGGCATGGCATTATGAAACCTATGCCAACATGTGGCGCATCACGGATGATTTCTGGGATACGTGGGAGCTGCTCTACGACATGTTCCGGCGCTGCGAACTGTGGCAGAACCATGTGGGCTGCGGATCGTTTCCGGACTGCGATATGCTGCCGGTCGGCCGGCTCGGAAAAGGGTTCGGGCAGGAGCGGCAGACAAACTTTACGAGGGATGAGCAGAAGACGATGATGACGCTCTGGTGTATGTTCGGCTCGCCTTTAATGATCGGCGGTGAACTGACGAAGCTGGATGACTGGACGCGTTTTCTTCTGACGAGACAGGAACTATTGCAGATGCTCGATGCAGACTATGTGGGCAGGCAGGTGGCGCGCGATTTGCGGCATGCGGTCTGGAGCTGTGTTAATGAGAAAAAGGACGAACGGTATCTTGCCCTGTTTAACTTTATGGAGCAGCCGGCGCGGTGTGAGGTTGCGCTGCCGGAGACGGAAGCGTTTGCAGACATGTGCGGACAGACGGGAACCATCCGGGCGAGGGAACTCTGGGATGGAACAGAGCTTATTGTGCAGAATGACAGCCTTTCTTCTGAAATTCCGGCGCACGGTGTGCATGTTTTCCGGATAGATAAAAAATAGAGAACCACACAATGTAAAAATAAATAAAAAACAACTTGTTATTACGAGCATACAAGTTTTATGCTTAAGATAACATCAATAAGATGAGTGCAGGGAAATCATGGGTGCATGAGAGATGCGGCATGGTTTCGGAAAGGGGTTTGTTACACATGGGAAATGCAAAGGAGAGGATTGAGAGTGGGAAGGCGGTGCTCGGTATCGAGTTCGGCTCGACCAGAATCAAGGCAGTGCTGGTGGACGAGACACATCAGCCGATCGCATCCGGTGCGCACGACTGGGAGAATCAGCTGGTCGACGGAATCTGGACGTACAGCCTGGATATGATCTGGGACGGTCTTAGGGACTGCTACCGCAAGATGACAGAGGATGTACAGAACAAATACGGCGTTGCCGTCACAAAGCTTGGTGCCATCGGATTTTCCGGAATGATGCACGGCTATATGCCGTTCGATGAGAAGGGGGAGCTTCTGGTTCCGTTCCGCACCTGGAGAAATACCATCACGGGCGAGGCTGCCGCAGCACTGACGAAGGAGTTCTCGTTCAATATTCCGCAGCGCTGGAGCATCGCACATCTGTATCAGGCGATCTTAAACGGGGAAGAGCATGTGGATAAAATCGCATATTTTACCACACTTGCGGGATACATTCACTGGAAACTCACAGGGGAGAAGGTACTGGGAGTCGGCGAGGCATCCGGTATGTTCCCGATCGATGCGAAGACAAGAGATTACAACCGGAAGATGCTGGCGCAGTTTGATGCGCTTCCTGCGGTAGGGAAATATACATGGAAGTTAGAGGAGATCCTGCCGAAGGTGCTTGTGGCCGGGGAGAATGCCGGGACCCTGACTAAGGAGGGCGCAAAGCTTCTGGATCCGAGCGGCAGGCTGGAAGCCGGGATCCCGCTCTGCCCGCCGGAGGGTGATGCCGGTACCGGTATGGCGGCAACGAATTCGGTGGCTGTGCGCACCGGAAATGTGTCTGCCGGAACGTCCGTGTTCGCAATGGTGGTTTTAGAGGAAGACTTAAAGGCGGTACATGAGGAACTGGATATGGTGACCACACCGTCCGGCGATACCGTGGCGATGGTGCACTGCAACAACTGTACCTCGGATCTGAACGCCTGGGTCGGCCTGTTCCGGGAGTTCGCGGAGAACTTCGGAATCAATGTCGATATGAACGAACTTTTCGGAAAACTTTACAACAAGGCGCTGGAGGGCGACAAGGACTGCGGCGGACTTCTGGCATACAACTATTTTTCGGGAGAGCCGGTGACCGGAGCAAACGAAGGACGGCCGCTGTTTGTGCGCAAGCCGGACGCACATTTTAATCTCGCCAATTTCATGCGGACACATCTGTATGCAGCGCTTGCAACCTTAAAGATCGGTCTGGATATTTTGCTGAAGGAAGAAAAAGTAAAAGTGGATCGCATCTACGGACATGGCGGACTCTTTAAGACCAAAGGCGTCGGACAGGGAATTTTAGCCGCTGCGATGGATGCACCGGTGGCAGTGATGGAGACGGCCGGCGAGGGTGGTCCGTGGGGCATGGCGCTGCTGGCATCCTACATGCTGCAGAAGGCGGACGGCGAGAGCCTGGAGCAGTACCTCTCCGAAAAAGTCTTCGGCGGGGAGTCCGGAAGCGTGATGGAGCCGGATCCGGCGGATGTTGCGGGATTTGACGCTTACATCAAGGCGTACAAAGCGGCGCTTGCAACAGAGAAAGAGGCAGCCCGGACGATGCCGTTATAAGACAGGCACGAAGGCGGCGGATTCTGCCACACCTTACAGAGTGGGATTCACACAGCAGTTACTGCTGAAAATAAATATATTTCATGGAGGGAACATTATGTTAGCAACAAAAAATTACAAGTTCTGGTTCTGCACCGGATCACAGGATCTTTACGGAGATGAGTGCCTTGCACATGTGGCAGAGCATTCCAAAATCATCGTGGCAAAGTTAAACGAGTCCGGCGTGCTTCCGTATGAAGTGGTATGGAAGCCGACACTGATCACCAATGAACTGATCCGTAAGACCTTCAACGAGGCAAATGTAGATGAGGAGTGCGCAGGCGTCATCACATGGATGCACACATTTTCCCCGGCAAAGTCCTGGATTCTCGGATTACAGGAGTACAGAAAGCCGCTGCTTCATTTACATACCCAGTTCAATGAGGAGATCCCTTATGACACCATCGACATGGATTTCATGAACGAGAACCAGTCGGCACACGGAGACCGTGAGTACGGTCATATCGTGACACGTATGGGAATCGAGCGCAAGGTAGTCGTGGGACACTGGAGCGACGTCAATGTGCAGGAGCGCATTGCATCCTGGATGCGCACAGCAGTCGGCGTGATCGAGAGCAGCCATATCCGCGTGATGCGTGTGGCAGACAACATGAGAAACGTAGCTGTTACCGAGGGGGATAAGGTCGAAGCACAGCTGAAGTTCGGCTGGGAAGTGGATACCTATCCGGTCAACGAGATTGCGGAGGCAGTTGCAGCTGTATCCGAGTCCGATACCAACGCTTTGGTAGATGAGTATTATGACAAATATGACATTTTATTAGAGGGACGTGATCCGCAGGAGTTCAGACGCCATGTAGCCGTACAGGCACAGATCGAGATCGGTTTCGAGCGTTTCCTGGACGAGAAGAATTATCAGGCAATCGTAACACACTTCGGTGATCTCGGTGCCTTAAAGCAGCTTCCGGGACTTGCAATCCAGCGCCTCGAGGAAAAAGGCTACGGCTTTGGCGCAGAGGGTGACTGGAAAGTGGCAGCGATGGTGCGCCTGATGAAGATTATGACAGCAGGCAAGAAGGAGGCAAAGGGTACTTCCATGCTGGAGGATTACACCTACAATTTCGTAAAAGGCAAAGAGGGAATCCTCGAGGCACATATGCTTGAGATCTGCCCGTCCATCGCAGACGGCCCGATTTCCATCAAGTGCCAGCCGCTTTCCATGGGTGACAGAGAAGACCCTGCGAGACTGGTATTTACCTCCAAGGAAGGAAGCGGTATCGCGACATCCTTGATCGATCTCGGCAACCGTTTCCGTCTCATCATCAACGATGTGGACTGTAAGAAGACAGAGAAGCCGATGCCGAAGCTTCCGGTAGCAACGAATTACTGGACACCGCAGCCGGATCTCTACACCGGTGCGGAGGCATGGATTTTGGCAGGCGGCGCACACCACACCGCATTTACCTACGACCTCACCGCAGAGCAGATGGGCGACTGGGCAAATGCCATGGGCATCGAGGCAGTTTATATTGACAAGGATACAAAGATCCGCGAGTTCAAGAAGGATCTGATGCTTGGCAATCTGTTTTACCGCTAAAAAACAATAAGAAGCATACGGGGATGTCAAAACGGCATCCCCCGGTAAATGAGAATGGTACCGGGGCAGACCCGGATATACATATAGGGTGCGCGCACAAGCGCAGAAAGGGAGAGGAATATGAAGTTTTTTATTGACACAGCAAACGTAGAGGACATCCGCAAGGCAAATGATATGGGAGTGATCTGCGGCGTTACCACAAACCCGTCTCTGATTGCCAAAGAGGGCAGAGATTTCAACGAGGTCATCAAGGAGATTACGACGATCGTTGACGGTCCGATCAGCGGCGAGGTAAAAGCAACCACTGTGGATGCAGAAGGCATGATCAAAGAAGGACGTGAGATCGCAGCGATCCATCCGAACATGGTAGTCAAGATCCCGATGACCGTAGAGGGATTAAAGGCAGTCAAAGTGCTGTCCGCAGAGGGAATCAAGACGAATGTGACGCTTATTTTCACAGCAAACCAGGCGCTTCTTGCAGCGCGCGCAGGCGCAACCTATGTATCTCCGTTCCTTGGCAGACTCGACGACATCAGCACGGCAGGTATCGATCTGATCCAGGACATCGTGCAGATCTTCGACAACTACGGACTTGAGACCGAGATTATCGCTGCATCGATCCGCAACCCGATCCATGTGACAGACTGTGCATTAGCAGGCGCACATATCGCAACGGTTCCGTACAAAGTTATTGAGCAGATGACCAAGCATCCGCTTACCGATGCGGGAATTGAGAAATTCCAGGCGGACTACAGAGCTGTATTTGGTGACTAATTACCGAAGATGCTCTGCGGTATTTGATGACAAAGTTTTGCAGTAGCAATGACAAAGAATGCATGAAGGGGGAACTATGGATAAGCTGGCACTTCAGAAGATGGCTGTTGAAGTCCGCAAGGGAATTGTATCGTCCGTGCACAGCGCGAAGGCGGGACATCCGGGCGGATCACTCTCAGCAGCAGATATCTTCACCTATTTATATTTTGAAGAGATGAATATTGATCCGAAGGATCCGAAGAAGGAGGACCGCGACCGTTTTGTGCTGTCCAAGGGACACACGGCGCCGGGACTTTACTCGGCACTGGCAAACCGCGGTTATTTTCCGGTGGAGGATCTTTTGACCCTGCGCCATACCGGATCGTATTTACAGGGACATCCTGATATGAAGCACATTCCGGGCGTGGATATGTCTTCCGGTTCTCTGGGACAGGGACTTTCCGCAGCGTGCGGCATGGCTCTGGCAGGGAAGATGAAACAGCAGGATTACCGTGTGTATGCACTTTGCGGCGACGGCGAGATCGAGGAGGGACAGATCTGGGAGGCTGCCATGTTCGCAGGTTTCCGCAAGCTGGATAACCTCTGCGTGATTGTGGACAACAACAACCTGCAGATCGACGGACCGATCGACGAGGTCTGCTCGCCGTACCCGATCGACAAGAAGTTCGAGAGCTTTAATTTCCACGTCATCAACATCGACGGCAATGATTTCGATGAGATCAAGCGGGCGTTTGATGAGGCGAGAGCCACGAAGGGAATGCCGACCGCGATTATTGCGCACACCGTAAAGGGAAAAGGTGTCTCCTACATGGAGAACAGCGTCGGCTGGCACGGTAAAGCGCCGAACGACGAGGAATATGCAGTGGCGATGGAGGATCTTAGAAAGGCAGGTGAAGCATTGTGTCAGAAGTAAAGATTGCAACGAGAGAGAGCTACGGCAATGCTTTGGTCGAGCTTGGAGGAGAGCATGAGAATCTGGTTGTCCTGGATGCGGATCTCGCAGCGGCAACCAAGACCGGAATGTTCAAGAAGGCATTCCCGGACCGCCACATTGACTGCGGTATCGCAGAGGCGAATATGACCGGCGTGGCAGCCGGAATGTCCACATGTGGATTTGTACCGTTTGTGAGCACCTTCGCCATGTTTGCGGCAGGACGTTCTTACGAGCAGGTGCGCAATTCCATCGGATATCCGCATCTGAATGTGAAGATCGGTGCGACACATGCCGGAATTTCCGTCGGGGAAGACGGCGCGACCCATCAGTGCAACGAGGATATTGCCCTGATGCGTGCGATCCCGGGAATGGTTGTCATCAACCCGGCGGACGACATCGAGGCGCGCGCGGCAGTGAAGGCTGCCTACGAGTACGTGGGACCGGTGTATCTGCGCTTTGGCAGACTGGCGGTTCCGGTCATCAACGACGGCGCGGATTATAAGTTTGAGATCGGCAAGGGCGTGACGCTCCGTGAGGGAAGCGACTGCTCCATCATTGCAACCGGACTTTGTGTCTCGGAAGCACTGGCAGCAGCGGATACGCTGGCAGAGCAGGGCATTCATGCGGAAGTCATCAACATTCACACTATCAAGCCGCTTGACGAGGAACTTGTGGTAAAGACGGCAAAAAAGACGGGGCGTGTATTCACGGTGGAAGAGCATTCCATCATCGGAGGACTCGGCGCTGCAGTGGCGGAGACGCTCGGTGAAAAATGCCCGACAAAGATTACCAGAATCGGTGTCAACGATGTCTTTGGCGAATCCGGTCCGGCAAAAGAACTTCTTCACAAATACGGACTGGATGCAGAGGGAATCGCAAACCGCATCCTGCGTGAGATGAAGTAGAACGGCGCAGCACAGGAGGAAACTAAGAGATGTTAGAAGAATTAAAAAAACAGGTCTATGAAGCCAACATGGAACTTCCGCGCAGAGGGCTCATCACCTACACCTGGGGCAATGTCAGCGGAATCGACCGCGAGAGCGGCTATTTCGTCATCAAGCCGAGCGGTGTGGATTATGATGCCTTAAGCCCGGACGATATGGTAGTCATGGATCTTGACGGAAATAAGATCGAGGGCAGATATAAGCCGTCCTCCGACACGGCGACCCATATCGAACTCTACAAAAAGTACGAGGAGATCGGTGGTATTGTACATACCCATTCCCCGGAGGCTGTCGCGTGGGCGCAGGCGGGCAGAGACATTCCGCTTTACGGCACAACGCATGCAGACTATTTCTTCGGACCGATTCCGTGCGCCAGAAATCTGACGCCGGAGGAGATCGACGAGGCATATGAGAAGAACACCGGACTTGTGATTATTGAGACCTTTGAGACAAGAGGCATCAAGCCGATGTACACACCGGCGGTTCTCTGTGCGAATCACGGACCGTTTACCTGGGGCAAGGATGCCGCAGAGGCAGTCCACAATGCGGTCGTACTGGAGGAAGTGGCGAAGATGGCACGCAACACTGAGCTTATCAATCCGAAGGTGAAGCCGGCGCCGGATTGTATCAAGGAAAAGCATTTCTACCGCAAGCATGGGGCAAATGCCTACTATGGACAGAATTAGTACGTCGGAAGAAACGGCCTGCCGTTTCGCAATAAATATGCTTAGAAATGAGGATCAGTATGCAAAAACGGAGTTTTGGCAGAACAAAGGAAGGCAGGGAGGTCACGGAGTACACGCTTGTCAATGCGCAGGGAATGACGCTCTCTGTCATTGATCTCGGGGCAACGATCGTATCGATCACAATGAAGGGCTCAGACGGAAACGTATATGACGTTGTGCTGGGATACGATACACCCGTTGATTATCAGAACAATACCTGCTATTTTGGAGCGGTGATCGGGCGCAATGCGAACCGGATCGATCATGCACACATCCATCTGGACGGAAAAGACTATTCGCTGGAAGCGAATGACAATGAGAACAATCTGCACAGCGGATCGCACGGTTTTCACGCAGTGATCTGGGATGTGGTGCAGGAGAGCGCACAGAGTATTACGTTTTCCTATGTAAGCCGCGACGGGGAACAGGATTTCCCGGGCAATATGACGGCGAAGGTTACGTACACGCTGGATGATAACGGGGAGGTTGCGATCGCCTATGAGGCAGTCTGCGACCAGACGACGGTGGCGAACTTTACGAACCATGCCTACTTTAATCTGGACGGACATGATTCCGGCGTGATGGAAGGGCAGAAGCTCGAACTTCACGCATCCTACTATACGCCGGTCATTGATTCCAAGGCGATTCCAACCGGAGAACTCGCAAAAGTAGCCGGGACGCCGTTTGATTTCCGGGAGATGAAGGAGATCGGACGGGACATCGAAGCGGACGATACGCAGCTTCGTTATGCGGGTGGTTATGACCACAATTATGCGCTGGACAAGGCGGACGGTACCATGCAGCTTGCTGCGCGTGCCAGAGGTGCAAAGTCCGGCATCTGCATGGATGTGTATACGGACTGTGTGGGGATCCAGCTCTATACCGGCAACTTTATCACGCCGCAGACCGGCAAGGGCGGCGTGCAGTACGACAGGCGCCATGCATTCTGTCTGGAGACGCAGTATTTCCCGAATGCGGTGAATGAGAAGAACTTCAAATCACCGGTATTAAAAGCGGGCGATACGTACTGCTCAAAGACAAAGTATTGTTTCGGGCTGGAAAAATAAGAACAACGAATCAGGAATGAGAGAAAGTGGATTTTATCACAGAAAACGGTGGTAAGATCCACTTTTTTTGTTTTGCAGGGAAAACAGCGTCCATACTTGACAAAAAGGAAATCCTGTCTATAATAATTACTGTTGGTAATTACCTTTAATAACTAAATGGAGCGACGAGCTGGGAGGATAAATCATGACGAACGAAAAAATCAAGCGGATGTTTGATGCCTGCTATCAGGCGAAGCGGATCAGAGAAATGCTTCCGCCTCTGCCGCCGGGCGTGATGCCGTCTTATATTCAATATCTGGATGTGATTCGGAAGCTGGAAGGGCAGGGCACCGGGGTAAAGGTATCGGACATCAGCGATGCGCTCAATCTTCCGCGCCCCGGTGTGACCCGAACCGTAAAAGAGATGGAAAAAAAGGGATATATCTGTAAGATTTCTTCCCCGGATGACGGCCGTGTGACCTATATATCCGCCACTGAGGAGGGAGAGGAGCTCTCGAAAAAGTACGACGAGTATTATTTTAACGACCTGCGGGCGGATCTGTCTGATATTACAGAGGAAGAAGCGGATGGCATGATTCGGACGATTGAGAAGTTTTATAAGATTATGTGTGAGAGGAGAGAACATTTTGACAAGTGATAAAGCAGATTTTACACAGGGAAGTATATTAAAAAAGCTGGTTGCGTTCATGCTGCCCGTGCTGGGAGCCTTGATCTTACAGGCGGCGTACGGGGCGGTGGATCTTCTGGTTGTGGGAAGATTCGGCTCCACAGCCGGGCTGTCCGCGGTGTCTACCGGAAGCCAGGTGTTAAACCTGGTCACCTTCGTGGTGATTCAGCTGGCGATGGGTGTGACCGTCCTGATTGCGCGCTACCTGGGAGAAAAACGCCCGGAGCAGATCGGCGCGGTGGTCGGAGGCGCCGCGATCGTGTTCGCACTGATCGCCGTCGGACTGTTTGTCGTCATGGTATGTTTTGCGGAACCGATCTCTGTCCTTATGCAGGCACCGGCGGAAGCGGTGGATCTGACGGCATCCTATGTGCGCATTTGCGGCGGCGGTATTTTCTTTATTGTGGCTTATAATGTGCTGTCGGCAGTTTTCAGAGGACTGGGTGACAGCAGGTCGCCGTTACTCTTCGTACTGATCGCGTGTATTGTGAATGTGGCGGGGGATCTGATCCTCGTGGCAGGATTTCGCATGGATGCCACGGGAGCAGCGATTGCGACCGTTCTGGCACAGGCGCTCAGCGTGGTATTTGCAGTGCTCCTTCTGCTGAAAAAGGATCTTCCGTTTGCCATTGTAAAAAGTGATTTCCGATGGAATCCGCAGTGCAGGAACTTCCTTCGGATCGGACTGCCGCTGGCTTTGCAGGAGTTCCTCACGCAGATTTCATTTCTGGCGCTCTGCGCGTTTGTAAACCGTCTGGGGCTAGAAGCGTCCTCCGGTTATGGTGTCGCCTGCAAGATCGTTAGTTTTGCCATGCTGGTACCGAGTGCGCTGATGCAGTCTATGGCGTCGTTCGTCTCCCAGAATATAGGAGCAGGGAAGAAAAAGCGGGCAAAGAAGTCCATGCTTACCGGAATCGGCGTGGGTGTTACAATCGGCTGCGTAGTATTTGCACTGATCCTGTTAAAGGGAGATCTGCTGGCGGGTATTTTTTCGACAGATCCGGCGGTCATCCGGAACGCGTATGATTATCTGAAAGGATTTTCAATGGAGACGATTGTGACAGCGGTCCTTTTCAGCATGGTCGGCTATTTCAATGGAAACAACAAGACACTCTGGGTTATGACGCAGGGGCTGATCCAGACGTTATTGATACGTCTCCCGATGGCTTACGTGATGAGTAGCCAGCCCAATGCGAGCCTCACAAAGATCGGTCTGGCGGCGCCGGTGTCCACCACGGTGGGAATCGTACTGAATATTGGATTTTTTGTATATCACAGAAGGGCAGCAGAGCGGCGATGAGAGAAGAACTTCTTAACGAACTGATGGTCATTTCAGAGGAAGAAAAAAAGTACAGAGCGGGACAGGGAATGGTTGAGCGGCAGCTGTATGCGAGAGAGTCGATCGGGGAGATTGACCGGGAACTGCTGTTAAAGCGGGGACGGCTCATCACCGTGCGTCCGCACAGCCGCTTTGTGGATTTCCCGGAGCACCGGCACAACTATGTGGAGATCATGTATGTCGTGCAGGGGAGCATCACGCACATCATCGGGGGGAAGGAACTGACACTTCACAAGGGGGATGTGCTGATGTTGAACCAGCAGGTGCGTCATGCCATCCGCAGGGCAGAGTATGAGGATATCGGCATCAATTTTATCGCGCTGCCGGAGTTTTTTGAGGTGCCGCTTTCCATGCTGCATGAGAAAAATGTGCTTGCGGAATTTATCGCCGGCGCTTTCGGACAGAAGAATCCGGTGTCGCACTACCTGCTGTTCCGCTTAAAGGAACAGCCGCAGGTGGAAAATCTCATGGAAAATATGATCGAATCCATGCTGCATGAACATTCCGATGAGGATGTCATGAACCAGTATACGATGGGGCTGGTATTTTTATATCTGTTGAATCACCTTGAGAACTTAAGCCACAATTCCTCGATGGACTACCGGGAGGCGATCGTGCAGGCGGTGCTCGGATATATCAAAAGTGACTGCAAAAATGCGAATCTGACGAAGATCGCAAAAGATACCCATCAGTCGGTCTCGGTGTTAAGCAAGCTGATCCGGCAGAAAACCGGATATACATTCAAGGAGCTTTTGCAGCAGCGGAGATTTGAGACGGCGGCACATCTGCTCACGGAGACGGATCTGGCGGTGGAGGAGATCGCACTTGATGTCGGGTATGAGAATCTGAGTTATTTTTTCCGGCAGTTTAAGAGCCGGTATGGCGTGACACCGCGTGCATACCGCATGATGAATTCACGTGACGCCGGGAACCTTTATGAAAAATAATAGAGAATATTTGAGAATGGAAAATAAGGACAGTTTTTTAGTCGAATCAGAGCCTAAAAAACGGTCCTTATTTTTGTTATGCTGACAGCAGTGATGAGAAGGAAAGAGAAAGGAGCAGGTGGATGGAGATGACGTATTATCTGGCGGTGGATATCGGAGCGTCGAGCGGACGACATATGCTGTCCCATCTGGAAGACGGGAAGCTGGTATTGGAAGAAATCTATCGCTTCCCGAACGGAATGACGGAGAAGAACGGGCACAAGGTATGGGATGTCGAGCGGCTGTTTGCGGAGATTTTAAACGGCATGAAGCAGTGCGCCAGACTGGGGAAAATCCCGCACAGCATGGGGATTGATACCTGGGCGGTGGACTATGTCCTTTTGGATGGGCAGGGAAGACGTATCGGAGATGCGGCAGCCTACCGCGACGGCAGGACACAGGGCATGGATGAAAAAGTGTATGCTCATATCACGGAGGAAGAACTCTACCACAGAACAGGAATCCAAAAACAGATCTTTAACACGATCTATCAGCTGGCTGCGGTAAGGGAGCAGCATCCAAAATGGCTGGAGCAGGCGGACTGTCTGCTGATGATGCCGGATTATTTTCATTTTCTTCTGACCGGGAAAAAGGTGCAGGAGTACACCAATGCGACGACGACCCAGCTGGTTAGTCCGGTGACAAAGGACTGGGATGAGCAGCTGATCCGGCAGCTGGGCTATCCGAGACGGCTGTTTCAGGAGATCCGGATGCCGGGGTATGAACTGGGGAGCCTGCGGGGGGAGATCCAGAAAGAAGTGGGATTTTCCTGCAAGGTGATCCTGCCGCCCACACACGATACCGCCTCGGCGGTGGCGGCGGTGCCAACGCAGGAGGAAGAGACGCTCTATATCAGCTCCGGCACATGGTCGCTCATGGGAACCGAACGGATGACGGCGGATTGCAGCAGTGCGGCGAGAGCGCACAACATGACAAACGAGGGCGGTTACGACTGCCGGTTCCGCTATCTGAAAAATATCATGGGACTCTGGATGATCCAGTCTGTCCGAAAGGAGAGTGCGCCGGAACTTGGGTTTGGAGAGATCTGTGCGCGCGCCGCAAAGGAGACGATTGCATCGCGTATCGACGTCAACGATGCGCGATTTCTGGCGCCGGAGAACATGACGGAGGAAGTAAGGAGGGCATGTCGGGAAGCGGGGGAGCAGGTTCCGCAGACCATCGGGGAACTGGCGGCGGTCATCTACCACAGTCTTGCGCAGTGCTATGCCGGGACGGCAGAGGAGATCGAGGCGTTGACGGGAAAACAGTACCCAGAGATTCACATTGTGGGAGGCGGCGCGAATGCGCAGTATTTAAACCGGCTTACCGCAGAATACACCGGAAAGACGGTCGAGGCGGGACCGACGGAGGCGACGGCGCTCGGCAACCTTGCCGCGCAGATGATTGCGGCGGGAGAATTTGAAGACCTCAGGGCGGCGAGAGCATGCATTGCGGATTCGTTTGCAATGGAGAAGTTTGAAGGAGAGAAGGGAGAAACGAGATGACAGGTTATGAAGCAGCAAAGGCAAAGTATGAGGCACTTGGCGTGGACACAGACCGCGCGATCGAGCGGTTGAAAAAGGTTCCGGTATCGCTGCACTGCTGGCAGCTGGACGATGTGATTGGATTTGACAATGACGGCGGACTCACAGGTGGAATCCAGACGACCGGAAACTATCCGGGGCGCGCCAGAACGCCGCAGCAGCTGATGGAGGACATGGAGGAGGCAATGAAGCTGATGCCGGGAACGGCAAAATTAAATATTCATGCATCCTATGCGATTTTTGAACCGGGAGAATTTGCGGACCGCGACGCCTTAGAGCCGAAGCATTTCGCAAAGTGGGTGGAATTTGCGAAGAAGCATCATATGGGAATTGATTTCAACCCGACATTTTTCTCCCACGAAAAAGTAAAAGACGGACTTACCTTATCAAGCCCCGATGAGGAGACCAGAAAGTTCTGGATCAACCACGGAAAGGCATGCATCCGCATCTCGGAATATTTTGCAAAGGAGACCGGTGTGCCGTGCGTCATGAATATCTGGACGGGAGACGGATTCAAGGATGTGCCGGCAGACCGTATGGGACCGCGTCTGCGCTACAGGGATTCGATCGAGCAGATTTTATCTGAGCCGTATGACAGGAAGCTTGTCAAGCCGTGCGTGGAATCCAAGGTATTCGGTATCGGCGTGGAGTCCTACACCGTGGGTTCGGCAGAATTTACGTTGAGTTTCGCCGCACAGCATGAAGGCTGCATGCCGCTCATGGACAACGGACATTATCATCCGACGGAGTATGTGTCGGACAAGATTCCTGCCATGCTCTGTTTTTACCCGGAGTTTGCACTTCACATTACCAGAGGCGTGCGCTGGGATTCGGATCATGTGCTGCTCCTGGATGACGAGACGAAAGAGATGGCAAAAGAGATCGTAAGAAATGACGCGCTTGACCGTGTATACATGGCGTTAGATTACTTTGACGCGAGCATCAACCGTGTCCTGGCGCTTGCGACCGGCTTCAGGAGCTGGCAGAAAGCCCTGTTAACGGCACTGTGCACGCCGAATGAGATGTTAAAGGAACTGCAGGATACGAATCAGCTGGGAAAACTCATGGTTATGCACGAGGCGGTAAAAATGCTTCCGATCGGCGAGATCTGGGAGGAGTACTGCCGCAGGGAAGGCGTGTGCGATGACCTTCATTTCTACGATGAGATCGAGCGTTATGAGCGTGAGGTACTGACCAAAAGAGGATAAACAGATAGAAGCTGAATCAGAGAGAAGAGAGGAAGAGAATCATGAAATTTTTGGATGCAGAATTTGTACAGGGATTTATCCGCATGGCAAACGATGGATGGGAGCAGGGCTGGCATGAGAGAAACGGCGGAAACTTATCTTACCGCGTGAAACCGGAGGAAGTGGAAGCGGTGCGGGAGAACTTTCAGGAAAAGGAGTGGCAGCCGATCGGCACCACGGTGCCCAATCTGGCAGGAGAGTATTTCCTTGTAACCGGAAGTGGAAAATATTTCCGCAACGTCATCTTAAAGCCGGAAGATTCGATCTGCATGATTGAGCTGGACGAAAAAGGCGAGAACTACCGGATCGTGTGGGGACTGGTGAACGGCGGAAGACCGACCTCGGAGCTGCCGAGCCATCTGATGAACCTGGAAGTAAAGAAACTGCAGAATCCGAAGTACCGCGTGGTCTATCACGCACATACCACCAATATCATTGCGCTGACGTTCGTGCTTCCACTGGAGGATCGCGTATTCACGAGAGAACTCTGGGAGATGGCAACGGAATGTCCGGTGGTATTCCCGGCAGGTGTCGGCGTGGTGCCGTGGATGGTTCCGGGCGGCAGGGAGATCGCGGTTGCAACCAGCGAGCTGATGAAAAAATATGATCTTGCGATCTGGGCGCATCACGGCATGTTCGCCGCAGGAGAGGACTTTGACTTAACGTTCGGTCTGATGCATACCGCAGAAAAATCCGCGGAGATTCTGGTGAAGACGCTCTCCATGCGTCCGGATAAGCTCCAGACGATACAGCCGGACGACTTCAGACATCTGGCGGAGGATTTTCATGTGACACTGCCGGAAGAATTCTTATATGAAAAATAAAAAATCAGGCTGTCTTAAGTGAAGACAGGATGGCATGTGGCATAAGAAAACCCCCGGGCGCAATGGAAAGGTACGAAACCTTGGATTGTCAACCGGGGGTCTTCTTATGGAATTCTTCTGTCTGATTCATAGAACCTTTCTCTAGGCAGTGGCATCGAACGAATGAACATCATCCTCCTCTGTCACCGTCATTGCCTGATGCAGCAGTGAGGCGAACGAAGACGAGGGCTGTTGTTTGGAACGTTGCTGCTTTCTGCTCTCTGGTGCAAGCCGGTCGATCCGGTTTACGGGGTGAACGGGTAACACGAAAACACTATCATAGTAGATTGCGACAATCATCCTCCTTGACAAATAAATCACAACTGATAGGGGTTAATGAGTTCCTTCTCTACTATATATATCGGCAGACATCAGAAATAAATTAAGAGAAAATAGAGAGAATATTATTTGGAAGAAGCGTGCACCTGTGTTAAAATATTGCTGTGAACAGGGGGCACGTTTTTTATGTCATTACAGTTTGTGTTCGGCAATTCCGGAAGCGGAAAGTCCGATTATTTATATCAGTCCATACTGGAAGAAGCGGAGAGGGAGCCGGAGAAGAATTTTCTTTTGCTTGTTCCGGAACAATTTACGATGCAGACGCAGCGCGAACTTGTGCAGCGGCAGCGAAATCATGCCATCATGAACGTGGATGTGCTCAGTTTTGTGCGTCTGGCGTACCGTGTGTTCGACGATCTCGGAATGCAGGATCTGGTCATTTTAGAGGAGACGGGCAAGAATCTGGTGCTGCGCAAGGTGGCGGAGCTTAAGAAAAAAGAACTCTCGGTGCTCGGTGGCAATCTCAACAAAATGGGATACATCGGTGAGATCAAGTCCCTGATCTCGGAGATGGCGCAGTACAATATCACGCCGGAGGATCTTGGCGCTTTTCTAGGCGAGCAGGATGTCGGGGATACCCTGCGCTGTAAGATGCAGGATATTCTTACGATGTATGAGGGATTCCGGGAGTATATTGACGGGAAATACATCACGGCGGAGGAGATTCTGACGCTCTTGTGTGAGGTGGCGGAGGAATCCGAACTCATCAGGGACAGTGTGATTGTCTTTGACGAGTTTACGGGATTCACCCCGATCCAGAACCGGCTGCTTCGGGTGATGCTGCCGCTTGCCGACCGCGTCATCGTGTCGCTCTCCATGGATATCCGGGAGGATTTTTACCACAGCAGAGGCGTGCACGAGCTTTTTTCCATGAGCAAGGAGACCGTGCAGACACTGCTTAAGATTGCGGCGGATGCGGGATGCGAGGTGCTCTCTCCGGTGATCATGGAGCCGGGAGAGCACAGGCGCTATGAAGATGCGCCGGAGCTGTTTTTCATGGAACAGAATCTGTTCCGCCCGATGTACCAGAAGTGGCGGAAGCCGGTTTCTGACATCAGCATCACCAGCTTAAAGGACCCGCGCCAGGAGCTTTCCTTTGTCGCAAGGGAGATTGTGTGCCTGGTCCGGACAAAGGGATATCGCTACCGGGATTTTGCGGTTGTGACCGGAGATGTGCCGCAGTATGCCAACTATGTTCCGGAGACCTTTGCGCAGTACGGGATTCCGTTTTTTATCGACCAGACGAGAAACATTCTGTTTCATCCGTTTATCGAGTTTATCCGCGCGGCGCTTGAGGTCGTGGAGTTTGATTTCTCCTACCAGAGTGTGTTCCGCTTTCTTCGGAGCGGTCTGGCGGGACGGCTTCTGACGGAGAGCGGGACGGAGCAGACGGCAGATGAGGACGGCGCAGGAGCCAAAGCCAGAGGCGGGGTGAATGATGAGGACGGCGCCAAAGCCAAAGCCAAAGCCGGAGCAGATGAGGACGGCGTTGGAGCCTGGGCGGATGATGAGGATGTGATTGACCGTCTGGAGAATTATGTGCTTGCAAAAGGAATCCGCGGCAGAAAGCGCTGGAGTGAGAAGTGGACATCTGTGATGAAGCGGGATGCCCGCTATCCGGAGGCGGCGCAGGAGGAGATGGCTCTTTTGAACCGGGCGCGGGAGCGGATCGTTCTGGCGTTTGAGCCGCTGTGCGAACTTTTTTCCGGGAAAAAATACACGGTTGCGGAGCAGACCTACGGACTGTATGAGTTTATCACCGCGCTGGACATTGAAGCGCAGCTTAGGGAGAAGCAGTTCCTCTTAGAACAGGCGGAGGAGACGGAGTACAACGGCGTGCGCAGGAACCAGACCAGAGCGCAGGAGTACGGGCAGATTTATAAGATCGTGATGGATCTTTTTGACAAGGTCACGTCACTGCTCGGGGAGGAGCAGATGTCGATCCGGGAGTACACAGACATCCTGGACGCAGGATTTTCTGCGGCAAAGGTCGGTATGATTCCGCCGGGAAATGACCGTGTGACAGTTGGAGATATTGAACGCACCAGATTAAATCATATCCGGATTCTGTTCTTTGTGGGGGTCAATGACGGTATCGTGCCGAAAGCCGGCAGCACCGGAAGCATCATCTCACAGTTCGAGCGCGAGAAGATGGCGGAGCATCATCTGATGTTAGCGCCGGGGGCGCGGGAAAAAGTTTTTATTCAGAAGTTTTACCTGTATCTGAACTTAACCAAGCCGTCGGACGGATTGTATGTCACCTACTCGAGGGTCAGTCCGGAGGGAAAGGCGCTGCGCCGGTCTTATCTGATCGGAACGCTCTGCAATATGTTCCCGGAACTAAAGATCCGTGAGCCGGAGGAGGAGACGGAGGCGTCCGCGATTTTAACGCCGGAGAGCGGGATCGATTATCTGTTGGAGGGACTCTGGACAGAACAAAAGTCACATACCTGGGAGGCGCTTGCAAAGTGGTATCTCTCGGATGAGACTTATCATGCGAAGGCGCTGCGCCTGCTTGCGGCATCTTTTTACCGTTACAGCGGAGAGCCGATCGGAAAAGAGGTTGCGCGCGCCTTATACGGCATGGAACTGGAGAACAGTGTCACAAGGCTGGAGCAGTTTGCGGAGTGCGCGTTTGCACATTACATGACCTACGGACTGGGACTGTCACAGCGGGAATTACAGGAGTTTGCCGGTGTGGATATGGGAAATATCTATCATGACGCGCTGTGGCATTTTGCGGAGCGCATCCGCAGGTCTTCGTATACCTGGTATGATCTGCCCGAACAGATGCGCGAGGCGTGGATTGAGGAGAGCATGAATGACGCGATTGCGGGCTGCGCGAATGTGGGCGCATTCGACGAGGCGAAGAACCGCTATCTGCTGTCGCGCATGAAAGACACGATCCGGCGCACGGTGTGGGCGCTCACGATCCAGGTGCAGAAGGGGCGTTTTACGCCGAGTGATTTTGAGGTGTCGTTTTCGCAGGCCGATCATCTGGAGGCAATCCGTTTTCAGCTGACTGAGGAGGAAAAGATGCGTCTGCGGGGCAGGATTGACCGTGTGGATACCTGTGAGACGGACGATAAGGTGTATGTAAAGATCATTGATTACAAATCGGGCAACACCACATTTTCCCTGCTGAATCTGTATCACGGGCTGCAGCTGCAGCTGGTGGTTTATATGAATGCGGCGCTCGAACTGGAGGCAAAAAAGCATCCGGGAAAACGGGCGGTGCCTGCGGGAATGTTTTACTATCACATTGAGGATCCCATGGTCGACGGCAGCGGTACGGAGTCGGAGGAGGAGATCCGGCAGGCCGTGCTGGAGGAATTAAAGCCGAACGGGCTGGTCAATGACGATCCCGAGATATACGGGGCGATGGATACGGAACTTTCCGGAAGCTCCGCAGTCATTCCTGTGGCGCTTAAAGCGGACGGTTCCTTAAAAGCGACGTCCAAGACGGCGAGTACGGAAGAATTTGAGACAATGTCGGACTACGTGAAGGAGACCGTGACGAAGGCGGGCAGAAGAATCCTGGGCGGAGATGTGGCGGCGGCACCGTATGAACTCGACGGGAGAAGCGGCTGCGATTATTGTCCGTATCACATGGTGTGCGGATTTGACGCGCGGATACCGGGCTTTTCTTACCGGAAGTTAGAAAAGCCGGACGGTGCCGAGGCGATTCTTGCGAAAATGAGAGAGACGCGAAGCGAGGAGAAGAGACAGTAGATGGGTGTTTCATGGACCAGAGAACAACAACAGGTAATCGATTTAAGAAAGCGCAACATTCTGGTATCGGCAGCTGCCGGTTCGGGTAAAACGGCGGTTTTAGTCGAGCGCATTATCAAGATGATCACGGAGGGAGAACATCCGGTGGACATCGACCGGCTTTTGGTGGTGACGTTTACGAATGCGGCTGCGGCGGAAATGCGGGAGCGCATCGGGGCGGCGATCGAGAAAGCGCTGGAGGAGCATCCGGATTCGGAGCATCTGCAACGCCAGCTGACGTTAATCCACAATGCGCAGATCACGACTATCGACAGTTTTTGTCTGTATGTGATCCGCAATCATTTCCACGAGATTGACCTGGAGCCGGATTTTAGGATCGGGGACGAGGGAGAGTTAAAGCTGTTAAAAGAGGACGTGCTGCGCGGCGTGCTGGAGAGCAATTACGAACAGATGACACCGGAGTTTGCGGCATTTGCAAAAGGGAATGTGTCGGGGAAGAGCGATGCGAAGGTGGCGGAGATGATCCTCTCGCTCTATGAGTTCTCCATGAGCTACCCGTGGCCGATGGAGTGGCTTACTTCCGGAATCCGTGGCTATGAGATATCGGATGTGCAGGAGATGGCAGAAGCGCCATGGATGCAGCCGCTCGCGCTGCATCTGCGGTCGGTGCTGGCGGATCTGGTAAAAAAGCTTCGCATCGCGCATGTGTTTACGCGGGAGGAAGACGGACCGGATATCTATGAGAAGGTGATCTCGTCGGATCTCGCAAAGTTCGAGGGACTGGCGGCGTGTGAAAATTTTCTGGAGCTGTACGAAAAGCTTACCGCCGTCACTTATGACAGACTGCCGTCAAGCCGCGGCTTTTCGGGAGATGCAGAGAAGCTTTCGCGTGTGAAGGAACTCCGCGATCAGGTGAAGGATACGGTAAAAAAGATCAACAAACAGTATTTCTTCGCTTCGCCGGAAGTCATGTGCGGGCAGGTGCGCCGGGCGGAGCCGATGGCGAAGGAGCTGGTGCGTCTTGCCATCGCATTCTCCGAGGCGTTTGCAGCGGAAAAGCGCCGCAAAAATCTGGTGGATTTTCACGATCTGGAACATTTTGCACTGGAGATTCTCGTGAATGCAAAGACAAAGCAGGCGCGCGCTGCAGCGGAGGAGTTCCGCGATATGTACGAGGAGATCATGATCGACGAGTACCAGGACAGCAATCATGTGCAGGAGACGCTTCTTCGGGCGATCTCGAGAGAGGAGCGCGGAGAGTACAACCTGTTCATGGTGGGGGACGTCAAGCAGAGTATCTACCGCTTCCGTCTGGCGAGACCGGAGCTTTTTATGGAAAAATACGATACCTACACGCTGGAGGAAAGCAGTACGCAGCGCATCGATCTGCACAGGAATTTCCGGAGCCGGTCAGAGGTGCTTGATCTGACAAACGATGTGTGTTACCGGATCATGGCGCGCGATCTCGGCAATGTGGCATACGATGAGGATGCGGCGCTCTACGCGGGCGCAGATTATTGTGCGCCGGATGAGGCAGGGATGTTTGCACCGGAGATTCTTGTGGCGGACAGTGCCGAAGAACTCTTAGAGGGCAGCGGGTACGAAGACCGGAAGCTGTATGAGGCGAAGCTTGTGGCAGAGCGCATCCGGAAGCTGATGACAGAGCAGAAGGTGACGGACAAGGCGACGGGGGAACTGCGCACCGTGCGTTACAGCGATATTGTGATTCTGCTCCGCAGCCTAAGCGGGTATGCCGATTCGTTTGCCGCCGTGTTGAACGAGGCGGGAATACCGGCGCATACGGTGTCAGCAACCGGCTATTTCTCGGCGGTGGAGGTGCAGACGGTGCTTGCGATGCTTCGGATTCTTGACAATCCGAGACAGGATATTCCGCTTACGGCAGTGCTTAAGTCTCCGATCGCCGGGCTTACGGACGAGGAGCTGGGACGGCTTAGGGCGCACGACCGCAGCGTGCCTTTCTGTGAGTGTGTGCTCGCACGCTGCAGGGAACTTGCGCAGAGTGAAGAACCTTTGGCGGAAGATTATGAGAAAAAACTGTGGGAGTTCTGGAAGCTGTATGAGAGGCTGCGGGCGCTTGTGCCGGACACTCCGATTCACGAGCTGATCGAGATCGTGTTGAAGGAAAGCGGCTACGGAAATTATGCGGCGGCGATGCCGGCAGGAGCCAGACGCAGGGCGAATCTGCGCATGCTGGTGGAGAAGGCGATCGCCTATGAGAATACGAGCTACAAGGGATTGTTTCATTTTGTGCGCTACATCGATGAACTCCAGAAATACGATGTCGATTTTGGCGAGGCGGACATGGTCGGGGAGAATGAGGACGTCGTGCGCATTATGAGTATCCACAAGAGTAAGGGACTGGAATTCCCGGTGGTCTTTGTGTGCGGTCTGGGAAGAAATTTTAACAAGCAGGATACCAGAAGCCGCATGGTGCTGCACCCGGAACTGGGAATCGGAATTGACTGGATCGACGGCGAGCGCAGGATCAAGACGCCGACCATATTAAAACGCGCCATCGCAAAGCAGATCGAACTGGAGAATCTGGGTGAAGAGCTCCGTGTGCTCTATGTGGCGCTCACACGCGCGAAGGAGAAGCTGATCTTAACGGGGTGCAGAAAGGATGCAGAAAATGATTTGGCGGCATTAAGGGAAGAGGCACAGGAGGAGCTGTTTACGGAAACGGTGCATGTCCCGCTTCCTTATCTGCTCAGGGAGAGCGCAGCCGGCTATTTCGACTGGCTGCTTCCGGCAGTGTTCTCCTATCACGGACGCTATCAGGTGCGCGTTGTGCCGGCGGAGGAATTGCTTGATGAAGAGTGCCAGCGCGAGGAGGTGGAGACGGAGAATCTGGAACAGTGTCTGTCACGCATTGCAGCAGCGGATGCGGCAGATGTGGCGGAATTTGACGGAAAGTTCTCATTTACCTATCCATACGAACGCGATCTGGAGCGCAAAAACAAATATTCCGTGTCGGAATTAAAACATCGCGCGATGCGGGAAAAACTCCTGGAGGAGGAGACGGATGTTATCCCGGCGTTTTTAGAGACGGATGGAAAATCCTATGTTCCGCCGTTTGTCCAAAAAAAAATGGAGCAGGAAGAAACCGGCGGACAGAACCAGGGTGCACTGCGCGGAACTGCGGTTCACAGGGTGATGGAGTGCTACCAGTTTTCGACGGTGGCAGGAGTCACGGAACAGATTGAGGCGATGCTTGCCGGAGGACAGATCACGGAGGAGATGAAGCGCCTGGTAAAACCGGCTCTCATCGAGACGTTTCTCACATCGGCGGCGGGAGAGCGGATGAAGCGTGCGGAGACTGCCGGAACGCTGTACCGGGAGAAACCGTTTGTGATGGGATTTACGGGCGAGGAGCTCGCGGCATTCGGATTCGGAGACGGAGAGAAATGTGCGGATGACAAAGAGCTGACGCTGATTCAGGGAATTATTGATGTGTTCTGGATTGAGGAGGACGGCATTGTGGTGCTGGACTATAAGACGGACCGTGTGAAAACCGGCAAGGAACTGGCGGACCGTTATGCTTCGCAGTTAAAGCTCTACGGCGAGGCGCTGGAGCGGATCTACAACCACGGAAGTGAGAGGACGCTTCGCGTGAAGGAGCGGCTTCTCTACTCATTCCGGCTGGGCGCAGTGATACCGGTGTAAGTGTAAACGGGACACGGAAAAGGACGATTGATTTCAGAGATAAGAACATCAGAAAGGAAGAAAATGAGATGGGACAGATCATACTGGCATCCGCCTCACCGCGGAGAAAGGAACTGTTAGAGCAGATCGGGATTTCGTTTGAAATCTGCCCGGCAAAAGGCGAGGAGCGGATCACGAAGAGCGTACCGCACGAAGTCGTGGAGGAACTGGCGTCACAGAAGGCCGTCGAGGTGGCATCCATGGTAAGAACCTACGAGGAGACGCATCAGGAACTGGTGACACCTTCGGATCTCATGGTGATTGGCGCCGACACGATTGTCTCCTGCGGGGGACAGATATTAGGGAAGCCCAAAGACGAGCATGATGCCAGCCGTATGCTTAAGCTTCTCTCCGGCGGAACACACCAGGTATACACCGGAGTGTCGATTGTGCTTTTGGATGCGTCCGGAAAGGCTGGTCAGGTGACGTTTCATGAGAAAACCGATGTCACGATGCGCGCGATGAGCGAGGAGGAGATCCGGCGCTATGTTGCCACCGGCGAGCCGATAGACAAGGCGGGCGCATATGGAATTCAGGGGAAATGTGCGATTTTTGTTGACAAAATTGATGGCGACTATAATAATGTTGTAGGGCTTCCGGTAGCAGCCATTTACCGGGAATTAAAGAAGCTTGGAATTGATATCTATTTATGGTAGAATAAAACGTTGGCGGAGGAAAAGATATGTACGATGAAATGTGCCTGGATACATTTTTGGCGCAGCAGGAGAAGTTGTTTCGGGAACCTGTGGCAGAAAGCAGGGAAGAGGCAGAGGAATTTCTTTCGGACTGTTTTGCAACGGTCTGTAAGAATCTGAAAGAAGTGCGGGCGTACTTTAAGGAAGAGGGCGCGGATATTGCCGGAATGAGCAGCGAGGAGCTGGCGGAGCAGGCAGAAGTGTTCGCACTGCCGGACGGAAGATACCTGATCGTGGAAGCTTAAGCCGTCTGCTTTGAAGAACGCAGGCAGATACATAACAGAATGGTAGAATATATAGAAAGAATGAGGGAATGCAATGAAGAATTATGATGTGATTATTATAGGAGCCGGTCCTTCCGGAATTTTTTGTGCGTATGAGCTGATTCATGCGAAAAAGGATCTGAAAGTGTTAATGATTGAGAAGGGAAGACGGATTGAGAACCGTGAATGTCCGAAGCGTAAGACCAAGGTATGCGTGGGATGCAAGCCGTGTTCCATCACGACCGGATTCGCCGGTGCGGGAGCTTTCTCCGATGGCAAGCTGTCCTTATCTCCGGATGTCGGCGGCAACCTGCCGGAGATTTTAGGCTATGACAAGACGGTGGAACTCTTAAAGGAATCAGATGACATCTATCTGAAATTCGGTGCGGATTCCAAGGTGTACGGTGTGGATAAAGAGAAGGAAATCCGCGAGATCCGTAGAAAAGCGATCATGGCGAACTTAAAGCTGATCGAATGCCCGATCCGCCATCTCGGCACGGAGGAAGGCTACAAGATCTACTCCAGACTGCAGGAGCACCTGTTAGAGGAAGGTGTGGAGATGGAGTTTGGTACTATGGTCAAGGACATCATCATCGAGGACAACCAGGTCAAGGGTATCATTACCGACAAGGATGAGACATACACGGCGACAGAGGTCATCTCCGCCGTGGGACGTGAGGGTGCAGACTGGTTCTCCCATATCTGCAATCAGCATGATATTGAGACGAAGGTCGGCACCGTGGACATCGGTGTGCGCGTCGAGGTGCGCGATGAGGTGATGGAGTTCTTGAATGAGAACCTCTACGAGGCGAAGTTAGTGTACCATACGCCGACGTTCGATGATAAGGTGCGTACCTTCTGTACCAACCCGTCCGGCGAGGTTGCAACCGAATACTACGACAACGGACTGGCGGTAGTCAACGGCCACGCCTACAAGTCCAGGGATTTAAAGACCAACAATACCAACTTTGCCATTCTGGTGTCGAAGAACTTCACAAAGCCTTTTAAGACGCCGATCGAATACGGCAAGCAGATCGCACAGCTCTCAAATATGCTCTGCGACGGCAGGATTCTGGTGCAGACATTCGGAGACTTTAAGCGTGGCAGAAGAACGACGGAGGAGCGTCTGTGCCGCAATAACCTCATCCCGACCTTAAAGGATGCGGTACCGGGAGATCTCTCCTTAGTATTCCCGCACCGGATCATGGTGGATATCGAGGAGATGCTGATGGCTCTCGACAAGGTAACGCCGGGTATTGCAAGTGATGAGACACTGCTCTACGGTGTGGAGGTCAAGTTCTACTCCAATAAGGTAGTGGTAAACTCTGACTTCGAGACGAGTGTCAAGGGACTCCGTGCGATCGGAGACGGCGCGTCCGTGACGAGAGGACTGCAGCAGGCATCCGCGAACGGAATTTCTGTGGCGAGAAGTATCTTGAAAAATATCATGTAGATGTTGAGATAAAGGGTGTTTCACGATGAGAAAAAGATGGGCGATGGGAATGACAGCGTGCGTATGCGCGCTGTCAATGGCTCTTACGGGATGCCAGATTGGCAATAAAGATATTGTGGTCTCGGGAACGCTAAGCAGCAGGCAGGTGTTTACACTGGACAAGTCTGCATGCAGCTTAAAGGAGGCAAAGGTATATCTGGCAAATTATCAGAATATCTATGGAACAGCATATACGATTGACCTCTGGCAGCATGACTTTGGAGACGCATCCCTGCTTGACTATGTGAAGGACATCACGCTGGAGGAACTTACCCGTGTATACACGATGGATCTGCTGGCACAGTCGCAGGAAGTGACGCTCTCGGAGGATGAGACTGCGAAGGTGGCGGAAGCGGCAAAGGAATATTATGCATCCCTCTCGGAGGATGAGACCGCCTATATGGACGTCGCTGAGGCGGATATTGCAGAGTATTATACGCACTATGCGCTGGCGCAGAAGCTGTATCATTCGCTGACGAACGGTGTCAACGAGGAGGTCAGCGACGATGAGGCGCACGTGATGGAAATCATGCAGATTTATGTCACGGACGAAGACCGGGCGCACGAGGTGGAGCAGAAGCTGGCGCAGGGGGATGATTTTGCCTCCGTCGCCAACAATTATAACGAATTGTCGGCGATTCAGGTGACGGTATCGAGGGATGATCTGCCCGACGAGGTGGAGGAGGTGGCGTTTCAGCTGGACGACAATGCTGTCTCCGGAATGATCGCTGCCGGAAATGGATACTATTTTATCAAGTGCCTGAATAAATATAATGAAGAGCTGACGGAAGCGAATAAGTCCAACATTGTGGAAAAACGTGAAAAAGAAGCATTTGACGATGTCTACAATGAATTTGTCGCATCGTTATCCTCGAGGCTGAACACGGATCTGTGGGATGGAATTGAGCTTACCACGGATGGCAGTATTCAGACGAACAGCTTTTTTGCGGTATTTGAGAAGTATTGCGGTGAGATCTGAGATACAGTATGAAATGAGGTAGATTCTATGACGAAAGATATGACAAGTGGTTCACCGATGAAGCTCATTTTAGGATTTTCGGTGCCTCTGTTGTTTGGATTTTTGTTTCAGCAGTTTTACAATCTGGTGGATACCCTGATTGTTGGAAGATTTCTGGGCGTGGATGCACTTGCGGCAGTGGGATCGACCGGTTCGCTGAACTTTCTGATTATTGGATTCTGCATGGGAGTGTGCAACGGTTTTGCCATTCCTCTGGCGCACCGGTTTGGAGCCGGCGATTATAAGGCAATGCGTGCGTTTATGATGAATGCCGTCTATCTGGCGGTGATCTTTGCGGCGGTCATGACAGTGTTTACGGTGGCATTCTGCCGGCCGATCTTACAGCTGATGCAGACGCCGGAGAATATTATTGACGATGCCTACACCTACATTGTCATTATTTTTGCGGGAATTCCGGCAACCTATCTGTACAATCTGGTGTCCGGTGTGATAAGGTCGATGGGTGACAGCAAGACGCCTCTGATTTTTCTGGCGCTGGCTGCATTTGTGAATATCGGACTGGATCTGCTTTTAATTATTGTATTTCCGATGGGAGTTGCCGGAGCGGCGCTTGCAACCGTGATCTCGCAGGCATTTTCCGGTATTGCGTGCGTCATCTACAGCAAGAGAAGGTTTGAGATCCTGCACACCGATGAGGAAGAGCGGAAAGTGAATAAGGGCTACATGAAAACACTCTGCGGCATGGGTGTGCCGATGGGATTACAGTATTCGATCACTGCAATCGGCAGCGTAATCCTACAGAGCGCAGTCAACACGCTCGGATCGAATGCCGTGGCATCCATGACGGCGGGAAGCAAGATCGGTATGTTCTTCTGCTGCCCGTATGATGCGCTCGGTTCCACAATGGCAACCTACGGCGGACAGAACGTGGGAGCGAAGAAGTTAGACCGCTTGAGCGGCGGATTAAAAGCGGCGGGAATTCTGGGAATCGGATATTCGATCCTGGCGTTCGTGGTGCTGTGGCTTTGCGGCAATCAGCTTGCCATGTTTTTCGTGGAGAGTGCACAGGCGGAGGTCATTGCAAATGTAAGGCTGTTTCTGGTATGCAACAGTGCCTTCTACATTCCGTTGGCTTTTGTGAATATTGTGCGGTTTTTGATTCAGGGTATGGGATACAGCAAGTTTGCAATTCTGGCAGGCGTCTTTGAGATGGCGGCGCGTACCCTGGTCGGATTTGTGTTTGTTCCGATGTTCGGCTATCCGGCAGCGTGCTTTGCAAGCCCGGTCGCATGGATTTTTGCTGACTGTTTCCTGTTCCCGGCATATTTCCATGTGTTGAAGAAGACGAAGAAAATGTTGAGCGAGCCTGTCCGCACGAGCGTGGCATAGCAAGCAGGCATGGTACCGGCTGAGTGTGGCATGGCATCGGCTGATGCATAGCAGTTATAAGAAGAATGGAGTATTTATGGCAGAGATTTTAAAGGCAATTATATTTGGTATCGTGGAGGGAATTACGGAGTGGCTGCCGATCAGCAGCACCGGACATATGATTCTCTTAAACGAGTTTCTGACACTGGATGTGAGCGCAGAGTTTTGGGATATGTTTCTGGTAGTGATCCAGCTGGGAGCGATTTTGGCGGTTGTGGTGCTGTTCTGGAATCTGATCTGGCCGTTTGCGCGCAGTTCCTCGGAAGCAGTCGTTGCTGCGGGTCAGAATGAGAAGAGCGGTTCTCTTGCAAAGAGAGAATACTGGGTGTTAGGTCCCGTCACGGTGCGCATGCCGGTCATTATCAACTGGTGCAAGATCGTGGTGTCCTGCCTGCCGGCAATCGTATTTGTTGTGCTGGGGCTGGATGAGACCTGCGACAGACTGTTTTACAATCCGGTGTGTGTGGCGGTGGCACTGATTGTGTTCGGTGTTGCCTTTATTCTGGTGGAGAATCACAATGCAGCAAAGCAGGCACCCGTGGAGCAGATGCGGGACATTACGTTTCAGATGGCGATTCTGATCGGTTTGTTCCAGCTGCTCGCGGCTGCGTTCCCGGGAACGTCGCGCTCCGGTGCAACGATTATCGGTGCGCTCTTAATCGGTGTGTCAAGGAAGGCTGCGAGTGAGTTTACGTTCATTCTGGCGATTCCGGTGATGCTCGGTGCAAGCCTGCTAAAATTGATGGATTTCGGACTTCATCTGACCGGGACGGAGTGGGCAGTTCTGCTTTCCGGCATGGTCAGCGCGTTTCTGGTGTCGGTTGTCATCATCAAGTTCCTGCTCGGATATATCAGAAAGCATGACTTTAAAGTGTTTGGCTGGTACCGCATTGGGCTCGGCGTGGTGGTACTTTTGTACTTTTTTCTGCTGAAATAGAGGTGACGGATGAGTATTTTAAATGTAGAACATTTGACGCATGGATTCGGTGACCGTGTGATACTGGACGATGTGTCCTTCCGCCTGTTAAAGGGGGAGCATATCGGTCTTGTCGGAGCGAACGGCGAGGGAAAGTCGACGTTTCTAAATATCGTTACGGGAAAGCTGATGCCGGACGAGGGAAAAGTGGAGTGGGCGAAAAATGTGCGGGTCGGTTACCTCGACCAGCACTCGACACTCACCGCGGGAATGACGATTGAGAGTGTCTTAAAGTCGGCATTTTCGTGGCTGTTTGCGTTGGAAGAGAAGATGAATCAGATCTGTGATGCGCTCGGCGAGGCAGACGAGTCGCAGATGGATGCCATGATGGAAGAACTCGGCGTGATACAGGACACCCTGACGATGCATGATTTTTACACGATCGACGCAAAGGTGGAGGAGGTTGCCAGAGCGCTCGGACTCTTAGAACTCGGGCTGCACCATGATGTGACCGATCTAAGCGGCGGGCAGCGCATGAAGGTGCTGCTGGCAAAGCTTCTTCTGGAGAAGCCGGACATTCTTCTGCTGGACGAGCCGACGAACTATCTGGACGCGGAGCATATCGCGTGGCTGACACGCTATCTGCAGGAGTACGAGAATGCGTTTATCCTGATCTCGCACGACATTCCGTTTTTGAACGATGTTGTCAATATCATCTACCACATGGAGAACCAGCACCTCGACCGCTATGTCGGCAACTACGACAAGTTTGAGGAAGTCTACGCGGTAAAAAAGGCACAGCTTGAGGCGGCATACCGCAAACAGCAGCAGGAGATCAGTGAATTAAAAGATTTCGTGGCGCGCAATAAGGCGCGCGTATCCACCCGCAACATGGCGATGTCGCGGCAGAAAAAGCTGGACAAGATGGACGTCATCGAGCTTGCGGCGGAGCGCCCGAAGCCGGAGTTTTCCTTCCCGGTGGGACGCACGCCCGGCAGATATATTTTTGAGACGAAGGATCTGGTAATCGGCTATGAGGAGCCGCTCTCGAAGCCGCTTTCGATCGCACTGGAACGCGGACATAAGGTGGCGCTGATCGGTGCAAACGGAATCGGCAAGACAACACTTTTAAAGAGTCTACTAGGTCTGATTCCCGCGCTTGGCGGCGGTGTCGAGCAGGGCGAGAACCTCATGATCGGCTACTTTGAGCAGGAGATCAAGGGGGAGAACAAGCGCACCTGCATTGAGGAGATCTGGGAGGAGTTCCCGGCATTTTCCCAGTATGAGGTGCGTGCGGCGCTTGCAAGATGCGGTCTGACCACAAAGCATATCGAGAGCCAGGTGAGAGTCTTAAGCGGCGGCGAGCAGGCGAAGGTGCGGTTGTGTAAACTGATGAACCGAGAGACCAACGTTCTGCTTTTAGACGAGCCGACCAACCATCTGGATGTGGACGCGAAGGAAGAATTAAAGCGTGCGCTGAAGGAGTACCGCGGAACGGTTCTGTTAATCTGCCATGAGCCGGAGTTTTACCAGGATATCGTGGGAGAGGTCTGGGACTGCTCGAAGTGGACGACGAAGATTCTCTGATAAGAGGCCGGCAGAATGACATGAGGGGGAACGAAATGAAGCCCGATTATTATGATGAGTTTCAATGCATCGCGGATGCGTGCAGTCTGACATGCTGTCAGGAATGGAAGATTGCGGTGGACCGTAAGACGGCTGCCGCATGGAAAAAAACAGAAACGCCGGAAGGGGTCCGTCCGAAAAGACGGACCTTATCTGATTATACAAAAAAATGCGGGGATGGACGAATCATTACGCTCAATGAAAAAATGCGCTGTCCGTTTCTGGATGAGAGAAAGCTCTGCCGGCTGGTTTTAACCTATGGGGATGCGGTTTTGTCGGAGACCTGTACGCTGTTTCCGCGCGAGAAACATGAGGTGGCGGCGGGGATCACGGAATATTCTCTGATGCCCTGCTGTCCGGCGGTCGTGGATCTGCTTTGGGGGCGGGAGTGCATCCGGTTTTCGGATGAGGCAGACAGTGCCTCCTACGGCGCATATGAAGCGGTGTATGGGGTGAGAAAACGTTTCCTCACAATCATGTCAGACCGTGCGTACCGGCCGGCACAGAGTCTTTGCATGCTGTTTTACATGGCGCTTGATCTGTGCGACGCGGGAACTTCATGGAAGGCGGAAGTCCCCAAATACGGGGATGCGCCTTTTAGAAAAGAACTTGCCGATGCGGTGGAGCATGCCGGGGCGGATTGCCGGGCGGCATTTGTGGAGCGCAATGAGCTGTTTCTGGATCTGGCGGAAAACTACCGGAAGGAAGGGCTGTACCGTGCTTTTTTAACACCGGCGGCAGAGGAAGCGGAACAGATCGCGGAAGATTACGGGAAGATCCGTAAGGAAGATCTCGATGCATTTGCGCAGGCATTTTCTCCATATGAGGCACTGATGCGGTGCTATCTGCAGTCAGAGATTTTTTCGGAGTGTCTGGGGGAGCCGGACGACGTCGAGTATGTGACGGTAAAGCTGCAGTGGATTGCATTAGAGTATGCAGCCATCCGGCATGCCGCTTTTCTGTGCTGGCACAGGGAAGGCGCACTTTCCTATGAGACCATGCGCAGCTGTATGGTAATTCTGTCGCGCATGCTGGGATATGAAGACGAGGATATCTGGGAATACCTGGAGAACAGTTTTGAGCGGCTGATCTGGGACTGGGGATATTTTGCCCTTGTTGTCTCGTAAAATGAGATGATGCTCCTTCAGATAGGAGACAGATGTTGCAAGATCCTCATAGCTGCGCACTTCAATTAACACAGAGGGGTTCTGTCCGGAAGGACAGGAGGCGAAAAGCTGCGCATACAGATTCCACGGAAGGCTGCCGCTTCCCACCGGCCGGTGCGTGTCCTGCGTCTTGTTGTTGTCATTGATATGCAGGTGGCGCACATAGGGGAGGAGTGCCTGATTCCATTCTGTGAGCGGCGTCTGTGACAGATAGGAGTGCGCCATATCGTAGCAGACGCCAAAACGCGGCCCATCGGAGAGATCATCCGCCAGACGGCGCAGCAGCTCCGGCTCTTCATCAAACATATTTTCCAGATAGACAGTCAGAGCGGGATACTCTGCGAGCAGACGGCGCCAGTAGGCACCGCTTTTTTTGAGCCATCCTTCCCGGTAGCTTTCCAGACGGAAATCGGCAATGTGGTTCGTGTGAAAAATGACAGCGCGCACGCTAAGGCGCATGGCAATGTCCATACTCTGCCGGACGCGGACATCGGAGGCGTGGAAGATCAGCGGGTCCTGGCTGTCGATGCAGATGTCCGAAAAGGCTCCGTGTAAGGTGTCATCCCTCCTGTCGCGCGGAAGGGCGGTGTAAAAGTCAATGAGGGCATCGACCTTTTGGGGATCATCCAGAACGGAGGGCAGGAAGAAATCGTTGTATTCAAATCCTGCGTCATACTGTCTAGAAAATGCCAGAAAGGCATCGATCTGCTCCGGTTTGGGAATGCAGTATCATTTTTTCATCTGCTATACCTCCTTGGTGGGCGTAAGGGCACGGGAATCATCACGGATTCCGATGATTTCATAGGTGGTGACGGTGTTGACTTTCCAGTACAAGAAACAGCAGCGGCGTCAGCAACAGAAAATGGTAGCCCTGCTGGTTTAAAATATAAAACAAAACCACGGTTAAGGGCAGAAATACTACATTGGTGATACACACAATGCGTGAGCGGCTAGTCACGCCGAGATAAAATCCTCCTTTGTTCCCTGTGGAAAATATTCAGATTAAATTTTAATGTCATTTTAGTATAATAGTACCGGGTGTGTAAGAGATGTTTTCGGTGTGAAGATTATGTGAAAGAGAAGGGATTTTCCGATAGGAAAAGCAGGACGGGGCGCGAAATTCACCCGCATAGAGTGAATTTCGCGCCCCGTCCTGCTGTCTGTGAGAAGACGAATTGATTTATTTGGCAAGAAGCATCATGATCTTGTTGCTGCGCTCCACGAACTTGCTCATGGCATCGACGGACAACGGCTGGTTGGACAGCATTGCCAGGTCATAGAGCTGCTCGCAGAACATCGGAACGTTCTCGGAATCCTTGTGCTCGAAAATGTATTTGACCAGTGCATGGTTCGCGTTTAAGGTTAAGGTCTGGTCTGCGGCGAACATATTCGGATCCATACCGCCCATGCCGCCCATAGCGTACATCTTCATCATATCCTGCATACGTCTGCCTTCCTCGGAGAGAGTGATGATGGAAGCAAGATTCTCATTCTTTAACTTCTCCACCTTGACGGTCAGCTTGTCGTTGCCAAGTGCCTTTTTAAACAGGTCGGTCAGCGTGTCGGTCTCTTCCTTTAAATCAGTGGCATCGTCTGCATCCTTTAAGGAGTCTGTGACATCCGCATCGATTCGCATGAATTTATAATGCTCGTTGCGCTGCTCTAACTGGGAGATGAAGGAGGTATCGATGTTGTGGTCTAAGATCACAGCGTCCATTCCCTGCTCCTTGAAGAGCTTGATGTACTGTCCCTGTTGTACCTTGTCGGTCACGTAGTAGATGACCTTGCGCTCGTCCTTTTCCTCTTCGGAATCGTCCTTTGCATCAGCATCCTCTGTGACGGAATTGCCGTCCTTGTCAACAACATCGGAAGCAGCATCGGCGTCTTCCTTTTTCTCCTCTTCTTTTACGAGAAGCTCCGGAAGGGTAAGGTACTTGTCATCCAGATTCTTAAAGAGGATATAGTCGTTCATCTTGTCGCAGAACTTGGTGTCTTTTAAGCAGCCGTATTTGATGAACGGACTGATGTCATCCCAGTATTTCTCGTAGGATTCCTTGTCTGTCTTGCACATGCCGATCAGCTTGTCAGCCACTTTCTTCGTGATGTATTCCTCAATCTTCTTGACGAATCCGTCATTCTGCAGAGCGGAGCGGGAGACATTGAGCGGAAGATCCGGACAATCGATCACACCCTTTAAGAGCATCAGAAATTCCGGAATGACTTCCTTGATATTGTCGGCGATAAATACCTGGTTGTTGTATAATTTGATGGTTCCCTCGATGGAATCGTACTCTGTATTGATCTTCGGGAAGTAAAGGATACCCTTTAAGTTGAACGGATAATCCATATTCAAGTGAATCCAGAACAGCGGCTCCTTGTAATCTAAGAATACCTTGCGGTAGAACGCCTTGTATTCCTCGTCGGTGCAGTCGTTCGGGTTCTTAAGCCACAGCGGGTTAGTGTCGTTGAGCGGAACCGGGCGTTTTAAAATCTTTAACTTATCCTTGGCAGGGGAGATCTCGACAGTCTCCTTCTCACCGTTCTCGTTCTCTTTTTCCTCGGTCTTTGCCTCCTCGTGAATCTCCTCCACGACCGTATCGGTATCGCGCTTGTCAGCAGCGTCGATGGTCTCGTATTCCGGCTCGGCATTTGCCTTGCTAAGGTAGATCTCGGTCGGCATGAAAGAGCAGTATTTCTCGATCACTTCGCGTGCACGGTACTCGTTTGCAAATTCGAGACAGTCCTCGTTCAGATGAAGCGTGATCTGTGTACCGATCGTTGTCTTGGTGCCGTCGGTCAGTTCGTAATCGGTACCGCCGTCGCAGGTCCAGTGTACCGGTGTGGCGCCTTCCTTATAAGATAAGGTATCGATCTCAACCTCGTCCGCTACCATGAAAGCGGAGTAGAAGCCCAGTCCGAAATGTCCGATGATCTGATCGTCCGTGGACTTGTCCTTGTACTTCTGAATGAAATCGGTCGCACCGGAAAATGCGATCTGGCAGATGTATTCCTCGACTTCGTCTGCCGTCATACCAAGACCGTTATCGGTAAATGTCAGGGTCTTAGCCTCAGGGTCTACGGTGACGCTGATCTTTGCCTTGAAATCAGCTGGGAGCGTGTACTCGCCCATCATGTCTAACTTTTTTAATTTGGTAATGGCATCACAGCCGTTGCTGATCAACTCACGATAGAAAATGTCGTGGTCGGAATACAGCCATTTCTTGATAATCGGAAACAGGTTATCGCTGTCAATTGAAAGACTTCCATGTTTGTTTGCCATAATAAAACACTCCTTTATCTAAAAATAAAATATGTACGGTAGAACGGAAGACGACAGTAACATCGTCATTCCCTTTTAAATAAGAGTTTATATCCGTCATTCCAAAAAGTCAATACAAAATCAGCACTCTTTTCACATGAGTGCTAACAACATTCCCGGAAGGCTGAAAAACAGGGAAACAGCGGAATTATTAAAAGTTTATAAAGTGAGGGGATGGTTTCTTGAAAAAAAATATTTTTTGCATGCGAGATTTGAAAAACGCCTCATATATGAGTATACTGTTGGTAGAAAGCGATGGATGAGAAGTGAGGTTGCGTCTATGATACTGTTGAGAGCAAATACGGAATTGCACCAGACATTTGAACGCCTGATTGAGGCGATGAAAGTTCCGGTCAAATGGAACGGCATATTTGTAGTGATTGACAATTACATGATTTTACAGGGGGAGGTGCGTTCCCTGTTTTTCCATTTTGACACGCGCAATGTGGCGACGAACATCATCGACATACCGGTAAAAGAGGACGAGATCGGTGAGGTCGGCACGAACATGCGGGTGCAGAATGCCATCAACCTGATTTTATATGCATTCGGAAAATGGGGGACGATCAAGGGCGTCCGCGTAGACAAAAGTTTTGAACAGTTAAATACGCTGTTTACGGACATTATGAAGGAGATGCAGGTCGAACCGGAGTACACGCCGTCCTATCTGCGTTTCTACCGGAGCGGAATGCGGATCACCTATGAGGATGTTATCCAGACGGCGCAGGAAGAGGAGCAGGCACAGCCGGAGGATGAGGAAACGAACGAGGGCGGACTCTGGCACAAGGTCGTCTGGAAACGCGCTCAGGCGGAGTTCGCCCGGGCGGACATCACGGTGAGCGAGCGGAGAAAGAGCCGGATCGGGAATAATTTTTACCTCGTGGGGTATCTCTGCCCGGCATGCTGCGGCAAGCTGCATATGGCGGTCTATCCGGCTGGAAAGGAATTTAAGATCGAGACGGAGGAGGGCGGCGTGCTGCTGGCGAGAGCCGCGACCTGCAATGCCTGCAGGCGGTTTTACACGCCGCGTCCCGGCAGATTGTTCTCGGAGGGCGATATTTACACGCTGGATTTTGCGACGGACGACGCGGCGTATGACGATTATCTGGAGCTTTTGGGGAGAAATGCCGACCGGGTGTCCAACTATCACACGAATGTCTATGCCGACGGAAGACGGCCGGATATGGAGGAGGACGGGGAGGAATCCCTGGAGGATCTCTGCAACGCACTGCCGGAATTGTCGGATCTTGAGGTGAAAAAGCTGTCCGCGCGGATGGAGGAGGGCTTTTATCCGGAAGAATCCGTGGAAAAATACGAGGCAAAAGTGCACAGCCGGGAGAGAGAGCGGCACGACGAGGGACGCTCTTTGCCGCAGCGGGAACAGGCAGCGGAAGAACCGGATAAGCAGTCTGGAACGCGGACACCGAAAGAGACGGCGAAGCAGTCAGCGGGGCGGAAGGAGACAGACAGCGTAGGGAGTGGACGACCGGCAGACCGCGGACGCGGTATGGCTGCAGAGACGGAAACGCGCAGAGCAGACCACAGAGCGGCGGAGGCAGAAATGCATGGAGCAGACCGCAGAGCGGCGGAGGCAGGAAGCAGCCTGCGTCCGGACGCGGATGGAGCGGGCAGGCCCGCCGCTAAGGAGCGGACAGGCGGAAAAGACATCCATGCGGCAACGCAGACGCCGGAGGGAGGAATGACCGTGGACGGCGTCATTGTCACACCGGAAGAACGGAAAGGCGTGCAGGAGCACTATGAGGCGCGTCTGGCGGTCATGGACCGCTATTCCGACCGGCAGCTGCAGGAGTTAAAGCGGCAGCTGGAAGGAGAGCGCAAGCTGACGGAGGACGAGAAGAAGCCATATATAAAGAAGATACAGGACCGGATTTATGAGGGGCGTGTCCGGGAACTTCAGGAAAAAGCGGATGCCTGTGAGGGGAAGAACTACACGCTGACCAAACGGGTATTGGAGGAAGTGGAAGCTGCGGATCTTCCGGAAGAACAGAAGCATCCGCTGCGGGAGAAGCTGCAGCAGCTCAAACAGAGCCAGGCGGAGCGCGAAGTGGCGGCGATGGTGGCAAAGATGCCGGCGAATCTCGACCGGAAGCAGTACCGGCTCTATGTCGACCGGCTGCACGATTACGACGGAGTGGATCTGACACCCTACGAACAGAAGATTGTGGCGGGGAGAGAGGCAGCGGAGAAGCAGGAACTTTCCAACATGATCCGGCGCGCGAGAAAAGTGAGCAGGGAGGACTACGTGGATCTTGCAGAGCGGCTTAGGGAGGGAGATTTTCTTCCGGGGCTTGTGGCACCCTATCTGGAGAAGGTCAACGACCGGATCAGGGAGCTGGATGCGGATGCCATCGCAGCAATCTGTCCGGCACCGATGCAGATGAATTTTGAGGAGGGCATAGAGGCATACCAGAAGATCAAGGAGGGAGATTTTCTCCCGGAGCTTAAGACGGATGCGCTTAAGACGCTCGAAAAGCGGCTCTCCAAAATCAAGGCGGACGAGTGTGAGCTTCTGGTGGGAAAGCTGAAAAAAGAACTGGAGGAGAACGGTGTCGGGGAGAATCCGAGACATCATTTTTATCCGGCGAGGAAAGTGCTGCTTGGGCAGGCGACGCCGGAGGAGACGGATGTGATCGAATATGCCATGGCGTCCTATGCGGCCGGCAGAGGTCTGTTTGAGTACCCGATTCTGGTGGTGGATGTGGCGCGCGATGCGTCTGGAAAAGAGGGGATGATTTTAACGCCGGAGCATCTTTACTACAGCACGGCATTTACCTCCTACGGAATCCCGGTCGCCTCGATTGCGTCTGTCACGGCGTCTACGGGACTGCTCAATAAGGGACTTTACGTGCACCAGAAGAACGGAACCAAATTAAAGATCCCTTATGCGGTTGGCACGAAGGAGCTGCCGGACTATGCCGGGGAACTCGATGATTTTATTCATTATCTGCAGGAGAAGCCGGAGTCCAGAAAGCTTACCTATCTGGCGAGCGAGAAGCACGATACAATCTGCTGCTTCCGCTGCGGCTACCAGTATAAGGGCGGCGGCGTCTGCCCGAAGTGCGGCTATCAGAATAACGGCTGATTCTGTCATGGGACAGGGCGGTTTCCGATATACATAGATAACAAGAGAACAGACAGGATCTTGTTATGCAGCAGAATTGTAAAAAGGGCCTGTGCCTTGCGTTTTTATTTTCCGCGATGTTTTTAACCGGGTGGGAGATCGCCGGGATGCGGAGCAGACAGACAAAAGAGACGGCGGCGGTCGCGTACGAGGCGGGCAACTGGGGGCTCGGCTTTGGCGCGGAGGGAACCCAGCCCACCGGCAATGCAACCTCTGCGGAGTTGGCGCAGTACGATGCACACTATGTCGGGGATCCGTCCGGGAAGGTGCTCTATCTGACCTTCGACTGCGGATACGAGAACGGGAATACAGAGCCGATTCTCGATGCATTAAAAAAGCACCAGGCGCCTGCCACTTTCTTTGTGGTGGGACATTTTCTGGAGAGCGCGCCGGAGATTGCCAAGCGGATGGTGGCGGAGGGACATACGGTGGGGAACCATACCTATCATCATCCTGATATGTCGTCGATCGCGGATCTTACCGCGTTCCAGAAAGAGATGGACGACAACGCCGCGCTTTTTTCCGAGGTGACCGGGCAGAAGATGGCGAACTATTACAGACCGCCGCAGGGAAAATACAGCACGAAGAATCTCGAGATGGCAAAACAGCTCGGCTATCACACTTTTTTCTGGAGTCTTGCCTATGTGGACTGGAATGTCGATGCACAGCCGACGAAGGAGGAGGCGTTTGAAAAGCTGCTGGGAAGAATTCATCCGGGGGCGATTGTGCTGCTGCACAGCACCTCGAAGACGAACGGGGAGATTCTGGATGAACTGCTGACCAAATGGGAGGAAATGGGATACACGTTTCATCCCCTGTCGGAGCTCTGCGAAAAATAAAAGCGAAAAGAATTGTTTTGTTGGAAAAACAACAGAAAAATCTCCGGAGATTTCATACAATGCGTAGGTAATCAATCAGGAAATCAAAGGAGAGATCAATATGGAACATAAAATGTTTTGTTTTCAGTGTGAGCAGACAGCGGGATGCAGCGGCTGCACCGGGAATGCAGGCGTCTGTGGAAAAAGCAGTGCGACGGCAGCGCTGCAGGATGAACTGACCGGCGCGTTGATCGGGCTTGCAAAGGCGTGCGGCAACAATCCACACACCGAGGACACCACACATATTTTAATAGAAGGATTATTCACAACGATCACGAATGTCAACTTTAATGATGAGACACTGCGTGAGATGATCGCAAAGGTTCATGCGGAGAAGGAACGCGTGGTTCCGAACTGTGCCACCTGCGCATCGCCGTGCGGCAATACCTCGGATTACGACATGAAGGAGATCTGGGAGGCGGATGAGGATATCCGTTCCCTGAAGTCTTTGATTTTATTTGGCATCCGGGGCATGGCTGCCTACGCTTATCATGCGGCGGTGCTCGGCTATGAGGATGAGACGGTCAATGCATTTTTCTATAAGGCGCTTTCGTTCCTGGGCTTTGATCTGGAGATGGGAGACCTGCTTCCGGTGGTTCTGGAAGTCGGCGAGGTGAATTTAAAGTGTATGGAGCTTTTAGACCGCGCCAACACAGAGACATTCGGCAATCCGAAGCCGACAAAGGTGCCGCTTACCGTGGAGAAGGGACCGTTTATCATCATCACCGGTCACGATCTCTACGATTTAAAACTGCTTTTGGAGCAGACGAAGGATAAGGGAATCAATGTCTATACGCACGGTGAGATGCTTCCGGCACATGCGTATCCGCTGTTAAAGCAGTATCCGCATTTAAAGGGAAACTTTGGAACGGCATGGCAGAATCAGCAGAAGGAGTTCGACGGGGTTCCGGCGCCGATTCTGTATACAACGAACTGCTTGATGCCGGTGAAGGAGAGCTACCGTGACCGTGTATTCACAACAGAGGTGGTTTCTTATCCGCAGATGGTGCATATCGGTGCGGACAAGGACTTTACGCCGGTGATCGAGAAAGCGTTAGAGCTCGGCGGTTACAAGGAAGATACGGAGTTCACCGGCATCAACGGCGGCAAAGAGGTGATGACCGGATTTGCACACGGCACGGTGCTCTCCGTTGCGGATCAGGTGGTGGATGCGGTAAAGAGCGGCGCAATCCGTCATTTCTTCCTGGTGGGCGGCTGTGACGGTGCCAGACCGGGACGCAATTACTATACCGAATTTGTAAAACAGACCCCGAAGGACAGTGTGATCTTAACGCTTGCATGCGGAAAATACCGCTTTAACGATCTGGATCTCGGGGAGATCAGTGGTCTGCCGCGCCTGATGGATATGGGACAGTGCAATGATGCGTACAGCGCGATCAAGGTTGCGGTGGCGCTTGCCGAGGCGTTTGGCTGCTCGGTCAATGAACTGCCGTTATCCATGGTATTGTCCTGGTATGAGCAGAAGGCGGTCTGTATCCTTTTGACGCTGCTGCATCTGGGCATCCAGAACATCAAGCTGGGACCGACACTTCCGGCGTTTATCTCCCCGAATGTGTTAGCATATCTGGTGGAGCATTACCATATTGCACCGATCACGACACCAGAGGCAGACTTAAAGGAGATTCTCGGAGCGTAAGGGAACGGGAAAATTTCATTCTAATCGAAGAAGGCAGGTACAAAAAAGCAGTTTGTACTTGTCTTTTTTGTTACGGTATCTAAAAAACACGGACGGGCGCTAGACGCCTAGCACCCGCATGGTATTTTCCTTGATCTTTTCCGTCACTTTCGCATAGCAGATGAGCTCTTCCTCGCTAAATCCGGCAAAGCGCGCCGCATCAAAATCGTTTTGTGCGGTGGCGAGCTCCGGGAGGAGCGCGGTCGCTGCCGGAAGCAGATCCACGTGCAGGTATTTTCTGGTACTGATGACGCGGATATAATCTTTGGCGGAAAGCTTTTGCAAGGTGCGCGAGAGCGAGCTTTTGGATAATCCGGCAAAATCGGCAAGTTCCGTGCGGCTGCAAAATGTATGCATCTGGCTTAAGGACAGCAGGAGGGACAGCTCGCCAAGCGTCAGATCATTGCGCAGGGCGATCGCCTCCAGACAGCGGTCCAAAAGCTTGCGGCTCCGGTAGAACTCCGATAGGATACCCTCTCCGGAGATCGCGGAAGGACAGACCGGGATGCGCTCTGTGCCGAGCTTTTTTGCACCCGGCAGAAGCGTCGGCGGCACAGTGCCGTCACTGGCGGCATCCAGGAAAAAGCGGTAGACGGACAGCCGCTTTTTTTCGTATGCTTTTTCGTCGTAGACATTCTTATAAAATTCATTGTAATATTCAAAGACCATGAATTTCATCTTGACGGTCTTTGTGATGCTTAATCCCTGACTTGCAAGGGAACCTTTTGTCTTGACATAATAGTAGACCGGCGCCTGCAGGGCGTAGAAGACGTTGGCATGTAAAATATATTCCAGATTAAACAAAAAGTCCTCACACCAGTTCACCGAGACATCCATGCGCAGATGATATTTTTCCACAAGATCACGCCGGTACAGCTTGTTCCAGAGAACGCCATAATAAAAATCAGCGGGATTCTCCATCATATGCGCAGCAAACTCTTCGCGTGTGAGGACACCGTCATCCTCAATATCGCCCTTGTGCGAGACACGCTCTCCGACGACGCGGTAGAAATCGGCGATCACCAGATCGCAGTCATGTTCTGTGGCGGCGCGCACGAACAGCTTTGTCGCATCCGGTGTGATCCAGTCATCGCTGTCGAGAAACTGCAGGTAAGTGCCGCGAGCCTGGCTGATGGCGAGATTACGGCTGTCCGATACGCCGGTATTTTCTTTGTGGATGACTGTAATGCGGGCATCTGCGGCGGCGTAAGCATCGCAGATGTCACCGGAGCCGTCTGTGCTTCCGTCGTCGACTAAGAACAGTTCGTAGTCGGTATATTCCTGATGCAGAATGCTGTCAATGCAGCGCTGCAGATAATTTTTTGCATTGTAGACAGGTACGATAATGCTTACTGTAGGGTTCATGAAAAGAGACCTCCCGAAAAGATACTCCTTTTATCTTACCTTTGATTTTTTAAATTTGCAATGGCAAGATGGACATATCTGACCGATATATAAAGTAAAGAGAGCAGACCTGCCGAAACGGATTTCGGCAGGCGGAAACGGCGAAAGGGGAGATTTGTATGAGTTTGATACCGGATTATGCAAATGCAGTGGGAAGTGCCATGTCCTATAACCGTAAGGCGGCAGACACAAAAGGAAAAGAAAAGACGGATGGAAACGCATCGTCAGAGAAGACTGTGAAAGCCAATAAGGCGGACAAGACAGACAGGACAGGAAAAACCGGAACGGTGACTGGAAGAACGATCGGCAATCCGAAACTCAGCGAAAAAGCGGCAAAGTATTATGAAGAACTGAAAAGAAAATATTCCAATATGGACTTTATTCTGGTCAGCGAGGATCAGAAGGAGAAGGCAAGGACGCAGGCGGGAAGCTATGCCAATGCATCGAAGATGGTAGTTCTCATCGACGAGGACAAGATTGAGCGCATGGCGGAGGATGAAAATTACCGCAGACAGTACGAGGCGATCATTGCGAATGCGGGAAGCGGCATTGCACAGATGAAAAGTTCGCTGGAGGCTTCCGGCACAAAAGTAAAAGGCTACGGCATGCAGGTGAATGATGGCGGCACCGCCACCTATTTTGCCGTGCTGCAGAAGTCTTCCGACGCGCAGAAGGAGCGGATTGAGAAAAAGCGCGAGAAGGCGGCGGAAGAAAAGAAGGCGGAGGCGAGACGGGCGCAGAAAGACGCGCAGGAGAAGCGGATCAGGGACGGAAAAAATCAAAGAGACGAACATGCGGCAGAGCGTGTGAATAAGACAGATGAGGCGTCTGAGGCAGACTGGGAAAATACGGTGACGATCACGGCGTCAAGTATCGAGGAGCTGTTAAAAAAGATCAGCGATTACCAGCAGAATGAGCGGATGAATACGGTGCAGACGAAAGAGGAACGCTTGGTCGGCGGACACATCGATTATAAAGGCTGACCGGATGCCGGGAGAATGAAAACAAAGAGAAAGAGATACGACAATGAAGGACGGACAGAAGCAATATCGGATTCTTAGGATTGACGAGCCGGATTTTGGCTGTGAAGGACGTGATGACGGGGAAGCGGCGTATGATGAGATCACGCTGGTAAACGAACAAGGAGAAACCTGCCTGGTGCGCATGGAGGAGCAGCAGGTGTGGAACATGGGACTGGATGAGGGAATGCTTGTCTGGGTCGGAAAAGACGGACAGATCCGGGGACGCTGTAAGAGAATGGACATCAGCCGCTGGTCGGAAAAATATCAAGTGCGCGCACTGACAGAGCAGGATGTGGGAGCCATTTATGAACTCTCCCGGAAGAACAATCTGTATTATGAATATTGTCCCCCGTATGTGACAAGAGACAGCATCCTGTCAGATCTTGTGGCGCTTCCGCCCGGAAAACTCCCCGATGATAAGTATTACGTGGGATTTTTCCGGGGAGAGACACTGCTTGCACAGATGGATCTCATTGCCGATTACCCGGAGCGGGCGATGGCGTATATCGGACTTTTTATGATGGAGGCTTCTGTTCAGCAGGCGGGGATCGGCACCAGAATTGTGGAGGATCTGTGCCGTCATCTGGCAGAGGAAGGAATCCGCACCGTGCGGCTCTGCTGGGTGAAGGGCAACCCGCAGGCAGAGCATTTCTGGAGAAAAAATCAGTTTGCGCCGATCAGAGAAACACAGAGCATGTCGGGACAAACGGTGGTTCTGGCAGAACGGAGGTTGAAATAAACGTCTTTATGTGATAAAATGTAGCTGCGTAACCGGTTGCGCAGCTACATTTTTTGCGGGAGAAGAAGAGATGAAAACGTGTGGGAACAGGAATTACAGAAAATGGCTGGCACTTATGGTCAGCGGCGGTCTTGCCGTAACGGCGCTTGCAGGCTGCGGCGGGAGCGATGGAGGAACAGAGCAGAGCGCGCAGACAGAGGTCTCGGAGGGGATTAAGACGGCGGCAGAAGATAATAAGGTGACGACGTTTGCGCTGCCGGATGGACCGGAGGAGTCGGAGATCTATGTGGAGCCGATCGCCGATCTGCCGGATGATTTTATCCGGGGAATGGATGCGTCCGCGGTACTTTCACTGGAGAACAGCGGCGTGACGTATTACAATTATGAAGGAAAAGAGCAGGATGTCTTTGAGACGCTGGCACAGTCCGGCGTAAATTATATCCGCCTCCGCGTGTGGAATGATCCGTATGACGCGGATGGAAACGGGTACGGCGGCGGCAACAATGACGTTGCGACGGCGGTCACCCTTGGAAAACGGGCGACGGCGTACGGCATGAAGGTGTGCGTGGATTTCCATTACTCGGATTTCTGGGCGGACCCGAAGAGACAGCATGCACCGAAAGCCTGGGAGGGTATGAGTGCGTCGGAAAAGAGCGAGGCACTCTATGATTTTACGAAGGAAAGCCTTGCCGAGCTTTTAGACGCGGGTGTCGACGTCGGAATGGTGCAGGTCGGCAACGAGATCAACAACGGCATGGCAGGCGAGGAGGATGTCGATACGGTCATGGATCTGATTGCATCGGGAAGCCGTGCGGTGCGTGAGATTGCAAAGGATTACGGAAAAGACATCAAGGTTGCCGTTCATTATACCAATATTGAGGATTACGAGGAAGTGGATACCATGGCTGCCAATCTGCAGAATGCCGGCGTGGATTACGATCTGTTCGGTCTGTCCTATTATCCTTACTGGGATGGAACGATGGAAAATATGCAGGCAGTTGCGGAAAATATTGAGAACACCTACGGAAAAGATGTCTATATCGCAGAGACATCCTACTGCTATACGACAGAGGACGGCGACGGCTTTGCAAATAGTTTTGCCGGCACGGAGGATCTGGTGGACGGATATGCGGCGACGGTGCAGAGCCAGGCGACGATGATCCGCGACATCTGTGCAGCGGCGGATGAGGCGGGAGCGCTCGGCGTCTTTTACTGGGAAGGCACCTGGATTCCGGTCGGAGATGCCGATGCGGATAACACAGCCCTCTGGGAAAAATACGGAAGCGGCTGGGCGAGCAGCTATTCGGCGGACTATGATCCGGAGGATGCCGGTCTGTATTATGGAGGCTGTTCCTGGGACAATCAGGCGATGTTTGATTTTACGGGACATCCGCTTGCCTCATTAAATGTATTCAAATATTTGAAATATGGTGCGACGGCGCCGCTTGCCGTAGATTTTATTCCGGAGGTTGCGGTAACCTGCGATGTGGGCGGTGAGGTGACGCTGCCGGATACGGTTGAGGTGGTATACAATGACCGCGCGGCAAACACACAGGAGGACGTGACCTGGGATGCAGAGCAGCTTGCTGCGATCGATACGGGCAAAGCGGGAAGCTACGAGGTGGCGGGAACGCTTGCGGACGGTATGGCAATGACGGCACAGGTTGAAGTGGAGATGGTGAATTACGTCTTAAATCCGAGCTTTGAGGATAAGGACACTTCGATGTGGAAGGTTTCCTACGAGGGAGAGAATAATCCGACCGATTTCCAGAACAAGGCGGATGATGCCTACACCGGAGATATCGCGTTTCATTTCTGGTCGGGAGATTCCGATATGAACTTTTCCATCGAGCAGGAATTTACGGATCTTGCGCCTGGAACCTATCAGCTTTCGGCGTACGCACAGGGCGGAGATATGTCAGCGGACGCTTCGATGGAATTGTATGCAGTGGCAGACGGTACGGAATGGACAGATCCGTTTATGATGACAACCTATGCCGACTGGCAGAATCCGACGGTCAGAGAAATTAAGGTGACAGACAGTACACTCACAATCGGCGTGCGCTTCAAGTGTAATGTGAAAAGCTGGGGAACGGTGGATGATGTGACCTTGAATCGTATTTCGGATTAAAAACATTGGAAGGAACGGGAGAAATTTGAACGGTGATTCCTCCTGCGAAAAAACGTCTGCGGAATGGAGAGGGAGATTCATATGATAAAATGTCTGTGTGTGGGACTTGGAGGAGCCGTCGGTGCCATGCTGCGCTATCTGATCGGACTGGTGCCGGTGGGCGCGTCCAACGGATTTCCGGTCAAAACGCTTTTGATCAATATACTCGGTGCGTTTGTCATCGGCGTGCTGGCGGTTCTGGGAGAAAAGCATTCGCTTCCGCCGCTTCTGGTACTGACGCTAAAGACCGGCGTCTGCGGTGGCTTTACAACATTTTCCACATTTGCACTCGAGACCAGCCAGCTGTTCCAGAACGGAAGCTATGGACTGGGGATAGGGTATGTGTGTGCCAGTGTTATTTTGAGCATTGCGGCAGTGCAGCTCGCGTGCCTGTGGCTGTCCTAAGCAGGGCAGATGCAATGCAGCGGAAGGGGTGCGTATGAAGTGTACCGTGTCCCCTTTAGTGATAAGTAATATTACAGGAATACTAGAGAACAAAAAAGTTCCAGAATAAACAGACGGCAGCAAATTCTTTGAAGCAAAATTCGAGTATTTCTTCCATACCGCGGCTGGCATCCCATTCCGTGTCTTTGCCACGTTTGGACACTCACGGAGTGTGTCCGACAAGCCACAGACAATGAGCGGACTTTCTGGTGTCCCTAATGGCACCTCTTCATAGACAATATAAAACCGCGCGAACCGAACTCGTCGGCATCTGCTATTGAAAATAGGGCAGATACCGACTCAGACAGCGGCTTCGCGCGGTTATGTTTTATTCAGAGGTGCCAATAAGGGACACACACAAAAGTCCTAAAATTGTCTGCTGACTTGCGGACACAGTCCGTAGAGTGTTCCAAACTTGGAAAGACACGGATCATCACGGATGCCAGCTGCGGCATGGTTAGAAATACCGGATTTTGCGGTCAGAATTTGCCGCCGCATGTTTATCTGGAACTTTTAAGTATCTGTTTCCCATAATATTACTTATCACGAAAAGGGGCTGCACATTTGATGCGCAGCCCCTTTCTCTGTATCTGTCAGCCTGCAGCCTGATCCTTCTGCTCCGGTGCGTTCTGCTTTGCCAGATTTTTGTTCGCGGTGGAGAGCATCAGCTTGATACGGTTGAGCTGGTTTACCTCGCTGGCACCCGGATCGTAATCGATGGCCACGATATTGGAACCCGGATAGCGGTGACGCAGTTCCTTGATGACACCCTTGCCGACCACATGGTTCGGCAGGCAGGCGAACGGCTGCGTGCAGACGATGTTCGGTGTTCCGGTGTGGATCAGCTCTAACATCTCACCGGTTAAGAACCAGCCCTCGCCGGTCTGGTTGCCCTCGGATACAATGTCTCTTGCATATCTGGCAAGATCATCAATGTGCGCAGGTGCAGTAAAGTGCCTGCTCTTTGTGAATTCATCTCTTGCAGCGCTGCGCAGCCACTCAAAGAAATTGATGCCCAGACGGCCGATCTTCTTGGACTTCTGGCTCATGCCGAGATTGTCTGCTTTAAAGCCCGTATTGTAGAAGCAGTAGAGCAGGAAATCGGTCAGATCCGGTACAACGGCCTCTGCACCCTCGGATTCGAGAAGCTCCACCAGATGATTGTTGGCAGCCGGATGGAACTTGACAAGAATCTCGCCGACAACGCCGACGCGCGGTTTCTTGATGTCTTTGCGCGGAAGGTTGTCAAAATCGCGGATGATCTCGCGGCACATTTTCTTGAACTTGCCGTGGGAGAGCATCTTTTTCTGGGTAATAAAGGCGATAACCTCTTTTTTCCATTTTTCGTGCAACTCGTCCGTTGATCCGGCAACCGCCTCGTAAGGGCGCGTTGCGTAGACGCAGCGCATGAAGATATCGCCAAACTCCAGCGCGTAGAGTCCGTGCTGGATCAGTGGCAGTGTCAGCTTAAAGCCCGGGTTTTTCTCCAGACCGCTCAGATTGATCGAGATGACCGGAACGTCCGGATAGCCGGCTTTTTCCAGTGCACGCCGGATGAAGCCGATGTAATTGCTGGCGCGGCAGCCGCCGCCGGTCTGGGAGATTAAGACCGCGGTGCGCGACATATCATAACCGCCGGACATCACGGCCGCCATCAGCTGGCCAACCACGATCAGGGACGGGTAGCAGGCGTCATTGTTGACGTACTTTAAGCCGACATCCACGCAGGTGCGGCTGTCCACATCCGGAACAACAAGGTTGTACCCGGCCGTCTGGAACGCCGGCTCCAACAGCTCAAAATGGATCGGTGACATCTGTGGGCAGAGGATGGTGTAATTCTTGCGCATTTCCTCCGTGAAGACGACGCGGTTGTAATTCGCCGGAACGATGGTGCGCTTCGTCTGCTTCTTCTCACGGACACGGATCGCCGAGATCAGGGAACGGATACGGATGCGCGCCGCACCGAGGTTGTTGACCTCATCGATTTTTAAACAGGTGTAGATCTTGCCGGACTTTGTCAGAATATCATTGACAGCGTCTGTCGTGACGGCATCCAGACCACAGCCGAAGGAATTCAGCTGGATGAGGTCGAGATCGTCTCTTGTCTTGACATAGTTCGCCGCTGCGTACAGTCTGGAGTGATACATCCACTGATCCATGACGATGAGTGGGCGCTCCACCGGCTGTAAGTGGGAGATGGAATCCTCCGTGAGCACGGCGATGCCGTAGGAGGTAATCAGCTCCGGAATACCGTGGTTGATCTCAGGGTCTACATGGTACGGACGACCTGCGAGGACGATACCGCGTCTTCCGGTCTCCTTTAAATACTGTAAGACTTCCTCGCCTTTTTTCTGCATCTCCATCCGGCAGACGGCAAGCTCCTTCCAGCCTTCGGCAACCGCGTCGCGGATCTCGGATTCCGGAATCCCGAACTCCGACTGGCCAAAGGTCTTAATCAGCTGGGAGGAAAGCGTCTCCTCGCTGGCGAAAGACATAAACGGATTTAAGAACTTCACCTGACCGGAAGTGATCTCGTCCACGTTATTTTTGATATTTTCCGCGTAGGAGGTAACGATCGGACAGTTGTAGTGATTGTTGGAATCCGGGAATTCGTTGCGCTCATAAGGAATACACGGGTAGAAAATAAAATCGACGTTCTGGTGGATCAGCCATGTCACATGACCGTGTGCCAGCTTTGCCGGGTAGCACTCGGACTCGCTCGGGATGGAATCAATTCCAAGCTCGTAGATCTTGCGCGTCGACTGCGGGGAGAGTACCACGGAAAAACCGAGCTTCTTAAAGAAAGTTGCCCAGAACGGGTAGTTCTCGTACATATTTAAAACGCGCGGAATACCGACTGTGCCGCGTGCTGCTTCCTCGGCGGAAAGCGGGGTGTAGTCAAACAGGCGTTTGTTCTTGTATTCGTAGAGGTTTGGAATGTTGTCTTTATTTTTCTCCTTGCCGAGGCCGCGCTCACAGCGGTTGCCGGTGATATACTGGCGGTTGCCGGAAAAGCGGTTGATTGTGAGGAGACAGTGGTTGATACATCCCTGACATCTTGCCAGCTTTGTGTCGAAGGTCAGCGCATTGATCTGTTCGATGGAAAGCATGGAGGTCTGGTAGCCTGCCTCGTGACGCTCTCTGGCGATCAGTGCGGCACCGAAAGCACCCATGATGCCGGCAATATCCGGACGGACACATTCGACACCCGCAATTTTCTCAAAACTGCGCAGTACGGCATCGTTGTAAAACGTACCGCCCTGTACGACGATATTTTTCCCGAGCTGGCTTGCATCGGAAAGCTTGATTACCTTAAATAAAGCATTCTTGATGACAGAGTACGCAAGACCCGCAGAAATATCTGCAACGGATGCGCCCTCTTTCTGCGCCTGCTTTACTTTGGAATTCATAAATACGGTGCAGCGGGTTCCAAGATCGATCGGATTTTTGGCAAAAAGAGCCTCCTTTGCAAAATCCTGTACAGAGTAGTTGAGGGATTTTGCAAACGTCTCGATGAAAGAACCGCAGCCGGAGGAACAAGCCTCATTGAGCTGTACGGAATCCACCGTCTGATTCTTGATCTTGATACATTTCATATCCTGACCGCCGATGTCTAAGATACAGTCGACTTCCGGGTCGAAGAACGCGGCCGCATAGAAATGAGCCACCGTCTCAACCTCGCCGTCATCGAGCATCAAAGCGGCTTTTAACAGCGCTTCGCCGTATCCGGTGGAGCAGGAGTGGACGATCTTTGCCTTCGGTGGAAGGAGCGTATAGATCTCCTTGATGGAACGGATTGCCGTTGCAAGTGGACTTCCGTTGTTATTGCTGTAGAAAGAATACAAAAGGGAACCGTCCTCGCCGACTAAGGCAATCTTGGTCGTGGTGGAACCTGCATCGATGCCCAGATAACAGTTGCCCTCATAAGTGGAGAGATCTGCGGACCTGACATTGTGTCCGTCGTGGCGCGCACGGAAAGCGTCGTACTCTTCCTGGCTGACAAACAGAGGGTCCATACGGGCAACCTCAAATTCCATCTTGATGCCGTTCGAGAGACGGTCGCGGAGAGAGACGAGCGTGGTTGTCTCGCCCGGCTTGTAGTTCAACGCGGAACCGATCGCCGCGAACAGATGCGAATTCTCCGGTGTGATGGCGTGTTCATTGTCCAGATTCAGGGTGCGGATAAAAGCAGCCTTGAGCTCGGAGAGGAAATGAAGCGGACCTCCGAGAAAGGCAACGTGGCCGCGGATCGGCTTACCGCAGGCAAGACCGCTGATCGTCTGATTGACCACCGCCTGGAAAATGGAGGCGGACAGATCTTCCCTGGTAGCCCCCTCGTTGATTAACGGCTGGATATCGGTCTTGGCAAAGACACCGCAACGCGCAGCGATCGGGTAGATGGCCTTGTAATTCTTGGCGTATTCATTCAGACCTGTCGCATCCGTCTGGATGAGGGATGCCATCTGGTCGATAAAAGAACCGGTACCGCCGGCACAGATGCCGTTCATACGCTGCTCGACATTGCCGCCCTCAAAATAGATGATCTTGGCATCCTCACCACCGAGCTCGATGGCAACATCGGTCTGCGGTGCATAATGCTGCAGGGCAGTGGACACGGCGATCACTTCCTGGACAAACGGAACACCGAGATGCTTGGCGAGTGTCAGACCGCCGGAACCGGTAATCATCGGTGCAACAGTAAAGTCGCCGAGTGCATCGTAAGCTTTCTGGAGAAGGGAGGATAAGGTCTCCTGGATATTGGCAAAATGGCGCTCATAATCAGAGAAGAGCAGATGATCCTCCTGGTCTAAAATTGCGACCTTGACGGTTGTGGAACCGATGTCGATTCCCAATTTATGAAGTGTATTGTTTTCCATAATTCCCTCCATGGTTGTTTCTCGTAAAGTAAATACTTTAGCAGAGTAAAATATGTAAAAGATTTCTTCTTATTATAAATAGTGCCAATCTGGCGATAAACACTCTACATTATACGACAGGATATGCCAAAAGACAATGTGCATTTTGCCGGAAAAGTATAAACTTTTTGTAAAGAAGAATCCCTCTGATTGACAAAGATTTCCCCGACCGATATACTGAACAACGTAATGTCATTTTTGGAAAGGTCAGGAACAGAGTATATGAACTGGTTAAATAAATTAGAACGTAAATTCGGCAATTGGGCGATTCCCAATCTGATCGTGTGGCTGATCGGAGCTTACACGATCGGGTTTGTGCTCTACCAGGTGAATCCGTCGATCATAGGACTTTTGATGTTGAGTCCGTATCACATCCTGCACGGACAGATCTGGCGTCTGATTACCTGGGTGTTTATGCCCACAGACACGAATCTGGTGTATCTTCTCATTATGGCGCTTTTCTATTATCAGCTTGGAACGACACTGGAGCGCACATGGGGAACCTTCCGGTTTAACGTCTATATTTTTGGAGGTATGCTGTTTACCGTCATCGGAGCGTTTTTGCTGTACGGTATCATGTATCTTTTGAACGGCGGTGTGACGACGGAGATGCTTCTCATCGGAACGAGTTTCAGCACAAGTTACATCAACATGTCCATCTTCCTTGCGTTTGCATGTATGTATCCGGATATGCAGGTTCTTCTGATGTTCATTATTCCGATTAAGATGAAGTGGATGGCGGCTGTGTACGGCGTTCTGATTGCTTTAAGCTTTTTTGAGACCGGATGGGCGGGAAGAATGGCGATTTTTATGTCGCTCCTCAACTTTATTATTTTCTTCTTCTCCACCAGAAACCTCAAGCGCTATACGCCGCACGAGGTGCACAGACGCCAGAAGTTTAAGGCAGACATGCGAAGACCGCAGGGATATGCGGGCGGTGCGAAGCACAAGTGTGCTGTCTGCGGCAGGACGGAACTTGACGATCCGACGCTGGAATTCCGTTTCTGCTCCAAGTGCGAGGGCAATTACGAATACTGTCAGGATCATCTGTTTACACATCAGCATATTCGGATGAGCTAGAAAGTATGAAAAAGAAAAAGGTGATACTTCGATTGCGCCAGCCGGCGTAGAAGAAGTATCACCTTTTTTGTTCTGTTCCCTGTAGACGGAGTCTATTAGGAATAAAAATCTTTTAACGCATCCATCCGTGCACTCATATTGGAAAAAAGTGCGTCGACGATCGTGATGGCTGCCATGGATTCCACCACGACAACGGCGCGCGGAACGATGATCGGATCGTGGCGTCCCTTGATGTTGACCGAGATCTCCTCCCCGGACTGATTGACAGTGCGCTGTGTGGCGGCGATGGAAGGGGTCGGCTTGATGGCAGCCCGGAGGATGATGTCGCTTCCGTCGCTCATGCCGCCTAAGATACCGCCGGCATGGTTGGTTGCTTTGGCAATCCTGCCGTCCTCACCGAGGACAAAGGCATCGTTGTTGTTCTTGCCGGTCGCTTTTGCTACGTCAAATCCGTCCCCGATCTCAAAACCTTTGACGGCACCGATGGACATGACCGCCTTGGCAAGGTTCGCATTAAGCTTCTCGAAGACCGGATCTCCGATGCCGGCGGGCATCCCCTTTATGATACACTCCACAATGCCGCCGGAGGAATTCAGTTCCGCCATGCAGGCATCCAGATAGTTTTCGGCGTTCTCGGCTGCCTCGGCGTCCGGCATATAGAGCGGATTCTTCGTGACTTCGGAAAAATTAAAACGATCGGAAGATACGGCGATCGGGCCGATGGATTTTGTGTAGGTTATAAAGGTAATGCCGAGCTCGTTTAGAATCTTGACGGCGACGGCGCCGGCGGCGACACGCCCGATGGTTTCCCGCCCGGAGGAGCGCCCGCCCCCGCGGTAGTCGCGGAAGCCGTATTTCTGGTCGAACGTGTAATCGGCGTGACCGGGACGGTAATAGGAGGCAATCTCGCTGTAGTCTTTGGACTGCTGGTTGCGGTTGAAGACGACAAGCGAGATCGGGGTGCCGGTCGTCTTTCCTTCAAACACGCCAGAGAGAATCTCTACGGCGTCGTCCTCTTTGCGCGGCGTTGCATATCTGGACTGACCGGGCTTGCGCCGGTCGAGAAACTTCTGGATATCCGCCTCACAGAGAGAAAGTCCCGCCGGACAGCCGTCGATGACGACGCCGACGCCCTTTCCGTGAGATTCCCCCCAGGTTGTGATTTTAAAAAGAGTTCCCAAAGTAGACCCTGCCATGTGATTCCCTCCTGCTTACATAATGATCTTTCTCGATTATAAAAGATTTGACTTTGCGCCGCAACAGAAATATGTTATGATTTGACGGAGCAGAAGTACCAGCAGGCGAGGAGAAGAATATTTCATGATAGAGAAATACCTTGTGAAAAAGATAACAGAGCCGGTGGACTGGAAGATAACCGTGCCGGGATCGAAGAGCATGACGAACCGCGCGCTTCTTATGGCAGTGCTGTCCGCAGGGACGGTGCGCGTGGAAGGAGTCCTGTTTTCCGATGATTCCAGACACTTTCTGGCGTGTCTTGTGGCGCTCGGCTTTACAGTGGAGATAGAGGAAGAAAAAAAGTGCGTGACCGTGACGGGATGCGGCGGCAGGATTCCCCGCGGGGAGGCGGTAATCGATGTCGGAAGCGCCGGGACAGCGGCGCGTTTTCTTGCGGCGATGCTCGGATTTTCGGACGGGTGCTATGAGATCCGCTGCTCAGCGCAGATGAAGCGGCGGCCGATGGCGGAGCTGTTCGATCTGCTTTCCGGTGCGGGAGCGAAGATTACATTCCTCGAGGAGGAAGGGCATCTTCCGGTGCGCATCACAGGATGCAGATACGCCCGGGCGGATAAGACGGCAGGGGAGACGCCGCGGGAGCTCTCTCTTGACATTACGAAGAGCACACAGTTTTTAAGCGCGCTGCTGTTGATTGCGCCGATGGTTCCGGAAGGGATGAAGATCCACATCACCAGTGAGAAGACGGACGGCTCATACATCCGCATCACGCGGAAGATGATGCAGGAATTCGGCGTGAGTGTCGCTTTTGACGGAAGAGACTACGAGGTGCCGTGCAGAAGTTCCTACCGGAAAGAGACTTATATGGTGGAACCGGATATGTCGGCTGCCTGCTATTTTTATGCGGCTGCGGCTGTGACCGGCGGACGGGCGCTTGTGCGGCATGTGCATATGGACAACACACAGGGAGATCTGCGTTTCCTGGAAGTGTTGGAGCACATGGGATGTACCGCGGACGATACGCCGGAGGGCATCCTGGTAACGGGACCGGCGGACGGTGCGCTACGGGGCATCACAGTCAATATGAACGATTTTTCCGATCAGGCGCTGACCCTGGCGGCGATCGCGCCGTTTGCCGACGCGCCGGTGCGCATAGAGGGAATCGGACATATCCGTGGGCAGGAATGCGACCGGATTCACGCGATACAGACGAACCTGACAGCGCTTGGCATCCGGTGTGAGGAGGAAGAGACGGCTGCCACGATCTATCCCGGCAGCCCCCACGGCGGAAGCGTGGAGACATACGACGATCACCGCGTGGCGATGGCATTTTCCCTGGTCGGACTTAGAACCGACGGGATTGTCATTGAGAACCCGGCGTGCTGCCGCAAGACGTTTGAAAATTATTTTACCGTGTTAAGCGAACTGACTGGGAAAACGGTGGAAGGCTGACAAGATGCCGGACTGCACAAGGCTGGTGGAAGTGAAAGCGGAAAAAGCGCAGAACCAGAGAAAATAAAGAAGAACTACAGGCAATAAAAGGAGACGAAAAACAGATGTATGAATTATTAAAGCAGGAAGGACGCGCGAAGAGAGGCGTTTTCCATACGGTGCACGGAGATATCCAGACGCCGGTATTTATGAATGTGGGTACGGTGGCTGCCATCAAGGGAGCTGTCTCCACGGAAGATTTAGAGCAGATCAAGTGTCAGGTGGAGCTGTCAAACACCTACCATCTGCATGTGCGCACCGGAGACAAGCTGATCAAGGAAGTGGGAGGACTGCACAAGTTTATGTCATGGAATCGTCCGATTCTTACGGATTCCGGCGGATTTCAGGTGTTCTCCCTGGCTGGGCTCCGCAAGATCAAGGAGGAGGGCGTCTATTTCCACTCGCATATTGACGGGGCAAAGATTTTCATGGGACCGGAGGAGAGCATGCAGATCCAGTCCAATCTCGGCTCCACGATCGCCATGGCGTTCGATGAATGTCCGCCGGCGCTTGCCGAGCGGAAATATGTGGAGGATTCCGTGGCACGGACGACGCGCTGGCTGGAGCGCTGCAAGAATGAGATGCAGCGCCTCAACGGTCTGGAGGATACCGTGAACCGTCACCAGATGCTGTTCGGCATCAACCAGGGAGCCATCTACACGGACATCCGGATCGACCATGCAAAGCGGATTTCCGAGATGGATCTGGACGGCTATGCGGTCGGCGGACTTGCGGTCGGCGAGACACATGAGGAGATGTACCATGTGCTGGATGAGACCGTGCCGTATCTTCCGGTGAACAAGCCGACCTATCTCATGGGAGTCGGAACGCCGGCCAATATTCTGGAGGGAGTGGAGCGCGGCATTGACTTCTTTGACTGTGTTTATCCGTCCCGCAACGGCCGCCACGGTCATGTATACACGAATCAGGGCAAGATCAACCTGTTCAACCAGAAGTACGAGAAAGATATGCGCCCGATCGAGGAGGGCTGCGGGTGCCCGACCTGCCGCCGCTACAGCAGAGCCTATATCCGCCATCTGCTCAAGGCAAAAGAGATGCTTGGCATGCGCTTATGTGTTCTGCACAATCTGTACTTCTACAACACGATGATGGAAGAGATCAGGGATGCGCTGGATGCCGGAAATTTTGCCTCCTACAAGGAAGAAAAGTTATACGGCATGGGACAGATCAACCGGGAAAAGGAAATGGCAAAGTAAAAGTAAAGGGGAAAAGGCTTGCCAAACGGCGAGGTTTTGTGTACAATATTTTCTAATGGGGTCAGACGACTTCGGACAAGTTTATGATTTTAGGAGGATATCAGATGTTTTCAATCTTAGCAACAGAGAGCGCGTCATCCGCAGGCTGGATCAGCATGGTGGTATGGCTGGTTATTTTATTTGCATTTATGTATTTCTTCATGGTGCGTCCGCAGAAGAAAGAGCAGCAGAAGAAGAACTCCATGCTTGCAGAGCTGGCAGTTGGAGATACGGTCTTAACGACAAGCGGTTTTTACGGAACCGTGATCGACATCACAGACGATACGGTGATCGTGGAGTTCGGAAGCAACAAGAACTGCCGCATCCCGATGCAGAAGGCGGCCATCTCCGCAGTTGAGAAGCCGGAAGATGTAACTGAATAAGAAGATTTTTAAGAGGGATAGTATATAAAATGTATTATCCCTTTTCTTTTTGAGAGAGTATTTCGGAGAGCGAGGAGAGATTGTCCGGATGAAAAGTAAAAAAAATACGTTTGTTTCACGTGCCGCCGTCGGCTGCGTGACAACTGCCATTTTTCTGCTGTTGTGCATCATAAAGGGCATCTATCCGTTTGGAATTGCCACGCTTGACACTGTGGATTTTCAGTCCCAGTGGATTCCGGCATATTACCATGTATGGGATGTGCTGCACGGAGACGGCAGCGCCTTTTTTGACTGGAGAGTCGGCGGCGGGAATAATTTTGCGGGAGTGAGCGCGCAGTTTTCTCTGTTCAGCCCGTTTAACCTGTTCTTCCTCTTTGTGAAAAGAAGCTGGATTGAAAAATCCATGATCGTGTTTCTTTTAATCAAGCTGCTTGCCATGGGCTATGGCATGCGCTGGTTTTTAAAAGAGCAGATCCTTAAGGAAGAGCGTTACGGAATCTACATTCTGGCGGGAAGCGTGGGGTATGCCGTAAACGGCTATACGCTTTTGTACTATGGCATGGGCTGGCTGGATGTGGCAGCGATCCTGCCGCTATTGTGTTATTTCTTCTGCAGGATGGCGGAGCGGGAAGGGGACTGGCGTCTCGGGAAAAATACGCTCGGCTATATCGTCTGCCTGACGCTGGTATTCCTCATCAATATTCCGCAGGCGTACATGATGTGTTTTTTCCTGATCGTGTTTGCGGGGGGATATTTTTTCCTGAAACGACAGGACCAGCCGCTAAAAAAGAACGGCATTTTAAAATTCGGGCTGACTTCTTTACTGTCGCTTGGAATTGCGGCGGTAATATTTCTGCCGGCAGCGAGGGCAATGCTTGGTTCCTACCGGCTGTCGGGCGAGGAGTACCGGGGAATCTCCGGCTATTTTCTGCTGCTTCGGCAGGACGGAATGGACGCGGTGTGGAAATGGGTGATTCTTGGCAGCGTGGCGGTTCCGCTGCTGTTCTTCGTCATTTCTGGCAGACGGAAGCGGGAGCACATCTGGCAGTGGTATCTGGTGGCGGCGATGGTGCTGCCGGTTTTCTTCGAGGCGGTCAATCTCATCTGGCACCGCGGGACGTATGTGTGCTTCCCGATGCGATATGGTTATATGCTGGTGTTTGCCGTGATTTGTATGGCAGCGGCGCGCGTGCCGGATTTTGTGGGAGATAGCCGCGTGCGGCGGAACATTTTATATGCGTTCCTGGGAATCTGGTGCGTGCAGATGGTGGCGCTTGGCATTTCTTTGATACAGCCGGAAACGCACACGGACGAGACGGATTTTGTTGGGGATGCCATGGAAATCGGTCAGCCGCTTGCGGGAAAAACCGATGTTTTCCACAAGGCAAAGCTGGCGGACGGAGCGATTGACAACAACTATCCGCTGATCGCAGAGAGCACCTCCTACTCCAATTATCTGCATCTGATGACGTCGGAGCAGATCAGGATGAACACACTGCTCGGGTATTCTCAGGTGTGGACCAGATTAAGTGACACGGGCGGAACGCTCGCGTCCGACATCATGCTGGGGTACCGTTATTATGTGGCGTCTAAGGCGGGATTGTGGGGAAAAGACACGGCGGCGGATTCTCTTTGGCCGCTTGCTGAGACCAAAAAGTTTACGCTGTGGGAAAATGGGCCCGTCGGGGACAGGGCATTTTTTATCACAAAAGCGGACTATGAAGCGTATGCAGCCACGGAAGCGTACACGGAAAATGTGTTTGAGAACCAGAACCGGCTGTCGGAGCTGCTTTTTCACACAGTTCCCATTGACTGGGAAAAAGAGACCTATCTGGATGATCAGACCGGAGCGGAATTATCGTACCGGTTTTACGCGGATGGAAAGCAGATCTTATATCTCTATGGAAAGGATCTGCAGCAGGCAGAAATTACGGTAAACGGGGAGAGGCTCTACGTCCCGGATTACAATGATCTGTACAATGAGAGCTACCCGGCAACCGGCAATCAGGGAATCCTCTCCCTTGGGTGTTTTTCGGACGAAGACATCACGGTGGAAATCCGTCAGTCTGTTGGGGACAGCGGCGCAGAGAGAGCGGTGTTCTTCGGATTCCTCGATCCGCAGGAACTGCTGGAGGCGGTGGATGCAGCGGGAAGGGCGGTTACATATGAACTGGATCGGGATTCCTGTAAGCTTACTGTGGAATCGGCGGGAGCGGAGTATCTGATGCTTCCGGTCAATGCGGATAGCGGATGGCATTGTACGGTAAACGGAGAGGAGCGGGCCATAAGCCGGCTCGCGGGCAATCTGATGCTCGTGCCGCTTGACGAGGGTACGAATGAGATTACGCTTTGTTATGTGCCGCGGGGAATGAAAAAGGGCGCGGCGGTGACGGGCATGGCACTGATGCTTCTGGCTGGCTGGGGCGTTTTATCACGTCTGCTTCGGAGAAAAAGTGTCCTGGATAAAATCTACGCCGGACTTGGCTGTGCCGCCGCAGATATTTTTGCGGTGGTCTATGCCGGATTTCTGCTGGTCGTCTATGTGATTCCGGTGGTGTATACGATATATTTAAGATGGATCTGAGGTAACAGAATGGAAAAATTACAAGCGAGAAAAAAAGTATATTTGTGGCTGCTGATTTTATTGAGCCTTTGCGCGCTGATCCCGTTAGCCGTACTCTCGAAGTACAATCATCAGTCGGGGGATGACTATGGTTATGCCTACCGCACCTTCCAGATCTGGCGGGAGACACATTCTTTCTGGAATGTGATAAAAGAAGCGTTTGCCACATCAGCGGAGTTCTATCAGAAGTGGCAGGGGCTTTATGCATCGGCGGTTCTGCTGGCGCTGGAACCGGGAATTTTCGACGACAAATATTACGCGCTGACCGGAATCTTGCTGCTCGCAATTATTGTGGGGGCAAACTGCGCGGGTACGGTTTATATCTTTCACCGCAAATGCGGCTGCCCGAGACTGGAGGGATTTGCTGCCGGCTGTGTCATGTCGTTTCTTATGATCGAATGGATGCCCTCCGCCCTGCAGGGATTGTACTGGTATAACGGCGCGATGAATTATGTATTCTTCCATGCGGTGCTATTATTGTTGTTGTGTGTGCTGCTCAGCCTTGCCGGGGAGCACCCGCGGAGAAAAGCAGGCAGGACGGTGCTTGCGGTGCTGCTTGCGGTGCTGCTTGCCGGCGGGAATCACGTGACCGCATTTGTGGGGATACTGCTGATTGTCAGATTTGGAATATTTGCTGCGGTAAAAAAGCGGCGGCAGAACCTGATCTGCTGCGTCATAACGCTTGCGGCTATGGTGGCGGGATTCCTTTTTAATGTGACGTCGCCGGGCACCAGAATCCGGCAGTCGTATTTTTCCGACAGACCCGGTGTGGCGGGAACGATTGTTACCGCGGTAAAAACCGGAATTGCATGCATCAACAGCTGGATGGGACTTGCAGTCATTGTCACGGCGGTCCTGTTGCTTCCGGTGCTTCTTCCCCTGGTAAAGAAGATACGCGGACAGTATGGATTTTCGTTCCGCTATCCGCTGCTTGTCTTTGTGTTGTCGGTCGCCTGGCTGTGCGCAATGTTCTGTCCGCCCATCTACGCGATGGGAACGCCGGGGGACGTCCGGCTGACCAACGTGGTATATTTTTCCTTCGTCTGGCTGTTTGTGTTAAATGAAGCCTATCTGTGCGGATGGGCGGTCACAAGACTGGAGGCGTCCGGGGCGGCGGCACTGTCCGGGGCTGCAGGAGAATTTCCGGGCAGTTTTTTGATCACGGCTGCTGTCCTTGCGGTGGGAATGATAATCGGATGCGGGGAAAATATGACCGCATGGCAGGCATACCTGCTGATCCGCAGCGGCGAGGCACAGGAATATTCGGCGGAGGCTGATGAGCGCTACGCCGTTTTGTGTGATTCTGCGGGGGAAGACGTGGTGTTAAAGTCGTATACCGCAAAGCCGTGGATGCTTTTCCTTGACGATATTACAGAGGAGAAAAGCGACTGGAGAAATGAATATATGCGCGTCTATTTTGGACTGAACAGCGTTGTGTTAGAGCAGACGGAATGAGACGGCAGAAGGGAGCAGCGGACACAAAAGGCAGGCTGCTCCTTTTTCATAAGACCCGGTTATAGGGAGTATGAAAAAGAAAAATGGATTCAGAGGTTGCATTGTTTCCCGAGATACATTATTATAGAATTTATATACTGTCTGTTAGTAATGTACTAAAGTCAATACAAGACGGATTCCTGCATGGCAGGAAGAAAAGAGGGATTAGAGAGATGGAATATAAGGTAGGCGTGATTTCCGGCGACGGGATCGGACCGGAGATCGTAACAGAGGCAAAGAAAGTTCTGGATCAGATTGGAAAGATCTACGGACATGTGTTCCGCTATGAAGAGATTCTGATGGGAGGCTGCTCCATTGACGCGACGGGTGAGCCGCTCACGGATGCGGCGATCGCTTCCGCGAAGGCTTCCGATGCGGTGCTGATGGGTTCGATCGGCGGCAACACATCGACTTCGCCGTGGTATCAGCTGCCGCCGGAGAAGAGACCGGAGGCGGGACTTTTAAAGCTCCGCAAGGCGCTGAACCTGTTTGCCAACTTAAGACCGGCATATTTATATGAAGAATTAAAAGCCGCATGCCCGCTTCGGGACGACATCATCGGGGACGGATTTGACATGATGATTATGCGGGAACTGACCGGCGGACTGTATTTCGGAGCGCGCAAGACCGAGGAAGTGGACGGCGTGCTGACAGCGACGGATACGTTGACCTACAATGAGAACGAGATCAGACGGATCGCTAAGCGCGGTTTTGACATTGCCATGAAGCGGCGCAAAAAGGTGACGAGTGTAGATAAGGCAAACGTGCTGGATTCCTCGAGACTCTGGAGAAAGATCGTCGAGGAGGTGGCGCAGGATTACCCGGAAGTGACCTATGAGCATATGCTCGTGGACAACTGTGCGATGCAGCTGGTAAAAGACCCGAAGCAGTTCGACGTGATTCTGACGGAGAACATGTTCGGCGACATTTTGTCGGATGAGGCGAGCATGGTGACCGGTTCGATCGGTATGCTCTCAAGCGCCAGCCTAAACGATACAAAGTTCGGACTCTACGAGCCGAGCGGCGGTTCGGCACCGGACATTGCCGGAAAGGGAATTGCGAATCCGATCGCAACGATCTTAAGTGCAGCCATGATGCTGCGTTATAGCTTTGATCTGGATCGGGAGGCGGATGCAGTGGAGCAGGCGGTGAAGCAGGTCTTAAAGGATGGCTACCGGACGATCGACATCATGCCGCAGGAGAAGCAGCAGGAAAAGGCAACCCAGGTCGGCACGGCACAGATGGGAGATCTGATCTGCGAGCGGATCAGATAGAATGACAGAAACGGAGTTAAGATAGATGAAGAGTGATAATGTAAAAAAAGGGATGCAGCAGGCACCTCATAGAAGTTTGTTTAACGCGCTGGGATTTACCGAGGAGGAGATGAACAAGCCGATGGTCGGCATTGTGAGCTCCTACAACGAGATTGTTCCCGGCCACATGAATCTGGATAAGATTGTCAACGCGGTAAAGCTTGGCGTTGCGGAGGCTGGCGGCGTGCCGGTGGTATTTCCGGCAATCGCGGTCTGCGACGGAATCGCGATGGGACATATCGGTATGAAATATTCGCTGGTGACGCGTGATCTGATCGCCGATTCCACGGAATGTATGGCGCTTGCACATCAGTTTGATGCGCTCGTCATGGTTCCGAACTGCGATAAGAATGTCCCGGGACTTTTGATGGCTGCAGCGCGCATCAATGTACCCACAGTGTTCGTGTCAGGCGGACCGATGCTTGCCGGACATGTACAGGGCAAAAAGCGCAGCCTCTCTTCCATGTTTGAGGCGGTAGGTTCCTATGCAGCCGGCACGATGACGGAGGAGGAAGTCAGGGAATACGAGGAGAAGGTTTGTCCGACCTGCGGCTCCTGTTCTGGAATGTACACGGCGAACTCCATGAACTGTCTCACCGAGGCGCTGGGAATGGGACTTCGCGGAAACGGCACGATCCCGGCAGTCTATTCGGAGCGCATCAAACTCGCCAAGCATGCGGGTATGGCGGTGATGGAAATGTACCGCAAAAATATCCGCCCGCGTGATATTATGACGAAGGAAGCCATCTTAAATGCGCTGACCGTGGATATGGCGCTCGGCTGTTCGACGAACAGCATGCTCCATCTTCCGGCAATCGCCCATGAAGTGGGATTTGATTTTGATATTGCATTTGCCAATCCGATCAGCGAGAAGACACCGAACCTGTGCCATCTGGCACCGGCAGGACCGACTTATATGGAAGATCTCAACGAGGCGGGCGGCGTCTATGCGGTAATGAAAGAACTGGCGGACATCGGACTGCTGCACACGGAGTGCATGACCGTGACCGGAAAGACCGTCGGGGAGAATATTGCGGATGCAGTGAATAAGAATCCGGAAGTGATCCGTCCGGTGGATCACCCGTACAGCAAGACCGGCGGACTTGCCGTATTGAAGGGCAATCTTGCGCCGGACGGCAGCGTGGTCAAGCGCTCGGCAGTCTGCGATGAGATGATGGTGCACGAGGGACCGGCGAGAGTCTTCGACTGTGAGGAGGATGCGATCGCAGCGATCAAGGGAGGCAGGATTGTTGCCGGGGATGTCGTTGTGATCCGCTATGAAGGCCCGAAGGGCGGACCGGGTATGCGCGAGATGTTAAACCCGACTTCCGCGATTGCGGGAATGGGGCTTGGATCTTCGGTGGCACTGATTACAGACGGACGTTTTTCCGGTGCAAGCCGCGGCGCGTCGATCGGCCATGTATCGCCGGAGGCAGCGGTCGGCGGACCGATTGCACTGGTGGAAGAGGGAGATCTTATTAAGATCAATATTCCGGAGTTAAAGCTGGAACTCGCCGTATCGGACGAGGAACTTTTGGCCAGAAAGGCAAAATGGCAGCCGAGAGAGCCGAAGGTGACGACCGGATACTTAAAGCGGTACGCATCGCTCGTGACTTCGGGCAACCGTGGAGCGATACTGGCGCTCCCGGAAGAACAGTAGGATAGAAAAGGAAGGTATACGACATGGAGCTGACAGGAGCACAGATTGTCATCGAATGTCTGAAAGAACAGGGTGTGGACACCGTATTCGGATACCCGGGCGGAGCCATACTGAATGTATACGATGAATTATATAAGCATCAGGAGATACGGCATATTTTAACTTCACATGAGCAGGGAGCTTCCCATGCGGCGGACGGTTATGCAAGAAGTACCGGAAAAGTAGGAGTCTGTTTTGCAACGTCCGGACCGGGAGCGACGAATCTTGTGACGGGAATTGCCACGGCATACATGGATTCCGTGCCGATTGTAGCGATCACATGCAATGTCAATGTGCCGCTTCTCGGCAAAGACAGTTTTCAGGAGATCGATATTGCAGGCATCACGACGCCGATCACAAAGCACAATTTTATCGTAAAGGATGTCACAAAGCTTGCGGACACGATCCGCAGAGCATTCCGGATCGCACAGAAGGGGCGTCCGGGTCCGGTGCTCGTCGATATCCCGAAGGATATTACGGCGGCAAAGACGGAGTATGAATTCTGCAAGGCAGAGCCGATCGCGCGTGTGACGGACACGATACGGGAAGAGGATCTTGCGAAGGCGCTTGCGATGATAAAAGCGGCAGAGAAACCGTACATATTTGTGGGCGGTGGTGCTGTGATCTCCGGGGCGAGCGCGGAATTAAAAGAATTTGTACATAAAGTGGACGCACCGGTGTGCGATTCCCTGATGGGAAAGGGAGCCTTTGACGGGACGAACGATCTCTACACGGGGATGCTCGGCATGCACGGAACCAAGACGTCCAACCTCGGTGTGAGCGAGTGTGATCTGCTGATCGCCGTCGGCGTGCGCTTTTCCGACCGTGTGCTCGGCAATGCCAAGAAGTTTGCAAAGCAGGCGAAGATCTTACAGTTTGATGTGGATGCAGCGGAGATCAATAAAAATATCCGTGTCGATGCGGCTGTGATCGGAGACCTGAAAGAAATTTTAAAGCGGATCAACGCGGAACTGCCGCAGCTGGGGCATGAAGCGTGGATAGCGCATATTCTGGACTATAAAGTAAAATATCCGCTCACATACCAGGAGCCGGGACTGACCGGACCTTATCTGGTGGAGGAGATCTACCGCCAGACAGACGGTGACGCCATCATTGTGACGGAAGTCGGACAGCATCAGATGTGGGCCGCACAGTATTATAAATATAAAAATCCGCGCACGTTTTTATCATCCGGCGGACTTGGCACCATGGGATACGGACTGGGCGCTGCGATCGGTGCACAGGTTGCAAATCCGGGAAAACAGGTGATCAATATCGCGGGGGACGGATGTTTTCGCATGAATATGAACGAGATTGCTACCGCAGTCCGGCAGAAGCTGCCGTTGATCGAAGTGATTGTGAACAATCATGTGCTCGGCATGGTGCGGCAGTGGCAGGATCTGTTTTACGAAAAACGTTATTCGGCGACGGTTTTAGACGACGGCGTCGACTATGTGAAGCTTGCGGAGGCGATGGGGGCGACAGGGTACCGCGCCACAACCCGCGAGACATTTAATGAGGCGTTAAAAGCAGCGCTTGCTGCAAAGACGCCGGTAGTGATCGATTGTGTGATCGGCTGTGATGACAAGGTGTGGCCGATGGTTGCTCCGGGGGCGGACATCAGTACCGCATTTACCGGGGAGGATTTAGCCGCAGCGCAGTCATAACATGTGTATATGTTTTGTTACAGGGTGCATGGAGGCGGCAGCGTAGGGAACTGCCGTAATAAAAGAGAAAGGAAAGGAATTAGAAAATGAGCAGAGTGTACAATTTTTCAGCAGGTCCGGCAGTGCTGCCGGAAGAGGTCTTAAAAGAAGCAGCAGATGAGATGCTGGATTACAGAGGAAGTGGAATGTCTGTGATGGAGATGAGCCACCGCTCCAAGGTGTATGACAACATCATCAAAGAGGCAGAGCAGGATCTGAGAGATCTGATGAACATTCCGGACAATTACAAAGTTCTGTTTTTACAGGGCGGAGCATCCCAGCAGTTCGCCATGATCCCGATGAACCTGATGAAGAACCGCAAGGCAGGCTATATCGTCACAGGCCAGTGGGCGAAGAAAGCTTATCAGGAAGCACAGATTTACGGCGAGGCAGTAAAGCTTGCATCCTCCGAGGATAAGACGTTTTCCTATATCCCGGATTGTTCCGACCTGGATATCCCGGAAGATCTGGATTATGTGTACATCTGCGAGAATAATACGATCTACGGAACAAAATACAAGAAGCTTCCGAATACCAAGGGACACACGCTGGTAGCGGACGTATCCTCCTGCTTTTTGTCTGAGCCGGTGGATGTGACAAAATACGGTGTGATCTACGGCGGCGTGCAGAAGAACGTAGGACCGGCGGGAGTTGTCATCGTCATCATCCGCGAGGATCTGATCACGGAAGATACCCTTCCGGGAACACCGACCATGTTAAAATACAAGACACACGCCGATGCGGATTCCTTATACAACACACCGCCGTGCTACGGCATCTATATCTGCGGCAAGGTATTCAAGTGGTTAAAGAAGATGGGCGGTCTTTCCGTGATGAAGGAGCGCAACGAGGAAAAGGCGAAGATCCTTTATGATTTCCTGGATCAGAGCAAACTGTTCCACGGAACCGTTGTTCCGGAGGACCGCTCCCTCATGAATGTGCCGTTTGTGACCGGCAACGAAGAGCTGGATGCGAAGTTTGTAAAAGAAGCGACAGCCGCAGACTTTGTGAATTTAAAAGGCCACCGCACCGTGGGCGGCATGCGCGCTTCCATCTACAATGCAATGCCGAAAGAGGGCGTGGAGAAGCTGGTTGCGTTTATGAAAAAGTTCGAGGAGGAGAATGCAAATGCATAAGTATCATTGCTTAAATCCGATCGCAGCGGTCGGTCTGGATCTGTTTTCGGATGATTATCAGAAGGTGGAAGACTTAAAGGATGCGGAGGCAGTGCTTGTGAGAAGCGCCGCAATGCATGACCTGGAACTCCCGGAGGGACTTGCGGCAGTGGCGAGAGCCGGTGCCGGCGTGAACAACATTCCTCTGGATAAATGCGCGGAGAAGGGAATTGTCGTATTCAACACCCCGGGCGCCAATGCAAACGGTGTCAAGGAGCTGGTGTTTGCGGGAATGCTCTACGCGTCCCGTGATATCGTGGGCGGCATCGACTGGTGTCTGGCGAATCAGAACGACGAGAATATCGCCAAAACTGCTGAAAAGCAGAAGAAAAATTTTGCAGGAACCGAGATTTCCGGCAAGAAGTTAGGTGTTATCGGACTTGGTGCAATCGGTGTTCTGGTTGCCAATGCGGCGACCCACATGGGAATGGAAGTGTACGGCTACGATCCGTATATTTCCGTCAGTGCAGCGTGGAGCCTTTCCCGGAGCGTGAAGCACATCAGCAACGTGGAGGATATTTACCGCGAGTGCGACTATATCACGATTCATGTGCCGCTTTTGGATTCCACCAGAAAGATGATTGGCGCGGATGCGATTGCAATGATGAAGCCGACGGCGATCGTGCTCAACTTTGCGAGAGATCTTCTCGTGGATGAGGAGGCGATGGTGGACGCACTGGCAGCGGGCAAGATCAAAAAATATGTCTCCGATTTCCCGAACACCACGACAGTCGGCGCAAAGGGCTGCATCGTGACACCACATCTGGGTGCATCCACGGCAGAGTCCGAGGACAACTGTGCGCTCATGGCAGTGCGCGAGATCCGCGATTACCTTGAGAACGGCAATATCGTACATTCCGTCAACTTCCCGGACTGCAGCATGGGCGCTTGCATGACGGCAGGAAGAATCGGTATTCTGCACAAGAACGAGAGCGGTATGCTGAGCCATTTTACAACAATTCTCGGCAATGCCGGAATCAATATCGACGGCATGGCGAACAAGTCCAGGGGCGACTATGCATATGCGCTGATCGATGTGGATACGAATGTGCCGGAGGATGTGCTCGCAAAGCTGGAGCAGACGGATGGGGTATTAAAAGTACGGAAAGTAAAATAACGAGGTGTGAGAACAATGGCAGAAATCAGACCATTTGTAAGCATCAGACCACAGAGAGGGAAGGCAGCAGAGATTGCTGCCCTCCCTTATGATGTTTATAACAGAGAGGAAGCTACGAAGGAAGTGGAGCGGCATCCGCAGTCTTTCCTTAGCATAGACCGCGCGGAGACACAGTTCCCGCTGTCGGTGGATATGTACGACGACAAGGTGTATGAGCGTGCGCATGATACACTCTGGCAATGGGTGGAGAACGGCACGTTTCTGACGGAGGATAAAAAGTGTTATTACCTCTACGAACTTACCATGAACGGAAGAGTGCAGACGGGAGTGGCAGCCTGCGCGTCCATCGATGATTATGAGAATGGCATCATCAAAAAGCACGAGAATACCCGCGCGGAGAAGGAGGTCGACCGCATCCGCCATGTGGATGTCTGTAACGCACAGACCGGACCGATCTTTTTGGCGTACCGCGCGAATGACGGGATCCGGCGTATCGTGGAAAAGACGAAGCAGGGAGAGCCGGAATATGATTTCACATCGGGGGACGGCGTGAGACACCGGGTGTTTGTCATCCGCGAGGATGCGGATATTGCTGCGATCCACGAAGCGTTTGCGGGCATTGACAGCATCTACATTGCAGACGGACACCACCGGGCAGCGTCCGCGGTAAAAGTAGGGCAGAAGCGCCGGAAGGAACATCCGGGTTATACCGGGGAGGAGGAGTTTAACTATTTTCTCTCGGTATTGTTTCCGGATGATGAACTCATGATTATGGATTACAACCGTGTGATACGCGATCTGAACGGGTATTCTTTTAAGGGATTGTACCGTGAAGTCGAGAAGCGGTTTGACGTTGAGGAGATTACCGGGGCAGAGGATACCAGACCTAAGGAGCGGGGAACCTTTTGCATGTATATGGAAGGACACTGGTTTTCCTGCCATATCCGGCAGGAGGACCGCACGCCGGAAGATCCGGTTGCAGATCTGGATGTTTCCATACTGCAGAATAAGCTTCTTGGACCGGTGCTCGGCATCAGAGATCCGAAGACGGATGGACGCATTGATTTTGTCGGCGGAATCCGGGGCATGGACGAACTGGTGCGGCGCTGTGAGCAGGACTGCGCGGTGGCGTTTGCAATGTATCCGACGTCCATCGCGGAACTGTTCGCGGTGGCAGATGCGGGACTTTTGATGCCGCCGAAATCGACCTGGTTCGAGCCGAAGCTAAGGAGCGGTCTGTTTATTCATGAAATTTAAGAAGGATTATAAAGTTGGATGGAGGACGAGAGAGTGAACGGGATAGCGGCACTTTTGGAACAGGGAAGGTATCTGGCGGCACAGACAGATGCATTCCCGTCGACCACGGAGACCGTGGAGGCATTGAACCATGCACAGGAGGGAATTGAGGAGGTAGCAAAGAATCCGGGGATTATCCGTACATGGCTGGAAGGGCTGGTGCCGGATCTGTTAAACTTCGCATTCCAGATTCTGATCGCACTGCTTGTGTATGTGATCGGAGGCAGGATCATCAAGTGGATCACAAAGCTGGTGCGGCGCTCGATGGACCGGGCGGGAACCGATGAGGGCGTCAAGCAGTTCATGATACCGGTGATCAAGTATTCGCTGTATGTAGTGCTGATTTTTATCATTATGGGATTGTTTGGAATTGCGACGACATCAGCGGTGGCGGTGCTTGGATCGGCGGGTGTGGCGGTCGGTCTGGCGTTGCAGGGAAGCCTGTCGAATTTTGCGGGCGGCGTGCTGATTTTGCTGTTAAAGCCGTTCAAGGTCGGAGATTACATCATTGAACATTCCCATAATAATGAGGGAACGGTCACGGAGATCTCTATTTTTTATACCAAACTTCTTACCGTGGACAACAAGCTGATTGTGATACCGAACGGTACGCTTTCCAACAGCAGCCTCACCAACGTGACAAACAAAGACAGACGGCGTGTGGATCTCGTGGTGGGCATCGCCTATGAAGCGGATATCCGCACTGCCAAAGATGTGATCTATGCGGTGGCGGAGAAGGAGGAAGCCAGAATCCCGGAGGAGAAGCCGGTCGTATACGTGGACAACCTGGCGGCGTCTTCGGTGGATATCGGACTCAGGGTCTGGGTTAAGACCGGGGATTACTGGCCGGCGCGCTGGCGTATGACGGAAAATATCAAGTATGCGCTGGATGCGAAAGGAATTTCCATTCCATACCAGCAGATTGATGTGCAAATTAAACAATAATGATAGAAAAAGATTGACAAAAAAGGTAAAATGTGCTAATTTCAATTTGTTGGTTTATACAGACAGGAATAGTCTGTAATGTCAGAACTGTATTGAGGAGGGTTTTTAGAATTATGCAGCAGGGTACTGTAAAGTGGTTTAATGCCAAGAAGGGCTATGGCTTCATTTCAGATGCAGAGGGCAACGATGTATTCGTACATTTTTCCGCACTGAATATGGATGGATTCAAGGAGTTAAAGGACGGCGAGAAGGTCGAGTTCGAGGTGACTGAGGGTGCAAAGGGACCGCAGGCAGCGAATGTGACACGCATCGCATAGGGAGTTCTTATCAGTAGAATATATCTGTGAAGACATGGGAGGAGGCTGCCGCATTCAGGCAGCCTCTTTTTTGCGTTTGGACAATCTGGCAGGTGCCCAGCAAATCAGGGACAATTTCAGAAACTTTCATGTGGTACTTTGCCGGCACCGTTCGCAGAGTGTTCCAGACAAAATCTATAGATAGTTTACTCTTTTGCAGAATGGGAAAAGCTGTTATAATAGAACACAGTGTAAATACCGGACATACAGGATGACCGGGCAGGAAAGGAATTATGGATTTATGAAGCTTTCAGAATTGACAGCATATGAGCTGCTTGGTGAGCAGGAGTTAAAGGATATTCATTCGATGGGATATATTCTGCGCCATAAAAAGAGCGGGGCGAGAATCACCGTGATCTCCAACGACGATGAGAACAAGGTGTTTTACATCGGCTTCCGCACACCGCCGGAGGATTCGACCGGTGTGCCGCACATCATTGAGCACACAGTGCTCTGCGGATCGGACAAATATCCGGTCAAGGATCCGTTCGTGGAACTGGTCAAGGGATCGCTCAACACATTTTTAAATGCGATCACGTACCCGGAGAAGACCATCTATCCGGTGGCGAGCTGCAACAATGCGGATTTTCAGAACCTGATGAGTGTCTATATGGATGCGGTATTTCATCCGAACATCTACAAGCACAGAGAGATCTTTGAGCAGGAAGGCTGGCATTACGAGCTGGAGGATGAAGATGCGCCGGTAACGATCAACGGTGTGGTGTACAACGAGATGAAGGGCGCTTTCTCGTCCCCGGATGATGTGTTGGAGCGCCTGATTTTAAATTCACTGTTCCCGGATACCTCTTACGCAAACGAATCCGGCGGCGACCCGGAGCATATTCCGGAGCTTACCTATGAGCAGTATCTGAACTTCCACAGAAAGTATTATCATCCGTGCAATTCCTATATCTATCTGTACGGGGATATGGACGTTGCAGAAAAGCTGCGCTGGATGGATGAGGAATACCTCGGAAAATACGAGCAGATCGAGCTGGATTCCGCAATCCGGATGCAGAAGCCGTTCGCCGCGCCGGTGGAGATCGTAAAGCCTTATCCGGTGGCATCGGGGGAGCCGCTTACGGACAACAGCTACCTGTCTTACAATGTGGTGGTCGGAACCGTTCTGGACAAAAAGTTATACCAGGCGTTTGACGTTTTGGACTACGCACTGCTTTCTGCGCCGGGAGCGCCGCTTAAGCAGGCGCTGATCGATGCGGGAATCGGTATGGACATCGGCGGCGGCTATGATAACAGCACGCTGCAGCCGGTATTTTCTGTGATTGCAAAAAATGCGAATCAGGAGCAGAAGGAGCAGTTTTTGCAGGTGATCCGTGAGACGCTGCAGGCACAGGTGGCAGACGGAATTGATCAAAACGCATTGTTAGCCGGAATCAACAGCTCGGAGTTCCGTTTCCGGGAGGCGGATTTCGGACAGTTCCCGAAGGGACTGCTCTACGGAATCCAGTGTCTGGACAGCTGGCTGTTCGATGATATGCAGCCGTTTATGCATCTGGAAGCGCTGGACACCTATCAGTTTTTGAAGGATCAGATCGGAACCGGATATTATGAGGAGCTGGTAAAGACTTATCTGCTGGACAATCCGCATGCGTCGGTAGTGATTACGGTGCCGGAGCAGGGGCTGGGCGCAAAGAGAGATGCCGCGCTGGAGAAGAAGCTGGCCGAATACAAAGCGGGATTGTCCAGGGAAGAGCGAAAGAAGCTGATCGCAGACACGAAGCACTTAAAGCAGTATCAGGAAGAGCCGTCGCCGAAGGAAGACTTAGAGAAGATTCCACGCCTTACGAGAGCGGATCTGAAAAAAGAGACGGCGCCGCTTCTTAACCGTGAGATTGAGACGGAGGGCGTTTCCATCGTTGCGCATGAGATGGACACGAACGGCATTGATTACCTGACCTATCTGTTTGATGTGTGCGATATTCTGCCGGAGGATCTGCCTTACCTTGGCATCCTAAAGGCGGTGCTGGGATATGTGGATACGGACGATCATTCTTACGCGGCGCTTGCCAATGAGATCAATATGTACACCGGAGGAATCGGCAGCAGCATCGGCATCTACCCAAACGTCAAAAAGCAGGGCGAAATCGGACTTTACTATGAGGTGCGCACGAAGGTGCTCGCATCGAGACTGCCGGATGCAATGCGCCTGATCAAAGAGATCCTTCTGACCTCGCATCTTGCGGATGAGAAGCGCATCTACGAGATACTGGCACAGTTAAAGTCGAGATTACAGGCGGGACTGAGCGCTTCCGGACATTCCGTGGCATATACGAGAGCGCTGTCGTATTTTTCGACGGCTGCCTACTGCCAGGATGCGACGGCGGGCATTGCCTGCTACCGTGTGATCGCGGACTACGAGGAGCATTTTGAGGAGAAAAAGCAGCAGCTGATGGAGAAGCTGTCCTCCCTTGTGAAAACCATTTTTACAGCGGAGCGTATGCTGGTGAGTGCAACCTGTGAGGAGTCGGAGATCCCGGCGGTGACGCAGGCGTCGGCTGCATTGAAAAATGTATTGTATGTGCCGGATCAGCCGGGTAAGAATCGCTCTATGCCGTCCTATCCGCTGGCAAAAAAGAACGAGGGATTTATGGATGCATCCCAGGTGCAGTATGTGGCGCGTGCCGGAAATTATGCCGCACACGGCTTTTCCTATCACGGGGCGCTCCGCATCTTAAAAGTAATTTTAGGATACGATTACCTGTGGATCAATGTCCGCGTCAAGGGCGGCGCTTATGGCTGCATGAACGGATATATGAGGAACGGAGATACGTATTTTGTGTCCTACCGGGATCCGAATCTCTCTGCAACGAATGAGATTTATGACGGCATTCCGGCGTACCTTGAGAAGTTTGATGCCGATGAGCGCGAGATGACAGGATATATCATCGGAACGATCAGCGATATGGACACGCCGATGAACCCGAGCGCGAAGGGTGCGCGTTCGATGACAGCCTATCTGCAGGAGCTGGACTACGAGACGCTTTCAAAGGAGCGGAGCCAGATTATCGGGGCACAGCCGGCGGACATCCGCGCATTGAAGCCTTTGATTGCGTCGGTGCTCTCAGACGGCAGCCTGTGTGTGATCGGCAATGAAGATGTGCTGACATCGGAAAAACAGATGTTTGAGACACTTGAGAGCCTGACCTGATGCGGGGCGGGGAAAACAGTACAGAAACGAGGAGAACGATGAAAGATAATTTTAAATCCGGATTTGTGACGATTATAGGAAGACCGAATGTGGGAAAATCGACGCTGATGAATCATCTGATCGGTCAGAAGATTGCTATCACGTCGAACAAGCCGCAGACGACCAGAAACCGCATCCAGACCGTGTATACGGATATGGAGCGCGGACAGATTGTGTTTTTGGATACGCCGGGCATTCATCAGGCGAAGAATAAGCTTGGAGAGTATATGGTGAATGTGGCGGAGCACACGCTTTCGGAGGTGGATGTCATTCTCTGGCTGGTGGAGCCGTCCACGTTTATCGGGGCAGGCGAGCAGCATATCATAAAGCAGCTAAAGAAGACGAAAACGCCGGTCATCTTAATTATCAACAAGGTGGATACCGTGGAGCGGGAAAAGATCCTGGAGTATATCGATGCTTACCGCAAGGTGTTTGATTTTGCAGAGATCGTTCCGGCATCGGCGCTCCGGGAGCAGAATCTGGATACGGTTGTGGACGTGATTTTTAAGTACCTGCCGTACGGACCGATGTTCTATGACGAGGAGACGGTTACAGACCAGCCGGAACGTGCCATTGTCGCGGAGATTATCCGTGAGAAGGCGCTTCATGCTCTGGATGATGAGATCCCGCACGGCATCGCGGTCTACATTGACCGGATGAAGGAGCGGAGAGGGCAGAACATCATCGACATCGATGCAACGATCGTCTGTGAGCGCGATTCCCACAAGGGCATCATCATCGGAAAAGGCGGTTCGATGTTAAAAAAGATCGGATCGAACGCCCGCTACGAGATGGAGCGGCTTTTGGATACGCAGGTGAACTTAAAACTGTGGGTGAAGGTGCGCAAGGACTGGCGCGACAGCGAACTGATGATGAAGAACTTCGGGTACAATAAAGACGATATCTGATACTGCCAATTTTTTGCTGGTATAATGGCGGAGCCATCGGAGAACCTAATCTTAGAGGCGGGAAGCGTCAAAGAAACGGAGGATATGCCGATGGAGGAAGCCTGGAGAGACTTTTTAGTATCAGGAAGAGTGACTGATTACCTGCGCTACCGGAATGCAGTGGATGTGCAGGAGAGCAGTAATATTTTGGCGGGGGAAGAGCAGCCGGATGGGAAACAATATTGTGGTGACCGGGATGGTCTTACAGGTAATGCCGATTGGCGAATATGACAAGCGGATTACACTGCTGACAAAAGAAAGAGGGAAGATCACAGCATTTGCGCGGGGAGCGAGGCGGCCGAACAGCCAGCTTCTCGCAGCTGCCAATCCGTTTTGCTTCGGAGAGTTCGAGCTGTTCGAGGGAAGAAGTGCTTACACGCTTGCCAGAGCGACGATTCAGAACTATTTCCGGGAGCTGACCGGGGATTTTGATGCTACATATTACGGGTTCTATTTTCTGGAATTTGCGGATTATTATTGTCAGGAAAATAACGATGAGCGCGAGATGCTAAAGCTTTTGTACCAGTCGCTGCGCGCCCTTGCGAGCAGTGCCTACGACAACCGGCTGGTGCGCGCGGTGTTTGAACTGAAGGCGCTGGCGGTAAACGGCGAGGCTCCGAATGTGTTTTCCTGTCTTTCCTGCGGCAGCAGGGAGCATCTGACCTGGTTTTCCGTCAAGCGCGGCGGGATTCTCTGTGCAGAATGCCGCAATGAGGCGCCAGATGCGGTGGAATTGAATGAATCCACCGTCTATACCATGCAGTACGTGATCTTGGCGCGGATTGAAAAATTATATACGTTTTCCGTGAGCGGGCAGGTGCTGGAAGAACTGACCAGACTTTTGCGCAGCTATTTTGGCGTGTACGTGGGACACGCCTTCAAGTCGTTAAAGATACTTGAGGATGCGGAAAAGGTTGAAATCATGTTTTTAAAATAGTATAATATCACCGATACTTTTTCAGAAAGAATGGAGATTATGTGATGAAGAGATTAGTGTGCACGGTCTGCAGTGTACTGTTGTGTGTGGGACTTCTCTCCGGATGCGGTACCTCGCTGGAGGGAGAGGAAAGTGTCGTGTACGTGGGAAAGAAAGGCGTGATAGAGTCGCTGGATGTGGAGTCGCTCGATCAGTCCTACTACGATGAGACGGAACTGAAGTCCTATGTGGATGCAGAGGTGAAAGATTACACCGCGGAGCATGGCAAAAATGCAGTCGAGGTGGAGAGCCTTAAGGTGGAAGACGGTGTGGCGAAGCTTAAGATGAAGTACAAGACACCGGAGGATTATACCGCGTTTAACGGAATTGAACTCTATCAGGGGAAAGTCGTTGCCTCTCTGGCGGCAGGATACGTCTATGACGGGGAGTTCGCCCGCGTGGAGGAAGGCAAGGTTGTGGGAGCTGCCACAAAGCAGGATATTTACTCTGAGGATGATCTGAAAGTGGCTATTATCCGTGCCAATACAGATGTGAAAGTGGACGGTGAGATCTGCTATGTCTCCTGTCAGAATGTGAAGCTGACTGGAACCGACAGCGTATCGATCCGTGACGGATATTATCTTGAAACCGGAAGTGTGACGGCAGCTGTGGATGTGACCGGGCAGGAGAACACCGGCACCGAGCAGCTTCCGGGAACCGAACAGGCGGAAATGACCGGGGAGACGGTGCATACGGATGATACCGAGCAGACAGAGACGGCGTCCGGCGACGGCTCGTTCGAGACAGACGTATATACTTTCATTGTTTACAAATAAACATATCACAATATAACCTAAGAAAGGCGAGGAATTTAGAATGGAAAAATCAATGGACAAAATCGTGGCGCTGGCAAAATCAAGAGGTTTCGTATATCCGGGATCGGAGATTTACGGCGGACTTGCAAATACATGGGACTACGGCAATCTGGGCGTCGAACTGAAGAATAACGTCAAGAGAGCATGGTGGCAGAAATTTATTCAGGAGAATCCGTACAATGTCGGTGTGGACTGTGCGATTCTGATGAATCCGCAGACGTGGGTGGCTTCCGGACATCTCGGCGGTTTCTCGGATCCGCTGATGGACTGTAAGGAGTGCCATGAGCGTTTCCGCGCGGATAAGATTATCGAGGACTACGCGGAGGAGAAGGGCATCACCTTACAGAGCTCCGTAGACGGATGGACACAGGAGGAGATGAAGAATTTCATCGAGGAGAACCAGGTTCCGTGCCCGAGCTGTGGCAAGCACAATTTTACAGACATCCGCCAGTTCAACTTGATGTTTAAGACATTCCAGGGCGTGACCGAGGATGCGAAGAATACGGTTTATTTAAGACCGGAGACCGCACAGGGTATTTTTGTAAACTTCAAGAATGTTCAGAGAACTTCCCGCAAGAAGATCCCGTTTGGAATCGGCCAGGTTGGAAAGTCGTTCCGTAACGAGATTACGCCGGGTAACTTTACATTCCGTACCCGTGAGTTTGAGCAGATGGAGCTGGAGTTCTTCTGCGAGCCGGGAACCGATCTGGAGTGGTTCCAGTATTGGAGAGGCTTCTGCCGTGACTGGCTGATCTCTCTCGGCATTAAGGAAGACGAGATGCGTCTGCGCGATCACGATCCGGCAGAACTTGCATTCTACAGCAAGGGAACGACGGATATCGAGTTCTTATTCCCGTTTGGCTGGGGTGAACTCTGGGGCATCGCAGACCGTACCGACTATGATCTCGGCAGACATCAGGAGACGTCCGGTCAGGATCTTACCTACTTTGACGACGAGAAGAATGAGCGTTATCTGCCGTACGTCATTGAGCCGTCTCTCGGTGCAGACCGCGTGGTACTGGCATTCTTATGCGCGGCTTACGATGAGGAGAACATCGGTACCGAGGAGAAGCCGGATATGAGAACCGTGCTTCATTTCCATCCGGCACTGGCTCCGGTTAAGGTCGGAGTGCTTCCGCTTTCCAAGAAGTTAAACGAGGGCGCAGAGAAGATTTTCGCACAGCTCTCCAAGAAATATAACTGTGAATTCGACGACAGAGGCAATATCGGTAAGAGATACAGAAGACAGGATGAGATCGGAACTCCGTTCTGCGTAACATACGATTTTGAGTCTGAGAACGACGGTGCTGTGACCGTGCGTGACCGTGATACGATGGAGCAGGAGCGCATCAAGATCGAGGAACTGGATGCTTACTTTGCACAGAAGTTTGCGTGGTAGGCAGATGGAGAAGATAAAAAAGTTTTGGAATGCCGTATCGTATGAGGTTGTGATTGCAGCCGGCCTGATCGTCTGGTTTCTGACAGGCAGGGCGTTAGACCTGCAGGGCTGGTCATCGGCATGGAATGCGATGGACTATTCCATGGGAACGGGATCAAGGCTTCTCATCGGGAGCATTTACCGCCTGTTTTACGGAGAGTATCTGGATTACACGGTGGCATACAAATACGTCGCCGTGGGAACGATGCTCACGATACTGGTGCTTGCCATTGTGCTGGGGAGAATGATCCGTCTTGCCGTCGCTAAGAACGATCAGATCCGGCACGCCGTCTTTGGGGCGGTGGCGCTGTACCTTGTCGCACCGTTTTCGATTGCCTATGTGTGGAACGATCAGAATTTAGGCAGACTGGATGTCTACATGCTGTTGGTTGCACTGCTGGCACTGTTTGTTGGTCTTACGATTAAGAATACATATGTGAAGTGTGTCTGCTATACCGTGCTCGGTGTCGTGGGACTTGCCATTCACCAGGGATTTGCATTTTTGTATTATCCGATTGTCTTTTCGGTGATGGTATATGACGTGTTTGAGGAAAACAGGGTGCATGCCGGCAGGTTTGCCGCCGCGTTTGTATCCGGCCTCATCAATGTGGCGGTAGCGGTGTATTTTCAGTTTTTCAGCAGTATCCATTTTGACAGTGCGAAGGAACTTGTGACATTTCTGGAGGGGAGAACGAACCTCACTATTTCGGAATATGCGCTTGATATTGAGTATTTTCTGAAAATGGATTACCAGCTGAAGGAGATTACACCCCAGTTTTACAAATATGATGCGCCGATCCGGCATGCGCTGTTGGTTCTTCTGTTGTTGCTGCCGGTGCTTGTGTGGTGTTTTCAGATTTACCGGGATGTCTTTGGCTGGCAGAAAAAGAGCAATGTGAAGTGGTATGCATCGCCGTATTTTTACATGCTACTAAGCCAGCTGTGTTTTGTGCCGATGTTCGTGATCCACACGGACTGGGGCAGACATTTTGCACCGCTCTTTGCCATGCAGATTTTTATGTTTCTGTTCTATGCGGCGAAGGGAGAGCCGGCGATGGTTTACGCGTGTGAGAATATGTGCGGCAGGATGAAGAAGCATCCCTGGATCTTTGTCGTGTCGATCCTCTGGATCGCAAAGCTCGACAGCTTCGGGGCTAGAGATTTCTTGAAACAGGCAACGTATCTGTTTGATTTTCTGCAACGTGGATTTTTTATAAATTAATAGTACCTCCAAAGTAGATTTAGGGATTTGACTTGTCTATTTTGGAGGTATTTTTTATGTTCTGTTTCTTATCCGTGGATGATGTCCACGGATATTTTTGGATGAAATTTATTAAATATAAATAAAAAATCTTAAAAATTTCTTCCTATATATGGGAAAAAATATATTGACAATAAATCTTGGGGGGGGGGGTACAATTATAGTAAGTTTGTGACAGGGGACAAAAGATATGAAAAAAGAGGAACGGCAGTCAAAAAAAATACGGGAAGAAAGATGGATGATAATAAAAGTTGCACTGGTTGTGGTTTTGATTAGTTGTCTGATATATATGATCAGCCATTTTATCAGGGAGCGGATGGCACAGAAGCAGTACGAGGAGATACAGCAGGAAAGTGTCGTTATTCCGACAGAGAATACAGAGAGTCCGATGGAGATTGACGCAGAAATCTATGATACGGTGCCGGAGGTGGATTTTGATACACTCTGGGAGACGAATACAGATATCTGTGCATGGCTTTATATTCCGGATTCTGAGGTGAATTATCCGATTTTGCGCAAGCAGGATGCAGAGAATCAATATGACGATTATTATTTACAGCACACGGTAAGCGGACAGAGCGGATTGCCGGCTTCTATTTATATACAGCCCTGCAATCGAGCCGATTTTACGGATTATAATGTGGTGGTATATGGACACCATATGAAAAACGGCACCATGTTCGGTTCGCTGCATCAGTATCTGGATGCTGCATACATGAAGGAACACCAGTATGTCTACGTGGTGACACCGGAGGAAGAGCTCATTTATCAGGTGTTTGCAGCGGTGGAGTATGATGACAGGCACATTTTACAGAGTTTTTCGTTTACAGAAGCTTATGGAAGGGAAGCATATCTGGATTCCCTGAGAAAAAATGATGGAGATAATGATTATTTCCGCGAAGATGTAGAGGCAACAGAAAACGACAGACTGCTTACATTATCGACATGCATTAAGAATGAGAGTGAAAAACGTTTGCTGGTGGAGGCAGTACTTGTTAATGAGAGCGAGAGATAACGGGAATAAGCCAGACGGTAATGTGAATAAAAGGTGGTTTCGGTGGGGAATAATCGTGCTTGGCGTGCTTGCTCTTGCGGCTGTCGCGGGTGTGGCTGGCGGATATTATTATGGTCTGCACAGCTTAAAGTTACAGGCAGTACAGGGAAGTGATTCCGGCTATTCAAATGACGAACGCACACTTGATGATAAGATTTCTTATCAGGGGAAGACCTATGTGCGCAACCGTGACATCTATACGGTATTGTGTATGGGGCTTGATACGGAAAATGATATGTCAGAAGCAGGGGGCGCGAGTGGCTCAGGGGCGCAGTCGGATGCAAATTTTCTGGCAATTATTGATAAAAAACAAAAGAAAATAAGACTGGTGGCGATCCCAAGAGACACCATGACAGATCTGGAAACTTTTTATATGACAGGGGAACCGCTAGGGCTGCTTAGAGACCATCTGGCATTGCAGTATGCTTTTGGAAATGGCGGGATAGAGAGTTGCAAGTTGATGGAGCGGGCGGTGTCGAGGCTTTTTTATGATTTCCCGGTGGATGCTTATGTGGCATTTAGCTTGAATTCAATTGAAAATCTCAATGGTATGGTTGGCGGAGTGACTGTTGAAATCCAACAGGATTTTGATGATTTTAAGGCGGGAGACACTGTTACGCTGAACAATGAGCAGGCATATCATTTTATCCGGTGGCGGGACTGCGAGGAGGCTTACAGTGCACAATACCGCCTGCAGAGACAGAAGCAGTATCTGGTTGCATTTATTGAAAAAGCGATGACTGCAACGAAACAGGATATGAGAACTCCGTTTCGCATGTATAACAGTATCTCGGATTCCATGCTGATGGATTTGTCGAAGGCACAGATGATGTCGCTGGTAATGCTGGGATTGAACTGTGACTTTACAGAAGAGGATCTTCTTGTAATTCCCGGAGAACAGGTGCAGGGACAATACTATGAAGAGTTTCATATAGATGAACAGGCGTTTTATGAGTTGATGCTGGAACTGTTTTATACAGCGGAGGATGCATGAGAATGATATTGACGCAAACGCGTTGATATAGAAAAGACCACACAAAATAATACACAGAAGGGAAGAATGAGTCCAATGAAGAAGATTTTCACAACAGTAGCAGCTATGGTTCTCGCCTTAGCTATGAGTGTTACTGCATTTGCAGCACCGAGTGTAACAAACAACACAACATTACCGACAGAGACAGTTGGAAGTGTTACATACATAAGAAACTACAGTGCAGTGACAGCAACAGCTACAGACGCAAACGGTAATGCAGTAAATCTTGCAGTAAGACAGCTTACCGCAGGTGAGGCAGCAGCAGCCAGAGCAGCAGTAGCAGCAAAATTCGGAAGCAATGTAGATATTATGGGTGCAGGCGACTATCATGCAGATGGCGCTTCTGAGAGCAGCCCGGTTACCGTTACATTTAATGCTTCCGTAAATGCTGGTGACAGCGTATGCATTTTCCATAAGCATGCAGATGGCAACTGGTATGTTGAGGATGCAACTGCAGCAAACGGCACAGTAACCGCAAAGTTCACTTCTTTTTCTAACATGGTAATTGTCCGTACGGCAACGGCTTCTAATGGAAATACGACAACACCTGGTTCTACAGACGGTTCTAATGACCAGTACGTTGCAACAAGTTCCAACACTGCAGCAGGAACATCTCCGAAGACCGCAGATAACGGAGTTGCCGGTATGGCAATGATCGTACTTGCATGCGCAGGTGCACTTGTAGTAGTAAACAGAAAGAAAATTGCATAATTAAATTTATAAAAATATATTTTTGTGTGGGGAAAAGAGACTGGGTGAATAAAAGCAGACCAGTCTCTTTTTGTCTGGTCTTTCATTTTAGCGCACAGACTAATTGTAGAAATGTTCCACATCATGGAACAAGGTTTTGAATTGTGAAATTGTGACAAAAAACAGCAAAAAGAGACGAAAATAATTGTTGCTATTTAGCAAAAGTATGATATTATAGATGTGTGCGTTTTGGGAGACGTACATTCGTTTGCGGAATTATGGCAGGGGTTGGCTCTGACATAGTTACATAGTAAGTATAGTTTAGGAGGAATTAGCAAAATGGCGAACAAATGGGTTTATATGTTTAGCGAAGGCGACATGACCATGCGTAATCTGCTCGGTGGTAAGGGTGCCAACCTTGCAGAGATGACAAGCATCGGACTTCCTGTACCACAGGGATTCACAATCACAACAGAGGCTTGTACGCAGTACTACGAGGATGGACGTAAGATCAACGACGAGATCATGGCTCAGGCTATGGAAGGCGTTAAGAAGATGGAGGAGATCAACGGTAAGAAATTCGGTGATCTGAAGAATCCGTTACTGGTATCGGTACGTTCTGGTGCGAGAGCTTCCATGCCGGGTATGATGGACACCATCTTAAACCTTGGATTAAATGATGACGTAGTAGCAGCAATGATCGCAGGAAACCCGGATCCGGCATTCGAGCGTTTCGTATATGATTCCTACAGACGTTTCATTCAGATGTTCTCTGACGTCGTTATGGAAGTTGGTAAGAAGTATTTTGAGCAGCTCATCGACAAGATGAAAGAGGAGAAGGGTGTTCAGTACGACATCGACCTCACCGCTGCTGACTTAAAGACTCTGGCAGAGCAGTTCAAGGCTGAGTACAAGAATCAGCTGGGAACTGATTTCCCGTCAGATCCTGTAGAGCAGTTAAAGCTTGCAATCGAGGCTGTATTCCGTTCCTGGGACAACCCGCGTGCAAACGTATACCGTCGTGACAACGATATCCCGTATTCCTGGGGTACTGCAGTTAACGTAATGCCTATGGTATTCGGTAACTTAAACAACGAGTCTGGTACAGGTGTTGCATTCACCCGTGATCCGGCAACCGGTGAGAACAAGCTTATGGGTGAGTTCTTAATCAATGCACAGGGCGAGGACGTTGTTGCAGGTGTCCGTACACCTATGCCGATCGCTCAGATGGAGCAGGAGTTCCCGGAGGCATACGCTGAGTTCTTAAAGGTTTGCGAGACTCTTGAGAACCATTACCATGATATGCAGGATATGGAGTTCACAGTAGAGAACAAGAAGCTCTACATGTTACAGTGCCGTAACGGTAAGAGAACAGCTCCGGCTGCATTAAAGATCGCCTGCGATCTCGTAGATGAGGGACACAAGACAGAGGAAGAGGCAGTATTGATGATCGACCCGCGTAACCTCGATACACTGCTTCATCCGCAGTTCGATGCTGCTGCATTAAAGGCTGCTACACCGATGGGCAAAGGTCTTGGAGCATCTCCTGGTGCTGCCTGCGGTAAGATCGTATTCACTGCAGAGGATGCAGAGGCTTGGAATGCAAGAGGAGAGAAGGTCGTATTAGTACGTCTTGAGACATCTCCGGAGGATATCACTGGTATGAAGGCTTCCCAGGGTATCTTAACCGTTCGTGGCGGTATGACATCTCACGCTGCCGTAGTTGCACGTGGTATGGGTACCTGCTGTGTATCCGGATGCGGCGACATCGCTATGGACGAGGAGAATAAGAAGTTTACACTGGCCGGCAAAGAGTTCCATGAGGGAGACTGGATCTCCATCGACGGTACAACCGGTAATATCTATGATGGCGAGATCAAGACTGTTGACGCTACCATCGCAGGCGAGTTCGGACGTGTTATGGCATGGGCTGACAAGTACAGAACATTAAAGGTTCGTACCAATGCAGATACACCGGCAGACGCTAAGAAAGCTCGTGAGCTTGGCGCTGAGGGTATCGGACTTTGCCGTACAGAGCATATGTTCTTCGAGGAAGACAGAATTGCTGCATTCCGTGAGATGATCTGCTCTGATACCGTAGAGGAGAGAGAAGCTGCCCTTGATAAGATTCTTCCGTATCAGCAGGGTGACTTTGAGAAGTTATACGAAGCACTGGAAGGCTGCCCGGTAACCATTCGTTTCCTGGATCCGCCTCTTCATGAGTTCGTTCCGACAGAGGAAGCTGACATCGAGAAGCTTGCAAAAGCTCAGGGCAAGTCTGTTGAGACAATCAAGAACATCATCGCTTCTCTGCATGAGTTCAACCCGATGATGGGTCACAGAGGATGCCGTCTTGCAGTTACCTATCCGGAGATTGCAAAGATGCAGACAAAGGCTGTTATCCGTGCAGCAATCAACGTACAGAAGGCTCATCCGGACTGGACTGTAAAGCCGGAGATCATGATTCCGCTTGTATGCGAAGTAAAAGAGTTAAAGTATGTGAAGAAGGTTGTTGTTGATACTGCTGACGCTGAGATTGCAGCAGCAGGTGTAAAGCTTGAGTATGAAGTAGGAACAATGATCGAGATCCCGAGAGCAGCTCTGACTGCAGACGAGATCGCAACAGAGGCTGATTTCTTCTGCTTCGGTACAAACGACCTGACACAGATGACATTCGGTTTCTCCCGTGATGATGCAGGTAAGTTCTTAAATGCTTACTATGATACCAAGATCTTCGAGAACGATCCGTTTGCAAAACTGGATCAGACAGGTGTTGGCAAGCTGATGGATATGGCAATCAAGCTTGGCAAGGCGGTAAATCCGAAGCTTCATGTAGGTATCTGTGGAGAGCACGGTGGAGATCCTTCTTCCGTAGAGTTCTGCCACAAGATCGGTCTGGATTATGTATCCTGCTCACCGTTCCGTGTGCCGATCGCTCGTCTTGCAGCAGCACAGGCAGCAATCGCAAACAAATAAATCATATGCGTTATTTTTAGGAGAAGGTAATGTATAGATAGGGAAAAGGGCAGTCGCACATGTATGTGTGTGGCTGTCCTTTTGCGCTTTTGCTATATTGACTTTTTCTAAAATGAGAAATATAATAAGGATCAAACGAGTAGCAGACTAGCGTAAATCCAGTTTTGCTACTCGTTTTTCTGTTTTTACAATAAATATCATGCCATAAAGAAGTGTGTAGCTTATCAGCGTAAGTCCAGCTTATGAGATAGGTACACATTTTTTTTGTGCAGAAAAACAAGGAGGATTATATGACAGAGAGTAACAAGATGAAGGAAATGCCGGTAAAGAAGCTTATGGTGCAGATGGGAATACCGATGATCTTATCCATGGCATTGCAGGCTGTCTACAATATTGTGGACAGCGCCTTTGTCGGAAACATGAAAGTGGGGAGTGAGGCGGCATTAAATGCACTTACGCTGGTGTTCCCGGTTCAAATGCTTATGGTGGCAGTTGGAATCGGAACGGGTGTGGGGACAAATGCACTTTTGGCAAGGACACTCGGGCAGGGAAATACAAAAAAGGCAGCGAAGGTTGCAGGCAACAGTTTATTCCTCGGAGGAATCATTTATGCAGTATGCCTGTTGTTTGGAATTGCCGGAGTGAAGGCATATATTTCCTCACAGACGGTTGATCCGGAAGTAATTTCGATGGGAACAAGCTATCTTAGAATATGCTGCGTGATTTCCTTTGGAATTATCTTCTTTTCTTTATTTGAAAAGTTATTGCAGGCAACCGGACGTTCTTTATATTCGACCATCGGTCAGGTTGTGGGAGCCGTGATCAATATCATTCTTGATCCGGTTATGATCTATGGTATCGGACCGGTTCCTGAAATGGGAGTAAAAGGCGCAGCCTACGCGACGGTGATCGGTCAGGTGGCGTCTGCGGTATTGCTGTTTTTGTTCCATATGAAATTGAATCAGGAATTTGAGCATGGAGTGGAGTACATGAAGCCGGATGCCGGTATCATAAAAGAAATCTATGCGATCGGACTTCCGGCAATCATTGCGCAGGCGCTGATGTCGATCATGGTTTATGTGATGAACTTGATTCTGAAGTTCAGCCCTTCTGCACAGACCGCATACGGACTGTTCTATAAAGTCCAGCAGTTTGTGTTGTTCTTAGCATTCGGACTCAGAGATGCAATTACACCCATTATTGCTTTTGCTTATGGAATGGGAAGCAAAAAGAGAATCAAGGACGGAATAAAATATGGTCTCCTGTATACAACGGCGCTGATGATTTTTGGTATCATTATCACGGAAGTGTTCCCGGGAGCATTTGCGACACTGTTTAATGCCGGACAGTCCAGAGAGTATTTTATTGGAGCGATGCGGATTATCTCCATCAGCTTTATCTTTGCTGGAATCAATGTGGCATATCAGGGCATTTATCAGGCTTTGGACGGAGGTATCGAGTCACTGGTGATTTCGCTGCTCAGACAGCTTGTGATCATATTGCCGCTCGCAGGAATTTTTTCAATCTTTGCAAGAAACGGTCAGATGGGCATCTCACTGATCTGGTGGGCATTTCCGATCACGGAGATGATAGCGTGTCTGGTGGGCTATGTATTTTTAAAGAGAATCAGAAAAAATAAAGTGGAGCGTTTAAGTTAGGGAGGAATTGAGATGGCAAAAAGAATCATTACAATCAGCAGAGAATTCGGAAGCGGTGGACGTTTTATCGGCGAAGAAGTGGCAAAGAAGCTTGGAATTTCCTACTACGATAAGAATATCATCGGTCAGATTGCAGAGAAGTCGGGATTTTCAACGGAGTACATAAAGGAAAATGCGGAGCTCTCTCCAAAGAAAGGTTTGTTTGGCTATGCTTTTGCCGGACGCGACCTTACCGGAAAATCCGTGGAAGATATGGTGTACGAAGCGCAGAGAAAGGTGATTCTGGAGATTGCAGAAAAGGAGAGCTGCGTCATTATAGGAAGAAATGCAGATTTTATTTTGAAAGACAGAGAGGATGTGCTGAATGTATTTATACACGGCGATATGCCGGAAAAAGTGCAGCGCATCTGCAGGCTGTACCATGTCACCGAAGCCGAAGCAGTAAAAATGATGTCGGATATTGATAAAAGACGTATGACAAATTATCGTTTTTACACGGAGCAGAAATGGGGAATGGCGGGCAATTATACACTGTCTATGAACAGCTCCAGGCTGGGGTATGAGATGTGTGAGAAAATGATTATGGATTGTACAAAAGCTGGCGTTGCGCACTCTTGTATTTGTACGTCTCAGGTTTTATAATGCCCTGCAGGACGATATCTTCTTGTTGTTACACCGGCCTATGCATGGAGAATTCCAAGAATTGTGAGAGACTGGATGATCGGCACCGAATTTAAAGATGTCAGGCAGGTATGGCTGTGACCGGGAGATTTGCGGGGAACCGGGCGCTGGCGGCGGTGGGAAGCTGCCAGCGTCCGGTCGGCATATTTGTAAGCATATTCTGGTTATCTGCTATTTTACAGATTTTACAACAAGGAAAACGCCAGCACGACGATGCCAAGGACTACAAGAATGACACCGGTTGCACGGTTTAACGTCTTTGGTGTGGCCTTATTGGCGAATACGGATGCGATTCTCGCCCAGAGGAACGTGAACACCACGCACAGGAGAAAGATTGTCCAGTCGGGAGCGCCGCCGATGGCAAAGTGCGATACGGCTCCGGTGAGAGCGGTGAAAGTCATGATAAATACGCTCGTGCCAACCGCGGTCTTTAACTCATAGCCCAGCACGGAGGTTAAAATTAAGAGCATCATCATGCCGCCTCCGGCACCGATGAAACCGCAGATAAATCCGATGATCACGCCGCAGACAACCGACTGGATGGCACGTTTTTTTGCGGAGACCTGCGCCATGGATTCTTTTGTCGTCATGACCGGCTTTACAATGAATTTGATGCCGAGAAGAAACGTCATGAAGACGGAAAAATTCCCCATGGTGGTGGACGGGACAAGGCTTGAGATGTAGCTTCCGATGACGGTGAAGATTAAGACGCTCACCATCATAATCACTCCGTTGCGGATATCCAGATTTTTGTTTTTACCATAGACGTAGGCGGAGACGGCGCTTGCGAGCACGTCGGAGGAGAGGGCGATGCCGACTGCCATATATGGGTCAACATCCAGAAAAGTGATTAACATCGGGCTGATGACGGCGGCTGCGCTCATTCCGGCGAAGCCGGTGCCGAGTCCGGCGCCCATGCCGGCAAAAAAGGTGACGAGTATCGTGAATAGTAATGTCATATCAGTGTTCCTCCTCTAACAGGTGATCCAGATTTTGCTCCATCTGATGGATGCTTTCTGTGAGTTGTTTTCTGGCAGCATCATCGATATGCGCCAGAAGACTGTCCATAAAGCGGTTCTGAAGGGTGCGCCCCTGTTCGATGACAGCGCCGGCTTTGTCTGTGCAGAGCAGATGGGTCTTTCGGCGGTCGGCTGTGTCCACCTCACGCCGCAGATAACCTTCGCCGACGAGCTTGTCTACGTTGATCGATACGAGGTTGGCTTTGATCTTGCGGACTTCCACAATATCGCGTGCGGTGGTATATTCCGGGTTGTTCGCCAGAAACATCAGAATATCGAACGCGGTCTGCGGGAGATTCAGTTCGTGGCACAAAGGTCTGCATACAGCACTGTAGGCAGCCGATAGCTTCATGGTAATTTCAATACCGGTATTCATAAGTAAATGCTCCTTTCAATGGGATAAAATAATACTTCACGTATGCAATATATATATGGAAAGGTCTCGCATACATATACTTCATGTACGAATACTTCACATATGAATGGTTCATATATGAAGCATATTAACACGACACATCCGGATTGTAAAGAGAAACATATTTGACAAATTCCGGATTCCGGTGTTACAATAGGATACGGAAAAGAGCGTTAGCATATTATATTCGTATAATCTGCTGGTGCTCTTTTTTTGTGTTGTGGAGACACTCGCATGCAAAGGAAGGATGAATGAAAATGAAAAAAGAAGATAGAGAGATATTTTTAAAACAGATATTCTGGGAGGTTGTGGGAAGTGCGTTTATCGCTGGCGGTATTTACAATTTTGCGGTGCAGGCGGGATTCCCGATGACCGGATTTTCAGGTATCTCGATCATTTTATACCAGCTGTTCGGCGTGCCGATCGGATTTTCCACGATACTGCTGAATATACCGGTGGCAATATTGTGCTATCGTCTGCTGGGAAGACACTTTTTCTTCAGCTCACTGCGCTGTATGCTGATTTCTTCTCTGATGATTGACTATGTTGCGCCGCTGCTCCCGGTTTACTCGGGAGACCGTCTGCTTGCGGCACTCTGTACCGGTGTGTTTGCCGGACTGGGATATGCGGTGATTTACATGCAGAATTCCTCGACCGGCGGTTCCGACTTTATTATTATGGCAGTCAAGAATCTGAAACCATACTGGTCTGTCGGGAAAATTTCGTTCGTGACGGATGTGATCATCATTCTTCTGGGCGGATTTCTGCTTCGGGATGTGGATGGAATTATCTACGGAATGATTGTGAGTTTTCTGCTGGCAATCGTGGTCGACAAGCTGATGTACGGCATCAATTCCGGGAAAATGACACTTGTCGTGACAGAGCATGGAAAGGAGATCTGCGATGTGATCGATTCCTGCTGCGGCCGCGGCTCTACAATATTACAGGGACAGGGCGGTTACCGCTGTGACAACAAACAGGTCGTGATGTGCGTGTGCAACAACAAAGAGATGTATCTGCTTCAGCATGCTGTTAAGGAGACAGACCCGGCATCGTTTATGATTATATTGGAGTCCAATGAAGTGCACGGAGAGGGCTTCCGCACCATCAGGATCGGAGAGGGTGAGACGCAGGCAAAGAACAGTGCGGTTTGATTCCATAGGAAATTTGTGCTATAATCTTGTTTTATGGTATAAAAGTAAGTAAGAAAGAATCAGCCGGGAGAGAGAACATGCAGAGTTTAGAGACACTGACAGAACGGGATTTTGACAGCGTATGGGAGATTATGGAGGAGAGTTTTCCGCGGGACGAGAGACGATCCAGGGAGGCGCAGAGAAAGATACTGGATGTCTCCTGGTATCACCTGTACGGGTACCGTGCACATGGGGAACTGATGGCGTTTCTGGCAGTGTGGGAGTTTGATACATTCCTGTTTGTGGAGCACTTTGCCGTGAGAAAATCATGCCGAAACGGCGGACTTGGAGCGGTACTTCTGACACAGCTGACGGCGCAGAGCAGAAAGCCGGTTATACTGGAGGTGGAACTGCCGACCGGTGAACTGGAAGCCAGACGGATTGCATTTTATGAGAGAAACGGATTCGTGATGAATCCGTTTGAGTATATGCAGCCGGCGATGGGAGAGGACAGACATGCCATCCCGCTTCGGATCATGTCTTATCCGAAGCGGCTTTTGGCGGATGAATTTGAGACCATGCGGGACGTGCTTTACTGTCATGTCTATCGGCAGAAATAGTGCTATGGACAGAATGGCAGATCGACGGTAAGTGTTACCGGACAGTGGTCGGAGCCGGTGACATCGGTGAGAATTCCTGCATCCACAAGGCGGTCATCGAGTGCGGATGAGGTGATGAAGTAGTCGATACGCCATCCGGCGTTCTTCTCTCTGGCGTGAAAGCGGTAGGACCACCAGGAGTAGATGCCCTCGGTATCCGGATAAAAATGGCGGAACGTATCGGTGAAGCCGGCGGATAAAAGAGCCGTCATTTTGGTGCGCTCCTCGTCGGTAAAACCGGCGTTTTTCCGGTTGGTTTTCGGATTCTTAAGGTCGATCTCTTCGTGGGCGACATTGAGATCGCCGCAGAGAATCAGAGGCTTGTTCCGGTCAAGACCTTTTAGATATGAGAGAAATGCATCTTCCCACTCCATGCGGTAGGAGAGCCTTGCCAGTTCATTCTGGGAATTTGGCGTGTAGCAGGTGACCATATAAAAATCCGGGAATTCCAGCGTAATCACACGTCCCTCGGTATCGTGCTGTGGAATGCCGATGCCGTAATGCACCGACAGAGGTTCCTTTCTGGTAAAAATGGCGGTGCCGGAGTAGCCCTTTTTCTGCGCATAATTCCAGTAAGCGTAATAGCCCTCCGGTGCAAAATCAATCTGCCCCTCCTGCAGTTTGGATTCCTGGATACAGAAAATATCAGCATCACTTGCTGTAAAAAATTCTGCGAAGCCTTTCTGCATGCAGGCGCGCAGACCGTTGACATTCCATGAGATCAGTTTCATAGACAATTCCTTTCTGTGGCTGCCCGGATGTGGCAGCGGTTTTACTTTTTCCAGATTTGTGATAAGTATACCATCCGGCGGACAAAAAGGAAAGAAGAAGGAGGCGCGTTTCGTATGGCGGTCTGGAATCCCTGGCATGGCTGCAAGAAAATCAGTGCAGGGTGCGACAACTGTTATGTATATGAAAAAGATGCGATGTACGGCAAAAATGCGTCCGTGATCCGAAGGACAGCCAATTTTGATCTGCCGGTAAAGAAGAACCGGAGAGGAGAATACAAGCTGCTGCCACAGGAGGAACCGGTCTATGTGTGCATGACGTCGGATTTTTTCCTGCCGGAGGCGGATGAATGGCGGAGCGAGGCGTGGGCGATGATGAGGGAGCGGCAGGATCTTTCCTTTGTGATTGAGACAAAGAGGGAGCACCGCTTTTTTAAAGCACTGCCCGGCGACTGGGGAGACGGCTATGAAAACGTGACGATTCTCTGTTCGGTGGAGATTCAGAGACGCGCGGATGACCGGATTCCTGCATTTTTAAAACTGCCGGTGCGCCATAAGGGAATTCTCTGCGAACCGCTCCTTGAAAAACTGGTGCTGGATGCGTATCTAAAGACCGGGGAGATTGCGCAGGTTCTCTGCGGCGGCGAACAGGGAGCAGACGCGCGTGTATGCGATTTTGCCTGGGTGCTGGAACTGATGAACCAGTGCGTGAACTGCGGGGTTACATTCCGCTTTTTGCGGACCGGCACTTTTTTCCGGAAAGGGAACCGGATATACCGGATCGCGGAGGAGGAACAGGAAGAGCAGGCGAGGCGGGCAGGCGTGGACTACACGCCATAACGCGGGGAGGAATGACAGGATGAACGTTCAATATGCAAAAGAAGTGATAGAACTTCCGGCGGGACCGGGCGGGAAGGCAGAGACGCTGCTGATGCGTCTGATAAGAGCGGGATATTATGTGGATGCGCCCTGTGGTGGAAAGGGAACCTGTGGAAGATGCCGCGTGCGCTTTGTGTCGGAGGCACCACAGCCGACGGCAAATGAGCGGAGGCTGCTCACAGCGGAAGAACGAAGCAGTGGCGTGCGCATGGCGTGTGAAGTGCGCGTGGCAGAGGCATGCAGCCTGCAGCTTCCCGTAAGCCGGGAGCAGAAGATTGATGTGTTGGTCACGGCGGATGCAGCAGACGGAGCCATCCCCAGTCGGACGGTAGATGAAGGTATCCCCGGTCAGACGGCAGGGACCATCCACGGTCAGAGAGATTGCGTGGCGATGCACAGCAGAGAGGACGCAGCCAAGATATGGGGGCATTCCGGGAAAAAGCGCTGCGGCGCAGCCGTGGATATCGGTACCACCACGCTTGCCGCAACGCTTTATGACCTTACAGATAGAAAAAGGATTGCCGCCGCATCCTCGGTAAATCACCAGCGGGCATACGGCGCAGATGTTCTGTCCAGAATCCAGGCGGCAAACGAGGGGGCGGCAGAGGAACTGCGCCTTAGCATCTGCCGGGATATCGATGCGTTGCTTGCGGGACTCGTGGCGGATGCCGGGATACCGGATGATGCTGTGGAGGAACTTGTAATTGTCGGAAATACGACCATGTGTCATCTCCTGCGAGGATTATCCTGTGCGGGACTTGGGGCGGCGCCTTTTACACCGGAGGATCTCTCTCTCTGGGAGGGGAGCGGTGCAGAGCTTGCACTGTCTGACCGGTGGAGTGTGTCAGTGACCATTTTGCCCGGAATCTCTGCTTTCGTCGGAGCGGATATCGTGGCGGGAATCTATGCCTTGGAAATGGACCGGAAGAAAAATGCGTTGCTGCTGGACATCGGCACCAACGGGGAGATGGCAGCCGGGGGAGCGGATGGATTTCTTGTGACTTCCGCAGCGGCGGGACCGGTCTTTGAGGGCGGGAATATATCCTGCGGTGTTGCGGGCGTTCCGGGAGCCGTGACAAGCCTGGTTCTGGAGAGAGATCCTGCCGCCACAGGAGGAATAAGAACCGTGGAGTTAAGCACCATCGCCGGTGAGACACCGATCGGCTTATGCGGAACCGGGATTATTGACGCTGTGGGAGAAGCCGTGCGGCTCGGACTCATCGATGAGAACGGGACGTTTGAGGAACCCTGGTTTACGGACGGCATGCCGGTCGCGGAGGGCAGATTCCGGTTCCGGCAGGAGGATGTGAGACAGGTGCAGATGGGCAAGGCGGCGATCCGCGCAGGGATCGAGACGCTGCTCGCGGAATACGGCGGAGGAGACCCCGAAGAAATCCTGATCGCAGGAGGTTTTGGCTGCAGGATGGACGAGGAGCAGACTATCCGGATCGGACTGTTCCCGGAACAATTCCGGGGACATATCACGATGATTGGCAACAGTGCGCTTGCGGGAGCACAGCGGTATCTGCTCGACGACAGGACGGCGGCAAAACAGAGGCTTGCGTCTATCACAGGGCACGCACAGGAACTTTCGCTTGCCATGCACCCGAAATTCAACGAATTATATTTGGACGAGATGTTTTTTGATACAGACAGATGATGGGAGGAACCGTTGATATGGAACAAAAAAATGATTTTCTCGGGAGAGATCCGATTGGGAGACTGCTGTGGCGCATGTCGCTTCCAGCGATCGTTGCACAGCTGATCAACCTGTTATATAACCTGGTAGACCGGGTCTATATCGGACATATGCCGGAAGATGGGGCGCTGGCACTTACAGGGGTGGGCGTCTGCCTGCCCATTATCATGATTGTGTCGGCATTTGCCGCACTTGTGAGCAACGGCGGGGCACCGAGGGCTTCCATGGCGATGGGAAAGGGCGACTATGACGAGGCGGAAAAAATTCTCGGCAACAGCGTTGCACTGCAGATTGTCATCTCCGCAGTGCTCACGGTTCTGCTGTTACTGTTTTACAGACCGCTGTTGCTGACGTTCGGAGCAAGTGAGAATACTATCGGCTTTGCTTCGGATTATATGAAAATCTATGCGGCCGGAACGGTCTTTGTGCAGCTGACGCTCGGCATGAATGCGTTTATCACGGCGCAGGGCTTTGCCAAGACAGGAATGCTCAGCGTTATGATCGGCGCGGGCTGCAATATTGTGCTCGACCCGGTTCTGATCTATGGATTCGGTATGGGAGTCCGCGGAGCGGCGACCGCGACGGTGATCTCGCAGGCGGTATCGACCGTCTGGGTTCTCTCATTCCTGACGGGAAAAAAGACTGTATTAAAAATCCGCAAAAAGTATCTGCGCATGGAAGCGGGCGTGGTACTTCCGGGGCTGGCGCTTGGACTTGCCCCGTTTATCATGCAGGCAAGCGAGAGCGTGATTACGGTCTGCTTCAATGCCTCGCTGCTCAAATACGGGGGAGACGTGGCGGTGGGAGCCATGACGATTCTATCCAGTGCGATGCAGTTTTCCATGCTTCCGATGCAGGGACTCGGACAGGGCGCCCAGCCGATCACAAGCTACAATTACGGCGCCAGAAATGCAGAGCGCGTTAAAAGGACATTCCGTCTGCTGTTGACCACAAGCCTGTGCTATTCGATGGCGGTATGGCTTTTAATCATGCTGTTTCCGCAGATGTTTGCAATGATTTTTTCCTCCAACGCAGAGCTGATCGCATACACGAAGTGGGCGCTCCGCATCTACTGTGCCGCCATGGGTATTTTCGGGGCGCAGATTGCATGCCAGATGACATTTATCTCGATTGGCAATGCGGGGGCTTCGATCATTGTGGCGATTATGCGTAAATTTGTGCTGTTGCTGCCGCTTATTTATCTGCTGCCGCATCTGGTGAAAAATCAGACCATGGGCGTGTATCTGGCAGAGCCGGCAGCGGATGTGATCGCGGTAAGCTTTACGCTTGTTCTGTTTTTCTTCCAGTTCAAAAAGGCGATTGCTGTCATAGAGAAGCCACAATAGCGGGTAGGGCTTTTTTCCTACTTCTTTTGCCCGAAGTATTGAAATGCGGCGGTAACTTTGCTATGATGAAGTGAGGTTATGATGCGTTTGATGACGAATGCAGATTAGGAATATAGGACGAATCGGATAGGAACCAGGAGAATAAAAGAAACCGGGGTAAGAGTATGGGCAGCAGAGATAAAGTACTCATAGTGGACGATTCAGAGCTGGATCGGATCGCATTGAAAAAGATGCTAAAGGATGCTTATGAGATTGTAGAGGCAGTAGACGGTGCAGGTGCACTTCGGATTCTGGAATCGCAGAAGGAGTTTGACGCGATATCTGCGATCATTCTGGATCTGGTCATGCCGCAGATGGATGGGTTTGAATTTTTAAGAGAATACCGCAAGGTGGATTCTTATCGTCGGATACCGGTCATTGTGGCGTCTGTGGAGCGTGACGTCAAGACGGAAAAGGCATGTCTGGCACTGGGGGCAAGAGATTTTATAGGAAAACCATATGATCCGCAGATCGTGCGGTTCCGGGTGGAAAATGCGGTGCGCAGCAGTGAACAGCAGCTTTCGAGAGAATTGAGATACCGTGCAGATTACGATATGCTCACCGGAATTTACAATAAGACGCATTTCTTTGAAGCAACCCGTGTTCTGCTTAAGAGACATCCAGAAGAGACGTATGCGTTTTTACGCCTCGACATCGAAAAGTTCCAACTGGTGAATTCCTTCTTCGGAAGCAGCAGCGGCGACGGACTTTTACAGTATATCGCGAAGGAGATCCGGAAATTTGCGGGAGATACGGAACAGATTGCCTACGGAAGAATCGAGGCGGACATTTTCGGCATCTGCATGCCGTACAGGGGCGAGGAGGCGATGCTAGAGCTTGTGCGCTACATGCGCATGCGTCTCGGACAGTATCAGCTCGCTTTTGATGTGGTGCCGGCAATCGGAATCTATGTGATCCGGGAGCGGGATCTCTCCATCGATGCGATGTACGACCGGGCGAATCTGGCTGCCAAGCAGTGCAAAGGCAATTACATCGAAAACTATGCGTTCTATGTGGATGAGATGCGGGAAGACATCGTGCGGGAACAGCAGATTGTCAACCATATGCGGCATGCGTTGGACGAGGAGGAATTCGTCCTTTACCTGCAGCCGAAGTACAGCCTGCAGGACAACAGGATCTGTGGAGCGGAAGTGCTGGTGCGGTGGGCAAAGCCGGAAGGCGGCATGATCTCGCCGGGAGAATTTATCCCGATCTTTGAGCGCAATGGATTCATTACCAAGCTGGATTACTACGTCTGGGAGAAGACCTGTAAGCTGCTTGCAGAATGGATTGCCGAGGGGAAAAAGCCGTCGCCGGTGTCGGTCAACATTTCCAGGGTCAGCCTCTATAATCCAAGACTGGTGGAGGCAATCTGCGGACTGACGGACCGCTACCACATCCCCCGGGAACTGTTGGAACTGGAACTGACGGAGAGCGCCTACACGACGAACCCGAAGGCGATCAAGGAGACGATGGAACGTCTGCAGAAGGAAGGATTTTCTATTCTGATGGACGATTTCGGAAGCGGATATTCTTCTTTAAATGTGCTAAAGGATATCGCCGTGGATGTGCTCAAGATCGATATGAAATTTCTGTCGGATACGGATCAGGAGGGGCGCAGCCAGAATATTCTCGCGTCGGTTGTGCGCATGGCAAAATGGCTGAATCTCCCGGTGATTGCGGAGGGTGTAGAGAGAAGGGAGCAGGTGGACTTTCTGCACAGCGTCGGATGCGAGTATGTACAGGGATTTTATTTTGCGAGACCAATGCCGGTATCCGACTATGAAAAGCTGGTATCCGAGAAAAAGGACGAACTGCAGGAGAAGTACCAGAAGGACGAGATCGGCAGGGATATGCTCTGGAACGCGACGTCACAGATGGGAAGCGTATTTTCCGGCATGATGGAGCCGGCGGTCATCTATGAATATGAGAAAGAGCAGAACCGGATTGATACACTCCGCGTGAACAACGCCTACTATGACATGTTCGGATACGGAGATATCAATTCCTCGGGCGGGCTTGTGATGGAAAAACAGCTCTCAGACGAGAGCAGGAAGATTCTCATCGACACGTTTGAGGACATTGCAAAGTCGAAGGAGACCGCGGCCTGCGAATTTTTGCGCACTTCAAAGAGCGGACGCTCGATCTGGGTACATCTGAAGCTGAAATACATCACGAGCGTGGGCGAAAAGCACATTATCGTCGGTACGCTTACCGATATTACGGAACAGCGGATGATGGATCAGGAACTGCAGAAATACCGTCAGGTACTTCTGGCAGCGGAAAAGACAGAGCGGACGATGCTGGTTGTGGATGATCAGGAGGTAAATCGCGGACTGCTTAAGTGCATTTTTGAGCAACAGTACCGGATCCTTGAAGCGGAAAACGGAGCGGATGCCTTTGAGGTCTTAAACAGAGAGTCCGGCAAGGTGGATATTATCCTGCTGGATCTTGCGATGCCGGTGATGGATGGAATGGAATTCCTAAAGCGAAAGCAGCAGGATGCCGTCCTTGCGGGAATCCCGGTGATTATCATCACAGCGGACGACACGACCGGACACCAGATCCAGATGTTGCAGCTGGGAGCAGAGGACTACATCGTGAAGCCTTTCGTGCCGGAGATTGCGATGCGCAGAGTGGAAAATGTTCTGGGCGCTGGCAGACTGTTGAAACGGATGTCTGTTGCCGGAGGAAAGGATAAAGGAGAGACGGACAATGGAGGAACTGTTTGATTCCCTGAAAAACTGGGGCTGTGACGTGGATGGCGCACTGGCACGGTTCATCGGCGACAGGGAGCTGTACCGCAGTTGCCTGCACACGGCAGCGATAGATCAGAATTTTGAACTTCTGCCGGAGGCGCTGCGCGCAGGGGAGATGGGGCGTGCATTTGAATGTGCGCATACATTAAAAGGAATGCTTGCCAATATGGGACTGACCCCGTTATATGATATTGTGGTGCGGATTGTGGAACCGCTGCGTGCGGGAGAGACGGCGGGACTTTTACCTGCCTGCGACGAACTTCTGGCGGCGAGAGACAGGCTGAATACCCTGTTAAAGGAGACGGCATGAGGGTTCTGATAACCAATATTTCGCCGCTGCGGGATGCGGCATTGTACGAAGAGCTTCTGCGGTATGTACCCGCAGAGAGACAGGAGAAAATAGCGCGCTGCGGGAAGCAGGAGGATCGCAGGAGAAGTCTTGGCGCAGGTTTGTTGCTGGAGTATGGTCTGCGAAGTCTTGGCTGTTCCCTGCTTCCGCTGGTGCCAGGGACAGAGACGGTGCATCTGGTGCGCGGTGCCCACGGAAAGCCGGAACTTTCCGGCGGGACGGGGGTGCATTTTAACCTGTCCCATGCGGGAGACTATGCGGCGGCGGTATTTGACGACGGCGCGGTTGGCATCGACGTGGAACGGGCGCGGCGCGTGAATGTGAATGTTATGCAAAGGCAGTTTACGGCAGCGGAGAATGCGTATCTGCGGAGCAAACCGGATGCGTTTTTAAGACTCTGGACGCGCAAGGAAAGCTATTGCAAAGCGGTAGGGGAAGGACTGCACCTGCCGCTTTCTTCTTTTGATGTGCTGGAGGATCAGGTGGCAGGCCGGGAAGCACCGGACACAGAGACGGTGGGCAGGGAAGCGGATGCCGGGCAGTTTTATCTGTATACAGAAGTGCCGGTAAAAGGCTATGTATTGTCGGTCTGCGCGGGACATCCCATCACGGGGTGTCCTGTGGAGAACGTTGATCTGCGGAAATTATTTGACGGCATTTCCTAAAATCACTATAATAAATTCATCAGCCAAAAAGGATGGGATAGATCATGTACGATGAACTGACAGAGCAGGATATCAAGAAAATGGAAGAGGAGATCGAGTATCGCAAGCTGGTTGTGCGCAAGGAAGCACTTGAAGCTGTGAAGGAGGCGAGAGCCCAGGGAGATCTCAGCGAGAATTTTGAATATCATGCGGCAAAAAAAGACAAGAATCAGAACGAGAGCAGGATCCGCTATCTGGAGAAGATGATCAAGACAGCGAAGATCATATCCACGGACTCCGCGGAGGATGAAGTCGGAATGAATAATACCGTCACCGTATATTTCGAGGAGGACGATGAGGAAGAAGTCTATAAGATTGTCACCACCGTGCGCGGCAATTCACTCAAGAACTTGATCAGCAATGAGTCGCCGCTCGGTAAGGCGCTGCTTGGACACCGGGTGGGAGACCGCGTGGAAGTGCGGGTCAACGATGATTATTCTTATTTTGTCACGATCCGCAAGATTGAGAATACCGTGGATGACGGAACAGACAAGCTGAGAAAATTTTAGGCATGACGAAGAAGAAAGGATAGAGCAGATGAGACTGACAGAATTATTAAAGACCGATCAGGTTACGATTTCCTGTGAGCTGTTTCCGCCCAAGCAGGGGGCGCAGCTTGCCAATTACAAAAATATCGTTGCGGACATGGCGGCATTAAAGCCGGCATATATGAGTGTGACCTACGGCGCGACCGGCGGTACGTCCGACTATACGGTAGAACTTGCCAGCGAGGTGGAAAAGCATCAGATTCCGGCGCTTGCACATTTAACCTGTGCTTCCTCCACGAAGGAAAAGGTGTCATCCGTGATTGAGGAGTTAAAAGAGAAGCAGATCAGCAATATTCTGGCGCTCCGGGGAGACATTCCGCAGAATGCGGATTTCCCGCTCCCGAACCAGTACCGTCATGCGAGTGAGCTGATCGCGGACATCAAAGCACAGGGAGATTTCTGCATCGGCGGCGCCTGCTATCCGGAGGGACATCCGGAAGCGGACACCATTTTTGAGGATCTGGATCATCTGAAGGAAAAAGTGGATGCGGGCTGTGAATTCCTAACGACACAGATGTTTTTTGATAACCACATTCTGTATAATTTCCTGTACAAGGCGCTCTCAAGAGGCATTGATGTGCCAGTGGTTGCGGGAATCATGCCGGTGACGAACAAGGCGCAGATCAAGAGGATCGTGTCGCTTTCCGGCAATATGGTTCCGCCGCGTTTCCTGGCGATCGTGGATCGTTTCGGGGATAATCCGGCGGCGATGCGCCAGGCCGGAATTGCTTACGCGACGGATCAGATTATCGATCTGATTGCCAACGGCGTGAATCACGTACATATCTATACTATGAATAAGCCAGATGTCGCGGGCGAGATTCTGGACAATTTGTCCGAGATCTATGTGAGAGCGTAATCTGGGGCTGATCCGGGCTTGTGCGGGAGGAAGGCTATGGCAGGGAAGAATGTTGAGGGACAGCTTGAGTTATTTTCACTGTTTGATTCGGTGGAAGAACTCGAGCAGAAGATCAAAGGCGCCGGACTGAAAGAAGTGCAGGGCGAACCGGTGATGGAACAGTGTTACAGGCACCGTGACACCGGTGAGACGGCGGTGGCGGCGTATCTGGACTATAACCGGGTCTATGTGGCGGACTGGGGCAGGAAGCCCCTGCTGTATCAGTTTGACAGCATAAAAGAGGCTGTCGGGTTTTATGCAGACTGGCTGGACCGCCATGCGTCGGATGAAGCGGCGGTAGCGGCAGAACGGCCGGAAGCATTGCAGAAGGCGAAGGCAGTCCGCTGGGAGAATACGGAGGTAGAGAAATGAAACAGGAAGAATTATGCCGTAAACTGACGGAGATGATTGCGGAGACAAAAGCACAGAAGCTTTCCTGGAGACTGGAAGTACAGACCACAGAGGGAAATGATGCTTCCGAGAAGCCGATCGAGGAGGAGCACGGAACAAAGTGGACGATTGATGAGTGTTATGCGTCTTACAGCTGTAACTACCGCGGAAAAGAATTCTGCATGATTACCTATGAGCTGCTCAAGAAATCCGGGGATAAGGAGCGCTCAAGCAATCTGGTCTTTTTACCGCCGGATGGAATCCGCTTTTTCGACCTTCACACCTTACTGCCGTACAGTGTGGAGATGTCGGCGGTACTTGCGGATCATATTCATCAGCTCTGGCTGCTTCTGATGGAGAAGTACAAAGAGAAGCGCCCCGGTGTGGAACTGATTGTAAGACCCGGGACACTTACAATTGAAGATGAAGGACTATAGAACAAGGTTTTTAATTACATTACAGAAAAAACGTGTGGGAGACTACAGAATATGCAGCCTCCCGCACGTTTTTTAGTGCAGGGATTTTTCGACTTCATTTAGAGAGAGGGCACAGTGGTTCTTTAAAACCACGGATTTTAAATCCTCAAATTCCGCTTTCTCTTTCTGGATGCCGTAGCCGGAACTTTTTTTGATACGGATATTGCCGTACGAGGTCTTGCGCGTCTCAAAAGTGGATTCCAGCTTTGCGCGCTCGAATACCTGATAGCGCACGCCTCTGGTCGAAGTGTGCAGGAAGAAGAGCCCTGTAAATTTTTCGCGTTCCTCCATCTCACACAGACAGGTTAAGAGAATGCCGGGACGGTTTTTCTTCATCTGGATCGGGATCGTAAAGACGTCCAGTGCTCCGGCTGCCATAAAGATCTCCGTTGCAAGTCCCAGCGCTTCGCCGGTCATATCGTCGATGTTGCAGGAGATCGATAAAATGGTATCGTCGCAGGAGTATGGCTCCTCCTCCTCGGCAGCGAGATAGGAGGCGGTGTCGCCGAGAAAAGCACGGACACAGTTCGCGATGCCGAAATCTTTCGAGCCGATGCCGTAGCCGATCTCCGACGCGGTCATGGTAGGCATCGGGAGATAGCGCAGCACATAGTAGTGCAGGATGGCAGCACCTGTCGGGGTTAAAAGCTCGCCGGTCACGGAGCCGGTGTAGAACGGAATGCCGCGCAGAAGCTCTGCGGTCGCCGGGGCAGGAACCGGCAGCACGCCGTGTGCACATTTTACAAAGCCGTTTCCGACGTGAAGGGGCGACGCGAGAATCTGTTCTGGCGCAATCGTGCGGATTAAGAGCGCGCAGCCGACCACATCCGCGAGTGCATCGAGTGTTCCCACCTCGTGAAAATGAATCTGCTCTAACGTGGTGTCGTGTACTTTTGCCTCAGCCTCTCCGAGCAGGCGGTAGATGGCGAGCGCATCCTCCTTCACCTCTGCGGGAAGATCAAGGGATGTGATCTCCTCACAGACGGCGGCGTAGGTGGTGTGCGTGTGGGAATGTCCGTCCTCCGCAGGGTCGGACACCTCGCGTGCACCGGACGCATCCGGACACTCTGCGTGCGTGTGATGGGCATGTTCCGCATTGACATCGAGAGAGACCTCCTCGGTACCGTTCACCGTGACTTTCATGTGGGTCCCGCTGATGCCGCAGCTTACGGCGGATTCTGGGGAAAGGGCGATATGATAAGGGGCAAAGACGGTGTTCATCTTGTGCAAAAACCATTCTTTCTGATCGCAGATCTCATAGAGGGCACTCATCAGCATGTCTCCGGCAGCACCCATATTACATTCCAGATAAATTGTTTTCATAATAAGAAGAAACCTCCTGTTAGAGTGATGGCTGGTGTGATCAGCCGCCGATGTGGTTGATCATGCTTGCAAGGTAGCCAGCGCCGAAGCCGTTGTCGATGTTGACGACCGACACGCCGCTGGCACAGGAATTGAGCATGGAGAGCAGTGCGGAGATGCCGTGAAAGCTGGCACCGTATCCCACACTTGTGGGAACGCCGATGACAGGGCAGTCCACGAGCCCTCCGATGACGCTGGCGAGTGCGCCCTCCATGCCTGCGACAGCGATGATGGCATTGGCGGAGGAGAGCAGCTCCATGTTGGAGAGCAGCCGGTGCAGCCCTGCGACGCCGACATCGTAGACGCGTACGACCTTGTTGCCGAGCACCTCTGCCGTTAAGGCTGCCTCCTCCGCGACGGGAATGTCGCTCGTGCCGCCTGTGGCTACGACGATGGTTCCCTCCGCTGTGATATGCGGCGTACGGTTCACAATGCCGATGCGGGACGCCTCATCGTAGAACAGCGTAAAACGCTCGGAGAGGTAAGCAGCGGATTCCGGGGAAAGCCTCGTGATTAAGATATTCTCCGGACAGTGGGCGAGCAGACTGTTCGTGATGCCCGCGATCTGTTCTTTGGTCTTGGAGGCTCCGTAGATCACTTCCGGCGCTCCCTGACGCACTTCGCGGTGATGATCGACCTTGGCGTACCCGAGATCCTCAAAAGGAGCCAGCTTTAACTGCGCGTAGGCTTCGCTCGCGGTGAGCGTTCCGTTTTCAATATTATTAAGAATCGTTCTGATATGATCGTTTTCCATGATGTCCTCCATGTCTGTAATTAACCATATTATACCCATTGTACGGCGGGATTGCAAGAACGCGCAGGCGCTTGAAAGCCCGGAATTTAGTACATTTATACAAAAAATGGAAACTGATTTTGTGAATTCGGTTTCTTGTGAGAACCTGGAAATCGTGATAGAATAAAGGAAACCAGAAAAAGAAAAATAGTTTCCAAAAGAGGGAGGTGACATAGATGCAGCAGAAAGAAGTGATCCTGGAGGGAACGATCAAGGCGTTCAATGAGAAAGGCCTGAAGTTCACCATGGACGATGTGGCAAAGATCCTCGGAATGAGCAAAAAGACCATATATACCGTATTCCGCGACAAGGAGTCGATGTTTCTTGCGATGGTGGATTACATGTTCGATTCCATTAAGGAGAGTGAACAGCAGATCGTGGAGGACGATGCGCTATCTACGGTGGAGAAGATCAGACGGATTCTCGGAGTGATCCCGGAGAGTTACCGGGATGTGGATTTCAGACAGCTTTATCTGTTAAAGGACAAGTATCCGGTAATTTACAAACAGGTGGAAAAGAGACTGGAGACCGGCTGGGAGACAACGATCCAGCTTCTGGAGCAGGGAATGGCGGAAGGCGTGATCCGCAAGGTCAGCATTCCGATTGTGAAGATGATGCTGGAAGCTACGGTAGAACAGTTTTTCCAGAGAGATATCCTGATTCAGAGCGGGCTTTCCTATCTGGAAGCGCTCGATGAGGTGGTTTCGATTCTGGTAAACGGAATCGTGGTTCCGGAGGCGGCGGGATAAACACGTGGCAATGCAGGAAGGTGGCAGGCGAAGGTAGAACATGGAGAACAGAGTATATTTAAATGACGACTGGAAGTTTTCGGAACAATTTACGGAAGAAATGCTGGGCGATGGCTTCGACGTGGGAAATATGACTCCGGTACGGCTTCCGCACACGGTGAAGGAGACACCGCTTCACTATTTTGACGAATCTGTTTACCAGATGGTCAGCGGATACCGCAGAGATGTCTATATTCCGGAAGAATGGAAAGGAAAACGTCTGCTGCTCACGATTGACGGGGCGGCGCATGAGAGCGAAGTCTACTGGAACGGGAAGAAGATCGGGGAACATCACTGCGGCTACACGGCATTCACGATGGACATCAGCGACGATGCCGTCTACGGCATCCGCAACACGCTGGTGGTCAAGGTGGACAGCAGGGAGAGCGTGAATATACCGCCGTTTGGATTTGTGATTGACTATATGACATACGGCGGACTCTACCGTGAGGTGTGGCTCGACATCAAGGAGAAAACCTATCTGAAGGATGTGTTTGTGCGGGGAGATCTTTCCGGTGACTCCGGCAGACTGATCTCCGAGATTACGGCGGACGGCGGCGGGGAGAATCTTAGCGTCAGACAGAAGATCAAAAGATGCGGCGAGAGCGGCTACCGTCTTCTGGGCGAATGTGAACTGACCGGAACAAAGCTTGTGCTCGACTATACGGTGGAATCCGTTCTGCCGTGGGACACCGTTCATCCGGTCTGCTATGAGGTGTGCACACAGCTCATCCAGGATGAAAAGGTGCTGGATGAAAATGTGACGGTCACAGGCTTTCGACATGCCGAGTTTAAGGCGGACGGTTTTTATCTGAACGGTAAAAAAGTAAAGCTCCGCGGACTCAACCGACATCAGAGCTATCCGTATGTGGGATATGCCATGCCGGAATCCATGCAGCGGATGGACGCGGATATTTTAAAGTATGAGCTTGGCGTCAACGCCGTGCGGACATCCCACTATCCGCAGTCCCATTACTTTATCGACCAGTGTGACAGAATCGGACTTCTGGTATTTATGGAGATTCCGGGATGGCAGCACATCGGTGATGAGGCGTGGAAGAACCAGGCGGTTATAAATGTGCGCGATATGGTGATGCAGTACCGCAACCACACGTCGATCATTCTCTGGGGCGTGCGCATCAATGAGTCGCAGGACGATGATGATTTTTACCGCAGGACAAACGCGGCGGCGCACGAACTTGATCCCTCCAGACCGACAGGCGGTGTGCGGGCGCACAAAAAGAGCAGTTTTCTGGAGGATGTCTACACTTACAATGATTTTGTGCATGACGGAACAAACCGGGGATGTGAGAAAAAGACGTCTGTGACTTCCGATCCGAAAAAGCCGTATCTGATCAGCGAGTACAACGGACATATGTATCCGACCAAGGCGTTCGACTGGGAGGAACACCGCGTGGAACACGCGCTGCGGCATGTGCGGGTGCTCGACGCTGCGGCAGCGGAGGGCGACATTGCGGGAAGCTTCGGCTGGTGTATGTTTGACTACAACACACACAAGGATTTCGGCAGCGGAGACCGCATCTGTTACCACGGCGTGATGGATATGTTCCGCAATCCGAAGCTGGCGGCGAAGGTCTATGAATGCCAGCAGGAGGAGCATACGGTTCTGGAACTGAGTTCTTCCATGGACATAGGGGAGCACCCGGGCTGCAACCGCGGCGAGACCTACATTTTTACCAACGCAGACAGTGTGCGGATGTACAAAAACGACCATTTTATCAAGGAATACAAAAGAGAGGATTCCCCGTGGAAACATCTGCCGCACGGACCGCTCGTGGTCGACGATTATATCGGAGACGCGATCGAGAAGGGCGAACATTTTACTCCGGCGCAGGGAAAGGGAATCAAGGATGCGTTGAATGCGACCGCACGCTACGGACTGTCGCATCTTCCGAAATCCGTGTATGTAACGGCGCTCAAGATGCTGCTCCTTTATCACATGAAGCCGACCGATGCGGTGGTGCTCTATAACCGCTATATCGGAGACTGGGGCGGTACTTCCACGACATACCGGTTTGAGGCGGTGTCGGACGGCGGCGTGACCGCGGAACTCATCAAAAAGCCGATGACGAAGGTACGGCTTCTGGCACGGGCGGATCATACGGGACTTCAGGAGAAAAGCACCTACGATGTGGCAGCCGTCCGGATTGAGGCGAGGGACGAATACGGCAATCTGCTAAGCTTCTTTAATGAGCCGGTAAGCTTTGAGGTGAGCGGACCGGTGGAGCTGATCGGACCGTCTGTCATCTCGCTGGAGGGCGGAATGGGCGGCACCTACATAAAGACAACGGGTGAGTGCGGCGAGGCGCGGCTTGTCATCCGGAATGCACAGACCGAACCGGTGGAACTGCACTTTGCGGCAGCGGCAGAGCGACAGAGATTGTAAGAAAAGAAAGGGAACACAGGCAATGGAAGAAAAATCAAAAGTTATTTTTGGCAATCCGATGCCGGATAAGGTATACCGGAAAGCGGTAAAGTCGAAAAAGAAATATGCAAAAAAATTCGGGGACGATGCAGGGGCAGATTATCCTGCAATCGTGAAGAAGAATGAATACATCGGCGATATGCTGGGCGTACATGACATCCGTGTGGGAGAGACGGGAGAAAACGTGGGATTTGACACGGAAAAGGGAATCATCGTCGGCAACATCCGCATGGGATTCGGACATTACCGTATTTCCATGGCAATCGCATCCGCGGCACATTCCATGGGCTATGTACCGTACTGGATGGACTTGAATTCCTACCCGCAGACGACCTGCACAAAGGTCATTGGCGCGCAGAATGATCTGTATTCCCTGGGCTCAAGACTTTCCCAGAAGAGCAGACTGTTCAACCGTCTGGTCTGGGAGCCGATGAACTATGAAGGCTTCCGGAAGCTTTCCTACAATGCCGCGGACCAGAAAAATGCGGAACTGATGGCTCCGGTCTATGCGAATGTGCCGAAGGAGATTCCGGTGGTGGCGACACATGTGTGGCCTGCGCAGGCTGCAATCCATGCGGGAATGAAGCATGTGGTCAACGCGATCCCGGACAACTGGCCGATGGCGCTGCATTTATCGGAGGGAAGCATTCACACCGTGCAGACACATTACGCCTACCAGGGTTACCGCATTTTAAACGGCATGCAGGGAGCCGACGTTCTTCGCCCGATGCCGAAGGAGGATCTGATCTATACGGGACATTACATCGACCATGAGCTGGTGAGCAACATCGAGGCGGACTGTGAGGCGAGACGTGCGCGCAAGAGAGAGAAAAAGCCGCTGCGTTTCCTTCTCACGATCGGAGGAGCGGGAGCACAGAGAGAGATTTTTGCTTCCATCATCAAACATCTGCTCCCTGCGATTGAGGACGGCAGAGCCGCATTGTATGTGAATGTCGGCGATTACCGCAATGTCTGGGAGGAATTGCTTGGCGAGATCCCGGGAATGAAGAATTTCGCAACGGAGCATTTTAATAATTGGAAGGATACGACAGAGTTTGCCGCACAGGCACTTACCGGTGAGGTAAGTGGCATCCACGGTTTCTGGCACGAGAATATTTTCGAGGCAGTCTACTGCACGAACCTTCTGATGAGAAGCTGCGATGTGCTTGTGACAAAGCCGAGCGAGCTGGCATTCTACCCGGTGCCGAAGCTGTTTATCAAGCGTGTCGGCGGGCATGAGCAGTGGGGTGCCATCCACTCCGCAGAGATCGGGGACGGCACGTTAGAGTGCAGAGATATTCCACACACGGTGCAGATGCTGGATCTGTTCTTAAACGAGGAAGCGCTGCTTAACGATATGTGCGACTGTATCGAAAAGAATAAGGCAGCCGGAATTTATGACGGAGCCTACCGCGTGGTAAAACTTGCAATGGAGAAGAGATAAGGGGAGCGCAAAAGCGCAGAATTGGAGGATCACATGAAACTGACAGGAAAAGAAAAAGTCTCCTACGGATTGGGAGCAGTCGGAAAAGACATGGTGTACATGCTTTCCGCAAGTTACATACTGTATTATTATCAGGATATTCTCGGGGTGAGCGCATTTGCCATGGGCGTGATTTTACTTGCAGCGCGTGTATTTGATGCGTTCAATGACCCGATCATGGGCGTAATTGTTGCCAAGACAAGGACAAGATGGGGAAAATTCCGTCCGTGGCTTTTCATCGGAACGATTTTAAATGCCATCATGCTCTACCTGATGTTTGCTGCACCGCCGGCACTTGACGGAGGCGGTCTGGTGGCCTATGCGGCAGTCACCTATGTGCTCTGGGGCGTGACGTACACGATGATGGATATCCCTTACTGGTCAATGATTCCGGCGTTTACCGAGGGCGGCAAAGAGCGTGAGGGACTTTCCACGATGGCGCGCTCCTGTGCGGGCGTCGGCTCTGCCATCATCACAATCATCACGATGTTATGCGTATACCGTCTCGGCGGCGGGGATGAGCGCGTGGGATTCAAGTGGTTTGCACTGATCATTGCGATTTTATTTGTACTCTTTACGACGATCACCTGCGTCAATGTCAAGGAAAAATCCACCGTCAATGTGGATTCCCCGTCCGTGGGACAGATGTTCCGTGCACTGATTCAGAACGATCAGGCGATGACAGTCGTGATCACCATCGTTCTCATCAACTGTGCGGTCTATACAACCTCAAACCTTGTCATCTATTTCTTTAAATACGATTTCGGCGGCGAGGGCTGGTACAACAGCTACACACTGTTTAATACGTTCGGCGGAGCGGTACAGATTCTGTCTATGATGATCTTATTCCCGCTGCTGCGCAAATTCATGGGAACCATCCAGGTGTTCTACACGGGATTTGCCATGGCGATCATCGGTTATGTGGTGCTTTTGGTACTGGCATTCACCAATATGTCCAATGTGGTACTGCTGTTTATCCCGGGCTTCTTCATCTTTGGGGCAAACGGTGTGCTGACGGTGTTGACGACGGTGTTTCTCGCCAATACCGTGGACTATGGACAGCTGAAAAATCACAGACGTGACGAGAGCGTGATCTTTTCCATGCAGACCTTCGTGGTCAAACTGGCGAGTGGCGTGGCGGCACTGATTGCATCCATCTGCTTACAGATCTGCAATCTGAGCAACGATACGACAGATACCGCAGCAGTTGCGACGGCTGCCGCATCTTCGGTGGTCGGACTGCGCATGACAATGACGATTCTTCCGATGATCTGCCTTCTGTGCGGCATTTTTATTTTCCACAAAAAGTATATTCTGACGGAGGAGAAGGTTGCCGAGATCGCAGAGCAGGTCAAGAAAGGGGCATACTAAATGATAAAAGCGGACGGACATATTTTTGTGCTGGAGACGGCATACACGACATACTGTTTCCGGAGAATGGAGACAGGACATTTGGAACATCTGTATTACGGAAGACGCTTGACTCTGCCGGAGCATCCGGCGGAGTGTGATGTTGCTCCGCTGGTGGAGAAGCATACATTTGCGCCGGGAAATACAAACCTCTGCGACGGGGAGCATCCGGCGTTCTCCCTGGAGGATATGCGGCTTGAGATGTCCTCCTACGGAAAAGGGGACATCCGCGAACCGTTTGTGGAGATCGTGCACGCGGACGGCAGTACCACTTCGGACTTTCACTATGAAAGTTATGAGATCATGGAAAAGACGGCGGAGACAGAAAACGGAGATCTCCCGGGAGCTTACGATGAGAAAGGGGAGGCGCAGCGTCTCAGCGTAAGGCTGTGCGACCACTCCTATGATCTTGTTTTAGAACTTCATTATGACGTCTACGCAGAGTGCGATGCGATTGTGCGAAGCGCCGTTCTCTTCAATGAGAGCAAGGAGATGATTCGTCTGAATCGCCTGATGAGTACCCAGATCGACTTTGATCCGGCAGAGTATGTGTTCACAACCTTTACCGGTGCGTGGGCGAGGGAGATGCACCGTTCCGATACGCGCATGGAGGCGGGAAAACATGTCAATGCGTCCTACACGGGAACCTCCTCCAGCCGTGCCAACCCGTTTGTCATGATTGCAAAGACGGATACGACGGAGGATACCGGAGAGTGTTACGGATGCAACCTCATCTACAGCGGCAACCACTATGAGGCGGCGGAAGTGAGCGGCTACGGCAAGATGCGCCTGACTGCCGGCATCAATCCGCAGTCATTTTCCTGGCTGCTGGCTCCGGGGGAAAATTTTGTGGCGCCGGAGGCAGTCATGGCATATTCCTGCGATGGCTACAACGGCATGAGCCAGTGCATGCACGCATTTGTGCGGGAGCACATCGTGCGCGGGGCGTTTAAGCACAAGGTGCGCCCAGTGCTGTTAAACAGCTGGGAGGCTGCCTACTTTGACATCAATGAGAGAAAGCTGCTTGCTCTGGCGAAGAAGGCAAAGGAAGCCGGCGTAGAACTTTTTGTGATGGACGACGGCTGGTTCGGCGAGCGCAATGATGACGCACATTCCCTGGGAGACTGGGAAGCCAACGAGAAGAAGCTTCCGGGAGGTCTTGCGGGACTTGGAAGAAAGATCAAGGCGCTTGGGCTGGATTTCGGTATCTGGGTGGAGCCGGAGATGGTGAATGTGAACAGTCACCTCTACCAGGCGCATCCGGACTGGACGATCGAGATCCCGGGGAAACCGCATGCGGAAGGCCGCAATCAGCGCATCCTGGATCTTACGAGAACAGAAGTGCAGGACTATATTATTGAGACGATGACAAAGGTATTTTCCTCGGCGGAGATCTCCTATGTCAAATGGGATATGAACCGGACGTTTACGGATTACTATTCCGGAGCGCTTCCGCCGGAGCGGCAGGGAGAGGTGGCACACCGCTATGTGCTGGGACTGTACCGCTGCATGAGAGAACTTACCGCGCGTTTCCCGGATATTCTCTTTGAGGGATGCTCTGCAGGCGGCAACCGGTTTGATCTCGGAATTTTATCCTATTTTCCGCAGATCTGGGCGTCCGATGACACGGATGCGCTCTGCCGTGCAGAGATCCAGACCGGCTATTCCTACGGCTATCCGATGTCCGTTGTGAGCGCCCATGTGTCGGCGTGCCCGAACCACCAGACGCTCCGCGTGACGCCGCTTGAGACACGGTTCGCTGTGGCAGTGTTCGGTATCTGCGGCTATGAGTGCAATTTCTGCGATCTGTCCCGCGAGGATTTTGCGGCGGTAAAGGCACAGATCGCACTGTACAAACAGTGGCGGGAGGTATTGCAGAAGGGACGGTTTTACCGCGGACGCACATTCGGAGAGGGGGCACATGAAAGTGTACTCTCCCAGAGTGCGGGGAACCAGATGGAGTGGACCTGTGTGTCGGAAGACCAGACCCGTGCGGTCGGTATGCTCATGCAGAAGCTGGTCGTACCGAATACCCAGTATCACAGCTATCACGCGAAGGGATTAAAACCCGATGCGCGGTACCATTTCTATAACCGCAGCTTAAAATACAATATCAAGGATTTCGGGGATCTGGTCAATACCGTCTCCCCGGTACACATTAAGCAGGATTCGCTGGCGCTGGATCTGATCGCCAGATTTAAGAAGATGGACGGGGAGATCGAGGATTGCCATGCAGCCGGAGATATGTTAATGTATCATGGAGTGAAGCTTAAACAGGCGTTCGGCGGAACCGGATACAACAATGAGGTGCGGTATTTTCAGGATTTTGCTGCGCGCATGTATTTTATGGAAGAGGAAAAAGAACATGCAGACAGCGGGAAAGCAGAAAAATAAGAAATACAACGTGAATAGAATCAGAAGCGGGGCAGTGGCACTTTGTGCGGCCCTGCTTCTTTTGCTGTCGGGATGCGGAGCGGCATCGGACGGGCAGGCGGTAAGGCAGCAGGCAGCACTGTCCGGGGGAGCCTTGCAGGACGGGCAGATGTCGGAGCAGCAGATGGCAGAGCAGCAGGAGAACGGAGAAGCATCGACGGCAGGGACGGAAGGACAGAGAGAAGAGCAGATGCCGGACGGAACGCTGTCGGTGACGTTTTTGGATGTCGGACAGGGCAATGCCGTTTTAGTGGAGCAGAGCGGAGCGTATATGCTGATCGACGGCGGCAACAGGGATTACTCCTCGTTTGTGGTAAGCTATCTGAAGGAACAGGGCGTGGAAGAACTCGCCTATGTGATCGCTTCCCACTATGATGCGGATCACTTAAACGGTGTGGTCGGCGCCCTGCACGCATTTTCCTGCGGACAGGTGCTTGCTCCCGATTACGTGACGGATACCAGAGTCTATGAGTCGTTTGAGCGCGTGATAAAGGAGCAGGATATCGCACTTGCCTACCCGGCGGTGGGAGACACTTACACGCTTGGCGATGCCTCTTTTACGGTGGTCTGCCCCGAAGTCTATGATCCGAAGGAGGATAATGATAACTCCGTCGGAATCCGCCTTGTGTACGGCAACACCAGCTTTTTAATCTGCGGTGACGCCGGAAAAGCCGAAGAGCAGGCGATGCTTGACTCCGGCGTGACGTTGGATTCGGATGTGTATCTGGCAAGTCATCACGGGAGTGAAGGGTCTTCCTCCGAAGCGTTTATGCGCGCCGTGTCGCCGACGGCGGTCGTGGTCAGTGCTGGCGCGGGGAACTCTTACGGCCATCCGACGCGCACAGTACTGGACCGGGTGAAGGCGTGCGGGGCAGCGCTCTACCGGACGGATCTGCAGGGGACCATCACGGTCACAAGTGACGGAACCTCCCTTAGCTGGAGCGTGGACGCGACGCAGGATTACCGGGACGGGGATGAGGTCGCGGCAGGTGCTGCGGACACCACGGGAACATCCGGGACGGCAGGAGCTGGGGTAACAGATGCGGCGGCAGGCAGCACAGACACCACGGGAACATCCGGGACGGCAGATACCGCAGACAGCGCGGCGCAGGCATCCGTGGCAGCAGATACCGCAGGAAGCGCGGCACAGGCATCATCCGGGGGAGAGACTGCCGCGGACGGCACAGCGGATGTGACAGGAGAATACGTGCTCAACACGAACACAAAGAAGTTTCACCGGCCATCCTGCTCGAGTGTTGCGCAGATGTCGCCGGAAAACAAGGCGGCATTCTCCGGAAGCAGGGAGGAACTGATTGCAGCCGGATATGATCCGTGCAAGAGATGTAATCCCTGACGGAATTCTGTCTGTACAACAGATGATAAGAGAAATGCAACGATTTTTAACAGAAAGCATAAAAAATGGAATGGAAGCGCGGTGGAGCAGCCATTCCATTTTTGTTATACTTGAGTTAAAATATAGAGCAAAGGTGGGAAAAATATGAGAAGACACTATCTGGATAACATCCGCTGGATCACGGTGGGGCTCGTGGTCTTATACCATGTGATTTTTATGTATAACAGCGTGGTGACGGCGGGAGTGATCGGGCCGTTTTGGGAGGTACAGTATCAGGATGCCGTGCAGTACCTGCTGTATCCGTGGTTTATGGTGCTGCTGTTTCTGGTGTCTGGAATGTGTGCCAGATATTATCTGGAAGGACATACCGACCGGGAATTTCTTGCGGGAAGAACGAGAAAGCTTCTGGTGCCCTCGACGATCGGCCTGTTCGTGTTCTGGTGGATACAGGGGTATTTCAACATGGCATTCAGCCATGTGTTTGACCAGTCGTGGGAGAAAGTGCCGAAGGCGGTCGGGTATCTGATCATGGTCTTATCCGGAGTCGGGATCTTGTGGTACATCCAGGTGCTCTGGGTATTGTCGGTATTGCTGGTGCTGCTTCGCAAAATAGAAAAAGACCGGTTGTATGTGTTTGGTGAAAAAGCTGTGCTGCCCGTCCTTTTTCTGCTTGTGATTCCCGTCTGGGGAGCTGCCCAGATCTTGAATACGCCGGTGATCTGTGTGTATCGTTTCGGAATATACGGCATATGCTTCCTTCTGGGCTACTATGTCTTTTCCCATGAAAAAGTGACCGACCGGCTGGCGCGCGTGAGCGTTCCGCTTGCAGCCGCGGCTGTGGTGCTGGCAGTTTTTTATGTGCGGTATTATTTCGGAGAAAATTATGCAGAGGAGCCGGTGGTAAACAGTCCGTTTTCCATTTTGTACGGCTGGACGGTGTGTCTGGCAGTACTGGGAGGAATGAAGCGCTGGGGTAACCGGACGTCGCAAAAGACGGAGTGGCTTTCTAAAAAGAGCTACGGACTGTATCTGTTCCATTATCTGGCGCTCTCTGCGGCGGCATATTTTCTGGATCGGTACACCGAAGTTACGGGGGGTGCAGCCTACCTTTTGTCGGGAATTGCAGCCTACGCGGGCGGCTATCTTCTCTATGAGCTGATAAAAAGAATTCCGGTCATAAGATGGTGTGTGATTGGAGAGAAAAAGGAGAGAAAACATGTTCAAGGATAATCTGATGATGCTGCGGAAGATGCGTGGAATGACGCAGGAGGAACTGGCGGAGAAGATTGATGTGTCCAGGCAGACGCTTTCCAAATACGAGACGGGAGTTTCCCATAGTTAAAGATACCACACCAAATATGATGAACCCACGCTTA
>ENA-UOOA01000088-UOOA01000088.1-human-gut-metagenome-genome-assembly--contig:-P61old-NODE-88-length-194085-cov-81.071226_pt1 | contig 194085 bp, 144 predicted proteins | sample MGYA00242467_ERZ724014 | MGnify/ENA metagenome assembly ERZ724014 | reverse complement strand
TCCGCTTTTTTTATCCCCATACGTTGTCAGAACCGTAGATCCACACACCACCAGCTTTCCATCTCTACCTTTCTATCTTCAAACCAAATACCTCTATCTTCAACCTTTATACCTTCGTATCTCCATACCTCTATCCATCCCTCTGCCACCCTCCGGAAAAAACACCAGCCCAGCAAAGGATTCACGCACATGTTTTCTCCGAAAGAAAAACCTGCTAAATATTCGTTCATGCTTTCTTCTTTGGAATGTATGGTAGAGCTGAGAAAAACTCTACGGAAAAGAAGGGATATACTATTGAGAAGAAAAACAGAAACCGTATAAGAGCTATCCGTTTCGCCGTTTAAGCCAAGCCGCAGCGTATGAACACGAAGCCTTGAATGTCAATCCTTTATTTTCTGCATAAGTATAGGCTGCTTCGACAAGTTGTGCGGCTATACCTCTGCCGCCGCCCCCCCCCCACAACTACACCGCACGTGTTTTCCTTCGTGCGAAAACTCCACCGTAGACACCCTCGGATCCCATTCCGTACGGTGCATCCCATTGTCCGTGTCACCCGACTGTTTGAAGCCCATGCCCGAAAGCCGGGCACAGATTTGCTGGAAGACTTTCTTTGAGAAAAAAAAATAATGATGAAAGGTTTTGTATTTCAGATAAAAACAGTACCTTTGCAAGCCGATTATTACCAAATTAGAGAAAATTTATAGGGCAGACACGACTTCTGTGTCCGAAGTTGTGTGTGTCTAAAAGCATTTAAGTAATTAACAATTAAAATTTTAAGCAGTGGATACTTTAAGTTATAAGACCATTTCTGCAAACAAAGCAACTGTAACGAAAGAATGGGTTGTAGTAGATGCAACCGATCAAGTGCTGGGTCGTTTGTGTGCAAAGGTTGCCAAACTGTTGCGCGGCAAATACAAACCTAACTTCACACCCCACGTAGACTGCGGTGATAATGTGATTATTATCAATGCCGACAAAGTGAAATTAACGGGTAAAAAATGGGATGATCGCGTATATCTGAACTTTACGGGCTATCCCGGTGGACAAAGAGAATTCTCTCCCGCCGATTTGATGAAAAAAGGCGAAGACAAATTGTTCGCCCGTGTAGTAAAAGGTATGCTCCCCAAAAATAAATTGGGCGCTCAAATGTTGAGAAACTTGCATGTATATGCAGGTGCTGAACATCCTCATGCTGCACAACAACCCAAAACAATAGATATTAACACTCTTAAATAAGAAATATGGAAGTAGTTAATGCATTAGGCAGACGTAAAGCCGCAGTAGCACGCGTATTCGTAAACGAAGGTACGGGAGTTATCACTGTAAACAAACGTGATTTGTCCGTTTACTTCCCTTCTTCTATCTTGCGATTCATTGTTAAGCAACCGCTCGAAAAATTGGGCGTCGCTGAAAAATACGATATTAAAGTAAATCTTAACGGTGGCGGTTATAAAGGACAGGCAGAAGCATTGCGTTTGGCAATCGCTCGTGCCTTGGTAAAAATCAATCCGGAAGACAAACCGGTATTGAAAGCCGAAGGTTTCATGACCCGCGACCCGCGTGTTGTTGAACGTAAGAAACCGGGACGTCCCAAAGCTCGTAAGAGATTCCAGTTCAGCAAACGTTAATGTTCCCAAGCCTATTCGGTTTAGTATCCAAATCGCAGAGACGGCTGCTTAGTGCGGAACTACTCTGCGGTTGAGTAAGTAGAATGTAAACAAATAATAAAAAGAAAAATGGCTATTACAAATTTTGACCAGTTATTGGAAGCCGGTGTACATTTCGGACACTTGAAAAGAAAATGGAATCCGGCAATGGCTCCTTACATCTTCATGGAGCGCAATGGTATTCATATCATTGACTTATATAAAACAGTTGCTAAAATAGACGAAGCTGCTGCTGCATTGAAATCAATCGCAAAAGCCGGCAAAAAAGTGCTTTTCGTCGCTACAAAAAAACAAGCTAAGCAAGTGGTTGCCGATAAGGCTTCTGCTCTGAATATGCCTTACGTTATCGAACGTTGGCCCGGTGGTATGCTCACCAACTTCCCCACTATCCGCAAGGCTGTGAAGAAGATGACGAACATCGACAAAATGATCAACGACGGTACGTTCGACAATCTCTCTAAACGTGAAAAATTGCAGATTACCCGTCAGCGTGCTAAACTCGAAAAAACATTGGGTAGCATCGCCGATTTGAACCGTCTGCCGTCTGCATTGTTTGTAGTAGATGTATTGAAAGAACATATCGCAGTACGCGAGGCTAACCGTTTGGGTATCCCCGTATTCGCAATGGTCGATACGAATTCCGATCCGACGAACGTCGATTTCGTTATCCCTGCTAACGACGATGCTTCTAAATCGATCGAAGTAATTTTGGATGCCGTATGCGGTGCTATGGCAGAAGGTTTGGAAGAACGTAAAGCTGAAAAAGTGGACGTTGCTGCCGCAGAAGGCGAAGAGGCTGCTCCCAAAAAAGAGAGAAAGGCTCGCGTTTCCCGCAAAAAATCGGAAGATTCGGAAGCTATGAATGCTAATGTAGCTGAAAAATTCTTGCCGAAAGAAGAAGAATAATCAAATGATAAACGGGATAAAGAGTGGGGCCATCAGACCTCGCTCTTTGTTCGTTTCATTCCTTAACCCATTAAAATAATAAAAGGAGATAATAATATGGCAGTTACAATGGCAGAAATCAGCAAACTCCGCAAATTGACGGGCGCTGGTATGATGGACTGTAAAAATGCTTTGAATGAGGCTAACGGCGACATTGAAGCAGCAAAAGAGATTATTCGTAAAAAAGGTCAGGCTGTTGCCGCTAAACGTGAAGACCGCGAGGCTTCGGAAGGTTGCGTATTGGCTGCTGCTAACGGCGACTTCGCCGCTATCGTGGCTTTGAAATGCGAAACAGACTTCGTTGCTAAAAACGAATCGTTCGTTGCTTTGACAAAAGCTATTCTGGATGCTGCAATTGCTGCGAAAGCCGCAGACATCGAAGCTGTAAAAGAATTGACCGTAAACGGTTCGAAAGTGGCTAACTTGATCGTAGACGAAATCGGTAAAACCGGTGAAAAAATGGAATTGGGATATTACGAAGCTATCAGCGCTCCGTACACGACTGCCTATATCCACCCGGGAAACAAATTGGCTACGGTTGTAGGTTTCAACTTGGCTGATACCGATTATCAAGTAGCTCACGATGTAGCTATGCAAGCTGCTGCAATGAGCCCGATCGCTGTTTGCCGTGAAGAAGTTCCGGCTGATGTAGTATCGAAAGAACTTGAAATCGCGAAAGAAAAAGCTCGTCAGGAAGGCAAGAAAGAAGAGATGCTCGATAAGATCGCACAAGGTCGTCTGAACAAATTCTATCAAGAAGTTTGCTTGATGGAACAAGCATTCGTGAAAGATGCAAAACAAACGATCGCTCAATATCTTTCGTCCAGCAACAAAGAACTGAAAGCTATTGCTTGCAAACGCGTTACTTTGAACGAAGAATAATTTTCGTTAGAGATAGAAAAAACGGTAGCACTGCAAAGTGTTACCGTTTTTTTGTTGTAAACCGGAACGTCTGTTTTTCGGACCGGCAGATCCCGGTTTTGTATTTCTATCGGATTATGGTTAGAATGAGAATCCGACTTTGATATTTAATGCTCCTAACCAAATACGGCTTTGGGAATATCCGAATTCGTCGTAGTAGTCGCTTTCCCATGCCTGGTTGGCACTGAATTCAAGTCCGGTAGTCATGCGGTATTGTCCTACATTATAGCTGACACCTAATGACGGAGCGGCAAAGAACCCGTTGTATTTGATGAATGTATCGCTTTGGAAAAGGCTTAGGTTGTATCCGAGGTTGAGTGCGAAGTAGGGACTGACCCGTCGGTTCAGGAAATCACTGCGTAGATGCAGAAATAGAGGGATATTTAAATTGCCGAAAAATAAAAAGCCGATACCGCCTCCGACAGCGAACTGCGGACATACCCGGTAACCATTGACGACCGTAGCTCCGATCTCGCCGATCAGGCAGGGGATTGAGCCTTCGAGTAATCCGAAATATCCTTTGGGCTTGTTGAATTTCTTGTGGTCTTTTCGTTTGAACGGTTCCTCTTTCGTCATTTTCAGTACTTCTTCCATTCTGAAAAAGAATACGTTCCCGTCTTGCGTTTCTATTTTTAATGATTCGTTCGGGATGGTTTCGATGATTTGTCCGCGTACGATCGATCCGTTTTTCAGATATACCACTTCTTCGAAATCTTTTGCAGAGAGTGAAAATACCGCCATGAGGATGAATAGGGCGGAGAGAAGCATTTTCTTTTCCATAAGACTTATTTTGTATTCTATTTGGCGTAAAGATAAATATTATTTGGAATACTTGAACACAATGTTTGCGAATAGTAATTTTATAAAGAAAAAAAATATGAACGAAAGGCAATAGGATAGGGCTAAAAGAAAAAAGATTGATTGTCCTCTCGACAACCAATCTTCGTTAACCTTAATTCTAATACCATGAAAAACACATTGCAAAGATACGCATTTTTTTATATATGCAATAGTAATGATATAAAAAATGGTTCGGGTTTAACTTTATTTATAAATATAAGGTTGTTTGTTGTCGTTTTGGACGCTTTTGTGTTAAAAATATTGCAAAGTGATTGCAGTTTTATTGCAAGGAGTTTGTGTTGCCGGGATCTGAACAAGGAAATCGTGTAGATTGTTATTTGAAAATTAGCACCGGCATTCAGCCGGTGGATATAAATGGGTATAGTATTATGATAAAAGATCGGTTGCGTATCGGTTACGGCGTGTATGTGGGATGCTTGTGCCTGTTGTTGCTCTTTTCCTGTAAGAGTGAAAAAATATCTTCGGGGGCGTTGCCCGAAAGTTCGCGGGCTTTTCTGTCGCTTTATTATCCCGACGAGCGGATTGTGCATTCCGAAGAGGTGGACGGAGAACCCCGTTACATTGTTTTGTTGGAAAATATGGTTGAGATACGCTTCTATCGTTCCGGAGAATGGCAGAAGATGGAAGCCCATCAAGGCGCTTTATCGGACGAAGAGCTTTATTCTGTTCTGCCTTCCGGGATACTGACCTATGTGGCGACACACTACTCCGGCGCGGGATTCGTATGGGTAGAGATCCGCGACTGGGGGTATGAGTTGGAAATAACCGATCCGGCAATCGTATTGCGTTTTTCGCCGGAAGGCGATTGGATGCCGGAGTTGAGTTATTTGCGCCGGTAAGTGACTTTTATTTACAACATATAGAACCTCTTTGTGTAGACACGTAACCATCGACGAACGAAATGCGTGCGATGATATCAACATTTCCAATCATGCGTATATCCGTTGTCGTTCATATAAGGTGTATGACTTATGCAGTATGGCACTCGAATTGTTTGAACTGCCCCGGGGCGAGGTTTTCATATCGAAGCTATCGAAATATCCTATACCGGGCTGTGTCCACACTCAAAAACAAGATGGAGAGAAAAAACGTTTTTATAAATAGTCAAGAGTTTGTGTCGAAAAAATTCAATCGGCACAAACTCTTGTTTGTAAGGTGGGGCTATTACAAGGTAAAGACTTTTACTCGTCACTTCTCACTCGAAAAGGTATCGAGTTTTAGATTAAAACTTTAATTTCTCTGAATTTGAGTTTCAATACATACGCTTTTTTTATGTAGGGTTCTTAGATTTTCACGATTTTCTTTCTGTGCATAAATTCCCCGTTTTCAGTTTGTACTATCAGTATGTATACACCATTTGGCAAATGTCCTATGGAAAGTTCAAGCAGGCTGTTGAACCGATGCCGTAATATGAGTTTGCCATTAGAGTTGAATAAGAGAGCTTCGCTGTCAGTGCTTTTACTAACGATGGATAAGTAGTCGTGTGTAGGGTTGGGATATACAATCACATCCATGACGGAATTATCTATACTGGGAAGCTCGGTTGGCAGATCGTCGAAGCCTTGTACCGGTACAGAAGTTGTAGCACTTAAATTTGAACCATCGATGGTTTCGGCTTGTACCGTTACCGTACCGACTGAGCCTGCCCCGATGTATTCCAATGTGCCGTTGTCGTTGATCTGAGCCAAGTGCGTACCTTCGGTCACCGTCCAGCACACCTGCTTTATGGTGGCGGTTACCGGTAGCAGGTCGGCAAGCAGATGCACGGTAGTCTGTTTGGGTGTCAATACCGCTTCATTTTCAATTGACTGTATGGTGAGTGTTATCGGCAGCACAGCCACAAAGCCCTCGTCGGTAGCTGTGCGATTGGAGAATCCTTCTGCTACGGTGGCTGTCCGGCGGTTCTTAGTAGCGTATGTCCTCGGATATTTTATCCATTCCGTCTCGTACACGTTGGAGTAGGAGAGGGCGTAATACAGGTTTTCTCCCTCGGGAGCAGTAAAGTCGGTATAACTTGTTTCATTGCCCGAAGCGGTGGTAAGCATCGTCATGTTGTCGGGCGAGGTGCCACGCCAAATGCTATACTGATCGATAAGTGCGCCTTCATACTTTGTCCATATGATGTTGACGGCGTTGCCTAAACCTTTGTTGAGCATAACATGGACGTTGCTATGTACCTTACTTGGATTGCTTTCACCTCCATAAGTTGTTCCGAGTGTAATGCGATAACGTGATTTGCGCACGCTAGGATTGGATGTCGGGTCGGTGAATGAGTTTTCGCTAAGCGGTAATTCCGCCAGCTTTACGAAGTGGTCGGTACTCCCTTCTTCCTTATATAATATGACTTTGTCGAATATTGGGTCGGTGAGTACGTTGTCGGGTACATCCCATTGTACGGTAGTCTTTCCACTGATCCCGTCTACTGATACGATAGAAATGACTGGTGTGACGTTCGAACCGTTCACCATAACGCTTTGCGAGAAACTGCGGTGGCCGCATGATGTGCCGCTTTCGTATTCCAAGCTCACGGTATAAATACCTTCTTTGGCGGGAAAAGTGACACGGGCGTCAAGTGATGTACCCCGGCGTTCCACAATGACATCGGGCGATGAGGTAGTGATGCGCACCTTGTTCGACGGATCTCGGCACACTTCGGGCAGGGTGAACGGTACTTGGCATTCGCCCAGCACCATGTCTGGCAGAGAGAACGAGAGGTTTGTGGTGTCGGCAGCGATGACGTATATCGTGCGGGTTGCTGTCTTACCATTTACGGTGACGGATATTTGTTTTGTGCCACCGGTCTCCCATACGATGTGGGCAGTGTTGCCTTCGGCGTCGTACAGTTCTCCTCCGTCCGTGTCCCATTGGGGTGTTCCGGTAGCGGTCGCATCGTAGCGCACTTCAAGTAGGTCGCCTGCACATATCTTTTCGGCAGAAAGAGTGAGTGCCGTTTGGTCTTCAAAAGTGAAAGAGAAAGGTTCGGACATGGGCGATACGGCATTCCAAGCATCGATGGACTGCACGCGTAATTCGTATTCCTGTCCCACTTCAAAGCGGTGGAGTGGGATCGACATGCGGGTGGACGTGAGGTATGCGTGCGTTGGAACAATAGCGGCTTTTTCGCGTTCGCCGTTGAGGGGAGAAATGAGATAAGCCCCTTCGCCTGTCATGCCTTTTTGTTTCAGACTCACATTGTAGCGCATGCGCATTTTGGGTGTTTCGCGATCGAAAGCATCGTCCCATTCCAATACTACACCCTCGCTCCCTTGTAACACACGTAGATTGGTTGGGGCTTGTGGAACGGTGTTGTCAATTCCGCTAAGGTAAAATGCGTTACTTTCGGTGGAGTCTGGTGTCCCGTCGCCATTGAGGTCGGTAACAGGTTGGGTTTTGGAATATCCATTAGGGAATGCATCGATGTTTTCGTTGGTGAACACTTCATATTTGCGATCGGGGCGAAAGCACACCATACATTTTGGGAAAACCATATCTAAGTACCCGTCGTTGTTTACGTCGAAAGGAGGGGGTACCTGTGTGGCTGTACCGCCGTATTCGACACCGTAACCTTCGGGCAAATACACTTCGCGTTGGTCGGTATAGCTGTAATCGGCATCACCGTATGCTATGATGAGCGTATGTTCATTTTTCACATCGAGCAAGTCAAGGTATCCGTCGTTATCCACATCTGCTACTTGCTTGATATTACCTTCATAATTTAGGTTTATTGTTTGAAACATCCAATTGCCTTGATTTAGGTATAGGATGGGGTGGTTGTCTATTTTGTACTCACTCAGTATATCCATATAACCGTCACGATTGAAGTCGGCAAATGTCGCGTTTTTCGCATATAGTTTTGTCTGGCTTTCGCTACGTTGTAGTCTACCTATGTTGCGGTACAGGTTGGTATCGTAAGTGTATACTGGGTTTTCCATCAGGTCGGGAAATCCGTCGTTATCCATATCTGGAATGAAAAGATAGACCGCAGACTTGTTTTTTACATCGAACACGTCTGTTTCTTCTTCCTCAATAGAAAAGTCGAAATCCTCTTCATTGAGGTAGATATTTCCTTTATTGCTTGAGGCGATAAGATCGGGCAGCCCATCCATATTGTAGTCGGTGACGACTGCATTGGATAAGGAGATGTTGTTGTTCATGTTAAATGATTTGCCCAAAACATTGAATGTGCCTTGTCCGTCGTTTGTATAGAATCCTTGCGTTATGTTACTATTATTATAATGCAACCCCATGACTCCGTCTATGTTGCCGTCCATATCCCAATCTGCAAGGAGGTCGGGGATGAGAGATGTGTTAGATACAAATCGTCCTGGCACAACAGTGACCGTCTGTTCTGCTAATGGTGAGGAATTGCCGGTTGAATCGGTCACACGCAGGGTGATCGTTTTTGTCCCAGAGGATTGGTAAACGACGCGGGTACGTACTCCCTCTTGTGAAACCACCACTGCACTGTCGCCGAACGACCAGTCGTAAGTATAACCATCCATTATCATGCCTTTGTACGCTATGGTGAGCGTGTCACTACTTGGTAGGTTGGGGCGGTCGATAGAGAAATTCGCACTTAATGCTGTGTGTCTGTACACAGTTTCTTCGCTCCATGCTCCACCCATGTGACCAGGATCAACTGCCTGGACAGATAGGTAGTAATCGCCCGTAGGCCAATTATCTACATCCACCCACGTAGCAAGCGAGTATCCCATATTACCGTCCTCGATATTAAGACGCCGTCCGTCGGCGGTGGCGTGTGCGTAGAACATGTCACCTTGTCCTGGTGCAGAGCCGATACGTAGTGCGTAAGTAAGGTCGACCGACGAGCTTTCGTTGTCACTACCCGGTGCCCATGATACATTTAATTTGGCACTTGCTCCATCGTACAGCACATTGGGTGCACTCATGCGGGCAGGAGGTGTGTTCGGTGTGGCGGCTATGCGGCGCAGTTGATATGTATATGTCATCGTGCCGTCTGTTGTTTTGCCGTTGTAGTAGCTGTATTCTGTCAATCCGTCTCCATCAAAGTCGGCAAGGTAAGCTCCGCTATTGATCGCGGTGCTCTCATAGGGAGCCAAGGGCTCGGCTTGTCGTTCGACTGTGAGTTTGGCAGTGCAATTGAAAAGGTAGATATTCCCTTCTCCGTCAGAATTCAAACTTTCAGTCAATATTTCATATAGTCCATCGTTGTCTGTATCTACGCATTCCCGGAAATAGAGGGCTTCGTTAAATCCGGTTTCTTTTTTCTTAAAGCTGTTATTACCGTCATTACGATAGAAGATAAGGAACGACCATCCCATTTTGTCTTGGAAATCAAACGTCAATAAGATATCGGCATCACCGTCACGGTCGAAGTCGTAGCACCATGCATTACTGGGTATAATATCTTTCTCAAGTATTTTACGGGTCATTTCTCCATTCACATACATGAGCAAGATGGTTTCCTGTGTGTTCTCGTCATACACGAGCAAATCTGTCACACCGTCGCCGTTAAGGTCTTTTAATGCCAATATTTTTGTGCCGAGGCTGCCACGCATAAAGTGCCCGTTGCCGTAATTGAATAATACATTAGCTGTTTTCAGATCGACTATGTCGGGCAGTCCGTTGCAGTCGATGTCGATCGCTATGCGGGCGGGCATTAAAGAGGCGGCGGATGGCGTGTATGCACGTACTATGTTGTTAAAACTCAATGCTACCGAAGATGGCATTCCGAGCAGGCTGTTTCCACTACTTTCTTTCGTTTGATAGATAAGACTGTCCACCTTGTCAGGACGGATAATTTTGTATTCGATGCGCAGGAAGGAGCCATCGCGTTGTTGTAGGTAGGCATGATCTTCTTCTACGATATCGGACAACCCGTCTCCATTGAGGTCGAGTACGTCGTAGTATGCGTCTGTCGGCAATAAGTCGCGTGACCAAATCTCCTGATATTTATTCCCTTCCTTTTCGTAGATAGCAAGGGTACGGTAGCGGTTGTAACTTGATTCATCCCACCAGTTGGCGTGGTACATTACATTAGCGCGACCGTTGTTGTGTAAGTTGACAAATTCAAGTAGGTTGATATTGCGTGGTTCCTTCACAGGTATGGTGTCCGTTGTCAATCCGTAAAGATTGTAAATCAATCCGTCTCGAAGAGCCCCGTTGTTCCTGTCACTGATTAATTCCATGAAACCGTCGCCGTCTGTGTCATACGCTATTGTGTAACGGTCGTGCGGATGTTTTTCGTCTATAGTAGTGGGCAATTGCCAGGTGGTGAGTTTGGTGAGTTGCTGCGCGTTCGGAACTTCGAGGTGACATACGCTTTGCACGCCTATTTGCACGAGGTCGAGTGTGCGCACCCCTTCGCCAATAATGAGTGTATCGACAGTGTTCGGAATATAACGTGAAAGGCTGTTGTATAAGCTCGATTGGCACACCAATTCGTCTGCAAGCACGGTTAGTTTGCGCAGTCGGTTGCGATTGGTTTGTAAGGCAGCATACCCAATGGTATCCATTGAGGCTGGAATGTAGATTTCTTCCAATGCCGCTCCGCCTGAATAGAGATAGTCCGGCAGTTTGTGCACACCCTCGCCGATGCGGAATGTCGTTACACAATCAGGAAGGTTCCCAGTACGGTGACGGTAGTCTGTCGCGTTCCATTGCACGGTTTTCAATTGCATGCATTCAGCAAAGGCTTTATCTCCTAAGTAGTGCACGTTTCTTCCGATAGTCACTTCTTCCAATTGCGTATTCGTAAAAGCGTATGCACCTATGTAGCTGAGGCTCTCGGGCAGATCGAAGTGCTTTACCATCGTTTGTCTGAACGCATGGTTTCCTATGCTGTCCAATCCCTCGTCTATGATAACTTCGGTCACGCTGCTGTTTCTGTATAGAAAATAATTGGGGATTTTCCTCACGCTTTCACCCACATGTACGGTAGTGAGGGCGGGGCAATAGGAGAAAAGAGATCCGGAGGATTCAGTTAAGTCTTTGGCGCTTGTGGCGTTCCAATGGACAGTGGTCAATTCTTTATTATTATTGAAAGCGGATTGTGCTATATAGCTTATGCTCTTGGGAATAGTTACTTCGGTTATCGCCGTATTTTCAAAAGCGCTCGCTCCAATACTGTTTACACTATCGGGGATGACGATTTCGGTCAAAGCAGAGCACCCGGAAAACAGTTTCTCCGGTATTATTTTCACATTTTCGCCTATACGTACGGAGGTGATGCTTTTGTTGTTTTGGAAACATCCCCCTTCTGTGCAGTCGGTGGCGTTCCATTCAACGGAGGTCAAGCGATTGCAATTGGAAAACGGGGATTTGCTGCTTATTTTCTTGATTTTTGCTGGAATGGTAATAGAGGTCAATCCGGAAGAGACAAAGGCGCATCCGAGAGCTTCCACGCTTTGGGGGATGTTTATTTCGGTCAAAGCGCTACATTCAAGAAAGGCGTAGTCACCGAGGTATGTGATTCCTTCGTCAAGTTGTACGGTGGTGATGGAGGCTCGTTGCGCATACCACGGTGCATTTTTAGAGAAGATGCCGAAATCTGACATGGCCCCGGAACCGCTGATGGTAAGAGTCGTATTGTCGGGAGAGAGTACCCATGTCAGGCTATCCCCGCAAGTGCCGCTCGTTTGTCCCATTACATTTGTAATTGCACTGCAACTTACAAATAAGCACAATAGAAAGTGTTGGCTTTGTTTCATAATCGAGTATTTTTCGTTGATTTACATGTTCTTTCTTTTGAATAAGGCATACAAAAAGCGTGGAACTTTTTGTAATCGTTTCTATTTGAATCTTGAGGTCTTCGACTACCTGTCCTACCAAATATAACGAACAAAAGCCCACGCTACATAGCGTGAGCGTCATCGCTGCTTTTGTTCTTGGTAGGTTTGAAATTGTCGAAGTTTCAAGATTCAAGAATACAAGCTAATAACGCTTTTTCTATAATAATATGTAATCTTTCAAAGTACGTGCATTTACACGCGTTTAGTTCATAGGCTGATTGCTTTTAATGGGTTAATTATGAGAGCAAAGGTAGAAAAAATCAAGTGAAAAGAGAAGCATTTGTTGGAAAATATGGTTGAGATACGCTTCTATCGTTCCGGAGAATGGCAGAAGATGGAAGCCCATCAAGGCGCTTTATCGGACGAAGAGCTTTATTCTGTTCTGCCTTCCGGGATACTGACCTATGTGGCGACACACTACTCCGGCGCGGGATTCGTATGGGTAGAGATCCGCGACTGGGGGTATGAGTTGGAAATAACCGATCCGGCAATCGTATTACGTTTTTCGCCGGAAGGCGATTGGATGCCTGAGTTGAGTTACTTGCGCCGGTAAGTGACAAACGAATAGGGATACGGATGTTTCTCGTCGATAGGCATATCGACGCTTTCGATAACCTCCCATTGTTCCGGATCGATTTTCGGGAAGAAAGTATCCGCATCGGGAAAGTCGTGATGGATATGCGTGATGTACAGCCGGTCGGCGAGATCCATAGCCTGCGCGTAGAGTGTGCCGCCTCCGATAATGAATACTTCGTCTTGTCCGGAACATAATGCCATGGCCTCGGGTATCGAGTGACAGAGTGTCGTGCCGGGGAAAACCGTGTCGCCGCCCGACAATACGATGTTTACCCGATTGGGCAAAGCCCCTTTGGGCAGGGAGAGGAATGTACGTCGTCCCATGATGACGGTGTGCCCTTGCGTCACGGCTTTAAAATGTTTCAGGTCGTTCGGTAAATGGCAAAGCAGGTCCTGCTGTTTCCCGATGGCATTGTTTCCCGCAACGGCGGCGATAAGCGACAATAGAGGCATGGCGTTTTGTTTTTTATACGGCAACTACCCCCGGAATGTGCGGATGCGGGTCGTAACCGGTAAGTTTGAAATCGTCGTAATGGAAGTCGAAGATATTGTCGATTTGTCGGTTGATCTCCATTTGGGGTAAAGCCCTCGGTTCGCGCGACAATTGCAGTTTCACTTGTTCCATGTGGTTGTTGTAGATATGGGCGTCGCCCAGTGTATGGACAAAGTCTCCCGCTTTCAGCCCTGTGACCTGCGCCATCATTTGCAACAACAAGGCGTATGAAGCGATGTTGAACGGTACGCCGAGGAATATATCGGCACTTCGTTGATACAGTTGCAGGCTCAATCTGCCGTCCGCCACATAGAATTGGAAGAAAGCGTGACAGGGAGGCAGGTGCATGGACGGCAGGTCGGCGACATTCCATGCGCTGACAATGATTCGGCGCGAGTCGGGATTGTGTTTGATTGTTTCCACAGCCTCTTTTATCTGGTCGATATGACCGCCGTTGTAATCGGGCCACGACCGCCATTGGTATCCGTAGATATGTCCCAGATCACCGTTTTCGTCAGCCCATTCGTTCCAGATTCTCACACCGTTGTCTTGCAGATACTTCACATTGGTGTCGCCGTTCAGAAACCATAGAAGTTCGTGGATAATCGACTTCAAGTGCAGTTTCTTGGTGGTCAGCAACGGGAATCCGTCTTCCAGATTGAATCGCATCTGATAACCGAAAATGCTGGTCGTTCCGGTCCCGGTGCGGTCACTTTTGGAAATTCCGTTGTCTAATACGTGGCGGAGCAGATCTAAATATTGTTTCATGAGGCAGGTTTTTAAATTGTCGTACCCGTAAGTACAATGACAAAGATACGAAAAGGCGAGTGCAGAAGCAAACGGGAAACGAAGTTTTACGTATTGATTATGCCGAACCGCATCCTATCTTATCCAAAGATAGTGAAAGGCGAGAGCATAACCAAATCGTAAAACTTCATATTCATGTACTTTTTTCCCGCTTGTTTCTACTCTTACCTTTTGTTATTTTGTATAGCGTAAATATATGCAGTGCGCTGCGTAAAATGTTTGAATATGTATAAAATCGGAATGTCTGACGATTAAAAATAGGTTGGAGGAGCCACGCAAGTTTATTCAAGTCGTTATGGGGTCTCGCCAAGTGGGCAAATCGACCGTTGTAGAGTAGGTTTTACGGGATTTGGATATGCAGTATTAAGTCAAGAGCAATGCAGAGAAGAATACGGCTGGGTTGGAGGTGTTTAAAAAAATGTTCAATCCTCAAACGGCTTTAATTGTAGGTGACGGTGGTATAAGTGCGGAGGAGTTCCTGTCGATGGACATCAGGAGCCTGTTTTAAACTTTACTTTCATGCACCTTTTCTCGCCTCGGCATAGCCCGAACCCTATTCGTCTCTGCTCTCGGCTAATCGAAAACGTTGAATTTTTTTAGGCACAAAAAGCAGGGAGCCATGTGATGTTCTCCCTGCCTTTTGTGTAATTATGCCGGTTGTATATTCTTCGGTTAGAGGCTTTCCAATATCCGTTTCAATACGACTTGTGCCGAGATTTCGCGGTTGGCAGCCTCGGGGATGACGAGCGATTGCGGGCTTTCGATGACTTCGTCCGTGACGATCATATTGCGTCGCACCGGCAGGCAGTGCATGAAGTATGCCTGATTGGTCAATGCCATTTTCTCCGAATCGACAGTCCATGCGCGATCGGTAGACAATACTTGTCCGTAGTGCGGATCGGCGAATGCCGACCAGTTTTTGGCATAGATGAAATCGGCGCCTTCGAATGCTTTTTTCTGATCGTATTCCACACGGGCATTGCCTACGAATTCGGGTGCCAGTTCATAACCTTTGGGGTGGGTGATTACAAATTCGTAATCGGTGGCATTCATCCATTCGGCGAATGAGTTGGGTACGGCTTGCGGCAATGCTTTGGGATGGGGTGCCCACGTCATGACTACTTTGGGGCGTTCGCATTTTTTATACTCTTCGATGGTGATGAGGTCGGCAAAGCTTTGCAACGGGTGGCGGGTTGCCGCTTCCATACTGAATACCGGTCGTCCGGAATAGCGGATAAACTGGTTGAGTATCTTTTCTTCGTAATCGTCGGCTTTGTTTTCGAACCGGGCGAACGACCGTACTCCGATGACGTCGCAGTAACATCCCATTACGGGAATGGCTTCGAGCAGATGCTCGGGTTTGTCTCCGTCCATGATCACACCCCGTTCGGTTTCCAGCTTCCATGCTCCTTGGTTGATGTCGAGCACGATCACATTCATGCCCAGATTCATGGCTGCCTTTTGTGTGCTGAGCCGGGTACGCAGGCTGGAATTGAAGAAGATCATCATCAGGGTCTTGTTCTTGCCTAAGGATTGGTATGCAAACCGGTCTGCCTTTACTTCGAATGCTTCTTTCAACGCATCGTTCAGATTTCCTAAGTCGTGTACGCAGGTAAAATTTTTCATTTGTATATGGTTTATTTTCATGCACCTTTTCTCGCCTCGGCATAGCCCGAACACGTTCGTCTCTGCTCTCGGCTTATCGAAAATGTTCATTTTTTTTGTTTGTCGGTGTTTGTGGTTGCTTCGGTTTCGTCTTTATTTCAAGGCGAACTTTTGCACGAGAGCGGTGTGGGCATCCCATTTCTCATCTTTTTCCGCCCCGATTTTGATGGGTAGCGGAGGCAGTTTCGATAGTATGTCGTTGATCTTCTCCGAGAAACGGTCGATATTCTGTGTGTAGAAAGTATATAGGGCTTGCCCGCAACCGGTTTGCATGGAGGTGAGTATGGCAGTCCGGCTGTTTTCGAGGGCGGAGCGCGAGATGTCCATGATGCGGTCGATGACTTCTGTTTCTTCCGGAGTGGGCAGACCGTCTGCCGATCCTTTGTAGCTCCATTGAATTTCCATGCGCATGGGGTATTCGCCCGATTCCCGGACGTTGTCGGTGAACATCCGTCCGTTTACCAATATCTTTTTTCCTATTTCGGTCTCCGCTTCGGCGGCAAACCATTCGTTGCTCCAATGCATTTTTGCTTTTTTATCGGTCGTTTTCGGAGCGTAAAGATAGTAAAAGCAATATTTATACGCTATAAAGTGGATGTGAAAGTGTGTTTATTCACTTTTATTGTATGCGTATGCGGTTTTGGCGGGCAGGCGTATGTGTGGGTACGATTATTCTTCGGGCGTATCGCCGACATACTGGTAGGCACCGATGTCGGGGGCTTCGTTCTGGGTACGCGATATTCCGTACATATCGTGGTCGAGCGGCGCGACGGCATACTGGGGATCGCCTTTTTGGATGGCATCCGATTTCTCCGACCCGATTTCGTAGTTGTAATAGTAGTGCTCTTCGCCCACGGCTTTGAACATCGGTTTGCCGTCCCATACGGTGGCGATGAAATTGTCGTCGTCCTCGCCGGCTGCACGCAGCAGGCAGTTGCGCAGGAATACATCCGATCCGGTAAGGTCGTCGGCGTTGATGTCGGACGTTTTCCCGTATATCAGGCAGTTGGCAAATTCTGCTTTCAACAGGGGCGCGTCGATCGTGTCGTTTATCTCCGACGGCAAAGCATAGTGCAAAGTCAGAATCGGATCGCGTATGATGTCGTAGAAATAGTAGTTTGTCAGGGTGCAGTGAACGAAGCGGGCTTCACCTCCCGAAAGACGGACTACGGCCGATCCGGCATCGGAAATTTCGCTGTTCCAGACATATAGTTTGTTGAAGTTCGATGTGATGAGGTCGCCCGACGAGTTGTGTACGACGGAGTTGGCGATTTCGAGAGTCTGCTCGTCTTTGTTGTCCGAGTTCAGTACGATTCCAGTGGACATGCCTCTTACCGAGGTATAGCTCAATCGGTTTCCGGTACTGTTTTCGATGAAGTGTATGCCGCCCCATTGTCCGCCGAGGTTGTCGTAAGGCAGGTCGTCGAACATCCGGTCAAGCCGGTCTCCCCGTAATACGACCGGATTTCCGGGATCGCCTTCGCAGATCAGTTTCCCTTTTACGATCAAGTCGGCTTTGTCGTGGAAGTGTAAGGTAGTCCCGGCAGTGAGGTGTAGTGTGGCTTCCGGAGCCACGACCAGACTGTCGTATATCAGATAGGGGCGTTCGTTCGGCAATGTCGTGCTCTCGGTCAGGGTCTTGCCCCGTTCGATGATTACATCTTGCCCGTATGCCCGTAGTTTCACATCTTGGGCGACTCCGTTTGTTACGAAAATGATGGAGTCTTTTATCTCTATCGGGTTGTTCCGGTCGGTGGGGTCTACTTTCATTTTCACGAAAACAAAGATGCTGTCTTTCCCCCGTATCTCTACATCGGAGAACGATTCTCCGGATATACCGTCTACGTTGATCTGGAATCCTGTGTGTTCGGCATCGGCTACCCGGATAGAGGAGATATTCACCGATTTTTTGTTCCGGTTGTAAATGCGGAAGCTGCGGTAGGAGGTGCTGATGGACGTGAACACCGTATCGAAGCTGACGGTGTCGGTCGAGAACGACAGCACGTGTGACGGGCTTGTGGTAAAGCCGTCTTCGATACATCCGGTCATGCCCAGACCGGAGATGAGGCAGATGCCCAGCAATATGGCAGACAGATGTTTCATACGTTCTTTAAACGTGCCGGGGCTTTATTTATTGTACGCGTACGGGAGTAATCTGTCGATAAAAAGGTGGTGAAGCCGCGTTGCCGTGGTTTTGTATATTTCGATAAGTTCTTTACATTTGTATCATCTGTAAAAAACGGAGTTATTATGAAGTATTATCTGGTAGCCGGCGAGGCGTCCGGCGATTTGCACGCGTCTAATCTGATGGCGGCGTTGCGGCGTGAGGACAGTGAAGCGGAGTTCCGTTATTTCGGCGGTGATCTGATGGCTGCTCAGGGCGGTACGTTGGTGAAACATTATCGGGAGACGGCTTATATGGGCTTTATTCCGGTGATTTGTCATTTCGATAAGGTGTTGCGGAATATCCGCGACTGTAAAAAAGATATAGAGGGGTGGCATCCCGATGTGGTGATTCTGATCGATTATCCCGGTTTCAACATGAAGATCGCCAAGTTTGTGAAAACGCATCTGGGGATTCCGGTTCATTATTATATTTCTCCGAAGATATGGGCTTGGAAAGAGTATAGGATCAAAGGAATTAAAAAATATGTAGACCGGATGTATTCGATTCTGCCGTTTGAAGTGCCGTTTTATCAGCGTTACGATTATAAAATCGATTACGTCGGTAATCCCACGGTCGATGAACTGGCGGTGCGTCCCGATGCCGGTGAAACGTTCGACCATTTTATCGCCGATTGTTCTTTACCCGATAAACCGATCATTGCTATTCTGGCAGGCAGCCGGGTGGCGGAAATCGAGGGGAATCTGCGGGTGATGCTCGAAGCTGCTGCCGCTTTTCCCGAATATCAGTTGGTGATAGCCGGGGCACCGGGTATCGAGCCGTCGTTTTATAAGAAATATACCGAAGGCAAGGCGGTGTCGGTCGTCTTTGGGAAAACCTATCGGCTCTTGCAGCAGAGCAAGGCGGCTTTGGTAACATCGGGTACGGCTACTCTCGAAACGGCATTGCTCCGTGTCCCGCAGGTCGTTTGCTATCATATGGCGGGCGGTAAGCTCGTGTATGGTCTGTTCCATTGGTGGCTGAACGTCCGTTTTGTTTCGTTAGTGAATCTGATTGCCGATGATGAGGTGGTTACGGAGTTGCTGGTACATTATTTCACTCCGGAGAATGTCCGGAAGGAGTTGGGCGCGATATTGACCGATGAGGCTGTCCGCCGGCGGATTGCCGCCGGTTATGAGCGTATGGCAGACCGTTTGGGCGAGCCGGGTGCACCTGCACGGGCGGCACGCCTGATTGTGGAGTCGTTGCACCGGTAGGGAAACGAGATGAATACCGATCGATTTTCTTACGATTGTCTGATATAGTCGGTAAGTTCGGCGAACGAATGCAGGGTGAGGATGCCGGTCGGTGTATCGATTTGGATGTGCGTAGCATCCTTTACGACAATTTGCGGTTGTTGCGGCTCCTCCTTGCCGGTGGAGATGCGGGCATTGTATCCGTTCCGGTTCAAGGCATTGATTGTCCAGTGCAACAGCGTTTCATCGGCTGCCGATACATGGATTTCGCGGTGGTGGCTTACGGCGGGGTAGTAACTGCCGTGCAACGGATCGAAGTGGATGCTGTCGCGTTCGAACAGCCGTTCGAGACTGCCGTCGAGTATCAGGTCTTCCGTTACACCTTGCTGCAATCCGTTGGTGGCGGAGAGCAGCCAGAGCCGGTCGGACAGTACGAGAGCCTGTTCGATGTCGTGGGTCGATAGCAGAATGGATATTTTTTTTTCGGTTGCCAGCCGGTGTAACAGCGACATGGTTTCTATCCGGCTTACCACGTCGAGAAATGCGGTCGGTTCGTCGAGCAGTATGAGCGGACATTCCTGTGCCAATGCTTTTGCGATCATCACTTTCTGCCTTTCTCCGTCCGATAGTTCTGCGGTGAAGTTTTGGGCTTTGTGTGCGATGCCGACCGCTTCGAGCGACTCTTCTATTTTTTTATGATCCTGTGCCGATAGCCGTCCGAAGAATCCGGTATGAGGTTGCCGTCCTAACGCAACCAACTCATAGACCGACAATCCGCCTGCGAATGTCTTGTCGGTAAGAACTACACCTACTATTCGCGATAATTCCCGTTCGGTATAACTGTTTATGGCTCTGCCCCGTAGTTGTATGGAGCCGAGCAAGGCAGGTTGTGCGGCAGCCAAAGTGCGTAGCAAGGTCGATTTGCCGGCACCGTTCGGTCCCAGCAGGCAGGTGAGTTCTCCTTCGAACAGTTCGAATGTCAGATTCTCGTGTACACGTTTTTCCGATGAACCTTGTCGGTAACCGATCGAAAGTTGTCTGGCAGAGAGTAAGGCGGGGCGGCTCATCAATGGAAATATTGTATTTTACGTTGGTTTATAATTACATAGATAATTACCGGCGCACCCAGTATGGGGGTGATCGCGTTGAGCGGAATCATGCCCGACTCGCCGGGCAGTATGCTGAGCAGGTTGCAGAGCAGGGCGGTTACCGATCCGCAGAGCAGGGTGACAGGCAGCAGGGTGTTGTGGTTCGAACTTTTCAGCAGCAACCGGGAGATATGCGGTACGGCAAGCCCGATAAAGGCGATCGGACCGCAGAATGCCGTTGTGGTGGCGGTGAGCAGTCCGGTAGTGAGCAGCAACAGATTGCGCACCCGGCGGATGTTCACGCCTAAGTTCTCGGCATACCGGTTACCCAGCAGGAGTGCGTTCAGCGGCTTGATAAGCAATACCGACAAGGTCAGTCCGATGAGGAGCAGTGACGCGAAGTAGGGCAATTGGCTGTTCGATATGCCGCCGAAATTGCCCATTCCCCAGATTGTATAGGAGTGTATGCCCTCGGCTGTGGAGAAAAAGTTGAGCAACGAAATGGCGGAGGAGGTGAGATACCCCATCATGATTCCGATAATGAGCAGCATCAGATTGCTTTTCACTAAGGACGAGAAGAAGAGCAGTATGCCCAATATCAGGCTCGAACCGGCAAAAGCCCCGATGATGATGGCGATAAATCCGGTAAAACTGTTTTCTCCGGCCGCACCGATCACTCCGCCGAAACAGAGCATTACCAAAGCTACTCCCAAACTGGCTCCGGTGTCGATGCCTAAAATAGAGGGACCGGCCAACGGATTATTGAACGAGGTCTGCAATAAAAGTCCGCTGACAGCCAGAGCCGCACCTGCCAACAGGGCGGTAACCGTTTGCGGCACTCGCGATTCCCATACGATATAATGCCAGCTTTCTTTGGTTGGTTCGCCTCCGAATAGTATATTGAAAATTTCTCTCGCCGGTATTCGCACCGATCCGAATAGCAAATTGGCAAAGATCAGCCCGACGGTCGATAGGATTAACACGGCGATAAGCCGCGGCGCTCTGTTGTTGGCGTGTAGGTTGTTCATTCGCTTAACGGATTAAAATAACGGGGTTGGTAGCCGGGGTAGAGCTGCCGCACGGTTTCGGGATGAAATATGTATGCCAGTTCTTGCAGAAGCCGGTCGGGCTGGAACGGGGTCTCTTCGTAGTATAATTTCCGGGATGTGTTGCAACCGTAGATGTGGCGGTCTCTGAACGCATCGAAACGTTGGTAGGGAGCATATTCGTCAGCCAGAGATGCGTAGTTCTTATCGCTGTCGGCAAAATATTTGATGAGCCAGAAGTCGGCATGCTGTGCTTTTTCCAATACGACTTCGAATGCCAGCGGGATAGAACCGGTGTCTTCGTTGTCGCTCCACGGATATGCCGCTCCTGCGTCCCGGAACAATTGTGCCATATAGCTTTTCCCTCCGGGCATGTACCATGTTGCACCGAGTTTGGTCTCGCTGATGACGACCGGTCTTTCCTGTGTGGCGGCTATTTCGTTTTTCAGCGAATCGTATCGCCGGGCTATCTGCCGGAATAATGAATCGGCTTGTTGTTCGCATCCGTACAGGATTCCGAAAACGCGCATCCATTCGGCGCGTCCCAGAGGGGAGGTTTCCAAATAGTCGGCGCATTCGACAAGCGGTATGTTCAGTTTCTCGATACGTCCGTACCCCATGTTTTCGAACGGCGACAAGAGGATGGCTTCGGGCTTGTTGTCGATGATTTTTTCGATGTCGGGCGACATGGAGTTTCCCATGTCGATCACTTTTCCTTCCCGATGTAATGACTGTATCGACGCCAGATTGATGTACGACAAGTCGCAGACACCTCCGATCCGATGCAGCATACCCAGTTGTTCGAGCAGGCTGCAATGTATCGACGAGTAGACAAGTGTATTTTCCAAAGGGGTGCGCAACAAGGTGCCTTGCGGTAAATCTTCGGGTACCGGGCGATCTTTGGGCACGGCGATATAGGTATGCAACACGCGGGCGGTATCCCACGGATTCCGTATCTCTATTCGGGTGTATCGGTCGGTACGGCTGAGCGAGAAACCTTCGGCATAGGTTACGGGGAGAGCGGTTTCTCCTTGTGCCCGTGTTTGGGGTTGTCTGCACGAAGCCAGTCCGGCAAGCAGTACCGCAGATAGCAGGAGTGTGTAAATACGATTCTTACTCATATCTATTTGGGTTGGTAACCGATATATTTACCGGTCAGGTTGTTCGACATCAGGTATTGGGCGGCTTGCAGGAACGAAAACGCATATTCCCTCAGGGCGGCTTCTTTTTCGGGGGCATCGACCGGATCTTGTTCGGTGTATCCGTTCACATGGAGCAGCCACGACTGGTCGGTCGCCGGTTTGTGGATAAAGAAATGTTCGCGGTCGATACATCCGATTGCGTCGTCGGAAGTGAAGAAGATGCAATCCCGTTCTTCGCGCAACAGGTTTATGCCCAATCCGTTGTCGGTATAGTCGATTCCTAATAATCCGAGCAGGGTGGGTGCGATATCTATCTGTCCGCCGATCCGGTCGGTTTGCTGCGGTTCGATCCATCCCGGAGCGTAGATCATGAACGGAATGTGGTTGAATGTGAGCGGCATATCGCTTCGCAGGATATTCGAACGCCGTCCGTGGTCGCCGAAGAATACGAATATCGTGTTGTCGAACCACGGTTGCCGTGCCGCTTGGTCCATGAATACACGAAGCGCGTGGTCGGCAAACTCGACGATCCGTTCGTCGTCGGCACTGTTCCGGGTCTTGAACCCTTCGGGTATGATGTAGGGCGGATGGTTGCTTATGCTCAGCAGCGAGGCAAAGAAGGGAGAATCGCCGGCGGCTTCCTCATTCAATTTCCGCAAGGCGAATTCATACAGGTATTCGTCGGAGACCCCGAAGCTGTTCACCCGTTTTTCGCGTGGGTAGTTCTCTTGCGCATAGATCTGGTCGAAGCCGTTCGTGCGTAGGAATCCGTTCATGTTGTCGTATTGCGATTCGTGCGTCATGAAGAAAAGCGTGTGGTAACCGTTGTCTTGCAGCACGGTAGGCAGTCCGGTGTAAAACGGGATTACCGAACCTTTCATCGAGTTCCGTTTCATCAGTGCCGGATAGGAATAAAGCACGGAGTGGATGGCATGGTTGGTATGTGTCCCCGATGAGTAGAACCGGTTGAAGCATAGTGAATGATCCGCAATGGAATCGAGGAACGGCGTGAGTTGCCGCCGGTCGCCGAAATGTCCCATGAGATTGGCGGACATGGATTCCATGAAAATGAATACGACGTTTCTTTTTCCGGTGCACGGCGCATTGGTTACCGTCCGTGCGATCGGGGAGATATGGGGTAGCGAATCGGTGAGGTGCAAGGCATTCCGGACATAACGTATGGCATCGGTATCGTCCATCAGATGTATTTCCCGGTTTTCCGCCTTTTGCATCTCTTCTGCGCTTTTCAGCAGGTTGAAAGCCGGTGATATGCCCAACTGGTTAAGAAAGGTATTGTTGCAGAAATAAGCTGCGCTTACCCGTATCGGATTATACCCCATGCGGCCTCTGATGCCGAACAGGCATCCGCCGATGAGCAGTGCTGAACAACCGATTATACCGGCTGCCGATTGCCATCGGTTCGGTGTCTTCCGGTCGAAAACCCGGCGGGCGGTATGCAGATAGCTGTTGGCTGCGATACCATAGAGCAGGGTCATGACGACGAACAGCAGCACTGCCATCAGATAGGAGAACTCGCCGAACATCAGTCCCAGTGTCGTGCCGGCATATTCCGCCCAATTGAAAATCGAGGCGTTGAGGTGTTTGAAGAAATAGTCGAAATAGGGTATATCGCCGGAGGCGATCATGAATGCAACGGTATAGAACAAGCAGAAAAATGCCTGTATGCCCCGGTATAACCGTTTCCCGTAGTAACCTGCCGATGCACAGACGGAGGTGACAATGAGCGGGACGATAAGAATGTAGCAGGCGATGACGTTGTCCATCCAGATACCCCGTAGAAACGCTTGTATGGAATGCCGTATCCAATGCGGTTCGTCTGCAAGCAGCGAAAAGCCTTGCAGATAAAGTATGATCCGGCATAGTGTAAGCAATACCAGTCCGGTAAGGTGCATTGAAAACAGGTATCGGAGCAGAGCCAAATAACGTTTCATGATCGTGTGCGGTGTAAGCGTGTACGGGATAGATGGTTAATGAGCCGGATAACCTACCGTCTGCGTCAGGATAGGACGGAAATTCGGTTCTAATTTCAATATACGGACTAACTCTTTGGCATCGAACGAGCCGCGTACGACTGTGCCCAGACCGGCAGACGCGCAATAGAGATAGATATTTTGCGAGATGAATCCGCAATCGACGAACATCATATCGTTACCCGGTGCGATATCGGTATCGGCAACGAATACGAGGTTTAGCGGAGCCGTCGCTACGAACGGCTGTTTGCCTGCGCTCTTTCGGAAGTCGCCCATCGTGATGGGTTCCAACTGGTGGCTTTCGGCGAGATAAAGGTACACCCCTTGCTCTGTAATGACGTACAGCGATATTTCTTGTTTGTTCAACGCCGACGGAGCCGTGCGTTTATCTTCCCGGTTGTACCCCCAAGCTGCCCACAGCAGATCGGAGAGCGTTTGTTCCGACAGTTGCTTTTCCGGGTCGAACTCGCGGGTCGATTGCCGTTTCGACAGAGCCTCCATCAGTGGCATTCCGCCGTTTTTTTGAGGTGTGGGCAAAGAGAGCGGCTGCGCGGAAAGCCCCGTTGTGCAGCAGATTGCGCCGAGTAACAGAAGTTTGTGTAAGGACATATCGTATTGTTTTTTTGCCGGTCGCGCACCGGTATGTCGGATGTGTCCGAATATCTGTGCTGATCCGTTGTTTATTTTCTACAAAGATAATGCAAGCCGAAAGCAGAACTGAGTTTACTTATGTTATGCTGAGGCGTAGCTTATCCTCTACAAAGGTAATTTTTTCTTGTCGAAAAAGAAAAATGAATCTGAAAAAGCGACGAATCGTGCCGTTTTACAGTAGTTTTTTCGTTACCTTTGTAAAATAAGCTGCAAGCCGAGAGCAGAAGCCATCAAGTGAAACTTGAATGGATTATGCCGAGGCGAAGCGTTTATTGAAAACTAAAAGTTTAAAATAAGCTGCAAGCCGAGAACAGAAGCGATCAAGTGAATACTTGAAATGTTATGCCGAGGCGAAGCGTTTATTGAAAACCGAAAGTTTAAAATAAGCTGCATCCCGGCAAAGTCATTCGACTGGAATAGGCATCTCTGCTTGTGGTTTGCATTATCTTCAATCCCTATAATCGACTTCGAAAGAATGAAAGTAACGAAACGGCTCTTTTGGATTATAAGCACTCTTTGTGTCGCTGTCTGTGCTTCGGCGCAGCAGGGCAAAGACTCTTTACGGATCAGCCTGCTGACTTGCTGGCCCGGTCCGGAAGTTTACGAATTGTTCGGGCATACCGGATTGCGGGTGCAGCGCATTTCAGCAGAACAACCGTTCGATGTCGTTTTCAACTATGGTCTGTTCGATTTCTCCACGCCCCATTTCGTTTATCGTTTTACGAAAGGTGAAACCGATTATTGCGTGGCTCCGGTAGAGTTTATGAATTTCTATATGGCTTATGCCGAGCGCGATTCGCGGGTGGTAGAACAGGTACTGAACCTTTCCCAACCCGAAGCGAACGCCCTGTTGAAAGCATTGATCCACAATATCCAGCCTCAGAACCGGGTTTATCGTTATAACTTTCTGTTCGACAATTGTGCCACCCGCCCGCGAAACATTATTGAGCGGAGTGTCGCAGGTACCGTGCGGTATGACGATCCGCATCATGCCGAGACATTCCGTACCGAGATAGATGCCTATATCGGTAACTATCCGTGGTTCGAGTTCGGGATAGATATCGCTTTGGGTGCCGAACTGGATGCCCCGGCAACTTACCGGCAGCAAATGTTCGTGCCGATGGTCCTTTGCGAGGCGTTTGCTTCGGCACGGATCGAGCGGCCGTCCGGTGAAACCGTGCCGTTGGTGTGTGAAACCGTCGAGCTGTATCAACCTGCCGGCGAAGCGATCGATCCTCCTACACCGTGGTTCCTGACCCCGCTGTTCTGGGCATGGGTGTTGCTGGTAGTAGCGGCAGCCGTTTCATTGTGCGATATATATTGCCGCAAGGTATCGCGATGGTTCGATACTCCTCTCTTTTTCCTGTACGGCGCGGTCGGTTGCATCGTTTTCTTTCTGATGTTTCTTTCGGAACATCCTGCCACCGATGTCAATTATCTGGCTTTGTGGTTGAATCCGTTCTGTTGGATAGCTTTGCTCGTATGGATTAAATCGTGTAAAAAGCTGGTACATTATTATCATTTTGCTAACTTTGCCGCGGTATTCGTTTTGTTGGCGTCTACCTTGTGGATTCCGCAGACGCTGAACGGCGCATTCTATCCGTTGATCGGAGTTTCGTTGTTGCGTTCGGCAGTGAATATCGTTGAGTATTTGCGGCGGTCTGCAAAATAAGAAAAAGTATGAATAAAGTATTTGCCACCCTATTAGTCGCTCTGCTTACCGCTCCGGTACAGACGCCGGCGTTGCACGATGCCGTAGGTAGCTTGTCGGGAATTTCCGCCGACCGCTTGCCTGCCGACTATGTGCGTGCGTTGCGTATCTTGTTCGGTGAGGCGCAGTTCAACCGGATGATCCGCGACGGGAAGAACGAAATCCTGTCGAGTCTGCTGGCTGAATGGGCGGCGAACGACGAAGATGACATATTGCTGTACGGGCATACGGCGGGTAATGCTATTCCTACGCCGTTGTCGGCAATAGCTCCGTCCGATTGGGTGGAGGAGATCCTTTGCGGAGAAGAAGCAGCCATGCCGGTATCCCGATCGGCAGGCGGTTTGCGTATCCGTTCGCCGGGGATGAATGCCTGATATTCCTGTTTTTTTTCTCTTCGGCATCTCATGCCATTCGAAGAGAGTATTTCACATTTACAAGTTCTTACCGGATAACGGGACGTATGTAATGATACGCCGTTATCGCAATAAACCGAATTAAAAAAAAGTGCATGTCGGTTTGCTTGGGGCTGTGTTCCCGGCAAGGAGGAGATATGCAGCAATCGATAAACTATATGGGATTTAATGATTTTTTGAAAAAACTGTTCGGCAACAAGTCGCAACGGGATTTAAAGGAGATAGAACCGTACATCAAGCAGATCAAGGCGATATCGCCCGAACTCGAAAATATTTCGAACGATGAGCTTCGTTCGCGTATCGATGTCGTGAAACAACAGATACGGGATGCGGTAGCCCCCGACCGGGCGCGTGTCGCAGAGTTGAAAGCCGAGGTGGAGACCCTCGATTACGACAAACGCGAACCGCTGTGGGAAGAGATCGACAAAATCGAAAAAGAGATTCTGGAAAAAATCGAGAAAGAATTGGATCGGGTATTGCCCGAAGTTTTTGCCGTCGTAAAAGAGACGGCAGCCCGTTTCAGCCGCAATGCCGAAATAGAGGTGACCGCCAACTCTTTCGACCGGGATCTGGCAGCCAAATACGAATTTGTCCGGATCGAAGGCGACAAGGCGATTTATGCCAACCACTGGATCGCCGGCGGAAACGAAGTGACGTGGGACATGGTGCACTACGATGTGCAGTTGATCGGTGGTGTCGTACTCCATAAAGGCAAGATTGCCGAAATGGCAACCGGTGAGGGTAAAACGCTCGTGGCAACCTTGCCGGTGTTCCTGAATGCGCTGCCGGGCAACGGCGTGCATGTGGTGACGGTGAACGATTACCTGTCGAAGCGTGACTCGGAATGGATGGGGCCGTTGTATATGTTCCACGGTCTGTCGGTCGATTGCATCGACAAGCACGAGCCTAACTCTCCTGCCCGTCGGAATGCTTACAATGCCGATATTACGTTCGGTACGAACAATGAATTCGGTTTCGACTATCTGCGCGACAACATGGCGGCTTCGCCTGCCGATCTGGTGCAGCGCAAACACAACTATGCGATTGTCGATGAGGTGGACTCCGTCTTGATCGACGATGCCCGTACGCCGTTGATCATATCCGGTCCTACCCCGAAGGGCGACGACCAGATGTTCGAACAGTTTTGCCCGCAAGTGGAGGAGCTGGTGAAGATGCAGCGCAATGCCGTGACCAAATGGCTTGCCGAGGCGAAAGCTCTCATTGCTTCGGAGGATAAGAAAGAACGCGAAGCCGGAGCCGTATTGCTGTTCCGTTGCTTCAAGGGTCTGCCCAAGAACAGCGCATTGATCCGTTACCTGAGTGAACCGGGTATCAAACCGCTTCTTCTGGAAACCGAAGCGATCTACATCGCAGAAAACAATCGCCGTCTGCCCGAAATTACCGACGACCTCTATTTCGTGATCGACGAGAAAAACAATAGTATCGACTTGACCGACAAAGGTCTGGATGCCATGACCGGAAAAGCGGGCGACCCCGAATTTTTCGTATTGCCGAATATCAGCGAACAGCTTTCCGATCTGGAAAATCAAGGTCTCTCGGTTGAGGAAAAACAGATCAAGAAAGATGAGTTAATGCAGAACTACGCCGTGAAAGCCGAGCGTGTGCATACGGTGAACCAGTTGCTGAAAGCCTATACGCTTTTTGAATTGAACGACCAGTATGTGGTGATCGACAACAAGGTGAAGATTGTCGATGAGCAGACCGGACGTATCATGGAGGGACGTCGCTATTCCGACGGATTGCATCAGGCGATCGAAGCCAAAGAGCGGGTAAAAGTGGAAGCCGCTACACAGACCTTTGCCACGATCACGTTGCAGAATTACTTCCGTATGTACCACAAACTGTCGGGTATGACCGGTACAGCCGAAACGGAAGCCGGCGAGTTCTGGGACATCTATAAACTCGATGTGGTGACGATTCCGACCAACAAGCCCATTGCCCGTATCGACATGAACGACCGGGTGTACAAAACCAAACGGGCGAAATACAATGCCGTGATCGAAGAGATCGTGAAGATGGTCGAAGCCGGTCGGCCGGTATTGGTGGGTACGACCTCGGTCGAGATTTCCGAATTGTTGAGCCGTATGCTTACCTTGCGTAAGATCAAACATAATGTGTTGAATGCCAAGCTGCACCAGCGTGAGGCGGATATTGTGGCACTGGCAGGTCAGACCGGAACGGTGACGATTGCCACCAACATGGCGGGTCGTGGTACCGATATCAAGCTGTCGCCTGCGGTACGTGATGCGGGCGGTCTGGCGATTATCGGTACGGAGCGTCACGAATCGCGTCGTGTCGATCGTCAGTTGCGTGGTCGTGCCGGACGTCAGGGCGACCCGGGATCGTCCGTATTCTTCGTTTCGTTCGAGGATACCGTGATGCGTCTGTTTGCTACCGACCGTGTAGTGAAGATGCTCGACCGCATGGGATTGAAAGAGGACGAGATGATCGAAGCCAATATGGTTTCCCGTTCGATCGAAAACGCCCAGCGCCGGGTGGAAGAGAACAACTTCGGTATCCGTAAACGTTTGCTCGAATACGACGATGTGATGAATGCCCAACGTAATGTGATCTATACCAAACGTCACCATGCCTTGATGGGCGAACGTATCGGTATCGACATCATGAATATGTTTTACGATACGGCTGAATCGTTGATCAATTCGTTCGACGGTACTGCCGACTACGAAGACCTTTCGCTGGAAGTGTTCAAACTTTTCGCTATCGAGATGCCGTTCGATGAGGCGGCGTTCCGTTCGATGCGTACTCAGGAAAAGATCGATGCCCTGTACGATGCCGTAGTTGCCGCATTCAAGCGCAAGGCCGACCGCATGGCGGAAATCGCACACCTCAATATCAAACCGTTCGTAGAAGAACGCGGCTTGACGCAAGGATTGATCCGTGTGCCTATCACCGACGGCAAACGGGTATTCGGCGTGCCGTGCGATATTAAGGAGGCTTACGACTCCGAATCGCAATCGGTTGTAAAACAATTCCAGAAATCGGTATTGCTGATGACGATCGACGAGGCATGGAAAGAACATTTGCGCGAACTCGACCAGTTGCGGCAATCGGTACAGAATGCCAGCTACGAGCAGAAAGACCCGTTATTGATTTATAAACTGGAATCGTTCAATCTCTTCAAGAATATGGTGGAAGAGATGAACCGCAAGGCGATAGCGATCCTGTTGCGCGGGCAGATTTATGTACAGAATCCTCAGGATGTGCGCGAGGCAGCTCCCGAGCGTCGTGAAGATTACAGTAAATACCGCACGAGCAAAGAGCAATATCCCGGACAGGCTGCACAGGCTCAGGCTGCCGCCGCCCATCAGGGTGCGCCGCGTGTTACCGATCCGATCAAAGCGGCTCCGCGTATCGGACGAAACGATCCCTGTCCTTGCGGAAGCGGAAAGAAATACAAAAACTGTCACGGACGCGGCTTGTAAGCTTAGTGCGTGACTACCCGGCTGTTCGGACTTTCCGTTATTGTTCCGGGTCTGAAAATAATAAAGCCTCGATGCTGTCCAGCGTCGAGGCTTCTTTACATCTCTGTTTATTATCTATTCCCCTAAAATACGAGTCCTCTGTTTAGAGATGTACGTGCTCTTTTACATTATTATAATAATTAATTAATCAACTGTACTACAAATATAAAACATAAAATTTGTAATGGCAACAGAAATAGACGAATATCGAAATTTTATAGACCGATCGAGCTGTGCCGGGACGGGAAAAGGCGCAAGAATGAACGTTTTCGATAAGTCGAGAGCAGAGTCGAACTTGTTCGGACTATGCCGAGCGGAGAAAAGGTGCAGGAATGAACACAAGATAAAAATGTTGCCTGTTTTTTATCTTTCGTGACAATTTGTAGTAAATAATCGGCAAATGGTGTTTGTTTTGTTTAAAAATACATTATATTTGTATATATCTATTCCTTCAAACTAATTAATACGATTTTTTATGAAGAAATTTTTTACACTATGTCTGATGTCCTTATGGGCAACATGTCTTTCGGTTGTATCGGCGGACGGTATCGAGTTCAGAATTTCGATCGATGATCCGGCAAGAGTAACCCTTTCGGTAAATGAAGAGTTGAAATCCGATATTTCGGAAGGACTCAATACCTTTACCGTATCTCCGGGTTCGACTATCCGGGTCGAAGCTCGTGACGGTTATTTCCTGAAATCGGTGAAATCGTTCGACGGATCGTCGTATTTCGACGAATGGGTCGTAGAGATGAAATTCTGTGATATCCATTACTATTCGGATTGGGATGAGACCTATTATGTCGAATCTTGCAGTGAAGAGGAGGCGCGTACGGCACATTGTACGGTCAAGATCGACGATGCAACGAAAGTGAAGCTGGTGCGCTCTGCCACTCAATCGACGGTGGAACTGACGAACGGGGAAAACCAAGTTGCCTTTATTCCCGATATAGAAACCGAACTGGTGCTTTCCGTTCTTGGAGAGAAACCTCTGTTCGAAGTGAAGCATAACGACGAACTGCTGACTTCGGGCGCACCGTATCGTATTACGGTGAAAGAGGGCGACCGTATCGAAATTACTGCCGGTTATCCCGAAGAGGAATATCCCGTACATTTTGTTTATGAAGGCGACGAGGCGGAATATTTTGTAACGGGCGTGACTGTCGATGGAGAGTATGTCCTTGACTACAACTCGCCCGAATTTAAGGTGAGAATGGGTGCGACGGTTACGGTATTCGGGAATACGACCGAATGGAGGTGCGATGCTTTCGAGATCAACGGTGTGCAGAATTCATTCTTCGGATCGTGCAGTTTCACGGTTGTCGAAGAGACGACGATCCGCATCGTCGTTTATAAATATACCACGATGAAGGTTTATATCGACGTCGATGTCCCTGAGAATGTGACGGTATATCGTGGCTACTCTTACAATGGCGATGTGCTTTCGCTCAATCCCGGCAGAAACGAAGTAAGTCTGGTACGCAATACTCCGCTGATCCATTTGCGTCCCAATGACGGCTGTTATCTCGAATCGGTCGTTTGCGACGGCGAAGCGATCGAAGATTTGCGGGTACCTCCTGTCCGTGTCGATTATCTGGGCGATGGATCGGAGATTACGATCCGTACCGGTATTATAGACCGGAACAAACGCGCGGCGATCTTTGTCGATAACTATGAGGTTGTGGCGGATTATTTCGAAATGCAGCGTTCCGACCGTACGGCGGTTGAGAATATCGGCACCGGTTATACGGAATTTAGTTTCTACGACGGCGATAACAATTTCACGGTCGCTACGGGCGGGCTGGTTCCGGCTGTCGTCTACTTGAACGGGCTCTCTCTTGCCCCGATCTATCCCGAAAGTCCGAACTATCAGTTCTCTCTTTCCGACGGGGATGTCCTTAAAGTATTCTTCAATGGAGCTCCCGTTTCGCATGAGGTATCGTTCGAGGTTGCCGATGCTGCCGACGCACAGGAAGCCGTAGCGGTAGTATATGATAAACTGCGTGGTGTGGATGCGTGGGCGGCAGGTTTCAGCGTGCAACAAGGCACGGAAGTGGCTTTGTCGAAAAAAGCCGACCGCGGATTTACGGTAACGGTCGATCAGACCGCACTTGCTCCCGATGCTGATGGCGTAGTCCGTTTTACGGTGAATGCCGATACCCGGGTGAAAGTCGAGGTGGATGAGAAATCCGGTATTTCCGATATTTTAAAAGCTGCCGACCGCATGGAAGGGCGGGTATATAATCTGCAAGGTGTTGTTGTTGCCGAACGGGCTACTGCCGATCGTATCGCAGCTTTGCCCGCAGGCATCTATATTGTGCAAGGAAAGAAATTTATCAAACGATAGAGCAAGAGATATTTCAGAAAAGGGGTTGTGCCGAGATGAAGTTTTCGACTCAACCCCTTTCTGTGTGTAAGAATGTCTAATATGCAAGGCGCTGAGGATGACAGGAATTTACTGATGTAAACGACTTAGCCCGAATTCCGATGCTAACGCAGCAGATTGGACATTGTGACTCACCGCCAACTCCTTTAAGGTGAGCCGGAGTGGTCGATGAGCCGGTCGATCATTACGACACCCCTTTTTTCTTTTCGGATGCCGGGAGGTCTCCCGAAATTTTTTTTTGAATTTTGAGCGAAAAATATTTACCTTTGTCGCCGGAATCGACGATGCTTCGGCGAAGAGCCGTTGTCGGAATGTCGGTTTATAGCTTTGATTACTATCGTAAATAATTTGTCGGAGATGACGGTCGTTGCAGGCTCCGGCGTTGTCTTGGAAATAGAGGAGTCGGCTGCATACAGCCATCGGGATTTACTTTTCCACACCATTTTCTGGAATACATTGCACTAAGCGTACCGGCTTGTGCTCTTTTGTCGTGCGCGATCTTCCGCCGGAAGGTCTGCGCTGTCGTTGTGCGTATTATAATTTTTCATAAACCAATCAGAAACAAACAATGAAGAAGTTTTATTTGACTGCATTTCTGGCTCTACTCGTTTCGGGGATGGCGCGAAGCACCACCTGGAAGGAGTTGTCGATCGGCGAGTCGTTCGCCCTTGCCGATGCCCGCAATGTCGATATTGTCGTTGCCCGTAACGCCGTCGATGTGGCAGGGCAACAGGTGAAGGTTGCCCGGACAGGGCATTTGCCGCAGATCGATGTATCGTTGTCGTTGAGTTATCTCGGCGACGGAACTATTCTCGATCGGGATTTCGGCAATGCCCGTCGCGACGAACTGCCGCATTTCAGCAATACCTTGAATGTGGAACTGTACCAGCCGCTGTTTGCCGGTGGCGCGATAACGGGGGCGGTCGATCTTGCCCGCAAACAGGAGGAACTGGCGGGAATCGGTCTGGATGCCGCCCGGAATTCGATACGGATGGAGGTGGTACGCAATTACCTCGATCTGTCGAAATACCGGAATCTGCTGAAAGTCTATGAGGAGAACATCGAGCTTACCCGAAAGTTGCTGGAAGAGATGCGGACGCGCCATGCCTGCGGGGTGGTATTGAAGAACGACATTACCCGTTACGAACTGAAACTGTCGTCGCTCGATTACGACCGGCTTGAAATCGAGAATGCGATACGGGTCTGCAACCACAATCTCGTTTCGCTGCTGGGGCTCGATCCGGATACCGAGATCCGGACAACCGTCGATTCGGAACATGCGGACAGTGCCGATTCGGGAGCCGATACATGGTTGCAATCTGCCTACACCCATTCCGATGAGTTGAAAAGCGTCGGAGCCGAATACGATCTGAGTGCGATCAGCCGCCGGATAGCCCGTGCGGAATATTTCCCCAAAATCGGGCTGGTGATTGCCGACAATCTGTTAGGACCGGTTACATTCGAAGTCCCTGCCTTGAATAAAAATTACAATGCGTGGTTTGTCGGCGTGAACCTGCGTTGGAATATCTCTTCGCTTTTCACGACCGGCAGATCGGTACGGAAGATCAAAATGGAGATGGAGCATAACGCTCTGCGCCGTCAGGCAGTGGAGCAAAAGCTCGGTCGTCGGATAACCGAGGCTTATACGCTTTATCGCCAGTCGCAGGAACGCCTCGGTATCGAACGGAAGAATGTGCAGCTTGCCGATGAGAACTACGATGTGGTTTCCAACCGTTTCGACAAGCAACTGGCGTTGCTGACCGATATGCTCGATGCCTCCAATGCCCGGCTCGATGCCGGTGTGCGTTTGGTCAATGCCGAAATATCGACCCTTTTCTATTACTATCAACTTCATTTTATAACAGGAACATTAGCAGAACTTTAAACTTATGAAACAGAAAACTCGCCGCCGGCTTCAAAACGCCGGTGTCATATTTCTTATTATCCTCGGATTTTCTTGGATCGCATGTAAATTCATCGGATTTACTTCTTCTACATTTACCGATAACGCACAGGTCGATCAGCGTATTGTACCGATCAACAGCCGTGTGCAGGGGTTTATCAAAGAGGTTCGCTTCGACGATTATAGGATGGTGAGGAAAGGAGATACGCTTGCCCTTATCGAGGATACCGATTTCCGTCTTCGTCTGGCTCAGGCACGTGCGGATATGCAAAATGCTTTATTAGGCAAGGTCGTAGCCACAGAAGCGGAGAATACCGCCGAGAATGACATCACGGTAACCGATGCCGCGCTTGCCGAAGTGAATGTTCTCCTCGAAAACGCCCGGCGCGATCTCGACCGGTATAAGGCGTTGCTCGAACAGGAGGCGGTCACGCAGCAGCAATACGATGGCGTGGAGACAAATTATCTGGCATTGAAGGCAAAACAGGAAATGCTGGCACGGCAGAAGAAATCGACCGGATTGGTAGCTCGCCAACAATCGCAGCGCGTGGGACAGAACGAAGCGGGGATCGAAGTGGCTCAGGCGGCAGTGGAACTTGCCGAGCTGAATCTCTCCTATACCGTGATTACGGCACCGTGCGACGGGGTCACCTCCAAACGTTTTATCCAGCCCGGACAGTTGGTACAGCCCGGACAGCCGTTGCTTTCGGTGGTCGATACTGGAAATACGTGGGTGATCGCCAACTATAAGGAAACACAGGTGGCAAGAATGGCGGTAGGCGACAGTGTGCGCATCGAGGTGGATGCCATGCCCGGTGTGCAATTTGCCGGATATATAGAGACGATAGCCAATGCCACCGGAGCTAAATATTCTCCTGTTCCCCAAGATAATGCTACCGGTAACTTCGTCAAGGTGGAGCAGCGCATCCCCGTCAAGATCCGTTTTTCCGACCGGACTCCCCGTGAAGATATGCAACGGCTGCGGGCTGGTATGAATGTCGAATGTAAAGTGATCAGGTAATGGGACATTCTCCGCAACCGCTTTTGCAAACACGCCTGCTGATGTATAAACCGTGGGTGCCTCGTCGCCTCCGGTTCTGGCTGATCGTTATGTTTGCCTTGTTTTACCAACTGACCGGCGGCGTCTATCTGGCGGCGTTGAGCCAGATGGTCGGCGAGCTGGCATACATCGGCGAAGATGTGACTATGGCAAGTTACTGTTCGTTGATCGGGTTGAATATGATTTTCCCGGTTCTCTTCCGCTGGAAATTTTATATGTACACCCGCCAGATGTTTTTCGTATCGAGCATAGGCGCTCTGTTGTGTGCGGCGGCAGCTATGGTCGTCACTGTGCCGTGGATGTTCTGGCTTATCTGCCTGTTTGCCGGATATTTCAAGATGATGGGGATGTTTGCCTGTATGAGCACCATTCAGTTGAATATTTCTCCGAGCCGCGATTTCGGTGTATTCTTTCCGGTGGTTTATATACTGGTGTGCGGGGCGATACAGTTGTCGGGCATCATGACTGCCTATATCACATACGAATACGACTGGCACATGGTGTATGCGGTGGTGATCGGGATGATGCTGGTGATCGACGGCATAGTCTATTTTATGATGAAGCCCGACCACCGTTCGGCTCCGTTCATACCGTTGAAGGGCATCGACTGGACCGGACATGTGCTATGGGTTGCCCTGTGTTGTGTGGCGGCATGGATATTTAACTTCGGCGAGCATTACGACTGGTGGGACAGCTATCCGGTGTGGTATGCCACATGGATATTCCTCGCATTGCTTGTCGCTACGCTTGTCGAGTCGTATTACAAGCCCGAACCTTTCATTTCGCTTCAAGCCTTCCGGCATCCGATGGTCTGGAATCTTTGTTTCCTGCTGTTCGGCATGGCGCTGTTGCAATCTTCGGCACATGTGTTGCAGCCGGTACTGATGAATGCCGTGGGAGGGTATGATTATTTTACGATCGTCAATTTCAATTATCCCGAGCTGTTCGGTGTGATCATGGGGGCTATTCTGGCATATTTCTCTATTATCCGGTTGAAGTGGAGTATGAAGAGTTTCTTTTTTACCTGCTTCCTGTTATCGACATTTTATATCGTCGGCTTTTATTTCCTGATCGATCCATCGACCGAAGCCCCGATGTATTATCTTCCTTTGTTCGCCCTCGGTGCTGCCGAGGTGATGATGGAGACAGGTGTCACTTATGTGTTATCGCGGTCTATACCGTTTCCGCATTTCTTCATGAGTATTACGATTGTGGGATTCGTGCGTTGCGGGGTAGGTACGTCTGCTGCCGGTGCAATCGTGGAGAGGATGTTTGCCTGGTCGCTGGACAAAGCCGTGGCGGCTACTCCGCATCCGGTCGAGATTGCCGGCTTTCAGACGGTTTCCGGCGATTGGGTTTCGGGGTATTATGCGGTACAGCATCTGATGGTAGCCCTGAAAGAGTGTTTCGGATATTTGGCTTTGGCGGGCATATTCATGATGGTTGTCGTTCTGCTTTCCAACTATCGGCATACGATTGCCCGTGTGCTTCGTATGGATTACTCTTTGTCGCGTGTCGCTTTCCGGCTTCGCCGGGCGGAGACGATGCCCGATGTGGAATGAGGCTTTTCTATCTATAAAAAAACGTGCCCTGTAAAAGGGCACGTTTTTTTATGGAATCCGGTATGGATTATCGTTTCGATACTTTGTAAACGCTGGTTCCGGCTTCGGTCGTTACCGATACCACGTAGATTCCGGATGCTACCGAACTCATGTCTACGCTTACAGCATTTTCGTTGTGTCGGGTAGCCGATACGAGCTTGCCGCCGGCAGATACTACGCGTACATTTTCGATGCGGTCGGAAGCCTCGATATGGCAGACTGCATTGCGGTCTACATATACTTTCACTTCGCTTTGGCGGGCAGCTTCGATACCGGTTTCAAGTTCTACGTCGAAATCTTTTACTAAGCTTTCTTTTGCCACGCTCACCGGATCGGTCACTTCGTAAGGCATATTACCGTCTTTTGCGATAGTTACCGTGTAGTCGCCGGGTTGGAAGATCGTGACTTGGTATGCACCTTCCGTGTCGGTCGTGCCGTTGTATTTCACATTGCCGGCTTGGAATGTCAAGGTTGCATCAGGCAAAACTTCGCCGCGGTTTCTTACCGTACCGGTTACGATTGCCGGTTCGTTTTTGGTGTAGACCACCAATGTCGGCAATCCTTGATAGGTGCTTGCATTCTGAGTTTCGAATCGTTCGGGGGCAACCAATGTATGTTCGCTTCCGTCTACCGAATATTGAATCAGTTTATAGGGGTCGAACGAGCTCTTGCACATGAACGAAATCGTTTGTCCGTATCCGGTGCTGTCGGCTGACATAACGATCGAGATGCTCTTTCCGTCGTAAACCATCGGTTCGGGCAGTTCGAACGAAAGTACGTTGCCGTCGTCATACGAACCGTTCATGACCAACGTGATTCTTCCGTCGAATATCTGGGTCATACCCTCGATCGAGATTCGGTTGTCTTCGTTGGTAAATTCGGTCTTTTCCGAGTTGCCGATCCATACGCGTACATCGTAATCGAGCTGTTTGAGACCGGAGAATCCGTAGTAGAATCCGATACGGGTGATTTCCGTTCCGGCGCTAAGTCCGGCGAGGTCTTCTGCCGTATAGAGCAACTGTGAAGCCGAGTGGCAATAGTTGGTGCGGATAGGAACTTGCGAATTGGACTTCAAACTGTCGTCTTCACCGGGTTCATTTACGACGAGGGTGTTTTCAGCACGTTCGGGAGCTACGGTAACCGTAATGACAGCCGAGCGGATTTCATAATCTTCGCCTGCTTTGACTACGGCTTGCAGTTTGTGTTCTCCTTCGGAGTAAGGCGTGTAGCTGAATGTGAAAGTCTCGTTTTGTACGATGATCCGTTCTTCGCTGGCGATTTCAACTTCGTTGTCGAAGAAGTGTACGGTTACGAGGTCTTCTTCGCCGGTCAGGTTACGCAATTCTACCGTATAATCGGATGTATAGTTCACAGTTCCGAGTGCGTTGCCGGTGAACGATTGGAGCAACAGGTCGTGAGGCAGAGCCGGAGCTTCCGTAAGACCGAATACTTCATCGAATCCGACATATTCGCCCAAGAATCCGATGAACCAGTCACCGGCGGGTATTTGTGCCGAATATCTCATTTCCGAATAGAGGTCTTGATCCATGTCGATCTCTTTGGCGAGAACCCAGCTGCTGCGGTCGGGCGAGTAATAAACGGACAGTTTGGAGTAGGCAGCCCGTTTGAATACGCTGAACTGGATGGAGTCGTTGTCCGATGCCGTCAGACGCGGCGTGATCAGGTACTCGGGATTTCCGGAGGTCGAGTGTGCCATGTAAACCAAGTTGTGGTCGGTGCGTTTAGGCGAGTATGTGCTGGATGTCGAACGATCGGAGGCACTCCATTTGTCGCCTGTGGTCAGCCAGTTTTCCGGCAGTCCGTTTTCGAATCCTTCGTAGAACATGGATTCCGGCAGACAGGCTGCTGTCATGTTGATAGCCGAAACGCCGACACCGTTGTGTTCGAATTCGACTACTGCACCCGAGTAGTTGCCGGGGGTTGCGATTGTCACGACGAGCTCACGAGTTTCTTCTACTGCCAGTGTGACAGGGAATGTTTCTTCCGCCCAAGAGTGGGTAACACCGGGTTGCGTATTGATAGCGCTGATTACCAGATCGGATTTACCGTTGTTTCTCAACGAGTATGTGGCACTGCGTTCGCCCCGGAATATTTCGAGGTCGGTCGGCTTGTCTATGGTGACGGGAGTTATCGTCAGTTTGCCTTCGGGACCGTAAGCGGTAACCCATCCGAGGGTTTTGGTGTTCGGCGTATAGGTTTCGGTTACGATCAGACCGAAGCGTTCGCTGTCATTGTTGGGTTGCGTACGGCTGTACATGGCAGTTCTTTCTACCGATACAGTTGCACCGACCGGAACATCCACACCCGAAGTGATAGCGAGCGTGTCGCCGTTCGAAGTCTTGGTAACCAATTGGTATTCGTCGGCTTGTACGGGTACGGTTCCGGCGTTGGTCAAATCGAACTTGTAGGAAACTTCCGCTTTGTTTTCGGCGTTGAATACGACGCTTTCACTGAACGAGCTGGTACCGATTGTCAGTTCTCTGACCGTAGAGCGTTCGGCTGCTGCAAAGTAGGTGATTTCCGCTCTGCTGAGCTGGAAGCCGATATAGCGTCCGTCTTCCGGTACGTCGAATCGTACGATCGAATAGTCAGTTGTGTTGAGTGCCGGTGTGAATTCGGCGCGTGTGATTTCCGCTCCACGGCTGAAAGTCGTTCCGTTCTTACCGCAATAGTAGATCTTGACACTACCGCTCGATACGGTGTTCTTTACGAATGCGATCACTTGTCCGCTTACTTTCGGCGAAACGATCAGGTAAGGTATGCTTTCGTACGATCCGTAATCGAATACGGGGTTGCTCGTGTTGAATGCCAGGCCTTTGTCTCCGTTGTTATCGACAATGGTATAGTCGTCCATAGTTTCGATACTTCCCCATCCCAACGGCAGTTTGGATGATTCGGAGATACCGTCGAATGTTTCTATGTAATAGGTGTCGGGAACTTGGAAGCCTTCACCCGAAAGGGTAACGGTGGCATCGCCCGATGTGGTCGAGATCGTTACTTCTTGTGAGAACAAGCCTCCTTCGGTCGGGGCGAATGTAAATGTGAGTTCGGCGCTTTCGAGAGAAGCAACTTCACCTTCGTTGTATGCAACCGAGAACGGAGCTTCGGCATTTACCGATGTGATGGTCAGCGGATCGCTGCCGACATTGGTCACTTTCATCGTTGCTGTCGTGCTTTCACCGGTTTTCAGCATGGGGAATTCGATTTTGCTTTTCGATGCAGCCATTCCTTTTTTAGGCAGTTCGCCGGGAGTATAGCTGAATGTCGTTTTCGGGGTGAAAGAGTAGAATGCGTTTATATTGCCGGGAGTTCCACCTAAACCAGACTGGTCGCTGGTGGTTACTCCGTAGAAATAAACCCGCTCGTAAGCACCTTTATCCGTGGCAACGAAAGTAATGACGAGGTCTCCGCCCGTGTATAGGAACGGCGTGCTGAAATTGACTGTCAGCAGAATGTCGTCGCCCGATGCTTCCGGAAGAAGGACGGGTCCCGAATAGACCTCGGTCAATACATCGGTGCTGACATATCGGCTGGCTACTATATCTTCCGCACCGCCGTCGGGTGTACCGATGTAGAATTTGGTGTTTTGGTTGTTCAGCTTGGTCGATGCGTTTTTGGCGTAGAACGACATGGAGGAGATCAAACCGTTATTCATTAATGTCAGATCGCCTGCCGGGTAGTACCATTGGCGTTGTTGTCCGGAGCTGTTGTCCAGATTCCAGCCTTCGTACGGAAGGTAACTGTTTTCCTCCGTACCGTCGGCGACGGTCAATGTCGCTTGTGCCCATGCTGCCGATGTTCCGCTTAACAAAAGGATTGCGGTCAGCAAGAATGAAACGAAAGAGTTCTTTTTTCTCATGTTTGTGAACTATTAGGGTGAATAAATAAAGAATAGTTTCCGTATATATATCGAATAACATCTCCCGCAACGTTTGTGCAGCAGACATTATTCGTGCGTCAGAATGCGTTAAAACGTGTTTAACTGTTTTCTTTTTGTTTTTATTCGGTTTTTAAACAATTAAATATGACACAAAATTAGTAATATTAATAACAAATCCTAATCATATTCGGAATTATTTTTAAAAAATATTTATTCAGTATTGAAAAATCGTGTAAAAAAGGGGGCGAGAAAGCGGTTCGGATAAAACAAACGGGGTGTTGCCGGTTTGATTTTCGGCAACACCCCGCCTCGTATTGTGAAATGTGAGGGGACTATTTTAATAATCGACACTTCATCGGCATAATCCATTCAAGATGTCACTTGATGTCTTCTGCACTCGGCTTGCAGTTTATTTTACCCGTTCTACGTAGGCTCCGCTCCGGGTATCGACTTTGATCTTGTCGCCGGTTTCGATAAACAACGGTACGCGTACTTCGGCACCCGTTTCAACGGTAGCGGGTTTCAGCGTGTTGGTTGCCGTATCGCCTTTGATACCGGGTTCGGTATAAGTAACTTCGAGAATTACATTTACCGGCATTTCGCAGGTCAGGATCGTTTCGGTTGCGGCGTGTACCTGAGCTTCGACGATATCGCCTTCTTTCAGGAACTGAACACCTTCGATGCTTTCACCCGGCAGGCTCACTTGTTCGTAAGTTTCGGTGTGCATGAAGTTGTAACCCATATCGTCTTTGTACAGGTATTGGTAGGGGCGACGTTCGATACGAACTTCTTCTACTTTTACGCCCGAGTTCCACGTTTTGTCGATTACACGGCCGGTTACCACGTTTTTCAGTTTGGTACGAACGAAAGCCGGACCTTTTCCGGGTTTTACATGGAGGAATTCAACGATGAAATAGTATGTTCCGTCGATATCGAGGCACATTCCGTTTTTAAAATCTGCAGTAGTTGCCATATATACATTATTATTTGATTATGATTTTTCTTTTTCAATCGAGTAGCCGGAATCATGGTAAAGCGAAATATCGTCTGAATCGAATGCCGTCCGATCGCCCGTATCCCGAATGCGGGAAAGAGCCGTATGCCGGTTGCTCTGCGCAGGGTATTCCGATGCGGTGAGCCGTGCCGTTACCTTGCGTGCGGCAAAGGTATAAAAAAATGTAATAGTTTGGAAGTTCGACGATAACAAAATCGCTTTTTCTTGTCGATAAACCCTGTCCTGCTCTATTTTTTGTGGTGAAAAAACCGTGAGAGAAAGGTTTGTGGAATAAATATTTTGCTGATTTTGTTTGCCAACTGTTTGTTTATTAAAAAAAAGTGCCTATTTTTGCAGTCCGAAAAAAGGAATAATAACGATAAAAATATACACGGCAATGAAAAGAACATTTCAACCTTCGAACAAGAAAAGAATAAACAAACACGGTTTCCGTTTAAGAATGGCTACGGCTAATGGTCGTCGCGTATTGGCAAGCCGTCGCGCAAAAGGCCGCGCTAAACTTACTGTATCCGACGAACGTCACGGATAGGATTTCTTTTCGGAAAAAAGAAATAAAAAAGCAGCGTCGAGATTTTATCGGCGCTGCTTTTTTGTGCTTTAAAATGCCGGTGTGTCGTTTTGAATGACGATGTGCCATAATATCCGATCTGCTGCGTTGCCATCGGCATTCGGACTAAATCGTTTACGCCAGTAAACTCCTGTTGTCCTCATCCCCTGCGCCTTGCATCTTAGATATTCTAACGCACCCCCAAGGGACGCCCCGTAATTCTTAATTACGGCACAGCCCTTTCGACGGCGAGGTCGGGCAATGGAGTGGTGTTTCGGCTTACCGTACGGACGGGTGGAATGTAACGCACCGAAACGAAAAGGGGTTGCATCGAAAATTCCATTTCGACACAACCCTCTCAGGGTTTCTTTTCGGGTTATTTGAAAAATATTTTTTGAATCCGTTGTGCCGGTGCTTCTTTCTTGTTCAGCTCTGGGTAGCTGACGCGGGTATGGTATATCGTTTTCAACTTTTCGATAAACGTCTGTTTAATATCTTCCACATCCTTGAAGCTGAGCGGGGTGTCTTTCAGCAATCCGTCGGCGATCTGTCCGTTGATGATGTTGTTTACTAATTTCGAGATGCTCTCTTCATTGTATTCCGACAGGCTGCGCGATGCGGCTTCCACGGCATCCGCCATCATCAGGATACCGGTTTCCTTGCTGTCCGGGTTGGGTCCGGGATAGGTGAACAGGGCTTCGTCTACCGGCAGGTCGGGATATTTGTTTACGAACGAGTTGTAGAAATATTTGGCTTTCCCCTGTCCGTGGTGCATGGCTATGAAGTTGCGGATCGATTGGGGCAGGTGTAGTTTCTCGGCAAGTTTCAATCCGTCGTTCACGTGCGAAATAATGATCTGTGCGCTTTGGTCGAACCGGAGAGCCGAATGCGGGTTTACTCCCGATTGGTTTTCGGTGAAGAATGCCGGGTTTTTCAGTTTGCCGATGTCGTGGTACAAAGCGCCGGTACGCACCAGCTGGGCTTGTGCCCCGATTTTGTTGGCGGCTGCGGCTGCGAGGTTCGACACTTGCAGGGAGTGTTGGAAAGTGCCGGGGCAGGCTTCGGAAAGGTCGCGCAATACAGGCGTATTGACATCCGACAGTTCGACCAGTGTGACGGTGGAGATAAAGCCGAACAGCTTTTCCAGTATGTATATCAGCAGGTAGGCGAACAGCAGGGAGATGCAGTTGATGCCTAAGTAAAGGAACATGTTCCAGTTGATTTTGCTCAGATCTCCTTCTATCAGCAGTGTGTAGCCGAGGTAGGAGACGCAGTAGACGAAGAATACCAACAGGGCGCACTGCATCAGTTGCGACCGTTTTACCAGATCGCGCAGATTGTCGATCGCCGCCATGCCGATAACCGTTTGCAGGAAAAGGAATTCCAGCGGGAACGGGGCGACGAAAGAGCAGATCAGTATGGTGATCAAGTGGGTGTATAGCGCCGTTCGTGAGTCGAGGAAGGTGACGACGACAATCGGTATCAGGGCGAAAGGCACGAGGTAAATACCTAATAAGCGCACTTGGGAGATACCGAATGCGGCACATGCCATTACCGTAATGCTCAGCATCAGGAAGAGCAGGGTGCGCAGGTCGTTGAAATAGCGGGGACGGAACAGGCTCAGATAGACATAGAAGAATGCCATCAGGCAGGTGAACACGAGGACGGCTCCGATAATGGAATATCCTTTCTGTTGCTTGTCGGTAGAGGTCTTTTTGAGCGAAACGGTTTCGAGCGATTTCAGGATGCGGTATGTGTCGTGTGTGACGATTTCACCCCGGTCGATGATGCGTTCGCCTACTTGCACTACGCCGTCCGACAGCGATATGCGTTGCAGTAAACCTTCTTTTACCTTTTCGGAAGTCTCCTCGTCGTATTGCAGATTGACGAGCAGATATTCGTTCAGCCCGTTCGATTGCAGGATATGATGTGTGTAGGCATCGGGAAACAGTTGCAGCAGGTGTTCGTAGGCGCTCTTCGGGGTGCGCAAACGTGCAGTGGAATATTCTTTCGTCACTTGCCCGTCGATCAATCTGATTTCTGTCCGCTGGTTGGCGTTGAGTTGTTCGAGGATGGCAGGTTCGACGATACCGTCATTGTAGGTTTCCCGTACGCTCTGCATGATCTGGTCGTACAGATAGGTCGGTATCCCCATCTCTTTATAGGATTTCAGTTGTTTTCCGAACGATCTCATGGCATTCCGTGCCGTCTCTTTGTCTTGCTTGAAGATCGGCTGGAAGTTTTGCATGATGCTGTCGGTCTCCTGCTTTACTTGTGCGTCGTCTTTATAGATCGGAAAGTCGAACGGAGCCGTGAGCAGTCCGTATTTCCAGGGTTTTCCCTCTTGAAAGTTGTATCTGAATTTCCCTTCACGGGGGAAGAAGTAAGCCAATATGGCTACTGCCGCCACGAAAAACAGGACTTGCAGCAGTCGTCTGCTGGAAAAAATATTTTTGAACGTTTCTTTTTTCATGAATCGTCGAAATGTTTTTGAGGATTATTCTTTTCGGGTTGCTTTGGTTACTCCGTCTATTTTTTGCAGTTTCTTGCACAATGCGGTGACTGCTGCTGCATCTTGTACGAGGATGCTGAACGAGCCTTTGAATACGCCTTCGTTGGCTTCGATCGACAGACTGCGCATGTTGATGGCGAGTTCGTTGGAGATGATCTTGGTGATTTCGTTCAGAATACCCATCCGGTCGATCCCTTGAATGGATATGGTTGCCGGGAACGATAACTCTTTGCCTACTTCCCACTGGGTGGAAACCAGCCGCGAGCCGTAACTCGATTTCAGTTTCATTGCCACGGGGCATTCCCGTTTGTGCACGATCACCGTGTGTTCGTCGTCGTCGATATATCCGAGCACGTCGTCGCCGGGAATCGGATTGCAGCAGGTAGCCCGTTTGTAGTTTTTCTTTCCGTAGACATTGCGCAACAGATAGGTTTTCTTCCGGTCGATCGCCTGCTCGGGATTGTCGGTCTTCTCGTCCGTATTTTTTTTATTGTTGTTGCCGAACGAAAGTTTCAGATATTTCAGGAAGATGTTCTGTTCTTTCCCTTTTATGAATTTCAGTATATTCTCGTCGAGTTGTATGTCGCCCGATCCGATCTTGTAGTAGAAGTCTTCGATCTGTTTCAGGCAGAAGTTTCCTAAAATTTTGGTTTTTAGTTCGTTCGATATGTTGATATGATTGTCTGTAATCATATCGTTGAACATCTTTTCTCCCTTGTTGATGATTTGCCGGCGGTCTTTGCGCAAGGCGGCAGCCAGTCTCGATTTGGCTTTTGCGGTGGTCACCAGTCCGATCCACTCCTCTTTGGGCGTTTGCGAGCGCGAGGTAAGGATCTCTACCTGGTCGCCGCTTTGGAGTTTTTGGCTGAGCGGTACGAGTTTGTGGTTTACTTTGGCGGCGATGCAATGGAAGCCGAGATCGGAGTGTAACTGGAACGCGAGGTCGAGGGCGGTAGCGTCCTTCGGCATGGTGATCAGTTCTCCTTTGGGGGTGAACACGAATATTTCAGTGCTGAACAGATTCAGTTTGATCGTGTCGAGGAAGTCTATGGCATTCGGTTCGGGATGTTCCAGAACGTCTTTGATCGTTTTGAGCCAGATGTCCAGTTCCGTTTCTTCTTCGGAATCACCGATCTTATATTTCCAGTGGGCGGCAAATCCGCGTTCGGCGATTTCGTCCATCTTCTCGCTACGTATCTGCACTTCTACCCAATTGCCGTCGGTACCCATGACCGTGAGGTGCAGAGCTTTGTAGCCGTTGGCTTTGGGGCGGCTTACCCAGTCGCGGGTGCGTTCGGGGTGCAGCTTGTATATATCGGTGATGATCGAATAGATTTTCCAGCACTCTTCTTTTTCGCTGGTGCCTTCGGGACAGTCGAATACGATACGCACGGCATACAGGTCGTACACCTCTTCGAACGGAATGTGTTTGGTCTGCATCTTGTTCCAGATCGAATAGATCGACTTCACGCGGGCGAGTATGTTGTATTTCAGCCCCATTTCGTCGAGTTTCTCCCGGATAGGTTTGGCAAAATCGCTGAATATCGCTTGCCGTTCGGCTTCGGAGTCTTCGATTTTTTTCCGGATGTCGGCATAGGCGTCGGGATGTTCATATTTGAAACTGAGGTCTTCGAGTTCGGTTTTGATGGCGAACAGCCCCAAACGGTGTGCCAAAGGCGCGTAGATATAAAGAGTTTCTCCGGCGATTTTGTATTGTTTGCTGGGCAGCATGGAACCGAGTGTCCGCATATTGTGCAGACGGTCTGCCATTTTGATGAGGATTACCCGGATGTCTTCCGACATGGTGAGCAGCAGCTTCCGGAAATTTTCGGTTTGTGCGGAGGCTTTGTCACCGAAGATTCCTCCCGATATTTTGGTCAGCCCATCGACGATGAGGGCGATTTTTTTTCCGAAATGGTTTTCGATGTCCTCGACAGTATATTCTGTGTCTTCTACTACGTCGTGCAGCAGCGCGGCGCAGATCGAAGTCGATCCTAATCCGATCTCCTGACTGACGATGCGGGCTACGGCTATGGGATGCAAGATATAGGGTTCGCCGGAGCGACGCCGGATGCCCCGGTGCGCCTCGTTCGCAAATTTGAACGCGCGTTCGATGATCTCGACCTTCTTCCGATGGTTCGATTGCAGGTATCCGTCCAACAGTTCTCTGAACTTCGATTGGATCAGTTCCTCGTCGGCAAGTTGTCTGTTCTCTTGATTTTCCATAGCGATTGATACAATTTTATCTAAGGTACAAACATAGAAAAAAATCCTGTATTTATACAGGTTTCCACGAAAATTCGATGTGCCGGACGGTCGATTCCGCCTTTTGAGAATGAAAAAAGGGATTGTGTCGAAATGAAAATTTCGACACAATCCCTTTTCGGTGCGTAAGAATGTCTAAGATGCAAGGTGCCGGGGATGAGGACGACAGGAGTTTACTGACGAAACGACTTAGTCCGGATTCCGATGGCAACGCAGCAGGTTGGACATTATGACCACCGTTATTTTTATAAGGCGGCGGGAATCTTAGATAGAGAGGATCCTCAGCGTATTCAACAGGTCGCGATTGATCGGTTTGTCGTTTTTGATCGCTTTGTTGAACGGTACGTATTCGATCTGGTCGTTGCGGATACCGATCATGACGTTGCGTTGTCCTTCGAGCAGGGCATCGATCGAGGCGGCACCCATACGGCTGGCGAGTATCCGGTCGCAGGCAGTCGGCGATCCGCCGCGTTGCAGGTGTCCCAGAATCGTCACACGTACGTCGTATTGCGGATATTCGTTTTTCACGCGTTCTGCCAATTGCATGGCACCGCCGGTGATGGGGCTTTCGGCTACCAGAACAAGGCTGCTGTTCTTGGATTTACGGAATCCGTTTTTGATGAGATCTTCCAATTGGTCTACTTCGGTGGAGATCTCCGGAATGATTGCCGCTTCGCAACCGGTGGCGATGGCTCCGTTCAAGGCAAGGAACCCGGCATCGCGTCCCATGACTTCGATGAAGAAAAGTCGTTCGTGCGATGTGGCGGTGTCGCGGATTTTATCGACGGCATCCATGATGGTATTGAGGGCGGTGTCGTAACCGATCGTATGGTCGGTACCGAACAGGTCGTTGTCGATTGTTCCGGGCAAGCCGACGATCGGGTAGTCGAACTCCGATCCGAAAATCCGGGCACCGGTCAGCGTTCCGTCTCCGCCGATAACGACCAACGCGTCGATGTTTTCTTTCTTCAATGTCTCATAAGCCATGCGGCGTCCTTCCGGTGTCTGGAATTCTTTGCACCGGGCGGTTTTCAGGATAGTTCCGCCTTGCTTGATGATGTTGCTGACGTTTTGAGTCTTGAATGTTTCGATTTCGCCGGTGATCAGACCTTTGTACCCGCGATAGATCGCTTTTACCTCTAAGTTGTTGTAAATCGCAGTACGGGTGACGGCGCGGATCGCCGCATTCATTCCGGGAGCGTCACCTCCGGAAGTTAAGATACCTATGCATTTGATACTCGGCATAATATAGCGTGTTTGATAGTTTTTTATAATGTGTCGCGAAGTTACGAAATATAGTGAATGATTCGGCTATTTTCGACTTAAATATTGTATCGAAATGTTGCGACGGTTAAAAACCGGTATGTTGTCGGGGTTAGTCCGCCCCGAGCAATCTTCTGACATGAGCCTGCACGTCCGTCATGAGCCAGCGGGGCGTGGAGGTGGCACCGCAGATGCCGATACTCTCTTTCCCGACTAACCATTCGGGGGCGATTTCTGAAATGTCCGATACCAGTCGGGTATGCGGATTGACTTGCAGGCACTCTTCGAAGAGGACTTTGCCGTTGGAGCTTTTCTTCCCGCATACGAACAGGATGAGGTCGTGTTTCCGGGCGAATTCCCGGATGTTCGGAATCCGGTTGGCGACCTGCCGGCAGATGGTGTCGAACGATTCGAACCCGTCGTTGCCTTTTCGTTGCCGGATGTTTTCGACCATGTTGCGGAATCCGTCTACCGATTTGGTCGTTTGCGAATAGAACAATATCTGCTTGCCGAAATCTACCTTTTCCAAATCGTCGCACCCTTCTACCACGACGGCATGGTTGTCGGTTTGTCCCACCAATCCGTTTACTTCGGCATGCCCGCGTTTGCCGTAGATCACGATTTGTGTCTGGTCGGGATTCCGGGTGTCGTATGCCTGTTTTATTTTTCGTTGCAGTTGCAATACGACAGGGCAGGTGGCATCGATAATCTCGATTTTATTCTCTTGGGCGATCCGATAGGTTTCCGGCGGTTCGCCATGGGCACGCAGCAATACTTTTACGTTGTGCAGATGCCGCAATTGGTCGTGGTCGATTGTGATCAGTCCCTTCTTTTGCAGGCGTTCCACCTCGTTGCTGTTGTGTACGATATCGCCCAGACAGTAGAGCCGCCCGCTTTTGTTGAGCTCCTCTTCGGCTTTGCGGATAGCGGTGACCACGCCGAAGCAGAATCCTGAATTTTCGTCGATTTCGATGCGGGGTGTCATGATATTATGCTTTTCGGAGGAGAGCTTCGTGAAACCGCTCTTCCAACCATTGGTTTTGCTGTTCGATCGTAAGGGTAGAGTTGTCGAGTTCGATCGCATCGTCGGCTTTCCGCAACGGACTTTCCTTACGGGTCTGGTCGATGTGGTCGCGTTTTACGATGTTGGCGACGACTTCGTCGAAATCGACGGGTACACCTTTGGCACGCAATTCGTCTACACGCCGTTGCGCACGGGTTGCGGCTGAGGCGGTGACGAATATTTTCAACTCGGCGTCGGGGAATACCGTGGTGCCGATGTCCCGACCGTCCATGACGATACCTTTCTGTCTGCCCATTTCCTGTTGCAGGGCGACTAAGGCGGTGCGTACGAACGGAATGGCACTGACCGGGCTGACTTTGTCGGAAACACGCATCGAGCGGATTTCCTGTTCGACGTTCTCTCCGTTGAGGTAGGTGTCGGCTTTTCCGGTTGCCGGATTCAGCCGGAACTCGATATGTATCTCCGTCATCAGCGGACGTAAGGCTTCGGTATCGACCGTGTCGCCGTCGATCAGCCCGCGGTTCAGACAGAATAAAGTGACAGCGCGGTACATGGCGCCGCTGTCGATGTAGATATAACCGATCTTACGGGCTAAATCTTTTGCCATGGTGCTTTTTCCGCATGAGGAAAAGCCGTCGATGGCAATCACTATTTTAGGTGTTGTATGTTCCATATTCGAGTTAGAAAAGATTCTTTACTATAAAACGATAGGACCGATCGCAACATCCATGCTGCTTGTCGGTTATCGGGCAATCCTGTTATGTCGGGATGCAACTTATTTACAAAGATAATGCAAGCCGAAAACAGAGATAAGTTTACTTGGTCTATGTTAAGGCGTAGCTTATCTTCTACAAATATAGTGAAAGGCGAGGGCAGAGTCAAATTTATTTGAACTGTGCCGAGCCGCCTCCTATATTGTGCAAAGATACGCATAAGCCGAGCGCAAACGCAAATTTATTTGCAGTTTTTCCGACGCGAAGCCGAAGCTGTGATTTCTGGAACGAGGTCTGGCACTTCGGGCTTTACATGTGCCGGAAGAAGGTCAGGCGTAGTTTACCGTTTGAATTCGTAGAGGTTGGTCGTGAGGTTTACCATTACCGTAGTGCCTTTGATATGTTGCTGGGCGACGGCTACACCGACGCTGAACATCCGTACCCGGATACCTGCACCGATGCTGAATCCCGACAGGATGTTTCGGGCATCCGTCTTCATGTCGGTGCGGGTCTTGTAGTTGTAACCCAAGCCGATGTACATGTAGTCGGTAGGCAGATATTCTACACCGAAAATGAGGTGGCGGAAAAGGTTGTCGGCAAAGTCGTTTTTTGTGACTACGCTCTGACCGCCCGATTGATTGTCGCTTGCCGGATAGGGCAGGCTCCAACGGTTCAAGTGTCGGGCTGTGACCGAAAAACGGATCGGAGCCAATGCCAACGACTGGCTATATCCGATCTGTATGTCCCACGGGAGGGGATTGTGAATATCGTTGAACCGTTTCAACTGTCCGCCGAGATTCTTGAATACGAGCGACAGCGACAGGTCGTTGTTCGGGTTGTAATAATTTACGCCCAAATCGACAGCCATTGCCAGTGCCGAATATTTTTCGTATGCCGAATAGACCAATTTGAGGTTGATGCCGCCCCGGAAATTCCGAAATATCTCGTGCGAATACAACCCGTTGAACACGACATCCTGCGGCGAAAATGTACCGACGATCGTTCCGTCGGCTTCGGTCTGGGTCATTTTGCCGTATCCGAAATATTGGATTCCGGCAGCCCATGCGCTACGTTCGGTGGCAGCCATGCCGAATGTAACCCCGGCGAGATTGATGTTCCCGATGTAGTGCATATAGTTCAGCCCCAACTGCATGTCCATTTCCGGACCCATGAGTGCTGGGTTTTGGCTTACCTGATTGATGTCTTCTTCGATAAGGGTCAGGTTGGTGCCGCCCAAAGCGTAGGTGTGTGCGGCCGTAGGAATATTCAGAAAGTCGTATGAGGTGGACCCTCCTTGCGCGGCGGCTGTGATGCCGGAGGCAACGAAGCTCCCTGCTAAAAATGCGGATATGATACGATTCCTATAATTCATTTTCTTCCTGTTCTTTCCTCTTTTCGAAATGTGAGGGGTTGGTACATCCGGTTGCCGGACAGTTCCGATCAATACTAATAACGGAAAAAGTGGAAATAAATTATACCCGATGTGCGCTTCTTTGAAAAATCTTTTCCACACGAGGTGCCGGTGTGGATCGGGTGCGGGTTTGTCGGGCAGGCGATGAGGACAAAAAGGGCACTACGAATCGTTGTAATGTAAAAAAAAAGGAAAAAAGATTGTTGTTGTGTGGGAAAAGATATAACTTTGAAAACCTTATAATTGATAATGATGGATACACTGCAAAAATATATAGACGTACTGAACAGGGAATTGTCGGAGATACAATATCCGGCTGTCCCCGACGATTTGTATGCCCCGATCCGTTACGAACTTTCGCTGGGCGGGAAACGTATTCGTCCGGTATTGACATTGATGGCTGCCGAGATGTTCGGCGGCGATTATCGTCCGGCAATGAATGCCGCGCTGGGGTTGGAAATATTCCATAATTTTACGTTGCTCCATGACGATGTGATGGATAAAGCCGATATGCGCCGGGGAAAACCGACTGTGCATAAGGTGTGGAACGAAAACAGTGCGATACTTTCGGGCGATGCGATGCAGATTCTGGCATTCCGCTATATCTCCGCCACTCCGGTACGCACCGGTCGGGTGATAGATCTGTTCCTGAAAACCGCATTGGAAATTTGTGAAGGGCAGCAGCTCGATATGGATTTTGAATCCCGTAACGATGTTTCGGAGGAGGAGTATATCGAAATGATCCGATTGAAAACTTCCGTGTTGCTGGGTGGCGCATTGAAGATCGGTGCGATAATCGGCGGTGCATCCGACGAGGATGCCGATCGGCTGTACCGTTTCGGTGAAAATATCGGGCTGGCATTCCAGTTGCAGGACGACTATCTCGATGTGTATGGCGATCCGGCTGTATTCGGAAAGAATATCGGCGGCGATATACTGAACGACAAGAAAACATATATGCTGATCAGTGCCCGGCGTCTGGCGCAAGGCGATGATGCCCGGATATTGGAACAGTGGGTCGGGAATCCGGATGCCGATGCCGAAGAAAAGATAGCTGTGGTTACCGGATTGTACGATCGTTTGGGAATTAAAGAACTGTGTGCCGAAAAAATCGCGGCATATTTCGACAAGGCGATGAAATGCCTTTCGGAAGTGACGGTGGATGCCGGTTTGCGCCAGCCGTTGGAAGAATTATCCGCCCGGTTGATGGGACGAAATCATTAATGTTGAGAATAGAATAAGGAGAACAGACCATGCCATATCGTCGATTGCCCAATACGGATGCAGCCCGGATATCCTCGTTGAAAAAAGCTCTTTCAAAAAGCCAGATGCCTTTCTCGGAAAATCCGGTGATCCCATTTAAGTTGGTCCATGAGATAGAGACCCTGTTGCCGAAATTCGAGACGGCGGTCGATCGGTTTAAAAGTACATACAACGAACAGGCGAAAGCGAACAAGAAACATCAGGTACATCTGAAAAATGCCCGGCTTTACGTGTCGCATTTTATACAGGTGCTGAATATGGCGGTGATCAGGCAAGAGGTGAAGCGGGAACATAAATCGCTGTATGGCCTTGCCACCGATGAAAACACGGTGCCCGATCTGGCGAGCGAGTCTGCCGTATTGGAATGGGGAAAGAAAGTGATCGACGGTGAACGGGCGCGGACCTCGAAAGGCGGTGTTCCTATCTATACACCGTCGATAGCCAAAGTATCGGTGTTGTACGACGTGTTCAAGGATTCGTATCAGGAGCAACAATATCATAAACTCAATACACAACGGGCACAGGCGCCGATCGCATCCTTGCGCGAACAGATAGATGCGCTTATACTCGAATTGTGGAATATCGTAGAGGAACGTTTTCGGGATTTGCCCAACGACGTCCGGCTGGACACCTGTCGCAGCTATGGTGTGATCTACTATTATCACTCCAATGAGAAACAAGCCGAATCTACCGATGATTGATACCCATACCCATATTTATTTAGAAGATTTTGCCGGAGAACAGGACGAGGTGGTGCGTCGTGCAAAAGAAGCCGGTGTGTCGTCGTTGATACTTCCGAATGTGGATTTGAGCACCGTGCCGGCTTTGTTGGCGACAATGGCGATGTATCCCGATTATTGTCGGGCAGCTATGGGATTGCATCCGACATCGGTCGATGCCGGATATCGCGAAGCTCTTGCCGAAACGGAGCGGTTGCTATCCGAGGGGGATTATTGTGCGGTGGGAGAGATCGGAATCGATTTGTATTGGGACAAGACTTATCTGCGCGAACAGCAGGATGCTTTTGCCGTTCAGACCCGATGGGCGATGGCTCGCCGCTTGCCGGTAATCATTCATTGCCGCGAAGCATTCAACGAAATAACGGAAGTGCTGCGTTCGGTTTCCGATGCCGCATTGTGCGGCGTGTTTCATAGTTTTACCGGAACCGCCGGTCAGGTGAGAGAAGCTCGTTCGATAGCCGATTTCTATTTCGGGATCAACGGCATTGTCACGTTTAAAAATGCCCGCCTCGAAGGTATGGTGCGGGAAGTCGGTATCGATCGTCTGTTATTGGAAACCGATGCGCCTTATCTGGCTCCGGTTCCGTATAGAGGTAAGCGAAACGAACCGTCGTATTTGCCGGAAATAGCGAAGCGGATTGCGGCAATCTTGGATTTGACAACAGACGAAGTGGTAGCTCGTACGACTAATAACGCCATGCAACTGTTTGGTATATAGTATAGTATCGTTTGCCGATAAAAAAGTTTTGCGTAAAATCGACAAAATAGTCGGGAAAACCGAAGATTTATATTATCTTTGCATCCGTTCTTGAAAACAGACAATCATTTTGGAGTGATGCTCGAGTGGTTGAAGAGGCACGCCTGGAAAGCGTGTATACGTCAAAAGCGTATCGGGGGTTCGAATCCCCCTTACTCCGCAAGATAGACACGTCGGTTATCAGTCGATAGGGGGCTGGATCACGTGTCTTTTTTTTGTGGTGCTTTTTGCAATTACACCTTGTTTATTATGCACCATTATTCCGAATCGCATCCTATTTATCCAAAGATCAAAATAATTTTTGAAACGGTTGTATTGATATACAACCGTTTATGTTTTTTTGTGCTTTTATCCTTTAAAAATGGCTGGTGAGAAAATCCGCTCACTGTTTTGCAATTAGTCCGGCAGATAGTATAGAAATAAAAAAAAACAGTTTCCTAAAAAAGGAAACTGTTTGATGGTGACCCCGGAGAGGCTTTGAATATTTCGCCAGCTCACTGTAGTTCAATACGTTTATCTTAGTCAAAATGCAGAACGTACCCTCTTGGTTCACCTCTCTGCTTCTGCGATTTTCAATAATCTACTACCTTGCCGCTGCAAAAACTTTATTATAAATATAGGCCTTTTTATCGGTTTTTGCGAAGCTGTTTTGTTAAAGTTTCTTAATACAACTTTACATGTCAATTATTACTATTATTGTTGTAAACAAAAATTCTTTAGTTTTGGAAGGATTCCCATATATGGAACGAGTCGATTATCAATCACTAGTCATTCAAGATATTATAAATCTTGAGAAACAAGGAGACCTAAACCTTAATCCATGGTATCAAAGACGATCTGTATGGAATGATAGCCAAAAATCATATCTTATAAATACGTTGTTTGAACGTAAACCAATCCCTACAATTTATGTTCGTCATTCGATAGACCTAGAACGGGAAAAGAGCGTCAAGGAAGTTGTTGATGGACAACAACGCATAAGGGCTGTCCTTAGTTTTTATGAGGGTAATATAACTGCGTTTCATCCAGAAATAAAAAAACGTATTAAATACTCGGATTTGAATAGCACACAAAAGCAGCGTTTTTTAATGACTCCTTTACCTATTGGTTATTTGCAAGGGGCTACAGACGGAGATGTTATAGACATCTTTGCTCGCATTAATTCAGTGGCAAAGTCATTGAATGCTCAAGAGAAAAGAAACGCAAAATACAGTGGAGCCTTCAAGCAATTTTGTGTTTCCGAATCCACAAAGAGATTAGAGTTTTTCAGAAAATATGGAATATTTTCTGCTAATGACTTTGCTCGAATGAATGAAGTGCAGTTTATGTCAGACTTAATTATCAATATGTTGGATGGTCTGACTAGCTATAATTCTGCCAAATTAGATAAATATTATAGCAATTTTGACGACACTTTTGACAGAGATGAAGAAATAAGCCAATCTTTGGATGATTTATTTGATATAGTCATACAATTCAATCCATCAGCTATAATTGATACAATATTTAAACGCCCTCCTTTATTCTTTTCACTCTTAATGGCTTTATATAGTAAACATGGGAGATGTGATGTTGCAAAAGTTGAACAGGGTTTAATGGATATTGACGCACATTATAACTTAGATGAGAAAACATCAACAGACCTAGAGTTTGTAAATGCCGTTTCCGCAACAACCCAAGGCGAGAAGCAGAGAAACATTAGAGACGCGTATATTAAGCATTTTATTTTTTGAAAATGGGTCGCCCAAGTATTGGTGCAGTATATAATCAAGCTATTTCGCAACTTAATGTCGTTAGCAGATATTTAACGAAGAGCAAACTACTCCCCCCTGATTTACAAGGGTTCGTTGCCGAAATAATGATGCTCCGAATATTTGGAATTTTAGAATACACCGTAAGAGAAACTGCTCTCAGATTGGCTTGTGGTGTAGCATACCGCAATGGCGTAGTTCCAACTAACATAATCTGTAGATGTTCGTCATTGAATGATGCTCTTCAGAATTTTAAGACATTGAATCGTGCCAAACCAAAAGGAAATTTACAATTTACTAATGTTAGTAATACTAATGATGCAATTAAATTTGTAATAGACACGTCCGAGACTTTTCGGCTAAAATTAAGCATTTATGGGACGCAATTTGAAGAAATGAGGAAAGTCCGTAATCATATCGCACACAGAAATAGCAGCACCCATTTAAATTATAAGGACGTTATCAAGCAGCGTTATGGAGCATATCTTAAGTTAAAACCATCTATATTTTTGATTTCTACAAAAAGACAAGCATTACCAATAATTGAAGAGTATATGAAAGTTGTTAGGATTATTGTTTCGGATATTACGACCACATAATTATGACACATTTTATTAGACTATAGTATTCTTTGCATTAACTATCCAACCGCGTTTCTTGCCTTCGGGTCGAGAGATATAGCCTTTTTCAGCGAGTTTGTCAACTTGTTTTTGGATAGCGGAACGGCTTATGCCGAGAGTTGTTGAGATTGTCGAGAGTGAAGCGTTAGGATCCGATTGAAGGACGCGGAGAATACGAGCGGGAGTGGGTGTAGAGAAACGGACAATTTCGCCCTTGTACCACCACGTCGTTTCTCTGTCGCCTGACAAAAATTCAAGCATTGACGAAATGTCGGCTGTCAAGGCGGATTCCATGTATTCCACGAATGGAGCTATGGACTTCAAAGAAGCGTGTGCACCATCGGCTGGTATTGGACCGACCGCGGTATCGACAAGCCCCAACGCGTTGAGATATGCTTTCTTATTCTTACTGCGGATAACCATCATTGGCCAGTTGTGACGGCGCAAGATGAAATTAACCATCAGTCGTGCTATACGACCATTGCCATCTTCAAACGGGTGGATACGGATATAACGATAATGGACTAGTGCAGCAAGCTGAATAGGGGTAAGAGAACCCTCCTCAACGGCATTATTATACCATTGTACTAAATCTGCCATCAAAGCAGGCGTTTCTTCCGGTGAGGCATATTCAAACCGCTCTCCAGTCGGGGTAATAACGGAATTAGGTCGTGTTTTGTAGCGTCCGGCATGAACGGTGTAACTTGTGGTTTCACCACCGGGCAGCTGACGATAGACCTTATAATCTTCACGCAACATCACCTGGTGAACCTGTCGAATAAATGTTTCAGTCAAGGGTTCATCTGTATCAGCTTCCTGCTCGACCATATTTAGGCAGATATTATGTGCTTTCATCTCCTCAAGGTCTTTCATCTTGGCAGAGCCTATTACTTCCCCGAGAAGAAGAAGTACCTCTGTCTGACCGTAAGTGAGAGTGTTACCCTCGATATGGTTACTGTTATAATTGAAATCGAGCATAAACTTCCGCTTCAACCGTTTTTCGTCATCTGCCGAAAGAGGCTGAAGATCTAACCACTGTCTATAAAGCTTGTTGAGTTGTGCCATATCTCTTATTTAGCGCAAAGATACGAAATATACCACCGATATGCAAATATACCACCTTAGAAGTAGTATAAATAAAACAGAAGAGCAATAATCATACCACCAACGCTGTAATATACCACCTAAAAAGTGGTACATTATTTCAGTCCATACTTTTTTCTCTTTCTCCATAGGCCTCTTTATTTTGGCGGCTTGTGCTATATTGCCTCCGGTATGGGCTATGGTCGCGGTGATTTTTGATTTTTCGAAGCTGGTATCATCAAGACGAAAATTCATTTGAACACTGCTTGCGGTATTTCTCGTTGTTCTCGCGGAAAGTTTCAAGGACCATCCGTATTTTGCCTGTTCATCAACACCGAGAAAGCGTTTTTTTCATCGTGTCGGGATTGATGAGCGTACCCTCTGCAACCATCTGTGTATGGATTGCGAGTAGCTTTGTCCGCACAGTTTCAAGGTAGCGATTAAGTTCGATGTCAGCCCGGCTTTTGCCTCTGGACATGCCTTTTGTCGCAATCCACATATCCGGGTTGACGGTTCGGTTGATGTTCAGCTCCGCACGTTGGCTTGCGATAGTGATGCGCAGAATAATCGGTACCTCTCCGTTGCGTAGCATCCGCGCCTTCCGTGCGATGAAAAATGTACTCTATACAGATGGTTCGACACTATGATTCGAGAGGTTGGGTATCAACATAACCCGTTGAACAATAGCGTTCAGAAACCTCGCAAGGGTACAATCCACGCCCCTGTCGGTAGTGTACCCTTTTCGGCCACCCCGCTGCTTCAATATTTTGCGTCGAAACGCCGGTTGGGAATAACGAAAAAACCTCCAAAATCGGCTGGATTTCAGAGGCTTTCTGCATTTTGATGTTTTGTCTTGTGACCCCGGAGAGGCTCGAACTCTCGACCCAATGATTAAGAGTCATTTGCTCTACCAACTGAGCTACGGAGTCAATACGTTTTTATAACGGGTGCAAAAGTAATGGTTTTCGGCAAACTTGCAAAGGTTTTTCGGAAAATTTTTTAATCCCGTCAGGCTTGCCGGACTTTTGTCTGCCGGATATATTATTCGAAATGATAGAATAGAGAGGGGTGGTTGCGCGTGAGCGGGACGACCTGCACGTCTTTGCCAACCCGGATTCCTTCTTCGTAGAGCCGTTGTTCCACGGTCTTATAGGCAAGCTCCGGATGATTATTATCGCGGCTCAGGTGGCATAGGAATACGTATTTAGGTTTCAGTTCGTCGATGCTGTCGGGCGAATAGCCTGCCCGGGTGTACAGAGCGGCGAGGAAATTGGCGGTATCGGCATTGTCCATGTGCCCGGTGGGGGCGAGGATGCGTTGTTTCAAGTGATAAGGGTAGGAACCTCCTACCAACATGGAGTGGTCGTAGTTGGATTCGATTACCAGGTAGTCCGCTTGTTCGAGATAGTGCGTGGCGGTCGGGGTTATTTCTCCCAAATCGGTGGCGAATGCGAACCGTATGTTATTGTATTCGATCAAATAGCCCACGTTGTCGCTTCCGTCGTGAGGGACTTCGAATGCCGTGATCTTGAAATCGCGAATGGAAAAGGGGATATCTTTGATGATTTCGCGGTGTGCGCTGTAAATCTTGTCAGCCATGCAGTAGTTGCGGTTCATTCCCTCTTTGATCTTTGCTGTTGTGTAAATGGGGATCCCGCATTTTTCGCCTAAGAATCCGGCAGATTTGATGTGGTCGGCGTGGTCGTGGGTGATGCAGATTGCAATGATCTGTTCGAATGGTATTCCGTGGTCGTTCAGTACCTTGCGTATCGTGCGGTTGGCTATTCCGGCATCGATTAGAATGCCGTATTCTTCCGTACCGAGAAAATAACAATTGCCGCTACTGCCGCTTGCCAGACTTAAAAACCGTAGACTCATACCACTCCACTCAATCAAAATTGTGCAAAGATACTTTTTTTAGAGTAAATATCGTGGGTTTATTAGAGAAGTTTTGCGGATTTGTTTAATAAATTCATTCGACGATGGCACCCGCCTGTATAAAAGCCAGCCTTCTTGTATGGATATGCATAGATGGATTGAAAAATTTGCCGCAATCGAATTTTTTATAAAAATTATAACATTTTGTTTGCTATTCTTTTTAATATGATTATATTTGCTAAGTGAACTGTCGATTTTCGTTTACTTACTGTATAAAAATACAATCTTAGCATATTTCTATTACTAACTTTTAATAAAAAAACTATGAAGAAGAATTACATTTTATTCTTATCTCTTTTGGTATTGGGGCTGTTTGGTAAATCGAATGCGGCATCGGTGAAGACTATAACTGATGATTTCGGTTCGTATATGGCTACCTGTATGTCGGAAAATGGCAAATGGATTGCCGGTTCTGGATTCCTTTGGAATGTGGAAAGCGGAGAAGTGATCGAGCTGTTGGATGAAGCCGGCGAACCTGCTATGGTGAATGCCGTAATGAATGACGGTACTGTTGTCGGTGACGGCGTGAAAAAGCTTGACGGCGAATGGGATATGCTGGGGCAGGAAAATCCGGACGATTTCGGCGTTTGGGGAACTACCCCCGACGGATCTGTATTGGTAGGTTATGTCGGCGGTTGGGATTATAAGCCCTGTGCGTGGAGAAATGGTGAATTGATCATGCTTCCTATTCCGACATCCGAAGTGGACGTGTTAGCCGGTCTTTTGGATGATCACGGTCGTGCATTGTATGTATCTAACGACGGCAACGTCATTTTGGGTGATATAACACAAGTGCAGAATCTTTCGGCTTTGTGGATTTGGAACGGAACTGAATATGTCGGAGATTTCATTGAACGGGAAAAACTTGAAGCAGACGAAATTTGGGATATGCTTCCCGGTGGGGTTAGTGCCAACGGTAAATGGATTTCTTGTACAAAAGGAGATGCAGGTTGGGATTCTCTCAAAGAAGCATACCGTTATAATGTAGAGACGAAAGAAGTTCAGATTGCTTCGTTGCCTGATGTCGGTTTTGAAGCAGCAGGTATTGCCGATGATGGTACTTTGGTAGGATATACCGACGTTTTTATGATCGGACGTGTCGGTTATATCTGGGCTGCCGGATCGGATGCTTTGCAATTGTTGTCCGAATGCAGCGGGTTGAAAATCGTTGAAGAGTACGATGCTATGAACAATAGCCCGCTTGTTATTTCTGCTGATGGCCGTAAGATTGTCGGTTTCGGTATGCGTGCTGTCGGTGAAGAAGCTGTTACGGAAAGCTACTTGATCGATCTCGATGGTGAGGGTGCCGTAGAAAAAGTATCGGATGGCAAAGCTCCGAAGCTCTTCTCTGTTGCAGGAAATGAAGTGGTTGCCCTTTCTAAACTGGATAAGCTGACCGTATTTGCTGTAAGCGGGAAAGTGGTTCTCGAAGTAGCCGATGTAGAAGGTGCGGTTGCACTCGATATGGAAAAAGGCGTGTATGTAGTGAAAGCCGTTGTAGGAAATCAAGCCGCAGTTGCGAAAGTGGTTGTGAAATAGTATCGCCGATAATTATATTATAAAAGGAGAAGCGCTCTGTCGGGCGCTTCTCCTCTTTTGTGCCGGTTGTTTTATGTCGGGACGGATAGTGTCGAATTTGATGCTACGGAGCCGGTATATATGATGTTTGGGTGATAAAAAGAATAGATTTTGTGGCGAACATCTTTCCGGTGCGATTCGTTTTTTTAGAGACCGGTTTCCGGTTGTGTTTATAGGTAGAAAGATATAAGCCGTGTTTTTATGATGTTAATTGTTAAATATTTACGATTATGAAAAATGTAGTATTGATTGGAGCAAGCGGTTTTGTCGGAACTGCAATTCTCGAAGAACTGTTGAATCGGGGTTATTGTGTTACGGCTGTGGTCCGTAATCCTGAAAAGGTGACGATTCGTAATGCGAATCTGTCGGTTGTTAAAGCGGATGTGTCGGATGTAAATATGTTGGCGGCTGTTTGTAAGGGAAAAGATGCGGTTATCAGTGCGTATAATCCCGGTTGGGCGAATCCCGATATCTACGAAGAGACATTGAAAAACTATCCGCTTATCTTGGAGGCGGTAAGAAAATCCGGTGTTAAACGGTTGCTGTGTGTCGGCGGTGCCGGTACGTTGTTTTGTGCTCCGGGTATTCGGGTCGTGGATTCGGGGGCGATTCCGGCTGAAATTATGGGCGGTGCAAAATCGTTGGGTGAGTTCTACTTAAACACCTTGTGTAATGAAAAAGAAATAGACTGGGTATTTTTCTCTCCTGCCGGCTCGCTTGAACCGGGGAAACGTACCGGGAAATTCCGATTGGGTAAAGACGATCTTATTGTCGATGAAACCGGAAAGAGCCATATCTCGGTGGGTGATTATGCCCTGGCGATGGTGGACGAACTGGAACAGGCGAATCATCATCGGGAACGTTTCACCATCGGCTATTAATAAGACACGGAAGAGGTTGTGTCGAAATGGAATGTTTGATACAGCCCCTTTTCGGTGCGTTAGAATTTCTAAGATGCAAGGCGATGAGGATGACGATGACAGGAGTTTACTGACGTAAACGACTTAACCCGAATTTCGATAGCAACGTAGCAGATTGGACATAATGCACGTCGTCATCCTGTTCTTATATAAACATGGTCTATCCTATTCCGATATGTTGTCTTTGGTTTTAATCGGAGGTGATAATTTTTCCTGTGGGTTCAGTTCCGATTACGGACGGTGTGAAGTGCAGCCGTAGGAAAAGAAAAAAGCAGCTATCAAAAGATAGCTGCTTTTTCTGTGATCCGCCTGGGGCTCGAACCCAGGACCCCAACATTAAAAGTGTTGTGCTCTACCAGCTGAGCTAGCGAATCATCCTGTTTTGCTTTTCAGAAAAGCGATGCAAAGATATGTGTTTTATTTTTGCTCTGCAACTTTTTAGGAAATATTTTTTAGCTTTTTTACTCGTGCCTTTCCCTATTGGAGTGTGATATTGGGCTATTCGGGTTGATTTTCAGTCGGTAACGGCTTCTTTTTCTGAGTCTCGTCGTACCGCTCGATAATGTATTTCTGATAGTAAGCCAGTATCAATGTGGTCATGGGCAGGGCGATAATCATACCTATGACGCCTAACAACGTGCCCCAGATCGACAGCGAGAGCAGAATGATTGCCGGATTCAATCCGGTCACTTTTCCCATGATGCGTGGTGTAAGTACGGCATCCTGTATGATTTGTACCACTGCGAATACGACCATACATAGCCCGAACAGAACCCAAAAGTTGTCTCCGCTTTCGGATGTGCTGACCAGGCAGAGGATGACGGTAGGTACCAATCCGACCACTTGCAGGTAGGGCACCATGTTCAGCAGCCCGATAAACAAACCGAGAACGATTGCCAGCGGTAGCCCGATAATGAGGAACCCGATGCTGAACAATATACCTACGCAGGTGGCGACAAGCGCTTGCCCGCGGAAGTAACGGTTCATGCTGAACTCTATATCTTCGACTACTTTCATGACGCTGCGCCGGTAACGTCGTGGTATCAGTTGTTGGAATCCGGTCAGTATCTTGTCGTAATCGAGCAGGATGAAGAAGATATAGAGCAATACGATAAACCAACTGATGAACCCGACGATTTCTTGTACCGAACCCGAAATAAATCCCCATGCTTGGCTTAATGTGCCTTCCAGCAGACTTTTCCATTGTTCCTGACTGAGCAGTCGGGCGAACTCGGTAAAATCGACGTGTTTGCTGATGAACTCGTGTACTGCCTGTGGCATGAACGGGACACCGGCACCGGTATATACATAGTTGTAGAGGAGTTCGCGCATGGTCTTTATTTCATTGACTACGGACGGTAAAACCAAGATAACCAATAGGGAAATGAAAATAGCGATCTCTACGAACGACAGAATGATGGGTAATACCCGCCCTTTGACTTTCAAGAACTTCTGATTCCTGACGACTAACGGGTTCAGCAGGTATGCGATCAGCCATGCGACTAAAAACGGTAACAGTGCACCTTTCAGCAAGTCGAGCAGATAATAGACACCTACGATGGCGGCAACCCCCAAGAGGAGGCGTACTACCCGGTCGAATGTATAGGGTTTTCGTTCTGGCATGGCGTTCTCTTTTTGATAGGTAATAACAGCGGGAGTTCCCGTAATGTTTGAACTTATTATTCGGCTTTCGATGCCTCGTTGTGCTTGTGTTCCATTTCTTGCAGATAGCAACGGCGGCACAGCGGTTGGTATTCGTTCTTTTCGCCCAATAATACCCGTTTGTCGTTATCGACCAAACGATAGGAGTAATTGGCTAAGTGCCCGCATTTCACACAGATGGCATGGACTTTCGATACATCGTCGGCAATTGCGAGGAGTGCGGGCATGGGTCCGAAAGGAACACGGCGGAAATCCATGTCGAGCCCGGCGACGATGACACGGGTGCCTTGGTTTGCCAGTTCTGCACAGACTTCAACGATGCCTTCATCGAAGAATTGGGCTTCGTCGATGCCTACAACATCTACTCCGGCTGCCATCAGCAGGATGCTGCGCGAGGCGTCTACCGGGGTTGAGAGTATCGAGGTGCTGTCGTGCGATACGATATTCTCTTCGGAATAACGTACGTCGATGGCTGGTTTGAATATTTCGACACGTTGCCGTGCTATTTTTGCGCGTTTCAGGCGACGGATCAGTTCTTCTGTTTTGCCGGAAAACATGGAGCCGCAAATCACTTCGATGCTTCCCCTCCGGCTGGTTTCGTAGTTGCTTTCGGTAATGACCATTGTATGTGTGTTTGTGTGTTTTCTGCTGGTGTGCAGTTGTTTGTTGCTGTTTGTTATAAGGAGCGGTTTATCTTCTACAAAGGTAAAGATACTTTTTGATTATCGAAATAAACGAATGGATTTTCTTGGTGCATGTTTTTTCGGTCTCTCCGAATATATTTTGTGCCTTTATAGAAGATAAGCTGCATCTCGGTAAATTCATTCAAACAAGTTTGATGCCTTTACACTCGATTTGCATTATCTTTGTAAAGAAAAGAATGATTGGGCGGATTGCCGGGCATCGGGGATATATCCGATTCCCGTAATTCCTTTTTATTGTAATGTTCGGACTTCATGAAAAATAGAATATTTGTCGGTATTATTGCTTTTTTATCGTCGGTTGCTGCGTTCGGTGCGGGTGATCCGATCCGAGAGTTTGTCGGATTGCCTTCGTTACGGACGGCATCGGTGGGTATCAGCGTACTCGATATCGACGAGATGAAACCGATAGCCGGATATGACGAGCATCGGGCGTATATACCGGCATCGATTATCAAGTTGGTTACGTCTGCTACGGCTATTCAACTGCTCGGAACCGACCATGTGATGACTACACGTGTAGGGTATAATGGCAATGTGGATAGTCTCGGGGTGCTGCATGGCGATTTGATTGTTTCGGGAACGGGCGATCCGTCGTTGGCGTCCGAGTTCTCATCCCGTCCGCCGACGGCGTTTGTCGATAGTGTGGCGGCATGTATCGTTCGTGCCGGCATCCGGCGGATCGAAGGACGGATTATTGCCGACGGTTCGTGTTTCGACCATTGGCATGTTTCGCCTTGTTGGATGTGGGAGGATTTGAGTTGGGATTATGGCTCCGGATGTTATGGGGTTAATTATAAGGATAATTGCATACGGCTGTCGGTTCATACCGATCAACCCGGAAGTCCAGCCCGGATAGATAAGATAGAACCGGTGTATCCCGGATTGTCTTTTTCCAATCGTATTCAGGCGGGAGAGAAAAATACCGTTATGGCTTTTTCGGCTCCGTATTCACCCCGGTACGAACTCGACGGCGAATTACCGGCAAACCGGAAGGCATATCCGTTGAGGTGTTCGATGCCCGATCCCGAATTGTTGGCGGTTTATGAAATCGCCGGCAAGTTGGATAGTCTGGGAATCGGCTGCGGGCAATATACGACCTCCCGTTTGCTTGCCGATGCCGGGGAAAGTTTTCCGTTGCCGGACGTTACGTTGTTAAACTATCCGTCCGATACGCTGTCTAATATGATACGAAGTCTGAACTTCCGTAGCGATAATCTATACGCGGAGGCGTTGTTCCGTTATCTTTCGTTGTCCGATACCTGTCGGGCGTCAGCCAAACGGAGTGCGGCGTTGGTCGATGATTATTGGCGGGAGGAAGGATTGGATGCCGACGAATTGTTTATGTACGACGGTTGCGGGTTGGCGCGAAACAACCGGATATCGGCGATGCTGTTAGCCCGGATACTTGCTTTTGCGGCGCAGCAGCCCGAAACGGGCGACGCTTTTATCCGGAGTATTCCGTTGGCAGGCGAGGAGGGAACGGTGAGCCGCTTTCTGAGAAAGACCCGGCTGGCGGGGAAAATCAGGTTGAAGAGCGGGAGCATGAGCGATGTCCAGACGTTTGCCGGATATTATTCGACTGCTGAAAAAAGGTACGCTGTCGTGGTGATTGTGAACAATTATATCGGGAAAAGAGACGAAATACGCAGGGCGATCGAAGAATTATTGCTCGGTTTATTGCCGAAACATTAATTTTAATGAATTTATCTGTGGTATTCTCATTTTTATCACTATTTTTGTGTCAAACATAATTATGACCATGCCGAAAGACGCACATATAAGCCGCATTCTTGCAGATATTCGTGAATTGCACGAGTTATTGAATGTTATCGACGCCCAAGGCGCTGATGTTCCCGGCGTGTTGTATCGGTTGGCGAAGGAAAAATCAAAGACTATTTCGTTGCGTATCGAATCGTTGCGTTCCGCCGATTTTTGGAATGCCCGCGAAACGGCGTTGCCGGTAGATCCGGAAGAACATCCTGCGGTCGAAGACGAGCCGTTGTCGGAGGTTTTACCGGACGATGATTGTGAACAAGCCCCGGCGGCATGCGATGCCCCGGAGTTTTGTGATGAAGAGGCTGATCGTTTCGAAGAAGATGAGGCGTGCGAAGCACCGGAAGCGGAGGTGCCGTTTGCCGGAAGCGAACCGGAAGCCGTTGCGATAGATGAAGAACCGGTGCAGCCGGAGGAGATCTCCGTTTCTTTCGACGAGGTGCAGCCGGACTCCGAGTTGGGCGACGAACCGGAAGAAGACCTGCTTGTTGATGCACCCGTAGTATCGTCCGAAGAATTTGCCGAAGAAGCGGTTGAAAGCGAAAGTACGGATGACGCGTTTTTGGAAGAAGAATGCGAAGAAGAGCCGGAGTGCGCTTTTGTCATTGAGCCCGAGAACGACGAGCCGGAAAATGCACAGCCCGAAACGGCGAAGATTACGCTCGAAGAGGCGATGCAACGTCGTATTGCCAAAGAGTTGCGGCGTGCGATCAGTTTGAACGACCGCTTCCGTTTCCGTCGTGAATTGTTTCGGAACAATGATGTCTTGATGAACGAAACATTGGCATTGCTCGATGCCATGAAGAGTTACGACGAAGCGGAAGATTATATATTCAATGATTTGAAATGGGATCGTGAAAATCCGGAAGTGAAAGATTTTATGTCGATCGTAGAGAATCATTTCTTATCATAATATAATAAGGAATAGGGAGATGTCGAAATTGTATGTAGTACCCACCCCGGTAGGGAATCTCGAAGATATGACGATGCGGGCTATCCGGGTGTTGCGCGAGGCAGACTGCGTATTGGCGGAAGATACGCGCACGAGCGGGATATTGCTGAAACATTTCGATATACAAGCCAAGATGCAGTCGCACCACAAGTTCAATGAACACCAGACGGTGGAGGGCGTTGTGGAGCGGATCAAAGCCGGTGAAACGATCGCTTTGATATCGGATGCCGGTACGCCGGCAATTTCCGATCCGGGGTTCTTGCTGGTCCGTGAATGCCGGAGAGCCGGTGTTACGGTCGAGTGCTTGCCGGGGGCTACGGCATTTGTTCCGGCATTGGTAGCTTCGGGATTGCCGAACGAGACTTTTTGTTTCGAAGGTTTTCTCCCGCAAAAAAAAGGACGTTCTTCGCGGTTGGACGAGCTGAAATCGGAACGACGTACCATGATCTTTTACGAATCGCCGTTCCGTTTGCTTAAAACGCTGGAACAGTTTCGGGATCATTTCGGAGCAGATCGGGATGCCTCGGTGAGCCGGGAAATCTCGAAAGTCCACGAAGAGACGGTACGAGGCACGCTGGCAGAGTTGGTCGAGCATTTCGAGCAAAATAATCCCCGAGGAGAGATTGTTATCGTGGTAGCAGGAACCGGCGAAAAACCGAAAGAAAAGAAGCGTGACAAATACGCCGATAAGAAACGGGTTCGCGAAGAGAATGAAGAAATAGAATAACCCAAATAATTACAAACAATTTAATAATTAAAAAACACAAGAAGAAGATGAAAAAATTGTATTTCATTCCTTTCATCGCCTTGGCGATGACGATGGGTTCTTGCGGTAGCAAGGCAACTATCGAAAGATTGCAAGCACAAAACGATTCGCTTGTACGTGTAAATACGCAAGCACAAGCCGATTTCGACGATGTTATGCAAATCCTGAACGACGTTGAAGACGGTTTCCGTCAGATTAGAAACGCAGAAAACTTCCTCGCTTCTCAAAAATCCGGCGAAGGTGAAGTTACGCTTTCTACCCGCGAACAAATCAAAAACGACATGGCGCTCGTTAATGAGACTTTGCAAAACAACAAAAAACGTTTGGATACGTTGCAAAGACAATTGAGAAACAGCAACAGAAAATCTGCTGAATTGCAAAAAACTATCGAACGTCTGCAACAGGAAATCGAAGAAAAAACAGCTTTGATCGTTTCTTTGCAAGAAGCTTTGGCTCAACGCGACGTTCGTATTGCAGAATTGGACGCAGCTGTTGCTAACCTGAACAAAGAAAACGGCGAACAACGCGACTTGCTCAGCTCGCAGGATGCAGCTCTGAACACGGGTTACTATATGGTTGCCAAGAGAAAAGAACTGAAAGCTGACAAAGTTCTCGTTAAAGGTAAAGTATTGAACAGCGACGAAGCTGACAAAGCAGGTTTCACGAAAGTGGATATCCGCAACTTCAAAGAACTGCCTCTCGCATCGAAGAGAGCTAAGGTTCTGACCAGCCACCCCGCAGGTTCTTACCAATTGGTAAAAGGTGATGACAAGATGATTACTCTCGTTATCAACGATCCGGTTGCTTTTTGGAGCGTAAGCAAATACTTGGTTATCGCTAAATAAGTAGCACGATAACGTAAAATAAACTGCAAGCCGAGCGCAGAAGCCATCAAGTGAAACTTGAATGGATTATGCCGAGGCGAAGCGTTGATTATGTAAATAAACTGCAAGCCGAGCGCAGAAACCATCAAGTGAAGCTTGAATGGATTATGCCGAGGCGGAGCGTTTATTGAAAACCGAAAGTTTAAAATACAGGGGTTGTATCGAAATGAAATTTTCGATGCAACCCCTTTTCGGTACGTGAGAATGTCTAAGAAGCGAGGCGTTGAGAATGAGGGGGCAGGGAGGTGCCGACGCAAGCGACTTAGCCCGAATTCCGGGCAGCGTAACGGATTGGACATGGTGGCTCATCGACTGTGTTGTTTAATTAAATGTGGAGAAGCCGGGTTGCCTTTCGTTTTTGATAAGGAGAATAATCGGGAAGCACCTGATTGATTCTGTCCCTTTGTAGATTACCGTAAGGAAGGTCGAATCGGGGAGCACTCTGGGCGGCATCGGATGCGGATGGCTTGTTGTTCGGGAAGCTCCGGTCAGAACGGATAGCCGATCGCGAGGTGGAATGCCAGACTTTTCCAGAACGAATTCATGTTGTAATAACCGTGTTTCCCAGTATCGTAGGGGGCATGAATACCGATGCCCAGATCGCCCCGCAAGACGAGGAAACTGATGTCGTACCTCAGCCCGAAGCCTGTGCCCAAAGCCAGATCGCGGAAGAACGTTTTACCTTGTAATGTCCCGCCGGGACGTTTCTCATCCTTTTTTAATAACCAGATGTTCCCCGTATCGACGAACACTGCCCCATTCAGATTGCCGACAATCGGGAAGCGATATTCTATGTTCGCCTCGAATTTAAAAGTACCGGTCTGGTCGAAATATCCGTTCGCATCGTTTTTGGGCGGGGTATAGCTGCCCGGCCCTAACGATCGGATCGTAAATGCCCGGATGCTGTTTGCACCGCCGATGTAGAATTGTTCGGTGTAGGGCATCTCCGTCGAGTTTTCGTAGGGTAAGCCTGCGCCTACCAACAGCCGGGTTACAATCCAGTTCTTTTCCCACGGACGGTAATAATAACGAAATTCCGCAATGCCTTTTACGAATTGCGAAAAAGGAGTCCCGAATATTTTCTTTTCTCCTTTCTCTCCTGCCAGCGACATGATGCCCCACAATATATTGCCCGACGACACGGCGGTCAGTTGGGTAATCAGCCGGTTGGTGCGTTCCTGCTTCGGCGATGTGTCGTACGTAAATATATAGGAAGAGGTGGGGATGAACTGGTTGTTGAAACTCAATGCGATCGCCGGATTTTCCTGCATGGTCTGGTCGAATGCCTCGGTGGTATGGAGCAGTTTGTTGTAGCTCAGTTTTACCGGGACAAGCGTATGCGTGCTGTTGGCGGAGGTTTGGAAATTATAAGTATAGCTGCCATGAAGCGAGAGCATACGGAAGTAGTGCGGACGGTTCAGCAGGCGTGCGCCCAATTCGAATTGTGTCGAGGCTGCGTAGCGTCGTGTGAACTTGCGCTGAGGCAGCCAGCCGGGAAAGATCCGGGGGATTGTCAGCGTCATGGTAAGCCCGAATTCGTAAGAGTTGAACAACGACGCTTTCCCTTTTCGGCTGCCTCCTCCGGTTTGCCATTCGTACGATCCGTTGAGCCGGGTCGAGAGTTGCTCTCCGCCTCCGAAGATATTCCGGTGGTTGATACCCAGAATCACCCCCGGACCGATGTAGCTGTTCGATTTGGAGGTGACGTTCGCTTCGAAATAGAGTTCGATCGGTTTGGCGAAAGTCGCCTCTATCGCGACGTTCAGACTGTCTCGCCCGATAAGGGAGTCGGCTGGTGTCACCTGCAACGATACCGACCGGAATATTCCTAACCGGTCGAGATTGGTTTGTGTCTGTTGTTGTTTCTCCACCGAATACCATTCGCCGGGTGTCAGCTCGATTGCCCGTTGCAATGTGCTTCGTCTGATATGGACGGGGCGGTGCAGATAGAGCGTATATCGCGGTTGGGCTACCGTATCGGGAATCCCGTTTCCCTGTGCCCGGTTCAGTGTTATGGATATGTTTCCGGTGCGGTAGGGTTGTAGTGCCTGTTGAGGAATGTCCTTCCGCAATACCAGACGCAGGTCTACCCAGCCGGGCGTTTGTGTCGTGTCGGCGAGATATTCGAGATATTCCGGACGGAAATAATAATATCCGTTGTTTCTCAGATTGTCGGTAATCCGTTCACGTTCAGCCGATAGTTGCGACAGGGCATAGCGATTGCCCCGGTGCAGCAGGGAGGTGGCGTACAAGCTGTCGATAAAGTGTGTCAGCGGAGAAACATCGTTGGGGTAAGCGATGGTGTTCAGTAGCGATGGGGCGGCAGCCGAGATCCGGTAAGTGATGCGGGCTTTGCGCGGATTGCGTTTGCTGTAAATCAGTTCATAGTCGGCAGTAGAGTGGAAATAACCGTTGTTTGCCAATATATCGCCGGCAACTTTCGTGCGCAGGTCGGGCTGTACGCCCGATATCAGAACCGGTTCGGAAACCAACCGGTTGTAAAGCCAACGTTTGAATCCTTTCTCTTTTTTCGGTTGCATATAGTTCCATACCCAAAGTCCCAGCGGGAACGGATAGCGGACGTAGGGCGAAATCAGTGAATTGTTCGGAGCGACCGACAGCAGGGAAGTTATTTCGCTTTTCACCTCCGGTGCGATTTTTACACCCGAGTCGCCGACAATCGTCATTTTTTTCACACCGGTGTACAGCACCTCCCCTTCGGGCAGATGTTTCGTGGTGGAACATCCTGCGAGCAGGAGTGCTCCGCACCCTCCGATTATCCATATGACAAACTTTCGCATCACTCTTCTTCTTTCCTCCGTAACATTTTGCGTAACTTGAATTCTTCGATGCCGTCGGGCAATTGCTTGCGGATCATGAATCCCACGCCGGTCTGTATCACTTCTCCTTCCAGAATGCTTTCGTATCCCGACCGGCGGAACACACGGAGATACATGTTTTCGCGTTTGGTCAGGCGGTATTGCAGCGTGACGTCGTCGATCAGGTTCTCTTTCAGATTCACCTCGCTGTTGTCGCCGGTGCTGTAACTTCCCCCGATGATGATCTGGATCCGGTCGTTGTAAAAGCTTTTCGATACCCGGTAGGTGTAATCGGTATGTTGGGAGAATATCTCGTCGCCGTATGAACGGATTCCGAACGAAAGGTCGATCCCTTTCAGGTTGTTTTGCGCCCATTGGTTCAGCTCTTTCTGGATAAAAGCGTTCAGCGGATTGCCTACGACCGAAGCTTTGGCGGTAGTCCCCGGACCGGTATAGGTGTTGTATATCAATAGGTTCATGGCTTGCGAAGAACGTTGCTCCGGGCTGAGGGCTGCCAGTTGGTTTTGAATGGTCAGGTCGTCGTGTGTAGTCACGTCGAACGATATGTCGAGATTTTCCAACCGGTTGCGGATGATGATGCTTAGGTCGAAATTCACCGGGCGGTTCGTTCCGTCGCTTTCCGTCACATTGGCTCGTAGCTCCTCTACGGCGGTGATGTCCAATATCGGGTCGGCGATATTGCCGTTCCATGTTACCGAACTGCCGGACGATATCTGGAATAACTTTTCGGAAATAATCGGCGGATTATACCGCACGAATCCGCCGGTAAGCGTGTATTTCCCCGAGAAGCGGCTGTCGCCCAACGGGTTGAGCGTATAGGTCAGACTTCCGCCGCCTTGCAGGTCGATCCGGTTCGATCCGTCGTTCGACAGATTGATACCCATTTTTACAGACGGGGCGATTTCTATTCCGACCTGAATATCCATTCCCGATAAATCGGACGGAGGCAGTATTTCACTCTCGTCGATAGCCGTCGTATCGGCGAACGACACGAATGTCACTAAATTGTTAGGCTGTTGTTTTACTTCCAACGGGGAATCCTGCAATACATAAGTTACGTTCGTCCCTTCGAGCAGCGACAGATTGCCTCGTATTTTCAACAGGCTCACCCTGCCGTTGAGAGAGGCATTCAGATCGACGAGCGCTGTACCGAATATAGCCGACCGGGCTTTCCGTTCCACCCGTATCGGCTGGAATTCGGATGCCGATGCGGTGAGGCGGATATATGGATCGGCGAAATCGTCGAGGGTAACCGTGCCGTTGAGCGAGAGCGGTTTCCGGTTCGCGCCGAGTATGGCAAAATTGCGGAAGTACACCGTATTGTTCTCTATCGGAATCGGTTCGCCGGAGAGGGTGATTGTGGTACCGGTCATTGTCACCGATGCGGAGGCGTTGTCCCATTGCAGATTGCCGTTCAGCAACGGTTGTGCAGAGGTTCCGCCTGCCGATATATCCCCGTTCAGCCTACCCGAGAATGTCGCTGTTTGGGCGGGCATGAACGCATTGGCTGCCGATAGGGGCAGTGCGGTGATCGAAGTATGTATGTCGAAACCAGACAAAGAGTCGATCGTCCCGTTTGCCGTTACGACCGGCATCGTGTCGATTGCCAACCGGGCATTGAGGTGTTGCCGGCTGTGTTCGTCGGTATGGTAATTGCCGCGTATGGCGATGTCGCCGATCCGTTTCCGGTTGTAAGCGAGAGTATCTATCGACAGGCTGCCTGAAAGGTCGGGAGAGCCGTTTGCCAGAGAAAAACGGATATTTCCGCCCAATATGCCGCTGATCGGGGGAAGGAATGGCGATAGTTCCGTCCATGCGGCAAGCTCCATTCCCGAAAGGTTCAGCAGTAATGTCTCTCCTCGGGCAGTCTCCGATCCGGTGGATATTTTCAGAAACTTGTCTCCGTTTACCAAGCGGACATCGGCTTCGAACAGGCGGGTGGGGATGCGGTAGCTTACACTGTTGTCGGGATTTAGTTGCCAGCTTTCGTATCCGATAATCGGACGTTCGGGAAACAGGGAGACGGTGACCGTGGAATCTTTCAGCCCCACTTGGCTGCCGAACCGGAATCCTTCGCGCCCCTGCCCGTCGTGTTGCCGGCAGAACAGACGGGTATCGCTCCCCGACACATATCCGTCGAACCGTACCGACGCCAACGCATCCAGATTGCCCGGACGGTTGCCTACTTGCAACCCGTAGTAGAGCCTGTCGCCGGCGATGCGGGCTTGTGCCGTGATCGTGTCGAACATCACACCTCCGGTTTCCATGCGCAAAAGCCGGGCATCGGTGTGAAATACCGAGTCTTTCCCGATGCTCCATTGGATGTCGGGAAGTTTTACACCTCGACTTGAAAGGAACTGATAGACGATGTTTTGTTTTTTGCCGGTTATTTTCCCTGAAAAATCGGGCAATAATTCGTTCAGCCGTTTTACATCTGCTCTGCCGCGTTCTACCATTCCGGTTATGGCGGGTGCGATTGCCGGAACGGTGTGCAGAAGCGTATCGGGCGAGTCGGCACTCCTGACGAGGAGGCTGAAATCGCCGTCTCTGTACGAAAGCCGGGTACTGTCCCGGTCGCCGGTTGCGTTTATCGCGATTTGTTTCGATTGCAGGAATGTCCCGTTGTAATTTACGGTCAGGTTGCGAATCTCGTCGTTTGTCCGGAAACGGATTTCATCCGTTCCGAAATCCGCATTCAATGATACTTCTCCCGACATGGTCAGAGAATCGGATAGCAGCCGGAGCGCATGGAGATCGGCGTGTGCGATATGGCTGTCGATTTGTCCCGAATATCTCTCTTTTGCAATGGTTGCGGTGATTCCCATTCGGCAATTCAATGCTTCCATTTCCGATGCGATGCGGGCATTGAGCTGTTGTCGGGTATAGTTCCCTTGCAGGGCGATGCGGTAGGGGACATTCCGGAAATCGAATCGGGAAACGTTCAGATCGATGTTCGCAGAGGTTTGCGGGGTATACAGATCGAACCGGCTTCCATTGCACCGGAGGTCGGCGGAGAGCATGCCGAACTCGTCGCCGGGTAGAATTTCGGCGATCGGGAATGTGGCCGCTTTCACTTGGGCGGTGTAGTTCTGTGCCGTCAGGTCGTATCCTCCGTCGATCTGCATATCTCCTCCGTTTGCGCGGAACGTTAAGCCGGCAGTCAGCGAATCCCGGCGCAAGCGTATATCCCCATATAGGGCTACCGTGTCGTCCGCTCGGCGATTGGTGGGTGTGCCGTATAGCAGTTGCCGTAATAATGCCGGGTTGAGCAGCGATCCTTCCCATACCAGATGTGCTTGTCGTTGATGCGGGGATGTGATACGGGATGCACTTCCGTGCGCGGAAAAATCGAACAGTTCGGGCAATCGGAGTTTCAGTTGGTCGAGCTGGATCTGTTCCGCTGTACCCGACAGGGTGATATGGCTCGACACCCGGCTGCCGGGATGTAGCCCGCTCGTGTATTCCTTTGCCCCCGGATAGCCTCGTGCAAGGTCGGACAATGCGGCTTCGATGCGTATGTCGGCTTGTATTCGTGCGTGAGGGAGATTCTTAAAAAGGTCGGTGTCGAAATCGGCATCGGCTTGTATCACGGAGTAAGGGGTCGCTAAGGTGAAGTTTTGTAGCGATTGGGTGCTGTCGGTCATTTGCCAAAGCCCTTGTGCCTTTTCGATAGATATGCCCGAACGCTCTTGCAAGGCGAGCTGCCGGAGCGGCAGACGTATCGTGCTGCCATAATTGGAGAATGAATCTACTGCCAGCGACAGATTCCGAACCGATATGTATTCGGGGTCGAAACCGGCGGAGGGTTTGCTTCCGGCGATGGCATACGTCCCGTCGAGTCCGAAGCACCGTATCCGTTCCACGTCGATAAGCCACGGGGCGGAGCCGGTGGTAGTACTGTCGGCAGACGCCGTCGTATCTTGGGGTGCCGTACTTTTCCCTGCCAGATAGAATGCCTTTCCGCCCCGTATCGTGACATCCTGTACCGACACCGACGAACGGTCGAGCCGGACTTCTCCGGTGGATGCGGCAATCGAGTCTATCCTTACTTCCAGATCTTCGATGGTCGGAGACATCCGCATCCGGTAGTGCGTCCGGTTCAGGCACAATCTTTTTACCCGAATAGCCCACGGGATAGAAGACGGAGTGGTGGCTGTGTCTTTTTTAGCGGCATTCGTATGTAAGATCAGCGACACATCGGTATCGTGCAGGGAAACGCTGTCGAGTACGATCTCTTTTTTTATCCACGACAAGGAGGCGCCGTGTAGGGAAAACTGTTTCAAATCGGCTTGCAGAGAGAGACCCGAATCGGCAGATTGCAACCCGTAGCCGGCTTTTTGTATCCGGATCTCTTTTACCTCCGCTTTGCCGCGGAGGAGAGCCGGCAAAGAAATGCGGACGCGCAATTCTTCTCCGTAGACAAGCGTGTCGCCAGAGGCAGCCGCAACTGCCGAAAAATGATTTAACGAAAGGTCGAACGGGAATTTCAGAGCAAGTGTCTCGATCGACAGTTCGATTCCCGAGGAGCGCACAGCCGCACCGATCCGCTCCTTTCCCCACGATTGCACCGGAGGGAGGTAGAGAATCAGACAGATCAGAAGAAGCATCACCGGTATGCCGACGATGATACCCGATAAGCCGATCAACGGATATTTGATGATCTTTTTCATCTGGCGGTTATTTGCCTGTGGTTATCGGACGGACAAACGGATGCCGATGTGCCGCCGGGGTCAGCGTCCGGAGTAGACCATGCCCACGCCGATGAGACGGTCGTAGCGACCGCCCTGCGGACGGTGGTACAGCCGGGCGAGGTATTCGTTTACCGTCTGGTAATAGTTCCCTTCTATCGCTCCGGTACGTGCTTGTGTCTGACCGTTCGGCAAATAGAGGTATTGATAATTGTATGCGCCCTGTTTCAGCAAAAGAGCTTTTTCGTATTTTCGTTCTTGGGCGTTGTAAAACATTTCGTTGTCTTCGTTGAAAAGATTCAGTGTCAGGTCGCCGTTGATAAACACACGACCGTCGGCGAACGGCGTATCTTCCAATGAGAAGTGCACGATGAAATAGTCGGCTTCGATATCACTGTTTTCAGCATTGCTTTCTCGGATGATATATCCGCCGTATTGGGTCTGGTCGTACGAATATCCGCTGTTTTTGCGGGGCAGACCGGTAAACAGGGTCACATTGTAGTACGGATCGAAGAACTGGATATTCTGTACGCCCATGCCGGCATACCGGATGTTCGTATCTTCAAATCGCCGGTATTCGTTTCCCGCCTCGAAAATCAGACTGCGCAGATGCTGGTACTGGATGGAGTTGCCTTGTGCCGATAGCGGTTGAACGACCGTAGCTTGGTTGTCGCGGCGTCCGTTTTGTGTGACGATCAGTTTCAGTTCCTGATACGGGTTGTTGATCGTATAGTTGGGTGCATTCACCGTTACGCCTACTTGCTGATGCGAGGCGTTGTAGTCGATGTCGGTACGCGAGGAGACCTCCATGCCCATCGAAACTAACGATTCATATATTGAGAAACAGACCTGCATCAATATCCGGTCGGGTTCGTTTTCGGGAAATACCTGTAACACATAGTTGCCCGATACCAACGGACGTACATTCTCGTTGGGTATGGAGAGCGAGTAATGGACATAATTGGTAAAAGTACTTTGGGAAAATTCGTAGGTGTCGATCGGATTGACATTGAATCCGTCGAGATATTCCAGTTCCGACAGGGCGGACTGACGCCAATCGGCATTGCAGTGTATCAACTTGTAGTTGAAGTACGATGCATCAGGCAACAGCTCGTCGAACGCAATAGTCAGACGTTCCGGACCGCCCAATGCGATCATTGGCGGAGTGAGCGGATTCCCCTCGGGGAAACATTGTATCGTGCGGATGCGATCGACAAACGATCGGGTGGCGTAAGGCTGCTGTTGCTGGGCTTGTGCGAATAGAAAAGAAAACAGCAGGCAGAAGCCGACCAACCGCAACCGGTTGGTGAATAAACTACGTCGGGTACAACCGGCAACCGTCCGGTAAAAAAGCAATTGGCTGTTCATATCGTTTCATTCATCTCACTATACAAACATACGAAATATTACATAGTTCACGCATTAAATAACTCTAAAATGATTATCTTTACAAATGTTTTCAATAAGCCGAGAGCAGAGCCGGGCTTGTCAGGAATATGTCGAGGAGAGAAAAAGTGTATGAAGATGAAGATTTCCGGATTTTTTTTGACCGTGTTTTAATCCCTATCTCTTTTTTCATAAGTCCTACCTTTTTAGAATGAGGTATATGTCTGCCGACAAATGAATACAAGAAATAGCCAAAGTCGGTAATTTTATTTAGCCAAATCAGGTATTTTTATTTAGCCAAAGTCGGTAATTTTGAAATATTGAGCTATCTCCATTTCCGCAACAAGTATGAAAAACCGAAAGTTTAAAATAAAAATATAGTTCAAATTCAACAGAATCAACGGGTTTTCTCTTTTCAAAAAAAATAGTATTTTTGTAGAGGCAAACGTTGCTTCGGTGTGGTTGTCCGGACAACTTGATGGTTATGTTGTCGGAGGGCGGCACGGTTGCCATTTCAAATGCGGACTTATGGAACTATTGAAACGACGGTTGGCATTAGAAGCCAAGTATCAGTTGAGAGAAGCGATTTTCGATGAGTTGCTTGCCTCCGGCGAAGAGGTTCGGCTTTCCACCTACGATCCGATGATCGATGCCGGAGAGTTCAACCCCAATGTCTATATCGTGAAAGAGGGGTTGGTCCGGGGCACGTATCTCGACAAGAATATCGAGAAGACGGCGGGATTCGCCTTGCCCGGTACGTTACTTATTTCGTTCCATTCCTATTACGGTAACGAACCGTCGTATTATCGTTACGAGGCTTGTTGTCCGACGGTAGTGGTTCGGATTCCAAAAAAGAAGTTTGAAGAACTGACGGAGAAGTATCACGAGTTTGCCCTTTGGGTAGTCAGTGCTCATCAGAATCAGTTGTATTATAATGAATATAAAAACCGTTTGTTGAGCGGTGATGCCAAAAGCCGTCTGATCAGGCTGGCGACACGCTTGCAGGGCATTATAACCGATGCCCAGCCCGAAGCCCCGGTTTCTACTGAAATTCATAACAAACAGGTAGAGAAAGAATTGCATGGACGTTGGAAAGATATTTTTCTACTTGTACCCTCCAAAGTAATCGCGTCCTACCTCGGTATCACGGAGCAATACCTGAGTAAGATCAAGAAAGAGATGCTTCAATCGTCGAAGGAGAAATAGGCATTGACGATTCGGAATACTTTCGTTTTGTGCATTTACCGGATATTTTTATAAAAAATTCTTACTGTTTCCGGAAGAAATTAATCTATATTAATCCCCAAAACCGATTTGATTTTTATATTTGCATTGCGGTCGGGATACTGTCGGTATTCCGGTATGCTGTGGCATACGTTTCCGGTCTGGCATTTGGAATGCGCTAATATTATAAATTTATAGCTTATGAAGAAAGTACTCTTTACATTGTTGGCATGGATTACGTTTACGGTAAGTATGAGCGGACAGCTCTTGTCGGGCGTTTATTCTGCTATGGAATTTGCCGGTGACGTGCCTGCGGCACCAGCCGATTTGGAGGCGGTTTTCGCCCCGGAATCGTTGTCGGGACAAATATCCTTTACGGCTCCGACTAAAACGTATGCAGGCGAGGGCTTTACCGGAAATCTCCGCTTTACGGTCTTTGCTAATGAGGAAAAAGTATCGGAAGGTACGGTATATACCGGCGTGAACCGTTCGATCGACGTGACCGTTCCGAAAGTCGGTGTGTATGATTTTAAAGTGACGGTGAAGAATGATGCCGGTGAAAGCCCGGCGGCGACGATCAAAGTATATATAGGGTACAGCCAGCCTGCTGCACCGACGGTGACCGCTTCCGATTATTACGGCAGCCTGAAAGTGGAGTGGACTCCGGTGACCACAACCGTTGATGGCAATCCTCTGAATGGAGAGGTTACCTATAAAGTAGTGCGGTATCCGGATGAAACGGTGGTAGCGGAATCGACTACCGATACCGATCTGGTCGATCGCATACCGGCTTCCGAGGGTGTGATCGCTTATAGCTACGGTGTTAAGGCGATTGCCTTCGGGACATCGTCGCGCGAGGCTTTTTCCGGTAAAGTCGTTACGGGAAAAATCATACCTCCGTACACCGAGAATTTTATGACGAGCGATGTACTCGATTTCTGCGTCATAGCCGATGCGAATGGCGACGGACGTACCTGGTCGTTCTATAATGGCGAGATGCGGGCGGAAGCCAGCCCGACGGTTGCAGCCGACGACTGGCTCATATCGCCTCCGATAGCGATCGAAGGGTTCAAGTATTATGTCGTATCGATCGATGTCAAATCCGAATCGTCGGCTTATCCGGGTAAGTTCGAAATGAAATACGGTACTTCTCCTACGGCAGAAGGCATGACGATCGACTTGATTCCAGTAACGGAAGTTCCCAATGAAAAGTATCTGACTTATAAGGGCACGGTTCGGGTATTCGAAGATAAAAACTATTACTTCGGTGTTCATGCGGTTACCGAACCCGATATGTGGTGGATGCGCGTCACTAATTTCTCCGTATCCGCACCGGTCGATGGCGCTGTTCCCGAAACGATTTCAGACCTTACGATCTTGCCCGATCCCAGTGGGGCTTTGAGTACGGACATTGCGTTTACCGCGCCGTCGAAAACCCTTGCGGGCGAAGTATTGTCGTCTCTTACGAAGATCGAATTGTTGAGAGACGGCGAGCTGATCAAAACGTTCGATAATCCCGGAGTCGGAGCAAAACTGACTTGGAAGGATACGAACATAGCCGAAAAAGGTACGCACCGTTATGCTGTGGCTGCGGTCAATGCTTCCGGCAGTGGACTGGAAACGGTGAAGTCGGTGTTCGTAGGTATCAATCTGCCGGCATCGCCTTTGTCTGCCCGTGCGTTTGAAACGGATGTCAATGGAGAGGTGACGATCGAATGGGAAGCTCCCGAGACATTTATCGACGGGTCGCCGATGAATCCCGACTTGGTGACTTACAATGTTTACACCTCGGTCGAAGGACAGGATATAAAAATTCAGACCGGACTGAAAGGCAATTCGGTTACGTTCCAGGCTATATTCCCCGGCGAGCCGCAGATGTTTTTCTATTATGGCGTTTCTGCCGAAACCGAGGCTGGTGAAAATACGGCGGCGGTAGTTACACAACAAATTCCGCTGGGCGAACCGTATGCCGCACCGTATGCCGATTCGTTTGCGAACGTCGGAACGGAATATGCTTATGGCATCGGTGGCGACGATAACCGTACGTTCTGGGATTTCTATTCCGATTCGCGTTTCGAAGATGTCGTATCGCAGGACAACGACAACGGCATGTTGGCGATGTATGGTCATGATAAAGGAAATTCGGCTTACTTCTCGACTGGAAAAGTAGACCTGACCGGTCTGCAAAATCCGGTGCTTACTTTCTATCTGTTCAATATGGTCGGTTCTTTGGCGAATGAAAATACCGTAGAAGTACAGGTGGACGACCGGAGCGGATTCCAGAGTATGGCAACCTATCGTCTGGGCGATCTGGGCGAAGAAGGTTGGCATCGTGTGGAATTGTCTTTGTCGGAATATATCGGGAAATCGGTACGATTCAAAATTATCGGTACGATACAGACCTATCAATATATTCACCTCGACAATATACAACTTCGCGACCGGTCGGATTATGATATGGTGATTACCGATATTTCCGCTCCCGAACGGATCAAGGCGGGCAGTGAAGGTTCGGTTGTCGTATCGTGGCAGAATCAGGGGCTGAAAGATGCGACGGATCTGGTGTTCGAACTTCGTGCCGACGGCGAGACGATCGCAAGCCGGACGGTCGATAAAGCCGTGTCCGATTCGAAAGGGGTTATCACATTCCCGATTGTACAAGGTGTCACTTCGCCCGATGAGGTGGAATATGTTGTTGAAATCAAGTTCGCTGCCGATCAACAGCCCGGAAACAATGTAAGCGATCCGTTTGTAGTTCGTACGATTTCGCCGGATTATCCGGTGGTGGATGATTTGAAAGCCGGCTACAACGAAGCCGATCCGCAAACGATCGTGTTGAGTTGGAGCGAACCCGATCTTTCGTCTTCGTTCGACGATGAGATCACCGACGGGTTCGAGTCGTATGCGGCATGGGCTAAATCGGGAGTAGGCGACTGGAAATTTGTAGATGGCGATGGTGGTGAAATATACGGTTTCGGTTCGTATTTTGAACTGCCCGGCATACCTTCGGGTTCACAGCAGTCGTTCTGGGTGATGAACGACCAATATCAACCGCTGGTCGATCATTTCTCCTCGCCCGATTTCTATGTTGCTCATTCGGGACACCAGTATATTGCCCAGATGAGTGTGACCAAGGGCGAAAGCACTCCGCGTTGCGACGACTGGGCGATCTCGCCGAAATTGAACGGTAAGGCTCAGACCATCTCTTTCTTTGCCCGTTCGTTCTTCGATACCGATCCGGAAAGTTTCGAGATCCGGTATTCGACTGCGGGATCGGATGTTGCCGACTTCGTATTGCTTGAAACGAAAACCGGTGTTCCCAATACATGGACGCAATACTATTTCGATTTGCCCGAAGGCGCTACTTATTTTGCTATCCATTGTATTTCGCGCGACTGTTTCATGTTGATGATCGACGATGTTACTTTCACGCCAGCCGGAACCGGCAGTGATTTGGAGATCGAAGGATATAACATTTACCGCAACCGGGTGAAGATCAATGAGGCTCCGGTAACTGCAACCCGTTTCTCGACCGTACGTACGGGCGAAAACGATGTCTTCACCGTCTCCGTGCTCTATAAGAACCGTGGCGAATCGCAGCTCTCGAACGAGGCGATACCTACGCTTTCGGGAATAGATGAAACGGATATGGGAGCACTTGTCCGGATTATGGCTGCCGACGGTGTGATTCGGATCGAAACGACGGAAAGCCATGCTGTCGAGATCTATACTGCCGACGGACGTATCGTGGCTTCTTTCCGTTCGACGGGGTCGGATACGGTCAGTGTTGCGGCTGGTATCTATGTCGTAAAAGCCGGCGGTATGGTGAAACGAGTGGTTGTGAGATAAGAACCGTAAGATAATGTATGAATGAGGGCTACTTCCTTTCGGGAGGTAGCCCTCATTTTATAAGGTGTCTGTTTCGTCGGAGTGTAGGGGGGAGGCGTACGAGGCATTATTCCCTAATCGATCCGGTTGGTAGGATTTTTCCTTGTGTACTGTACGCTGGCTATGGTGGTTGCATTCAGAGCCGGATAGAAAGAAAGCGGCGCAAAATCACTTTCGTACCGCTTCCCGATGGATAACTTTTTAATCGAGGTTTTTTCCCTCGATGGGTTATTCGAATTTTATAATCAGATTCATACCTTCTGTCAGTTTGTTTCCGGGCAATTTGTTCCAGCGGATAATGTCCGCTACTCTGACGTTATAGATTTCGGCGATCGATTGGAGCGTTTCGCCGGGCATAGTGGTGTGTATGAAGTGTTCGGATTGATTTCCAGAGTTTTCCGGTTGCTCTGTCTGTTTCGGGTGTTGTCGGATTGATTGCGGCAGATGTTCTTCTTTTGTGACTGCCGGTCTATGAGGTTCGGTCATTTCCGGAGAGGAAGTCATGCTTCGTTTAGGATAGCCATTGATCAATGTTTCCAATTGTTCATTGGTATTTTGGGTTTTCAGATAAGAGAATCTATATTCTTTATTCAGATTATCCAGTCTGAACATAGCAGGCATCCCTATGGCAAGTCCGCCGAGAGCAAGACCGGCTCCGGTGAGTATCCACGGCGTAGCGATATCTTCTGCTCCGGCGATAAGGGGAATCAGACCGGTAAGCATGACGAGCGATCCTCCCATACCTATTCCATAACCGAGATATTTGCTCGCTTTAAGGGCACAGGTATTGATATTCTTATAATCAAGAGCGAACGGTATGTATTTGTCGCTACCTTGAGACTTCGATAACAGATAGGCAAAATAATGATCTCCGTTGAGTGTCAGTGCGACGGATCCACTGTTGTCGATCGTACCAATCAGCTCTTTCTGCGGTGTATATATGGATGTGCCGGGCTTACCTTTTACAGTGATTTTTTCATGTGTGGTACAGCTTTGTACCGATATGGCAAGAAGGAAGATAAGAAGAGAATATATTTTGTTCATGGATATAAAGTTTATTGGTAATCGTATAGTCCGTTGGTTTCGTAGAGGGTATCATCCGCTCGGTTGCTGTAAAGATTGTTGTGGAAATAGAAAAGATACCACGGTTCGGTCAGGGCATCGGGTTTGTGCCGGAATATTTCGGTGAGGGCAGTATTCACTTTTCCGTCTTGCAATATAGGGACAACCAATAGCGAGTTCGTAGCAAAGTTTGAAGTGAGTTGGTTGTACGTACGTTCGTCGTCGGTTGAATAATAGATCGATGTGCTGAATTTTACAGTTTCGTATTTCGATAGCGTCGGTTTTATCGTAGCGTCTATATCTGATAAGGAGGATTTTCCGACCCCGGATATCATTAGTTTGCTGGCAATTACGACTGCTCCTTTCGGACCGATGGCAACTTTGGGTATATCGGCGCTATAAGAGGTGTTGGTTACGGAAGTTCCGGATGTCGATGATTCACCGACATTGATGCCGCTCATCAGAGTTCCTACGGGTCCGCCGATACCGAGCGCGCTTGCTACGGCTCCGAGATTGACATTGCTACCCGTTGTGCTGGATGATAGGTCGGTGACGGTAGTCGTTTTTATCGTGGGGTCGTAGAGTGACGTGGCTGTCCCGTTGGGTGAGATGAAGAACGATTTGGTTTTGTCTACTACAATGATTCCGGACGTATTGTTTTTTACGATGATATTGAGTCCGCCGGTATCGGATATGGTGTAGATCGTGATGATTTTTGCGGTTTCCGGAATCGGTTGGAGATCGGGGCGCAGATTCTGTACCGATTGGTAGCAGACTTTGGTCGTTTGTAATTTTTTAGCGGTTGAACATGAACATAATAGTAAAGGAACGGCAATTGTAGCCGACCAGAACCAGAAAAGAATCTTTTTGCTCATAATCTGATGCGGGCGATTCAGGATTCTCCTCTGAATGGCATTAACGTGATGATAAAAAGCGTGAGAATCTGCACGAAGTCGCTCATCCCACGGTTAGAGGCTCTAGCAGGTGCCCATCTCAGTTGAATGAGCAACGACAGAACCTCACGCCAATATGTGAACACACCCCTGCCTTTACAGCGTGTGTATATGCACATACCAATGAAGCATCTACCGTTGCTTTATCCCAACTGAGATTTGAAACTGCTAGATTTCTAACCGTCAAGGACAAAGCGTAAGTATACGCTTTTATAATTTTATTTTAAGGACTATCCCGACCGACATTCGCAATGTGTATTGTGTCGCCGGTTTTAGCCCGATGCAAAGATATGTAAAAGTGTGGATTGGAAGAAATGTTGCAATAATTTTTTTGCCAGTTGCTTGGCATCGTTTCTTTGGGAAATACGGAAAGGGCCTGCATCGAGATTTTCGATGCAGACCCTTTGGGAATCGTAAGTTGATAAACGCTTCGCTCCGGCATAATCCGTTCAAGTTTTCACTTGATGGCTTCTGCTCTCGGCTTGCAGTTTATTTTACAAATACTTTGGCATGATCGGTTCCGGCAGCGATTACATAGATGCCGCTGTTGGTTTCGATCGTAAATTGCTCGTCGGTAGCTATCCCTGAGAAGATGGTCTGACCGGCTGCTCCGTAGACGGTAACCGTTTGTCCGGCATAGCCTTTTACGGCGATACCGTTTTCAACGGCGACGATCGAACGTTGAGCCTTAACCTGGTCGATGTCGGTAGCTGCCAGCATTACGGTGTTGGAGTAAACCGATTCCTGATTGTCGAACAACGTGGTTACATTGTAACGATAGCTGTTGCCGATCGTCACATCCGTATCGACGTATGCCGGTTCGGTTACCTGTGCAAGGTATTCTCCGTTCCGGTAGATTTTGTAACCGGTGACATCGTGTTGTTCTGCTTCGGTCGAAACCGTTACATCGTCGATCAGGATACCGAACATGTCGCGGCTGATGTAGTTGATAGCGACATATTTGGCATCTTCGGGCAATATGTAGCTGATCTCTTCCCAACCGTGGCGGTTCTTGGTGTAACGTCCGATCTCGGTAAATTCTTTTACATTGCTTGTCGTCTTGGATACCATTACGCGAACGGTCTCGGGATATTGTTCGTTGATGATGTTCATGTAGAACCGGAAGAACGAACCTCCTTGTATCTCTTCCGAAATCAACCAGTCGTCGGCTGCCGGTTGTGTCGTCTGTTTGGGATCGTACGGACAGGTTGCCAGCAGATAATGGTCGCCTGTATGGGCTTCCAGATCTTCGCTGTGTGCGAGGCTCGGAGCGTCTACCACCATGAATGCTTTTGCCAGTTCTTCGTTGGGCATGGGGTTGTTGGAGAATTTGTAGACGCTGATACCGTCGCCGTCGTATGCGGTGAAGTATCCCATTTCAGAGCCGTAGTAGAAGTCATCCAGCTCTTCGAAACTTTCGGTCACGCTCTTTGCACAGTCGGGTTTGCTCCACGACAGGTTGATCGCGCCGTCGCGTTCTTTTGCCGAAAGGTCGGCTACGACCGGAGCTGCCGGTTTCCGTATTTTAACCGACATCTGTTGCGTATTGTTGGCTTCAACACCGTCGGGAGTGGTGATGGTGAAGCGTACGGTAACTTCTTTGCCGAGCTGGTCGTAAGCCGGAGCGTAGTTCCAAACCATGTTTTCGCGAGCCCCCGATTTGATCGTAGTGCTTTGCGTATCGAATGTGGCTACTGTCGCTTCGTCGGCGATTGCTTCGAAACGGGCGGTGAAATTCATATCTTCCATGCCGACGTTGTAAACTTCTGCGGTGTAAGCTGTGGCTTCACCGACAGCGGCGGTTGCCGGACCGGTGATTTGCGAAACGGCAAGATCTTTTTCGGCTGTTCCTCCGACACTGTATTTGTCGATTGCATATACGTAATATACTTCGTCAAGAGCTACATCGACGAGTATCTGTACCCACTCTACATTTTGGAACTGTTCCGGCAGCGGATAGGAATAGTCTACCCATGCGTTGGCGTCGTTGCAGGTAACGGAACCGAGGTGTACGGGCTCTTCGATGTCGTAGCTGCGAACGTAGAAATCCATTTGCGAGGTGCTTTCCGAGTTTTTCAGAATCGTGCAGGAGAAGGCGGCATTGTGCATACCGAGGGTCGAGATTTTCGGCAGGGCTACCCGTCCCATGGTGGCATCTTCGTTGAACGGATTGTAAGCCATCAGAGCCGACTGGTTCTCATCGGGCAGCATTTCCGACGGGTCGCCGATATACCAGCGTCCCCGATAATCGCCGGGGTATTGTATGCTGATCGGAGTGTATCTCATATTGAGGTTGTCGAACGTTTCTACGACCGGTGTTGCATAAGGTTTACCGAGCGATACCGAAACATAGACCGGATCTTCGTCCGCCCAATTGGTTACATCGGTGCTGACACCGGCGGCACTGCGTGCCAGGATGCGGAGTTGAACCGTGCGCAGTTGGTCTTCTGCCGATAACGAATAGGTGTAAGTGAGGACCTTCCCGATAGATTCGAGGAATTGGAATTCTTTGGTGGCGGCATCCTGAATCCATACTTCGTATTGCAGATTGTCGAAATCGACATATCCGCCGTTTTCACCTTCTGTGGGAGGTGTCCACGTGAGCGTCATGCTCAGGTTGTCGCGGGTCAGCACGGCGGTCAGGTCATGCACGCGTTTGGGCAGCACTTCGCCGGTATAGAGTTGGAAGAGCGATTTCTCTCCCTCTGCTGCTCCGTTTACTTGGAGCGATATTTCATTGTTGCCCTGTACGGTGGCGACAGTCAGGCTTTGCGGAGTACCGGGTTTGGCGATGACTGTTTTCGAATCGACCGACGATGCGACGATGGCGGTCAGGTCGGTGTTCGTATCGAGGGCTTGTCCGTTCATGGCGGTTGTCGGCATGGTGAATGTGACGGTAGCCGTCAAGGCTCCGTTCTCTCCGGGAGTGGCGACAGCGTCGTTACACAATGCGGGAGCCAGTGCGCTGCTGTCTATCTCTTTAAGCGACAGGTTGTTTATCCATGCTACGTATCCGTCCTGTGTAGTTATGCACCGGAGACCGATGTAGTAGGTGCCGGCAGCTCCCGGCAATGCGAACTGGAATGTCTGACGGGTAGGCGGATCGTTTCTTTTCTGGGCATAGAACCGGTCTATTTTACCGATCAGGGTAGTCAGCTGGCTGGGGTCGGGTGCCGTTCCGATGTAAATTTCGAAATCGGAATGGAACGATTCGCCTGCCAGATTCGTGAACATGTCGAACGCCAGTTCGTAATTGTTGGCGTTGTTGGTGAAGTTGATGCCGGGAAGAATCGCCCAGTCGTCGCAATCCGCTTTACTGTTCGATGCGCTTCGCATGGCGTTCATGTTGCTGGTATAGATCCATTTCTGTCCGTCGTTGTTGGCATCGATGATGGTAAACAGATTGAATTCGTCGGCAGTCAGCTCCATTTCGAGCGGCAGACTGACAAGGAAGTCTATTGCTTGCTGTTTCGGTTGGCTGTGCCGTATGCCCGATATTTCGGCTTCGGCTTTTAGCTGCTGTTTGTTCAATCTTACGGGATCTTCCGACAAGGAGGTTGCGTGACTTGTTCCGGCATCCATTCTTGCCTGTCCTTTTCCATAGCTGTAAGGTATGGCTGCGAGCAGGCACGCTGCACATACGGCTAAGGTCTTCTGGTTTGTAAATCTAATCATACTGAAAATTTTTTAGGAAAACTATAATGTGTAAGTTGGAGAGACTGTATCATTGTTGCCGTTGGTAGTATGGGACGAAATAGATTTTCATATCTGAATATCTTTATCAATCTATTTTTACAAAAGTAATTATTTAAAGTTAAAAATCGAACAGATTCCTCATTTTAATATTTGTTATTTGTAAAAATGATTAACTTTTAACTATTACCATAGACAGCCTGCGATGTGAGGGATTTTGGAAATACCTTGTTTATCGACGTTTCGGAAAGAAAATAATGGAGGGCGAAGGAAAAAAGAGGAGAGAAAAAAAGCAAAAGAAATTGCGGGATTGTTGCTCGAACGGTACTTTTTTCGAATAAAGAAATGTATATTTGCCAAGAGGTCAATTTAATCTAAACAAGATGAAAAAATTTTTATTGTTAAGTTGCTTGGTCGGCTGTTTGCCGCTTTTTGCACAGACGCAGCCAACCGATAGTGTGCCTGAACCGGAAGGTTATCGGTTCACCGAAGTTAAGAAATTGAAAACCGGACCTGTACAAAATCAAGGTTCGTCGGGTACGTGTTGGAGTTTCTCCATGCTTTCGTTTCTTGCCGACGATTTTGTGCGCGACGGAAAACCGGAGGTGCATCTTTCCGAGATGTTCGTTGTCCGTTACGCCTATTTGGAGAAAGCGATCAAGTGTGTGAGAATGCACGGAGCCATGCCTTTGGCGGAAGGCGGTGCCGCTTACGATGTTCTTTATATCATCCGGAAATACGGTATTGTGCCGAACGAGGTGTACGACGGGTTGAACTACGGATCGGATACGCACAGGCATGGCGAATTGTCGAAAATCCTGAAAAGTTATACCGATGTGATCATCAGCAACCCCAATAAGAAACTTTCGACGGCATGGCTTGACGGCCTGAATGGAATTCTGGATGCTTATTTAGGCAAGGTGCCCGAAACATTTGTCTATCAGGGGAAAAGTTTTACACCGCAATCGTTTGCCGAATATCTGGGCTTCGATATCGACAATTATGTTTCGGTCACATCGTTTACCCATCATCCGTTTTATGAAAAGTTCGCATTGGAGTTGCCCGACAACTGGCTTTGGTCTGACTCCTATAATGTGCCTCTCGACGATATGAAACGCTGCGTGTATTATGCGTTGGACAACGACCGTCCGGTGATGTGGGCATCGGATGTCAGCGAGAAAGGATTCCAGTGGAAAAAAGGTATTGCCGTGGTTCCGAAAGAGAAGGTGAAAGAGGATATGAGCGATACCGAACTGGCGCGTTGGGTGAAACTGTCGGCGAAGGACCGGGAGGAGGAGCAGTACAAACTGGAAGCTCCCGGAGAGGAGATGACGATCACGCAGGAGTTACGTCAAACGGCATTCGACGATTATAGCACGACCGACGACCACGGTATGGAGATTGTAGGAACAGCTACCGACCAGATCGGGCATCCCTACTTTATCGTGAAGAACTCGTGGGATACCAATGCCGTGTACGACGGATTCTTCTATGCGTCCGAACCTTATTTCCTGTATAAGACAACCAGCATACTGGTGAACAAGAAGGCTTTGCCGAAAGATGTCCGTAAAAAACTGTCGATAAAATAGGTCGGAGCGGCAATTCCGAAAACAGGACGGTGTCGAACCGTTTTGAATATACAAGGGGCTGTATCGAGACCTAAGTTTCGATACAGCCCTTTTAAGGTGTGTCTGAATGCCCAATCTGCTGCGTTGCCATCGGATCTCGGACATTCTGATACAATGTCTTTCTTAATGGGGATTCCTGATCCGCGTTTGAGCATCGATCTTGCCGTACGACCGGCTTATTGTGCTTGGGCTCTGAATTTCCGGTTCGCCTGTATGTAGATTTGTCCGGCTACCGGTTGTGTCACTTTACGTCCCTGCATATCGTATATGGGGGCATCGGACCGATCGGTTACAAAGACCGGTTTGATGCCGGCACTACCGCCTACCGTTATCGTATGGCGGGGATTGACTGCGATTTCTCCCATGTCCGATATGATGCTGCCTTCGGGGATTACGATCGTGAACCCTTCCTCCGGGATAGCTATGCCGCCGAAATCGGCTTTCACGACGAAGCAGTTTATGGATGTATCCAAAAACATGTCCGCTTCTTTGACTAATGTCGTTCCGTCGGCGGTGTACAGTTGCATCTTGCTGTTTTCGACAACGATGACCGGGGTGTTGTACCGGAAAGATACTTCACCGATCACTTCGATCTTGGGGTTGTCGAACAGACTGCACCATTCGTAACGGATCTGTTCGACCGGTTCGGTGTAACTGCCGACGAAGTTCAGCACCGCTTCTTCGTTGGTGATGTCTTCACGGAATGTGCAGACGCTGCCGGCAGGCAATACGAGGGAGTAATGCACGCCGTTCTCGAATTTGATTTTATCGCCGGTTTCGAAAAGAGGGCGGGCACATCCCAGATCCCAATCGCCGCATGAAGGATCTGCCGGATAGGTGCGTACGGCAACACCTTCCCGATAAAGAATAAATTCGGGTTTTCCTATACCGACGGTTTCGTGCCGCCAATAGAAATTGAAACAGTGCCGGTCGGATGTATCGACCGTGGCGCCTTGTTCGAGATCGAAAAATGCTTCTCCGAGGGTTTCAGGCACTTCGAACGGTATCTCCACGAGGCTGTTGGTCTCTTCCGGCATATCGGGTATGCAGACTGTTCCTGCCGGGATGGTGACGACATACGACTTTCCTTTGGGCAGGAGTTGTTTATCGAAGTGGAGTATGAGCCAGCCGCAGGCTTTCGGGAATACACCCTCTCCCTCGTTCTCGATTCCGAGGCGGGTGACTACGGCAACGGGTTGTCCGTCGCAGTTCACGGTGGCAGTGGCATTCTCCGTCAGCTGTATGTGTCTGTTGAAACCGACATCGATCTCTTCGAGCGGACGGACGAACGGTCGGTAGCCTATCGTACATTGATTCATTTGCAGCAACGGTTCGGATGCCGACAATTGAGGTGCACCTAAATAGAGAATGCAGATCATGAAAGGTAAAAGTTTTTTCATACGGCATGGGGTTTGTTTCTCCTGTGGCTCTTCGGAGAGGTTGGTACTTGTGGAAGTGCGAGCTGGCTATGCTTTCTCTTGCTTGGGCACGATGTCATTCCGCGCTTTCGGTTTGCAGGATATGCACGTCACTTCCTGATAAATCTATTGTTTTAAAGTAAAATTTCTTTTCGGATGTAAAGTTAGCGAATTTGTTTTATAATTGTATGAAAAACAGGGGAAAAGTTCTAAATTATAAAAATTACTGTTCTTTGGCTGTTCTCTTTTTTTTCGCAACGTTTGGTAGAATCGGGAATATTTTCTACTTTTACGCCTGAATATGACCGTGGGGGATGTTATAGCCGTCGGGGCGTTCCTTTAAGGCATTGCTTCGGACCCTGCATTCTGAACGGTCTTATCTTAATTCTTACAGTTTAACAATATCTCTTCAAGCTATGAAGCGACTACATCATGTATCGAAAACGAATTTCGGCGGTGCAGCCCCTCCGGGTTGTTCTGAGATGTGGTGCGCATAGTACTTCACCAACATTTTTATCCGCAGAAAGGATGTGACAGCCATCGGTGTGTCTTGACATGACCGATCGGGTTGCCGCAAGGGAGTTCTTTGACGTGTTGGTTGGTTTGCCGGAAGGCGGATTCCGGCTAAAATAGAATTGTTTAACTGAAAAAACTGTAAGAATATGAATAAACGATCTACAATAAAACTGACGCGGTTACAGGTGTGTCCGTACGGACCGAAAAAACCGTCGGGTATGGAGTCGCCCGAATATAAAAGCTCCGGTAGCCGTAGCGATTTCTTATGGACTCCGTCCGTACAGTATCTGGCTGTGGCGATGACTTTCAGCAATGAAAAGATATTCTCCGATCTTCCCGTTTCGACCGGGGTTCGTTGCCCTGTAACCGCAACGCTATACAATACGACTGAAAAAAGATGGCTTTCCCGTCGGCAATTTCAGGTCTATTTGCCGAAGGATCTGATGGAACGGGATTTGCAGATCGACCTCCCGTTCGATTTCGACGACCTTGATCCGTCGTGCGAGTATCGGCTCACCGTGAAGGACGAACGGACTGCAACTATTCTCGGAGAGCAGGAGATCCATTTGTTCGATCCCTCCGAATGGGGTCCCTTCCCGTTGAAATGGTATGAAGTCCAGAACGGTTGCATTTCGCGCCCCGATCCGCAGGGCGTACTCTCTTTTTATAGAACGGTCGATGTCGCCGATTATGCGCTGTGCGGGGTTCGTTTCGATGTGTTCCCGGCAGTAGAAACATCGGGCGGACTTTTGCCCGAACTCGAAATACGGTTGTATTATCCTCATGGCGAGATAAGCTCGGTGTTCGTCCGTCCCCGGCGGTATGGCAGTTATGGGAGTTATTATGTTGAGCAAACATTTTCTGCCACCCCTCAAAGGCGGGGGCTTATCTATGCCGAGCTGCTTTGCATGGAAGTGCCTGTTTCCGGATTCGTCTTTTCTACCGACGGTCCCGATTGGCTTGGTGAATGGTATGACGACGAAATGGGATATATCGTGGGCTACACGGTCGAGGACGGAGCATTCCGTTACCGGAAATTGATGGCGGAATATTCGGGTGGCACTCCTGCCGGCGATACGGCTTGCACGTATGCTCCGGAACATAAAGAGCCTGTTACGGAGGCGGAGGAGACCGATGCCGATGACTTCGACCGGAGATTGAATGAGTTTATCTCCTCTTGTCAGGGCGACGATATCGATTCGGAGGAGGAAGAATGCCGTGACGAAAAGGAGTCCGACGAGTCGCCTGCCGGGCAGTTGTCGGCGTTGGTCGGACTGGACGCAGTCAAGAAAAAACTGTCTGTCTATGAAAAACTTGTGAAGTTTAACTCCATGAGGGTCGAACACGGATTTCCCTCCATGCCGATTCCCCTGCATGCGATGTTTTTGGGAGCTCCGGGAACCGGAAAGACCACTGTCGCCAAATACATGGGCAAAATACTTGCCGATGCCGGACTTCTCTCGAAAGGGCATGTCGTCGTACGTGAGAGGGCGACCCTTCTCGGACAGAACTACCATTCCGAATCGGAGAAGACGCTCGAAGCCTTGTCGGAAGCGCAGGGCGGTATATTATTGATCGATGAGGCGTACCAGCTTTTTCAACCCAACGATCCCCGAGATCCGGGCAAATTTGTGATAGAAACGCTTATGACTGCTTTGTCGGATGAGCGGAAGCGCGACTGGATGCTGATTCTGGCGGGGTATCCCCAACAGATGAAACGTATGTTCGAAATGAATCCGGGGTTCAAGTCCCGCATACCGGAGTCGAATATCTATCGTTTCGACGACTTTACCGAATCTCAACTGTTGAAAATAGCCGAGAAGTATTTTGAGACCAACCGGTTTACGCTTTCGGACGATGGGCGATCCGCTCTTTGTTCCCGGCTTGAATATGATTACAACCACCGGAGCGAGGATTTCGGAAATGCCCGTCATGTGATCAATCTGATACAGACGGAGATTCTGCCGAATGTAGCGGTAAGAGTGGTATCGAATCCGTCGGCGGACGCGACCGATCTGTCTGTGATTATCGGTGCCGATGTTCCTGTGAAGACATCGGATGTCGCTACGCCGGCTGCCCGGATCGGGTTTATACGCTGCGCGTCCTGATTCCTTCCGGTCAGAAAGTCAGGTTGGCATAGACACCCATGTGGTCGCCGTCGGTCATGGGGCAGATGGATAATTTGTGTTTCTTGGCAAACGGGCGGGTGTAGATGTATGCGCTGCCTATGCCGATAGTCGCTCCGGCTATGACATCCCAGATGTCGTGCTTCTTGGCATAGATCCGGCTCCATCCCACATATACCGACAGGGCGTATGCCGGGATGCCCCAGCCCCAACCGTAACGGCGTTGGATATATGCGGCACCGGCGAAAGAGACGGAGGTGTGCATCGAAGGAAAAGAGTGGTTGTTGCTGAAATCGGGGCGGGTTTTATTGACCGTATATTTCAATACGAAAGTAGTGCCTATGGCGGTCAGCCCGGTAAAAGCCTCCTGTTTGATGCCCTGCCAGTCGTGCATAGCCAGTCCGGTAATAATGCCGGCTACGGGAGCGGCGAATACCAGAATGTCGCCCGACAGCATGACGGCTTTTTGCGCGGAGGTGCGTTGGAACTCTTGTCCTCTTGTTATCGGGAAGACCGACAGCAGAATCAGAATGAGCGAAAGGAGTCGTTTCATAACAAGCCGATGAATTTGGGAACGAAGATAATCAGCCCTACCGTAGCGGCGGCGATAGCCGTGAGCAATACCGCTCCGGCTGCGAGGTCTTTGGTGCGTTTGATCTGTTCGTGGCGTTCGGGCGATACATGGTCGGCTAAGGCTTCGATTGCCGAATTGAAGGCTTCGGCTGCCAATACCGACCCGATAGCGAAAGCTACTGCGATCCATTCGGTCGCGGACAAGCCGAACCCGAATCCGGCAATCGTTACGCCGACCGTAAAGGCGGCGTGTATCCATGCGTTATGTTCGTTTCTGAACAAAAGTCCGATGCCATTGAATGCGTATTTGAAACTGGCGATTCTTTTTCGCCATGAAAAGCGGGATTTTTCCATAACCGTTTTGTTTTTTTTCGAACGGGTTTGATGCCTCTGCTCTCGATTTGCGTTATCTTTGTAGAAGATAAGCTGCGCCTACATGGATCAAGTAAACTTGTCTCTGTATTCGGCTTGCAGTACATCAGCTTTGGAGCTTATGTATGATCATTCCGGATACAAACATACGTAAAAAAAGAGTGGTTTGCGAAACGACAGGCGAAAAAGTGTATCCTGTAAGTAAAGAACTCGATCAGAAAGAGAAAAGAATGGAAAAACAACTGACTTGTTTCCTCCCTGCCACGGCAGTCTCCGCCGGGAGTTTATCCGCTTTGTGTACGTCGGGAGCGGTAGATAAGATTTATCTGACCGGCAGCGATGCCGACGAAGCTGCCGTCTGGCACGCCGAGGCGTTCGAAATGCCTATACGTTCGACGCAATCGGTAAAGGCGATGGCGGAACGGTGTCGTACCCCTTATATCCTGCTGTGTCTGCATCCGGCACCGGTCGAGTGGGGGCAGCGGGTATTGGAGCGGATGTTGTCGGTTGCCTCCGATACCGGAGCGGTATGGGTATATGCCGACCGCTACAAGTGGATGAATGGCGAACGGACGGCTGCGCCGGTGATCGACTATCAACCGGGAAGCCTGCGCGACGATTTCGATTTCGGTTCGGTGTTGCTGCTCCGTACCGATGCGGTAAAGCGGGCGGAACTGTCCGACTACGAATATGCCGGGTTGTATGCTTTACGGCTGGCGCTTTCCCGTATGGGGACATTGGTGCGGATCAACGAATATCTGTACACAGAGACCGAACTGGATCTGCGCCGGAGCGGCGAACGGCAGTTCGACTATGTGAACCCGCGCAACCGGGCGGTACAACTCGAAATGGAGGCTGCCTGCACCGAACATCTGAAACAGGTCGGCGGCTATCTGTCGCCCGGTTTCCGGGATCTCGATTTCTCGCTGCCCGACGATTTTGCCTGCGAAGCATCGGTGATCATTCCGGTACGGAACCGGGTGCGGACGATCGGCGATGCAGTTCGCTCGGCATTGATGCAACAGCCGGGATTTCCGTTTAATGTCATTGTAATCGACAACCATTCTACCGACGGAACGACCGAAGCTATCGCGGCTTTGGCAGCAGCCGACAACCGGGTGATACATATTGTTCCCGAACGTACCGATCTGGGTATCGGCGGTTGTTGGAACGAGGGTGTGGCGCACCGGCTTTGCGGACGCTTTGCCGTACAGCTCGACAGCGACGACCTGTATAGCTCGCCCGATACGTTGCGGACGTTGGTCGAGACTTTTTACCGGGAACGTTGCGGTATGGTGGTCGGAACTTACCGTATGACCGATTTCGATTTGAACGAAATCGCCCCCGGCGTAATCGACCATAGGGAGTGGACACCGGAGAATGGCAGGAACAATGCTTTGCGTATTAACGGTTTGGGTGCACCGCGGGCATTCTATACCCCGTTGTTGAGACGATTCGGCGTGCCGAACACCAGCTACGGAGAGGATTATGCACTGGGACTGCGCTTCTCGCGTGAGTACCGGATCGGTCGGGTGTACGATGTCGTGTACCTTTGCCGCCGTTGGGAGGGGAACTCCGACGCGGCATTGGATGTTGCGGCGGTGAATGCCCATAACTTATATAAAGATCGCTTGCGTACGTGGGAGTTGCAAGCCCGTATCGCTAAAAATTGTCAGGCGTATGAGGGATGAAACGATAGCCGGTCGGGTGGAATCTTTACGCCTCCGGCAGTTGGAATCGTGGACGGAGGTACGTACCCGGTATGAAAATCTGTCGGGGGTGCAGACCAAAAGTTTTGAGTGCGGCGGAGCGACGATACGGGTGCAGTACAATCCTTCGCGTATCGTTTCGTCGTCGGCGAAGGTCGATGCCCGTTCGTTGGCGGAACGTCCTTGTTTTCTGTGTCGGGCGAATCGTCCGGCGGAACAGGAGTTGCTGGCGTGGGGAAATGGTCGTTACGATATTGCGGTGAATCCGTTTCCGATTTTTTCGCGGCACTTGACCGTATCGTCGTGCGGGCATGAGCCGCAACGTATTGCCGGACGTATCGGCGATATGGCGGCGTTGGCGAAGGATCTGCCCGATTATACGATTTTTTACAACGGACCCGGATGCGGAGCTTCGGCACCCGACCACATGCACTTTCAGGCAGGATGCCGGGGCGGAATGCCTTTCGAAGCCGGTTGGCGGAAAGTTCCGGTGTACGATGTGTCGGAATATGCCGGTTGCCGCATTTCGCGTATAAATGCCGGTTTCCGTACGGCGTATGTGGTAGAGGCGGACGATGCGGCTCTCCTGACGGCGGCGTTCGGCTCGCTTTATGACACGCTCCCTCTGCTTCCCGGCGAGGCGGAACCGATGATGAATCTGCTTTGCTGGTATGAACCGCAGGGCTGGATATTGGCTCTTTTTCCGCGCCGCCGGCACCGCCCGTCGTGCTATACGGCTACGGGCGATGAACATTTGCTCATCAGTCCGGCTTCGGTCGATATGGGCGGATTGTTGGTCGTGCCCCGTGCCGAAGATTTCGAAAAGATAGAACCGACACGTATCGCCCGTATTTTCAGGGAGGTATGTTTTTAAAACGAAACAGTTATGAATGAACCTTATATATCGGTAGGCATCGTATTGAAACAGCCGGCTATCCCGTTTCTGTTCGGCGGCGAGTACCGCCACGAAGGGAATACGGTGACCGGCTCGCATGAAGTGACCGTGCGCGACGGTCGCATTTGCTGGCGTGGCGAATGCTTCGACGAACTGGTGTTTTCGCCGGTCGATCCGGAGACGGCATGGTTTGAATTGCCCAAAGTAACGATCGGTATCGGTTTCCATTGGCAGCGCGACGAAGCGCAACGGTTTCGCGGATCGCTGCATATTCTGGTCGAATCGGGATTGCTGACGGCTGTCGATGTGTTGCCTGTCGAGGAGTATCTGAAAAGCGTTATCTCTTCGGAGATGAGTGCGACCGCATCGCTGGAGCTGCTGAAAGCGCATGCTGTCATTTCCCGTAGCTGGCTGTTGGCACAGCTCGACAAGACTCGTCGTGTGGCGAACGGCGGCTATGTGCGTACCGAGGAGCGTGACGGGGAATTTATCCGGTGGTACGATCGGGAAGATCACGACCGGTTCGATGTCTGTGCCGATGATCATTGCCAACGTTATCAGGGGATTACCCGTTCGGCTTCACCTCGCGTGACCGAGGCGGTGGAGGCGACGCGGGGCGAACTGCTGATGTATGGCGGAGCGATTTGCGATGCCCGCTTCTCGAAATGTTGCGGTGGCGCATTCGAAGAATTTCCCTCCTGCTGGGAACCGGCGGAACATCCGTACCTGAAACGGGGAAGAGACTGGCACGAAGGTGCGGCATTGCCCGACCTGACCGACGAGGCGACGGCTTCGCGCTGGATTTACAGCCGTCCCGACAGTTTCTGCCATACCGACGACCGGCGTATCCTGTCGCAGGTGCTCAACTCTTACGATTTTGAAACGACGGATTTTTATCGTTGGCAGGTGTCGTACACCCGGCATGAATTGTCGGAGATCGTGCGCGACCGTTCGGGGTTGGATTTCGGAGAGATCGTCGATCTGGTACCGGTCGAACGAGGTGTATCGGGGCGGTTGATCCGCTTGCGGATCGTGGGAACTCTACGTACGCTTACTATCGGGAAAGAACTGGAAATCCGCCGCACGTTATCCCGCTCGCATTTGTACAGTTCGGCGTTTGTGGTCGAGAAACACGATTTTACCTCCGACGGGAAACCCGGACGTTTTGTGTTGCACGGAGCCGGTTGGGGACATGGTGTCGGACTGTGCCAGATCGGAGCGGCTGTGATGGGTGAACAGGGGTATCGTTATGATGAAATTTTACGCCATTATTTTCCCGGAGCGGAATTGGCGGTGAGATATAAATAGAAACAGATGAATGTATCCGAAGTGAAACGCGATTGGCGGAAATCGCCGTGGGCATGGATTCCCTCGCTCTATTTTGCGCAGGGGTTGCCTTATGTCGTGGTAATGACGATTTCGGTAATCATGTATAAACGGATGGGCATATCCAATACCGATATTGCCCTCTATACCGGTTGGCTTTACCTGCCGTGGGTGATCAAGCCGTTTTGGAGTCCGTTTGTCGATTTGTTGAAGACCAAACGCTGGTGGGTGGTGACGATGCAGTTCTGCATCGGTGCCGGATTGGGCGGTGTGGCGTTGTTGCTGCCGGGCGATCTTTTCTTTCGCAGCACGTTGGCTGTATTCTGGTGGATGGCATTCAGTTCCGCTACGCACGATATAGCTGCCGACGGATTCTATATGCTGGCATTGTCGGAGCGCGATCAGGCATACTATGTGGGTATTCGCAGCACATTCTACCGGGTGGCGACGATTGCCGGTCAGGGACTGTTGGTGATGTTGGCGGGGCTGTTGGAAAAATGGATGGGGACAGTGGCTTATGCGTGGTCGATCACATTCTTTGTGCTGGCTGGGCTGTTTATCGGCGTGGCGTTGTATCATCAGGCGGTTTTGCCTTCGCCGGGAAGTGACCGTGCCGTACGTCGAACGGAGGGGGCGAGATCGATTTTCGGAGCTTTCGCCGAAACGTTTGCCTCGTTTTTCAGGAAGAAGCATATCTTCCCGGCATTGTTGTTCATGCTCTTTTATCGTTTTCCCGAAGCGCAGTTGGTGAAGATGATCAATCCGTTTCTGCTCGATCCCGTGGAACTGGGCGGATTGGGGCTGACTACTGCCGAGGTCGGTCTGGTATATGGCACGGTAGGTATTATCGGGCTTACGATCGGCGGTATTGTCGGCGGCATCTGTGCCGCACACGGCGGTTTGCGCCGATGGTTGTGGCCGATGGCATGGAGCTTGTCGCTGACCTGTCTTACGTTTGTCTATCTTGCCTATTTCCAACCTCAGAATATCTATATCGTGCATCTTTGTGTCTTTGTTGAACAGTTCGGCTACGGCTTCGGGTTTACGGCATATATGCTTTATCTGATTCATTTTTCCGAAGGCGAACACAAGACGGCGCATTATGCCATCTGTACCGCGTTTATGGCATTGGGTATGATGTTGCCGGGTATGGCTGCCGGCTGGTTGCAGGAGCGATTGGGGTATGCCCGCTTTTTCGACTGGGTGATGTTCTGCTGCCTGTTCACGATTGCCGTTTGTGCGTTTGTAAAGATCGAGCCCGGCGGGAACGGTGCGACGGATGGGACGACAGAAATCCCGTCACCGGAAAAGGAAGAATAATAGACTGCAAGTTGAGCCCGGAAGGGATCCGGTGAAAACTTGAATGGATTTACGTCGGGGCGCAGCGTTTGTTGAAAATTAAAAATAAGATAGAACCGGTTTTGCCGGGGTATTAAACTAAAAAACGGAACGAATGATTATTATCGCAGACAGCGGTTCTACCAAAACTGATTGGTGTATAACGGACGGCAATACGGCGACGCAGGTGACGACCGCCGGATTGAATCCCTATTTCAATACCGATGAACAGATTGCCGATACGGTGTGTGAAGCATTGAAACCGTTTGCATCGCAACCGGTGGAAGCGGTCTATTTTTATGGTGCCGGATGTGCTTTCGGCGAGCCGTGCGACAGAATACGGCAAGGTATCGCCCGTGTGGTCGATGCGCCTGTCGAGGTGTGCAGCGATTTGTTGGGTGCAGCCCGGAGTGCCTGCGGATATGAACCGGGAATTGTCTCTATTTTGGGCACGGGATCGAGTTCGGCGCAATACGATGGCGGGCGGATCGTCCGAAATGTACCTTCGTTGGGCTATATATTGGGCGATGAGGGCAGCGGTGCGGTTTTGGGCAGGCTGTGGATAGGCGATTGCCTGAAAAATCAAGTACCTGCCGCTTTGTCGAATGAATTTATCGAACGCTACCGGCTTACGTTGCCGGAGCTTTACGACCGGATATATAAGCAACCGTACCCCAATCGTTATCTGGCTTCGTTTGTCCCGTTTTTGAGCGAACATAAGGATGAGCCTGCGGTGCATCGTCTGGTGCTGAATGCGTTCAAAAGTTTTTGGGTGCGCAATGTATTGCAATATGAACCGGGATTGCCGGTGCATTTCATCGGGTCGGTGGCATATCATTTTGCCGATGTGCTGCATGAGGCGGCGTCGGCACTTTCGGTAAGCATTGCTTCGGTGGAACAGAGCCCGATGCCGGGACTGATACGGTATCATGCTATTTCAAGTACAAGACAATGAGTGAATTTCAGAAAATAACCGAACAGCCCTCGCTGTACACCGATCTGGAACATAAATCGGTGAGGGAACTGTTGTCCGATATAAATCGGGAAGATCATAAAGTGGCGGATGCGGTACACGATGCGATACCGCAGATCGAGGCATTGGTCGAGCAGATCATTCCTCGTATGCGCAGAGGGGGCAGATTGTTTTATATGGGTGCGGGAACGAGTGGACGATTGGGCGTGCTGGATGCGTCGGAGATTCCGCCGACGTTCGGCATGCCGTCCGGACGGGTGATCGGATTGATCGCCGGTGGCGATACGGCGTTGCGGCATCCGGTAGAGAATGCCGAAGACCATCGTACGCGGGGTTGGGAAGAATTGACCGGTTACCGGATCGGTTGCGACGATACGGTGATCGGAATCGCGGCTTCGGGAACGACCCCGTATGTTGTCGAGGCGTTGCGCCGGGCACGGGAGAACGGAATACTTACCGGGGCGATTACCAGCAATCCCGGTTCGCCGTTGGCTGAGGTTGCGGAATATCCGATAGTCATGGTGGTCGGTCCGGAGTATGTTACCGGTAGCTCGCGCATGAAATCGGGGACGGGGCAAAAGATGATTCTGAATATGATCAGTACGTCGGTAATGATTGCTTTGGGCAGGGTGAAGGGCAACCGTATGGTGAATATGCAGCTTTCCAATGCCAAGTTGGTCGATCGCGGAACTCGCATGGTGGCGGACGAATTGGGGTTGGACTATGAGCGAGCCAAAGCGTTGCTGTTGCTGCATGGTTCGGTGAAGCGGGCAATCGATGCTTTTGTTGCCGACGACCGGCATTGAGACGTGCCGATTTGTTTTTCACTTCGATTTGTACTATTTTTACGCAAATGAATTTTCCGTTTCGGCGGATAAATAGAATAACCATGATGAAACGTTGGTCGATGTGGGGCGTGATATGCCTCTCTGTTATTTTTCGATGCGCTACCGTTTCGGCGCAGGATATGCCCCCGGCATTTGTTTGGCCCGTAGTTCCCGATTCGGTGACCGATTTCTCGGCACGGGGTATTTATGCCGTGTCGCATTATTGGGACAATTTTGCCGTGGAGGATCCTCGCTATTTGGATGCCCGTGAGATTGTGGAACAGGCGTTTGTCGATTATATTGCGATTACTTCGGTCGCTCCGTGGGAAGTTTCGGAAGCGGCATTGAAACGGTTGATCGAACGCGCCTCGGTCGATGGCGGTATTCTTGCCATGTACACCGATGTGGCGGGTAAATATCTTTACGACCCGCAATCGCAGATGCGCAGCGACGGCATTTACATGATGTTTTTGGAGGCTGCCCGTTCTTCCAAATTAGTGCCGAAAGAGTTGAAATTGCGATACGATTTGCACTATGCTTTGTTGAACGGCAACCGGGAAGGGATGACGGTAAAAGATTTTGCTTTTCAACCGGCATCCGGCGGAGAATTGCGGTTGAAGAAAGTGAAATCGGATTATGTGCTGTTATTCTTTAACGACCCCGATTGTCTGGATTGTTCGTTGATGAAATTGCGTTTGAGCGTATCGCAGAAGTTGGCGCGAGAGATTGCCTCCGGGCGTTTGACGGTGATTTCGATATATACCGGCGACGATTTGAAATCGTGGCGTGAGGAGGTGAAATCCTATCCGTCGGAATGGACGAATGCGGCATGGTCGGGTGGGGACGAACAGTTCGACTTGCGTCATCTGCCGCAGTTGTATCTGCTCGATAAAAAGAAGAAAGTATTGCTTCGCGAGACGACGATCGAAGCCGTGGAGGCTGCGTTGGAATAATTCTGATATTCTGATGCAATGTGTGCGCCCGGACAATCCGTCCATACGGCGGTTCAGCCCTTGTGGCTTTCACCGGAGGCGGGAGCCGGCATTTCCAATATATTTTCTTTATACTGTTTGAATCGGTTGTCGATGTTGTAATGTTCGTACATGAACGCCGACAAGTCGTAGTTCCCGGCTTCCTCGGGCAGGAAATCGGTTACGGGACGGAATGAGTTGTCTTTGGGCCGGAAAGCCAGCGTAAAATTGCGTCTGAAAAATCCTTGCGCAATGTTTTGGCGGGTGACGAACGTAGAGTATGCAGGTCCCAGATCGGAACAAAGGAAGCAGGGATAACCTAATGATCCGGCTTCAAGAATCACTTGCCCTACACCTGCCACGAACAGATATTCGTCGGCATGGGCGGTAAGAAATTCGGGCGTGTTGTCGATCCGTCCGATAAAGTGTTCGGGTTGCAGGGACAACCGTTTGATTAATTTTCTGGCAATTCGCGAATTCCCCGTCGCTCCGGCAATGTGAAACGGAATGTCTTTCGTCTTGCAGTATTCCACGAACGATTCGATTTGTTTGCATTTGTCGTAACGGATGCGGCTGATAAGCAAAGCCCGGCGTTGCCCGTTCCATTTCCAGCAAGGTGTTTGTCCGGTAATGGCTATGGGCAATACGTGATATGATTTCAGTCGGGAATAGTCGATTTGGTTGAGCCGGTCGGAAATGAATATGCGGTAATCCATTTCGTTCAACCGCTCCGGATCGAGCGAAGGAATGTTGCTGTGAACGCAACATCCGAACCGGCAATGCTCTTTTATGCGTCTGGCATCGAGCAGATGCAGATTGCGTTTCCCCTTTATATGGAGTTCGGCGATGTCGATACGGTAGCGTTTTATCAAGTCGATCAATGTGGATTCGAAATTTCCGGCATGGAAGTTCAGATGCAGGCAGCGGAACTTTTTTAGGGCTGGGAATTTATTTTTGTCGGTGACGAAAAGCACATTGCAATGGTGTTTGGCGAGTTCGCGTGCATATTGCAGCAGCCGTGTCTCTACACCTCCGCATACCTCTGTTCGCTTGATGATGTAAAGAATCTTTTTTCCCTCGGGAAAATCCCATTCCGGTTGCGTATGTTGCAGATTCCTTCGAATGAAAAGATTCTCCAAATCGGAAAGGATAGGCAGAGATAGCGGATTAAGGTTCATGTTCAGGTGGCTTATAAGAAAGAGTAAACAGTAAATATTTCAAAGGTAACTCTTTTTTGAAGATTTCTGAAAGATTGCGTGTCTTATTATTTTATCGGGATTTTCCGCAGGCAGGAGACAGATGTTTTTAAGTAGTTTTGTATCTGTATCGGGTAACTTTTTGTGCCGGAATGTTGTTATAGGAGTGTATTTTAAACTTTGGGCTTTCAATAAACGCTACGCTTCGGCATAATCCATTCAAGTTCTCGCTTGACCGCTTCTGCTTTCAGCTTGCAGTTTATGTATCTATAAAAATGATTTGTCATGAGTAAGAACCGTTTCCCGGAATATTTGTTCCGCTTCCTGTTGAATGATCGTTTTTCCGATCTTGCCCGGTTGTTTATCCGACTGTTTATCGGAGTAATGATGCTGACGCATGGAGTAGAGAAGATTTCGCATTTTTCTACGCTTGCCGAGAACTTCCCCCCGACGTTGGGACTGAATAGCTTGATGTCGCTCGTTCTGATTATCCTGATCGAAGTGGGCTGTTCGCTGTTGCTGATAGTCGGATTGATGACCCGATTTGCCGTATTGCCGTTGATTGCGGCGATGACGGTTGCCGCATTTTTTACTTATACGCCGGTTTCGTTGGCTGTCGCCGAATTGCCCATGCTTTATCTGTCGATCTATTTCTTTCTGTTCATTGCCGGCCCGGGTAAGTGGTCGCTCGACTATTTGCTGGCATTGCCCTATTTCCCCGACACGAAAGAGTTACCGCTCGACGATCCGTTCCCATTCGAATAACTTGCGCTGTTCCCGTTCTTTTTGGCGGTGAAAACGACGGTGAAACAAAAAATTCTTTATATTTGTAGAATATAGGAGGCGGCTCGGCATAGACCATTTGTGAAAATTCCATTTTCTCTTTGTCTCTGCTCTCGCCTTTTGCTATCTTTGGATAAGATAGGAGACGGCTCGGCATAATCAAATCGTGAAAGTTCTATTTTCCTATTTGCTTCTGCTCTCGCCTTTCGCTATCTTTGTCTCAAAGATCTGGCTTTGCCACCACGGATGGGGTATGTTCTGTACGGAGCTTTATTGTCCCGTGTGGCATAATGTGTTATCGACAAATTAAAAAACGGAATCGAACGTGGAAAACCGAGTGAGATTAGAGGTGTTAGGGATTACGTACAATCAGATACAGAATGGTGCGTATGTTCTGGTATTGGCGGAAATGGATGGTCCCCGACGAATACCGATCGTTATCGGGACTGCCGAGGCCCAATCTATTGTCATGCGATTGGGAAATAAGATTCCGCCGCGTCCGATGACTCACGATCTTTTTGTCAGTTTTGCGCATGGATTCGGCGTACGCCTGGTCGAAGTTTTCATTTATTCGTTTAAGGACGGGATCTTCGCTTCGGAACTGTTGTTCGACGATGGAGAACGTCAGATGCGTATCGACTCGCGTACTTCCGATGCGATAGCTATCGCTTTGCGCACCCAGTCGCCTATCTATACGACCCCGGAAATTTTGGCGGAGGCAGGTTTTATTATAGAGGAGTCCGAACCCGAACCGGAGGAATCGGAGACTTCTTTATCGGAAGAACTGCTGCGCGAGCAGTTGGAGAAAGCCGTGGCGGCAGAGGAATACGAGGAGGCAGCCCGTTTGCAGGCGATTCTGAACAAACTGCTGGAAGACCGTTCCGAACTTGAAAATTAATATTAGAAAAATAAGTGCTATGAAGAATGTAAGAATTCGTTTGATCGTGATGAATTTCCTTCAATTCGCGGTCTGGGGATCGTATCTGACATCGATGGGATCGTATTTGGTCGGCATCGGTCAGGCATCCCATATCGGTTTGTTTTATGCGATGCAGGGCATCGTTTCTATTTTTATGCCGGCTTTGATGGGTATTCTTGCCGACCGCTGGATTCCGGCGCAGAAGATGTTGGGTATTTGTCATTTCATTGCCGGCAGTTTGATGCTGGCAACCGGATATTACGGTTATACGGCGGGCGCAGCGGTAGAGTTCCCGATATTGTTCACGCTCTATTCGATCAGTGTGGCGTTTTATATGCCTACGCTGGCGTTGTCGAACTCGGTCGCTTATTCGGCGTTGGAACGGGTGGGATTGGATACGATCAAGGCGTTTCCCCCGATCCGGGTGTTCGGTACTGTGGGCTTTATCTGTGCCATGTTGCTGGTCGATGCTACCGGATTCCAATTGACCTATTCGCAGTTTTTCGTATCCGGTGCATTCGGATTGCTGTTGGCACTGTATGCGTTTACATTGCCCGAATGTCCGGTAAACCGTTCGGTGGGAAAAAAGAGCGTGGTCGATGCTTTGGGATTGAAAGCCTTCACGTTGTTCAAGAACAAGAAGATGGCGATATTCTTTATCTTCTCGATGTTGCTCGGCGTTTCGTTGCAGATTACCAACGGGTTTGCCAATCCGTTTATTACCAGTTTCAAAGAGATCCCCGGCTATGCCGATTCGTTTGGTGCTAATCATGCGAACGCTTTGATTTCGTTGTCGCAAATATCCGAAACACTTTGTATCTTGCTGATACCGTTCTTCTTGAAACGTTTCGGTATCAAGCGGGTGATGCTGATTTCGATGTTTGCATGGGTGCTCCGGTTCGGATTCTTCGGTGCGGGCAATCCCGGTACTGGTGTATGGATGTTCATTTTGTCGATGATCGTCTATGGTGTGGCATTCGATTTCTTCAATGTTTCGGGTTCGCTGTTTGTCGATAAGGAGACAGACGAGTCGATCCGTTCGAGTGCGCAGGGGTTGTTTATGATCATGACCAACGGTATCGGTGCTACCATCGGTACTTTGGGCGCACAGCAGGTTGTAAACCACTTCGTCTATTCCCAGAGTACGCCGGTTGCGCAAGCCGCAGGCTGGTCGTCGGCGTGGTATGTGTTCGCTGCCTATGCTTTGGTAGTGGCGCTGTTGTTTGCAGTCATCTTTAAATATAAACATACTCCCGAGCCGGTGGAAAAATAATCCGATAACCGGACAGATAGTTATGCAGTTGTTTTATACTCCCGATATAGAAACCGTTGCCGAATTGCCCGAAGGCGAGAGCCAGCATTGTGTCAAGGTACTTCGCCTGAAAGAGGGCGATGAGATCGGTTTGATCGATGGCAGAGGCGGTTGGTACCGGGCAGAAATCACGTTGGCGCATCCCAAGCGGTGCGCCGTGCGTATCCTTTCGAAAGAAGATCGCCCGAACGCGTGGCGGTGTCGCATAGAGGTGGCGATAGCCCCTACGAAGAATCTCGACCGCATCGAGTGGTTTGCCGAGAAGTGTACGGAAATAGGGATCGATGCCATTACTCCGTTGCGTTGCCGTTTCTCGGAGCGTAAAGAGTTGAAGACCGACCGGATCGAAAAGATATTGGTGTCGGCAATGAAACAGTCGCTGAAAGCGGAACTTCCGCAATTGTCGGAGATGACCGATTTCCGTCGTGTAGTGGAGCGCCCGTTCGACGGACAGAAATTCATTGCCCATTGTTACGGCGATTCCGAACGGTTTTTGCTTGCCGACCGGTATGAACCGGGGCGCGATGTCTGTATATTGATCGGACCCGAAGGCGATTTCAGTCCCGAAGAGGTGGAACTGGCATTGGCAAACGGTTTCCAGCCGATCTCTTTGGGCGATAGCCGTCTGCGGACAGAAACAGCGGGCGTGGTGGCTTGCCACACTATTCATGTATTGAATCAGATAAAGAAATAATCGGTGTCGCCGTTCGGGCGAACCTTTTTGAGTAGGAGCGAAATGAAAAATTTAGCATTGGAAAATATAAAGCATACGGATGCCGGAAATTTTTTCCTGTTGGCTGGACCGTGTGTGATTGAAGGCGAAGAGATGGCGATGCAAATCGCCGAAACGATAGTGAAGATTACCGACCGGTTGCAGATTCCGTATGTATTCAAAGGATCGTACCGGAAAGCGAACCGTTCGCGGTTGGATTCGTTTACCGGAATCGGGGATGAAAAAGCGTTGAAAATTTTGCGCAAGGTGGCTGAAACGTTCGATGTTCCGGTCGTGACCGATATTCATACCGCCGATGAAGCGAAGATGGCTGCCGAATATGTCGATGTGCTTCAAATACCGGCATTCCTCTGCCGGCAGACCGATTTGCTGGTGGCTGCCGCCGAAACCGGACGTGTGGTGAATATCAAGAAAGGGCAGTTCCTTTCGCCCGAAGCGATGCAATTCGCGGCACAGAAAGTGGTGGATGCCGGAAATACACGGGTCGCGATAACCGAGCGGGGGGTTACGTTCGGGTATCAGGATCTGGTAGTAGATTATCGGGGGATTCCCGAAATGCAGAAATTCGGTTTCCCTGTAATATTGGATGTGACTCATTCGTTGCAGAAACCGAACCAGACGTCGGGGGTAACCGGCGGTATGCCCGAACTGATAGAGACGATAGCCCGGGCTGGTGTGGCGGTGGGTGCCGATGGCCTGTTTATGGAGACGCATCCCGAACCGAGCCGTGCGAAATCGGACGGAGCGAATATGCTGCGCCTCGATCTGTTGGAAGGATTATTAACCCGTCTGGTGGCGATCCGTCAGACGATCAACCGGTTTTAACGGATATGCCTGCTGCTGGATCGACCGTATCGCGGGCGGCGTTGCCTGCTCTCTTTTTCTCCTTCTTCATCATGGGGCTGGTGGATATTGTGGGCGTGTCGGCAAATTATGTCCGTCAGGATTTTTCTTTAAGCGGAACGCTGTCGGCACTGCTGCCGTTGCTGGCGTTCATCAGTTTTGCTTTTCTGGCAGTTCCCGCCGGACTGCTGATGAACCGGATCGGACGTAAACGCACGGTCGTATTGAGCCTGTTGATTACACTTGCCGCTTTGGTCGTGCCGATGACCGGTTATACGTTTGCCCGGATGATGTGGGCGTTTACGTTGATCGGGATCGGGAATACATTGTTGCAGACCTCGCTGAACCCGTTGCTGGGCGATGTCGTTCCGCCGCACCGTTTGACGACCGATCTGACATTAGGGCAGTTCTTCCGTTCGCTCTCGTCGTTTGCCGGTCCGTTATTAGTGACGGCAGTGGTGTGGGCTACGGGCAGTTGGCAACGTATTTTCCCCGTATATGTACTGTTTACGGTGGCAGCTATCGTCTGGTTGAGCTGTGTGCCGATTGCGGAACGTAAGGTGGAGGTGCGTAAACATGCCTTTGCCGAAACGTTCGGCTTGTTGAAAGACAAATACATTTTGCAGTTGTTCTGTGCGCTGTTTATTTTTGTCGGTATCGATGTCGGCATGAATGTCAATATACCGCTGTTCTTGCAAGAACGGTGCGGATTGTCGGTCGAACGTTCGGGGCTGGGTCCCAGTATTTATTTCGTGGCACGTATTGTCGGTTCGCTGATCGGTGCGATCGTACTGTTGCGTTATTCTTCCGTCCGTTTCCTTTTCGGAAGTCTGTGGGTGGGAATCGGCGCGATCGTATTGTTGCTTCCGCAACACTCTTTCTGGGTTTCGGCGGTATGTATAACTCTTATCGGACTGGTCTGCGCCAATATATTCTCCATTATTTTCGCTTTGGCGTTATCGCATCGTCCCGATCGCTCGAACGAAATTTCGGGATTGTTGATTATGGCGGTATCGGGCGGAGCTATTGTCCCGGCGCTTATGGGTTGGGTGTATGACCGCGCGGGCTTGATGAGTTCGATGTCGGTATTGGCGGTTTGCTTCGTCTGTCTGATTCTTTTTGCTGCTCGATGGCGTGTGCATCTCCGTCGGCAATAGCCGGTTACCGACTGTTTTTTTAGAGAAAGAGGTATGAGAAAAATTTCGATAGGATTCTTTTTCGTGTTGGGTGTTTGTCTGTTTCAAGGACAGGCACAGGTCGATATGTCCGATCCGTTGATACGGGCGGTTTTCGAAACTTACGATGAGATTTTGGCTAAGAATCCCGAAGATTATATGACCTATTATCGCCGGGCAATGGATTATTATGCCTATGGCGATACGGATCGGGCGTTGGCGGATATGGAACGTGCGATGGGTTGTCTGCCCAAACGTGAAAAGAGTATTGCGCGGCAGAAGGAGAATATCGTTTTGCTTTATTTGCTTCGTGCCGAACTGTATGAGCGGAAGCAGGAATATAGCCGGGCGGAAGCCGATTGGAACAAGGCTTGCTCTTTGCAGCCCGATTCGCCGGCGGCTCTTGCCGGACGGGCTTCGTCCTATATGCGGAATGGATGTTGGGACGATGCCGCTGCCGATTATCGTTCCATTTTGCGTATCGATCCCCGTAGCCGGACAGCTTATTTCGGATTGGCAAGGATTGCAGCCGAACAAGGTAGGAACGAGGAGGCGACGGATCTGTTGAATACGGCTGTCGCATTTACACCGGCTCGTCCCGATGTGTACATGGAACGGGCGGATATTTACCGCCGGATGGGAATGATTCGGGAAGAGATCGCCGATCTGGTGGCGGTATTGACGATGGACGATGCCAATCGGGAAGCCGCCCAACGGCTGATTGTCTACGGCGATACGGATTTCGATACGGTTGTGAAGGAGATTGGTGCGGCGATACGCCGGCATTCCGGTGCCGATATGTTGTATTATATACGGGCGGTGGTGTCGAAAAACAATCGGAAGTATGTCCAAGCCCTGTCGGACTTGAAGATCATTTTAGGTAACCGAAAATTTTATACTTCGTCGCTTTTTTATGATCGGGCATATTGCTATTTCCACAGAGGGTTGTTTGCCGAGGCATTGGAAGATATGGATATGGCGATGCGGTTGGCGGAAGTGACGCCCGACATGGGTGCTTTGCAGATCCGGATTTTGCGTGCGCTCGGACGTGACGATGAGGCGATACGAGTCGTCAATCGTTTCTTGAAAAGATATGTATCGTCCGACGATCTTTATTTGTTACGGGCGTTGCTTGCCCATGACAAAGGCGACTGGCAGACGGCACTTCAATCGGTACGTAAGGCAATTGCGTTGAATGCCGGCAATCTGCAAGCCCGTTTGCTCAGTGCGGAATGGTCGGACGATGAGGAATGCGCCCGTCGGGAATACGAACAACTGGCGGAGCAGGCGGTGTGCTCGAAACTGCCGGATGCGTCGTGGTACCGTTGTGTCGCTTTGTCGGCATTGGATGCTTCCGACGAATTGACCGAAGCATTGGAAATCTGGTCGCGTGAAGAGAAAGAGAATGCCCGTATCGGTTATGGACTGGCTTGTCTGTATGCGGCTGCCGGTGACGAAACGGAAGCGTTGGCTTGTCTTGACCGTGCGCTTTCAGCCGGTTACGACGATGCCTATCGGCTGAACAGTTATTCCGATTCCAAGTATTCCCTTCGTTCGCTTCGCAGTTTGCCGGAATTCGAGGAACTTAAAACGCGTTATCCTTCGTCATTCTGAATAAGGGAGCCGATTCTTCCTTAGGGCAATCGGAGCAGTTTGCCCGGTTTCAAAACCGTTTTTGTAGTGATGTTGTTCAGACGGCAGAGGGTACGTACCGAAGTCCGGTTCTGTTGCGCGATGCCCGATAATGTGTCGCCGCGTCGTATCCGGTAAGCCGTGTAGGTCTTTCCGTTTACGGTCATGACCGTATAGCCTTTTGCAACTTTTTTCGGTGTGAATGTGAAAAGGTCGGAATAGGTGGTCTGATGTTTGAAATCGAAAATGGCACGCGGATCGAAGTCGAGACCTAAGTAGCGGGTCTCGAAATGGAGGTGCGGACCTGTGGAGCGTCCCGTATTACCGCCCAATGCGATCGGGTCGCCGGCACGGACGATCTGGTCGGGCTCGACAAGAAATTTGGAAAGATGCCCGTAGATGGTTTCCAGTCCGTTCGTATGGCGGATAATCACGTAATAACCGTATCCGCGTCGTTCGTATTTTTTCAACCGTACCCGTCCGTCGAAAGCAGCTCTCACGGTATCGCCTACTTGCAGCCGGAGATCGACCCCCCGGTGCATACGGTGGCGTCGCCCGCGCGGACCATAGCCCGATGTGACTTGACCCGGAACCGGTATGTAGTATTTGCTGACATCTATATCGACCGTATCGGGCAATTCGTAGGGCTTTTTCTTATAAGGGTTTACCCATTCCTGATCCCATATTTCGCCGTAGAGATCCCATGCCGGATATTTCAAGTCTTCCTCTTCTAATAGTTTGCGAAATGAAATCGAGTCGATGAGGTTGATCTCATTCTGTATGTTTTGCTGTTTGGCGAGTAACAGGTCGTGAGTCTGGCTGTGCCGCGACGGGATAGGTGTTTGTGCCGTGACGGTATTGTGTACCGATAAAGCAGTTATTAAAAGTATGATGAGTGCGATTAATCTGTTCATTTCGGAGTATTTAGATGTGTTTGAAAAATCAGTTCGGCGAGAACTGAAAAAGTAAAACCGGCACAAAGGTAACGAATCTTCGGTAAGAAGTGGTCGTATTTTTTAGCTTATTTAATGATTTGTATAATTATTTGTTTAAGCCTAAATGTCAATAATTACAGTTGTTCGCCAATTCCTTTAAACTTCTCAATAAAAGCCACTATTTTTTGAAATACCGTCTGTTTCTTACTTAGATACAGTGGATTCAGCGGGCTCATTTTAGGCAAGATATTATTAAAGTCAGTTCCATTCTCACTTGCGAATTTACGTTTTAAAGAAAGCTCGATATAATGTTTAGCTTCTGTTGCATTTAAGTTTTCATTTGCAATCAGTTCGAACGCTTCTTTTTTCAATTCGTTCTGCGCATATTCATAGAATGCTTTTATTATATCTGCTCTGTCGATAAATAAGTCCAAGTTTGTTTCGTTGATAAAATCAATAATCATACTTTCCTTGGATCTGTTGCCGATACTTGAACGGATAACCCGACGGATTTCTTCTATTAACGAAGATTTATCCATCTTCTTTTTATTTTTCTCAAATATCAATTCAAGAATATAATCCAGATCTATTTCTTGCGATTTGAGCAAATCAATCTCGAAAACGATATCGTCCCAATCTATTCTCGATTTTTCGAGTCGTTTGCTTTCTTTTTCACGCATCAACCAATCCCGTATATCGTTGTAAGTCGATTTGTAATCTTGAAGCATTCTATCCGAAGGTACGTCTACTTTTTGTATTCTTGCAATATCGTCGTCGGTGACAAAATACTTTTCTTTAAAAGATTCGATTGCTTCTGGATTATGGGTGTCTATTGTCTGGAAAGCTCTTAGTGTGGTAAATTCATCATAATTCTGCAATATATTCTCTATACGCAAATATTTCCCAAATAGTTTGACGAACTCTTTTTTATCTTGTTCTGTAACGATATTATCTGTATCGGGGAATTTATCGTTCAGTTCTTTTACTATTTCGATATATCCTTTCTGTGCTTCACCCGAAGCAATGTCTTTGAATCCTTCCAAATATTCCTTGTAACTCTTTTCGAGTACGAAATTTGCCGTTTTTTCATCACCGAATAAAGTAATGGCATCAATGGTATGCTTTTCGAGGTCTCTGAATGTTACGATATTACCGAATGTCTTGTTCGAATCATAGATTCGGTTGGTGCGAGAAAATGCCTGTATCAATCCATGATAACGTAAATTCTTGTCCACGAACAGTGTATTCAATGTCGGAGCGTCGAACCCTGTCAGTAGCATACCCACTACAATGACGAGATCGACCTCTTTGTTTTGTACCCTCTTGGAAAGGTCTTTGTAATAGTTCTGAAAATCTTTACTGGCAACGTCATAGCTTTGCCCGAATAGGGCATTATAATCATGAATAGCTTTTGATAAAAATTCTTTGGCACTAAGGTCCATTGCCGACGGTTCAAAATTTTCATCGGCAATTTCACCTATTGCACATTGTTCCTCGTTGGCGGCGAAAGAGAAAATGGTCGCTATTTTCAATGGCTTTTCCGAATCTTTCTGCAATCTGTTCAGTTCGTCATAATAGCATTTGGCAGCATCGACACTGCTTACGGCAAACATGGCATTGAAGCCTTTATTGTCACCTTGGTTCCGATGGGTCTTGATCCTGAAATTCTGCAAGATATATTGTGCAATCTCGTTTATGCGGGCAGGGTGGAGTAGAGCCTGCTTATTTTCTGCTGCACTTAATTTCTGCTCGTCAGACTCTGTTTCTATATCCTTGAAGCGGGGTCTGACGTTGTTATAGTCCACTTTGAATTTCAGCACTTTTTCATCGCGAATGGCATCCGTTATCACGTATGAATGTAATTCCCTGCCAAATACACTTGCCGTTGTTTCCGAGCCGTTTGCATTTTCGGGAAATATAGGCGTACCTGTAAATCCGAATTGATAATACTTTTTGAACTTTTTCTTTAATAGCTTTTGTGCTTCGCCGAATTGTGAACGATGACATTCATCGAAAATAAAAACAACTTGCTTTTGATAGATCGGTAGGCTATCCTCGCTTTTCATCAGGTTGTTCAACTTCTGGATAGTAGTAACGATAATCTTGTTGTCGTCTTTATCGATATTCCGTTTCAGTCCAGCCGTGCTTTCCGAGCCATTGACACTATCGGGAGAAAACCGTTGGTATTCTTTCATGGTTTGATAGTCAAGATCCTTGCGGTCTACAACGAAGAAAACTTTATCGATGAAGTCGAGCCGTTTTGCCAATTGTGCTGCCTTAAAGCTGGTGAGCGTTTTTCCCGAACCGGTGGTATGCCAAATATATCCGCCACTTTCGGTAGTAGACCAGTTTTTTGCCTGATACGAACTTCTGATTTTCCATAGCATACGTTCTGTTGCAGCAATCTGATACGGGCGCATGATGAGCAAGGTATTGTTCGCATCAAAGACAGAATAGGTAAAAATAACATTCAATAATGTATTCTTTTGAAAAAAGGTCTCTGTAAAATCTTTCAGGTCCTTTATCGGGGTGTTATTTGCCCTTGCCCAGTTCATGGTAAAGTCGAAACTATTCTTGTTGCGTTCCACCGTATTGGCAAAATAACGGCTGTCCGTACCGTTTGATATGACAAACACCTGAATATACTTGAATAGTGAATTATCACTGTTGAAACTTTCTTTGGAGTATCTGTGCACTTGGTAGAATGCTTCACGAATAGCGACCCCGCGTCTTTTCAGTTCGACCTGTACTAACGGCAAACCATTGACAAGGATGGTGACATCGTAACGGTTGGCATGTGTCCCGGTTTGCTCAAACTGGGAAATTACTTGTACTTTGTTGTTGGCGATATTTTGTTTGTCGGCAATATAGATGTTTTTGATACGACCATCGTCAAATACAAAATCGTAAATGTGGTTATCGTGAATCTTACGGGTTTTATCGATCAGCGTATCACCCGGTTTATCCAAATATTCCTCTACAAATCGTTTCCACTCCTTGTCTGTAAACGTTACATCATTAAGAGACTGTATCTGCATTCGGGCATTAGCCAATAGTGCTTCCGGTGTGGAAATATCCAGACGATATTCGTAGCCCAGATTCTGTAAATCTTGAATGAATTCACGTTCAAGACCTGCCTCCGATTGGTATATGGCAGAAGGTTCGTGGATTTCATTATGCTTGGTGTATTCATCCAATACTATGAAGTTGTTCGATTCTGCTATGGTGTTATATTGTGCCATTTTATTCTTCTGTATAATAGTTATTGTCTACAAGATGTCTGAATAATAATTTTAGAGTTTGTTTTTCCGGATCGGTAGGTTCTGGAATCGTTTCATAAGATAATGTCGAGTGGCTTGTGAATTGAATGACCCTGTTATGGTATGTCTTCTTATCATCAGGTAACAAATCGGACCATTGTGGGTATCCTAAAAAGTTAGCGGTTTTTTCGTAAAGATTCCGAAGAAGTATAAAGTGATATTTCTGGATACAATTACCATCAATCGCTTCTTGAATTATCTGCTTTAAATAGTGATGGTATGAAAAACTCTTGTTTGAGTCTCCGTTTTTTTCTTGTAAATCGTAAGTACCATCCTCATTTTTATGCAACAAATAGCAATTTTTATTTCCTGTTTCGTTGAACAGGACATTGAAAAATAAAGGATTGTGCGTCGAAACGATAAATTTTAAACCGTTCGCATTCTTTATAAGACTGCCTAAATTAACTGCCAACTCGATCAAATGGTTTTCGTCTAACGAACTTACAGGATCATCGATGAAGATATACTGTAAGTCATTAAACTGATTAGTTTCTCGTTCGTCTGGTTCTGCAATATTTAAATTGGCAACAATTTGGTTAAGCAGGCTGTAAAATACACACCAAATAAGACAGCTCTCTTCTCCTTTTGAGATCTTGATGTTGTCAATTATTTCTTCATTTCCGCCTTCGATAGAAAATGAGATTTCGTTATAGTTTTCATTGAAACGAGGGGTTAATTTGTTGCTGGTATAGCGTTGAAAATGGGTTATTATATTTCTTTCTTGCCCTTGCTCTCTAAGTACCCAATCCGTAAAAGCATTTTGTTGTATTTTGAGTTTCCTGTTAGAGTCTGCATCCAAGTCATTATCCCAATAGAACAAGTCTTCTGTAAAGGCATTATAGTACAGGATCTTAATTTTAGATTCCTCTAATTCTTCATCTTGATTTTTGGGGGAGATCAATTCCTTAAATTCACGGGACAGACGGGTTTTTCCGACGCCGTTAAAGGCATAGATTAACTGTACTTTTTTATTCGTGTCTCGAAGAGTTTGCGCTATTTCTTTTAATGACTGCCCCATATTATGCACTCACTTTATTTTTGGGAAACGACAGTAATTTGTCCCTATAATATTCGTATTGCTCTTGTACGGCGGCTATTTCAGCCGGAAGCCCTTGTGAAAGGTCGCTTGTTAATGCTTCGAATTTATCGAGGATACTTATAATGCATCTTTGTACTTCCAATGATAGAATTGGTATTGGAAAATTTAGCAACATTGGTTTCCGAATAGATGTAACAGAAGATGTATATGCGTTTTTTGTTATATAATTGTAAAAATTACAACGCATATAATGAAATAAAAATTTGGGTATAAGTTTCTCTTGTAATACATGTATACGATATGCTCTTTGATGTAGTGCATATTTCCCTTCCACATAATGAAATATTTTACCAACACCAACACCATCCCCAGATGTTATAATCGCTGTTTCATCAAATTCATATTCATCTTTTCTTCGAGCTATTTGAGAACGAACAAAAAACGGATATAATCCAACAGACAATTCATCTTGTGTATTGCTACTTCCTGTTCCTATTTCACATATTTCACTCATTTTCATCCAAGTTACGCTTGCGTACCCCCCCCCCATTTATATTGTTGAATGTCAATAGTTTATTTCTGTAATATTCATACTGCTCTTGTCTCGCTTGCAGCTCCGCTTGCAGCTCCGCTGCAAGAGTTGTGAAATTATCAAGAATACGGACTATCTCCTTCTGTACTTCAAGTGGAGGAACAGGTATTTCAAGTTTACTAAACACTGCCCGACTAATACGCGGTATACTACCTCTTCGAACATTTGAAGCTATGAATGATTTTTTCGTTTGCAAAAAATAATAAATGTACTTCGAGTAAATTCCATTAACATCATCAAATGTAAAACAATCATCGGCAGCCCAAAAATCTATTGCAGAATAGCCAATTTGTCCTGCCGCGCCGGCACTTATTACATATGTTGTATCTTTTTTACGGTTCGATTTCTCAAAATATCCCAAAGGGGTTAAAGCATTTTGATAGACAGGTATCGTTCCTTCCTTGCTGAGCATATCTCTTGTAACGCGAACACCACGATTTATTATAGATATCTCCCCCAACTTCTTATACTCCACCCCATTGGGACAAAGTTCCCGTATCAGTTCCTGTAATTTGCTCATTGTTCATCCTCCGATTCTGTTTTTTCATTTGCCTTCTTTACACGCTTGACCGTATGTTTTATTTTCCCGATGAAGAAATTCAGTTCCAATGTAGATTCTGTTTCTGAGGTTTCCAAATCGGGCATTACTATATCCGACAACACTTTACCGAAATGTTGCATTTTCGTTGTCTGTTTTTCCGGATTGGTTTCCTTGTGCAAATCAACCAATTCACGTTTTAGGTTTCTTACTTGCGTGAAAGTTTCAATAATGGCAAATGTGACATTTAGTGCACTCTTGCTTTTCAAAATCGTGGCAAGCATATACAAGCCTTTTTCTGTAAAGACCTTTGGGAGTGTTCTGCTTTTGGAAGAAAGTTTTGTGGACGAAAAATTCGACCGCAAAACAGCCAATTCGTCAGAAGACAAAACAAACATATAATCCTCTGGAAATTTATCCGGATTATTGCGTACAGCCTCATTGACCCTCTTTGTCTCTACGCCATAAAGGTTTGCCACATCGGCATCGGCAATTACAGGCATATCCCTGATTACTACGATACATTCTCGAACATCTGTCAGAAGATCGGGACTTAGTTCTGTTGTATGTCCCACAACATTCAATTCTTTTTGCTGTTTGCTCATCGTTCGTCCTCCTCCAACTCTGCTACAATTTTGTCTATTTCCGCACGCAATTCGTTCTCTCGTGTCACAATACGGCGGATTCGTTCGTTCAGTTCCTTAATGTCTGTTTTCGGGCGAGAGTCTTCCACTTCTATATAACTGCTTACCGACAGATTGTAATCGTTCTCGACAATCGTTTGCTGATCTACCGATTTGGCAATATAATCGATATCTTCCTTTTTATCGAAGATCTCTATGATTCTGTCGATATGTTTGTCTTCAAGCACATTGTTGTTGGTCTCTTTGGTAAAGAAACTTTCACCGCTCGCATCTATAAACTGGATCGTGGTGTCATTGCTTTTGTGTTTTGAGAGAACCAGAATATTTACGGCTATGGATGTGCCATAGAATAAGTTAGATGGTAATGAGATGACAGTTTCGACGTAGTTTCCATCCACTAAATATTTCCTGATTTTTTGTTCTGCGCCACCGCGATAGAATATACCGGGAAAACAGACAATGGCGGCTCTGCCCCTGTTCGAAAGATAGTTTAAAGAGTGAAGGACGAAAGCGAAATCTGCCTTTGATTTCGGGGCAAGCACTCCGGCGGGGGCGAAACGGTCGTCATTGATAAGCGTCGGGTTGTCGGAACCAATCCAATTTACCGAATAGGGTGGATTGGAAACAATGGCATCAAAAGGCTCGTCGTTCCCGAATTGCGGGTCGATAAGCGTATCCCCAAGAGCGATATTGAACTTGTCGTAGTTGATATTGTGCAGGAACATATTCATACGAGCCAAGTTGTAGGTTGTATGATTTATTTCCTGACCGAAGAAGCCGTCTTTTATAATGCGGTTTTCGAATTGTTTTTTGGCTTGAAGAAGCAGGGAACCGGACCCGGCGGCGGGGTCGTATATCTTATTGACGGTATCCTGCTTGTGCATGGCAAGGCGTGATATGAGTTTTGAAACATTTTGTGGCGTAAAAAATTCTCCTCCCGACTTTCCTGCATTGGCAGCGTAATTGTTTATAAGAAATTCATAAGCATCACCGAAAAGGTCTATCTCATGCTCTTCAAAACTTCCGAAGTTCAAGCCTTCAACCCCCTTTAAAATAGCTGCCAACCGGCTGTTTTTGTTTTCAACGGTATTGCCGAGCCGTGTGCTGGTTGTATCAAAATCGGCAAATAGTCCTTTGATATTCTTTTCGGAGGCGGAACCGTTGGCTGAGTTTTCGATAGAATCAAAGATGCCTTTCAAATCTGTATTAAGATCGGGATTCGTGTTGGCGGTCTTTACTACATTGGCAAAAAGTTGGCTCGGATATATAAAATATCCTTTCGTTTTGACCGCATCCTCTATTATCTCCGGAGTGATAATGCTGTCGGGTAAGGAGGCATAGTCGATGTTGTCGTCACCACCTTCTATATAGTCCGTAAAGTTTTCACTGATGAAACGGTAGAACAATGTTCCCAAAACAAATTGCTTGAAGTCCCATCCATCGACAGCTCCACGTACCTCGTTGGCTATTTTCCAGATCTGAGATTGCAATTGTTCTCTTTGTTGTATACTTGTCATTTTATATTTTTCTTTTTGAAGCCGTTATATAGAACTTAATGCAAAGATATTTTTTTCTTTGAATATAGTGAAACATTTGATAGAAAGGATTTTTGGTATTTCACCTCGCATAACCGATTCGGGTTCACTCGATGGTTTCTACGCTTGGCTTGCCGCTTTTTTACGTTTAACTGATCAGCCCCCAGTATTGTTGTTTGTCGAACAACCGGCTCAGTTCCTTGCGCAGCAGATAGTTTTGAGGCAGAGCGAGCAGATCGTCTTTTTCCAATACCGACAGTGCCATATCGCGGGCGAATTGCAGAATCTGCCCGTCTTTGGCGATATTGGCGATTTTCAGGTTGAATGCGATTCCGCTCTGTTGCGTACCTTCCATATCGCCGGGTCCCCTCATTTGCAGGTCGGCTTCCGAAATGCGGAACCCGTCGGTCGTTTCGACCATGATTTCCAATCGTTTCCGGGTATCTTGGGCAATTTTGTAGTTTGTCATCAATATGCAGTACGACTGTTCGCCGCCTCGTCCTACACGTCCGCGGAGCTGGTGCAGTTGCGATAGCCCGAACCGTTCGGCATTTTCGATTACCATGACTGTGGCGTTGGGGACGTTTACCCCGACTTCGATGACGGTTGTTGCTACCATGATCCGGGCTTCGCCTTGTGCGAACCGTTGCATCTCCCGGTCTTTCTCGTTCGGTTTCATTTTGCCGTGTACCATGCACACTTCGTATTCGGGAAAGATTTCACGAATCGATTCATAGCCTTCTTCCAAGTTGCGCAGGTCGGATTTTTCGCTTTCCTGAATCAACGGATAGACGATATAGACTTGTCTGCCTTGTTCCATTTGCCGGCGGAGCGATGCGTATAATGCCCCTCGTTTATTGTCGTATTGCAACAGGGTCTGGATCGGTTTGCGTCCCGGGGGCAGTTCGTCGATGACCGATACATCCAGATCGCCGTAAACGGTCATGGCTAAGGTGCGTGGTATGGGGGTGGCGGTCATGACTAAGATGTGCGGCGGTATGCTGTTTTTCTTCCACAGCCGGGCGCGTTGTTCGACACCGAACCGATGTTGCTCGTCGATGACTACCATGCCCAGATTGGCGAATTTTACCGTATCTTCGATCAGGGCATGCGTGCCGATAAGAATCTGTATGTCGCCGGTCAGCAATGCTTCGTGGAGTGCAGTGCGGTCTTTTTTCTTGGTCGAACCGGTGAGCAGCTCCACCCGGATGCCTAACGGCGCTACCATTTGCGATATGGTTTCGTAGTGCTGTGTCGCCAGAATTTCGGTAGGTGCCATCAGGCAAGCCTGACACTGGTTGTCCAAAGCCATGAGCATACTCATCAGAGCTACCAACGTTTTCCCGCTGCCTACGTCGCCTTGCAACAGCCGGTTCATCTGTTTTCCGCTGCCTACGTCGGCGCGGATTTCGCGCAGCACCCGTTTCTGGGCATTGGTCAAGGCGAACGGCAAGGCTTTGTGGTAGAAATTGTTGAAGTTGTCGCCGATTCGGTCGAACCGTATGCCTCCTAATTTCCGGTTGCGCAACTTGGTGTAGCGGAGTATTTGCAATTGCAGGTAGAACAGCTCTTCGAATTTCAACCGGTATTCGGCTTTTCTCAGAGCTTCGACCGAGTCCGGGAAATGGATGTTGCGTATGGCATCGGTGAGCCCGATCACTTTGGCGGCTTGTATGATCTCTTGCGGTAACGTTTCGTCCAACGGTCCTTGCAACGATTCCCACAGGTTATACACCATTTTTTGCAGGGCTTTGGAATTGACGAAAGCGTTCTTCATTTTTTCCGTCGTGTTGTAGTAGCCTTGCAGGGTATATCTCTTGTCGGTCTCGTCGATGGTGTCGAGCTCGGGATGGGCGATATTCAAGCGTCCGTTGAATAAGGTGGGTTTCCCGAACAGGGTATATTCCACTCCGGTTTTGTATTTGTCGGTAACGAACCGTATGCCTTTGAACCAGACTAATTCGATACTTCCCGTTCCGTCGCTGAATGTGGCGGAAAGCCGTCGCCGGGCACCTTCTCCGTGTGTGGAGTAGGCAATGATGCGCCCCTTTAATTGTATGTAGGGCATATTGCCGTCGAGCTCGCAGATGCGGTAGGTCTTGCTCCGGTCGATATATTTGTAGGGAAAGTAATAGAGCAGGTCGTGGAAAGAACGTATTTCCAGTTCTTTGGCAAGCAGTTCCGCACGTTTCGGCCCTACTCCCGGCAGGTATTTGATATTGAGGGAATAGAGATCAGGCATTTTCGATAAGCAGTTCTGCCAATGTCAGATCGGCGGGTTGGGTGATTTTGATATTTTCCCGGTTGCCGGGTATGAGCGTTACCGTATTGCCGGCAGCCTCGAATACGGAGGCGTCGTCGGTGAAGTCGTTGCGGTAGGGCTGGCGATAGGCGGCTTTCAGTTTTGGGGTATGAAAAACCTGTGGTGTCTGTACTTGTACGAACAACGACCGGTCTACGGCATGGCTCGTTCCGTCGGGGGCAAGTACCCTGAGCGATTCGATTGCCGGGGTGGTCGGGATTGCCGATCCGGTTTGTCCGGCGGTTTCGTATGCCTGTTGCAGTACGCTTTCGGATACGAGCGGACGCACTCCGTCGTGTATGGCTACGATGCCGTCGTTGCCGATTGCTTCGAGCCCGTTCGATACGGAATGAAACCGTGTTTCTCCTCCGGGTACGATCTGGTGGGGCGTAAGGAAATGGTGCTGTTTGCACAATTCGTTCCAATAGGGTTGTTGGTCGGCAGGTAGGACTACGACCAGTTCGATCTCGGGATCGAACCGATGAAACCGGTTGAGGGTGTGCATCAGTATGGGCAACCCTTTCAGGTGTAAAAATTGTTTCGGAATTTCTCCTCCCATCCGTAGCCCTTTTCCTCCGGCTACTATGATTGCATATCTCTTCATTCCTATCTTTTTTTTCGTATCAGCCGAGTTGTAAAGATAGTGAATTTTGGAAATATGCCGGTGATTTTGAAACTGAAAAATAGGTTTCCCGGTGCATATTTCGATCGTAGTTTACGAATTGAAAGTAACATAATTCGGGTGTTTTTGTAGCAAAATGATATTGCTATGTAGAATATTCTGTAAAAAGGTAGTATTATTTTGTAAAAATCGGTCTTTTGACGGACATAAAATTAAAAAGGAGCTTTTTCACAAAAGCTCCTTTTTATAGGTTTTCAATAGGTATTAATTTTTAAGGTAAAAAAGATTGTTTTAGGTTAGTGGTACAAATATCTGCCTTTATTCTTAAAGTGGCAAATAAAATAATATGTTATATAATATGTTTTTGAATATTTATGCTTCCTTGAAATAAGGCTTGATTTTTATGTGTCTAATAATTAGGATGTTTCTTGCTTTGTTGTAGAATATTTGATAGTGTTTAATTTTGTTAATAAACTAAGTGCGTCGCTTTTTAGGGGGTATATCTTTCAATTTTTATCTTCGAAAATTTCCAAAAGCATTTTCCCGTCTTCATATACGGCGTACGAAAAGTGGTGGATCCAGTCGCCGAGTATGATGATGCGGCTCTCTTTGGCGATCATCAGGTCTAACAGAATGTGCCGGTGTCCGAATACGAAAAAATCCACATGCTCGTGGGTCAGATATTCTTTGGCGAAGCAAACTAACGGTTCGTTTTTTTCTCCTTTGTACTCCGGATTCTCTTCTCCTGTTTTCCTGCTGTGCGACGACCAGTTGTGGGCGAATCCCACAGTCCAGCGGGGGTGGATGGCTGCATATAGTTTTTGGCAGAACCGGTTTCGGAACAAGGCACGCAGGAAACGGAATGACCGTTCGAGTTTCCCCACGTTGTCGCCGTGCGACAGGAAGAAACGTTTGCCGTCGATTTCTGTGAGCATCGTGCCGTCGTGCACCTGTACACCCAATTCGTGGGGCAGGTAATCGAATATCCAGATGTCGTGATTCCCGATGAACCAATGTATCTCGATGCCGGCATCCGACAGTTCGGCTATTTTCCCGAAGAAACGGGTGAAGCCCCGTGGCACTACCGTCTTATATTCGTACCAATAGTCGAGGATATCGCCCAACAGGTAGATACATCTGGCATCCGATTTTATCGAATCGAGAAAGCGTACGACTTTCCGCTCGTTTTTCAACGGGTCTTTGAAATAGGACGCTCCTAAATGGAGATCGGATATGAAATAGGTTTTGCCGCCCATGCGCAGAATCGGTTTGGTTTAAAGGAATCCTAATTCGAGTTTGGCTTCTTCGCTCATCATGTCTTTATCCCATTCCGGTTCGAACACTAATTTGATGTCTACGCTTTTCACCTCTTCGATACTTTCGATCTTGATGCGGATGTCTTCGATGATGAAGTCTGCCGCCGGACAGTTGGGAGCGGTCAGGGTCATTTCTATCGAGACATTTTTTTCGTCGTCTACATCGATGTTGTATATCAGACCGAGATCATATACGTTTACCGGTATTTCCGGGTCGTATACCGTACGGAGCATCTGAACGATTTTTTCTTCTATCATCTTTGTGCCTTTTGGGTTGGACAATGTTTGCCGGATTTTTGGAGAAACGAAGATACGTTTTTTTTCTGACAAAAAACTCTCCGGCGATAAAAATAGAACAAAAGAGCGGGTAATCAGTTGTTTTATTAGATGGGGGTAAAAATAAGAAAATCACATTTGTCTTTCCGGCAAAAGATTTTTATCTTCGTTGTATCGATTTAAATAACTTTATTTAGTCATCGTTCTTAATGCGAACCGTTATGAAAAAAACAATTGTCATTTTTTCTCTTTTAATCGCCCTCGTTGCCATACCGGCACAGGCTCAATTCAAATGGGGTATAAAGGCAGGTGCGAACTTCAATAAACTGTCGTTCGATAAGAAATTCGTTTCGACCGACAATATTTCCGATTTTTCCGGCGGTCTGTTGATCGAATGGACGGCTCCCGTATTGGGGCTGGGTTTCGATGCCGGATTGATGTACACGCGCAAAGGTGTGAAATACAATACATCGCAGGAATTTGCCGAGAGTTTTAAAGCGAAAGACAAACGGCTGAACTATTTGGAGATCCCGGTGAATCTGAAATATAAATTGAAGATTCCGGCTGTCGAGAAGATCATTATCCCGTTGATCTATGCCGGTCCGAGTTTCAATATCCAGTTGGATAAGTTGAAAGGAGTGGTGAAGAATGACCAGTTCGACGTGGCGATCAATTTAGGTGTCGGATTGGAATTTTTCCGTTGTTTGCAAGTTACCGCCCAATACGGTTGGGGATTGGGTAATATGGTGACGGTCGAAAAGCAGGTATCGACAGCCGAAGGTGTTGTGGGTACGTTCGCCAAAGCCAAAGCCCGTACGGCGACGGTGTCGGTGGCTTATATGTTCTGATGGCAATTCTCTGTGAACAGAGGAGCGAAGGGCAGAACGGGATAAACCGGATTTCGACACTATATAATGTAAAGAAGCGGCGCAGTGTGTTGAATGGATGTACGGGGGCGACCTTGACATCCGTGATCGACGCATCGCGCCGTTCCTATGTCTTGCGGTAGGACATGGTCGATGGATTTTCTCTTTTTGTTTTTACTAAGTTTTTCCGATTCGTTTATTCCGGTATTTTTCCTAATTTTGTAGAATATAGGATGCGGCTCGGCATAACCCATTTGTGAAAATTCCATTTTCCCTTTTGCTTCTGCTCTCGCCTTTCACTATATTTGTAGAATAAAGGATGCGGCTCGGCACAGCCCTCTGTGCCCGGTTTGCACGCATCCGATAACCCTGCTAATCCGTTTGCATTTATGAGCCGTTTCGCCGATGTCATATTGCCTTTGCCGTTGTACAAATATTTTACGTATCGTGTACCCGACGATATGCAGCCGTTGTTGCAGAGTGGCAGCCGGGTTGTGGTATCGTTCGGACGCAAGAAGTATTATACGGCGATTGTGGCTTTCCTGCACGATAACGAACCGAAAGAATACGAGACGAAAGAGATTGTATCGCTGCTCGACGAACGTCCGATTTTGCGGCGTCCCCAGTTGCAGTTTTGGGAATGGATTGCGGAGTATTATCTCTGCTCGGTCGGTGATGTATATAAGGCGGCATTACCGTCGGGGTTGAAACTGGAAAGCGAAACGTATGTGGTGCTGAATCCCGATTTCGAAGAGGATCCGGACAATCGCCTGCGGGAACGGGAACTGCTTCTGCTGGCAACGTTGCGCAACAAGGACAAGATGTCGGTGCAGGAGTTGGAGAAAGAGAGCGGTTTGAAGAATATCCTGCCGGTACTTCGCAGCCTGTTGGAGAAGGATGCGGTGTTCGTATCGGAACATTTGCGGGAAAATTACCGTCCTCGAACCGAAGCCTATGTGCGGATCTGTTGCACGCCCGGCGACGAAGAGGCACTACATCGGGCGTTCGATGCCGTTCGCTCGGCGAAAAAACAGGAAACCTTGTTGATTGCCTATCTCGACCTGTCGCAGTTTATGCGGAAAGGACAGCTACGGGAGGTTTCCCGAAAAGAGCTGTTGGAACGGGCGGATGTTACGCCCGCCGTATTGGCGGCTTTGGTGAAGAAAGGTTTGTTCGAAGTCTATAAAAAGGAGATCAGCCGGTTTGCCCCGACAACGGTACAGGTGCAGGAGTTGCCTGTCTTGACCGATGCGCAGATGCAGGCATTCAACGAGATCCATAAAACATTTGCATCGCATCAGGTATCGCTGCTGCACGGTGTGACGTCGAGCGGAAAGACGGAAATATATATCCGGTTGATCGATGGCGTGTTACGAAGCGGCAGACAAGTGCTTTATTTAGTACCGGAGATTGCTCTTACCACGCAACTGACTACCCGTTTACAGCGGGTGTTCGGCGACAGGTTGTCGATCTACCATTCCAAATTTTCGGACAATGAACGGGTGGAGATATGGAACAGCCTGCTGAACGATCGTTCTCCGGGAGTGGTATTGGGTGTCCGCTCTTCTATTTTCCTTCCGTTCTCGGATCTGGGATTGGTGATTGTGGATGAGGAACATGAGAGCAGTTATAAACAATACGATCCGGCTCCGCGCTATCATGCACGTAATGCTGCTATTGTGCTGGCTTCGTTGCATGGTGCCAAAACATTGCTGGGTTCGGCTACACCGGCGATCGAATCGTATTACAATGCCCAACAGGGCAAATATGGATATGTGCGGCTGACTACCCGTTACGAGGGGTTGGAGTTGCCGGAGATTGTCACTGCCGATTTGAAGGAGCTGAGACGTAAGCGGCGGATGACCGGAAACTTTTCGCCCGAATTGTTGAAACTGGCTACTCCGGCATTGGAGCGCGGCGAGCAGGTGATCTTGTTTCAGAACCGGCGCGGATTTGCGCCTATGGTCGAATGCAAGTCGTGTGCTTGGGTGCCTAAGTGCCGGCACTGCGATGTGAGCCTGACTTATCATAAACGGTATAACCAGATGGTATGCCACTATTGCGGGGCGGTTTATGAAGTACCTCGCATCTGCCCTGCCTGCAACGAGCCGTCGATCGAGGTCAGAGGATTCGGTACGGAGCGGATCGAGGAGGATGTCGAACACATCTATCCCGACTATAAGGTCGCCCGTATGGATTTGGATACGACACGGTCGCGGAATGCTTATGAGCAGATTATCGACGAGTTTGCCCAGCGGAAAAGCCGGATTCTGATCGGTACGCAGATGGTGACGAAGGGACTGGATTTCGATCATGTAAGTGTTGTCGGGATTCTTTCGGCTGATACGATGATGAACTATCCCGATTTCCGGGCGCACGAACGGGCATTCCAGATGATGGCACAGGTAGCCGGACGAGCCGGACGTAAACATCATAAAGGTACGGTGGTGTTGCAGACATCCGATCCGTCGCACCCGTTGATACAGCAGGTGATCCGCCACGATTATGAGGCGATGTACCGGACACAGATTGCCGAACGGCAACAGTTTTGTTATCCTCCGTTCTTTCGGTTGATTTATATTTATCTGAAACATCGCGACGAAGGGTTGTTGAACGACCTGTCGGTACGTTATGCGTCGCTGTTGCGCAATGTATTCGGTTCGAGGGTGTTGGGACCGGATAATCCGCCGGTAGCGCGTGTGCAGTCGTTGTATATCCGCAAGATTGTGTTGAAGGTGGAGGTGACGGCTTCGATGTCGAAGGTGAAAGAACTTTTACGTCGGGTGTATGAGAATATGCTGGCGGATGAACGCTTCAAATCGCTGGTGCTTTATTACGATGTAGATCCGATGTAATTAGTCGTTCCGACGCAAACAAGGGGTTGTGTCAAAAACGCAAGTTTTGACACAACCCCTTGTTGCGTATAGGATTTCGATTAGTATGCGAAGATCGGATAATCTTTCATCGTGGCGTTTACCTTCTCGCGCACGGCTTGTATGGTAGCCTCGCTTTCAGGATTGGAAAGAACCGTGTCGATCATCTCTACGATTTCGCCCATCAACTCTTCTTTTGCTCCGCGGGTGGTGATTGCCGGCGTACCGATACGGATACCCGAGGTCTGGAACGGAGAGCGGCTGTCGAACGGTACCATGTTTTTATTAACCGTGATGTCGGCTTGTACCAAAGCCTTTTCTGCCACCTTACCGGTGAGTTCGGGGAATTTGGTGCGCAGGTCGATCAACATGCAGTGGTTGTCCGTACCGCCCGATATGATTTTGTAGCCTTTGTCGATGAATGCCTTCGCCATGGTAGCGGCATTTTTCTTCACTTGTGCCTGGTATGTTTTGTATTCGGGTGTAAGCGCTTCGCCGAATGCGACGGCTTTCGCTGCGATTACATGTTCCAGCGGACCTCCTTGTACACCGGGGAACACAGCGGAGTCGAGCAATGCCGACATTTTCTTGATTTCGCCTTTCGGTGTTTTTTTACCCCACGGATTTTCGAAGTCTTTACCCAACAGGATAATACCGCCGCGCGGACCTCTTAATGTCTTGTGTGTCGTAGAGGTGACGATGTGGGCGTATTTCAGCGGATTGTTCAGTTCGCCTGCGGCGATCAGACCGGCGGGGTGAGCCATATCTATCATAAGAATAGCACCGATCTGGTCGGCGATACGACGCATCCGGGCGTAGTCCCATTCGCGTGAGTATGCCGATGCGCCTCCGACAATCAGTTTCGGACGTTCGCGCAGTGCCACTTCTTCCATCATATCGTAGTCTACATAACCGGTGTCTTCGCGTACGCTGTATTCCAACGGCTGGAACATCAAGCCCGAGAAGTTTACGGGCGATCCGTGCGACAGGTGTCCGCCATGCGACAGGTTCAGTCCCAAAAATTTGTCACCCGGGTTCAAGACAGCCATGAACACGGCCATGTTGGCTTGTGCTCCGGAGTGCGGTTGAACGTTTGCCCATTCGGCACCGAACAACTCTTTCAACCGGTCGATAGCGATTTGTTCGCTTTGGTCTACCACTTCACAGCCTCCGTAGTAGCGTTTGCCGGGATAGCCTTCGGCATACTTGTTTGTCAGGCAAGAGCCCATTGCCTGCATTACTTGATCGCTTACGAAGTTTTCGGATGCAATCAGTTCGATACCTTTCAGTTGTCTCTGATGTTCTTTTTCGATGATGTCGAAAATTAGCTTGTCTCTCTCCATATGTTTAGGTTTAAAATGGGTTACCAGAAGTATCCGATCGACAGGTTGAGTTCGTGTATGCGGCGCGAGAACGAGCCTTCGCCGAACTGAAACTTCGAATCTTGGGTAGTGATTTGATAAGAAATTCTTTTGGATGTTTTCAGGCAATATTCGTATCGGAAGTCGATGTAGAAATGACCGATCGAACTGCTCATGCCGGCGGCGACATAGTACTGTACCGGGGTGCATTGTATGTCGTGTTCGACAATATAGTCGGGGATGTTGGTTGTCAGCCTGTCTTTTTCCGATATCGGGAATTTGAATTTCGTCCCGACAAAGAAATTGAGCAGGAACGCGTTTTTGTGAATGAAGTTATAGCCGTAGAATAACGGTACGTCGATCGTATAGTTCGCCGACGACAGGCTGGCGGTGATGTTGATCGTCGAATTTTCGGGCGTATTCTCTCCGATAATCGTATTGTGGCTCTCCAAGGTCGTGTGCGACTGGTTGTAGTAGGTCGAGGCTTCCAGTTGGATGAAATGCCGTTTGATATTGTATCGGGCGAAAATGGAACCTACATATCCGATCGACGTGCGTGTGCTCGGCGGGTCGTATTTCTTGCCGTCGATGTACATGTTGCGGATTTCGATATAGGGCGCGTTACCGCCGAAGCGGATCCCGAAGTTGAACGGCTTGATCAGGTCGATTGCGCGCTCCTCCGCCGATGACAGGTCGGCGAGAAACACGATCAACAGACATAACAAAACCGCTCGTTTTATACTCATCCTTGTTTTTTCTTTTGGACAGACCAGCCGAATTTCCCGATCTCCTGTCCCAATTCATAATAGTGTCCGTGCGAATATACTAATAAATCTGCTTTTTTCATATCAAAAGCCTGACTTTCGGTGTCAATAAATTTTTCGTCCGCTAAAACGTTCACCACGTCGGCGATGAACATGTCGTGCGAACCGAGACTAATTACTTCTCTGACACGGCATTCGATACACAACGGCGACTCTTCGATATAGGGCGCATTCACTTTTTCGGCGGGATGCGGGGTGAGATGGCAGGCGGCGAATTTGTCGTAGTCCTTTCCTGAACGCACACCGCACCAGTCGGTCGCTTTTGCCATGCCTACGGTCGTCAGGTTGATCACGAACTCCATCCGTTCCCGCAGAATCGGGTAGGAGTGCCGTTCGGGGCGTACCGATATATAACACATGGGCGGATTGGTGCAAATAGTTCCTACCCAACTGACAGTAAGCAGATTGTATTCTTCGGGTGTGCTGCCGCAACTGATGAGCACGGCAGGCAGCGGGTAGATCATGGTACCCGGCTTCCAGCTTTGTTTCATAGGCAGGTATCGTTTATCGTACGTCGATGTCGCTTTTCCGTATCGTACGTTCGCAGTAATGGCATTTGATTTCGATATTTTCCCGGTCGATGACGTGGAAATGAGTTTCCATCGGTTCGTTGTTGGTGATACATTTCGGGTTGTTGCATCGAACGATGCCGTATATATCGTTCGGCAGGTTTACCTTTCGCTTCTCGGTCACTTTGTAGTCGTGTATGATATTGATAACGGCATTCGGAGCGATCAGGGCGATTTTGTTCAGTTCGTCTTCTTTGAAATAATATCCAGCCACTTTGATAATGCCTTTTTTCCCGTAGCGTTGGCTGGCGAGGTTGTTACCGATGGTGATGCTGTCCGAGAAACGGTCGAGTTTCAGCAGGTTCACCACTTTAAACAATTGGTTGGAAGGGATATGGTCGATTACGGTGCCGTTTTCGAGAGCGGCTACTTCGAGTTCTTTTCTGTCCGTATTCATAGTCTTGTTGTTTCAGAGAATTAAATTTCGATACCTAACACTTTGCAGATGATCGCCTGCCGGGCAAACAATCCGTTTTTAGCCTGTTGGAAGTAGTATGCTTTGGGATTGTTGTCTACATCGTAGTCGATTTCGGTGACGCGGGGTAGCGGGTGCAGGATGCGCAGATTGTCTTTGCTGTTGTCGAGCATGCAGTTCCGCAGCGTATATACGTTTTTCACTTTTTCGTATTCCATCAGGTCGGTGAACCGTTCGCGCTGTACGCGGGTCATGTATAGTATATCGGCTTGGTTGATGATCTCTTCCGAAAATTCCTGATGCTCGTAATACGGGATGTGGAGGTTGTCGCAGAATATTTTGTATTCGTCGGGCATTTTCAGCTCGTCGGGTGCGACGAAATGGAATGTGGGGTGGAAGTGCGACATTGCCATAATCAGCGAGTGTACCGTACGCCCGTATTTCAAGTCGCCTACCATCGTGATGTTCAGATTTTCGAGCGTACCTTGTGTCTTATAGATCGAATACAGGTCGAGCATGGTTTGTGACGGGTGTTGGTTTGCCCCGTCGCCGGCATTGATGATAGGCACCGATGAGATTTCGGAGGCATACCGGGCTGCACCTTCGAGGTGGTGACGCATGATGATGAGGTCTACGTAGTTGCTGACCATCATGATGGTATCTTTCAGAGATTCACCTTTCGACGATGATGTGGTGGAAGCGTCGGAGAATCCGATGATGCGTCCGCCCAAGCGATTGACTGCGGTTTCGAAACTGAGCCGGGTTCGGGTAGACGGCTCAAAAAACAGCGTGGCGATCACTTTCCCTTCCAGCAATTTCCGGTTGGGATTCTCTTCAAATTGTTTTGCCTTTTCGAGCAGATCCAATATCTCTTCTTTGGAGAAATCGGTGATGGATACTAAACTTTCGCGTCTCATGCAGATATATGGTTTAAAAATTTTTATGCGAGTATAAAAAAAACGCCTGATCCGGCAACAGGCAGGATTAGGCGTTTCTTTCACGGCAATAGTGAGAACAAGTTTTCGGACTCTTGGTAAAGAGCCGTAATTGCCATTCTCGTCCTATTTGATTACGTGGTCTCATTCGACAGACAAAGATAGCGAAAAAAGTTCGGTTTGGTATGCTTCGGCGAAAAATCTTTTAAGTTGGTGGGTGTCGTTTTTGCATTTGGACAAGCCGATTGTTTTTTATTTCGGATTTTCCTAAAAAAGATATACCTTTGCTATTTCAGAATTTGCATTCGGATATAAACAGTGATCGGTATATGAGTAAAAGCGCAACGAACTCTCCCCGGAAAAAAGGTAAAGTAAAAAGAACGACGAAGATCATTATCGCCATCTGGGCGGTATTTATCGGTGTCGTGTTGTCGATGGTTCTGGTATTTACTTCTATTTCAAAAGGCTGGATCGGTTATATACCGCCGTTGGAAGAGTTGCAGAATCCGAAAGACAAGCTGGCTTCGGAGATCTATTCCGACGACCGGGAAGTGCTGGGCCGCTTTTTCCAGAGCAAAAACAACCGGGTGTCGGTCGATTATGAAGATATATCGCCTTATCTGATTCAGGCTCTGATCGCCACGGAAGATGTGCGCTACGAAAATCATTCGGGTATCGATTTCAAGGCACTGGTACGTGCGTTTGTAAAGCGCGGTATACTGATGCAGAAAAGTGCCGGCGGCGGTAGTACGATTACCCAGCAATTGACGAAACAACTCTATTCGCCCGATCCGGACAACATGTTCGAACGTATGTTGCAGAAACCGCAGGAATGGGTAATGGCGGTGAAACTGGAACGCCTCTATACCAAAGAGGAGATCGTAAACATGTATCTCAACCATTTCGATTTCTTGAACAATGCGGTCGGTATCAAGTCGGCGGCAAGCGTCTATTTTGCCACGACTCCGGCTGAATTGAAAATCGAGGAGGCTGCTACCTTGGTCGGTATGTGTAAGAACCCGTCGCTTTATAATCCCAACCGTTACAATGAGCGTTCGCGCGGGCGGAGAAACATTGTGTTGGAGCAGATGGAAAAGGCTGGTTACATTTCGGCGGCGCAGTGCGATTCGTTGAAACAACTGCCGTTGGAGCTGAAATTCAAGAAAGTAGACCATAAAGCCGGGTTGGCTCCTTATTTCAGGGAATATCTCCGGTTGATGATGGTTGCCAAAAAGCCCGAAAGATCGAACTACCGGGGATGGGAAGCCCAGAAGTTTATCGACGATTCGATTTCGTGGGAAACCAATCCGGTGTATGGCTGGTGCGAGAAAGTGCGTAAGCCCGACGGTTCGAAATACAATATATATACCGACGGGCTGAAAATCTATACGACGATCGACGCGCAGATGCAACGCTATGCCGAGGAGGCGGTGCGTGAACATCTGGCAGGCAATCTGCAACCCAAGTTCTTTGCCGAAAAGAAAGGCAGGTGGTATGCCCCGTTCTCGGAAGAGGTGACCGAGGAGGAACGGGAAATGATTATGGAACGGGCGATCAAACAGACCGACCGCTATCGTTCGATGCGTGCCGGCGGGTATAGCGAGGAGGAGATAAAGGCGGCGTTCGACAAACCGGTGGAGATGCAGCTTTTCTCTTACGAAGGTTTGGTGGACACGGTGATGTCGCCGCGCGATTCCATTTTGTACCAGAAATCGTTCCTGCGTGCCGGATTCATGTCGATGGATCCGCATACCGGATATGTGAAAGCTTATGTGGGCGGTATCGACTTCACCCATTTCCAATATAATATGGTGTCGTTGGGACGTCGGCAGATCGGTTCGACCGTGAAGCCGTTCCTTTATACGCTGGCAATGGAAGAAGGCTTCTCGCCGTGTGATAAGTTCCTGAACGAACAGCCTACGATCATTACCGAAACCGGACAGACCTGGACCCCGCGGAATGCTTCATCGCGCCGTATCGGCGATATGGTGACGTTGCGGTGGGGATTGACCAACTCCAACAACTGGATTTCCGCCCGGTTGATGAATGAGCTTTCGCCGCTTTCGTTAGTGCGGCTGATGCACTCGTTCGGCATTCGCAGCAAGATCGAACCGGTGCTGTCGCTGGCATTAGGTACGGCGGACGTTTCGGTCGAAGAGATGGTGACCTCATACACGGCATTTGTAAACCGGGGTATTCGGGTGGATCCGTTGTACGTGACCCGGATCGAGGATAATAACGGGCATGTGATTTCCGAATTTTCACCGGTAATCAGCGAAGTATTCAGCCAGCAGGCTTACGACAAGATTGTGCCGATATTGTGTAATGTGATAGACGACGGTACCGGTCAGCGTATCCGTCGGGTATATAAGATCGAAGCCCAGATGGGCGGTAAGACCGGAACTACCAACAACAACTCCGACGGTTGGTTTATGGGCTTTACGCCGCGGTTGGTTTCGGGAGTATGGGTCGGTGGCGAAGAACGCTCTATCCATTTCGACGGTATGGCTCTCGGACAGGGTGCCAGCATGGCATTACCTATCTACGGTTTATTCATGCAGAAAGTATATGCCGATCCCGAATTGGGGTATTCGGAAGATGAAATATTTACTTTCGGACATGTAGACGATTGCGGCGAGGCTAAACCCGAACCGGTGCTGGACGAAAACGGCAAGCCGATGGAAGTGCCGGTTGTGGTGGAGACACCGGAACCCGAAGTGACAGCCGAAGATGCTTTCGGAGGATTCTACGATTGATACGTACCGAAAAATAAAAAGAGATAAAGAAAATGCGCCGTTGTCAAAAGCGGCGCATTTTCTTTATCTCTTCTATACGGTTCGATCTGATTTTTTTATGCGGAGGCAATCGCTCCGGAAAGCGAGCGGTTGCGGTTTATTCCCAAAGTTTGTCGTTTTGGGGATTTACTTTTTCCTGTATTTTCCGGAAGTCGCGGCTCGCGATGAATTTGCCGATAAACTCGGCATGACGCTGGTGATGCAGGTCGCTGCCGAAGAAATCGATCAACCCTTTGTTCATGAGCCACTCCGATACGTTCTTGACCGTTTTGTCGTAATAACCTCCGATCGAAAGCAGGTTTACCTGAAACAGGCATCCCTGACCGTGTATCTCTTCGTACACTTCGCGGTTGTTGTGATAATAGCCATACCGTTCGGGGTGTGCCAGAATCGGTGTGAACCCTTTGAGTTGCAGATCGAACAGCAGGTCTTTCAATTCCCAGAACGGTTGCAGAAACGAATTTTCGATCAGTATATACTGTTTGGGCATCGGGATAATCTCGTTGCGTCCGAGCACTTGCAGGAACTGCTCGTCCATCCGGTACTCTGCGGAATATCGGATGTCTATATCTATCCCCTCCCGATCCAGCGCTTCGCGTAAAGAGCGGTAGGCGTTACCTATCGTGTCGGCATTATTTTCGAATGTTTCCTCCGTTACGTGCGGAGTGGCGATGATACGCCGGATTCCCCACGACTGCATTTGCCGGATAAGAGCAATCGAATCTTCTACCGATTGAGAACCGTCGTCTATGCCCGGCAGAATGTGGCAGTGTATATCTGTTTGATACGGTAATTGAGCCGGGGCGCTTTCTTTATGAAAAAAATCGAACATAGATAAATAGCAATCAGTTTTACCAAACAAAAGTAGTAAATAATTTGACAATCAGTAAAGATTCTTTATATTTGTATATCTTTAAAAATTAAAAATATTTTTAATTCTAAACAAAGAAACTATGGGAAGAAAGTTGAAAATTAGAGATTTGACTCTTCGGGATGGACAGCAGTCGTTGTTTGCGACACGTCTTACACAAGCACAAGTCAATCGGGTTTTGCCTTATTACAAACAGGCACGGTTTTATGCGATGGAAGTGTGGGGTGGTGCTGTGCCCGACTCGGTTATGCGCTATTTGAACGAGAACCCGTGGGATCGTTTGAAGAGCATAGCAGAGGTTATCGACGGAGCATCTTATCTTACAGCGCTTTCTCGTGGACGGAATCTGTTCGGTTATGCACCTTATCCCGATTCCGTATTGGAAGGATTTTATAAAGAAGCTGTTGCCAACGGCTTGAACATAATGCGTATCTTCGATGCGTTGAACGACTTGAACAACGTGAAATCGTCGGTCGAAAAAATCAACCTGGTAGGCGGTATATCCGATGGTGCCGTATGTTATACGGTAGATCCGCACTATGAAATCACTTTCAAAGACAAACTGAAAGCGATGTTCGGCGGACCGGCATTGCCTAAAAAAGTGTTTACCGATGAGTATTTTGTCAATAAAGCAAAGGGCTTTGAAAAACTCGGCGCAAAAATGATCACGTTGAAAGATATGGCGGGCTTGGTAAATCCGGCACGCGTATCCGAGTTGATCCCGAAACTGAAACAAGCAGTTTCGATTCCGGTCGATTTCCATACCCACTGTACTCCCGGCTATGGTCTGGCATCGTCGTTGATGGCTGTCATGAAAGGCGTAGATATTCTCGATACCAACATCTGGTATTTCGGTGGCGGTTCGGCTGCTCCGGCAATCGAATTGATCTATCTTTTCTGTCAGAAACTCGGTATCGAGGTGGAAGCCGATATGGAAGTTGTAGGAAAGATCCGCAAAGAGTTGGAGGCTATCCGCAAGGAACTCTCCGCATTCGATTTGGTGAAGAGCTTCCCGCGCGAATTCGATCCGTTGAAAGACAAAGTTCCTGCCGAAGTGGACAAACAGATCGATGCAGCTATCGAGGCGGCACAAAACAACAACGAAGAGGCATTGCTCGCTGCATGTCACGCAATCGAAGAATACTTCAATTTCCCGAAACCGAATTTGCTGGTGAAGAAGGCCGAGGTGCCGGGTGGTATGTATTCGAATATGGTTGCCCAGTTGAAAGCTGTAAAAGCCGAACATGTATTGGACGAAGCCATGAGCTTGATCCCGAAAGTACGTTCCGATGCCGGTTTGGTGCCGTTGGTAACACCGACCAGCCAGATTGTCGGAAGTCAGGCGGTAAGTTGCGCGTTGGATCGTCAAAAAGGGAATCCCGACTATACGACCGTTTCGAATCAGTTTATTGCTTTGGTAAAAGGCGAGTACGGCGAAACACCTGTACCGGTAAAACCCGAATTCCGCGAAAAGATTACGGGCAGTCCGGTGGAAGTTCCTTACGATACATCTACGTTCAAGGCTCCTGAAAATCCTGTAATTCCGGAAGTAGGTAAAAAACTGGCGGAAAACGAACAGGAGTATCTGTTGCTCGAACTCTTCCCCAATGTCGCTACAACATTCTTGAAAGCCGACAAGCTGGCTAAATATGCTCCGGTAGAAAAAGAGGAAGAAAAAGAAGAGGCGAAAGTAGAAGCCGATCCGATTACCGGTCCTACCGTAAATGCGCAGATGGGAGGAAAAGTGATCGAAGTGCGTGTGAAAGCCGGCGATACCGTTGCCAAGAATCAGGTGCTGATGGTGTACGAAGCCATGAAGATGGAAAACGATATCCTTTCTCCGCGCGAAGGTGTGGTGAAACGGGTATTGGTCGATGTCAATGATGTAGTCGGAACCGATGCTCCGCTGATCGAATTTGTCGAATAGAAAATGTTTCCGATAAGCCGAGGGCAGAGCCGAATTTGTTCGGGCTATGCCGAGGCGAGAAAGGGGGCATGAAAATGCTCTATAATATGGAAACGCCCGGCGAACACCGGGCGTTTCCATGTTTATTTCCGAAAAATCCGGCAAAATATTTTTCTATTTGAAAAGTTATCAATACATTTGCAAGCCATTACGAAAGATCACGCTACCAACGTGAATACTATGTGTAAAAATTTTAATACGATATAACAATGAAAAAAGGACTTCATCCTGAAAATTATCGCGAGGTAGTTTTCAAAGACATGTCGAACGAAGAAATTTTTATTACCCGTTCAACTGTTGCTGCAAAAGAAACTATTGAAATCGATGGTGTAACTTATCCGTTGGTAAAACTTGAAATCACGAGCTCGTCTCACCCGTTCTTCACCGGTAAGACGAAATTGGTGGATACTGCCGGTCGTGTAGATAAGTTCATGAGCCGTTATGGCAACCGCATGAAGAAAAAATAATCGAACTTATTTTCGATAAACAACGAGGCTGTCCAAAAGGATAGCCTCGTTGTTTATTAAAATTGCAACAAACTTATTGAATAAGGATAGTAATTGAATTGCACTTTTGATAAATGTATGGTTGCATTTTTGGGGTTACGTATTTGCACATAGGTGAGGCAATAGCTCTAAATGCAATTTGGATTGAAATTCACACATTGATTTAAGAACTTGATTTACGACGAATTGTTATGTTTTATGGAAAGCAGGAAGCGAGAATAGTTAGTGGTGTTGCCATAGTGATGATGATGATACATCATTTTTTTGGTTTCCCCGATTATCTGTTGCCAGAGAATCATTATATAAGTCTGTTTTCATTTGGAGATATTACCGTTGAACGTTTGGCTGCCGCATTTGGGAAATTGTGCGTAGCGATATTTGCGTTCAATTCGGGATATGTATTGTGGCAATTGCCTGAAAAATTTTCTTCATGGAGGCAGGTGTCCGGTCGGTTGATCCATTTTATGGAATCATATTGGTTTGTCTGTGCGATTTTCCTTGTAATAGGCATACTCTCTCACGACCGTCTTCCCGATATAGCCGAGTTCGTTCGTAATCTCTTTGGTTTATCGACCGGACCTGCATATCTATATGTAAATGTCGTTTTTGGATGGTATGTAGCTTTTTATATAAGTTGGTTGTTATTATCTCCTGTTTTATTTGCATTATTTAACAAATCGGGGGGGGGTAATTGATCTGTCCCTTTTGGTCGTTTTGGGGTTGGCAATAGATCAGTTGGTATCAATGCAACTCGATTTTCTTGTGCCTTTGAAAGTCGCTCTTTGTGGATTGCTAACAGCCAAATATAATGTATTTGAATGGTTGCACCGGCGATGGAATGTATCGGCAGTAATTGCCTTGTTTATCATTATTATAATGATTCCTATTCGGCAAGGATTGATTTTTCTTAATGTGCCACTCACTGGTTTTGAGGATGGATTATTTGCAGCCGTATTTATCTATGCAGTTGTAGTAATTGCCCGATGTCGATGGATGAGCCTCGTCAATAAGGGTTTCTTGTTTTTAGGTGCTTATAGCATGAATATGTGGTATTTTCATGGGCTGTTTTTTACTGGAAGCAAGCAGTTTCAGTGGCTACTTTATTGGCCCGAATATTCGATATTGATACTTCTATGGGGGATTGTTATGACTTTGATGTTGAGTATTGCTTGCGATTATCTATTTAGAGGGTTGAATTTTGTTTTTGCAAAAAAGATTATGAAGAAAAAGTAAGAATCGGTGTTGTGTAATTTCAGCGGCATGATTCGGAGGTAAAGATAATGTTCGTTATCTATAAATTATTGGGTATTTTTTTATGGCATCGGTTCACTCAGTTTTAAGAGAAACAATGTGGCATCTCATTTTTATATTTCGGAATTAAATGGAGCTGTTGTGTTTGTAACTTCTTGCTCTCCTTTTCAACGCCATATCTTAGCCATTCTCTGACGTACGGAAAAGACGGTGTGCTGTCATGTCCGATCTGTTTATTGCTATCGGAATTCGGACTAAGTATTTCGTTAGTAACTTTCTGCCTTCTTCATCCTCTGTGCCTTGTATTTAGATGTTCTAATGTACCGAAAAGGGGTTGTATCGAAAATTTCATTTCGACACACCCCCTTTGTTGTATGGAAAGTGGCTGAGACTATCCGCCGAAGTTGTCGTACATGATGCTTTCGGGTGCGACACCCAGACTGTCGAGCATCTTGACTACTGCATTCGACATCGGACCGGGACCGCACATGTAGTATTCGATATCTTCGGGCGCATCGTGGTCTTTCAGATAAGTGTCGTAGATCACCTGATGCACGAATCCCGGAGTATATTTTACACCCGCCGCATCGGCTGCCGGATCGGGACGGTCGAGAGCCAGATGGAACGAGAAGTTCGGGAACTCTTTTTCCAGATCGAGGAAGTCTTGCAGATAGAATACTTCGTTCAATGCGCGTGCGCCGTAGAAGTACGACATCTTGCGATCGTTCGTATGCAGGGTTTTGGTCATGTGCATGATCTGGGCACGCAACGGAGCCATACCGGCACCACCGCCGACCCACATCATCTCTTTCTTTGAATCGAAGATCGGATGGAAATCGCCGTAAGGTCCGCTCATGATCACTTTGTCTCCCGGTTTCAATGTGAAGATATAAGACGAGGCGATACCCGGCATTACATCTTGGAACCCGACTGCGGGTTTCGGTTTGAACGGCGGTGTGGCGATACGGACGGTAAGCATGATGCGGTCGCCTTCTGCCGGATAGTTTGCCATGGAGTATGCGCGGATGGTCGGTTCCGTATTGCGGCATTTCAGTCCGAACAATCCGAATTTTTCCCAAGCGGGCAGATACTCGTCGCCGATCAGGCTCTTGTCGATATCCTTGTCGTAGTCCATCGAATAAGCGGGGATCTTGATCTGTGCATAAGATCCGGGCACGAAGTCCATGTGTTCGCCTTTGGGCAGAGCTACGATGAACTCCTTGATGAACGTTGCCACGTTCTTGTTGCTGATCACTTCGCATTCCCATTCTTTTACGCCCATGACCGATTCGGGCACTTTGATTGACATGTCGTTTTTCACTTTTACCTGACAGCCCAGACGCCAATGGTCTTTTTGCTGTTTTCGTGAAAAGTGTACGGTTTCGGTGGGCAGTATTTCACCGCCGCCCTCCAATACCTGACAACGGCATTGGGCGCACGATCCGCCACCTCCGCAAGCCGACGGTAAGAATATTTTCTGTTCGGCGAGGGTGGAGAGAAGGCTGCCGCCCGTATTTACCTCTACAACGTTGTCGCCGTTGATATTTATCTTTACTTTACCCGAGGGAACCAGATATTTTTTGGCTGTGAGCAGGATAATCACTAACAGCAGTACGATAGCGAGGAATATAACCACACTGCTGGCGACTGTCATTGTCATCGGGTTTACTGCTAATATCATCATATGATTTTTTAGTTATTCTTGTTTACAATTAGAGTTTGATTCCGAGGAAACTCATGAATGCGATACCCATCAGTCCGGTAATGATGAATGTAATACCGATGCCTTTCAACGGTTTGGGCACGTTGGAGTAAGCCAGTTTTTCGCGAATGGCGGCAATGCCGACAATTGCGAGCAACCATCCGATACCCGAACCGATACCGTAGACTGTCGCTGCACCTACCGAAGGGAATGCCCGTTGTTGCATGAAGAGCGATCCGCCGAGGATGGCACAGTTTACGGCAATCAGCGGCAGGAAGATACCTAACGAGGCATAGAGCGACGGCGAATATTTCTCGACGATCATTTCGACCAATTGTACGATCGACGCGATGATGGCAATAAACAGGATCAGGCTTAAAAAGCTAAGGTCTATATCGGCGTATTCGGGATTCAGCCATTTCAATGCCCCGGCTTTCAACACATAATTTTCCAGCAGGTAATTGACCGGCAGGGTGATCGTAAGTACGAAGGTGACGGCGATACCCAGTCCGAATGCCGTTTTTACGTTTTTCGATACAGCCAAGAAGGAACACATTCCCAGAAAGTAGGCGAATATCATATTGTCGATGAAGATCGACTTGACGAATAGATTTAAATTTTCCATTGTTCTACGTTCTTAAAGGTCTGTATTTATTTTTCTTGTAACTCTTTGTTCCGGGCACGGTGAACCCAGATGATGCAAGCCGATACGATGAGTGCCATGGGCGGCAGGATCATCAGCCCGTTGTTTTCATATCCCCAGTCGTAGACGCATTGCGGGATCACTTGATAACCGAACAAGGTGCCCGATCCGAGCAGTTCGCGGAAGAATGCGATGATGATCAGAATCATTCCGTAACCGATACCGTTGCCTACGCCGTCGAGGAACGATTCCCACGGTTTGTGCGACAGGGCGAACGCTTCGAGGCGTCCCATCAGAATACAGTTGGTAATGATCAGCCCGACGAATACGGAGAGCTGTTTGCTTACTTCATAGACATAGGCTTTCAGAACTTGGTCTACAATGATAACCAATGTAGCGACGACTACCAGTTGCACGATGATACGGATGCTGTTCGGAATCGTATTGCGCAGCAACGAGATAATGACGTTGGCGAAGGCTACGACGGCGGTTACCGAAATGGCCATTACGAATGCCGGTTCGAGCTTGGCGGTGACTGCCAGAGCGGAGCATATACCCAGTATCTGTACGATTACCGGATTGTTTTTTGACAGAGGCCCTAACAGGATTTCTTTATTCTTTTTGGATAGTAACATAGTTCAATACCTCCTTTAATTTAGCGATTTTAAAAACATCTGATATGCCGACAGACATCTTTCCAACATGGATTGTACACCTTTGCTGGTGATTGTTCCGCCCGAAATGGCATCTACATAGTCGGCACCGTTCACCGGTTTCTGTCCTGCTTTTTCTACGGCAATCGATTTGAATGTGCCGTCGATAAACAGGTTCTTGCCTTCGAACTGTTTTTGGAAATCGGGTTTTTCGATTTCAGCTCCGAGCCCCGGAGTTTCGCCTTGGTGGGCGAAGTAAGAACCGTAGATCGTGCTTCCGTTCGTATCGACCGAAATGTATCCCCAGATCGGACCCCAGAGTCCGGCACCGTATACGGGCAGGATGTATTTGCGTTCGCCGTTGTCGGTCGTACAGATGAATACGGGAAGGGCACGTTCTGCTTCGGGCTTGTTGATCTCTTCCGAAATGTTGATGTTGAAGGCATTGCCTTCGACTGTTTTTCCCGATGCGTCGATTACCATCGAGGTGATGTATTTTTCGTACAACGCTTGTGCATCGGTGGCGGAAGCCGGAATATTGACCGAGGTCAATATCTGCTTCATCTTATCGACAGCGATATTTTTTTCTTGCGCCGGTTTCAGCGACATGGCTGTGAATGCCAGAATAGCGGCTACCACAACCACCATTACGGCGGCATAGATAATCGTATATGTATTTCCTTGTTTGTTCATGATTCACTCCTGTTATGCTTTGGTTTTAACTCGGTTGAGGCGACGTTTGATGTTCGCTTCCACGACGAAGTAGTCGATAAGCGGTGCGAATACGTTCATCAGCAATACGGCGAGCATGGCTCCTTCGGGGTATCCCGAGTTGTAGTTGCGGATGACGATGGCGAGAACGCCGATCAGAAAACCGTAGATGTATTTACCTGTGTTGGTTCGTGCTCCGGTTACCGGATCGGTAGCCATGAATACGGCTGCGAAAGCGAATCCGCCCAGACAGATCTGGTCCCACGGCGAGAGAGCCGAACCGGGATAGGTGGCTGAGGGGAAGGCTTGGCTGATGTATCCCATGACGATACCGCCTGCGAATACCGACAGCATGATTCTCCAACTGGCTATGCGGGTGAAGAGCAGGATAGCTGCGCCGATGAGAATTGCCAATGTGGAGGTTTCGCCGATAGATCCGGGAATCAGTCCGAGGAACATGTCCCATGTGCTGATTTCGCTTCCTACCGTGTTGGTCAGTTGCAGTACACCGTCGGTGTGTGTGGCGACTTGTCCGAGCGGAGTGGCTCCGGAGAAGCCCTCCACGACATTGCCGGCACCCATGCCGAATGTGTCGGTGGTGCGGACGAATACGTGGTCGCCCGACATTTTGGAAGGATAGGCGAAGAAGAGGAATGCGCGGGTGATCAAAGCCACGTTGAACACGTTCATGCCTGTCCCTCCGAATACTTCTTTGGCGAAGATAACGGCGAATGCCGTAGCGACGGCGATCATCCACAGCGGGGTGTCTACGGGTACGATCATCGGGATCAACATACCCGAAACCAAAAATCCTTCCTGTATTTCGTGGTGGCGTATCTGGGCAGCGGTAAATTCAATACCCAAGCCGACTACGTACGATACGATGATTTTGGGCAGTACGGCGAGGAAGCCGTAGAAGAAGATAGTCCAGAAGCCGGTATTTGCCAGTTCTCCGATTGCCAGATAGTGCTGGTAACCGACGTTGTACATACCGAACAACAATGCCGGCAGCAGGGCAATGATTACCACGGTCATCGTCCGTTTGGAGTCGATGCTGTCGTGGATATGTACTCCCGATTTCGAAGTGGTGTTAGGCACGAACAGGAATGTTTCGAAACCTTCGAATACCGATTGAAACATCGCCAGCTTTCCGCCCGGTTCGAAATTGGGCTTAATCTTATTGAGATAATTTCTTAGTGCTTTCAATGTCGTTTGTATTTATAAGTTATACATTAGTTCATCTCTTTCATCAGTTGGTCGAGACCGTCGCGGACGAGTTTCTGAATCGGGAGTTTCGACGTGTCTACAAATTCGCAAAGGGCGAAATCTTCCGGAGCGACTTCGTAGATACCCAGATTCTCCATTTTGTCGATATCGAAAGCGATGATTGCTTTAATGAGGTATTCGGGCAGAATATCCATCGGCAGTACGCTGTCGTATTCGCCCGACATGATGATGGCACGTTCGCCGCCTTGTATGCGCGAGTCGATGACATACTCTTTTTTCTTGCCGAACAACCACGAGAAGTAACTGTGGCTGACGCTGTATTTCCCTAAACCGGGAGTAGCCCAGCCGAGAAATTCGTTGCAGTCGTCCCCTTCGGGAATAACGGTTATCTGCGAATGGTATGCGCCGAGGAAACCGTCGGGCGAAACGTGCGTCCCGGTAAGGACGTTGCCGCTGATATAACGTTGATGGTATTCCGCCGGTTTTACACGACCTTTGAGAATGGATGCGATCGAGGCTCCCATGCAGGAACGGACATAGACGGGTTGTTCTATTTCCGATCCGGTAACGGCTACCAATCGGGAGAAATCGACTTTCCCCTCGTTGAGCAGGCGACCGATGAATACGACATCGAGAGCGCTCAGAGTCCATACCGTTTCTCCTTTATTGACCGGTGCGATGTGCTGGATTTGTATTCCCGTGTTTCCGGCAGGGTGAGGTCCGTCGAAGAAGACGCTCTCTCCGGCTTTTACGGCGATAGGATTCCGTTCGGATATACCTATATATACCTTGCCTTGTGTAAGCTGCTGCAAGGCTTCTATACCGGTTTCGAGATGGGGCGTCTCCTCTTTCAGTACGAACCCGAAATCGGGTGCCAACGGAGCGGAATCGAATGCTGTGACGAAGATGTCGCGCGGTTCGACCGACGGGTCGGCGATAACATCGTAGGGACGTTGTTTGATGAATGCGAACATTCCGGCTTCGAGCAGGAGCTGTTTTATCTCTTCTTTCGACATGGATTTCGGATTGTGTTTCCCGAAATCGACTGCCGTCTGTTTGCCATCGGGTTTGATGGTGATCTTCATTACTTTCCTTCGTTCACCCCGCTCTACCTCTTCGATGATACCGCTTACGGGCGAGACGAATTTGACTTCGGGATGACGCTTGTCGTACATGACCGGAGTTCCGGCTTGCACGGCATCACCCGGCTTAACGGTTACTTTCGGAACCAAACCGTGAAAATCGTCAGGGACGACTGCGAACAATTCGCTGGCAGAGGATTCGGATACTTTTTGGGCAGGTTTGCCTTTGAGGTTTATATCCAATCCTTTTTTTAGCCTGATTACATTTGACATGTTTGTAGTAGTACTTTAATTTTCGTGCAAAAGTAGGAAATTTTTTTAGACCGATAACGATTCGTATTATTGTATTTATCTATTATTTTTCAATGGGTTTATAAGAACTTTGTTTTGTAATGCGGAGTGAGCAAAACAGCCGATATTTGATTGCGGTACATCTCTCTTTCCGACAAATGGGTCGGTGATACATTGCCGTTTCCGGTTCGGATTGTGGATGCCGGAAGCCGTAGATTATTGTAATCAGCCTCTATTGCTAATAAATGTTTTCAAGTAATAAAACTTCTTTCCCTGTTCCCGAGCTCACAGGAATGGCGTTTCTCGGGAATAAAGCCGACCTGCATATCTGATATAGCTAAAATCTTAGTCTGCAAGAAATATATTCCTTCGACAAAAAGCAGTCTTGTGTGGCTTTAAAAGGGGCAGATTATTTTTTTATCTGAAAATATTATTTTAAATTTGGCGCTTGAATTAATACGGAGTGAGGACTTTTTTATTGTAGAAGCTCGTTTTTCCGATGCAAGATTTCGATTTGCGGCGGGGATTCGGGTTTGCGGATTTTTAGGGAAAAATGTACGATATGGCATCTTGTTCCGTTTATTTATATATATAAGAATGTAGAAGTAGATAGATTTTAACTTTAACAAGCTAATAAACAATTACTTAGATTTAAAACATTATGGGAACTAAAAACAAAAACGAAAAAAAAGTTCGTGGTATTAAAAATGCGTTCTTGGTGATCATTGCTTGCTTTATTGTAGCATTGTGCCTTTTCAATTTCGTATTCGGTAATCCGGCAAACTTTATGGACGGCGACCCCACCGGTCACCCGCTGCCCGGAAACTTCTTGGGAACAATTTATAAAGGTGGTTTCATCGTGCCTATCCTGCAAACATTGTTGCTCACTGTAATCGTTCTTTCTGTTGAACGTGCATTCGCTATCTTCGGTGCAACCGGTAAAGGAAGCATCCCCAAATTCGTTGCTGCTGTTCGTGTAGCTTTGGAAAAAGATGACATCGCTGCTGCTCGCGCATTGTGCGACAAACAAAGAGGTTGTGTTGCCAGCGTTGTTCGCGCCGCTTTGAACAAATACGAAGAAATGGCTAATAACAAAGAGCTGAACAAAGAACAAAAAGTTGCGGCTTTGAAACAGGCTGTTGAAGAACAGGCTGCATTGGAAATGCCTTCGTTGCAACAAAACTTGCCGATCATCGCTACGATGACTACGCTGGGTACGCTGACCGGTCTTCTCGGTACTGTGATGGGTATGATCAAATCGTTCGCCGCTTTGGCAAATGCAGGTGCTCCTGACTCTGTCGCTCTGTCTACCGGTATTTCCGAGGCACTTATCAATACGGCATTCGGTATCGCAACCGGTGCACTCGCTGTAATCTCTTATAACTTCTATACGAATAAAATCGATAACATCACTTACGCTATCGACGAAATCGGATTCTCTATTGTTGCTACATTTGAAGCTAATCACTAATCGGGGAGTTTCCCTCAAAGAGAAAGGAAGTTAAATTATGCCAAGAATTAAAGTAAAAAGGAAGAGCACACTTATCGATATGACCGCGATGAGTGACGTTACCGTACTTTTGCTTACGTTCTTCATGTTAACATCTACGTTCGTTCAAAAAGAGCCTGTACAGGTGGCGACACCGTCGTCTGTTTCGGAAATCAAAATACCCGAAACGGATATCGTCCAGATTCTGATCGATCCGCAAGGACGCATCTTCATGAGTCTCGACAAACAGGAAGACCGGGTAGAAACATTGAAAGCCGTAGGCGGACAGTATGGTATCGAATTCACTCCGGAGGAACTCAATACCTTCAAACTCGCCAACTCGTTCGGTGTGCCTATCAAAGGAATGAAAGAATTTTTGGGTTGGAAACCGTCGAAACAAGACGCGGAACTCAAAAACTTCGGTATTCCCTGCGATAGCATAAACAATGAATTTAAAGTATGGGTGAAGGCTGCCAAAGCACAGAACCCCAATTTGAGAATCGCAATTAAAGCTGACCAAACGACCCCGTATCCGATGATCAAGAACGTGATGTCTTCGTTACAGGAGATACGGCAAAATCGGTACAATCTGATTACGTCGCTGAAAAGCTTACCTGCAGAAGATTAATTTTATAACGTCATTAAATTTGAATTATGGCTGAAATAGAACAAAAAGAAAGCGGTAAGGGCAAGGCGAAGAAACAGAAAAAGATGACGATCCACGTGGATTTTACCCCGATGGTCGATATGAACATGCTTTTGATCACTTTCTTTATGCTTTGTACCACGTTGAGTAAACCGCAGACGATGGAAATCAGTATGCCGTCGAAAGATCAGGTTACCGAAGCAGAACAAAATAAAGTGAAAGCATCGGAGGCTGTTACGATTATTTTGGGTGAAAACAATCGGGTTTTCTACTATCTGGGCGAACCTCAGTACGAAAACTACGAGTCGTTGGTCGAGTCTTCTTACGAAGCGGATGGTATCCGCGCTTTGCTGATGAACCGCAACAAAGAAGTGGTTCAAAATGTGAAAGAACTCAAAGCCAAAAGAATGGCTAAGGAGATCACGGATGAAGAATTCGATGTGCAGTTGAAAGAAGCAAAAGGAGCAAAAGGCGCACCGGTCGTTATGATCAAGGCGTGCGACGGAGCTTCTTATAAGAACCTGATCGATGCGTTGGACGAAATGCAGATTTGCAGCATCAGCAAATATGCCATTGTCGATCTGTCGGAAGGCGATCAGTTCTTGCTCGATAACTACGAACAAAAAGGCGCTTTGTCGAGTGAAATCGACCAGGAGGCCTTTAAGAAAACTAAACGGAACTAATAACACCTAAAAACAGAAGAAAATGGCAAAAGATGTAGATTTGACTTCGAAAGAATGGTGCGACTTAGTATTCGAGGGTAAAAACAAGGAGTACGGCGCGTATGCCATGCGGCAACAATCCGACAAACGCCACAACCGTTCGATGGTTGTTGTGGTTCTTGTTGTGATTTTTGCATTCCTGTTGCCCTATATTATCGATTTCGTAGTGCCAGAAAAGCAAGTCGAAGATGTAATGGATGTCGTTACCGAGCTCTCTAACTTGGAAGAAGCAGAGGTGAAGAAGAACGAAGAGGTGCAACCGATTGCGGAAACTCCTCCTCCCCCTCCTTTGAAAAGCTCTATCAAGTTTACGGCTCCGGTAATTAAAAAAGACGAAGAAGTAAATGAAGAGGATGAGATCCGCTCGCAGGAAGAACTCACCGAATCGAAAGTGACGATCTCTATCGCCGACGTCGAAGGTAATGACGAGGAAAACGGACAGGATATTGCCGATTTCCGCGAAGCAATTGCCGAAGAAGTTGAAGAAGAGGTGATCTACGAGGCGGTAGAGCAGATGCCCGGTTTCCCCGGTGGCGATGCCGAGCTGATGAAATACATCCGCGATAATTTGAAATATCCGGTAATCGCACAGGAAATGGGTATTCAAGGTCGTGTAATTCTCCGTTTCGTGGTTTCGAAAACCGGTGAAGTAGGCGATATCAAAGTATTGCGGAGTGTAGACCCGAACCTCGATAAAGAAGCTATTCGCGTGGTACAGAGCATGCCCCGTTGGATTCCCGGTAAACAAAACGGTAACGCCGTACCGGTGTACTTCACTTTGCCTGTATCATTTAAGCTAATGTAGTCTTTTGTTTGTTATACTAAAAGACTAACTTAAAAATACACCGTAACCTATCATCTCTGATTTTAGGTTACGGGTATTTTTACTAACCCCAGATATTATGAGCGAAGAATACGGACGGTATGACGACGAGCAGAAACCGAAGCGGAAAATCGGTCTCAATGTGCTGTTAGGCATAATGATGATTGCGATTTATTTAGGAATGTCTTATTTGTTGTTGGCTACATCATTGTTTTCCAATCTGTACGATTGGGTGCGTTATATGATGGGAGCTGTATTTTTTGTTTATGGTATATTCAGAGGGTACCGGTTATTTAAAGGACTGAGATAAAACGAAGAGATATGAGAACTGATATTTTTCAACTTTTATGCCTTGCAGCTCTGCTTGTGACAGCCGGTTGCGGACAGTCCGATACAAATAAGAAACCGAAGGATACGGTAACTTCGGGTACGATCGAAATCAGTTGCGACGAAAGTTTCGCACCGATAATCGATCAGGAAATCAATGTATTTGAAAGTACTTATCCCAATGCTTCGATTCTGCCTCATTATGTGAGTGAGGTCGAGGCACTGAATTTGCTGTTGCAGGATAGCGTACGGTTGGCAGTCGCTACACGCGAGCTGACCCCCGAAGAGGTGAAAGCGCTGAATGCAAAAAAATTGTTCCCGAAATCGACTAAGATCGCTACCGACGGAATCGCTTTTATCGTAAATAAAAAGAATCCGAACCGGGTAGTCAGTGTAGACGATTTGCGGAAAGTTGTCACCGGAGAGGTGACACGTTGGGACCAACTTTTTCCCGGCTCTAAACTGGGCGGGTTGCAGTTGGTGTTCGACAATCAGAATTCGAGTACGGTTCGGTTTGCCATCGACTCCTTGTGTCAGGGCAAACCTCTATATAATGGGCTGAAAGCCATGAAATCCAATGAGGCGGTAATCGATTTCGTATCGCAGTCGCCCGATGCTATCGGTGTGATCGGAGCCAGTTGGATCGGAAACAAGAACGATTCGACCAACACTTCGTTTACCGATCGGGTGGAGGTGATGGCGGTGCGTAAACATGCCGGGTTCGAGGCGTTCCGCCCTTATCAGTATTATCTGGCGACGGGCGAATATCCGCTTACTCGTTCGGTATATATTATCATTACCGATCCGCGTAGCGGGCTGCCTTCGGGATTCACCCGTTTCGTGGCATCGTACAAAGGGCAGTTGATAATCTTGAAGACCGGAATCGTGCCTTCGCAGGCGAACATCCTGTTGCGTGATGTCAGTGTGACGAATGACTTTTAATCGAAGATGAAATACAAATAAAATAAAAAAAGAAAGATCAATGAAGTCGAAAATTAAACTGTTATTATCTTTTTTGCTGGCAGGTGCTATGATTGCGCCTCTGTCGGCAAATAGTTATGTGGATGGTATTGAGTATTTTAAAGCAGGACAGCCTGAGCGCGCCCGGATTTTGTTGGAACGCACGTTGAACGATCCGGAAACCAAGAAGGCTGAATCTTACTACTATCTGGGTGAGATCGCATTCCTGAACAAAGATTATGCAAAAGCACAAGAGTACTACGACAAAGGTGTTGAAGCCGATCCGATGTATGGGTACAACTTGATCGGACAAGGAAAACTCTTGTTGAACAAACAGGATATAAAGGGAGCCGAAGCTCTGTTCAAAGCAGCTACGAAACTCGACAAGAAAAGTTCGGGCTACCAATTGGCAATCGCCAAAGCATATTATCGTACCGGAACACCCGGATATGAAAAATACTTGGAAAAAGCCCGGAAGCAAGACAAGAACAATCCCGACTGCTTCGTGTTTATCGGCGATATGAAAGCCGATGCGAAAGACAACGGTGCTGCCAGCCAGAACTACGAGATGGCTATCCTCAAAGATTCCGGTTGTGTGGAAGCGTATGTAAAATATTCACATGTATATTTCAATATAAACGCCGATGAAGCAATCCAAAAACTGGAACTGCTTTTGGCGAAAGCTCCCACCTCGGCTTTGGCTCAACGCGAAATGGCGGAAGCATACTATAAAAAAGGACAATATTCGAAAGCCGTAGATGCATACGAACGCTATATCAAGAACCCGAACCATTTCGAGACCGACCGTCCCCGTTTGGCAGCTCTCCTTTATTATGACAAACGCTACGACGAATCGTTGGCTCTGGCAGCGAAGATCTTGGAAAAAGATCCGTCGAACTTCGTGATCCACCGCGTAGTTATGTACGACAACTTTGAATTGAAGAAATATGCCGAGGCGGAAGCCGCAGCCGAACTCTTCTTCAACGGACCGTCGGACGAGAATAATGTGTTTATCGCACGCGACTATCTGGTCTACGGCGATGTGTTCTCCGCTCAGAAAAAATATGCCGAAGCTGCATCTCAATATCAAAAAGCCCTCGACTGCGATAGCACGAATGTCGATATCATTAAGAAGTTGAGCGATGCTTATGACCGTCAGAACGATTACGAGAATGCGATTCTCTATTACAAAAAATATATGGAAGCCGATGCTGAAAAGAACCAGCGTACGATGAACTTCTATAATCTGGGACAACTCCATTACAGCGCAGGTATCGCTGCCGCTTCCGAGTTCCAGAAACTGGCAGGCGAGAATGCGAAAAAATTATCGGACGAAGCCCGTGCCGCCAAAGAAAAAGCCGATGCTTATCTGCTGTATGCCGATACGCTGTTTGCTATCGTAGCCGAAAAGGCTCCGGAAGATGTACGCGGTTATATCTGGCGTGCCCGTTCTGCGTTCGGTCGGGACCAGGATCTGAAACTGGGTCTGGCAAAACCGTTCTATCTGCAAACGTTGGAAATCCTGGACAAAGATCCTGCCAACAAAGAGAAAAAAGCCACTCGCCGTTATTACACGGAAAGCTATAACTATCTGGCAAACTATTACTATCAGAAAACAACCGACTTGGATGCCAAGGTACAGAAGGACGCAGTGAAAAACGCCCGTTTCTATTGGAGCAAAATGTTGGAACTCGATCCGAACAACAAAGATATTAAGGAAATGCTGGATACTTTGAAGTAATCGGCATGCCGCCGGAATATCCGGTCCGGACTATTTCATTTAAAAAAGAGCAAAAGGTCAGTTGCGAGGCGGATCTTTTGCTCTTTTTGTATTTTAGTTGAATGATTTTTCAGAAAAGAATATATTTCGGTTGGCAACTTGAAAATATATTTTATATATTTGCAAAAACTTATCCGGCGCATAGCGTTCGGAGCAGGTCGATTATGCTGCCTGTTTTCGGATAATTTTGATACCCAGTAACTTCTGTGACGAAAGTCTGAATTTACAGTTATGAAAGAACAACACACCAACAGCTCGAAACAAACTATTGCCCTGCAAGAGGTCGCAATGGAGACGGTGTGCGGATTGTTGAATACGTATATTCGGAGAATTTGTGAAGTTCAAAGGAAACCAGACCTTTCCGGCGCGATCTGATCGGGCATCGGAGAGGTTTTTTTATTGTGTTGCATATTTAATAGCGAAGTACAAAGAGAATAAAGTATGAATTCTGCATTATTTGTAGTAACATTGATTACCGGCCTTGCGCTGGTAGGCGCCGCGTTGTTAATAGCCGGCTTTATCTCGCCGCGTTCGTTCAACCCGCAGAAGGGTGAGGCGTACGAATGCGGTATCCCGACCCGGGGCGAATCGTGGATGCAATTCAAGGTGGGCTACTACCTGTTTGCCATTCTGTATCTGATGTTCGATGTCGAAACAGTATTCCTGTTTCCGTGGGCAGTGATATTGAGAGATTTGGGAGTGGTCGGATTGGTAAACATAATATTTTTTATGGTAGTCCTGATTCTGGGTTTGGTCTACGCATGGAAGAAAGGAGCGCTTGAATGGAAGTAAAAATTAAAGGAATGAAGTCTGAGGACTTCAAGGATAACGAATATATCGATGGTCTTATTGCACAACTTAAAGAGTCGGGCACCAATGTGGTGGTCGGCTGTCTCGACAGTGTTATCGACTGGGGGCGTTCCAACTCGCTTTGGCCGCTTACCTTTGCGACAAGTTGTTGCGGTATCGAGTTTATGTCGCTCGGCGCAGCACGGTATGATATGGCCCGTTTCGGGTTTGAAGTAGCCCGTGCCAGTCCGCGTCAAGCCGACTTTATCATGGTTGCCGGAACGATCGTGCATCGTATGGCACCGGTATTGAAACGTCTGTACGATCAGATGGCAGAGCCTAAGTATGTGGTGGCAACCGGTGGTTGCGCCGTATCGGGCGGTCCGTTCCGTAACTCTTACCATGTATTGAAAGGTGTGGACGAAATCATTCCGGTCGATGTATATATCCCCGGATGTCCTCCGAGACCCGAGGCGATGTTTTACGGACTGATGCAGTTGCAACGGAAACTGAAAGTCGAGAAATTCTTCGGAGGCGTAAACCGTCAGGAAAAGAAACCGAAAGAAACGGAAGAGTAATTTAAAAACAGAACTACCTTTATGGCTAACATACAAGAAAAAATAAAAAGTTTTTTGCCCGATGCTGTTTTCGAAGAAGGCGCTATTCTGCAAGTTTCAGTGCCCGATGCAAAATGGCATGCTTTGGCGCAGTTCCTGCGTGACGACAATGAATTGAAATTCGATTATCTGGTCGCTATCGTCGGAATGGACTGGGGTGAAACGCTGGGTTGCGTTTATTACCTTTCGTCTTCTGCCCATACCGATCGTGTGTCGGTGAAAGTGGAAACGTCCGATCGTGAGAATCCGTTGTTGCACTCGGTCACCGATTTGTGGCACAGCGCGTTGCTTTATGAACGTGAAGTATTCGACTTCTACGGTATCCGGTTTATCAACCACCCGGATATGCGCCGTCTCTTCTTGCGCAACGATTGGGTAGGCTATCCTTTCCGTAAAGATTACAATGCCGATCCGGCAATCAATCCGGTGCGTCTGGAAAACGAAGAGATCGATGATACGACGCACACTATCGTGGAAACAGCCGACGGTAAACTGGAAGAAAGCACGCCGTTGATATTCAAACCCGAAGAATTTGTTGTCAATATCGGTCCGCAACACCCGGCAACACACGGGGTATTGCGTTTCCGTACATCGCTCGACGGTGAGACCGTCAAGAAAATCGACGTATATTGCGGATACATACACCGGGGTATCGAGAAGCTCTGCGAAACGCTTACTTATCCGCAGACACTTCACTTTACCGATCGTCTCGACTATTTGTCGGCACAGCAGAACCGCCACGCCCTCTGCCTCTGTATCGAAGATGCCTTGCAATTGGAAGTGCCCGAACGCGCCAAATACATCCGTACGATGATGGACGAGTTGATGCGTATTTCGTCGCACCTGCTGTTCTATGCCACTTTCTGTATGGACTTGGGCGGTACGACCGCATTCTTCTACGGTTTCCGCGACCGCGAGAAAATTCTCGATATCTTCGAAGATACTTGCGGTGCCCGCATGACGTTCAACTACAACAAGATCGGCGGTGTAATTGCCGACATCCACCCCGATTTCCAACGTAAGGTAAAAGAATTCTGTAAATACTTCCCTGCCAAACTGAAAGAGTATCACGACCTGTTCACCGGCAATGTCATTGCCCAGCAACGTATGAAAGGTATCGGTCATCTTTCGTTCGAAGAGGCGGTATCGTATGGTATCTCCGGTCCGTCGGGACGTGGTTCCGGATTCGCTTGCGACGTCCGTAAACGTCATCCGTACGGAGTGTACGACAAAGTCGATTTCAAAGAAGTATTGCGTACCGAGGGCGACGTATTTGCCCGTTACATGGTGCGTATGGACGAGATCATGGAGTCGATCCACATCCTCGAACAATTGGTGGACAACATACCGGCAGGCGATTATGCAGCCAAGACGAAACCGGTTATCAAATTGCCCGAAGGACATTACTTCCGCGAAGTGGAAGCCAGTCGCGGTGCGCTCGGCGTATATATCGAGAGCCGCGGCGAGAAGAATCCGTATCGCGTGAAATTCAATTCGCCGGGCTTGCCTTTGGTAGGAGCTGTCGATCTGATGGCACGCGGCGAAAAGATTGCCGACCTGATTGCCATAGGAGCTTCGCTCGACTACGTTGTGCCCGATATTGACAGATAATATTAGTAAACTATAATAAGAAATATATCATGTTCGACTTTTCGATAGTCACTAACTGGATTCACGAATTATTAACGAGCGTTATGCCGGAATGGGGAGCGCTTCTGATCGAGTTTGTATTGGTAGGTGTGGCATTGCTGCTGCTCTATGCCTTATTGGCTCTGTTCTATATTTATTTCGAACGTAAGGTTTGCGCCTTCTTCCAATGCCGTCTGGGTCCGAACCGTGTAGGTCCGTGGGGTATCTTCCAGAGTGTAGCGGATATGTTCAAGATCTTGATCAAAGAATTGATTTCGCTCAAACACACCGATAAATTCCTTTTCGGGTTAGCCCCTTATCTGGTGATCGTCGCATCTATGCTGGCATTCGGATGTTTGCCGTTCGGCAGAGGCTTGCAGGTGATCGACTTCAATATCGGTGTATTCTTCCTGATTGCCGTATCGTCGATCGGAGTATTGGGTATTCTGTTGGCAGGATGGTCGAGTAATAACAAATTTACGTTGATCGGTGCTATCCGAAGCGGTGCGCAGATGGTAAGTTACGAACTCTCTATCGGTCTGTCGGTGCTGACGATGGTGGCATTTGCCGGAACGATGTCGATTACCGGTATCGTGGAAGCCCAGCAGAACGGATGGTTCCTGTTCACCGGACACATTCCCGCGCTGATCGCTTTTCTGGTCTATTTAGTTGCCGGTACGGCTGAGACGAACCGGGGTCCGTTCGACTTGCCCGAAGCTGAATCGGAGCTGACTGCCGGTTACCATACCGAATATTCGGGTATCCATTTCGGTTTCTTCTATTTGGCTGAATACCTGAACCTGTTTGTAGTATCGGGTGTAGCCACGTTACTTTTCTTGGGCGGATGGATGCCGTTCCACATCCCCGGATGGGAAGGCTTCAACCACGTTATGGACTATATCCCGTCCGTAATCTGGTTCTTCGGTAAAGCGATTGCCGTATCGTTCGTCATCATTTGGTTTAAATGGACTTTCCCCCGTTTGCGTATCGACCAGTTGCTGCGTTTGGAGTGGAAATACCTTTTGCCCATTAACTTAGTGAACCTCTTCTTGATGGTGGCTATCATCTTGTTGGGTTGGCACTTCTAATACGAATAAAAATAACAAGAAATAAAAACTCTTACTGTTATGAGTGAAAAATTTGGATACATCGCGCAGGTAATCGGTCCCGTTGTCGATGTCGCTTTCGAAGGCGAAGGCAATGTTGTCCCGCCCATATATGCCGCTTTACAGATCGAGCGCGACAACGGTACGCCGTTGCTGGTCGAAGTTGAGCAACATATCGGAGAGAACACCGTACGTTGTGTGGCTATGGACTCTACCGATGGTTTGAAACGGGGTATGAAAGTGTTGGACTTGGGTCGCCCCTTGTCTATGCCTACCGGAGAACAGATAAAAGGACGTCTGATGAATGTGATGGGCGATGCGATCGACCATTTGGCTCCGTTGGACTATACCAACTTGAAGTCTATCCATCAGGATGCGCCCGCATTCGACGATCTCTCTATCAGTACAGAGATATTATATACGGGTATCAAAGTGATCGACTTGCTCGAACCCTATTCCAAAGGTGGTAAGATCGGTCTGTTCGGTGGTGCCGGTGTAGGTAAGACCGTGTTGATCATGGAGTTGATCAACAATATCGCCAAAGGACACAACGGATTCTCCGTATTTACCGGTGTCGGTGAACGTACCCGTGAAGGTAACGACCTGTTGCGCGAGATGATCGAGTCGGGCGTTATGTCGTATGGCGAGAAATTCAAAGAGGGCATGGAAAAAGGCGAGTGGAACCTGAACGATGTAGACATGGAACAGGTGAACAAGTCGCAAGCCACTTTGGTGTTCGGTCAGATGAACGAACCGCCGGGAGCACGTTTGCGTGTCGCCCTTTCGGGTCTGACCGTTGCCGAGCAATTCCGTGACTCGGATGGCGGCGGTAAGGAGATCCTTCTCTTTATCGACAACATTTTCCGTTTCACGCAAGCCGGATCGGAAGTATCCGCCCTTTTGGGACGTATGCCTTCCGCCGTAGGTTACCAACCGACGCTGGCTTCCGAAATGGGTAAATTGCAGGAACGTATCACCTCTACCAAGCAGGGGTCAATCACTTCGGTTCAGGCTATCTATGTGCCCGCCGACGACTTGACCGACCCCGCTCCGGCTACTACGTTCAGCTTCTTGGATGCAACGACGGTATTGAGCCGTAAGATTGCCGAGTTGGGTATCTATCCGGCGGTAGATCCTCTGGAATCCACCTCGCGTATCCTCGATCCGCTGATTATCGGCGAAGAACACTACAATGTAGCGCAAGCGGTGAAACAGCTGCTGCAACACTACAACGAATTGCAGGATATTATCGCCATCTTGGGTGTGGACGAACTTTCGGACGAAGACAAACTGGTCGTAGCCCGTGCCCGTCGTGCGCAACGTTTCCTCTCCCAGCCGTTCAATGTGGCGGAACAGTTTACCGGTCTGCCCGGTGTAATGGTGCCGATCGAAGAGACGATCCGCGGATTCAAGATGATTCTGAGCGGCGAAATGGACGAATATCCCGAACAGGCATTCCTGAATGTCGGTACGATCGACGAAGCGATTGCCAAAGGTAAGAAGATGATAGAACAAGCTGCGAAAAAATAAGATAGACTATGAATCTCGAAATAATATCTTCGGAAGAGATACTCTTCAACGGTGAGGTAGAACGGGTTACATTGCCCGGGTCCATGGGGTCGTTTACAGTCCTTGAAAACCACGCCTCGTTGGTGTCTACCCTCGAAAAGGGTGTGATCGAGTATGTTACCGGCGGCGAAGTGCGCACGGTATCCGTAGGTGGCGGGTTTGTAGATGTCGATAACAATCGCGTGGCGGTTTGCATCCATTAATCGCGTTCGGATTATCCGGACGGCTTAACCGAGAAAACAAATGAAAAAATATTTAACCTACATACTGAGCTTTTTATTCCTCTTTGCCGCTCCTTGCGTTTGGGCGGAAGAACCTGCGGGCGATGACGCTTCGGGAGTAGTGGCTACCATAGAGGAAAGGGCTGAGGCTTTGGCGGACGCGGAAGAAGAGGCTTTCAATCCGAAAGAAGCGATTTTCGAGCACCTGCTCGACGCTTACGGTTGGGAGTTGCCTTTCTCGCATACGCACCGGATTCCGCTGCCGGTGATTGTCCGCGACTATAAAGGCGATTGGAGTCTGTTCAGTTCTTCGCGCATCGGTCACGGACAAAGCTACAACGGATTCTATGTAGCCGAAGAAGGACCGAACAAGGGGAAGATCGAATCGGTCGATGCCGACGGCAACAAATATCGCCCGATGGATTTTTCGATCACGAAAAACGTATTGGCGTTGATTATCTCTGCGTTGGTTTGCCTGTTCTGCATATTCTCCGTAGCGCGGCACTTCAAGAAAGACGGTTACAAAGCCTCGCGTAAAGGTGTGGGTGCGGTCGAGTTCGTTATCGAATACATCTATAACGGCGTGATCAAAAGCACTTTGGGCGACAAAGCGCCCAAGTTCGCACCTTATCTGCTCACGATATTCTTCTTCATTCTGGTTATGAACCTGTTGGGATTGATCGTGATCTTCCCCGGAGGAGCCAACCTGACCGGTAATATATCCGTAACGTTCGTGTTGGCGTTGTGTACGTTTATCGTAGTCAATGTGACCGGAACGAAAGAATATTGGAAAGAAATATTTTGGCCCGATGTCCCCACGTGGCTGAAATTCCCGTTGCCTATCATGCCGTTGATCGAAGTATTCGGCGTATTCACGAAGCCGGCGGCATTGATGATCCGTCTCTTTGCGAATATGATGGGCGGACACATGATCGTATTGGCATTGACTTCGCTGATTTTTATTTTCGGTGCATTGGGCGCAGCCGTAATGGGAGCCACTACGGTCGTATCGGTCGTATTCTCCTTGTTCATGTTGCTGCTCGATACGTTGGTCAGCTTCATTCAGGCGTATGTATTCACCATGCTTTCGACCCTGTTCATCTCGTTGTCGCAAGTGAAGGGACATCATTAAAAAGAAATTATTGTATAACTTTAAAATAAAACAACTATGTTAGGAATGATCTTATTACAAGCAGCAGCCGGTGTAAGTCTGGCAAAATTGGGAGCGTGTATCGGTGCAGCTATCGCAGCTATCGCGGCAGGTATCGGCGTAGGTAAAATCGGTTCTTCGGCTATGGATGCAATCGCACGTCAGCCCGAAGCAAGCGGTGATATCCGAAGCAACATGATTGTGATCGCGGCTCTTGTGGAAGGTGTTGCCCTCTTTGCTGTGATCGTTTGTATAATGGCATTGTTCATCTAATAGCACGATATGGAACTGTTCACGCCCGAAATAGGGTTGGTGTTCTGGATGTTCGTCGTATTCGTACTCCTTTTCGCCATCCTGGCTAAATTCGCTTGGCCGTTCATTATCCGTAGTCTGGAAGAAAGAGCGGATCTGATCGACAAGGGAGTGGTATATGCACAGGAAGCGAAAGCCAGTCTGGACAACGCACAGAACGATGCCAAAGCCCTTTTGGTCGAAGCACAAAAACAGCAGATGGAAATTCTGAACGAAGCCGCCCGCATGAAATCGCAGATTATCGAAGAAGCGAAGCAGGCGGCATCGGTCGAAGCCAAGAAAGTGATGGATGCTGCGGCCGTGTCGATAGAACAGTCTCGAAAAGAAGCAGAATTGCAATTCCGTAACGAGGTGAGCACTTTTGCCTTGCAGATCGCCGAAAAATTGGTGCGGAAAAATCTTTCCACCGATAAGGCGCAGGCTGAGATGATCGACAAACTGTTGAATGATATAGAGAATAAAAACTAAAAGAAGATGAACGAAGGTTTGATTCCGCGCAGATACGCCAAAGCCCTGTACAAGTATGCACAGGATAATGGAAGCGCAGATGCGATTTATGAGAAACTCGGCGTTTTGGTGAAAGCCTATGCCGAACATCCGAAATTGGATAAGGCGATGTCTAATCCGGCGTTGTCGGCATCCGATAAGGAGGCGCTTTTGGTGGCGGCTTTCGGTGAAGATCCCGGAAAAGAGCTTCTTCGTTTTATCCGTTTAGTGATCAAGAACCGTCGCGAAACGTTTATGAGAACTATCGCGCTCGAATACCAGAGCGCGTACCGGAACGCCAATGGCATCGCTTTGATTACGATTGTCACGGCTACCCAGCTCGACGACAACGTATTGGGCAAGATCCGGGCTATTATGCAACAAAAGACGGATAAGAAGTTGGAATATGCTTATCAGGTAGATCCGACGATTATCGGGGGCTTTATCTTGCGGGTAGACTCTATGCAGTTGGACGCTTCGGTAAATAATGAGTTAAAGAAATTGCGTTTACAATTAATGAACAGCAAATTATGATTAAACCAAACGAAATATCGGATATCCTGAAAGCCCAGCTCGAACAGGTGGATGCTAAAATGGATTTCGAAGAAATCGGTACCGTATTGGAAGTTGGTGACGGCGTAGCCCATGTATATGGTCTGGACAATGTCCGTTCCAGCGAATTGATCGAATTTGAAAACGGTGTGCGCGGTGTAGCGATGAACTTGGAGGAGAGCAACGTGGGTGTCATCTTGCTCAATAACGTAGACAAGGTTACGGAAAACATGGTGGCACGTCGTACCGGCGAAATCGCGTCTTTGCCCGTAGGTGAGGGCTTGCTCGGACGTGTGATCAATACGTTGGGCGAACCGATCGACGGTGCGGGTCCGATTCAAGGCGAGACATTGCTGATGCCTTTGGAACGTAAAGCTCCGGGTGTAATCTTCCGCCAGCCTGTAAATGAACCGTTGCAGACCGGTATCAAGGCGATCGATGCGATGGTGCCTATCGGCCGCGGACAGCGCGAGCTGATTATCGGCGACCGTCAGATCGGTAAAACCGCAATCGCTATCGATACGATCATCAACCAGCGTGAAAACTTCAAGAATGGAAATCCGCTCTATTGTATCTATGTAGCAATCGGTCAGAAAGCCTCGTCGGTGGCTGCGTTGGTAAATACGTTGCGCGAACATGGCGCGTTGGAATATACGGTGGTTGTTGCCGCCAATGCTTCCGACTCGGCTGCCATGCGTTACTATGCGCCGTTTGCCGGTGCCGCTATCGGTGAATATTTCCGTGACAGCGGGCGTCATGCGCTCGTCATCTACGACGACTTGTCGAAACAAGCCGTTTCCTACCGTGAAATCTCGTTGATCCTTCGTCGTCCGTCGGGACGTGAAGCCTATCCGGGCGATATTTTCTATCTGCACTCCCGTCTGTTGGAGCGTGCAGCCAAGATCATTGCCAACGACGAGGTTGCGGCTACGATGAACGACCTGCCCGAAGTAATGAAACCGCTGGTAAAAGGTGGCGGATCATTGACCGCGCTGCCGGTTATCGAAACGCAGGCGGGCGACGTTTCCGCATATATCCCGACCAATGTGATCTCGATTACCGACGGTCAGATATTCCTTGAAACCGCATTGTTCAACCAAGGTGTACGTCCGGCTATCAACGTAGGTATCTCCGTGTCGCGTGTCGGCGGTAACGCTCAGGTGAAGGCGATGAAGAAAGTTGCCGGAACTTTGAAGATCGACCAAGCCCAGTTCCGCGAATTGGAGTCGTTTACCAAGTTCGGTGGCGATGTAGACCCCGTAACGGCAATGGTGATCGACAAGGGACGCAAGAACGAACGTATCCTGATTCAGCCTCAATATTCTCCGATGCCGGTAGAAGACGAAATCGCGATTATCTATTGCGGTACGCACGGCTTGTTGCAGGATGTTCCGGTCGATAAGGTGGCTGAGTTCGAAAAACTCTTCTTGCAGATATTGAAAACGAAATACAGTAGCGAAGTGCTTGCCGAGTTGCATGCCGGACGTCTCGACGAGACGATCGAAAGCAAGTTGGTAGAAGTTGCAACCGAAGTCGCTAACCGATTTAAGGCTTAATAGTTATGGCATCAATGCGCGAACTCAAAGGAAGAATCGGATCCGTATCCTCTTCCCAAAAGATAACCGGTGCGATGAAGATGATTTCATCGGCGAAAATGCGTAAAGCCGAGTTGGCTTTGCGTAAGGTTCGTCCGTTCCGGAATCAGATCCAGACCACCATTTCCCACCTGTTGGAAGCAGACGGCGAATACACGTCGCCGCTGACCGAACAGCGTGCGGTGAAACGGATAGCACTTGTCCTGTTAGGTTCGGACGAGGGCCTTTGCGGCGCATTTAATGTGAGTCTATGTAAGCTTTTGCTCGAAACTATTCGTAATGCCCGTGCGGAAGCTCCGGTATCGTTCGTAATCTATCCGGTCGGAAAGAAAGCGGTGAAGTTCGCTTCGAAGCTGGTGGGCGCGGATATCGAGGTGGTACAGTTGCCTTATATGTCGGCGAAAAGTTCCGCCGAGGAGGTGAAGCAATTCACAGCTGTGCTCACCGAATCGTTCCTGAACCGGGAGGTCGATCGGGTGGAAGTCGTTTATATGAACTTCAAGAGCATGAGCCGTCAGGAACTGGCGACCCGGGTGGTATTGCCGATCGAGGCGGGAAATTTCCCCGGAGTCTCCGAAGGCAAATACAACAGCAACAAACCCTATCTGTTCGAACCCGATGCGAATACGATCTACAACAAGATACTGCCGTTGTTCGTATTGTCGGATATGCAGGAGTTGGTTTGCGAGAACCGGGCATCGGAACAGGCGGCGCGTGTCATGGCGATGCAGACCGCCAACGACAATGCTACGAAGTTGTTGGAAGAGTTGCAACTCGAATACAATAAATTACGTCAACAAAGTATTACTACCGAATTGCTCGATATACTGGGCGGTAAGGTGGAAGGATAACGGCGCAACGGTCGGAGCGGAAATTCGTTTCCGCTCCGGTTGTGCGTTAAAACAAAAAACAGAATAAGAAATACATCATCGTATTTATGGCAAGTTTAAAAAATTATCTATCCTCCTTTTTCAAAGGATTTTGGAGTTTGCTCGTCGGAATGCGTGTTACCGGCAAACATTTCGTAAGCCGAAAAGTGACGGAACAGTATCCGGAAAACCGGGCTACATTGAAAATTTCGGAGCGTTTCAGAGGTACGCTGACCTTGAAATATGACGAGAACGGGCAGCATAAATGTATCGCTTGCGGCATTTGCCAGCTGAATTGCCCGAATGGCACGATCTCGATCGTTTCGTCGAAAGTGACCGATGCCGAAGGTAAGACAAAGAAAGTATTAGACAAATATATATATGACTTGGGTAGCTGTACATTCTGTCAGCTTTGTGTATCGTCTTGCCCGCACGACGCTATCGAGTTCGTGCCGGATTTCGAGCACGCCGTGTTTACACGCGAGAAGTTGGTCAAACAGTTGAACCATCGTCCTGCGGAGAAATAATCCGTATTCATTTTTGATAATCATTTTAATATGGAACAAATAGCGAACTTGGTTATTTTTTGTTTGTTGGCAGTCGTCATTGTCGTATGTTCGGTACTGACGGTGACTACCCGCCGTATCCTGCGTGCCGCTACGTATCTTTTATTCGTACTGTTTGCCACGGCAGGAATTTATTTTCAACTCGATTATACCTTCCTGGGTGCGGTGCAGATCGCCGTATATGCCGGCGGTATCGTCGTGTTGTTCGTGTTCTCCATCCTATTGACGAGCCAGCCCGGTGAGAAGACCGGTAAGATCTCGGGCAAGAAGAAAGCATTGGGCATTTCGCTTGCCGTCGTCGGTGCGCTCCTTTGCGGCTATGCCTTGCTGACGTACCAGTTCCCCGGCGGAGTTACGATGTTGAATGCAGGAGAGGAAGTGAATATGAAAGCGATCGGACACGCTTTGATGGGCATGGATAAATACCAGTATCTGTTGCCGTTCGAAGCGTTGAGTGTTCTGCTTTTGGCTTGTATAATCGGTGGCATCATGATTGCCCGTAAAAGATAAGTGAACGATGGAAATACCTATGATAGCTTATTTGGTGTTGAGCACCTTTATGTTTTTTGCAGGCGTTTACGGTTTCGTGGCACGCAAAAATATGTTGGCGATGCTGATTTCGCTGGAACTGATGTTGAATGCTGTGGATATCAATTTCGCCGTGTTCAACCGTTACCTCTTCCCCGAGGCGTTCGAAGGATTTTTCTTCACGCTGTTTGCCATCGGTATTGCGGCGGCTGAGACGGCTTTGGCGATTGCCATCATCATCAATATTTTCCGTCACATTCAGAATGTGGAAGTGCGCAACCTTGATAAAATGAAATTTTGATTCTTATGGAATATTCAGCAATAATACTTTTGATTCCGCTATGTATGTTCCTCTTCCTCGGATTGGCGGGACATAAACTGAGCGAGCGTGTTGCCGGGGTATTGGGTACTCTCGGTATGACGGCTACCGCCGTATTGGCGTATATGGTCGCCATAGAATATTTTTCATTGCCTCGTGTCGATGGCATCCGTCCGACATTGACTCCGGTCAATTTCGAATGGTTGCGGTTTACCGAGATGCTCCACATCGATCTGGGCGTGATGCTCGATCCGATATCGGTGATGATGCTGGTTGTGATTACGACCGTGTCGCTGATGGTGCATCTGTATAGTATGGGGTATATGCACGGAGAAGTCGGCTTCCAACGCTATTTCGCGTTCCTGTCGCTTTTCAGTTTCTCCATGCTCGGACTGGTAGTGGCAACGAATATTTTCCAGATGTATATCTTCTGGGAGTTGGTAGGTGTATCGTCTTATCTGTTGATCGGATTCTATTATACGAAACCCGCAGCGGTATCGGCTTCGAAGAAAGCCTTTATCGTTACTCGTTTTGCCGACCTCGGCTTCCTGATCGGTATCCTGTTGCTCTCGTTCTTTACCGAGACGTTCGATTTCCAGACTTTGATTGCCAATCCTTCCGCCATTGTCGATACGACTGCCGGAAAAACGTTCATGGGATGTTCGGTCGCTTCGTGGGCGATGGCTCTCATCTTTATGGGTGGTGCCGGTAAATCCGCCATGTTCCCGTTGCATATCTGGCTGCCCGATGCTATGGAAGGTCCTACTCCGGTATCGGCATTGATCCACGCCGCTACGATGGTGGTTGCCGGTGTATTCTTGGTAGCCCGTCTGTTCCCGGTATATTGCGTTACGCCCGAAGTCCTCGACCTGATCACTTGGGTAGGAGCATTCACTGCACTTTATGCCGCCGTGGTGGCTTGTGTGCAGACCGATATCAAACGTGTGCTGGCATTCTCTACCATTTCGCAGATTGCGTTCATGATGGTATCGCTCGGTGTGGCAAGCAATGTGAGCGAGCATGCCGGTCTGGGTTACATGGCATCCATGTTCCACCTCTTCACGCACGCGATGTTCAAGGCGTTGCTCTTCTTGGGAGCCGGTGCGATTATCCACGCTGTGCATTCCAATGAAATGGATCAGATGGGTAACTTACGCAAATATATGCCGATCACCCATATCACGTTCCTGATTGCCTGTCTGGCGATTGCCGGTATTCCTCCGTTCTCCGGATTTTTCAGCAAGGACGAGATTCTGACCGCCGCATTCGAAAAGAGCGCATTCTGGGGCGTTTGGATGACAGCTGTTGCCGGTCTGACCGCATTCTATATGTTCCGTCTCTACTACCGTATATTCTGGTGGAGCAAACCCGATTACGGACATCACACGCCGCACGAAGCCCCGAAAACCATGTATATACCGTTGGTATTCCTCGCTTTGGTTACTTGTGTGGCTGGATTCATTCCTTTCGGACATTTCGTTACGGCATCGGGCTTGGAATACAATATCCACTTGAACGGAACGGTTGCGATAACCAGTGTTCTCGTTGCAGTGGTGGCGATTGCATTGGCAACATGGTTGTATCTGTCTGAAAACTCGAAACCGAAAGCGATGGCGGATAAATTCCGCGGTCTGCATACGGCAGCTTACCATCGTTTCTATATCGACGAAATCTATCAATTCATCACGCATAAAATCATCTTCCAGCGTATTTGTAAACCGATCGCTTGGTTCGACCGTCACATTATCGACGGCACGATGAATATGTTTGCCACTATCACCAACAGTGCGGCTTACCATATTCGCAAACTGCAATCGGGAAGCATCCAGATGTATGTTTGGATCTACTTGGCAGGAGCATTGGTTATTGCGCTCGTGGCGATCGGATTTGTATGTATGTAATTGATTGCAGGATATAAAAAATAAAATCACTATGAATTTTCTATCTTTATTTGTGCTTATTCCTCTCTTGATGATGCTCGGCTTGTGGCTGTCGAGAGATATGAAACAGATACGAACGGTAGCGGTTATCGGTTCCACGCTTCAATTGGTGCTTGCATTCGTTACATTGTTCCTCTTTATGAAAGAGCGTGCTGTCAATGATGCACCGATGTTGTTTACGAAATCGGTGATGTGGTACGAACCGCTCAATATACATTATGCTGTCGGCGTAGACGGTATCTCGGTAGCCATGCTGCTGCTCTCCGCGATCATCGTGTTTGCCGGAGTGTTCGCTTCGTGGAAAATCAATCCGCTGCCGAAAGAGTTTTTCTTGTGGCTGATCCTGCTTTCGATCGGTGTGTTCGGATTCTTTATTTCCATCGACCTTTTCACGATGTTCATGTTCTACGAAATCGCCTTGATCCCGATGTACTTGTTGATCGGTGTGTGGGGTAGCGGAAACAAGAACTATTCGGCAATGAAACTGACGCTGATGCTGATGGGTGGATCGGCACTTTTGCTGTTGAGCATTCTGGCGATCTACTACAACTCGTCTGCCGATGGAAACTACACGATGAACCTGTTGGAAATCGCCCGTAACCACGCGATACCTTTGGCACAACAATATTGGATCTTCCCGTTGGCATTTGTCGGATTCGGAGTGCTGGGAGCTATGTTCCCGTTCCACACATGGTCGCCCGACGGTCACGCTTCGGCGCCTACCGCCGTGTCGATGTTGCATGCCGGCGTGCTGATGAAACTCGGAGGTTACGGATGTTTCCGTGTTGCCATATTCCTGATGCCCGAGGCTGCTAACGAACTGGCATGGATTTTCTTGATCCTGACCGGTATCAGTGTCGTTTACGGTGCATTCAGCGCATGTGTACAAACCGACTTGAAATACATCAACGCATATTCTTCGGTGAGCCACTGCGGTCTGGTACTCTTTGCGATTCTGATGTTGAACTCTACGGCAATGACCGGTGCGGTGATGCAGATGCTTTCGCACGGTTTGATGACAGCCCTCTTCTTCGCCTTGATCGGTATGATTTACGGACGTACCCATACCCGCGATATCCGCGAGATGGGCGGTCTGATGAAGATCATGCCTTTCTTGTCGGTATGTTATGTAATTGCCGGTCTGGCTTCGTTGGGACTTCCCGGTCTGAGCGGTTTCGTAGCCGAGATGACTATTTTCGTAGGATCGTTCCAACACGCCGATCTTTTCCACCGCGTATTCACGATCGTGGCTTGTACGTCGATCGTTATCACGGCGGTATATATCCTGCGCGTGGTTGGCAAGCTGCTCTTCGGTCCGGTTCAGAACGAACATCACCGCGAGCTGACCGATGCTACGTGGTGGGAACGTTTCTCGGCGATCACGTTGGTCGTATGCGTGGCAGCGATAGGTTGTTTCCCGAACTGGATCTCCAACCTCATTCGTGAAAGTTTAACCTCTATTATCGAACGTTTATAACCTTTTCAGAATATGGACTATTCACAATTTTTGACCCTGCGCGGGGAACTGTCGTTATTGGTGGTATTCATCATACTGTTCCTCTACGACACATTCGCCCCGGTGAAAAACAGCAAGGCATTCTCGGTGACGGCTTGTCTCCTTTTTGCAGCTCATACGCTCCTTAATATCCTGCCTACGGGCGTCGCCGAGGCTTTCGGCGGTATGTATCAGACCACGCCGATGGTTTCGATGGTGAAGACGATTTTAAATATCGGTACGTTGCTTATTTTCCTGCAAGCCACAGCCTGGCTGAACAGCGACGAGGCTCGTATCCGTCGGGGTGAGTTTTACGAACTGATTCTGATTACGCTCTTCGGAATGTACCTGATGATCTCTTCGGGACACTTCCTGCTGTTCTTCGTCGGTCTCGAAACCGCTTCGTTGCCGATCGCAGCATTGGCGGCGTTCAATAAACGCGACACCGAATCGCACGAAGCCGGAGCCAAATATCTCTTTACGGCGATTTTCTCTTCGGCAATCTTCCTGTTGGGACTTTCGTTCGTGTACGGTATTGCCGGAACGCTTTATTTCAATGACCTCGCTACTTTGATACAAGCACCCAGCGCATTGCTGATTCTGGCAATCGTGTTCGTTATTGCCGGTATGGGTTTCAAAATTTCGTTGGTACCGTTCCACTTGTGGACTGCCGATGTTTATCAAGGTGCACCTACGCAGGTCACTTCCTATCTTTCCGTGATCTCGAAAGGTGCCGGTGCATTTGCGTTTCTGTTGATCCTCTTCAAGGTGTTCTCCGGAAATGTCGTTGTATGGCAATCGATTCTGTGGGCGTTGATTGTCCTGACGATTACGATCGCCAACCTTTTTGCGATCCGTCAGAAGAACCTGAAACGCTTCCTTGCTTTCTCGTCCATCTCCCAAGCCGGATATATCATGCTGGGCATTATGGCAGGCACGGCGCAAGGTATGGCTGCTTTGGTTTACTATGTGTTGGTATATATCTTCTCCAATCTGGCGGCTTTCGGTGTCATCTCGGCGATCGAACATCATTCGGGCAAAGTCGATATGGACGACTACAAAGGTCTGTATAATACCAATCCGAAACTTAGCGTGGTGATGATGCTGGCGATGTTCTCGTTGGCGGGTATCCCTCCGTTTGCCGGATTTTTCAGCAAGTTCTTTATCTTCGCCTCTGCGGCGCATTCCGGATTCTACGTGTTGGTATTTATCGCCTTGTTGAATACGATCATCTCTCTCTACTACTATCTGTTGGTGGTGAAAGCGATGTTCATTCATCAGGACGAATGCCAGATCTCTACGTTCCGGAGCGATAATGCTACACGACTGAGTTTGTTGATCTGTGTAGCCGGTATCCTCTTGCTGGGTATTGTCAGCTCGGTATTCGGCGAACTTTCCGCTCTCTCCGTATTTAACGGATAATCTAAACGATATAATCGGCAAGGCGGGTTTCCCTGTGGAGACCCGCCTTGTTCGTTTTCGGCTTGCCGGAGTGTCTTCATGTCCAATCTGCTGCGTTGCGGATTAAGCCGTTTCAGTAGAGGACTGTTTCCTTCGACCTCGGTGTTTTTGTTTATGCTGATGCACAGCACGGGGTTGCACCAGAACTTTTGTTTTGACACACTCCCTTCCTGCTGTATTTTGTGAACAAGTCGCGAATCCGGGGTGTTTCGTTAGCATATCGTGACACGAATGTAACATCACTGTAATATCAATCTTTTTCCTTTGCAGCAAGGAAAAAGTGTATAAAACGAGATATGGAAACATTTTATCTGGCGATTGTAGTTTTTATTTTCATTATCGCCGTATTCGACCTGATGGTCGGAGTGAGTAATGATGCGGTGAATTTTCTGGCATCGGCGGTAGGGGCGAAAGCGGCATCGTTCCGGGTGATTATGGTAATCGCCGCGTTCGGAATCTTTATCGGTGCCTCTATGTCGAACGGTATGATGGATATAGCCCGGCATGGAATCTACCAGCCGCAGTATTTTTATATGAACGAGATCATGTGCATACTGCTGGCGGTGATGCTTACCGATGTGGTGTTGCTCGACGTGTTCAACTCGCTCGGATTACCTACGTCTACTACGGTCTCTATGGTTTTCGAATTGCTGGGAGGTACGTGCGCCATTGCGATCTTGAAGGTGGCGGGCGATCCGTCGTTGGCGTTGGGAAATCTGATCAATACCGACAAGGCATTGCAGGTGATCATCGCGATCTTCACATCGGTCGCTATCGCGTTCTTCTTCGGTGTTGTGGTGCAGTACCTTGCCCGAATCCTGTTTAAATTTAATTATCGTCGTCAGTTGCGTTATTTCGGAGCTTTGTTTGCCGGATTTGCCGTGACGGCGATCATTTATTTTATTTTCTTCAAAGGCTTGAAGGAGTCGGCGTTGCTTACCCCCTCTGTCCGGGAGTATATGTACAGCCATACGGCAATGTTGCTGGCTATCTGTTTCGTCGCCTCTACGGTAATTATGCAGATATTGCAGTGGTGCAAGGTCAATGTGTTGCGTATAGTCGTTCTGTCGGGTACGTTCGCTTTGGCTTTGGCTTTTGCCGGAAACGACCTGGTGAACTTTATCGGTGTCCCTTTGGCGGGATATTCTGCCTATATGGATTTCGTGCAGAATGGGGCAGGTGCATCGCCCGACGGCTTTTTAATGACCTCCCTTGCCGGATCGGCTTCTACGCCGCTTATATTTTTGGTCGGAGCCGGAGTGCTGATGGTGATAACCTTGTTCACCTCGAAAAAGGCGCAACACGTGGTGAAGACATCGGTCGATCTCTCCCGGCAGGATATGGGACAGGAGAGTTTCGGAACCTCTTTGTTGGCACGCCGGTTGGTGCGTCTCTCTACCAATGCGATTTCGTATGTGGTGAACATTACTCCGCCGAAAGTTCGTAATTGGGTAGCATCCCGGTTCGATACGGACGATATGGTTTTGGAGAACGGAGCTGCGTTCGATTTGCTGCGGGCTTCGGTCAATCTGGTATTGGCGAGTCTGTTGATTGCCGTAGGAACCTCTCTGAAATTGCCGTTATCGACCACCTACGTGACGTTTATGGTGGCGATGGGTACTTCGTTGGCTGACCGGGCTTGGGGGCGTGAGACGGCTGTATTTCGCATCACAGGCGTGGTCTCCGTTATCGGTGGATGGTTCATTACTGCCGGAGCCGCGTTCCTGATCTGTTTTATCGTAGCCCTGTTGATTTTCTACGGCGGTACGGTAGCGATTGTCTTGCTGGGTGTGCTTGCGGCATATTTGCTTATTCGCAGTCAGTTGCAATATAAACGGAAAGAAAAAGAAGCGAAGCGGAAAGATGTACTGGCACAACAGATGCTCGACAACAAGGATAGCGAGCGGGCTTTGGTGCTGTTGCGGAAATATACGGAGGAGGAGATGTCGAAACTGCTTTCGTGGAGTGCTGACACTTACGACCACATGGTACGAGGGTTCATGGGCGAGAGTTATCGCATGTTGCGGCGTACCTACAACGATATAGAAGACGAGCGGATCTATTTCAAGGATGTGAAACGTTTGGGAACCATAGGCGTGTCGCGGCTGTACGATACGGATGGTTTGGAGAAAGGTCTCTATTTCTATCAGGGCATGGATTTTGCCTCCGATATTATTCATGCTATCAAACGGATTTGTGAACCGGTACTCGAACATATCGACAATAATTTCACTCCGTTGCAGGAGCAGGCACGCGACAGTTTCCTGCCGGTTGCCGGGAAGTCGGTCGATTTCATGAAGAAAGCATCCGACGCTATCGGAGAACAACGGGAAGACTTGATGCATTTGTATACCGAAGGCAACCGCCTGATCAACCAGCTGGCGGTATTGAAGCGCGAACAGATCCGCCAGATGCGGGAAGATACGCACTATTTCAAGGTGAATATGGTCTACCTTACATTGATACAGGAGTCGCAGAATGTATTGGCTACGACCATTAACCTGTTGAAGATCAATGCCCGGTTTCAAGGCGCAGGCATGAGGGCTTAGTCAAATGGAATGATGTTGTGATAAAGGGAGAACAACGTCAAGAGGCAGGATGAAATTTCCGATCCGGATTTTCTTCCTGCCTCTTTATCTGCTTTTTAGGGGGCTTGCGTTATTTTTTCGTACTCTTCTTCGGGGAAGCCGAGACGGTTCGGGACTTGGCGGCTTGTTTTTCCTTTACCGGCTGTTCCGGATTCTTTTTAGCGGTGCTTCGCGTTTTTTTCGGTTTGGCTTTCAGCCGCAATACCTGAGCCGTACGAGAGGGGATATAGAGTTTAAGCCACTCTTTTTTCTCCTTTTTGTAGAGCGGATCGGGCTGTGTGAAATGGACGACGCTTTTGTCGATCATGCCGAATCCTCCGAATTCGGGATCGTCGCTGCTCAGTTCTGCAACGTATTCGCCCGGTTCGGTGAGTATGCCGTAGTTCTCGAACGATTTGCAGGGATGGAAGTTGAAGATAAATACGAGGTCGCCGCGACGGAATGCCAGAATCTGGTCGCCGTCGTTTTCCCACAACTTGACGACCGGTGTTTTTTCGAATCCGTTTTCCTGCCGGATGAGTTGCACCATAGCATGGTCGAACTCGTTGAGGTATTCGTATTTCAGTTCCTTGCGATCTACCAGACTCCATTGGCGGCGGGCGTATTTATACGACCAGCCGTTGCCTTCGCGCGGGAAGTCGATCCATTCGGGATGTCCGAACTCGTTGCCCATGAAGTTGAGGTATCCTCCATTTATCGAAGCCAGTGTCACGAGGCGGATCATTTTGTGCAATGCCATGCCCCGGTCTACCGTGTAGTTGCGGTCATCTTTCATCATGTGCCAGTACATGGCGGCATCGATCAGCCGGAAGATGATTGTTTTGTCTCCCACCAACGCCTGATCGTGGCTTTCGGCATAGTTGATCGTTTTTTCGTCGGAGCGACGGTTGGTCAGTTCCCAGAATATGGCAGTCGGATGCCACTCTTCGTCCTTTTTCTCTTTGATGATTTTGATCCAGAAATCGGGTATGCCCATTGCCATGCGATAGTCGAATCCGATACCGCCCGATTTGAACGGGGCAGCCAGACCGGGCATACCGCTCATCTCCTCGGCAATGGTAATGGCATTCGGGTTTACTTGGTGGATCAGCTCGTTTGCCAGTGTCAGGTAGGTGATGGCATTCGTGTCTTGCCCGCCGTTGTAATAGTCGTCATACGAGCAGAATGCCTGTCCGAGTCCGTGATTGTAGTAGAGCATGGAGGTAACGCCGTCGAACCGGAATCCGTCGAACTTGAATTCTTCCAGCCAGTATTTACAGTTGGACAGCAGGAAGTGCAGTACTTCGTTTTTTCCATAGTCGAAGCAGAGCGAATCCCACGCGGGGTGCTCCCGGCGGCTGTCGCCGTAGAAATATTGGTTGTACGAACCGTCGAACCGTCCCAACCCTTCTATTTCATTTTTTACGGCATGCGAGTGTACGATGTCCATGATGACGGCGAGACCCAGCCGGTGGGCTTCATCTATGAGGGCTTTCAGATCGTCGGGCGTACCGAAACGCGATGACGGTGCGAAGAAACTGGATACATGGTATCCGAACGAACCGTAATAGGGGTGTTCCTGTATCGCCATGATCTGAATGGCGTTGTAACCCATTTTGGCGATACGGGGCAGGATATTCTCTTTAAATTCGTTGTACGTGCCTACCCGTTCTTCTTCCTGTGCCATACCGATGTGGCATTCGTAAATAAGCAGAGGCGATGTATTCGGCACGAATTTCGTCTGGCGGAAACGGTAGGGACGTTCCGGATTCCACACCTGTGCGGAGAAGATATAGGTCTTTTCGTCTTGAACGACACGGGTTGCCCATGCCGGAATCCGTTCTCCTTGACCGCCATGCCAGTGTACCGACAGTTTGTAAATATCCAGATGCCGCAGTTCCGTTTCTTTCAGTTTTATTTCCCATACCCCCAAGCCGATCGGAGACAGTTGGTATTGAGGCATTTCTTTCCATTGCGAGAAGTTGCCGATCAGATAGATGTCGGTGGCATTGGGTGCCCATTCGCGGAAAGTCCATCCCGTATCGGTTTTGTGCAATCCGAAATAGAGATAGCCGTTGGCGAAATCCGATAGGTTATTACTACCCCCGGTCAGCGTTTTCATCATGTTCAAGGCTTGTTGATGCCTGCCTTCGATAGCCGGAGCAAAAGGTGCCAACCACGGGTCGTCTTTAATGATTTTGAGGGATTTCATATTGCTATTGTTTATTATGCCGTTATCGCGATATCCGGATTCTGGCATAAGGGTGTTTTTCTGAAAATTATATTTTAATTTTTGATTCCCAATAAACGCTGCGCCTCGGCATAATCCATTCAAGTTTTACATGATGGTTTCTGCACTCGGTTTGCAGCTTATGTTAAATTACAAATTCTACCGGAAAGATGAAGCCCTTTCCGGTAGACAAATGTAAACAATAAATATGGTAAATCCTATGTGCCGGGCAGAAAAAAGAGAATAATGACGTGTTATTCCGCCATTAATGCCACCCGTTTGATCTCGTCGGGCTGGTATCCGCTGCGTATCCTCCATTCCTGCGGATACAGATTGTTCGACCGGTTGCCGATATTTTTCACCCAACCGAGCGGCGATCCTTCGAATGTGAGCAGTATATATCCTTTGGGCAGACCGGCAGGCAATTGTATCGTTTCGCGCCGTAAATAGGCGAGAGCCGAGGTGAGGTCGATGTCGGCACAGTGTATTTGCGAGCGGTTCAATTCGGTGGAAAGTGCCAGTGCCTGACTGGGGATGTAGTCGTTCCCTTTTACGGAAGCCATCGGTATGCCGGCATGCAGCAGGTTTACCGTCGATTGCAGCAATGTGTAGTCGCGGTAGAATGTTTCGGGAATGGCGGTTACCCGATCATCTTGTGCGATGCACCGGAACCGTTCGGGCGACAGTAGTTTTTGAGTCAGGTCTTTGGGGACAGATGGCGTTGCGGTTTTCTGTTTGTTGCGCTTCAACCGTTTTTCCGCTTGTGCGTACAATTGTTCCCTGTCGTCCGTTTCTCCGTCGGGTTTGCGCAGTACGCACATAAAGATACCTTCGCCTCGGGTAAGATGCGGCATGAACCGGTAGACGGGACGGTTGCCTGCGGCTGCACCCCGGATGCCCCATTCCGGGCAAGTCTCTACCGGCAGCGGTTCGGCATCAAATTCCCGGCAAAGATATTCCACCATATCTTCGTTTTCTTCCCGGTTGTAGGTGCAGGTGCTGTATATCAGCAGTCCGCCGGGGCGGAGGGCATTCCATATCTGCGACAATATTTCGCGTTGCCGTGCCGCACATTGAGCGACGTTTTCGACCGACCATTCCGTTCGTGAGGCTTCGTCTTTCCGGAACATTCCTTCGCCGGAGCAGGGGGCATCGACCGCCACCACGTCAAAATAGTGGGTGAGCCGGGCGAAGTCGCCCGCTTCATTGTTGGATACGAAACAGTTTGCCGCTCCCCATTTGGCGATATTTTCAGCCAATATATGCGCCCGGTTGCGGACGATCTCGTTGCAGACGACAAGACTGCCTTCGGGCAACGAGGCGATCGCGTCGGTCGATTTGCCGCCCGGAGCGGCGCAAAGGTCGAGATAGCGCACCGGCGATTGTACGTATTGCCGTATGACATGCCCGAGAAACATCGAAGAGGCTTCCTGTACATAGTACATACCGGCATGAAAATGCGGATCGAAAGTGAATGTATATCGTTCGGGAAGATAATATCCTTCTTTTGCCCATGCTACACGCTCGTATGTATCGGCAGGGTGTGCCCCTTTCAACGGATTGAACCGGATACTTACGGGCGGTTCGGAGTCGATCGCGTCGATCAACTGCCGGTATTCTTCGGGAAACAGCACTTGTGTGCGCCGGATAAAGGCTTCGGGTAGTGACATGTCGGTTGTATTTTAAACTTTTAGTTTTCAATAAACATTACGGCATAAACCATTCAAGTTTCACTTGCTCTCTTCTGTGCTCGGCTTGCCGTTTATGTTGAATGATGCTGCCGCTTTCGGAACCGGACTGTTCCGGAGGCATAGCTTATCTATTGCAAACATACATAAAAACCGGAGTTTTTTATGTATGTTTGCAGCATTATAATCGAGTAGTTATGTCACCTGTAAAAGCGGCTTTATATTTGATACCCGTGCCTCTGGGCGAAACTGCCATAGAACGGGTATTACCCGAATACAACCGGACGATCATTGCCGGTATCCGTCATTATATTGTGGAAAATGTGCGCAGTGCCCGCCGATTCTTGCGAAAGTCGAATCCGGATATTCAGATCGACGATCTGACATTCTATACCCTCAACCAGCATACATTGCCCGAGGAGGTATCCGGTTATCTCGAACCGCTGAAAAACGGCGAGCCGGTCGGGGTGATTTCCGAAGCGGGGTGTCCGGCGATTGCCGATCCGGGAGCGGATGTCGTGGCTATGGCGCAACGGGCAGGGCTTCCGGTCGTTCCGTTGGTCGGACCTTCGTCTATCCTGATGTCGATGATGGCTTCGGGATTCAACGGACAAAGTTTTGCGTTCCACGGATATTTGCCGATCGAACCTGCCGACCGGGTGAAAAAGATAAAACTGTTGGAACAGCGGGCTTGGAACGAGTCGCAGACCCAGATATTCATAGAAACACCTTACCGTAACCACAAACTGGTAGAGGATCTGGTACGGAGCTGCCGTCCGCAAACCCGCCTTTGCGTAGCGTCGAATATCAGTTGCGAAGACGAATACATCCGCACCTTGTCCATTCGCGAGTGGAGCAAGGCGAAATACGACCTGCATAAAAAACCGACCATCTTCCTGCTGTTCAAGTAAGTCGGTGTGCCACAGTGCCCGATCTGCTGCGTCTTGCATCTTAATCATTCAGACGCAATGTATCGGGTTTTTTTCCCGACAAGCCCCATATTTCCGTGCGGGACACTTCTGGCACGGGAACCGTACCAAAAAAGCGATCCAGAACAAATCGTTCTGGATCGCTTTTTTATTCAATCCGGATGTCCCGGCTTATACGTTTTTCTTTTGCTTTTCAAATCCGAATGTGAAGTTCACGCCGAAGTTTACGTTGAATCGGACCGAATTTACCGGGATTCCCTGCTTGCCGAACGTATTGACTATGTAGTCGCTGCCGATGAAGAAGTTGAACCCTTTCGGGCAGAAGTGCAGTATCAGCCCTGCGGAATGGCCGAGCGTGGAAAGCGATCCGTCGATTGTGGCATGGAACCACGACACGGGACGGAAGTTTACCGACAGCATGGCTTCCGTCCATGTTTTGGGCGTATCGAAGTAGGTCGATGAGAGCAATCCGAATGAAATCTTGTTTCGCAGTATCGCATACTCCGCACCGATACGCATGGTCGGTGCCAGCCAGATACTCCGATTCGAAGTGCCTTTGTCGTAGAGCTTGATCATCTCTTCCAGATCGTCGCCCATGTTTTCCAGCTCCTGATCGAAGTTGTCGCCGCCTAAATTCTCGAAGCCTTTGAACGAGAACTCTTTGCTCGGATCGGTCTCTGCCCGGCGCGTTTTCCATTGCAGGAATCCGATGTCGGTAACGGCTGCCGACAAAGTCAGGTTCTTGATCGGTTTGTAGGTTGCACCCAGATCGATAGCACCGCCGTATCCCGGAATATTGAACGAGTCGAAAGCGATATTGTCGTTGAAATCGATGTCCGACGACCCGTCGTTGTTGGGTTTGAGCCGTATGGCTTCTATCGGAGTCTGAATTTCGAGGTAGCCGCTTTGCTTGATTTTCCATTCATCTTCGCTCATGGTCAGCGTCATTTTCTCGATATTCAGTTTGGCGCGGGCTACGCCTACCAATCCTTTCAATTTGGCTCCGACAGTCCACCGGTCGTTGATCTGGTGGGCATGACCGAGGGCTATCTCCACGTAATTGTTGGTCGATACGCTTAAATTACCGAGGTCGTATTGTGTCGTTCCCGTTTCGCTGTTTCCGTTTTTTATAAAGGCAAACAGATCTTTGGGCAGATATACGCCGGTCTGGCTTTTCAAAGAGATTTCGAACGAGTTCGAACCGCCCCATGCACGGAATCCGAAAGAAAGGATATTCATGTTCAATCCGACTTCCAGCGAATTGATGTCCGAGAGTTTCCCCAAGAATTTTTCGGAAGATATGTTGGGGTGCAATCCGGTAAGCAATTTGTCTCCTTCCGGAAAGAGGAACGTGCTGACACCCATGTTCGAATTGATGCCGATTTTCGTTCCGCCGATCGTCGGAAGGCTGATGTAGCCCGATTTGGCTACGAATGCGGGGTTCAGCGTATGCCGTACGGGCATGCGTTCCATAAAGTAAGCCCCGTTCAAGGTCTGTGCGGAGAGGGCGGATGCACCCAGCAGGAGGGCTACCCCCAATATGATTTTATAATTATTTGTTTTCATAATGCTCTTATTCTTTGCTTATCTCGTCCAAGTCGATTGTGATGCCGTCGGGTATAACGGCACGGATGTTTTTAATCAGTAAGAAATCGTTCTGGTTCAATGTACCTCCGTGCTCGGATGTGACGATGATTTCGAATTTCAACTGTTCGAGACGTTCCAGCGCATCGGATTCGGTGTTGAGTTTCAGTGTGATGGCAAGCGGAGCACCTTCGGTCTCGTCGGTTGCCGGTATCTTGCCGTCGTTTTCTATTTCGACAGCCAGTTCTTGCTCGCTGATTCTCACCCCCCGGTCGTCGTACGGCTCGACGTTCAGTTGCAGGTCCAGAGGCAGGGTGTTGATCGTTTCGCCTCTCAATCGGAGCGACGAGATGTCGTAAGACGTTATGTCCGACAGATCGCTTTTCAGCCCGTCGATAGAGTCGTTGTAGGCAATCCGGAATGCCGGTCCGAACGAGAAGGGCACATCTACCGAGTAGGCGATGTTTACCGTTTTGTTTCCGTTGCCGAGTTCGACGAACTGGCTGGCGTCATCGCTTCCGGCAGTGGCTTGCGGAACTTCCAGTTCCAGTTTGTCCGGAATCTGGCTCAACAGTTCGTCCAGATTGTTTACGCCTTGGATTTTTCGGTTCGGGTATTTTTCGCGATATTCATCTTCTTTCCCTTTCGGAACCAACGTGATGAGGGTAGTCGCGTCGCCTTCGGCATGCAGCGAAGTCGATACTCTCCGTTCTACGGCAGCGGTCTCGCCTTGATAAGGCGTGATGCGCAGATCGACATCTATCGGCAACCCGATCGGGTTTTCCAGATCGAGCGATAAGGCTATGTCGTCCAAGTCGAGCCGTATGTCATCTCCTTTCAAGAAGTCGGGGATGTCGTTGAACTCGATCAACTGGTTGAAGTCGGCGGTTTCGAGATTCATTTTACCCGATATTTTATATACTTCCATGGCGGGGATGCGCAGGTTGGAAGATACGAATACATTGGCATTGCGCAGATCGTCGATGGTGGTTTCGGCACCTTCCGGCACGGATACATGTCCCGATACACCGAGGTGGTCGTTAATCGAGATCTGATGAAGCTGGTCTATTTCCGGAGCATGGATACCGTCGATACGAAGATCCAGTTCGAATGTTGCCTGCGTGTTGTTGATTTCGATGATGTGCGAATTGACTGCGACATCCCATTTCCCGGTTTCGTCTTGGGTGATTCCGGAAATCATCCGGTCCTGTTGCTCGCTGAATATCAGCAGTTCCGGGAATTTTACGTGGAAGTTCGACAACACCAGTTGGGTGACTCCTTCCGGAACGCCGGTGATATCGACGGCGAATACCGCCGTAATACCTTCGCTTTGAGGATTTTCACGCACGTAAGCCCGGTTTATTTTTTCGACTTCTGCCGGCACTTCGGTCGATTCCGATACGAAGTCGGTCTGCTCGTCGAACGATACGGAGAATTGCACCGGTACTTTGATGTCGCCGACATTTCCGTAGCCGGGAATAGTGATTTCGGGAACATCCGGTACGTCGAAGTTGTTGATACTTGCGGTGATCACTTCCGGTACGATTGCGGGCACCGTTATGGCATCCAATGTAAATTCGGTACTGATCTTGTCTTCCTGCGACAGTTTGTAGTTTCCCCGGCCGTCTACCTGAATAAAATCGTCCCCGTCGTTTACTTCAAGAATATCTTTCATCCAAATGGTATCGGTCGATCCTAAGGGGATCGCCAGCTTGCCGATGTTGATCGTCGTGTCGATCTCTTTGTCCAGATCGTAGCGATCGTCACACGATGAAATGCCGGATACCAGCACGACTGCGGAAATTAAAGCGCATGGTGCGAATATCTTTTTTGTTGTAGTCATTATAATAATTTTTTTTTATTTGATCTAAAAAGGGTTATCTGTTTTTGCAACGCAGAGATAGCGAAAGGCGGGGGCAGAGTCGAATTTATTTGAACTATGCCGGGCCGCATCCTATATTCGCGTGGTGCAAAGATATATAAAAAAACAACAAGCAATCTTTTTTTTGACAAGAAAAGTGGAATAAATTCTAATGCTTAATACTCTTGCGTTTTAACGACTTGCAAAAAATATACACGTTTTTGTATGGAATTATGTTAAAAAAACAGGACGGAATTTTCCATATTCCGCCCTGTATATGATTGTATAGTCGGGAAGCCGTTATTTTCTATTCCGGCTTTATGTTAATTTCTCCTCCCGCGCTGTGTGCGCTGAATTGCGGTGCATAATAGCATTGTATGTCCGCGATGCCGGTGGCGTAATCTCCGCTGTTGGTCACGTTCGCTTCGTATTCTACGGTATAGGTGCCTTGCGGAACGAACTCGAAGAAGAAGTTCACGGACGCATCTTTGGGTTCGTAGTAGTATGCCAGCGGGGTGCGGTACTCGAAATGCGGCAGGACATTTGCCGGTTCGAATCCGGCGGGACGCTGGTCGGTCAGTACGACATAGTTCATGGCTTGTCCTACGCGCAATGTGAAGCGGATCCGGATTCGGTCGCCCACCTTCAACGGTTCGGTTTCCGTTACGGGACGGTAGCTCTCGCCGGCATTCGTCACGGTGCGGCGATAGTAGGTGCGTTCGATCGACAGGGTTTCGTTCGATGAGGCTTTTACCTGCCGGCTGTTTTCGGTGTATTGCCAGTAGATACCACCCCACGACGGGTGTTTGCTTGTGCCGCCGATTTTCACCCGGGCATCGGCAGGGGTGACATCGCTGCCGTCGCGTACGATTTTTTCGTATCCGGTAAACGGCGCGGCATCGGATGCCGGCAGGGTATCGTTGCCCCAGATGATTTGCCGGTCGGTAGCCGGGCTGCCGTCGATCCATGCCGAACCGCTTTGCAGGAGGAACCGGACGGCATCGGCTGTTTCGGCGCTATTGCCCCACGATTGCGTCTGTTTTTGCGACAGCAGCCATTGGCGCATGGCATCTATTTCCTGAACGGGAGCACCAGCCGTAACGAATGCCTCGTACAAGGCGCAATTGGTGCGCAGTGCGCTGTAATTGCTGTAAATCGCCCGGTTGTTCGCCCAATACATTCCTTTCTGTTGCGACCGGGTGGCGTATTGCCGCAGCGACCGGATAATCCGTTTGCCCCAAGCCGTGTCGCCGGTGCGGAAGGCGATTTGTGCGGCAAAGGCTTTGCCGATGAGCGATTGCCGGTTCCACTCTTTTTTCAGCCGGGCGAGTTGGGCGTCGTATTTGGATGCGACATCACTCTCCATCGGCAGGGCGGAATAGAACGAACGCACATAGAGATAATACAGGTCTGTGTCGGACAAAGTAGTGCGGACTGTTTGCGGGCGAACGAACTCTTTGTCGATGTACCGGACTGCTTTTTGTTCCATGTCGCGCAATATATCGGGCAATATCACGGTGGCGGCGGAATCTGTGCGGGCAAGCATTTCGAGGGTATGCAGCGTGATGTACAGGCTGCTTCTGCTGTTTTTCAGCCAGCTCCAACCGCCGTCGGGCTGTTGCCATTCTTGTAGCCTCAGTATCGCTTTTCGGTATTCCGCTTCCGCACGGTTGGCATTCAACAGATCGCGCAATTGCCGTATCCGGGCGGTTTGCGAGGCGGCATCGTCGCTCCACGGGGTTTCGTCGGTCAGTAACCGTTTCAAGTCGGGATTCTTGTCTAACGGCGATTCCATCGGGTCGGAGCCGTTGTCGTTCCATATACGTAAAGCCTCGGCGAGTGCCGGATTGTCGCGCACGATACGGAGCGATACGCTTTGACCGTAGAGCGCACCGGCAATTTGCGTAACGGTGGCATACTCTTGTGTATTCAGCGTCGGTAATGCCCACACGGCATACCACGTCGGATTGTCGCAGTATTCCAATACCATTCTGCGGGTAATCAGTGACGGGCTCTGGCATTTTTCTTCCATGTCGGATAGCGTGACTGTGCTTTGTCTGTTGCCCGACGGAATGAAGAATTGCCGGCTTTCGGTGACCGGAATGTGCGACGGCAGTACCGGCAATACGGTTTGTTCTCCGTCGGTATAGGCGGGCGAAACGGCTTTGACGCGGAATCCTAACAACAGGGCGGATTCGGGGACGGCAACCGGATATTCGACGGTTTGCGTGTGCGTACCTGCTATACGGAATGCGATGGTGTCGCGTCGCACGACTGCATCGGTGTAGGGGTCGAACCATTCGCCGACAGAGATTCCGTCGAGGATCGAGTCCGTACGGTTTTGCAGGGCTACCGGGACTACGGCTTTATCGCCTTGCCGTACGAAGCGGGGGAGATTCGGTGCTACCATCAACGGTTTGCTCGATATGGCGGATTGCCGGAACGAGCCGTATTTCAGGTCGGGTGTATAGGCGAGTGCCATAAAATCCCATTCCGTATTGCTGCCGGGTACGGTAAATTCGACGGCGATCTCGCCCCGGTCGTTGGCTCGCAGATGCGGATAAAAGAATGCGGTGGTCTGGTCGGTTTCCCGATAGGCGAACGGGGTTTTCGTTCCGGCTTCCGCGTATTTGGCTTCGGTGCCGGTTGCGGCGGTTTCGTATCGGGGCGCGGCTTCATCTTCGGCGGCCGTTACCTCCATGGCGCTGTCGAGCATTGCCATGCTGTTTTTCAGCAACGGTTTGCCATAGTCGGACACGGGGGAAGCCCACCGGAAGAACGATTGGTATTGGATGAACCGGAACCGGTCGTAGGTCAAAGGCGTGTAGCGGAGATTGCCCGTTTCTCTCGGGTAAAGTCCGATGCTTTGGTCGTAATTGCCCGAAATGCGTACCGATGCCGGTATCGTCGTGTTGTAACGCGGGGCGAAATACCAGTTGTGGTAGGCGAGGCTGTTGAGCGAAGCATCGAACATTTCGCAAAGGAACATCGCGGGAACGGGATTCCCTTGTGCATCGTGTACGGTGAATTGCCAGTGTTCGCGGTCGCCCGGTTGTATGCGGTCGCGGAACGATTGAGCCGAGATCGTGAGCCGGCGTTCGGGTTCGTTGCGGACGATCCGGACGTCATCCCGGTACAGTTTTCCCTCTTTTACGGTAAAGACCTGTAATTGCAGTTCGGGGTCGTACCCTTTGGAATAGAAGAATTTCAGGCTTGTACATTTGTTGTGCAGGGCTGTCTGTCCCGACAGAATGATCTGTCGGGAATCGTACAGGACATAGAACAGGTAGCCCGGTTTGTCGGACGATCCGAAGCGGACAGTCGCCTCTTGTTCTGCCTCGCATACGATTTCCTTTTCGGGAACCCATAAGTGGCTGGCAACCGGTGGCTTTTTATCTTGGGCGGAATAGAGTACGATGTTTTGCGATGCCTCGATTTCGAATCCTTTGTCATCGAGCGCGGAGGCGACGATGCGGTAGGCGCCGGAGGGGAGTTTGTTCCAGTCGGTATTCCATACGGTTTCTCCTGCCGGGAGTTGCACCGAAGCTACTGCCTTGCCGGTTTTCAGGCTGTCGGCGGGCGTGTCGTATTTTCCGTCGGGGATGAGCGGATAGAGCGTGACGCGGCAGGCTTTATCGAGTTGCTTCCCGGAAAAATTAGCGATACGTACCTGTATGCGGGCAGGCTTCTGCCTGTCGATATAGGTGGAGTTGCCTGCCGAGATTTCGATTTGGAACGGTTTGTCTCCCACGGTTACCGACGTGTTGCCCGTAATGGTTTCGCCGAGGGCATTGGTGACATGTGCCTCTATCAGATAATAGCTCGGGTAAAAGTGGCGCGATTCGGAAACTTCGGGGATGAACGACAGGGTGAATTTCCCGTCGTTGTCGCTACGGGTCTCGCCCGTACAGACGGTTTCGCCCCATCGGGAAACCGAATAGACGACTGTGGCATTGGCTTGCGGTACGCCCGCATAGTTGATTGCTGTTCCTTGCAGATGTATCGGCTGGTCGGGCAACAGTTCTCCTTCGGGAGCTGTGAATGCCACTTCGAATGCCGGCCGTTTGTATTCCGCTACTAAAAACGACAGTTGCTGCCGGTGGAACGATTCGCCCTCAGCCGACAGGGTGAAGCGTCCGGTCATCCCTTCGGCGGGTAATACGAACGAGCCGGACAATGCCCCGTAGTTGTCGGTAGTGCATTCTGCGCTGGCAATTTCTTTCCGGTTGGCATCGTTGAGCCGGACGGTGAAGGTACGGTTCGGGAGAATTTCTTGCGTTTCGTTTCCGATTTTGTAAGCTATACCTGCAAAGTGTACGGTCTGCCCCGGACGATATACCGAAGCATCGGTAAACAGTTGCAGCTGGTTTTCTTCCCGGCTCGGTGTGGAGGTATATTGCCGGAGGTAGACGAATGGCGAAGCATCGTCGTCCTTGCGGTAGGCTTGTACCGATATATTCCGGTAATAGGGAATCTTCTCTTTTATCTCGAATATACCGTGTTTCCCGGTAACGCCTAATTCGGAAAGTCGGTCGTTTCGGGAGTCGTATGTCCGCAGGGCGACGTGGCTTTGCGGCTTGCCGGTTTTAAAATCGACAACGGCTATTTCCTGCCGGTCGCCGATCGTGCGGACAATCGTGGAGAGACGGGTGACGGAGAAGGTTGCCGACCCTTTCTGCATATCTTCTCCCGCTTCGGTTTCCAACGTGTAAAGGCCGCAGGGCAGTTCGGGCAATACGATTTGCAGCGGACGCAGTTCGAACATCAGCGTGTCGGCAAAAGTATAGTCGCGGCTATATACCCGGTGTCCGGGTTTCAGCCGGTCGGGAACACCTCCGGCAGGAATGGTGTCGTGCCGGTAGATATTGACAGTCAGCCGTTGTATGTTTTTGTATTCGATTTCTACGGTTTGTCCGGTACCGGGATAGAGAATACTCGGAATTCGGTTGAGGTAGGTGGCTGCGGCTGTCAGCGAGCGGTATTCCGATTGCAGGCAGTCGATACGGAAATAGTCGGGGTATCGGGCGATCCACTGCTCGCATTGTGCGGCGCACTCTTTTTTGGCGGCGTAGTCGGCGGCATAGATATGCTGTGCCCGTGCGATTACGATTTCGACGGAATAGGGTTCTGTGCCGTATTCCGTGAGCATAGCCGACAACAAATCCCGGTATTGCCGGTCGTTCTCTTTCTGTCGCGATGCCGGCAGCAGGTTAAACAGCCATTCGAGGCGGTCGAGCGTCCACATCATGCCGGCGGCATTGTTTCCCGTCGAACGGTGGAATAGCGATAGATTCCGGTAAATCTGTAAGATTTCCTGCATGGCGGGATTCGTTACTCCGGTATATTCCTTTTCCGAAAATTCTTTGTCTCCGACAAATGCTTCTTGTGCGACAGAGGCATAGCCTCTTTCCCGGGAGGCTTGATCCTTCAACAATGTCAGGGATTCGCCTGCGATGAAATCGTATAGGGTAGGACGAAACAGACGGTTCCCGTTTCCCGCTACGAACAGGTTGCTGTATGCCGATACGGGTGTTTGTTGCAATTTTGTCTGCGGTTGCAGGGCTTCGCTTATGAGCGACCGGATTTTTTCAGCAAACATCTGCGGACTCCATAGAATCAGATCGGCTGGGTCGGTTTCGATCAAGTCTTCTTGTTGTTCGATTTCCGCCCGGTGCCGCTGGTAATACGAATGGTACAACTTGGCGCACAGCAGACGTAGCATGCTTTGCTCGGTTTGCGACGGAGCGTCTTCGGCATATTGCTCTATTTTGAGCAGTTGGGAAGGTAAACTGTCGGTATCGATCAGGCATTGTGCTGTGGTTTCGATCAGCAAGGCTTCTATGATCCGCGGTCCGTCTTTTTCCCGAATGGCTTTTGCTAAGACGGTTTGCGATTCGGCAAGAAGGTCGCGGGGCGATTCGAGGAGTCGTATTTCCGTCGAGTCGATAGCTCCCGTCGTACTTTCGGCGGCGAGAACCTGTGCGGGAGAAGCCCATAGCAGGCATGCCGCAAGAGGAAGAATCATTCGTTTCATAATCGATTCTGTTTATAATTCCGATAAATCAATATGTATTAGACTTGCCATTTGTGCAAAAGTAAAAAATAATCGGCAATTTGTTACGAAACCGGGCGGGAATGGCTTGTCTTGGGCAGACCTATAACAAACGGAGGGGGCGGGATTGTTCGAAGAAACGGTTTCGATAAGCCGGGGGTGCCGAAATGAAATTTTCGATGCAACCCCTTTTCGATGCGTTAGAATGTCTAAGATGCAGGGCATCGAGGATGAGGACGACAGGAGCTTACCAACGTAAACGACATAGTCCGAATTCCGATGGCAACGCAGCAGATTGGATATTATGACACATCGTCCAAGCCGTCTCCTGTATTCTATAAATAAATAGAATGTAAACGGTTTCGTTTGCGGGATTTATGCAATATGACGAAAAAAAGTTTTGGTTCGATATATTTTTTAGCTTTTTTGTTTGCGGATTCAAAAATTTTTAATAAATTGCACGTGTTATTTATTAAGAGCCGCTCGGGAGCGAGCCGGGACGATAAATGCCAAAAGTAAGATTTGAAAAATATATAAAGCGTGCTGTTAATACTAAGTTGGGACTTGGATATTTTTGATCAATCATTTATGTTTCGCAGCACGCTTTTTTTATTTTATATAGGTACACGGAATGTCTATGACATGGGGTTACCCGATCTGAATTTTTAGTGTCTTTTATATTATTTAGAATATTAATCAACTAATATGTCGCTTATGAAACGAAAATTATTTTTGACCGTTTTGCTTAGCTGTTTGTTTTTTATTCCAGCTACGGCGCGAAATGTAACCGTGGAGGAGGGCTTGGCTATCCTTCAAAATCGTTTTGCTGAGGAAGATGTCGATTTTTATTTGTTAGAGGACAATAATGAATCGCAGTGGACGATCTTTGTGGATGCGGAACCGATGAAAGGCTGGGAACACAACTGTTATTTATGTCGTTTTCCGAAACAATTTCTTCCTTTAACGAGACCGCTTCCTGTTTCGCAGACATCGTATAAATTGCCACCCGACGGGACATTGACCCCATTGGTCGTTAAAAACCGTTACGGCGAACGGGCGACGGAAAAACCTCGGGTGAATAAAGCGAATGTCTCTGCCCGGGAACAGGAGGTAGCTGATCGCACGTATGCGGTGATTCTTAGTGGCGGGGCAAATAAGAATGCCAATTATGAACGGTATTGGAACGATTGTTCGTTTGTTTTTCAGACCCTTGTCAATAAATACGGGATTCCCCATGAGCATATTTCCGTGATTATGTCAGATGGTACCGACCCAGCCGACGATATGCATGCGATAGATGGCGGATATAAATCTTCTCCATTGGATCTTGATTTCGACGGCGTTCCCGATATCCGGTATGCTGCTACGAAAGCGAATGTGCAACAGGTGCTGTCCGGATTGTCCGGTTCGTTGAAAGCGGACGATCATCTCTTCTTTTATGTCATTGATCATGGAGGTTCCAATGATTTTGATTCTCAGTCGTATATAAATCTTTGGGGCAATGAAACGTTGCAGGATTATGAATTGGCGGATTATTTGTCGCCCATGATCAACGATTCTGTAACGGTCAATGTTGTTTTGGGGCAATGCTTCTCCGGCGGTTTTATCGGAGAATTGACCGAAGTGGGCTGTGTGGTCGCTGCGGCATCGACGGGTAGCGAATATTCGTGGGCTTGCTTGGATAAACCCTACGACGAGTTCGTTTATCACTGGACATCTGCTATCAATCAGGCAACCCCCGATGGAACTGCCGTTCATTCGGATGCGGACGGCAATGGGCAGGTTTCTATGGCGGAGGCTTTTGCTTATGCGGAGATGAACGATACGGCATCGGAAACACCGCAATATATCTCTACTCCGGTTACGGTAGGGCAGGGGCTGTCGTTCGACCATTTGGTAAAGTCGTTCGATGTATATATCCGGGACAATTCGGCGGATACCGGAGTCGAGCCGAACTTGACAACGGATATTATTTGGGACAGCCCGGATGTGTGGATTCGTAATAAACCTGATGGCAAAGAGGAGCACGAGAACCCTTATTATACAACAGATCATTACTCGGTGCCTATATATGTGCGGGTTCATAATAGGGGGAAATATATGATCCCCGAGGGTTTGTATTGGGTCCATACATATTGGGCAGAAGCTTCCACGGGCATAAATCGTGCTACATGGAAGGGCAGGGAGCTTTATAAAAATAAAGTTGTTACTGGTGGTCATCTTGGAAGTGTAGATATTGATTCGATTCTTGCTGGTTGCGATTCTATTGTAAGGGTGAACTGGGCGTTGCCTGATAGATTACATAACCTGATGGAAGAAGATGGCGTTAAACGACATTTTTGTTTGTTAGCACGCATAATGGATTCACCGTGGGATGACGGATATAACCCTGCTGATCCGTATTATTTCGATGTAAAAGGAGACAGACAGATTGCCCAAAAGAATGTTACGGTAATGTACTTGTCGGATGCGCGTAAGGGCACGAGTGTGTTTGTGCGGAATATTTATGGCGATGCTCATAGTTATTCGTTGGAAATCCGCCCCCGGACAGAGGCGGACAAGCGGCTTTTTGCCAAAGCAAAAGTTTCGTTGGAGATGTCGCAACCGGTATTCAACGCATGGGATCGGGGCGGTCGCCGTGCCAAAAACATTGTTTATGCTCCGGCGGAAGCCCCGCGTCGGGTAGAGTGGTTGTCGAGCGAGAGCCGGGTGGAGAATATTTGTCTGGCAGGGAAGGAGTTCGACGAAGTGGTATTGAAATTGGAGCTTATGCCCAATACTTTCTTGAATAGTACGTTCGATTTGATCCAGCGGGATGCCGCCGGAAATATTGTAGGCGGTGAAACGTTTGTTTTTACTTCTCGGATACAGCTGCCTCTGCTGAATATTAATTCCGAGCCATTGCCCGGAGGGGCGTACCGGCTTTCTGCCGAGTTGCCGGATGAGGAGCCGTTGGCAGTGCATTGGCGCGATGCTTCCGGCTCGGTGATCGGGACCGATCGGGATGTGGTGGTTACCCCGACCCTGCAAAACAACGAGTTTTCCGCTGTTGCCGTTTTACCGGATGGGGAAGCGGAGGGAAGTATTGTCCTGACGCCCGGGAACGGATTTGAATCGGTTCTACCTACTTCGTCGGTAGAGGATCACATCGATATTACCTTCCGGCAAGAGGTGGAATCCTCCCGTGCTGCGGTTTGCGTCAGCTCTTTGACAAAGGCGGAGAGCCTTTTGACGCAAAATCTTCCGGCGGGAATTTCACAAATCCGTTTGGATTTGTCGGCTTTGCCTGCGGGGGGATATGTTGTTTCTTATATGGAAGAAGGTTGTGTGAAAGATAGTCGTAAATTCACTAAAAAATAAGCAATATGAAAAAGAATGCGATCATACTGTTTTTAAGTACTTGTCTTGCCTTGTGTGCTTCGGGGCAGGTGCGCCACTTCGATGCGTATGTGGAGAGTGCCGGACAGCTTGCAGCGGTGCTGGGCGATCGGGCGAACGAGATAGATTCGTTGGTCGTCCACGGACCGGTGGATGCGACCGATTTCAAGACGATGTGGAGTTGTGCATTCCGTGGGCAACTGACTGCGTTGAATTTAGCGGATGCCGATGTGTCGGAGAAAGAGATTCCTGATTATGCTTTTTTTGATCCGCAAGAACAAAGGATGGAAGAGTTTATAATTTGTTTAAATCTCCGTCGGATAATACTTCCGGATGATATTGTCCGGTTGGGGCGTTGCTCGTTCGCTTATACGATGTTGGAGCGGATCAACCTGCCCGTCTCTTTGCAAGAGTTCGGTTGGGGGTGTTTTGCGGAATGCAACGAATTGTGTTTCGATGATCTTACGATCCCCGAGGGTGTTACCGAGATTTCGGCACAATGTTTTCAGGCTTGTAAAGATTTAGGCAAGGTATCTTTCCCGCCGACGCTAAAAATGATTTATGCCGGAGCCTTTCGGGGTTCTCGTATAGACGAAGTGGATTTCCCGGAAGGACTTGAAGGAATAGCGGACTTGGCTTTTTCCGGGGTCAAAAATCTTCGTCGGGCAATTTTGCCGAACTCTTGCCAACGTTTAGGAAATATGATATTTGGTGAGATTGATAGTTTGCGGGAGATCCGCTTCCCGGAAGGAATCTCGGATATCCCGTGGTGTGCGGTTTGGAAATGTCCGAAACTTGAAACGGTATGGATTCCGGAATCGGTGGAGAGTATTCAGTACGAGGCATTTTGCATGTGTGAGAATCTTCGGTCGGTCGATTTCCCGAGCCGGTTGAGGCTAATAGAAGGAAGAGCATTTTACCGTTGTCCTCTCGATTCCGTTGTGTTCCCGGCTACGTTAGAGAGGATAGAGGGTAGTGCTTTCAAATATAATCCTCATTTGAGTAAAATATATTCGTTGTCGCCTATACCCCCGGTGGGATGTGTTGATAGCGACACATCCCCCGATATTCCCGTCTATGTGCCGGTAGGTTCGGCGGAATTGTACCGGCAAGCCGGCGGGTGGAACATGTTCACCAATTATATCGAGTTGTCCGAATTCCCGTTTGCGGGAGTGGAGACTATTCCATTGAATCCGGAATCCGGATTCAAGGTCTATGGACGCAATGGCAACCTTGTCGTGGAGTGTGCCGATAGCCAGCCGACAGGCGGTTATGCGGTATATGGAATCGACGGGCAACCGGTTGCACAGGGAGTCGCCGGTTCTCATCCGGTCGAGATACCGTTGCCGTCGGGGCTCTATATAGTACGGGTAGGCAGATCGGTCTATAAGGTGCGCCTTTGAATTATATGATAACCGGGATGGGTTGAATTAAAAAAACTAAGGACATGAAAAAGAATGCGATCATACTGTTTTTAAGTACTTGCCTTGCCTTGTGTGCTTCGGGGCAGGTGCGCCATTTCGATGCGTATGTGGAGAGTGCCGGACAGCTTGCAGCGGTGCTGGGCGATCGGGCGAACGAGATAGATTCGTTGGTCGTCCACGGACCGGTGGATGCGACCGATTTCAAGACGATGTGGAGTTGTGCATTCCGTGGGCAACTGACTGCGTTGAATTTAGCGGATGCCGATGTGTCGGAGAAAGAGATTCCCGATTATGCGTTTTATGATCCGGAAGAACAAGGAATGGAAGAGCATACAATTTGTTTAAATCTTCACCGGATAATTCTTCCGGATGATATTATCCGGTTGGGGCGTTACTCGTTTGCTTATACGATGTTGGAACGGATCAACCTGCCTGCATCTTTGCAAATATTAGGACAGTGTTGTTTTGCAGATTGTCACGAGTTGTGGTTCGATGAGCTTACGATCCCCGAAGGGATTACCGATATTCCGTTGCAATGTTTTATAGATTGTAAGGGGTTCGGTAAGATCGCTTTTCCGCCGACCTTAAAAACGATTTATGTCGGAGCTTTTCAGGGAACCAGCATAGGTGAAGTGGATTTTTCGGAGGGGCTCGAATGCATAGGGGATTTGGCGTTCTTCGGGGTCAAGAATCTTCGTCGGGTAATTTTGCCGAACTCTTGCCGATATTTAGAATGGGAAGTGTTTAGTGAGAATGATAGTCTTCGGGAGATCCGTTTCCCGGAAGGAATACCGGGAATTCCTTGGAGTGTGGCTTCGAAATGCCCGAAGCTTGAAACCGTATGGATTCCGGAATCAGTGGAAAGGATCCTGTTTGATGCATTTTACATGTGTGAGAATCTTCGGACGGTCAATCTTCCGAGCCGGTTGAGACAAATAGACGATCGGGCATTTTACAGTTGTCCTCTCGATTCCGTTGTGTTCCCGGCTACGTTAGAGAGGATAGGAGGTGCAGCTTTCTATGGGAATTCACATTTGAGTAAAATATATTCGTTGTCGCCTATACCTCCGGTGGGATGTGTTGATAGCAACACGTCCCATGATATTCCCGTCTATGTGCCGGTAGGTTCGGCGGAATTGTACCGGCAAGCCGGCG